>Ga0302278_10000046_pt1 | contig 138793 bp, 130 predicted proteins | sample III_Bog_N3_2_FD_194543 | JGI IMG/M metagenome (GOLD analysis project Ga0302278, IMG submission 194543) | Peat permafrost microbial communities from Stordalen Mire near Abisko, Sweden - III_Bog_N3_2 | ecosystem: Environmental > Terrestrial > Soil > Wetlands > Peat | place: Sweden: Abisko...
GGCCAGTGTGGAGAAAATACTTGAGAAGGTCGCTCGCTGCCGCCGACGCTTGGACCAAGTTCAACCCGGTTGCACGCAATCCAAGTGTTCAGCCAAATGAGTAGTTAATTGCGGGCCACTACACTAGGCATGATCAAGAAGCTCCTGCAACAACGACGACGGACGGGCGACATTGCTCCGCGTTATCGGTTCTGCGGGCGCAAGCCGATGATTGGTGGCGAGCACCGCAAGCAGATGCAGGCGCTGCTGGCCAAAAAGAACGATCTGACCTTGATGGAGTTGCGGACGGCGCCCGGCCTCAATTGTTCCTTGCAGGCCATCAACGTTGCGTTGGGGAAGCTTGGATTGACATATAAAAAAAGACACTTCGGGCCAGCGAGCAGGAACGTCCGGACATTGCCCGGGCGCGCCGGCTCTGGCGCAAGCGGCAGACAGGCTTCGACCCGGCCAGACTGATCTTTCTGGACGAATCAGGTGCCAAAACGAACATGACCCGCCTGTGCGGGCGCGCTCCCAAGGGGGAACGGGTCCATGCCCATGCGCCTTGCGGCCGATGGCACACCACCACCATGATCTCCTCCATTCGGCTGGACGGTTCGACCGCTTGCATGGCCTTGGAGGGAACGACTGATACGGAAAGCTTTCGGGCTTATGTCGGCGAGGTGCTGGTGCCCGCCCTGAAGCCGGGCGACCTCGTGGTCATGGACAACCTTTCACCGCACAAAAGCGACCCGACGCTGACCCTGATCACCAACGCGGGTGCCCAAGTGCTCTTTCTGCCGGCCTATTCGCCGGATCTCAATCCCATTGAAAAAATGTGGAGCAAGGTCAAGAGCCTGTTGCGGGGTGCAGAGGCAAGGACACCGGCTGATCTGATCACGGCAATCGGGCAAGCCCTGGCCAAAGTAACCGCCAAAGATGCCATGGGTTGGTTTACCTCTTGCGGCTACAGCTTTTGTTGAAACGCTCTAAAGGCGATTTGGCAAAAACTTTGTGTCTTGGTGTCTTGGTGGTTAAAAGTTAAATTGCCTTCATGTCGCACGCCGATTTTGTCCATTTGCATCTGCACACCGAGTATTCGCTGCTCGATGGCGCTTGCCGCTTGGACAAATTGATGGACCGGGCGCATGAGCTGAAATTTCCCGCGCTCGCCATCACCGACCACGGCGCGATGCACGGCGTCATCGAGTTTTACCAGGCGGCGCGTGCCAAAGGCATCAAACCCATCATCGGCTGCGAGGTTTATGTCGCGCCCGGCTCGCGGCTGGAACGCAAGCAAAGCAACGGCGAGAAATATTATCATCTCGGCCTGCTGGCGAAGGACAACCTCGGCTACAAAAATCTCATCAAGCTCACCACGGCGGCGCACCTGGACGGCTATTATTACAAGCCGCGCATAGACAAAGAAATTCTCGCGCAGCACAGCGCCGGTTTAATTGCGTTGTCCGGCTGTCTCGCCAGCGAAATTCCCGACTGGATCATGAAAGACCAGTTGGACCTGGCGCGCGATGCGGTGGATTTTTTCAAACAGACGCTCGGCGCGGAGAATTTTTTCCTCGAACTCCAGAACCACGGCATTCCCGAACAGGCCAAGGTCAACAGCCATTTGATCAAATGGTCCAAGGAATTCGGCCTGAAACTCGTCGCGACAAACGATGTGCATTACATCGAGAAAAGCCATTCGCACGCGCATGACTGCCTGGTGTGCATCGGCACGCAGACCCAGTTGAGCGATCCGAAGCGCATGAGTGCCGGCTATGTGCCGGAGCAGTTTTACCTGCGCAGCGCGGAGGAAATGAAGGCGCGTTTCGCCGAGGTGCCGGAGGCGGTGCAAAATACTTTGGCAGTCGCGGAAAAATGCAACTTGGAGATCAAGTTCGGCGAAAACAAATATCCGGTGTTCAATCCGCCGGAACATTTCACGCGCGAAGGCTATCTGCGAATGCTGCTCGCCGAAGGTTTGTTCCGCCGCTACACGATTCATGCCAAAGCGGAGGGCAAGGAATTTATCGTCACTGGAATTGACGAGCCGAAACGCTTGCCGACCTATCAAACTTCCGCAGCCGTCGAGGCAACAAGGCTCAAATCAGATTCGGAAGAAAAATCGGAGCCGCCTCGGGTCGGCGGCTACGATATAAATAATTCCACGGTCGCCGCCGCGATCAAGGCGGTCATTGACCGTTTGCAGCTGGAGCTGACGGTCATCGAAAAGACCGGCTTTATTTCCTACTTTCTCATCGTCGCGGATTTCATCCGGCATGGGCGCGAAAAAGGGATTTCCTGCGTGGCGCGCGGCAGCGCCGCCGGTTCGATTGTCACCTACCTGCTCGAAATCGCGAATGTGGATCCGATCCGCTACGGCCTATTGTTCGAGCGATTCCTAAATCCCGAGCGCGTCAATCCGCCGGATATCGACATTGATTTCGCCGATGACCGCCGGGCGGACGTCATTGAATATGTCCGCGAAAAATACGGTCGCGATGCCGTGGCGCAGATCATCACGTTCGGCACGATGGGAGCAAAATCCGTGGTGCGCGATGTTGGCCGCGTGATGGGCTTGGCGTATGGCGATGGTGACCGGCTGGCGAAATTGATTCCCGCCGAATTGAAAATGGATTTGAAGAAGGCGCTCAAGCAGGTGCCGGAACTCAAGGAGGCTTACGACAACGAGGAGGTCACGCGCGAGCTAATTGACACGGCGTTCATTCTCGAAGACCTCACGAGGAACGCGAGCGTCCATGCGGCGGGCGTGGTGATCGGGCCGGAGCCGCTAGTAAATCTCCTGCCTCTCAAACTGGACGACAGCGGCACGCTCGTCACGCAATACGCGATGAATCCCGTTGGCGAACTCGGCCTGCTGAAGATGGATTTTCTCGGCCTGAAGACGCTCACAGTCATACGCAACACCTGCGAAATGGTCAAACGCACCCAGGGTGTCACGATTGACATTGACCATCTGCCGCTCGACGACAAAAAAACCTACGATCTGCTGAACCGTGCGGAAACGCTCGGCGTGTTCCAGTTGGAATCCGGCGGAATGCGCGATCTCTGCAAGAAATTCCAGATCAGCTCCGTCGAGCACATCACCGCGCTCGTGGCGCTGTATCGCCCCGGCCCGATGGACCTGATTCCTGATTTCATCAAGCGACGGCACGGAGAAATTGAAATCAAATATGAGCATCCGCTGCTCGAATCCATTTCCAAGGAGACCTACGGCATCCTGATTTATCAGGAGCAGGTGATGCAGGCGGCGCAGATTCTCGGCGGCTACACGCTCGGCGGCGCGGATTTACTGCGGCGCGCGATGGGTAAGAAGAAGATCGAGGAAATGGCCAAACACCGCGATATCTTCGTCAAGGGCTGCCACGAGAAGAACAACATTCCCAAGACCAAGGCGAACCAGATTTTCGACTTGCTGGAAAAATTCGCCGGCTACGGTTTCAACAAGTCGCACGCCGCCGCGTATGCCATCGTCGCGTATCAGACGGCGTATCTGAAGGCGAACTTTCCGGTGGAATTTTACTGCGCCATGATGACGAACGACATGGCGGCCACGGAAAAATTGAGCGAATACATTGCCGAGGCGCGCGAAGTGGGCATTGAAGTGCTGGGCCCGGATGTGAACGAAAGCAGCGTCTATTTCGCGCCGTCGGAAAGCGCCGAGGCGCCTTCTGAAAAAAGCCGGGAAACCACGGGCAAGACGCCCGTGCCACTACGACCGATCCGCTTTGGTCTCGCGGCGATCAAGGGCGTTGGCGAACTGGCGGTCGAGTCGTTGCTCCAGGCGCGGAACGAAGGTGGAAAGTTCAAGTCGCTCGCCGAAATGTGCGAGCGCGTGGACGGCCGCACCGTCAACCGGCGCGTGCTGGAGGCGTTCATCAAAACCGGCGCGTGCGATTGCTTCGGCCAGACGCGCGCGACTTTGACGGCGCAGGTTGAGCGCACGTTGGCGCGGGCGGCGAGTATTTTGTCGGACAAGCAAAAGGGGCAAAGCTCGCTCTTTGGCGCAATTGAAGATAAGGCGTCACCGATGCCGGAGAAAGACAGCAATCTGCCCGAATGGCCGCAGCACGAACTGCTCGCGCACGAAAAAGAATTGCTCGGGTTTTACGTCACCGGCCATCCGCTGACGCCGCTGGTACCGCTCCTGGAAAAATTTTCGCTCACCACCACCGCCAAGCTTGCCGAGCTGCCGAACCGCAGTTTGACGCGCATTGGCGGCATGATCGCGGCGGTCACGCACGGCGTCTCCAAAAAATCCGGCAAGCCATACTCCATGGTCACGCTCGAAGATTTGGAAGGCTCGGTGCAGTTGCTCGTGATGAACGATTACGACAAGTTCCGTCCGCTGCTGGAACCGAACAAGGCCATCCTCGTCATCGGCGAAATCACCACCGGTGAGGACAAGCCAAAAATATTTCCGCAGGACATCATGCCGCTGGCGGACGCCGCGAAGAAATACACCAAGCAGGTTCACTTGCGCCTGAACCTGGCGTATTTGAAGCCGGAAGACATCGAGCGGGTCCGCGCCCTCACCGCCGCGCATGCCGGCAAGTGTCCGTTGTTTCTTTGTTTCAGCCGGCCGGAAGGCGGAACGATTTTCATCGGCGCCCACGAGCGTTTTGGCGTTTTGCCGTCGCTGGAACTGGAGCATGAGGCGAACCGTTTGTTCGGCGAAAAAACCTATTACGCCCGCGTGGACACCAGCCTGCCGGAAAAACAGCGGCGGAGTTGGGAAAAGAAAAACGGCTCCGGCGGCTCCGGCGGCGACGAATAAATGGCTCGCCATTCCGCGCGGCTGGTAGCAAATTTTCCCGGGATTAACCAAGCCAATTCAATATGAAAAATGCACTTATCATCGCGGCCGCTGGATTGATGGCCGCCAGCCTGTCTGCCGCAACGTTGGACTGGAGCAAATTGCCGCCGGCGGCCACCGTCACCGGTGTCACCTTCGACAAGGACATCCAGCCGATCTTCAAAACCGCTTGCGTGCGCTGTCACGGCGTCGAACGTCCGCGCGCTCGGCTCCGCCTCGACACGCTGGAAGGCGTTTTGAAAGGCACCAAGCAGGGGCCGATTCTCACCGCCGGCGACAGCGCCAACAGCCTGCTCGTCAAAGCCGTTTCGCAGCTCGATCCGGAAACCGCCATGCCGCCCAAGCCGCGCGCCCGGCGCGGTCCCGGTGGCCCGATGGGCACCAACGCTCCCGCGATGCCGCAGCAAATGGGTGGCAATGGTGATCATGGTCCGGGCGGTCCGCCGCCCGGCGGTGGCGAACGTCCGCCTGGCGGCCCGCAAGGCACGAACGGACCCGGCAGCCTCCAATCGCGTCTGCGCCCGATGGGGCCGCCGCCCAAACCGCTGACGGCCGAGCAGGTCGGCTTGATCCGCGCGTGGATTGATCAGGGCGCGAAATAATTTCTCATCCGAAAAGCAAAACGCCGCGTTGAAAATTCAGCGCGGTGTTTTTTAGCGGCACAGACAGCTTGCCGGTATGTTTCAGCTGTGAATGCGCGTGTAAGCAGCGCACCGGCGAAACGCGTGTGCCGCTATTTCACTGCCGCCCAGACGCGGTGGACGTCGTCGTGCTCGTCCAGCACATGCAGAAATTCACCGACATCGTTCTGCTGCGCCTCGGTCAGTTCGGGGAATTGTTTCGGCACAAAACCCATTTCGCTCGTCACCACCGTCCAGCCATTCGCCGTCAGCCATTTGGCAACGGCCGCCACCGCCGTGCGCTCACAGATGAATTTTGCACCGACCGCACTTTCGGGAATGTCATCGTTTTGATCGTGCGTGAGTATTTCCACCTCGTTGGCGCCAGCTTCGATGGCGGCGGCTTCGCGGTCAATGGCCGCATCGGGATGATGCGCCTCAACCAAGCCGACATGGTCGAATAAAAACTTGTTGCTGCCGGTGGTGGCGAGTTGGCCTTTTTTGAAGAGCACGCGGATTTCCGGCGCGGTGCGATTCACGTTGTCGGTGTAAACTTCAACAATGACGGGCACGTTGTGCGGCGCGCGGCCTTCATAGGCGACGTATTCCATGACCATTTTTTCATCGCCGATTCCGGCGCCCTTGTTGATGGCGCGCTGAATGGCGTCCTTGGTCACGCTTTCTTTTTTGGCCTTTTCGACAGCGGTGAAAAGGCGCGCGTTCATCGCGGGATCCGCACCGCCCATTTTGGCGGCGACCGAAATTTCACGGACCAGTTTTCCGGTCGTCCTGCCCTTTTTGAGGCCGGCGACCAATCGTTTGGCATGTAGCCATTGGCGTCCCATAGTCGGAAGATTTAACCAAATACCGCGCTGCGATTCAATCGAATCAATTACTTATCGGCTCGATCGGTCGGAGACTTTGCTGAATTTCCCAAAACGCAAAGCCAGCGTCGGCAGCACCAGCAGGTTCAGCGCGGTGGAAGTCACCAGCCCGCCGAGAATGACAATCGCCATCGGCCCCTCGATTTCGCGACCGGCCTCGCCGCTGCCGAGCGCGAGCGGCAGCAGGCCAAGCGCGGTGACGAGCGCCGTCATCAAAATCGGGATGAGCCGCTCGGTTGCGCCGCGCAACGCGGTTTCGATTCCCCACGGCAGATTTTCCACGTTCACCAGATGTTCAAAGTGCGAAATCATCATGATGGAATTGCGCATCGTGATGCCGAACAGCGTGACGAAACCGACGAGCGTGCCCAGCGACAGCGAGCCTTGTCCATCGCCAAAATACCCGACAAGGAAAATCGCCAGCACACCGCCCACGAGTGCGAACGGCAGATTTGACAGCACGAGCAACAGATGGCTGGCTTTGCGGAAAACCACGGCGAGCAGCAAAATAATTCCCGCCGTTGCCGCGAGCGAGTGAATTAACAATTCCGTCTGTGCCTGCTTTTGTTCCTGCGCCGCGCCGCTGAATTCGGCATAGACGCCCGCCGGAAATTTCACCTGCAACTCGATTTGCTTCTGCGCATCGGCGACAAACGACGCCACATCGCGCCCGGCCGGATTGCAGGTGATGGTTTGCCGCCGCCGTGCGCCGTCATGCAAAATGGCGTAGCGCCCGGTGGTGAGATAAACATCAGCAAGCTGTATCAGCGGCATCCGCAAACCTTGGGGATTGCTGATGAGCAGGTCGCCGATGCTTTCCGGCTGCTGCCGCGCGGACGGTTCCAGAATCACCGTCACGTCAAAAACTTTTTCGCCTTCGTAAGTTTGCGCCACGACATCGCCTTGATACGCGGTGCGGACAGCTTCCAGCACTTCGAGCGGACGAAAACCAAACTGCGTCAGCCGGTCGGGCCGCAGCTTGATCATCACGCGCGGTGCGCCTGGCGGCGCGGACACCTGCACGTCCGCCGCGCCAGGAACATTGGTCAGCGCGGCGGCGACTTCATTCGCCTTGTCGTCCAGCACGTCGAGGTCGTCGCCGAAAATGTTCACGACCACTTGCGCGGTTTCACCGGAAATGGTTTCGCCGATGCGGTCGCCGAGGAACGTCAACACTTCGCTTTCCACTCCGGGAAATTGCTTGAGCTTTTCACGAATGGCGTCCTGCACTTTTTCCTGGTCTTCGCCGGCGGTTGGTTTCAATTCGATGTGCATCTCGCCGCGATGTGATCCCCAGGTGTCTTCGCCGCCCTCCGCGCGTCCGGCCTGCTCCTCGACGCTTTGGATTTCTGGAATTTTCTGCAACTCGGCCGAAATCTGTTTGCCGAGCCGCATCATCTCCGGCAGCGAAGTCCCCGGGGCCATCGTGAGGCCGACGACGAAATGACCTTCGCGGAAATCCGGCAGAAATTCGCCGCCGAAAAACGGCAGCGTCGCCAAGGCGGCGATGAAGGCCAGCAGCGCGACGGCCACAATGGTCTTGGGCCGGTGGCTGGTTTTTTCCAGTGCGCGGCGGTGAACGGATTTTAATTTGCGCAGATAAACCGGCTCTTCGTGCGGCTTGGAGCGCGACAACAGCGCGAAACAAAGCGCCGGCGTGACCGTCAGGGCAACCAGCAACGACGCGAGATTGGCCAGAATGAAGGCGACACCGAGCGGCGCAAAAAATTTCCCCTGCAAACCGCTCATCGTCAGCACCGGCACGAAGACCATCGCCACGACGAAGGTGGCATAGACCACGGAGTTCCGCACTTCGAGCGTGGCATCAAGGATGGTTTGGAACGTGCCCACCTCACCCCGGCCCTCTCCCCCCGCTTCGCTTCGCTGCGCGGGCGGAGAGGGAGAAGCAGTCCGCGCGTTATCTGCAACTTGATTGATCTTCGGGTCAGCTCCAGTGATCGCATCGCCAAGAAACTGGGAGCGATTCTCCCTCTCCCCTTCGGAAGGGGAGAGGGCCGGGGTGAGGGGTTGCGTTGCACCGGACTGTGGCGATGGCAATTGGCGCAGCCGGCGCAGAATGTTTTCCACGGTGATGATGGCGTCATCCACCACCACGCCCAGCACGGCGGCGAGTCCGCCGAGCGTCATCGTGTTCAGCGTCACGCCAAAATGGTCCAGCACGACGACCGCCGCGAGCAGCGACAGCGGAATGGCCGTGAACGAAATCAGCGCCGTCCGCAGATCCAGCAAAAACAAAATCAGCACCACCGCCACCAGCACCGCGCCGAGCAGCAGCGAGGTTTTCATGTTGCGCAGCGCGATTTCGATGAACGTCGCCGGCCGGTGCAGCGCGGGCGTGTATTCAATTCCTTCCGCCGCAAATGCCGGCTTCAAATCTTCCAGCGCCGCTTCGACCGCGCGCGTGACTTCCAATGTGTTCGCGCCGTATTGGCTGGCCGTCGTAATCAGCACGCCGGGCTTGCCGTTGATGATCGCGTCGCCAAATTTCGGCTCCGCGCCGACAACGACATTCGCCACGTCTTTCAAGCGGATGCTGCGACCGTCGCGCTGCGTCACAACAATTTCGCCGAGTTGTTCCGCCGTGAGCGACTGGCCTTCGGTCTGGAGCACGAGCCGTTGCGCCGGCGTTTCGACAAAGCCCGCGCCGCGCACGCCGGTCGCCTCAGCGGCCGCGCTGGAAACATCCTGGACGGAAATCCCGAACGCGAGCAGGCGATCCGGCCGGATTTGAATCTGCATCTGCCGCACTTCGCCGCCGAAAACTTTCGTCGCCGCCACGCCGGGAACGGAAAGCATTCGCGGCCGCACCGTCCAGTCGGCAAACGTCCGCAGCGCCATCGGCGAAATTTTGTCCGAGGTCAGGCCAAATTTCAGCAGGTCCATCGTCGAGGACGTGAGCGGCTCCATTTTTGGCGACTGCACGCCCGCCGGCAATTCGCCGCCGAGTTGCGCCAGCCGCTCCGTGAGCATTTGCCGCGCGATGTGGATGTCCGTGCCTTCCTTGAATACCGCCGTGACGACCGACAAGCCCTGGATGGATTCCGAGCGGATGGAATCGAGATCGCCCGCGCCATTCAAAGCGCTTTCGACCGGCCGGGTGACGAGCGCCTCGACCTGTTCCGGCGCGAGGCCCGGCGCTTCGGTCTGCACCGTGGCCTGCGGTTGGACGAATTCGGGAAACACGTCGAGCTTGGCGTGAGTCGTCACGAACAGCCCGTAGCAAATGAACCCGACCGCCAGCGTGATGACCACGCCGCGCGAGCTTAACGAAAGTTCAACCAGTCGCCGGAGCATGTATTAATCGCGTGTTCCCGTGTTGAATTCGCCGCCGCTTAATTCGGCGGACAAAACCGTCTGCGCGCCGGTGACGACGATGTGGTTGGTCGCTGACAAGTTTTCCGAGACGAACCAGCCATCATTCATCAACCGGTCGAGCGGAATTTCCGTCCGCACAAATTGATTTGTTTCCGTCTGCACATAGATCCAGCCCTTGCCTTCGTGCCGCACCACCGCGCTGAACGGCACCGCCACGCCGCCGACCGGCTCGCCGGAAGTTTTCAGAAATCCCGCGACCGCCGCACCCGGCGGCAGTTTTTTGTTCACCGAAAACAACAGCATCTGCACCTGCGTGGCCGGATCAATGCCGAGGTTGTCCGCAAAATCCGCCTGCATGAAGCTGGTCTCGTCGTTGAAAAGGCAAAGGCTGGCGGACGTCGGCAGTGGATTGGGAAACTCACCGACCGGCAGCGACAATTTGACCAGCGCGCTTTCGCCGGTCTGGAGAGTTTCAACGAAGGTCGCGAGATTCGTCCGCGCGGCCAGTTGCCCGCCCCAATCGGAGGCAAACTTCGCCTGCGCCGACTTGAATGCCAGCAAATCACGCGTCGCGGCGGCCTGCGCCGTTTCCAGTGCGCGGGCCGACGAGTTGTTTTGCTCGACCAGTTTTTGCGTGCGTTCCAGTTCGCTGCCGGTCGCCACCACAGCTGCCCGCACCGCGTCGTAATCGGCGGCGGCGGCGGAAAAGACCAGCGGATCCACCACGCGCCCGGCGGCGCGAAGCTGCGGCTGCCACGCGGTCGCCACCGGCGATTCCGTTTTCAAGCCGATGCGTGCCTGCGTCGCCGCGTCAATCGTCACGCCGGCCTTGGCCGGGGCCTCGGTTTTTTCCGGCGCGTCGGCGGGTTTGTCGCCAGCGGGTTTGGAACAGCTGGCCAGTAGCACCATTGACAAAAACATCGCCAGGAAAATACTGAACCCGCCTAAATCCCATAAGGTTTTGGACTGCGGCAGTCCGCTGCCGCTTTTCATCGTGAGCCGAGCGTTTCTAAAGCGGCAGAGGACTGCCGCAGTCCCAAACGCTGGCGCGGCATTCAGTGCTCTTCGCAAACTGGCGGTGAAAGTCGTTTTGATGTTCATGGCTGTTTTAATTTCGGATGGTCGGAAGAAATCTTTTGGCTGGCGGCGGTCAGCAAATCCGCCGGGCTTTGCAGCGCGTCTTCCAGCGCGTCGATGGCGGACTGCAGTTGCGCCTCGCCGTCAAGCTGGGCGAGCCGGACTGTGTTCAATTCAATTTCCGCGCTCGACAAATCCAGCCGTTCCGCCGCGCCGGCCTGCACTTGTGCGGCGACAGATTTTTGCTGTGCTTCGGCGGCGGCGAGCACCGCGGCTCCGGTTTGCAATTGTTTTTGCGCCGCTGCCAGTCCGGCGCCGGCGCGGTCAATCGCGCCAATGACCTGCGCCTGCAGTGCGACAAATTTTGCAGCGGCCAGTTTTCGCCGCGCTTCGGCTTCGGCAATTGGGCCTTGGTTTTGGTCCAGGATTGGCAATTCGAGCGTGACGCCGAGACTCCACTGGCTGTCCCCGGCGTTGCCGGAATTCCAGGCGTAAGCCGGGCCGAGATGCAGATCGGGATATTGCTTGGCGACTTGCAGCCGCAGGTCGGCCTCCGCCGCCGCGTAATCCGCCAGCGCGCCGAGAATGTCCGCGCGGCTGCCCAACGCCACGCTGCGCGCTTCGGCCGTGGTCAGAGCATTCGGCACGGTTGCGGAGAAATCCTCCGCCAGATTCACGCCGTCCAGTGCGGCGAGGCTGAGGCCGAGCGCCTGCGCCAGCCGCGCACGCGCGTCGGCGCGTCTGGCCTGCGCGGCGGACAAATCGAGCTGCGACTTGTTCAGCGCGATTTGTGCGATAGTAAGTTCAGGCCGGGAAATGGAACCAGCGTCCAGCCGCTGTTGCAACTGCTTCACGATTTCCGTCTGCGCGGTGAATTGTTTTTCCAGCAGCGTCGCGCGGCGTCCGCTCATTTGATAGTCCAGCAAGGCGTCACGAACGTTGCTGCGCACCTGCCAGGCTGCCGTGACGAAACTCCAGCGCGCGGACTCCGCCACTTTTTCCGCCTCGGCGATGCGCTTGCCGCGTTTGCCCGCGGTTTCAATCGGGATGTCGAGCGTCACCGGGATGAGCCACGGACTGTAGTTACCGGGGATGCCGCCATCGTAGCCGGGCGAGAATGAGACGGACGGATTCGGCCGCGCGCCAGCCGTCAGCGCGCCGGCTTCAGCCAAGCGCCATTGCGCGCGGGCCACTTCGAGATCAGGATGAAAATAAAACGCGGCGAGCGTGAGCGAATTGAGATCCCACTTTTCCAGCGGCCAGTGCGGCGGCGGATTGCCAAGCTGCTGCGTGAGAAAGGTATTGAGGCCCGCGTTGTCCAGCCGGCGCAGGTCAAACTGCGCGGCGGATTTTTCCGGCGAAAGCGGCTGCGGCTGGAAATGCGCGCAGCCGGTTACAGCGACAACTCCGCAAAACAGCGGCCAAATTTTCAGGCTGGCGGACACGCGACAGGCTACTGGTGAATTTTGAAGCCGTCCGCAAGAAAAAGTAAATTCATGCGGTTGTTTATCCAACGGCGGCGGGCCGATTGCCAGAAAAATCGGCCAAATGACAAAGAATTCATTTGGGATTCAGGCGTAATTCATGTTGATTTGGTTCAATGACAACGCTGGCACAACACCGGCCTTGAAACCAACATCAAACAAATCATGAAAAAGAAAATCATCATCACCGGAGGACTGGCCGCCGTCATCGCGGTCGGAGCCGAGGGCTGCGCCACGGATAAAACGGAGCTGGCCGCCAAAAACACTTCGCCAGTTTTTTCACATTCGCGTGACATCACCAATCCTTATCTGCCGCTGGCTTCGCTGAAACAGGACATTCTGGAAAACAAAAGCGAACGCGTCGAGCGCACCGCCCGGCCGGATGTGCACAAGGTTTTCCACCTTGGCGGCCAGACGTTCGAGGCGCTGACGGTGGAGGATCGGGAATACTCGCCCGGCGGCGATTTGATTGAGGCGACGCTGGATTATTTTGCGCAGGATGATGACGGGAACGTTTATTACCTGGGCGAGGATGTGGACACTTACAAAAACGGCCAGGTTTCCGGTCACAGCGGCGCGTGGCTGCTGGGCAAAGACACGCAAAAACCCGGCGTGCTGATGCCGGCACATCCGCAGGTCGGCAACCAGTTCATGTCCGAGGACGTTCCGAAAATCACCTGGGAAAAGGACGCGGTTGTTTCCGTTGATGAAACCGTGACGGTGCCGGCGGGGACTTTTTCCCATTGTGTGAAGATCAAGGAAATTGCCTCCGACGGTGACACCGAGATTAAATTCTATGCGCCGGGCGTGGGTTGCATCGAGGAGATCGAAGGCGCGGCGGCGCTGCCGTTGAAATCGCACGCGACAAAATAGCGTTGTGATTTCAAAGCAAATTTGACAATCCTCGGCTTATGCGTGTGCTGGTCGTTGAAGACGAAAAGAAAACCGCCTCGTTCATCCGCAAGGCGCTGGAAGGCGAAGGCTTGGCCGTGGATGTCTGTCCGCGCGGCGATGACGCGCTGGTGGCCGCCACCAATACACCGTTCGATGGCATCGTGCTGGACATCATGCTGCCGGGGCGCGATGGCTTGAGCGTGCTGCGGCAGTTGCGGGCGCAGGGCAACCGCACGCCGGTGCTGCTGCTCTCGGCACGCGGCGAAGTGAACGAGCGCGTCGAGGGTCTCAACACCGGCGCGGATGATTACCTGCCCAAACCTTTTGTCATCGGCGAATTGGTGGCGCGGGTGCGGGCGCTGGGCCGGCGCGGCGGCGACTCGAAGGCCACAGTCCTGCGTATCGCCGACTTGTCGCTCGACACGATTTCTCACCGGGCGCAGCGCGGCGGAAAAGTTTTTGACCTGACGGCGCGAGAGTTCCGACTGCTGGAATTTTTGATGCGTTCCGCCGGACGCATTTGCGGACGCATGACCATCATTGAAAAGGTCTGGGACTACGATTTTGATCCCGGCACGAACCTCGTGGACGTCTATGTAAAACGGCTGCGCGAAAAAATTGACGACGGTTTTGAGCTGAAGCTCCTTCAGACGGTGCGCGGTGTCGGCTACGTTTTGAGGGAGATGCCATGACCATTCGCGCTCGGCTCAATCTCTGGTATTCCGTCATCCTCTGCGGCGTCGCGCTGGCGGTGGTGGCCGCCGCCAGCTATCACGAATTTGTCATTGAAAACCGTCCCCACCATCATGGCGAAAAAGGCTGGGAGCAAATTGACAGTTCCGACTTGATTGACATATTGACTTGGACCGTCACGCCGGCCATCGTGCTGGGTGTGGTCGGCGGCTGGTGGCTCACCCGCAAAGCGCTCGCGCCGTTGGCCAGGTTGACGGCGGCGGCGGAAAAAATCCACGAGCGTAATCTTTCCGAACAGCTTCCCCGCAACCGCAACGGCGACGAACTGGACCGGCTTACGGAAGTTTTCAACGCCATGACCACGCGGCTGAACGGTTCGTTTCAGCGCATTCGTGAGTTCACGTTACACGCTTCGCACGAACTAAAAACGCCGCTGACCATTTTGCGCGGCGAATTGGAATCCGCCCTGCACGACGAACCGCCAGATTCTGCGCAGAAGGACCGGCTGGCTAGTCAGATTGACGAAATCGAGCGACTGACCAAGATCGTGGATGCGCTGACCTTGCTGACCAAGGCCGACGCCGGCCAGATCGCGCTCAAATTCGAACCACTGCGGCTGGACGAACTGGTGCGCGAAAGCCTGGCCGACGCGAAAATCCTGGCGCAGCCGCACAATATTGCCGTGCAGCTTGACGCGTGTGACGAAATGACCGTCACTGGTGACCGGCACCGGCTGCGCCAGTTACTCTTGAACCTGGCGGACAACGCCGTAAAATATAACCGGCCCGGCGGCACGGTGACGCTTTCCCTGCAGCGCGCCGGAAAATTTGCCGGCCTGCAAATCAAAAACACCGGCGCAGGGCTGTCGCCGGAATTGCAGCCCCGGGTTTTTGAAAGGTTTTTTCGCGGCGACGCCAGCCATGCCAGTACCACCGAGGGCTGCGGTCTGGGCTTGAGCATCGCGCAATGGATCGTCACCGCGCACCGGGGCGAAATCCATTTTTCCTCCGAGCCGGACAAGCTGACTGTTGTATCCGTGATGTGGCCATTGGAATAGATGCCCGACTGGCGGCCGGCAAGGTGTATTCCGTGAACCCTGTCACCGGGCTTGGGTATTGGAGGAATTTGCGAACGACAATTCCGGCCATTTTTAATTTCAGTTTTATTCCTGCTGGCCGATAGCAGGTTGTCAACCTCTGCCTGCCGGAGTCACCGGCGGGCGGCAACAACCATCATCATGAGCGACCGCAGCAGGCTGTTAAAACTGGCCGGCCATTTGCAGGCCGAGATCCACGCCGCCAAGGCCGGTGATTCGCAGGGGCAATTTCCCATTCTGGACCTGATCGGCAATCTCCGCGACGAGGCCGGCGCGCACGCGGAATTGTCCGCGCTGGCGACGCTATGCACCGAAGCCTGGGAACGGCTCGTGCGCATCGTGGAATCCGGCCAGCCGTTCCAGGCCGACGAAATTTCCTGGCTGCACGAATTGCTGGCGCGCATCCAAACGCTGACCGGTTCGCCCGCGTCCGCCCCACCACTCACCGCCCCACCGGCACCCGCCGCAAAAATTGAAATGCCGCCGGCCACCGAAATGCACGAGGCCGGCGTGCCGCAGGAAGAAGCGCCGCTGAATTTGAACCTCGCGGACGATACGGAACTGCTGCGCGAATTCATCACCGAATCCCGCGAGCATCTGGACAACATCGAGCAGGGCGTGCTGGTGCTGGAAAATTCGCCCAACGACGCCGAGGTGCTTAACACCATTTTCCGCGCGTTCCACACCTTCAAAGGCGGCGCGGGCTTTTTAAATTTAATTCCCATCAACCGCCTCGCGCACGTTTTGGAATCGCTGCTGGATCTGGCGCGGCAGGGGAAACTGGCCATTGATGCCACCGTGATCGAACTGATTTTGCGCGGTCGCGACGTGTTGAAAAGATTTCTCGACGAAATTGAAGGTCAGCTCGCCGGTTCGCGCCCCGTGCAACCCATCACCATTCCCACGGCCGTGTTGAAAGCCGAGGCGCAGGAAGTAATCGAGGGCAAACATCTCGCCTCGGCACCAGCCGAAGTCGGGACCGCCACCGCCTGCCTCGCGCCGGCCGAACCCGTCTCCTCCGGTAACGCCGCCGTGGACGCCGCCGTCGAAACCGCCCGCGCCAACCTGCCCGCCCAGGCCGCGATGGTGAAGGTGGACACTGGTAAGCTTGACGGCCTGCTCGATCTCGTCGGTGAAATGGTCATCGCCCAGTCGCTCGTCGGCCAGAACATTGGTGAGCTGGCGGGCCTGAATCCCCAAGCCGTGCGCAACATCACTCAGCTCGGCCGCATCACCAAGGAATTGCAGCGCGTCAGTATGGCACTGCGCATGGTGCCCATCCGCGGCGTCTTTCAGAAAATGTCCCGCGTCGTGCGCGACATCGGCATGAAGCAGCAGAAAAAAGTCAACTTTATCACCAGCGGCGAAGACACGGAACTCGACCGCACCGTGGTCGAGGAATTGAACGATCCGCTGCTGCATATGATCCGCAATTCCATGGATCACGGCATCGAGACGCCGGAGAAACGATTGGCCGCCGGCAAGTCCGAAACCGGCACCTTGAACCTGCGCGCCTTTCACCAGGGCGGCAACATCGTCGTGGAAATCGAGGATGACGGCGCGGGTCTGAACAAGGAAATGATTTTGCAGAAGGCCATCGAGCGCGGGCTGGCGGTGGCCGGCGCGCCGCTGACGGATGAGGAAATTTATCGTTTCATCTTCGCCGCCGGCTTTTCCACGGCGGACAAGGTCACGGAACTTTCCGGCCGCGGCGTTGGCCTGGACGTGGTGCGCCGGAACATCGAGCGGTTGCGCGGCCGCGTGGAAATTGCGTCCACGCCCGGCCAGGGCACGAAGTTCAAAATCAGCCTGCCGCTCACGCTGGCGATCATTGACGGCTTCATCGTCAAGGTCGGCGAGGAGCGCTACATTTTGCCGACCCTGTCCGTGCGCGAATCCTTCCGCCCGCAGCCGGGCATGGTGTCGCGCGTGCAGAACCGCGCCGAGGTCGTCAATGTGCGCGGCCGGATCATCCCGCTGCTGCGGCTCGGCGAGCTGTTCGGCCTCTCCAGCACGTCGCACGACGCCACCGACGGCATCGTGGTGGTGGTGGAGGCGGGTGCGGATTTGCGCTGCCTGCTGGTGGACGGCCTGCTGCACAAGCAGGAGGTGGTCATCAAAAATCTGAACGACATGATGGTGCACAAAAACAAAATGCTCGCCGGCGCGGCCATTCTGGGCGACGGCCTGGTGGGCCTGATCCTCGACGTGAACGCGCTGGTGCACCTGGAAATCCAGCCGCAGCTCACGCAGACGGCGTGAACAGTCTGACCGGACACATTCCCAGCATAATTGAAGTCACCGCCATTCTGTGAAGCGACTAACTTCCGCCGGAGTTTTGATTTTCTTTGGGTCAAACTCGCAAGTGAAAGGATCCGCGCCGCTCACGGACTTGCGAAATTCACCACTTGCGGTGTCAGCGGCGGCAGTTTGGTCTGTTGCAAAAAGTTGAAGTCAAAGCCCCAGTTACGCGTAGGAACACCATAGTAACTGCCGCCCCAAACATTCGTGGCGATGATGCTGGGAAACATCACGACAATGGAGCCGTTGTAGGTGAGGGTTGTGCCGGCCCAATATTCAAGAAAGCGCAGAGAATTTTCCACGCCGCCGCTGTAATAATAGGTGCTGTTGCTGGTGTTGGTGAAGGATGGCACAATGCCTTCAAAACAGGCGGCATTGACGGTGGTGCTGACCGGATTGCGAGATGGAAGAAATGTGCTCGAATTATAACTATCCAGCCAGTTGGTGGAAAGCAGAGTGATTGCATCACCCATCAGCGCCTCCGGATAAGTATAGATGGTATTGGTGCCGTTGGAGGCATGAGTCGCATCTGTCTGCTTGTTATAATCGCCGAGTACATAAACCGGCATGGGCGTCGCCACGGTAAGTCCCCAGGAATTGGCCAGTTGAACTCCGTTAATGACACGCACCGCCGGAAATGTCGAGTAGTCGCGGGGCACGCTGTTGTAAATCCAGATCGAGTCAATCGTATGGCCTTTGTCTGAATTGCAGGTCGCGCTATAACTCCCGCCAAAAGTGCTCCGGAGCTGGTTGGTCAACCAGACATTGAACAGGCCGACGTTGATTTGCACCGCCTGCGCCACGTTGCCCTCGCGATAATCGTAGAAGGCGCAATTGGTCACAAACGACCACCCGGCGTAAGCGACATTGGTGTAACAGCGGTTTGTATCCGACAAATTAGAAGTGACATAGTTGGTGTAAAGACCGGTGGTGGCCGCGATTTTCAACCGGTAAAAATCGGGCATGATTGGTGTCAGGTAAGGGGTTTGGAACGGATCCTGAAACCAGATGCTGAAATTGGTGCCGAGCGGCGCGGCGCGGTTGGTTCCAAAGTAGGCGTTGGAAATAATCAAGTCAGCCGCGTTGGCCAGATACAACTGGCCGGTCGGCGAATAAGCGTTGGCGGTGCCCAAGGCATAAGCCGGCGGCGGCAAATTGAGGATGGCTTCAGCATTGGTGGGCTGGCTGCTGAAAGCCAGATACGGCAATCTCAATGGGCTGGCGCCGGAAACCGGCTGGCCGGCAAGCAAGAAAGCCGGCGGCCCGCTGCCGGTTTTGCCGTTGAGAAAAGGATCGTTGATATTGGTGTTGACCTGATTGACCGCGATCACTGCTGAATTGAAAGTGACGCTTGCCGAGCCAGCCCAGATGCCGGCATCTGAAAAAACAAGACCATTGATGGGCATCACGCCGCCCGGATCAATCTCCATGTTCAAATTGTAGAAGATTGCGAATTCATAAACCGGCCAGGCCTGCCGGAGCCGGAAAAAACTTTGGGAACCGGTTGCTGGAAAATTGCTTCTGACACCGGGCATCATTACGGGTGAAAGCGTTCCGGTCCACACCATCGGTGGCGTCAGGTTCGTGCTGGTTTCCAATTGGCTGAAGAAATAGCCGGGCGACGTTGGCGAAGACACCGTCGCCACGCCGTTGGTGACGCCAATGTGCAAGGGTCGCGGAATTTGCGCCGATGCCAGGAATCGCATCAGCACCACCGCCAAGAAAATTAAAATCCCTTTTGCCACGGTGTTAAGCTGATTAATGAAATTCATTTATCGCAACTTTGCTTGAACCCGGCAAGGCAAAATTGGATCAAAAATTAAAACTCCCGGCCGGAAAAAATCCGCGCCGCTCAATCCTTGACGGATTCCGTTTCGTCGTCGGTCTTGGCCGTGGTGCCGTTGTATTCGTGGAGCTTGTTGCGGAGGGTGCGGATGCTGACATCCAGCATTTTTGCGGCGTGGGTGCGGTTGCCTTTGCAGCGGTCTAGCGCGGCGAAAATGTGCTGTTTTTCCAATTCGCCGAGGGTGGGAAATTCGCCGGTATTGTTCATTGCGCCGAGCGCGGTCCCGTTGTCCGCCGCTGCGCCGGTGACCGAATTGGCGTGGCTGCCGGTGAGGCCGAGATGTTCCGGCTCCAGCATCCCGTTGTCGCCGCACATGATCACGGCGCGCTCGACGACGTTCTGGAGTTCGCGGACGTTGCCGGGCCAGGAATGTTCGTTGAGAATGCGCAGCGACGCGTCGGTGAAGCCTTTGATGTGGACGCCGTGTTTGCGGCCCAGCCGGCGCATGAATTCCATCGCCAGCAGCGAAATGTCCTCGCGGCGATCGCGCAGCGGCGGCACGCAGACGGGCACGACGTTCAGGCGGAAGAATAAATCCTGCCTGAATTCCTTCTTCTCGACGCTCTGGGCGAGGTCGCGGTTGGTGGTGGCGATCACGCGCACGTCCACCTTGATGGTGCGACTGCCGCCGACGCGTTCGAACTCGCGTTCCTGCAACACGCGGAGCAGTTTGGCCTGCACGGCGGGGGAAATTTCGCTGATTTCGTCCAGCAGGATCGTGCCGCCATGGGCAAGTTCAAACCGGCCTTCGCGCTTGGTTAGCGCGCCGGTGAATGAACCTTTTTCATGGCCGAAAAATTCGCTTTCAATGAGATTTTCCGGGATGGCGGCGCAATTGACCTTGATGAACGGCGCGTTGGCGCGCGGGCTTTCGCGGTAGAAGGCACGGGCGACAAGTTCCTTGCCGGTACCGCTTTCGCCCTGGATCAACACCGTAGCCTGCGTGCGTGCGACTTTGCGGATGAGCGATCGGAGATGATCCATCGCCGGACTGCGGCCCAGCAGTTCAGATTCGCCATCGTCGGATTCCTGGCTCAACAGCGTGTTGACCTTGAGCAGTTGGTTAAATTCCTGCGCTTTGCGGAGCGTGAATTCGATCTGGTCAGTGGAAAACGGCTTGATGAGATAATCAAACGCGCCGTTTTTCATGCATTCCACGGCGGATTCCACGGAGCCGAAACCGGTCATCACTACGGCGAGCGGGCGTTGCGGACGGGCCTGCAGCTGTTTGAGCAGTTCGATGCTCTCGCCGTCCGGCAGGCGCATATCCATGAAGATGAGGTCGAAATTATCCTTGTTCAGATAATCGCGGGCAGCGGCCAAAGTGGGCGCCGACGCGACGTCAAATTTCTGTCGCCGGAGAAAATTCTCCAGGTTGGCGCGAACAATGGCGTCGTCTTCGAGGACGATGATTTTTTCGATGGACATGTTTCAAACCGCAGCGTTCCGGCGGTACAGGCCGGCGACATAATGGGGTCGCTGGCTGGCGGCTGGCGGCAGTTGCGTGGCCGGAACCAGGCCATGCCGGAGCATTTCCTGCTGGTTTTCGCGGTCAAGCAACAGCAATCGTGGGAGCAAATTTTGAATGTCCTGGAACAAGCTTTTGATTTCCGTGAAAGCTTCGCGTTCGTTGGCCGGCATCCGTTCCCACCATGGGCGATAGCTGCGTATCTGTATTAACACCAATTCCAAACGCCGGAGCAAGTGCTTTCTTTGCGCGTTGAATTCGCCGGGCGACCATGGGGGCGGGCGGCGGAGCGCGCGGTTTTCCTCGGTGAAGAGCGCGAGGAATTCCCGGCATAAGTCGAGGTGGCTTTGGAGTTCGCGGGCAAGATCGGCGGGATTGGGGTTCATCGCTGGCTCAGGTTGAGGTTGGTGGCGGTGGTGCCGTCATGGTTGAATGCTTCGGCACGGACATTCCATTTCAGATAATTCAGCCGCCAGTTTGCCATGTCCACGACAGCTTTCAGGCTGGGCGAAAGGTTGGTGCCGGGCACGGGCACGGCGTTGGTGAGAAGGTTCCGATAGGCTTCCTCGGCCAGTTTCGGCTGGAGCAGTTTTTCATACGTGATGCCGATCTGGTAGCGCACGGGCAACTGCCACGCCGGCGCGGGGTCAAGCTGCGCCAGCGCGAGATAAACTTGTAGCGCCTTGACGTAATCGCCTTCCTGATAAAGCTCGTTTCCGATTTCATTTCCGACGCGTTGCTGCCAGTAGGCCCAGACCTCCGGATTGTTGGTGGTCTGGTCGTGCTCCTCTTTTAGGAAAATTTTCACCTGCTGCAGCGCCTCGGTGTCGCGGTGCTGCCCTTTCAACGCCTGCGCCAGATGATACCGCACCTCCGGTTCCTCGGTGGATTCGGGATAATGCGCCAGAAAATCTTGCGCCTGGTTGGCCGCCTCCTCGTGGCGGCTGATGGCTTCGAGCGAGCGGATGAGGCGAAACTGGATTTGCGGACGGTCCAGCGCGGGATCATTCTGTGTCAGCAGCCGCGAGTAATAATCCACCGCGTCCTTGAACTGGCCGTCGAGATAATGCGTTTCCGCAATCTCCACCTGCGCCTGGAGCACCACGCCCTGATAATAGGTCAACTGCCCGTCTTTTAGCGACAGTGCGGTGGTCATCACCCCGTAAAATTTGGCGAGTGCCAGGCTGGACAGCCCCATCGCCCGGAAAATTTGTCCTTGGCGCAGGTAAATTTCCGGCATCCGCTCGTCGCCCGGCCAGCGCTGGAGATATTGCGCGAAAATGGACTGTGCGCGGGGCAGGTCGTTTTCAACCCGCACGGTCTGGGCCAGTTCAAACAGCGCGGTCTTGCGGATCGCCTCCGGCACGTCTTCGGCGAGCAACTTGACGTAATTGGCCTCCGCCAGCGCATAGTCCCGCGTGCTGGCTTGAAATCGCGCCGTGGCCAGAATGAAGGGAAAGCGCTCCGGACCGGCCGGCATTCTAAAATCTGCCGCCATCGCCGGATCGGATAACGGGACCGCCGAATTCGTTGGCATGTCGGCGACCGCCGGCGGATCTGCCGGCTGGGCAGCCAGCCGGACTAGGCCGGAAAAAATCAGCGCCACGACCAGCGCTCGGCAGAGCATCGGCGAAACTGGGTTTGGCCGGCTCATTTGACAAGGTATTCCGCGTGGCTGGATTTCACCGGTTCCGGCGCTGGTGGCAACGGTGGCATGAAGCTGACGCGCAAAGCGCCGGCGGCTGGCCCGGAGTTGGTTCCGAATTCCACCGGATGAAAATACGTCGCCAGCATCTGCGGCGTGATGCTCAACAAATCCGGCGTGGGCAGCGCAAACACGGAGGCGCTGAACGTTTCCTCCAAGCTCCGGTCCGCCGCCAGCCCGTTGAACGGCGCGGGGCCGGCCGGTTGGTCGCCACCGGTGGTATTGGTCGCCGCCGGCAAAGCCTTGGCTTCCACCGCCGCCAGCGTATTGGTCGCCGCGGTGGCCAGTGTTTCGATTTTGATGACGGCGGCGTGCGGTTTTTTGGACGCCAGCAGCCGCAACGGCGGCGGTCCGACCACGGCCAGATACGGCAGGCTGGCATGCGCCACCGCGCCCCAAGCGAGGATCAGCCCCAGCGCCTTCAACGAAGTTGTTCCGCAGTTTGCAGATCGTTTCATAATTCAGGGCGGAGAGACGCCGCCGGATGCGTCATCGGTATTTTTTGCCGGGACTTAAGGAAAAAGGTTGGCGGCGGTAAATAATTCAATTTTCCCGTCAAGCCGCCGCCCATTCCGCCGATGAAAGCACCGGTTCAGTTTCTGAACCTGATCCCACATTATTTTATCATGGCGCACATTGTGACGGCTCAAAGCGTGACGCGGCTCGGCAAGGGCGAAATCCAGACGCAAATTGCCCGCTGCCCGTCGCTGCCCTCGCTGGGCAGCATCAACAAGGCGTTGCAGGACCTGCTGTTGACCGACCAGCGTTACACCGCGCAGATCGCCGAAATCATCCGGCGCGACCCCAGCCTTACCTCGCGTCTGCTGCGGTTGGTGAATTCCGTTTATTACGGCCTCACTACGCCGGTCAACAGCATTGAGGAGGCAGTGTTTTATCTCGGCGTCCGGCAAATTCGCCAGCTCGCGATGGTCACGCCGGTCATCGAAGATTTCCAGCGGCTGACGCGCCAGTGCAAATTTCCCTGGCGCGAGTTCTGGCAGCACTGCATCGGCACCGCCATCCTGACGCGCGAAGTCACCGCCAATGTTCCCGGCCCCACCGAAGATTCCGATTACGTCGCCGGCCTCGTGCATGACGTGGGCAAAATCGTCATGGCCTGGTCGTTTCCCGACCATTTTGCGGAAATCCACCGGCAGGCCATCGCCGGCGAACGGGCGCTTTCGGAAATCGAGGATGAAGTCCTCGGTCTGAATCATGCCGAACTCGGCGCGCTCTATCTGGAACGCCACCGGCTGCCGGAACTGATGATTTATGCCGCACGCTACCATCATTGCCCGGAGAAAGCACCACAGTTCCGCCACACCATCGCGGCGGTGCAATTGGCCGACCTTCTCTTGCGCAGCTCCAAGATCGGCGCCAGCGGCGACTACGTGGAAGTGACGCGAGACACGTGCTACGCCGCGCCGGTTTGGAAAGTCCTGCTGGCGCGCACGCCGGAGGCCGAACAGGCCATCGTCAAAGCCTCGCTCTCGCGTACGCTGGAGCAAATACCCACCATGCTCGAAGGCATGGTTTAAATCACCGGTTCAAAACTACCGCCGCTTCTGGCTGCGGCGGAAAAAGATTCGCTTGAAGTTTGACGGTAGGAATTAAGCTTGGGAGCGAACGCATCGCTGCTTCAAGACCAAAACTTTGTTGCCCGGATAGCAAATCAAGACAGGACGGAGGGTTTGCCGGATCTGGATCAACGGTTTGAATCACCGGTTCGTAATTTTTCGGAGGCCGACGAGCATCAAGAATCCGCCGCCAATCATCATCCAAGCCTGGGGTTCCGGCACGGTGACAATCGTCAATCCCCAGCTGACCAAAGTGCTTTGACCGCCGGCCGACAGGTCGGCGATGAACAGCGTCCAATTTCCGTCAGCCAATGTCCCCACGAAGTTATTCAAGGTCGCCGTACTGGTGGACGCGCCGTCAATCGCGCTCCCGGCCGATTGCGGATCGATGAGGCGGCCATCCGGGGCCCAGGTTCCGGTCAATTGTCCGGTCAGGGGATCCAGGCTGTAACTCCCGCCCTCGTAATTATGGATGTTGTTGGCACCGCTGGATGACAGCGTGATGTTAAAACCCGGGGTGTCATAGCCAAAAGGATTGCTGCCGCTGATGCCGACCCGATTCAGCAGTACGGCGATTTGCCCCGCTGGCCCGGCCAGATAGGCGTATAAATCCCCGTTGTAACCGTTGGCGATGTCCAGGTTTACTCGGATGTCCGTGATGGTTTCGACGCCGCTGATGTTGACCGTGCTGGCAACTCCACTCGGATTGCCGTCGGGAACCGTTCCGTTGACGGTCACGTTCGTGCTCACGGTCTGGTCGCCCCAGGCGGTCAGTGTCAGGCCGCCCACCAAGATCAGGATCAAAAGGCTTTTCATTTCGGTTCGTTTTTTTGAATTCGCGTATCGGCTGGTTCAGTCAATCAAGTCGGCCAAAGTTCAGGGTTGCCATGCCAGCCGGTAAAAGGCCGTGGCTGGCGGGGTGCCCAAATCCGCAAAGTGATCCGTGGCCAGAATGAGTCCGTTGCCGGCAGCCGTGTTGGTGGCGATGTTTGCCCAAGTCAGGAGGTTGATGGAGCGTTGGATGGTATAGACGTAGCCGGGTATGCCGTGAAAGGTGAGGGCGTTAGTGCCGCCGCTGACGGTCAGGCTGGTGTTCTGGCCGGTGAACGGCGCTAGCACCGAAGCCACATAAATCTGTCCGGTGGCATAGCCGCCCTGCCCATCGGTGACGGTATAGCTGAACTGGTCATTCACATAGTTCGTGTTGCGGAAAAGGATGTAGGTGGCGTTCGTGGGCGAATACATGCCGTTGGTGCTGACACTCACCGTCGTCAGGGTGACGGGGTCGCCGTCGGGATCAATCACGGCGCTGAGCAGGTCGCTGATTTTCAATTTCAAGGAAACGCCGTTGGTTACGCTGAAGCTGAAATAGCCGGTGATCGGCGGATGATTGGTGACGATTTGTGACAGCGTATTGGTGCTTCCCGCATAGTTGGTATCGCCGCTGTAGCAAGCCGTGATGACGTTGGTGCCGCGCGGCAGGTTGGTGATGCTGGTGCTGCTGAACACCCCGCCGCTCAAAGCGCCGGAAATGAAGGCGCTGCCATTGGTGAAATACGCCACGGTTCCCGTGGCATCCGCCGGTAGCGTTTCCATGAAGGCGATGGGGTCATGAAAACCATCCGGGTTGCGCGAGGAGGTCAGCGCGGCGGCAGCGGTTCCAATCGTGATGTTGGCGCTGGTGGTGGCGGTGGTGTTGCTCAGCGCATAATTCCCGGCATCCGTCCCGGTGATAAAAATGCCGGAGATATTTACCGACCGGTTGTTACCGACGGAACTGCTGGTGAAGCTGGCACTGCCATAGCTGGTCACGAAGCTGTCGCCGCCGATGCGGTTGTCGGCCAGCGTGACCGTGGCGTTCACGGTGCCGTCATAAACCTTGTTGATGCCAGTGGCGGTAACGACTAACGAACGCGCGGTGATGTTCGCCGTGGCCGTCGCGCTGGTACCGGCCAATGTGTAATTGCCCACGCTCGCGCCGCCAATGCTGATGCCGGAGATGTTGATGGCTTTGCCGTTGCCCGTGCGCTTGTCGGCAAAATTGGCGCTCGCATAGCTTGACGTGATCGTGTCGCTCGCGAGGTGATTGTCCGACAGCGTCACCGTGGCGGCGGTTCCGCCGTCGTAAATTCTATCCTGGCCGGAAGCCGCGACAGTAAGAGTTCGTCCAGTAATACTGGCCGTCGTGTTGGCCGTCGAGTTGCTCAAAACATAATTTTCTGAATCGCCGCCGGTTACTTGGATGCCGGTGACATTGACGGTTTTGCCAGTGCCGACATTTTTGTCGCCGAACCCGGCGCTGGTGTAAGTGTCCGTCAATCTGTCGCCCGCAACCCGGTTGTCGCCCAGGGTCACCGTTGCGTTGGTGGTGCCGTCGTAAGTCTTGTCAACGCCAGTGGCGGTGATGGACAGGGAACGGGGAGTGATATTGGCCTGGGTCGTTGCATTGGTGCTGCCTAACGTATAATTGGTGGAATCCATACCGCCAACGAGAATTCCCAGTACCGTGACCGTCTTGCTGTTGCCGACGGCTTTGTCGCCAAATCCGGCGCTCGAATAACTGGTCGTCAACGCATCGCCCGCCACGCGATTGTCGCCCAAGGTTACTGTGGCATTAGTGGTACCATCGTAGATTTTGTTTTGACCGGTGATGGCCACTGTCAGGGTCCGGCCGGTGATGTTGGCCGTCGTGCCGATCGTCGTGTTGCTCAAAGTGTAATTGCCCGAGTCGCCGCCGCTGACCTGAATCCCAACGACGCTGACCAGCTTGCTGTTGCCGACATTTTTATCGCTAAAAGCGGCGCTGGTATAAGCGTCCGTCAAACTGTCGCCCGCGATGCGGTTGTCGCCCAAGACCACGGTGGCATTGGTGGTGCCGTCATAAACCTTATCCATTCCAGTGGCATTCACGTTCAGGGAACGTGCCGTGATGTTGGCTGGCGTTGTGGCCGTGGTTCCAGCGAGCGAATAATTGCCGGCATCTGTTCCGCCAACTGAAATCCCCGTCACCGTCACCGTTTTACCGCTGCCGACGTTTTTATCCGTGAATCCGGCGCCGGCATAATTGTCCGTCAGACTGTCGCCGGACAGGCGGTTGTCCCCCAGTGTCACCATGGCATTGGTGGTGCCGTCATAAATTTTGTTCGCGCCGGAGGCCACCACATTCAAGCTTCGGCTGGCAATGTTAGCGGTGGTGAACACGGAGGTGTTGGTGAGCGAGTAGCTGTCGGAATCTGGCCCCGTGATCACCAAGCCGGCCACCGTCACCGTGAGGTTCGTCCCGGCATTTTTTCCACTGAAACTCGCACTGCTGAAACTCACCGTGATGACATCATTGGTCAGCCGGTTGTCGCCCAGGCTGACGGTGGCGTTGGTGCCGCCGTCATACACCTTGTTCACACCCGCCGCCGTGATGGTCAGCGTCCGGGGCTCAATGTTGGCTTGGGCGGACGCCGTGGTGCTGTTCAAATTGTAATTGCCCGCATCCGCACCGCCGATCGCGATGCCGCTTACGGCTATACTGATGCCGTCGCCGACATATTGGTCGTCAAAGGTGGCACTGGCGTAGCTGTTCGTGACGATGTCACCGGCGACATGGTTGTCCGACAACGTCACCGTCGCCGTCGTGGTGCCGTCATAAGCCTTGTTTTGGCCGGTGGCGGCCACGCGCAAAGTTTTGGCGGAAATCGTGGCTGTAGTGGTGGCCGTCGTGTTGGTCAAATCATAATTGTCCGCATCCGTACCCGTGATGAACAGGTCGTTCACCAGCACCGGTTTTCCCGCCCCCACGGTCTTGCTTGCAAAACTGGCGGTGCCGTAAAAAGCCGCCACGTCATCTCCTGACACTTTGTTCAACAACGACAACGTCACCGTGGCATTCGTCGTCGCATTGTAGGTTTTGTTGGCACCCGTGGCGGCAATGCCGAGGAGGCGGGCCGTGATGTTGGCGTTCAACGTCGGCGGCGTCAGCGTGTAGGTTCCGGCAGCGCTGCCGGCCAGCACCAAGCCACCGACCGTCACCGGTTTGCCATCGCCGACGTTTTTGTCGCTGAAACTGGCGGAGTAGCCGCTGGTGTCCAGCGTCACATTGCCCGCATCGGCCGGCGCAATCCCGTTCAGCACCGCGCTCGTGAAATCAACCGTGGTCGCGGCGCTGCCGTCATAGACCTTGCTGGCGGCCGCCAGCCCGGAAACGGTGAGCGTGGCGGCCTCGGCCGGCAGGGGCCGGGTACCTCCGGCAAACAACGCCAGCGCCAGCAAGGCCGGGAGGCACATGCTGTTTTTATTCCACAGACAAACCAACCGGCCGAAAATCATTTTTTGCATAAGCAATCCAGCAATTCCACCAATAGAAGGCGCAACCGTGGAGACTAAACCACGGCAGCCATTCACTATCGGCTTTCGTAAAAATAACTTTAGCATTTTTTTAAGGGTTCTGATTGCCGCCGGAAAACCCGCTAAATCGAAGGCGACCCGTTTGACGAAAATCCAGGACGACAGCTAAACCCAACCTGAAAATTTGTCCGGGCATTTTCAACTGCCCACATTTGTCGGTGGGCGCGCTCGGGTTCCGCCTCCAGACCAACCTTGCCTAGTCATTCCGTTTGGACCGGAAACATTTTCCCCTGCTAGCCGTTGGTGCGTTGAATTCCCTTGATTTTGCACACATTTTACCTCTGGCATCATCGTTGCTTTGCATCTGCTGGAATTTTTATGATCGAAGCCCTGTTCAACCAGCCCAACTACCTCGCGGCGAAAAAAACGCTGGACGCCGTGGCGCTCCGTCAGGAGGCGATCAACAACAACCTCGCCAACCTCGAAACCCCCGGCTACAAGCGCGTCGACCTCGCGCCGAGCTTTGAACAGGCGCTGGAACAGGCGTCCGCCGCCGGCGACCCGCAGCAGCTCGCCGCCTTGCCCACCCCCACGCTCGCAGTGGATCCCACGGCCAAGTCGGTCAGCAAGGACGGCAACACCGTGCAGTTGGAACAGGAACTCATGCGCATGAACCAGAACGCCATGACGCACAACCTTGAAACCCAGATGGTCAGTAACATGCTCGCCAAGCTGCGCATGGCAATCACGGGCAAATGATTCCCGGTTATGATTCAAATCCTCACTGGCATTCAAAACACCTCCGCCGCGCTCGACGCGGAGCAGACGCGGCTGGAAGTCATCTCGCAAAACATTGCCAACGCCCACACTATACATGATGTGGACGGTAAGCCATATCAGCGCCAGGTGGTGGTGTTTGAGACGGCGCTGCAAAATGCCATGAGCGGCGACGGCACCACCAGTTTGCCGGCCATCCAGGTCGCCAAAGTCGCCCGCGACACGCGGCTGCCACTGGAGGTTTATGATCCGGGCAATCCCGAAGCCAACGCCCGCGGAATGGTCGCCATGCCCAACGTCAACATCCACGAGGAAATGGCCGACCTGATTTCGGCCTCCCGCACTTTTGAAGCAAATCTGGCAGTCGTGAAAAACGCCCGCTCCATGGCCATGCAGACGCTGGCGATTGGACGGCATTGAAATTTTAAATTGAACCAAGCCTACGATGTCTCCGCTCTCGGCCATACCTGCCTATTCGCCCAGCCTGCTCCCGGCTATCCAGCCGCTGCCGGCGGGCGAGGTCTCGTCATTGCCGTCTGCTCTGCCGTCCGTCGCGCCGGCGGACAGCGGTTCATTTTCGTCGCTGCTCGGGAAAATGGTTTCGGAGGTCAACGCGCAGCAGCAAGTTTCCGCGCAGTCTCTCACCGCGCTCCAAGGTGGACAAAACGTGCCGCTGCATCAGGCCGTGATTTCCATGGAGGAGGCCAGCGTCTCATTCCAGCTCATGGTCGAGGTGCGCAATCGTTTGCTCGAATCGTATCAGGAAATCATGAAGATGCAGGTGTGAACTAAATGAACAACAACTTTTCCAAGCTCGGTCAGCAGCTGCTCACCATCTGGGGACAGCTCGGCGCGAGCCAGCGCATCAGCGTCATCGCCGCCACGTTCGTGCTCGTCGCCGGCCTCACGGCCACGGCGCTCTGGTCGGCGCACGCCGAATACGGATTGCTCTACGGTGGCCTGTCGGACACCGAATCCGCCAAGGTCATCGCCGCGCTCGACGACGCCAAGGTCACTTACAAAGTCGGCAGCGGCGGCGCCATCATGGTGCCGGCTGACAAGGTCTACACGATGCGGATGCAGCTCGCGAGCAAGGGTATTCCGCAGGGTGACGGCGTGGGTTTCGAGATTTTCGACAAGCCGAATTTCGGCATCAGCGATTTCGTGCAGCGCGCCAATTATCTCCGCGCTTTGCAGGGCGAGCTGGCTCGCACCATCGGCCAGTTGGACGACGTGAAGGCGGCGCGCGTGATGATCGTGCTGCCGGAAAACCGGCTGCTGCTCGACAAGGATAAATATCCTACCGCCTCAGTTTTTGTCCGCGTCCGCGGCAATTCCGAGCTGCCGCCGCAGACGATCAACTCCATCCGTTTTCTGGTGGCCAATTCCGTCGAGGGCTTGAAGGCCAATCATGTCGCAGTGATAGACAACCTCGGCAACACAGAGGAAATGTCCGACAACGAATCGCTCGCCGGCATCTCGACCTCGCAGCTCGCCGCCCGGCGTGCGCTCGAACAATACCTTTCCAAAAAGGCGCAGGACATGCTCGAAACTGTGCTGGGCCCCGGCCAGGCAATTGTACGTGTGTCGGCGGACGTGAACTATGACACGATGACCAAGACCGAGGAAAAATTCGACCCGGACGGGCAGGTCATCAAGACGCAGACCAAGAACGACGAGAACAACGACACGGCCAGCGCGGTCAACACCACGCCCACCGGCATCAGTGCCAACACCGTGACGGACACGAACGGCACCCAGGCCGCCGCCGCGCCGGTCAACAGCAGCAAGAATCACAAGACCACTTCCACCATCGAATACGAAATCGGCAAGACCACCAGCGAAATGACGCAGGCGGCCGGCGGCATTAAGCGGCTTACGGCGGCCGTCACCGTGGCCCAGCAATTTGAAGGCACCGGCGCGGACCGCAAGCCGGTGGTGCGCTCGCCGGAGGAAATTGCCAAGCTCCAGGGCATCGTCAGCAGCGCGCTCGGCGCGGATCCTTCCCGCGGCGATACAATTGATCTGGCGGAACTGCCGTTCAACGACCAGTTCGCCACCGACATGACGACACAGCTCGATCAGCAGGTGAAGCGTGATTTCTGGTGGGAGCTTGCGCGCAAGTCGGTTTATCCCGCGCTGGGTTTGGTGGCGTTTCTGATTTTGCTCCGCACATTCAAGCAGACCCCGGTGCAGGAAATTCAGCTCGGCATCCCGGTCGGCCGCCTCGGCTACAAAAATGGCAACGGCAACGGAAATGGCAACGGTCACGCCTATGGTTCGCGTTTCGGTGAACACAATTTTGAACCGCAGCCCGGCGTCGTGACCGTGGACGTGCTGAACCGGCTCATCAAAGACAACCCCAACAACATGACGCAGGCCATCCGTGAATGGATGAACCGCGGCCACACGCCCGAATCCTGATTATGCCCGCCGTCGAAGAACATCCCGAAGCCGTTGCGGAAAACACCAGCCTCAACAAGGTGCAAATGCTCGCCGCGTTGATGGTGATGCTCGGCTCCGAAAGTGCGTCGGTGATTTTGCGCCAGTTCCAGCCGCGTGAAATCGAGGCCATCTCGCGCGAAATGGCGCGGTTCAATTTGATCACGCGCGAGCAGCAGCAGCAGATTTTGGAGGAATTCTCCAACGTGGCGCTCGCCGCCAGCACCTCGCTTTCCGCGGGTGCGGAAGTCACGCGGCACACGCTGGAAAAGGCGCTCGGCTCGTTCAAGGCCAGCGATGTCATGGGCCGCGTCACCACCACGCGCACACCGCTCGGCTCGATGCAGGTCATCGCGGATATGGACCCGCGCCACATTTTCAACCTCATCCGCGACGAGCAGGTGCAGGCCATCACGTTCGTCGTCAGCCACCTCACACCGGAAAAAGCCGCGCAGGTGTTGAATATGCTCACGCCGGAAAAACGCGAGATGGCCATTGAACGCCTCGCCTCGCTCGCGGCCACGCCGGTGGAAGTCGGGGAAAAAGTCGTGGAGGTTTTGAACACCAAGCTCGGTGTGAAACAAACCCGCGCCTTGTCGCAGACCGGCGGCGTCACCACGGTCGCCGACGTTTTGAACGCGATGGATAAGACGGTCAGCCGTGATTTGCTCACAAACTTGGAAAATCGCAATCCCGAGCTGACGATGTCCATCCGCAAAAAGATGTTCACGTTCGAAGATTTGTTGTTGCTGGGCGGCAGTTCCATCCAGCGCATCATGCGCGAAATTGACATGCGCGATCTCACCGTGGCGCTCAAGAAAGCGAGCGCGCCGCTAAAAAATCTTTTATTGAGCAACATTTCCCGCCGCGCCGCCGAATCCGTTCAGGAAGAAATCGCGTTCCTCGGCAACGTCAAGGCGCGCGACATCGAGGCCGCGCAATTCCGCATCATTGACGCCGTGCGCAAGCTGGAGGCCGAAGGCGAAATCGAACTTGAAGATTCCCGCGTCACCACCGATGAAATGGGCTGACACAATTTTGTTTGAGCAACCGTTGCGCGACGTGTGCCTGCTGGTCGGCTCGCCCGTGCAGGACTGGCAGCAGTTCATCCGCGAGCGCGAGCAGGCGGCTTTTGAAAACGGCCGCCGCGCCGGCGAAAGCGCATTAAACGAACAGCTCCTCCGGCAGCGCAACGAAACCGTCGCGCTGCAACGCGGCATTCTTGATTCGTTGCAAACCGCCCTGCCCAAAGTCGCGCACGAGGCGGAATCGGCGCTGATTGATCTCGCGCTGTCGGTCGCCAAAAAAATTGTGGCCGACATGCCGGTGGACGTGGCGATGGTGGAAACCACGGTTCGCGAAGCGTTGCGCCAGGCCGAGGATACGGCGGAAATCGTCATTCAACTCCATCCCGACGATCTCGCGTTGCTGCGGCAGCATCAGGCGGAAATTCTCAACGGTTTGCCCGAATCCGGGCCGCTGCGTTTTTCGCACTCGTCCGAAATCGGGCGCGGCGGCTGCATCATCCAGACGCGCTTCGGCCTGATTGACGCGCGCCGCGAAACGAAAATTGAACAATTGCGGCAGTCGCTTGCAACATGACTCCAATAATTCCATGCACGAGCAGCCGGATGCAGCGCGCCTTGCGCCGCGTGCGCGAAACGCGCGTGACGGAAACGTGCGGCCGCGTGGTCCAGCTCATCGGCCTCGTCGTGGAATCCGAAGGCCCGCTCGCTGCGCTCGGCGAAGTTTGCCGCATCCAGTCCGTGCGCGGCCAGGCGGATATGCTCGCGGAAGTCGTCGGTTTTCGGAATCATCATCTGCTGCTGATGCCGCTGGGCGAATTGCACGGCATTCATCCCGGCAGCGAAGTCATTGCCACCGGTGCGCCGCTGCGAGTCGCGGTGGGCAGCGCGCTGAAAGGCCGCGTGATTGACGGGCTGGGCAATCCGATTGACGGCCTCGGGCCGATTGTTACGGATCATCTTGTGGGTCTTAATTTGCGTCCGCCGCATCCGCTCAAGCGCCAGCGCATCAACCAGGTTTTCCAGACCGGCATCAAGTCGGTGGACACGTTCACACCGCTTGGCCGGGGCCAGCGCCTCGGCATTTTCGCCGGCAGCGGTGTGGGCAAATCCACGTTGCTCGGCATGATGGCTTCACAAGCCGAGGCCGACGTGAACGTTATCGCGCTGATCGGCGAACGCGGCCGCGAAGTGCGTGAATTTCTGGAACGCGATTTGGACGATGCGGGCCGGAAAAAATCCGTGGTCATCGTTGCCACGTCCAACGAGTCCGCGCTAAATCGCGTAAAAGGCGCGTTTCTGGCGATGGCGATTGCGGAATATTTCCGCGACGCGGGCCAAAATGTAATGCTGATGATGGATTCGGTCACGCGCTTTGCGATGGCGCAGCGCGAAATCGGACTGGCCGTTGGCGAGCCGCCGACCACGCGTGGCTACACGCCTTCGGTTTTTTCATTGCTGCCGCAACTGCTCGAACGCGCCGGGGCCGGCGAGCAGGGCGCGATCACCGGTTTGTTCACCGTGCTGGTGGAAGGCGATGACATGAATGATCCGATTGCGGATGCCGTGCGCTCGATTTTGGACGGGCACATCGTTTTGACGCGCGAGCTGGCGACGCAAAATCATTATCCGGCGATTGATGTTTTGGAAAGCGTCAGCCGTTTGAATCGCGATCTGCTCACGCCGGATAAAAGCAAGCTGACCGCCGACGCACGCGAACATTTGGCGGTGTATCGCAAGAACCAGGATTTGATCAACATCGGCGCGTATCCCGCCGGCAGCAGCCCGGTGATAGACCAGGCCATCACGCTGCATCTGCCGCTGAATAAATTTCTCCGGCAAAATGTCACCGAAGGATTTTTGGCCGAACAAAGCTGGGCTTTGCTCAAACAAACCCTCCACCTGCAACCCAAGGCGTTATGAAAGCTTTCAGTTTTCCCCTGGAATCGCTCCGCATCCTGCGCAAGCAGCGCGAACGCGCCGCCCAGCAGCGTTACGCCCGCGCCCTGGTGGCCTGCGACAGCGCGGCCCGCGGGCTGCAACTGGCCGAGGAGGAAATGAAAGCCGGCCACGCCACGCTGTTTGGCGAGCTTCAAAGCGGCGTGACGGCTGGCCGGATCGTTAATTTACGGACGTGGTGCACCGTGCTGGAAATCCGCCGCAACGAAAGGGCCGCCGCCTACGCGGAAGCCCGCCGCGACGCTAACGACGCGTTCCGCCTGCTGACCGCCGCCGCGCGCGAACGCGAGGCGCTCGACCGATTCCATGAAAAATCGCAGCGCCTCTGGCAGCGCGAATTCCAGGCCGACGAGCAGAAAATGTTCGACGAACTTGCCGTACAGCGCCAGGCCGCGCCGCTGCTTGAAAAATCTCGCTTGAATTGACATGAACCGAATCCTCCAGTCGCCCGCCACCGTCGTGATTGTCGCCGGGGTGATGTTTTTTGCCACCATCTTTGTTGTCCTGAGCGCCTCGCATTTCAGCCCGCTGACCCCCGCCGGGAAAATCGTGTTGAGCGCCGCGGACGATCCGTCGTGGAAATTTCGCAACCCGGAAATGGACCAATGGGTGGCGCAGATCAAGGACGAGCGCGACGCGCTGGCAGTGCGCGAGCAGGAACTCAAGGAATGGGAGGCGCGGCTGGCTGCCGAAAGCCATGAAATTTCCGCGATCACGCAGGCGGTGAGCCAGACGCAGGCGGATTTCGACCGACGCGTTTTGATGTTCACGGATCAGCAAAAGGAAAACATCAAGAAACAGCTCAAGGTCATCGTCGCAATGTCGCCCGAAGGCATCACCACAATGCTGAACGAAATGCCCGACGATGAGGTGGCCCGGCTGCTATACAGCATGAAGGCGGACATGGCCGGTGCGACGCTCGACGCCATGAGCAAGCTCGGCGACGCCTCGGCCAAGCGTGCCGCCGCGCTCGCCGAACGAATGCGGGACATCCTGCCGGTGCCCGTCACCAATAATTTCACCGCCAATGCCAGCCCTTGATCTCCTGCTTCCCGTCGCGCCGAAAAACACCCCGGCAGACGCGCCGGAAAAATCCTCACGCCCGCCGGCGGCGGGTGGCGATTTTGACAGCGTGATGACTGCGGCACTGGCGCCCGCCGCTCCCAAACCATCGTGGAAAAATCCAGCGCGAACGGGAAAGAACCCGCCAGATACCAAAAAAAATCCGCCTGTGCCGGCGGCGCTGGTGCCACCGGAAGCCGCCGCCCTGGTGGTCAGCGATTTGAAAATCTCTGAGGGCAACCCCAACCCAAACAATCCCAACGGAAAAACCAGCTCGGCGGATCCAGCGCAAACTAATTATCCAGATTCGATGCTGCCTCCGGTGGTGGTGACGACAACGGATCCGCCGCCGATTTGCCTGTCGCTGCCGCTGCTGACCGGTTTGGCGAATTTTCCGGCCGGCAACCTGGTGGTGGGAATTCCCAGCGGCGTGGGAATGATCCTGCCGGTTTCGGCCGCGCCGGCAACGGCTGAGACTGCGCCGGCGGTTTTGCCGCCGGCTGGCAAGGCGGCACCGTTGGCTATGCCAACTGCGGTGCTGCCGGATTTGACTTGCGGCACGGAAAAATCCGGACCGGTTCAAAACACGTTATTGAAAAATCTTTCGCCGGTGCCACCGGGGGCAGCGGCAAATCTGGCCGCCGGCTTGAATCCCGTTTCAGAAAAAGCCGCCACTGTCGCCGAGGCAAACGCCGTTCCGCCCAATCTGGCAGCACCAACCGGCTTGAATTCTGTGCCGCTGCCGGCGGGAATAGACGCGCCGGGAAAAAATGATTTGAATTCATTGGTGGTGCCGGAGCGGGTGGCGGAAAATGCTGGCACAGGAGTTGCGACTACCGTCTTGCCGATGAAAAATTCGCCAAATCTGAACAAAGTTGCCGGGCTCGACGTGAAAATTTTGCCGGTTGGCGAAACCGAGGACGCGCCGGAGAATAATTTGCCGCCAACCCTGCTGGTGACGCCGGTGCGTACGGCGGACAACCCGGGCGTGGATTTGAATTCCACTTTTTCCAACGGCAGCGCGCCGGTGGCGGACAACGCGACCGTCTTGAATACCGTGGATTTGCCGTCATTGGCGGATGCGCGCCTGCGGGCGCTGGACCGGGCGCACGACATGATGTCGCTGCACTCGATGCGGCTGGTGGAATCGCAGGGAGATGCGCTGTCGGTGGTGATCAAGCCGGCGGTAGGCACGGAATTGTCGCTGGAACTGAAACAGCGCGCCGGCGGCGTGGAGGCGCACGCGACCTTGACGCGCGGCGACCATCAATTTTTAAGCCAGCATTGGCCGGAGCTGCAGCAACGGCTGGAGCTGCGCGGCATCAAGCTCGCGCCGCTCAGTGCCGAAGCCGGTTTTTCGGCGGCCGATAACGGCGGTTTCCAGCGGCAACAAACGGCCCACGAGGACGCGGCGCAGCAGGCGTCGGCGTTTGCGGAGTTCGCCTCCCTTGGTCAGGCCGGCGGCGCGACCGCGCGGCTGGCGGTTCACGACGGTTGGGAATCGTGGGCGTAAAATGTTTTCAACTTAAAAATTATGAGCGCTATACCATCAGTTTCTTCGGCGGCCAAGTCCGCCATGGCAGCGACCACGTCAACGGACACCGTCACCAATCCCAGCAGCGCGCTGAACCAAAATGATTTTCTGCAGTTGCTGGTGGCGCAGATCCAATATCAGGATCCGATGAACCCGCAGTCGAACACGGACATGGCGGCGCAACTGGCGCAGTTCACTTCGTTGCAACAGGCCACCCAGTCGTCATCATCGCTCGCGATGATGCAGGCCAATGGCCTGGTCGGTAGCACGGTGACGGTGCAGGTGGATTCGCAGACGACGGCGAGCGGCATCGTGTCCGGCGTGGTCTTGAACAACGGCACGCCGCAGATCACGGTGCAAACCACGAACGCCAGCGGCGTGAGCACCAGCACGAACTACAATGTGAGCCAGGTGACTTCGGTGGTCCCCACGCCGATCCCGACCGCCCCAGCCCCGGCCGCCACCAGCCCGGCGAATTCCAGCACCGCAACCACCCAATAAATCCAACCAGGAAAATTATGCTTCTCTCCCTCGACTCCGGCGTCAGCGCCTTGGAACAGTTCCAGCAGCAGTTGAACGTCATTGCCAACAACATCGCCAACGTCAACACGGTGGGTTTCAAAAGCGCCAACGTGAGCTTTGCCGACACCTTGAGCCAGACGCTGGGGACGAACGCCACCGGCTCCACGCAGGTCGGCACGGGCGTGATGACCGCCGGCATCACCAACAATTTCACCGCCGGCTCCATTTCCAACACCGGCGTCCAGACGGACATGGCGGTCAACGGCAACGGATTTTTTCTCGTGAAGGATCCTGCCAGCGGCAACACCTACGTCACTCGCGACGGCGAATTCACGATGGACACCAACGGCTATCTGGTCAACAGCAGCGGTATGCGTTTGCAAGGCTACACCGATGCCGGCCTGTCCACGGTGGGCGACATTCAGATCAACAATACCGGCGCGCCGGGCGGCGACACCGCCGCCGTGCAGAGCTATACCATCGGTTCCAACGGTCAAATTTCCGTGCTGCTGACCGACGGCACCTCGTTCACGCGCGGCCAGGTTTTGCTCCAGAATTTTTCCAGCCCCGAACAGTTGGTGAAGGTGGGCGACAATCTTTATTCCGGTCTTGCCGTCGCCGGCCAGTTGTCCACCCCGGTCGCGCCCGGCAGCAACGGCCTCGGCTCCCTGGCCACCGCCTCGCTGGAAATGTCCAACGTGGACCTGGCCCAGCAGCTCACCTCGCTCATCACCACCCAGCGCGCCTACGAGGCCAATAGTAAGGTCATCACGACCAGTGACCAAATTTTGCAAACGCTCGTCAACTTGAAACAATAAAACAAATCAAACCTATGGCTGACGACCGTAAAAAAACCGAGGCGGAAACCGCCGAAGCCGCCTCCGAAACCAAACCGGCGGCCGCCTCCGGTTTCACGTCTTGGCTGCCGCTGATCCTCGCTGTGGTGCTCATGCCCGCGCTCGCCTTTGGCATGACCAAATTTGTCATCGTGCCGGAACTGCAAAAAAGCCTGGGCATCAAGGATGCGACCGATGGCGGTTCGGGTGCCAAGGCCAAATCTGGTGCCGACGTCAAAAAAGTTTCCGTGCCATTCAACAAGCTGCTCGTCAATATCGCCGGCACCATGGGTTCACGGTATTTGCTGGTCAGCGTCACGCTGGTGGGCACCGGCGGCGAGGCGTTCAAGACGAAGGTTGCCGACAACGACGCCCAGCTCCGGGACATCGCAATGGGTACGCTCGCCAGCAAAACGCTCGCCGACCTGGAAAAACCCGGCGCCCGCAATCTTATCCGCACCGAGTTGATCAATGGGTTCAATAGTGTTCTCGGCGACAGTTCCGTTTCGGAAATCTACATCACCGAATTCGGCATCCAATAAGCCGCATGGAAACCACTCCGCCAGCCGCCAGTGAAAATGTAGTGGTAATTCTTACCGCCCGCGGGGTGCGGGAACGCCGCCCGGCCACGGATGTGCGCGTCCACAATTTCCGCCAATCCGGTTTTCTTGCTGCCAGCGAACTGCGCCGCATCCGCCAGCGGCACGAGCAGTTCATCCGGTCGTTGGCCGCCCGCTTCGCCATTTTTCTACGGCTGGAGTTTTCGCTCTCGCTCGCCAAGGTTCACATCGAAAGCTACCAGAAATTTATCGAGACGCTTTCCAATCCGAGCTACATCACGCTATTCAAAACTGAGCCGCTGAAAGGTGCCGGCCTGCTCGTCGTGCCGCCGCGCCTCGCGCTCACGCTGGTGGATCGGCTGCTCGGCGGCCCCGGCCAGATGCCGGCGGACCATCGGGATTTGACCGACATCGAAGTCGCATTAAGCGACCAGTCTGCCATGCTGATTCTTTCCGAATGGTGTAACCACTGGCCGGAGATGCGCGACCTGCACGCCACTATTCTCGGCCACGAAAACAACAGCAAGTTTCTCCAGACCTCGCCGCCGGAAACGTCCATGCTCATCCTCACCGTGCAGGCCAGCATCACGGAACAAGTGGAGACGTTTCAAATTGTCTTTCCCTACGCCACGCTTGAACCGCTCATGCGCCTGCTCAATCCGGAATTGACTGGGACCGAGGCCGTGACCACGCGGCCCGCCAAGCCGCGTTGGAATGCCGAGTTCGACGAGGTCAAGGTGCCGCTCACCGCCGAATGGCAGGGTTTGAAAATGTCCGCCGGCGACATCACCCGGCTCCAGCCCGGAGATTTGCTCGGGCTCGATCCCGCCTGCGCCGCGCAAGTGCTGGTGCGTTTCGGCAACATCCCCAAATTTTACGGCCGGCCCGGCACCAGCGATGCCAAATGGGCCGTCCAACTCACCGCTGCCATTGCCCCATGAACCCCACCCTTGAAAATCCCTCAAACTTGAGCCTCGTGCTCGATGTGCCCGTCAGCCTCACCATTGAACTGGGCGGCTGCAAGCTGCCCATGCGTGAGGTGCTCCAGCTCACCATCGGCTCCGTCGTGCAGCTTGACAAAGCCGCTGACGCACCGGTCGAATTAAGCGTCAACGGCAAGCTCATCGCCCGCGGCGAAGTCGTGGTCATTGAGGATCGCTATGGCGTGAAAATCACCGAAGTCATCGGTCAGCCGATTGCGGCATGAACGACCAGAAACCATTTACGTCCTCGCGCCCCAGCTTGGTTCCTGAAATTTTCTTGTTTTTTTTTCAGGGCCTGCGGCGGGGCGCGAGGATCGTTTTTTTCACCGCTGCGTTGCTTGCGGCCGAAAATCTTTTCGCGCAACCCACCAACGCGCCCGTCATGGCACCGCCGTTTCCTGAAGCTGGCGTTTCCCTGCTGCGTGTCACCGGCGCGCTCGTGCTGGTGCTTGGACTGTTTCTCGGCGGCGCGTGGGGCTTCAAAAACTGGCAGCGGCTGACCCTCCAGCGCAGCCGGCAGCCGAAACTCAACATTGTAGAAACCCGCTCTCTTGGCGCGCGGCAGGCGGTGTTTGTCGTCGCCTACGAACACCAGCGTTTTCTCGTCGCCACCTCGCCGGCCGGCGTGAATCTGTTGAGCCATCTGCCGGACGCGGAGGCAAATGAAACCGAAGCCGCCGAAAAACCCGCCGCGCCGTTGTCCTTTGTCCAGGCGCTGGCGCAGGTGCTGAAACGGAAATGAAAACGGCTTTGCTCCAATCCTCCTCGTTCTCATCGTCATCCTCAAAAAACCCGCTGATGAGGCTAAGGATGACAATGAAGCTGATTCGGTTTCTTAGTGTCGCTTTGTTTTTACTGCTCGGCACATTCGCCGCGTCGGCGCAGACCAATGCCGCCACCACGACGCTCGGCCCGCTTTCGATTTCGCTCAACGCCAACAACGGCGTGCCGGACGTGGACAGCGGGATCAAGATTCTTTTCACCATCACGCTGCTGTCGCTGGCGCCTTCGATTCTCCTGCTGATGACGTGCTTCACTCGCGTCGCCATCGTGCTGGGCTTCGTGCGTTCCGCGCTGCAACTGCAAGGTTCGCCCAGCAGCCAGATCATTGTCGGCCTGTCGCTCTTCATCACCTTTTTTGTGATGGCCCCGGTTTGGGACAACATCAACCGCGACGCGCTGGAACCGTATCAGGCGCACAAAATCACCGGCCAGCAGGCGCTAGACGCCGCCAGCGGCAAGCTCCGCGATTTCATGCTGCGGCAGACGCGGCCCAAGGACGTGGAGTTGTTTGTTTCCATGGCGAAACTGCCGCCGACCAAAGTCGAGGAGCTGCCGCTGCGCGTCGTGACGCCGGCGTTCATCATCAGCGAACTGCGCACGGCGTTCCAGATGGGCTTCCTGATTTACGTCCCTTTCATCCTGATCGACATCGTCGTCGCCACCGTGCTAATGAGCATGGGCATGATGATGATGCCGCCGACGACGATTTCGCTGCCGCTGAAACTGCTGCTGTTCGTGCTGGTGGACGGCTGGTCGCTCATCGTCCAGTCGCTCGTGCGCAGTTTTGGGATGTGAAAAATCCCCCTCCTCAAATTCGCGGACGAGGCTGACGATGAGAATGAAAAGAATATGAATCCTGAATTTGCCATCGAACTGTTGAAGACCATGATTTTTCAGGCGCTCACCATCGCCGCGCCGATCCTGCTGACGGCCATGGTTGTCGGCCTCGCCATCAGTCTGTTTCAGGCGGTGACCACGATTCACGAACAGACGCTGGCGTTCGTGCCCAAGGCGCTTGCGGTGATCGGCATCCTGCTGCTGCTGCTGCCGTGGATCGTCCGGTCGCTGATTGATTTCGCCACGGCGGTCATCATGAAAATGCCGCAGGTGGCGCACTGATGCCAACGCAGAGGGTAGAATGATCAATGAAGAAATAAATACCGGCGCGGTTTCGGTGAAGAAGTTTCTTCATTCTTCATTCTTCAGTCCACATTCGCCGTAAAATGGATATCGATTTATACACTTGGTTCCTGGTGTTTGTGCGGATGGGCGCGTTCCTGTTGACGCTGCCGTTCTTTTCGGCGGCCAACTTCCCGCCGACCATGCGCGTGGCGCTTGCCGCACTCGCCGCGCTGCTTCTCGCGCCGCAAATGCCGGCATTCGCCGTCAGCCAGCTGGACGTGCTAACGCTGGTCGGCCTGATGGCGCGCGAAATCGCCATCGGCATGCTCTTCGGATTTTTCACTCGCATGGTTTTCTTTTCGGCGGACATCGCGGGCATGATCATCTCCAACGAGCTTGGCTTGAGCATGGGCAGCATCATGGATCCGGCTTCGCACCAGCCGGAGCAGGTGCCAGGGCTGATCCTGTTTTTTCTCGCCACCATCACGATGCTGTCGCTGGATTTGCATCACGGCATCCTGCTGGGTTTTGCCCGGTCGTTTGACGTGCTGCCGCTCGGCGGCGGTCATTTGAGTTCGGCGTTGTTTGAAACGATGGTGGCGCGCTTCGGGCAGATTTTCGTGATTGCGCTGCAAATTTCCGCACCGGTCATGGCGGTTTCCTTTTGCATCACGGTTTTTTTCTCCCTGATGGCCCGCGCGGTGCCGCAGATGAACGTTTTTGCGGAGAGCTTTGGCATTCGCATCGCCGCGGGACTGGTCGTGCTCGGCTTCACGCTGCAAATCGCGGCGCAATACATCGCGAACTATTTGGAGCGTCTGCCGGACGATCTGCTCGGCCTCGGCCAAATGCTTCACGGAGGCTGACATGGCGGACGAGCAAACAGGCGAGAAAACCGAGTTGCCGACCCAGCGCCGGCTGGAGGAGGCCATCAAGAAAGGCCAGACGCCGCGCAGCGCCGAGGTGCAGACCGTCTTTGTGCTGTTTGGCGGCGTGGCGGCGCTGACGTTCAGCGGCCGCGAGACGTGGCAGCTATTCGTCAACACCGAGGTGCAGACGTTTAGCCATCTCCACACCACGGTCCTCACGCCCGATTCTTTGCAGGGCTATGGCGTGGCCGGCGCGCTGCTCATTTTGAAATGCGCCGGGCCCTTTGTCTTCATCACCATGCTGGCGGGCCTCGTCGCCGGCGCGATCCAAAACCGTTTTCAGACCGCCTCGGAAATCCTCACGCCCGACTGGAACCGCGTGAATCCGGTCGAAGGTTTTAAACGCCTCTTCTCCCAGCAGTCGCTCGTGCCGACGCTGATTGCGGCGGTGAAATTTGGCATCGTGCTGCTGCTGACTCTTTCGGCCATCCGCTCCGTGCTCCTTGACCCGATTTTCACGACTTCGGTGAGCGTGGGGCGGCTGGCGGAATTTCTCGGCCAGACCGGGTTGGCGATTTTGCTGCGCGTGGCTCTGGCGCTCGTCGTCATCGCCGCCGCCGACTACGGCTACCAGTTCTGGAAAACCGGCCGCGACCTGATGATGACCAAGAGCGAGTTGAAGGAAGAAGCCAAGAGCACCGAGGGCAACCCCATGGCGAAAAACGCCCGCCGCCGGCGGAAGACCGCCAGCAAGGCCAAGCAGCTTGCCGAGGTCGCCAAGGCTGACGTGGTGGTGACCAATCCCACGCATATCGCCGTGGCGTTGCGTTACGACCGCAAAACCATGAAAGCCCCGAAGGTCATCGCCAAAGGCATCCGCCTCAATGCGCAAAAGATCCGCGAAATCGCCGCGCAGCACCAGGTGCCTATTCTGGAAAACAAGCCGCTCGCTCGGATGCTGTTCAAGCACGGCAAGGTTGGCGCGGAAGTGCCGTCGCAGATGTTCGCCGCCGTGGCGGAAGTTTTGGCATGGGTATATCGCATCAACCGCTACCGCTACTTTGCCGAACGGAACCAGGCGTAGGCGGATTTGTGTGGCCTGTGGTTCGCTGGAAGCACAGCTTCCGGCAAACCTCCACTAGGGTTCCGTCAACCAACTTTTTTTCGCACGGGGAATTTCCAGGGTGCCCCAGCAGCAGCGCCGCGCCGTGCCAGCCTTGCGGCGAAAGGTTTTCTGGCAGGGAAATGGAATTGGCCGTGGACACATTCATCGCTTCGATGCCGAGGCACAAGACCATTTCGGCGTCGCCGGCCTGCAGCCATTCGGCAGCTTCGGTAAGGGCGTCCGCGCCATTTGTGTCGGGCGAAAGGAGCGATAACACCGGGCCTTTCAGCTGGTGGCGGATGCAGATTTCGCCAATCACAGTGCTGGGTAGCGTGTAGGCGAAAATGCTGGGTCGCGGCGTCCGCGCGAACCGGATGTCGGTGTCGAGCGAGCCGGTGAAACTCTCCACGCAAACGCCTAGGTGCTCGCGGCACGGCGCGGTCATCGCATCGAAATTCACGGCGAGCAGCTCAGTCGCCATGAAGCCGAGCCGGCACATCAAATCCATCCGTAAAAACCTCGACGGGTCGGAATCTGACAGCAGCGACCAATGCAGGCCGTCCATTTCGCCGGCCGCCAAATTTTCTTTCAGCGGCGCCGGCCACCCGCGCAAGCCGGTCTGGTCGTTGCCAAAGCCTTCCGGGCCGAGATAGCTGGCGGCATGGATGGTCAAATCATTCATGGCAATTCCCTTTCCAGCACCAGCGCGGCATTGGTGCCGCCGAAACCGCAGTTGATTTTAAGGATGTGATTTAGATTCGTAGCCCTTCGCGGTTCGGCGAGTAACGAGTCCGGTGCAACTGGATCGCGTTCGCGCAGGCGCGGCGTGCCGGGCAATAAATTATGTTGCATCGCGGCGATGCAGAGTGCGGTTTCAAGAACGCCAGCCATTCCGAGCGTATGGCCGAAAATGCCTTTGCTGGAACTGAACGGCGGCACGCGGTCGACGAAAACGGCGCGCAGCGCGAGCGATTCCATGGCGTCGTTGTAAGGCGTGCCGGTGCCGTGGGCGTGGACATAATCAATTTGCTCCGGCGCAAACTGCGCCTTCATCAGCGCGCGGTGGATGGCAAGCGCCAGGCCGGAGCCATCACGCGACGGGCCGGTGAGATGGTTGGCGTCATTGCTCGTGCCAGCGCCGGTAAGCAGAATGGTTGGTGACGAAAGCAATTCTCGTTTCACTAGAATGATGGCCGCCGCGCCTTCGCCGAGGCTCAAGCCGCTGCGCGTTTTGTCGAACGGGCGGCAACCTTCGGGATCAAGCGATTTCAGCGAGTTGAACCCGGCGAGGACAAACTGCGTAATCAAATCCACGCCGACCACAAAAATGATGTCGGCCCGTCCGCGCCGGATGAGCGCCGCGCCTTGCTGGAGCGCGCTCAAGCCGGAAATGCACGCGGCAGAAACGCATTGCACCGGCCCACGACAATCAAATGCTGCCGCCAGATCGGCGGCAAGAAACGCCGGTTGAATCTGCCGCTGCGCCACGGTGGATCCGAGCTGCTGGCGGACGAGTTGATCAAGCGCTTCGATATTCGCTTTGGTGGTGGAAAGGACAAATCCGCGCCGGCTGGCGGGAATGTCATCCAAAATGTTCGCCGCATTTTTCGCCGCTTCTATCAAAGCGGCGGCGGCGAAAAGAAAAGCCCGTGAATCAGCGTGTGCCGCCTCCGCGCTGCGAAGCTGCGCCGTGATTTCATCCGCAACAAAACCGGCGACGACGGACTGGCTGGTTTTACCGATGATTAGTTCGCGCCGTTGCAACGCACTGGTATTTGTCGCGACGGCGCGTTGCAGCACTTCCATTCCCAGCCCGGCGGCAGTAACGGCACCGCAGCCGGCGATGGCAATTTTGTTCAAGGCTGTTTCCAGAGGTCTTCCCAAGTTTGGAGTTTTTTCAGCATGAACGGTGGCCAGTTCAAGATGAGTTCGCCCGTCGGTGTGGTGAAGACCTGACTTGTGCTGCCGGTGGCTAGCAGCGTGCCGTCAGCTTGGCGGCGGACTTCGTAATCGAAGTCCAGTCGCGCACTGTCGGATTTAAAGAGGCGTGTGGTGACGGTGAGCGTGTCTGGCAATTTTGCCGGCGCGAGAAAATTCACTTCGAGATGGATGACCGGGATGGCGATTTGCTGTTCGATGAAAGTGGGATAATCAATGCCGAGCCGCCGGCCAAAGGCGCGCCGGCCTTCCTCGAAATAATTGACATAGTGCCCGTGCCAGACGACGTGCAGCGCATCCACTTCATTGAACCGGACCAGCAGAGTGGTTTGATCTTCGATGCAGGCGCGCGGAGTGCTGCGCCGGATGGCGCGGCTGCGGCTGGAATTGTCGGCGGCGGTCATGGCGCGGATTTTGCAGGAGCTGTGGCGTCAGCGGAAACAAATTCAGGTTCACCCGCCGCCGATGTTTCGTCCCAGAACGGAAAAATGTTGAACCACTGGAACGGATATCGTTTTGCGACGTCGGCGAGGCGCGCGGCGTATTCGGCGACATGCGGCTGCAAGGCCTCGGTGCCGGCGCGGAGAATTTCGCGCGGAATGAATTTTGCCGGAAAGGAGAAAAAGCGGTAATGGCCAAGCTTTTCGCGCACGACGAAGGTTTGAAAAATCGGCGCGCCGGTCACCGCCGCCAGCAGATACGGGCCGATGGGAAACCGCGCCGGGCTGCCGAGAAACGTCATGCGGACATCCGCACTGCCGAACGAGCGATCACCGAGCAGGCATACGATTTCGCCGCGCCGCAGCGCCGCCGAAATGGGAATGCTGCGCAGCGGATGGCCGTCAGTGGCGATGAGGTTGAACATTTTCGCCGCGAGTGCCTTGTCAAAAAGTTGCCGCATCCGCGCCTCGTCTTTTTCCAGCACCACGACATTCACCGGTTTGCCGAGGCGGCCGAGCAGGTGGCCGCCGATTTCCCAACTGCCGACGTGCGCGCCGAGCAGGATGACGCCTTGGCCGCGATCCAAATAATCTTTGAAGAGAAACTCGCCCTCGTGCGTGCATTCGATTTTGGCGCGGCTCATGATGACCGCCAGCCGGTCGAGCAGCGTGACGCCGAAGGAAAAAAAATGGCGATAGACGAGCAGCGGCCATTTCCAGAACGGCTGCGGACCGAGGACCCGCCGGAGAAAATCCTTGGAGCAGCGGTAGCCAGAGGGGTTGCCGAGCGTAAAATAGCCGGCGACCAAAAACAAAAGTCCGTAAGCCCAGCGGACGCCGAGCCGGCGGATGAGCTGGACGAAAATCCAGTTGCCAAAATAGCCGCCGCGCGTGCGGCCCGACCAGCGGACAGAATTATTTTCAGTAGGATTGCCGCCGGTCATAAGGATTCACGGCGCCGGCGGCCGGGGCGGCAGCAATTGCGTTTGCGCGTCGCCGGATTCCAGCAGTTCACGGACGCGGACGATGTCTTCGACGAGCGGGCGGTCCACGGAAAGTTTTTCCGAGACGCGGCGAATCATTTCATGCAGCTTGGCGTAATCCTTGCCCATCAGATCGCCGCCGCGCAAATCTGCGGCTTGCGCCAGCGCCAGCGCTTGAATGGCCGCGAGCTTCCAGACTTTTTCGGTGAGCTGCCGCGTCATGCGGGCGGAAATCATACCCATGCTGACCACGTCTTGATTGTTCGCGTTGGTGGAAATCGTCTGCACGGACGCGGGCGCGCTCAACATCCGACATTCGGCGGCGAGGGAGGTGGCAAGCAGTTGCACGCCCATGAAACCGGAATTTAGACCCGGATCGCCGCCGGCGAGCAGCGGCGGCAGGCCGAGACTGTAACGCCAGTTCACGAGCCGTTCCAACTGGCGTTCGAGCAGCAGCGCGCATTTGGCGAGGCCGATGCGCAGGTAGTCGCAAGCCATGGCGATTTGCTGGCCATAAAAATTTCCGCAGTGGATGACGGATTGAGTCTCCGGAAACACCAGCGGGTTATCGGTGGAGGCGTTGAGTTCGCGTTCAACGACCTGTTCGATGTGCCAGAGGGCTTCTTGAAATGCGCCAAGAATCTGGGGCGAGCAGCGGACGGAATACGGGTCTTGAATCTCCACACCCGGCGCAACGGGCTTGGCGTGCGAACCCCATTGGTGCTCGTCAATTTCCTTTTGAAATTTCGGATGCGTGCGCAGATGCGCCGCGATGCGTGCCGCTACCAGCGATTGCCCGCGAAATCCGCGCGCCTTGTGAACCTGTTCGCAGAGCACCTCCGGCGAGGACCACAGCGCTTGAAACAAACAGGCTGAAAGCAACTCCATCCAGCTCAGGAGCTGCGCGGCTTCGCGCGTGGCGAGCGCAGCAAGGCCGGTCATGGCCGACGTGCCGTTGACGAGCGCGAGGCCTTCCTTGGATTTGAGCGTGACCGGCGACAAACCGTTTTGCTTGAGCGCTTCGGCGGCGGGTTGACGTTTTTCGCCAACGCGGACGTGGCCGAGGCCGACCAGAAAACGCGCCATGTGTGCGAGCGGCACGAGGTCGCCGCTGGCGCCGACGGAACCTTCGCTGGGAATTTCCGGCAGGATGTCGCGGTTCAGCGCGGTGATGAGCAGCTCAACCACTTCCGGCCGGATGCCGGAAAAGCCGCGGGCGAGCGCATTGGCGCGGGCGGCTATGATGGCGCGGGTTTCCGGCGCGGAAAAAAGCTCGCCCTGGCCGACGGAAAGATGGTGCAGCAGATTTAATTGGTGCTGCTCCAAATCCTCCGCCGAAACGCGCGTTCCGCTCAGCGGGCCGAAGCCGGTGTTGATGCCATAGACGGCCCGCGGCTCGGCGGCGATTTTTTCCACCAGCGCACGGCTCGCGGACATGATTTCGCGGGCGGAGCCGGGCAGTTCGCAGGTTTCCCGGCGATGCGAAATCTCCCAGACGCCGGCGAGCGTCAGCGCGTGTCCCGTGAGTTGAATCATCGTGTGGCGATGATATTCATTTTGCCGCCGGAACGGCAACAGATTCGCGCAGCGGCCCGCGCCGTCAGCGGAGTTGCTTTAAAGCCTTCTCGGCGTCCTTGATGACGCGGAACCAGTAGTTGCGGAAGCCGAAGCCGCTGGCCTTGCCGATTTCGCGCTCGGAGAAAATGACGGCACGCGTGGCGATGTCGAAAGCCACCACATAAACTGCGCCCTCACCTTTCTTGTCGAGCTTCACCAGCCGGTCTACGATGAATACGACCCCGGTGCCGCTCTTGTTTTTCAAATCGTAGGATTTGACGATCTTGCCGATCAGTTCCGGCGTAATTTGGGAACCGTAAATCGTGTCATCCGCGCTGGGCGAATTGATGATTTGCTTGCTGCTGGCCCGCTTGTTTGCCGCCGTCACGGCGTCAAGGTCAACCGTTACGTCTTTCCTGGTTTCCTTTTCTATAATGCGGATCCGCTCCTGCAAAAACAGGTTGTTCCACGACTCAAAGACGCCAGGGAAAATGGCGTCCGGGTCGTTGAACTGACCCGGGCCGATCAGTCGGGCGTGTGAATAGTCAAGCCCCACCCAGACCAGCTGGCTGGTTGCGATTAAAGAATCGCTGGCCGCCGCCGCGTTGACAAAGGCGAGCAGACTGTAAACCAAGGTAATGATGGCAAATAATTTTTTCATGATAATTCTCCTCCAGGACAATGATGTTTTGGTTCAACTGCGAAGCTAGATTGTTTCAGCCGGACACATTCTGGCAAGTCCAAATATAGTCCGTTCAAACCATCACGGTGGCGGTTTCCCGCAAGCAGGCATAATTTGGAAACAGCTTGGCCATCTGCCGTTTCAACGAGCTGATTTCCGTCGCGAGTGGATGACGGGCGATGCGGATTGACGCGTGGCTGGCGGCGATGGCGGCTTCGATGTTCTGCAAATCAATCTGCTCCGGCGTCAGGTTTTCCTCTGCGAGCCGCGCCAGCAGCTCCGGCGCGGCATCCTCGACGGCGAGGAGAAATAGCACGATGCCCCAGGCATTGAACCGGTCTTGGTTGACCTCGAGCCATTCCAGGAAACGGCGCGGAGATTTTTTCTGGCCAAGTTCCAGATGGCTGCGCACGGCCACCGGAAAATCCGCGTAGCCTAGATAATCATAGCCGGAAAGATCGCGGCCCCGCGTCGTCCAGTCGCGGAACAACTGCTGCACGCGCAGGTTGAGCTGATAAAACTGTTCGAACGCGCGACGGTAGCGTTCTAGAGTTTCGTCGTCGAAATAAATGTCCTGGAAAAACGCCTGACAGACAAAAACCCAATACGACGCGTTGTCCCAGATGACTTTTGCTGTCATCACTTTCGTCCGGCCAAACGTCGGGAGTTGGTCGCGGAAAACCTCGGTGAAAGCGCGTTGCAGCAGGAGCATGGTGGCATCGCTTTGCGCCACGGCGTCACGCGTCAGCGTTGTTTCAAAATGCCGGCGGATGAGCCGCGTGACCATGGTGTTGCCCATGGCGATGAAATCCGAGCCGGGGCTGTAAAACGGATCCAGAAACGCCGCCGCCTCGCCCACGCACGCCCAGCGGTCGGTAGAGTAAAACTGTTTTGTGTCGTAGCTGAACTCCTGACAAAACAGAAAATCCATCGCGCCGAAACCGGCGAGGTTTTGCGCGACCACCGGCTCATAGGTTTGCAGCCACTCGAGCGCTTTGTCATAGGTGTTGATGCCGGCAATTGGGTGGATGCGTTCGTCCACGACGATGCCGATGCTGGTGTTTCCGGACGACAGCGGAATCAGCCAGACCCAGTAGCCGTGGCCGACAAGATGGTTGGTCGAATTATGGCGCAGCCCGCCGGGAACTTTTTCATGCCACGCGGCGTCGGCCGCCGGCACAAAGTTTTCCACATCGCACTTTCCCCTCACGCGGAACCAGCTCGCGCTGTGCTTGAGCGGACTGGACAAGCCAAGGTTTAATTTTTTCTGCAAGATCCGCTGGCGGCCGGTGCAGTCCACCAGCCAGACTGAGCGCAGGGAAAAGGTTTTGTCGCTGTGCCGTTCGCGGACGACGGTGGTGTGCGGCGCGGCGTTTTCGCCGAGGGAAATATCGGTCACGCCAAAACCTTCCAGCAGCGTGACGCCGGCATTCTGGTTCAAGTCGCGCAGATGATTTTCCAGCCGGCCGCGATCCAATTGGAACGACGTGATGGGCGGAAACTGGCGCGGACCGTATTCGGGCCGGTGTTCCAGCAGGCCGTGGGCGTCACCGAAAAAAAAGCGCAGGCCGTTTTTTACCAGTTGCTCGCGGTCGAGGTAATCCTTGAGTTGCAACTTGACGGCGAAATAGTGCGCGCCGAGTTCCGACGTGGCTTCGCCGACCTTGAAAGCCGCCTCCGGCAGCGGGCGTTTTTCAAAATCCACCAACGCTACGGATAGCTCCGGGCGCGCGAGCTTGAGCTGCCGCGCGAGGCATTGGCCGGCCAGCCCGCCGCCGGCGATCAGTACATCATAATCAGGATTTTCCGCCATGCGGGCGGCAACGTGCCGAAGCGCCGGATGATTGTCAAACCGGAGTTGGCGGAGCCGTGATTCGATTTTTGCCAGAGCAGGGCTGGGGAATGACCGGTTAATACTGACGAACAAAACGGTGGTCAGTCGCTCCACGGATTGGCGGTGACTTCGACGAAGATCTGGATTTCACCGGCCCGGAAGGCGAGGCGTTCCAAACCGCCGCCGGATTCAATCGGTGTGGAATAATCCTCCGTCAGTCCCACTTTCGGCGGCTGGAGCTTGCAGTCCAGGCCGGCGTCGCAGAGGTTGGATTTGAAATTGCCGGTCATGATGTTCAGCAGTTCGCCGGCGGCATCGCGGATTTCGTCATTATCGGTCAGTTCATTGGGTTCCAAGCCGAGGATTCCGGCGGCAATGGCCTTGGCGGAGGCGGCGCTCATGCGGAGATAAACGTGGCCGGTGACTTTGCCGGCAAAGCCGATGGAGCCGCGCATATGCGGCCCGATCAGGCTGTCGAGCTGGTGGGTGTCCACGGACTCCAGCTTGAGCGAGAGCATGGTCTGAAAGGTTTTGATGAGTGCTAGGGACAGCGGCGTGCCCATGGCGAGCAGCAGCGCGCAGCCGATGCCATTGCGCATGAGCGCTTGGTCCACGGTGCCGACGGTATATTCGGATTCGTCGGCGGCGCGCGGGTTGGCCACGCGCAGCAGCCGGGCGCTCAGGCCGGGATCCTTCTCGATGACGCGGACAATTTCATCCACGCAGCAATCCTGCCGCGCCACGATCTGCGTCAGGCGCGAAACGCTTTCCGGCGTCGCGGCAATGCCGTAGCGGCGGGCGAGTTCCTTGTATTGGTTGATGTCGGCTGGGGCGGGCATTATGCGGGGGTGGGCGCGGCCACGGGACGTTTGACCAAGGTAACACACCGGCCCGCTTTTTCAATGAGCTGGTCTTCCTTGAACGGTTTCACTAGGTAGTCGCGCACGCCGAGTTTGGCGATCTGCAAAACATTTTCGCGGCCGGATTCGGCGGTGAGCATGATGACGGGAATCGCCTTGAGCGCCGGGTCTTCCTTGAGCTTGGTGAGCATGGTGACGCCGTCCATGACGGGCATGGTGACGTCGAGGATGATGAGGTCGGGTTTTTCGCGGGCGGCAGCGGCTAGGCCCTCCTCGCCGTTGGCGGCTTCAAGGATGGCGCAGTCGTAGGGGCGAAAGGCTTTGCCCACGATGAGCCGGATGGTCCGGCTGTCATCAACACTCAATATTTTGGTGGCCATAAAATTTGATCCAGTATTTATTTTATCCAAGTTTGACGTGAATTTCAACCACAACCCGGTTGTGGTCACAATTAAAAATCAGCCATTCGCGCGCGACGTCCGGCACCGGCTCAATGGCAAAGGCCGCGCCGCGGATGATGGCGGGCGTGCTCACGGCACACTCGGCACCGGAATCGCACAGCCAGGATTTAAGCCCGCCGGTGAGCATGTTGGTGACTTCGCCCACGACGTCATTGACCTCGGCCTCGCCCAGTTCGGCCGGCGGCAGGCCGAGCATGGCGGCGGCCACGCCGGCGGCGAACGGTGCGGGCAGATGGAGATAAACCGCGCCGGTGACGTGTTCGCCGGCAAATCCGACACAGCCGGTCACACGCTCGTCAAAGTGCGGCACGCCGTCCGCCGGCGCGCCGACGGCTTTCATGGCGAGCATGGTGTCGAAGACGTCCACGAGGTGACGCGTCATGAATTCGCAGATGCTGGGGATTTGAACGGTCTGGGTCATAATTCATTTGGGTTGTAGGCTGCCTTCGGTTGATTTGGCCGCGCGTTCGCGCAGGGCATGGAGGATGGCGTGCGGCATATGGTCGAGTGGTACGACGCGGTCCACCACGCCGAGTTCCACCGCCGCGCGGGGCATGCCATAGACCACGCAGGTGGCCTCGTTCTGCGCAAGGTTGATGGCCCCGGCGGATTTCAACTGCTGCATTCCCTGCGCGCCGTCGCGGCCCATGCCGGTGAGCAGGATGCCCAGGGTATTGCGGCCGGCGCATTGGGCGGCGGAATTGAACAGCATATCCACGGCGGGCCGGGTGAAATGAATAGGCGGATCCTGCCGCAGCCGGACGCGGTAGCAATTTACATCCCATTCTACTGCCATGTGAAAATCTCCCGGCGCAACCAGCGCGGTGCCGGGGCGGACTTCGTCGCCGTGGGCGGCTTCGCGGACTTCGAGCGCGCTACATTCATTCAATCGCTCGGCAAATGTTTTGGAAAACACCGGCGGGATGTGCTGTACGATGCAGATGCCGGGCAGTTCCGCGGGCAGACGCGTTAAAACATTTTTGACCGCCTCGGTGCCGCCGGTGGAGGCCCCAATGACGATCAACTGGCGTGGCGAAAAATGAATTCCGGCGCTGCTTTCGGCCGGGCCGCCGGCCGGGGCCGCCGGTTTGAGTAGCGAAAGCCGGGCGCGGGCGGCGCCTTTGACCCGGTGCGCCAGTTGTTCGCGCAGGCTGCCGATGTTCCAGGCGGAGCTTTGCTTGGCGACCACGTCCACCGCGCCAAGTTCCAGGGCGCGCAGGGCGATTTTGGAGCCGGCCGGCGTCAGCGAGCTGACGATGACCACGGGCATCGGCCGGTGTTCCTGGAGAATTTTCAGAAACGTCAGGCCGTCCATGCGCGGCATTTCGATGTCCAGCGTGAGCACGTCCGGTTCCAATTCCAGAATCTTGTCGCGGGCGACGTAAGGATCGCAGGCGGTGCCGACGACTTCGATTTCAGGGTCCAAAGACAAGGCTTCGGAAATCATGCGGCGGACGACGGCCGAGTCGTCCACCACCAGCACGCGGATTTTTTTGGCGGCACTCATCACATCGCCATGAATTGATCTACCCGTTCAAAGGCGCTGCGGACGTTGGCCACTAGGCCTTCGATCCGGGACTCGTCCAGGTTCAGCGCGGCGACGGCCGCTGGATCCACCCGCGTGGCAAAACCATCCCAGCCCGGCGCGGATCCGGCCAGGTGCGCGAGGCAGTTGGCGACGTGGGTGATGACGGACAGTTTCGGGCGCGGCGCACAAACGGGTTGGTGGTGGTTGGCCACGGCTTCGAGAATCTCCGCCGGCAAATTCCAGCTTTGCAGCAGGCAGGCACCGATTTCGCCGTGGTCGGTGCCGAGAATTTTTTTCTCCGCCTCGGAACGGGAACAACCCTGCTGCTCGATGAGCTGGCGGATTTCCGCTTGGATTTCCGGGGTGAGCGCCTGGCTCATGACGAGCTTGCCGATGTCGTGCAGCAGACCGACGGTGAAGGCGACCGGCGTTTCCACGTTCAGGTCATAGGCTTCGGCGGCGACCATCTCCGCCGCCGTGGCGGTGATGAGCGAATGGCGCCAGAGTTCGTTGGCTTCGACGGCGTAGCCGGGCAGCGGCACCACCATCGCGCTGCCGAAGGCGAGCGTGAGGACGATGTGCAAAATCTGCTGGTGGCCGAGCATGAGCACCGCCTGGTCCACGGACGCCACCGGATCGTCGAGGCCGAAATAGGGCGAGTTGCAGGCGCGGAGAAGTTTAGCCGTGAGCACGTTGTCGCAGCGGATGACCTGCACGATCTCGTCGTTGGAGATGGCCGCCTGTTCGAGCAGGCTGACTAGCTTCAACGCCGCCTGCGAAATGGGCGGCAGATTTTTTACCTTGTTGATGATTTCCTGGGCGGTCATAGCGGATAGGGGTTGGCGCCGGGCGATTTGATGGTGACGAGGCCGTTGGTCAAATCCAGCCGCAGGGTGCGGGAAGACATGCCGCCCACGTCGGCGGCGTGAATTTTAAGGCCGTTTTGTGCCACCAGGTTTTCCAAGGCGGCGAAGTTGCGGATCCCGATGTTAAAAATGCCCTGCTGGTCCAGCAATTGCGCGCCGCCGGCCACCTTGATGACCAGCCGGTGGCGGTCGGCGCCCAATTGGTAGGTGGCGTGGAACAAGCGCGGCACGCCCGTGTCCACAAACATGAACGGGGCGCTCACGGCCTTGGCGTCGTCAATTTTTGAGTCGGGCAGCATGAGATGAAGCAGCCCGCCGATTTTCTTCACGGGATCGTAAATGGTCAGGCCCAGGCAGGAGCCGAGCGAGTAGGTGACGATTTCGGCGCTGCTGTCGTTGCTGGCCACCATGTCGGCCACGCCCACGACCAGCGTCTTGCGTGGCGGCGCGATCACCCATTTGCCGATTGGTGGCATAGTTCAAGTCAGACTGTCTGCGCGCAGGAACGCAGGGCTGTTGCAACGCGCTGTGAATGTCGCCGGTCATGGGACATCTTAAAATTCATTATATAAATTTACCAACGCCGACGTGTCGGCGGTTCAGCCGGACCGCAGTTGAACCGGTTTGCTATCGGCGGGGCCGGGCCGGACTTGAGGAAACTTTTACCCCGGCGGAAACTTTTGCCATCTCCGCTCAAGTTTGCCGCCGTTTGACCGAAATCAAGCTAGGCGAATCGGGTCGTTTTTGCCGCCCATTCCCGCCATTCATGAACACCACCTTGAGCGAAAGCGCTGCGTCTTGGGCCGGGCCGGCGGGCGCGGCGGAATTTCACGCCCTGCCGATGGGCATCGCCCGTGTGCGCGGCCGGACGTTCGTTGCGGTCAATCCGCGCTTCTGCGAAATGATCGGCTACCCAGCGGCGGAACTGGTGGGTCGCTCCACCGCGATGGTTTATGCCAGCGCGGCGGAACACCAGCGCGTGGGCGAGACGTTTTACACCGATTTGAAAAACCACGGCGCGGCCTCCTGCCAGACGAAGCTGCGCTGCCGGGACGGGGCGGTAATCGAGGTGATGTTGACTTCCATCAACGCATCGCCGGCCCAGGCCGAGATGACGTTTGTCGTCATGGATGTTTCCAAGTCGCGGCGCGCCGAGCAGGAATTATTCTGGCAAAACCGCGAGCTGACCGCGTTTCACCGCATTTCCGAGGTGATGCTGTCCGGCGAGTCCACTGAATCCATTTTCGACACCATCGCCCGCGAGACGAGCGGCATGACGGATTTTCCGATGGTGGCCATTGAGCTGTGCGACTTTGAACGCGCGGTGATGGTGTATCGCGGCGCGCACGGCATTCCTCTGCATGAAATGCCGTCGCCATTTGAAGTCCCGATGGACGTTTCGCTTTCCGGCCAGGTGGCGCACACCGGCGAACTGCTGGTGGAAGGCAATGTTTCCGACCGCCGCGAATATGCCGCGCCCATCCTGCGGATGCTCGGCGTGCAAACCTTCGTCTGCGTGCCGATCAAGTCCGACGGTCAGGTCGTCGGCACATTGAGTCTCTCGCACCGCGAAAAAATTTCCGTGGAGCCGCGCGTGGTTAAGGCTGCCGGTAGCCTCGCCAATTATCTCGCCACGCTTTTCGACCGGCTGCAGGCGCGCGAAGCCGTCAGCCGCAGCGAGGCGGAGCTGTCCACCGTCTATGACCGCGTGCCCAGCGTGCTCTGCCTGCTGGACGAGCAGTTGCAAATCGTCCGCGCCAACCTGGCTGCCACGGAATTTGCCGGTCGCGACGGCACGCATTCCAACCCGCTGCGGGTCGGCGAATTTTTCCATTGCCAGACCGCCGCGGAGAACGATGGCGTTTGCGGCCAGCAGGCCAACTGCCTCGGCTGCCAGCTCCGGCATGTCATCGCGGAAACGCTGACCACCGGCAAAAGCCAGCGGCAGGTGCGCATGACCAAGACCATTTTCCGTCACGGCGAACCAGCGGAGGCGGTCCTGCTCGTCTCCACCGAGCGCATTCAACTCGGCCACACTATCCGTGTGCTGATGTGTCTGGAGGATATCACCAAAAACGTCCGCGCCGACGAGCAGATTCGGTCGCAGGCTGCGCTGTTGGATATCACCGGCGATGCCATTTTTGTCCGCGATTTTGCCGACCGTATCACTTATTGGAATGCCGGTGCCAGCCGGCTTTACGGTTGGACGCCGGCGGAAGCCATGGGCCGGCTCGCCACCGAGCTGATGCCGGACAGCAATCCGTTTGAATCCGCCCGTGCGCTGCACACCGTCCAGCACCATGATGAATGGACCGGCGAAGTGCGGCAGAAAGCCCGAGCCGGCCGCGAACTCACCATCCAAAGCCGCTGGACGCTGGTGCGCGAGCCGGACGGCCAGCCCAAAGCCATCCTCGTCGTCAACACCGACATCACCGAAAAGAAACAGCTGGAATCCCAGCTCCTCCGCAGCCAGCGGCTGGAAAGCATCGGCACGCTCGCCAGCGGCCTGGCGCACGATTTGAACAACGTCCTCGCGCCGATCATGATGGCGGTGCAGTTCATCAAGGACAACACGGAGGACGACGGTTTGAAGACCTGTTTTCAAACGCTGGAAACCTGTTCGCGCCGCGGCGCCGACATCATCCGGCAGGTGCTCATGTTCGCGCGCGGTGTCGAGGGCGAGCGCATTTTGCTGAATCCGAAACATCTCATCCAGGAAATGCAGCGCATCGCCAACGAGACCTTCCCGCGCGCCATTGAAATCACCACCCGCATTCCTAAGCCGCCGTGCATCCTGCTCGGCGATGCCACGCAAATCCAGCAGGTCATCATGAACCTCTGCGTCAACGCCCGCGACGCCATGCCGCAGGGCGGCACGCTGACCATCGGCCTCGACAAAAAAGAACTGGACGCCGCCGGTGCCGCCATTCATCCCAAGGCCAAGGCCGGCAGTTATGTGGTCATTTCCGTGGCCGACACCGGCACCGGCATTCCGGGGGAATTGCTTGACAAGATTTTTGACCCATTCTTCACCACCAAACCGCTCGGCCAGGGCACCGGGCTGGGCTTGCCCACGGTGCTGGGCATCGCGGAAAACCACGGCGGCTTCGTGCATCTGGAAACCAAGGCCGGGGCGGGCACGACGTTCTTCGTCTATTTTCCCGCCGCGCCCGGCGAGGCCGCCGGCGAACGCAATGCAGCAAACGCCGAACCCGTCAAGGGCCACGGTGAATTGATCTTGGTGGTGGACGACGAACCGTCGGTGCGCAAGCTGGCGGGCGCCATTTTGAACCGCAGCGGCTATCGTACCGTGACGGCGGCGGAGGGCCGCGAAGGCATCAAAATATTCGCCGAGCAGCACCGCGACATCAAGCTGGTGGTGAGCGACCTGATGATGCCACAGCTTGACGGGCCGGGAATGTTGCGTGAACTGCGCCTGCTTCAGCCGGCGCTCAAGTGTATCGTCATCACCGGCCTCGGTGAGGAAAACCGGATCGCCGAGGCCAAGGCCGCCGGCGCAGACCTGATTTTGAACAAGCCATTCTCGGCGGACCAACTGCTGCTGCACGTGCAGCACCTGCTCGGTTCGTGAGGCCATTGTCCGCCATGACCTTTGCACCCGACAAAAACAGCGGCGAGTCCGGACCGGACTGGGCCACCAGCCGGCTCGCGGACGAGGATTACGAGTATTTGTGCCGGCTCATCTATGAGCGCAGCCGGATCCATTTGGGGCCGGACAAGCGGGTGCTGGTGACTTCGCGGCTGGCCAAGCGGCTGCGGCACCACGGCCTGAAAAGTTACGGCGACTATTGCCGGTTGCTGCGGTCGCCAGCGGGCGAGGCGGAACTTCAATTTCTCATTGACCGCATTTCCACCAACCACACACATTTTTTCCGCGAAATCAAACACTTTGATTTTCTGCGCGAAGTGGTGATCCCGCGGTGGCGGGCCGAGACGCGGCGCACCGAACCGTTCCGCCTCTGGAGCGCGGCGAGTTCCACCGGCGAGGAGGCGTATTCCATCGCCATACACCTGGCGGAACACTTTGCGCCGGCGGAGTCGGGCCGGTGGCAGGTCGAAGGCACGGATATATCCACGCGGGTTTTGGAAATCGCGGCGCGCGGCATTTACGAGGTGGACCGGCTGGCGAGCATTCCGGCGGACGCGCTGCGGCGGCATTTCCAGCGTGGTACAAAACAGTGGGAGGGAAATTTTCGCGTAAAAGACGAGCTGCGCCAGCGCGTCCATTTCCAGCACTTGAATTTGCTGGAAGGAAATTATCCATTCACGCGGCCGTTCGATTTGATTTTCTGCCGCAATGTGATGATTTATTTCGACCGGCCCACGCAGGAGACGCTGGTGCAGCTGCTGGCGGAGAGACTTCTGCCAGGCGGACACTTGCTCGTGGGCCATTCCGAAAGTTTGAGCGGCGTGAAGCATACCTTGAAGCTGGTGCGGCCCGCCATTTATCTGAAACCGGCCTGATGCCTTGGCTGAAGTTTTGAATTCATCAAAAATGCCTAAAGGAAAGACCATTACTGCCGATAAGACCTGACGGAAATTCGCTTTTCCCAACCCATAAATAAACGATGAAAAAAACTAAACGAACGGAAACTCGAAAGGCCTTGTTGACTGCCGCGTTGGGCGCCGTGGCCGCCTGCGGAGCCTCGGCATATGAGGTGCCTATGTCTTTTTTTGGCACCAACATGCCGCCGCTGGATTTCCACGGCTTCGCCAGCCAAGGCTTCTTGTATTCGAGCGATTACAATTATCTGGCCACCGACACCAAGAATGGATCGTTCAAGTTTTCGGAATTCGGCGTGAACGTCTCCATGAACCCGTTCCCGCGGACGCGGATCGCGGTGCAGGGTTTTGATTACGATGTCGGTAATGTCGGGCAATACGCGCCCATCCTTGACTACGCGCTGTTGGAATACACTTTCAATGATGAAGTGGGCATTCGTGCGGGGCGCATCCGCCGGCCCGGCGGCATTTACAACCATATTCAGGATGTGGATCTGGCGCGGACATCCGTGTTGTTGCCGCAGGGCATCTATGATTCGCGATGGCGCGACTTTTCTGGTACGGTTGATGGCGGTGAATTGTTCGGCAGCATCCCGTTGAGCAAGGCCGGGAGTCTGGCCTATGAAATCTATGCCGGCGTGGTCAACCTATCCAACAACGGCGGCGTGGCCCGCAGCATCCAAAACGGTCTGAATTTCTCGCCGGGGGCGAGCTATGTCGGCATTGATCAATGCCCCATTTACGGCGGGCAGTTATGGTGGAACACGCCGTTGGACTGCTTTCGCGTGGGTGCTTCCGGCGGTTTTCTTTCAGACTTTGGCTATGCGATCAACCAAGCCCTGCCCTCACCGCCCTTTCCGGTTCCAGGTGCCGGAATCCATACCGTGGGGAATATTCCTTTTGGCGTCTTTTCCCTGGAATACCTCTACAAATCTTGGACCTTTCAGGCGGAATACTACACTTACAACATCAGTGGCAACCGGTATTCCATCTTGCTGCCACATGGTTCCAGCCCCATCAACAGCACCCAGACGGAAGCCTGGTATGCGAACGCCGCCTACCGCTTTAACAGGTGGCTGGAAGTCGGCGCTTATTATACCGAATATTATGCGGACACGGAGCAAACGGATAATTCGCTGCAATTCCAGAAGGACGCCGCGCTGTCTTTCCGTTTTGATATCAAGGATTGGTGGCTGTTCAAAGTGGAAGGCCATTATATTCACGGCACGGGTCTGTTGAATGACAATGTTTCCAACCCGGTGCAAAATGACAACGGTTGGTTCATGCTCGCTGTCAAAACCACAGTCAGTTTCTAACCTCAACGAGCCAACCGATCATGAAATCAAAAACAATTGCGCTCGGAATTCTTGGGGCGGTGCTGGGGTTCGGTTCCTTCCCGGCGCTGGCCCTGGACGGAGCCGTGGTGATCGCCAACTCCGGCGTCGCCGCCGACAACCTCACGGCGGATGCGCTCAAGGACATTTACACCGGCAAGACGAAATATTGGGATGGCGGCCAGAACATCGTCATCGCCGTGCTGCCGGACAAGACGGATGCCGCGCTCCAGCAGGCGTGCGGCATGGATTACCGCTCGTTCAAAACCTTCTGGCAGCGCCTCGCTTTTTCCGGTCGCGGCCAGGAACCAAAAAAAGCGGATGATGCCGCCGCCTTGGTCGCGCTCGTGGCTTCTACCAAAGGTGCCATCGCCATTGTGCCCGCCGACGCCGTGTTGACGGGTGTCAAAACCGTTGAAGTCAAATAAATCACCATCTCAACCTCTGGGTGCCGGGCGTTCGTGTCCGGCACCCTTGATCATTGGCCGGCTCATGCCATGAAAACCAAACGCACCACCTCCATCAAAAGTAGTTTTCGGATCATCGAAGGCTTGATTGTTCTGCTGTTGATTTTCCTGCTCGTTCAAGGCGTGTTTCTGTGGCGCGTCTGCCAGCGCGGCACCGAGGCCGCGCACGGTCTGGTGCAGGAAAGCATGCCCAGCCTGCGCCTGCTGGCGGAATTGCGGGATAATCTTGCCGCCTACCGGCTGCATTCCTACGAACTGATTTTCGCGCAGGACAAGGATCGCGCGGCGAAGGCGGCGGAAACCGACGCGGCGCAGCAGCAAAGCCTCAAGCTCATTGACGATTTAAAACAACAGTTCGCCAGCCGGGACGGATTGGATCATGTCACCCTGCTGGCCGCCAGCTTCACCGACTATGTGCAGACGGTCAACCGGCTGCGTAGCAGCCTCGACAAGGATTTCGCCGCCGCCATGAAAATCATGGACGAGGAAATTCCCGGCAAAGTCGCCGCGTTGGACGCCGCCGCCGCCCAGATCAAGCAACATAATACCGAGGTGGCCGACAGCAGTGTCAGCCAGACGGCCGGCAGCTTTGAAACCATCCGCAAATATGCCCGGCTGCTTGGCCTAGCCAGCGTGGTCTTCACCGCCGTCATCCTGATTTTGGTGATCCTGAACGCCCGCCGCGTGCGCAAGGCGCTGAACAAATTGGTCAAGCATTTGACCGACTGCACGGCCCAGGTCGGCACGGCGGCTGAACAAGTCTCCGGCTCCAGCCAGTCGCTGGCCGAAGGCTCCAGTGAACAGGCGGCTTCCGTGGAAGAAACCGGCGCGTCGCTGGAAGAGTTGTCCAGCATGACCAAGCGGAACGCCGAGAACGCGCAACAGGCGAACGACCTCGCCCGCGAGGCGCGCGCCGCGGCGGACAAGGGCGCCGGGGACATGACCAAGATGAACACCGCCATGCAGGCGATCAAAACCTCGTCGGACGACATCGCCAAAATCATCAAGACGATTGATGAGATTGCTTTTCAGACCAACATTCTCGCGCTGAACGCGGCGGTGGAAGCCGCCCGCGCCGGCGAAGCCGGCATGGGCTTTGCCGTCGTCGCCGACGAGGTGCGCAACCTCGCGCAACGCAGCGCGCAGGCGGCGAAGGAGACGGCGGTGAAAATCGAAGGCGCCATCCACAACACCGCCCAAGGCGTGCAGATCAGCGCCCAGGTGGCCGAGGCGCTGAACGCCATTGTCGTAAAGGCGCGGCAGGTGGACGAACTGGCGGGGGAAGTGGCGAGCGCTTCCCGCAAACAGACACAGGGCATCACCCAGATCACCGCGGCGGTGGGCCAGATGGACAAAGTCACCCAGTCCAATGCCGCCAACGCCGAGGAAAGCGCTGCCGCCGCCCAGGAATTAAACGCGCAGGCCGAAGTGATGAAAGAAGCCGTCGGCGAACTAATCAAGCTGGTTGGCGGCCAGAGCGAGGCGGGCGAAAAAATATCGTCGCCCGCCCCGCGCGCTCAGGAATTTCATGCGCCGGCTCCTGCGAGCCGCCGCGCGCCGGCCAGCCCCAACGGCAACGGCGCCAATGGCAATGGCCATGCCCACGCCGCGTTGGAACCGGGCACGGCGGCCAAGCGTCGGGGCGGAATACCCCTCGACGGCGACTTCAAGGATGTTTGAATGCCATTTGAAATTGGAAATACCGACGCCGGAACAGTCATCTGTTCCGGGGTTTCGGCTTCCGGTCACTAGGCTAAGCGCACCTAACTATTGCCGCTAAAGCTTTCGCGCGGCCAGCCGATAGGCAGCTGAATAGAACCGTAATTGATACGGGAGATTTTGCGGGCCGGACTTTGGGCCGGTCAGATTAAGGCACAGCGAAACGATTAAATTCGGTCGGAGCGATCGTTACGGCGTTGTGCCTTTGCCTTTACCGCCGGCGTTGGAAACCAAGGATAAACTAAGAAACCGCGACTATGACAACCGATCTCGCCACCCCGATTATTGCCCCGCGCATCCCGGCGCTGGCCGGCAAATACCTGACTTTCACCCTCCACGACGAATCCTATGGCATCGAGGTGCTGAAGGTGCGCGAGATCATCCGCCACAGCACCATCACCGCCGTGCCCCAGATGCCGCCGTATATCCGCGGCGTCATCAATCTGCGCGGCAAGATCATTCCCGTGATGGATCTGCGCCGGCGCTTTGAATTTGCCGAGGCCACCGATTCCGGGCAGACGTGCATCGTGGTGGTGCAGGTGACCTTGGCGGATGGCAAGGCCACGCCGATGGGCTTGGTGGTGGACGGCGTCGAGGAGGTCATCAATCTCAGCGCCGCCGACATCGAGGCCACGCCGGTGTTTGGCGGGCAGATTTGCACAGACTACATCCTCGGCATGGCCAAGGTCAAAGGCGCGGTCAAAGCGCTCCTCGACATTGACCGGGTGGTGGGGGCGGACACGTTGGAGAAGATAAGAATCCCGATGGCCTAGCCGACCGACCCAACCACAGCACCCAAACCAAAAAATTATACCCTATGAAAAACTGGACTATCGGCAAACGCATCACTTGCGGTTTCGCGGTCATCATCGCCTTGGTGGCCGGCCTCGCCATCACCTCTTTCGTCATGCTGCGGCAGGCGCGGGCGGAAGTGAACTTTCTGGCCACGGACGCTATGCCGGGCGCGATTGCCATGTCGGAGGTCGGCAACGGTGTGGACCAAGTTCAACTGGATGTGCTCCGCACGCTGCTGGCCAAGACGCCCGAGGAGCGGAAGAAATGGGAGGACGATGCCACCGCCAAACGCGATGAGAACCAGAAATTCCTGGATACCTACGAAAAAACCATTCACCTCGCCGAAGACCGCGAGATGTTCAATGAAATGGCGGCGGACTGCGCGAAATACACGGCTGAGCGGGGCAACGTGTTCGCGTTGTGCGACGCCGGCAAGGTTGACGAGGCCATCGCCTACAATGCCGCCAACGTGCGTCCGCTCTACAACGCCTATGCCGCGATCGTGGATAAAATGGTCAGTTGGAACATGGACAACGCCATTAAATCCGGCGACCGTTCCGACCAAGCCGTCCAACGCGCCGACGCCATCACCACCGGCATGTCTGTGGCCGTAATTGTCGCTGGGGTTATTTTCGCCACGCTGCTGGTCCTGGGCCTCAAACGGGTATTGACCCGCATGGCCATGGCGCTTGACGAAGGCTCCAATCAGACCGTCACCGCCGCCGCGCAGGTTTCTGCCGCCAGCCAGTCGTTGGCCGAAGGCTCCAGCGAACAGGCCTCGTCGCTGGAAGAAACCAGTTCCTCGCTGGAGGAAATGGCCAGCATGACCAAGCGCAATGCCGAGAACGCCCGGCAGGCCAACGACCTCGCCAAGGAAGCGCGCCACGCCGCCGATAAAGGCGCCGGCGACATGCAAGCCATGGCCGCCGCAATGGACGCCATTAAAGTTTCCAGCGATGACATCGCCAAGATCATCAAGACGATTGATGAAATCGCTTTCCAGACGAACATCCTCGCGCTGAACGCGGCGGTGGAAGCCGCCCGCGCCGGCGAGGCCGGCATGGGCTTTGCCGTCGTGGCCGATGAAGTCCGCAACCTGGCCCAACGCTGCGCCCAGGCCGCCAAGGAAACTGCCGGCAAGATCGAAGGCGCCATCGTCAAGACCGGCCAAGGCGTGGACATCAGCGGCAAGGTGGCTGCGGCGTTGAATGAAATCGTCAAGAAGGTCCGGCAGGTGGATGACTTGGTGACAGAAGTGGCCGGCGCTTCGCGGGAACAAACCGAAGGCATCACACAAATCAACCTGGCCGTGGGCCAGATGGACAAGGTGACGCAGAGCAACGCCGCCAACGCCGAAGAGAGCGCCGCCGCGGCCGAAGAATTAAACTCGCAAGCCGAGGTGATGAAACAATCCGTGGCCGAACTGCTTCAGCTGGTCGGCGGCAATGGCGGCGCGAGCCAGCCATCGGCCAAGCATACCATTGCGGCTTCCCAAAAGTCCGCCAGCCATCCGGCTTCCAAAACATTTACCCCGCACAGCGGCAATGGCAATGGGAATGGCAATGGGCATAGCCATAAGGCACCGCGATTAACCGTCGCGTCCAAGCGCCAGAGCGACATTCCGCTGGAAGATGATTTCAAGAATTTTTGACACGCCGCGCCCGAAGGTTTCGCCGGCGTCCATTTGCCGCTCAAGCCGGCGGCTGGTTTGCCGATGGCAAAAGAGATTATGAGCATCGCCACCAAAACCGCCGCCGCCAGCCTCAGCGGGAAATACCTGACTTTCGGGCTGAACCACGAATCCTATGGCATTGACGTGCTGAAGGTGCGCGAGATCATCCGCCTGACGAACATCACGGCGGTGCCGCAGATGCCGGCGTTTGTGCGGGGCGTGATGAACCTGCGCGGCAAGATCATCCCCGTGATGGACCTGCGGAAGCGGTTTGAATTTCCCATGCAGGAAGACACCGCGCAGACGTGCATCGTGGTGGTGCAGGTGAAACTGCCGGACGGCAAGGCCACGCCGATGGGCCTGGTGGTGGATGGCGTGGAGGAGGTCATCAACCTCAACGACACGGATATCGAGGAGACGCCGGATTTTGGCGGGCAGATTTGCACGGATTACATTCTGGGCATCGCCAAGGTGAAAAACCAGGTGAAGTCGCTGCTGAACATTGACGGCATCGTCAGCGCCGACACGCTGACGAGCCTGCGGACGGCGGCGGTGGGGGTGTGAAGCAACAGTGAGTTTCGACTCATGGCTGGTCCCGCGGCGCCGGCGTTTTTGTTTGCCACCGAATCTTCGGCTGACTACGGTGCTTGGGTCGAATCTGCCATGAAAAAATTCCCAGCGCGCGCGACCGGAGCAACGGCCTAGCCCATGCGCCTTAAACCCATCGGCATTCAACAGCGCACCGTGACCGCCGTGCTCGGCACGGCGGTGCTGGCCTTCGTGGTTTTCGGCCTCGGCCTGATGTTTTATCGGTCGAGCCAGGTGAAAGCCCAGGTGCAGCAATTCCTGGAACCATACGCGGAAATGATCACCACCGGCATCGGGGTGGCCGTGGATCTCCAGGATGCCGGGCGCACGCAGGAGATTCTCAACAGCCTCAAGTCTAATCCGCAAATCCTGCGCGCCGACATCCTTTTGCCGGACGGTCGCCCGCTGGCGAGCTATCCGGCCGCCAGCCCGCCGTTGGATTCCTCTTGGCGGAACCGGCCGGACGGAATCTATTTTGCCGCCGGCAACGCCGAGCTGGTGCAAAGCTTTGCCACCCGCGGCGGTCGGTCGGCGCAACTGTTCATCCGCCTCAGCCTGGCCCGCATGCACCAGCGGGAGGTGCAGTTGATGACGACCATCGCGGTGGCGGTCGCCTTGATCCTGCTCGTCGTCGTGTTGCTGCAGTTTGCGCTGCTGCGGCGCTGGGTGCTGGCCCCGCTGGCGGAACTGGCGGCCATTGCCGAACGCGCGGGCAAGCAGGGGGATTACTCGCGGAGAATGCCCGCCCACGACCGTGATGAATTCGGTGGACTGGGAAAAAGTTTCAACGCGCTGCTGACCGCCGTCCAGCAGCGCGAGGCCGCCCTGCAACAGCTTTCCAAACATCAGCGCGCCATTTTAGAGCACGCCCCGTATGCCATCATCCCCACCGACGCCCGGGGCGTCATCACCGGTTTCAATCCAGCGGCGGAACAATTGCTTGGCTATACCGCCGCCGAGGTGGTGGGCCGGCGGACGCCGGAAATGTTCCACCTGCCGGCGGAGGTCGCCGCGCGGGCCGCGCAGTTGTCGGAAAAATACGGGGAACCGGTGGCGGTGGGTTTTGAAACCTTCGTTTTCGAGGCGCGCCGCGGACTGCGCAGCGAGGCGGAATGGAATTATGTGCGCCAGGATGGCCGGCACCAGCCGGTGCTGCTGTCCGTCACGGCGCTGCGCGACGACCACGGCGCCATCGTCGGTTACATGGGCATGTCGGCGGACATCGCCGAACGCAAGCTGGCCGAGGCGAAATTGCGGGAACGCGAGGCCCAATACCGGCTGCTGTTTGAAAACATGATCACCGGTTTCGCGCTGCACGAAATCATTTGCGATGCCGCCGGCCGGCCGGTGGATTACCGCTATCTCGAGATTAATCCGGCCTTCGAGCGACTCACCGGCGTGGCGGCGGCCAAGCTGCTGGGCCGGACGATTCTGGAAGTCATGCCTGGCACGGAGAAATACTGGATTGAAACCTTCGGCCAGGTGGCGCTGACCGGCGAGCCGATCGCCTACGAAAACTTTTCGCAGGAACTCGGCAAATATTATGACACCTGGGTGTTCTCGCCCCAGCGCGGACAGTTCGCCGTGGTTTTTTCGGATGTGACCGATCGCAAGCGGGCGGAGGCCTCGCTCCAGGAAAGCCGGCGGCTTTACGAGGAACTGGTGTCCAGTGTGCCGCTGGGCGTCTTCCGCTGGAGCGTGAAGAACGACGTGCAATTTGCGTTTGAATACGTCAGCGAACGGTTTTGCGAAGTGACCGGAACCAAGCGCGCCACGGTACTGGCCGAGGCGAACAACCCCTTTGAAATCCTTCATCCGAAGGAGCGCGAAACCTTTGAACGGCTATGCGCCGAAGCCATTCGCAGCCAGTCAAACTTCACTTGGGAAGGGCGCGTCGTCATCCATGCCCAAATGCGCTGGCTCCGCGTGGAGGCGCGCCCCACGCTGCTGCCGGACCGCCCGCCGTTCTGGACCGGCGTGGCGCAGGACATCACCGAGCGCAAAAATTCGGAGGCGGAGTTCTGGCAGAAACATTCGCTGCTGGAAGGCACGTTGCAGGCCACCGCCGACGGCATCCTGGCCGTGTCCAGCGACGGGCGGATCACCAGCTACAACCGCCAGTTCGTCGAGTTGTGGCGGGTGCCGCGCGAAATCCTCGACACGAACGACACCGAGGCGCTATCCGAATATGTGCTGCAGCAACTGAACAATCCGGCGGCGATGCGGACGCGTATCCGCTCCTTCAACGACACTTCCAAGGCGGACACATTTGACACGCTGGAGTTTTTGGACGGCCGCGTGTTTGAGCGTTTTTCCCGGCCGCAACTGGTGGACGGCCGGGTCGTGGGCCGCGTCTGGAGCTTCCGCGATGTCACCGCGCGGCACTGGGCAGTCAACTCGCTGCGCGAAAGTGAACACAAGTTCAAGACGCTATTTGAGACGGCTAACGACGCCATTCTCATCTTGAACGGACCGGTCTGCCTGGACTGCAACCGCATGACCGAAATCATGTATGCCGCGCCGCGCGAGAAAATCGTCGGCGCCACGCCGGCGGAATTTTCACCGGAGCGCCAGGCGGACGGCCGGTTGTCCCGCGAGAAGGCCGCTGAAAAAATCGCCGCCGCGCTGGCCGGCGAACCGCAGTTTTTTGAATGGATCAATGTGCGCGGCGACGGCACCCTGTTCAACGCCGAGGTCAGCCTGAACCGGCTGGAACTGCGCGGCCAGCCGGTCATCCAGGCCATTGTCCGTGACATCACGGCGCGCAAGCAAGCCGAGGCCGACCGGCGCGCGGCGGAGGAACTTTACCGCACGCTCATCAACACTTCGCCGGACGGCATCTGTGTTTTGGACGCGGCGGGCCGCATCACATTTTCCTCGCCCAAAGACATCGAACTTTTCCGGATGTCCGATGCCGAGGCCAAGCTGGGCCGGCCGGGTACCGATTTTGTGGCCGAAGGTGACCGCGTCCGAGCGGCGCAGGCGGTGGAGGACGCCTTGGGTGGGAAAGTCTATCCTGGATTGCGCTTACTCATGCGCCGCGGCGACGGTTCGCAGTTCGTCGCGGAATTGAATCTTGCGCCCTTGCGCGACGGCCTGGGCCTGGCGCAGGGCGTGATGATTGTCCTCCGCGATATCACCGACCGCCAGCGGCAGGAGGACGAGCTGAAAAGCAAAAACGAGGAACTGGAGCGGTTCACCTACACCGTGTCGCATGATCTAAAAAGCCCGTTGATCACAATCAAAGGTTTTGCCGGCGCTTTGCTGGCCGATCTCGCGGCGGGCAACCACCAGCGGATGCCGACGGATTTGCCGCGCATCGCCGCCGCTGCTGACAAGATGGGCCAGTTGCTCAACGGCCTGCTGGAGCTGTCGCGGATCGGCCGCATTGTTCACCCGCCGGTGGAAGTGGCCATGACCCGGCTGGCGCAGGAAGTGGTGGAGCTGCTCGCCGGCACCATCCGGCAGCGCCAGGCGCAGGTTACGGTGCAGTCGGATTTGCCGGTGGTGCTGGGTGACCCGCAGCGGCTGGCGGAGGTGCTGCAAAACCTGCTGGAAAACGCGCTCAAATTTTCCGGGGGCGACCGACCCCCGGTGATTGAAATCGGTGCCAACACGGCGAACCAGGCCCCGGTGTTTTTTGTGCGCGACCACGGCCAGGGCATCGAGCCGCGCCATCAGCAGACGATTTTTGGCCTGTTCAACAAACTGGATGCGCGCAGCGAGGGCACCGGCATCGGCCTGGCGCTGGTGCAGCGCATCGTGGAATTTCACGGCGGCCGCGTCTGGGTGGAATCGCAGGGTCTTGGCCACGGTGCCACTTTTTACTTCACTCTGCCGGCGCTTGGGGCAAACTCCACGGCACGAAGCAGCTAGACAATATGAACGGCGCGCCCTTGCACATTCTGCTGGTGGAGGACAATCTCGATCACGCCGAGCTGGTCCGCCGCAATCTCGATCAATTTCACGTCGCCAACAAACTCCACCATGTCGAGGATGGCGAGGCGGCGCTGGATCATGTTTTTGGTCGCCGGCAATTCGCCGACCGCGCCCGGTTTCCCCGGCCGGACCTGGTGCTTCTGGATTTGCGGCTGCCGCGCGTGGACGGCTTGGAGGTGTTGCGCCAGATCAAAAGCGATCCGGAGTTGCACCGCCTTCCGGTAGTCGTGCTGACGACTTCCGACGCCGAGCGCGACGTGGCGGCGGCCTACGAATTTCATGCCAACAGCTTTCTCACCAAGCCGGTGGATTTCCAGACGTTTTCCCAATTGTTAAAAGACCTCGGTTTTTACTGGCTCGCCTGGAACCAACAGCCGTGGCCGGCGGATCAAAAAATTTGAGCCATGCCCGAACCTAGACACATTTTGGTGGTCGAAGATGAAACCGGCCATGTGGAATTGATCCAGCGCGGGCTGGTGGGCAACCCCTGCCGATTGAGCAGCGTCGGGTGTTTGGAGGACGCGCGGCGTTTTTTGGAACACACCACGCCCGACCTCGCGCTGGTGGATTACCGCCTTCCGGACGGTCAGGGCGACGCCGTGGTGATGCTCGCGGCGGGACGGTTTCCGGTCATTTTGCTCACGGCTTTCGGCAACGAGCGCACCGCCGTCGAGGCTATCAAGGCCGGTGCGCAGGATTACATCGTCAAGTCGCCGGAGATGTTTGCCGACGTCGCGCATCTCGTGGAACGCTCACTGCGCGAATGGCAGAATATTCAGGAGCGCAAGCGCGCCGAGGCCCGGCTCGGCACCATCAACGAACTGCTCGCCACAATGGGGCCGAATTTTGCCGAAAATGCCCGCCGGCTCATCGCGCTGCTCGCCCGCGAAATCGGCGCGCAATTTGCCTTTTACAACCAGGTCAGCGGCAAAAAACTTTCCGCCGTCGCCGAGTGGCACGTTGGTAAACATCTGTCCGACTGCCTGCATTGCAGTTGCCCCGCCTGCACCGAGGCGCTCAACTACGCCGCCGGCCACCTGCTGCACGTCGCCGCCGTGCGGGACAATCCGCTGGCGGACGCCATCAGCCTCCACCTAGCGGAACATCATTCGCACCTCGGTCACGTCGTCGAGTCGCACCAGGAACCGGTGGGCGTCATCTGCCTTTATTTCAACCGACCTTACCAGCCCACCGAAGGTGACCGGCGCCTGCTCGGTATTTTCGCCGCCGCGCTCGGTGCCGAGGAAAACCGCAAGCGCACCGACGACGAACTGCGCGCCAGCGACGAGCGTTACCGGCAGATCGTGCAGACCGCCAACGAAGGCATCTGGGTGACGGACGAGCACGACCAGATCACGTTCGTCAACCATCGGCTTGCGGAAATGCTCGGCTACGCGCCGGAGGAAATGCTGCGTCGGCCGGTGCAGGATTTTATCGAGCACGCCGATTTGCCCGACCATGAAGTCCGGCTGCGGGCAGGCCGCCAGGGGCAGGCTAGCCAGTTTGAACGCCGGCTTCGACCCAAGGACGGCCGCGAATTCTGGGCCTGGGTTTCCGGCTCGCCGCTGTTCGACGACGGCGGCCGGTATCGCGGCGCGTTCGCCATGCTCACGGACGTTACCGAGCGCCGCCAGCTTGAATCCCAGCTTCGCCAGGTGCAGAAACTGGAATCCATCGGCCAACTCGCCGGCGGCGTCGCGCACGATTTCAACAACATTCTCGCGGCGATTATGATGCATTTGAGCCTGCTGCATCAAAACCCAAACCTCGACGACGAAACCACCGAGTCGCTCAAGGAACTGGAGGTCGAGACTAAGCGCGCCGCCAATCTCACGCGCCAATTGCTCATGTTCAGCCGCCGCTCCGTCATGCAGCCGCGCATCGTGGATCTGAACGAGGTGGTGCAGAACTTGTTGAAGATGCTTCGTCGGCTGTTGGGCGAACACATCGCCATCACATTTGATAGCCAGGACCGGCTGCCGAGCGTCGAGGCCGACGTCGGCATGATCGAACAGGTGCTGCTCAACCTCGCCGTCAATGCGCGCGACGCCATGCCCCGCGGCGGCAAACTCACCATCGCCACCAACGTCTTGGAGCTGGACGACGAAGCCGTGAAATTGAACTCCGAACGCCGGGCCGGCAAGTTCGTCAGCTTTTCCGTGACCGACACCGGCACCGGCATGGACGAAGGAATGTTGAAGCGGATATTTGAACCATTTTTCACCACCAAGGAGGTCGGCAAAGGCACCGGTCTCGGTCTGCCCACCGCCTACGGCATTGTCAAGCAGCACCAGGGCTGGATCGAAGTCCACAGCCAGCCCGGTCGCGGCAGCGTTTTTGAAGTGTTTTTGCCGGCCAAAGTCGAGCCGCCGGTTTCCGCCGAGGCGCATCCACCGTCGGCCCCGGTCACCGCCGGCCGCGGCACGCTGTTGCTGGTCGAGGACGAGGAAATCGTTCGCCGCCCCATCGGCATTTACCTGCGCAAGCTCGGCTACCAGGTCATCGAGGCCGCCAACGGCAACCAGGCGTTTTCCCTCTGGCGACAGCATCGCGAACGGATTGACTTGCTTTACACCGACATGGTCATGCCCGAAGGCATCACCGGTCTGGAGCTGGCGGAAAAATTGAAAAGTGAAAAACCGGCGCTCCGCGTTATCATCTCCAGCGGTTACAGCACTGAAATCAGCATGCAAGGCGTGCCATCAGACGCCGGCTACATTTATCTGCCCAAGCCCAGCGCCTCGGCCATCATCGCCGCCACCATCCGCAACTGTCTGGAAAAAAAATAATCCGGCGAAGCGTTGGCGGTTAAACCGCCGTTCCGGCTGGAAAGCTCATTGTGTCCGGCCAAACTTTTTCTCCAGCTCGCGATAGTTCATCTCAATCAACGTCGGGCGGCCGTGTGGGCAAGTATAAGGCATCGCGCAACGGCGCAAATCCTCGACGAGATTTTCCAGTTCCGCGCCGCCGAGCGGGTCGTTGGCTTTCACCGCATGGCGGCAGACGGTCTTGGCGACAGTATGTTCGCCAAGTCGTGCCAAGTTGACCTCGCGGCCGGCGGCACGCAGCTCGTCCACTAGGTCAAACACAAACCGGCGCGGGTCGGCAGCCTTCACGAATGGCGGTAGCGCGTCGAGCAGGAATGTCCGCTCGCCAAACTCGCTCAGGCCGACGCCGAGGCGGGTGAGCGCCGGCAATTGCTCGCGCAAAAAATGTGCGTCGCGCGGCGGCAGTTCAATCGTCTCCGGCAGCAGCAGCTTTTGCGACGGCGTGGTGCCGTTTTGTTCCAGCCGGTTCAGCATTTGCTCGAATAAAATCCGCTCGTGCGCCGCGTGCTGGTCCAGTAGCACAAGTCCGCGATCGGATTCCAGCAGCACATACAATTTGCCGACCACGCCGATGAGCCGGAGCGGGATGTTGAGCAGCGGCGCGGGCGATTGCGGATTGCGGATTGCGGATTGCGAACTGGGTTCAATGGCCGATGGGGCTGTTGCCAAGTTCGTAGCCGGTTCGGTTTTCGCCGGGGTAACCGCTGAAAAACCCATTTTTAAAGGCGCTTGGGGGGTGAACGAAACCGGAGCCGGGGTTGCGGGTGCAGGCTTTAATGGTTCAGGAAAATTCGGCAGCGCCGGCGCGGAAGTTTCCGGTGCTAATGTCAATTCCCTTGGTGCGCTTGGTGTCTTGGTGGTAAAAATAGATTTTTCCGGCTCGGAATGAAACGACAGCAGCGCATCCCGCACGGCTTGGGCGGTGAATTTTCGGACTTCAAATTCGCGGTGGAATTTCACCTCGCGCTTGGCGGGATGAATGTTGACGTCCACGGCGGCAGGATCGATTTCCAGAAACAGGCAGCAGACCGGGTAGCGGCCCTTCATCAGCGACGTATGATAACCCTCGATGAGCGCATAATTGATCCCGCGATTTTCGACCGGCCTTCGATTTACGAAGACAAACTGACTTTCCCGCGTCGCGCGCGAGACGCCGGGCGAGCCGATTAGGCCCCAAATTTGGAGTTTCGATTTTCGATTTTCGATTGCCAATTTTTCCGGCAGCGCGGTCTCGAAGGAAATTTCGGTTTCCTCCGGCTGAAAATGTTCCTCCAGTGAGGCGGAAAAATTCACGGGTAGAAGTTTTTCGCCGCCCAGTAGCGTGCGGAGCCGTTCGCGCAACGCCTCAATGCGGCTGGATAGTGGGACCGGCGGCTCGCCGGTGCGATTTTGTCCAATGCCGGACCGGCGGGACGCCTGCGCCGCAACGGCGGGCAGTTGCCAGACGTTGCGGCCGTCCTTGACGAAGGTGAAGGCAACTTCGGGAAACGCCAGCGCGGCGAGCGTGAGATAATGCTGGATGTGCGCGGCCTCGGTCTCCTCCGTCCGTAGAAATTTCCGGCGGGCCGGCAGGTTGTAAAAAAGCTGGCGGACCTCGATGCTCGTGCCGGTGGCGCTGCCGGCGGCTTTGACTTCCGCAATCGTGCCGCCGTTGACGATGATTTGTGTGCCTTCGGGCGAAGCGGCTTCCCGTTCGCGCGTGGTCAGCGTGAACCGGCTGACGCTGGCGATGCTGGGCAGTGCTTCGCCGCGAAAACCCATCGTGGCAATCGAGGCTAAATCCTCCGCGCGAATAATTTTGCTCGTTGCGTGCCGTTCCAGGCAGAGCAGCGCATCGTCGCGGCTCATGCCGGTGCCGTCGTCGGTAACGCGGATCAGGCTGCGCCCGCCCGCGCCGATTTCCACGGTGATTTTTTGTGCGCCGGCGTCGAGGGAATTTTCGACCAGTTCCTTCACGACGCTGGCTGGCCGCTCCACCACTTCGCCGGCGGCGATCTGGTTGGCGACCTGTTCGGAAAGCAGCTTGATGCGGTTCATGCTGGGCCAGAAATCGTTGGATCATTAAGCCGTTGCATTGTCAATACAGTTTGTCGGCAGTCCGTCTCTGATGCAACCATTGACGAATCGCGACGCGCAATTATTTTGCCAGCGGCAGCGAGAAGCCGAAGATTGCGCCGCGTCCGGCCTCGCTGCGGACGGATATTTTCCCGCCGTGATCCTCGACGATTTTTTTGCAGATAGATAGGCCAAGGCCGGTGCCCTTGGTTTTACCGTGCGTGGCGAACGGTTGGAACAGCTTATCCGCAATTTCCGGCGCGATGCCCGGGCCGGTGTCCTCGATCTCGGTGGTGATTTCGTTTTCGTTGGACTGGAAGCGCAGGAAAATTTTCCCGCCGTTGAGCATAATGTCGGTGGCGTTGCCGACGAGATTGAAAAACAAGCGGCTCAGGCGGCGCGGGTCGAACCGCACCGTTGCGCTGGGTGGAACATTCTCCATTTCAATGCTTGCGTCCTTCAGCGCGGCCTCGGCGCGCAGATCGCCAATCAGTTCCAGCACGAAGGCTCGGTAGTCACCGGCCTTGAGTTCGGTATTTTGTTTTACGCCTTGGGTGAAAATCAGGATGTCGCTCACCATGTCGCTGATGCGTTCGACCTGTTTGTGAATGCGGCCCTGCGTTTGGGCGCGAATTTCGGGGCTTACGCCCGGTCGGTCGAACATCTCCGACGACAGGCTGATGATGCTCAATGGATTTTTCAGGTCGTGGACGATGCCTTGGGCAAACCGGCCGATGACGGCTAGGCTTTCGGCCTGGACGAGTTCGCGGAGGTGAAGCTGATTGAATTCGCGCAAGCGGTGGCTAATCTGCCGGAGGAGCGCCAGCGCCAAAGCCGGGGAATGTTCGATGAACGAAAGCATTTCGCCGCGCGGCAGGAAATAAACTTCCGTTGCCGCCACAGCCGAGGCGGTGGCGGAACGCGGACGCAGTTCGATGACGGCCATTTCGCCAAAAACCTCGCCCGGGCCAAGTTGGGAAAAAACGTGGCGCGCGCCCTGGCCGGCGGAGATTTCCACCAGGCCCGACTTGACGAAATAAACGCCGTCGCCGGGCATGCCTTCCCGGAAGATTTCCTGACCAGCTGCGAATTTTCGCTCTTGGGCGATGAGCCGGATCGCCTGCAATTCGCTGCGGTTCAACTGCCGAAACAACGGAATGGCTTCCAGCGTGGTCACCCCGTCACTTTAAGGTAAAACCCGGCCTCGTAAAGGCGGGAAACGGATTTTTTAACCGGCGGCATCGTTGGAAGATTGACAAGTCGTTGCCAAACTGTAACATTGTCTTATTCGGGTAGCAGCACGTTTCTTCAGCGGGGTTCCCCACCCCCACCTCCTTGGCGTCTGCTGCCCGGATTTTTATTTCCCCCTCGATTTTACAAACCAAAACTTGACGGCAGGGCAAAGTTTTTTTATTGTCACGTCCCCCTTCGCGGGGGTGTAGCTCAATTGGTTAGAGCGCTGCCCTGTCACGGCAGAGGTTACGGGTTCGAGCCCCGCCACTCCCGCCATTTTCGTTTCAAATGAAACGCTGTGCGACCCGTTTCAAAACTGAAATTTCTTCGTGTTTGTCCGGGCATTTCATGGTTCAATTCCCCGGCCCATGAATGAATGGAACATCCAGTCGCGCGCCCACGCCTGCGAAGCGTGCACCCAGCCGTTTGCCGATCAGCAGTCGTATCACACGTTGCTGCTGGATGACGCTCCACTATTGCGTCGGACCGATATTTGCGAGCCTTGCTGGCAGAAACAGGCTGCCGCCGAGGCGCGCCGCCGCACCGGTTTCATCTCGCACTGGCAGGGTGTTTACGAGGTGCCACCCGCGCAGCCGGTCGAAGCCATCCAGAAGGAAACCGCCGAAACCGTGCTGCGCAAACTCATCGAACAAAACGAGCCGCGCTATGCGCCCGCCGCCTACATTCTTGCCGTGATGCTGGAACGCAAGCGCATCCTCAAAGTGAAGGAGCAGTTCCAGCGTGATGGACAGCGGATCTTTGTTTATGAACAGCCGAAGACCGGCGACATCTTCACGATTGCCGATCCCGAATTGCATCTCGACCAGCTTGAGCATGTTCAGCGCGACGTCGCGCAATTACTGGAACACGGTCTGAATCCACCACCGGCGGTGAATGAAATGTCGGTGTCCCCGTCGTCGTCGGAAAATTCCGCGGGCGAAACTCAAACCGCGCTGCCGGCGGAGCCGGCCGCCAGCTGATCCGCCGTGTCCACGCTCGCCGAACTTCAACAGCGTCTCGGTTACCGTTTTCAGGACGAAAACCTGCTGCGCCTCGCACTCACGCATCCATCCATCGCGCACGAGTCCGATAGGGCGACGGCGCACAACCAGCGGCTGGAATTTCTGGGCGACTCGGTGCTGGGGCTGGTGCTTTCGCGTCAGATTTACGAACGGTTTTCCGAAGCCGACGAAGGTGTGCTTACCAAGTCGCGCGCCCGGCTGGTGAACGCCGCTTCGCTGGCGGAACACGGCCGCGCACTAAAGCTCGGTGCCTATTTGATCTTAAGCCGGGGCGAGGAAAATACCGGCGGCCGGGAACGCGCCTCGGCGTTGACCGACGCGTTTGAGGCGTTGCTGGGCGCGGTGTTCTTAGACGGTGGTTTTGCGGCGGCGCAGGAATTTGTTTTGCGCGAGTTCGCCGCCGATTTCAACCGGCTGGCCGGTTCGTCCGGCATTGATAATCCGAAGGGCGAGTTGCAGGAACTGTTGCAGGCGCGGTCGCCGCGCGCGCCGGAATACCAGCTGGTTTCCGCCAGTGGCGCGGATCACAACCGCGATTTTGAATGTGCCGTGAGGCACGACGGCACGGAGCTGGCGCGTGGGCGCGGCAAAAGCAAAAAAGCCGCTGAAAGCGACGCTGCCCAGGCCGCGTTGAAAAAACTGCGGGAACAACCAGCCGCTTAAGTTGGTCCCGCCGGCGCTACCAGCGCCAAAGTCAGCGAGCCGCTGGCGATCAGGTTGCGGCCGGCGGTGGCTTCCACGTTGAAACGGTGCAATGCCGCGAACTGCCGGTCGCTGGTGGCACGCAGCACCAGCACATCTCCCGGACCGGCGGGATGCGTGAACTTGATGTTCGTCACGGCGAGAAAAAATGCCTTTGGTTTTTCCGGCGGCGCGGCGGCGGACGCCATTTCGCTCAAGCCGATAAGCAGGCCGCTGGTCTGCGCCAGCGCCTCGGCGATGAGTACGCCAGGCATGATCGGCCGGCCTGGAAAATGTCCGGCAAAATGCGGTTCCTCGGCCCGCAGCCTCCGCTCAGCCACGATGGTTTTGTGCGGGTCGAGCTTCGTCACGCGGTCCACAAACAGGAATGGTTCGCGGTGCGGCAGCACGGGCAGCAGGTCGGCGAGTTCAAAGACGGTGTTTTCGTTCATGGTTTGGGCGGGAGCATTTCCCAGGTGGTTCCGGCATCAAGCAATTTCAATTCCTGCGCGATGCGGCGGTGCACCCGGTCGCTCAAGGCCGTGGCATCATCGTCGGCGCGCGGCGGCTCCGGGTCAAGAAAACGGAGGCGGTAAAAATTTTTGCGGCGCGGAAAAACGCTGCCCGGCACCTTGCCCATGAACGGCTCCGTGGAATGAATAATCACCGGCAGCACCGGCACTTTGGCCGCCAGCGCAAGGTCGAAGGCGAAACGGTTAAATGGTTGCAGCCGCCGGCTGCGGGCGCGCGTGCCTTCGGGAAATACCACCAGGTTTTTTCCGGCGGCGAGAATCCGGCGGCAGCGCTCAAACGCGGTGGTGACGGAATCCAGCGAATTCCGGTTCACGCTTACGAGATCAAAATGCCGGACTAGCAGATGATACATCGGCTGCTGGGCGTGGCTCGCCTTGGTAAGCGCGCCGGTACGCGGCGACAGGCCGAGCAGAAAAATCGAATCCATGAAGCCGCGGTGATTGGACACGATGACGCAGGGGCGCAGCGCCGCGATTTTTTCGCGCCCGGCAATATCCACGATTTCATATACGCTAAACAGCGGCAGCCAGACGCGCGTAAAGAAGCCGAGGAAATGGTGCGTGACCACTTGTAGCATCCGCTCCTGGGTGCGCGGCCACGGCAGCATCAGCAGATACAGCGGCACGCCCAGTACCAGAAAGATGATTTTGGACAGCGAATAGCTGGCATAGCCGAGGCCGGTTAGTAGCACCACTGCTGGAAAAAATCGTTTCGGCCCGGATTTCATTTCGGCGCGGTGCATCGCTGCAACAGTTCCTCCAGTTTGTGCCGTTCGCCGCCCAAGGCCGGCTGGCCGGACAGCGCCTGCTGGCAGGCGGCGGCGGCTTCAGTGAATTTGCGCTGCCGAAATAAAATTTCCGCCCGCAGCCATGAATTTTGATAAAAGCATGGATTATTTTTATCGGCGTCGGTGGCGGCGGCCAGCGCGGCATCAAGCTTGCCGATTTTCATGGCGTGCCAGCCGTCGCTCAAATCATTTTTCGCGGCGAGATAATTCGCGAATCCGCCATCCGTCAAAAACGGATCCGCCGGCAGCGTGGCTTCGGGCAGCAGTGTTTCCGGCGCGTTCAAGTCGAACGCGACAAATTTGCCGAGCTGGTGCGGCGGCGTGGCGGCCCAGAAAATTCCCGCCGTCAAGTCCATCACCACCGCATGCGTGGCGATGAGCGGATTCAACGAACCTCGATGACCATTGCCCGCCAGCGCGCCGCCGGGCAGCCGCCGGTCACGCAAAATCGCCGCGCACGCCGCCGGGTCCAGCCGGTTGGTTTCGCCGCGCAGCAACTCGGTCATCCGGTCGAACCGCGACCGCGACGTGTCGGCGCGCTTGTAGATTTCGTTGATCGGATCGTCCTTGAGTTCCGCCGTGAGATAATGATTGGCACAGACCAGCGAATCCGCATTCTGCTCCGGCTCGCGCACCACCGTTTTTTCCGGCGTCTTCTCGACCACGATGAATTTCCCGTCCGCGCGGCTGCCGACAAGGAACATCGCGGATACAAACACCTGGCGTTTGCGGATAATCTCGATGGCCTCGGCGAGATTGTGCGCGTGCTCCAGAACTTCGCGCGCCACGAGGCATGTCGGCGTGGCGGAATCGGCGGGCAAATGCGACGGCGCGCCGTTGACGGTGATGGAAACACCGTCGCGGTTCATGCCGGAAACGCAGCCCGCCATGCCCGCCCACGCCAGCGAAATGAACGCGATCCCGTTCGTTGGTTCGCAAATAATTAAAATCCGATCCTCGTCAAAAACCGGATCGGCCTCCCAGTCGAAATTGCGTCCGCATAACAAATGATTTTCCTCCGTGGCCGCACCCCATGCGCCGAACGCCGTGCAGCCGCGCCGGATCAGCGGGCTGTTCATCAGCATGTAGGAAATGTCCTGCGCGCCGTGATAATTCAAAACCCGGTTGTAATACGGTCCCATTTCCGGATGACCGTCGGGACAGCCAAGCGAAATGCCGAGCATTTCCATCTGCAAATCCGGCGTGATATGTTCCGTCATGTGCCGGTTTTTGTAAGTGACGAAAAATTCCAGCGTGAACTGAATCCAGCGATACGGCGCGACGTGGTTCAGCAGCGCCACCACGGAATCCTCCTGCCGGTGAATCTGCTTTTGCGTCAGCACGCCGTTCGCGTAGCCCATCTCAAACGGCGTGCCGGTGAGATAAAGCACCGGCAGACCGTCGCGCTGGCCCAACCAGTTTTTTCCGAGATACACCCGGTCGCCGCGCGTCTGCGGCTGGAGCAAAACGATGGCGGGCGTTACCGTCAGCACCGGCGGTTTCGCCACCCAGCGATACATCAGCGCGAGCATCACGCCCCACAAAACCAATAGCGCGACCAAACTGCCGCCCGCCAGCCAGAGCAGCCCTCTGAGCCATTTATGACGGCGCATCATGGCGACCCCTCCGGTTTCGGCACGGTCAGTTCCGCGATGCGCAGTTCCAGCCGGTAGGCTTCCGCACTGACTTCAAACGAACTGGGAATTTCGGCGGCGACACCGGCGAATTTCTGGTAGTTTTTCGGCACGGCGCGATAAAATGTTTTCCCGTTTTGTACCAAATCCAATTCCTGCCAGCGGTTGCCCTCAGCGGAAAACAAATAAACGGCGGTCACGCCATCGGCCTCCGGCGCGACCTGCAAAACAATGTTGCCATCCGCTTGCCGCCCGGCGGGCTGTAGATTTGCCGGTGCGACAAACAGCCGGCGCAAATCGCGGGCGACAAAGCGGCGGCTCCAGTCCTCGCGGAACAGCGGCGTGACCTTGACCAGTTCCAAGCTGTCATCCGCCTTCAATCGCAAATCCGTCACCACGCCAAAACTGCTGACGATGGCGAGGTGATGGCCGCCGGCCAGCGACACTTGCAGCAGTCCGTCGCAGGTGAACTGTTTGCTGCCGACCGTGACAATGGCGCGTTGCGTGGCGCAATACGCCGGCGGGAAAAGGTTCTTGATCGTTTGTTCCGCGTGGGAAAAGGCGACCGAAGATTTTCCGTCATCCGACAAAACCGTCGGCGTGGCAAAATGATTCTGCGCGGCGCACCCGCCGGTCAAAGCGGCGAATAGCGTGGTGAACCAAATTTGTTTTGCAATGCGGACGGGCATGAATTCAGGGTTTGGCGGCCGCCGCTGCCGCGCGAATATTTTCAATGTCCGCCGGTACGTTGCGGTCAAACGTCTTCGCCGGCAGCTCCAAGTTCACGACCTGTTCGCTAAATTGGATGTCGGTAAAGTCGCCGCCGTTTTCGCGCAGGATCACGCGCCGGGTGCCTTTCAAATCCGCCGCCAGATGCACTTCAATCGCCGCCATCATCTTCCGCATTGTCTCGGTTTGCGGGATGAGCGTGATGACGAATTCATCGGCCACATTTGTCACGGTGGCGGTGTAGCTGCGTTTGTCGCTGGCAAACTGGCCGTTCATGACGCCGGCGATCTGCGACACGACATTTTGCAGCGCATCGCCGAGGCCGAGATCCAGCTTCCGCCATTGTTCTTCGGTCCACTCAAACTGTGCCACGCCGGAGCCGTCGGAAACCAGAATGGATTTGTAAGGCGATGTCGTTTCCCAGCGGATGCTTCCCGGCTTTTGGAAGCAAAGAAAACCTTCCGAGTGCAGCGGTTCGTTGAACAGCGACAGGTGCCGCTCCTGCACAAACCGCGTGAACACCGTCCGCGCCTGGCCGGTGGCGCGGCTGATCTGCTCCAGTGAAACCGGCGCATTCGTCTGTGCGCCGACCGCCGACCGGCTGAACACTAGCAGCAGCCCGCCCATAAAAAATATTTGCGCGAATTGTTTTTTCATTGGTCAGCCAGCAGTTTGTCCAGCCGCACGCATTGGTAGCCTTCGGCCTCCAGTTTGTCCAACAGCAACGTCACCACGGCGAGCAGCCGTTCGCGCGGCACGCCGGCGTCGTGCAGCAAAAAAATCGCGCCGGGATGAAGTTTTCGCAGCAACCGTCCAATAATCTTCTCCGGCAAATCGGTCCGCCGATCCAATCCGCGCGCCGTGTAACCGACAACTTTCAGGCCCAGTCCATCCGTTGCGCGGAAAATGCGCGGATTGGTCAAACCCACCGGTGGCCGGAAAAAAACCGGCGCCCGGCCGGTGGCGCGCTGGATTTCCGTCTGCGCCTGCGCCAGGTCTCCGCGCAGGTGGCGCAACGAAAACAGGTTTGTCGCCGGGCTGTGCTGGAACGTATGGTTTTCGATTTCATGACCGTCCGCCACCATGCGCCGAACCAGCTCAGGCTGTTGGCCGACGCGGTTGCCGATGCAAAAAAACGTCGCGCTGATTTTCCGCTTCGCCAGCAGCGCGAGCAGCGCCGGTGTGTTCTCCGCATCCGGGCCGTCGTCGAACGTCAGCGCGACGCGCTTCCGGCTAGTTGCCACGGTGCAGAGGCTTTCGCCGAACATCTGCCATTGCGGAAACGACACGCCCAATCCGATGCCAGTGCCGGTCACCGTGCATAATGCTGCGAGCCACCAAAAGCAGGCGGGCCCGTGGGCGAAAATTAAAATCAACACTGCTCCGACGAGCGTGCCGCCCAGAAGCATTCGGTATCTGGTCAGGCGCGGACGCAACACATTCCTTTCGTTCCGGTCGGCGAAAAAGTAAACATCACAACCGTCCGGCATTTTCCGGGCAAAACTGTTCTCTCCATCGTGCAAAATTCCGGCGCGATGTCGCCGCGCACCAGGCCGACCGCCGTGAGAAAACCAAAAGCCGACGCGGAATGATGTTCGCCGCAGGCGTGCTTGTAAGCGCCGCCGGCGATATTTCTGCCCGCCAGCCGCGACAACGCTGCCGCTACGGCACGATAGTAATTGTCAGACTGAGTCAGCCCATTGGCGCCGGTCAGAAGCAAATCCACTTCGCCAGTGTTTATGTCGTCGCGTTCCAGCGTGTATAAAATCCAGCGCGCCTCGGCTTCGGCATTTTGATTTTCGGAGCGGCCGATGCGGATGGCGGAAACAAACGCTAGCGGTGAAGCGGCATTTTCCGCGCGGCCGAGCGTGACCACCGCGCCACCTTCGCCGGGCAGCGGACGCTCGTGTTTTTTAAGCGCGCCGGTAAACGGACGGATTTCCGGCGACGCTTCGTGCCACCAGCCCCAGCGCATTCCGGCGGCGAGTTGGTATTGGTTCAGTTCGTCTGCCGCACCGACCAGCGCCAGTTCTGCGCGCCCGGTAGCGAGTTCAGTTGCGCCCTGCCAGAGCGCCGTCTCAAAAGAAATGTCGCGCTGGATGGGCGTCGAGTTAAGTCCGGAAAAATTCAGCTCGATGGCGATCTGCGACGCGAGCGAGTTGTGGACCGAACTGGTGAAGAGCGATGGTCGCGGTGCGCGTTCGTCCTTCAAAATCATGTTTTCTACGAACGCAGCCGTGTCGTTAAGCGAGCCAAGTCCGGTGCCGACGACGACGCAGATTTTTTCCGGCGCCCCGGCCGCCAAATCGGAGCCGAAGCTTTTTCGTGCGGCGACGAGCGTCATCTGCTGCAGCCGGCTCAACTTGCGACGCTTGGCCGGCTCGATGAATTGCTCCGCGCCAAAATCGCCGCTGGCATAAACTTTCACCTGCGCGGCCGGTGAGATTGTCGGAACCACAAAAGCCGAGGTGGCCGCGCCGCCGTTGCGAAATGCGGCGGCAATTTCCGCCAGCGAATTTCCCGCCGGGCTGACCGCGCCAATGCCGAGGACGGCGAAATTCCGATTTTTAATTGCGGATTGCGGATTGCGGATTGCGGATTTGAAATCCGCCCGCCCGAATACCAGCGCCACGTTGTTGCCGCCGAAGCCGAAGGAATTGCTCAAAATATGTCCGACGGGCTGTGTCCGGAATTCCTTCACCGGCTCCAGGCCGAGCTTTTCATCGGCAACTTCAAAGCCGGGCGTGCCGGGAACAGCCTGTTCGCGCAGCGACTGCACCGCGAGCACCGCCTTGATCGCGCCGCTCGCCGCGAGCGTGTGGCCGAAAAAGCGTTTCACTGATGCAAACGGTGGCACCGCACCGCCGAACAGTTGTTTTAGCGCCCGCGTTTCCATCGCGTCGTTGTCCGGCGTGGCGGTGCCGTGCGTGCCGACGAAATCAATTTCGCCCGGCTGAAGTCCGCCGCGCTCCAATGCCCGCTGCATCGCGGCCAGCGCCCCGCGCCCCTCGGCCTGCGGGGCGGTGGCGTGAAAGGCGTCGCAGCTCGCGCCCCAGCCGGTCAGCCGCGCGAGAATTTTCGCGCCGCGCGTTACGGCGGTTACCTCGGCCTCGATGACGAGCATCGCCGCGCCTTCGCCGAGGCTGATGCCGGTGCGCCGCGCGTCGAACGGCCGGCAGCCGTTTGGGTCGAGCAGCAGCAGCGAGCCAAAGCCGTTCAGCGTGAGCCGCGATAGCGAATCGCCTGCGCCGGCCAGCATCACGTCGGCCTCGCCTTGCTCAATTAATTCGGCGGCAGCTAGAATGGCCATAGCGCCGGCGGAGCAAGCCGTGGAAAGTGTGGCCACCGGGCCCAGCGCGCCGATTTTTCGGGCGCACAAATCCGCCGCGCCGGCACATTCGTGGAACCGCAGCGGGCCGAAGCGGTGCTTGTTTTCGCGGAGCAGCGCGGTGAGAAACTTTTCCGTGTCCAACATGCCGCCGACGGTTGCGCCGAGCATCACTCCGACGCGTTCGGGATTTGTTTTTCCCAGACCGGATGACAGACCGGCGGCGGCCAGCGCCTCGCGCGCGGCGATCCAGGAAAGTTTGTCCGACCGCGAGCCGCGTACGTTGCCGGCGAGCGCGTCAACGTCGTCGCGCACTTGGCCGACGAGGTGGTTGGCATAGCGCGGCGAGGAAAACAGCGTGAGCGGACCGAGGCCGGAACGGTTGGCGCGGAGGGATTCCCAGACCGCCGCCGCGCCACAACCGGCGGCGCAGATGATGCCGATGCCGGTAATGACTGGAGCGCGCCGGGACATCAGGTGCGGTTGGCCGCGACGAATTCTGCCAGCGCGCGGAGCGAGGCGAACGCCTTGTCGGCGACGGCGCGTTCGCTGATGACGATGCCGTAGTCCGACTCCAAAATGGCCACGAGTTCGAGCGCGTCAATGGAATCCAGCTCCAGCCCGGTGCCGAAAATTGGCTTGTCGGGATTAATGTCGGCGGGCGTGACGCCTTCGAGGTTGAACCCGGCGATGATCTTGGTTTTCAGTTCTTCAATCAGGGATTCCATAGCTGTTTGACGTCAGCGTAACTTTCCGCGAATTGCTTTAGCAAGCGCGTTCGGAAGCGGAGCGGCGTCCGATTGGTTTAAGCCGGGCGCTTCCGGTTCAAAAAAGATAAAAAAGCCTGCAAAAAAAGTTTGCCAAAGCCGGCGCGGCGGGCATCGTAATGGCAAAGGATTCAGTCAAGGACTGAAAAAACACCGCATCGCATGAACAGTCAACTGCCCGCACATCTCATTGCGCACATCAACGTCAAGCTGGCGCTCATCGGCTGCGCGCCGGTGCCGCTCGCCGGCGACAAGGAATTTGTGGAGATCGCCGCCGCCATGGCCGCGCAGTCGCGCGAAAAGGACCGCCTGCTCGGCCAGCATCTCTGCCCCGTCGACGCCCGCATCCAGACGTTTCTCTACGATTATTTGCAGGAAGTGCCGGTGCCCAAGCTGCCGGCGCGCACGTTCGCCCTGGACCGCGCCGGACTCGCCCGCGTGCTCTCGCTGCCGGTGGACCGCGATGATTTTTCATCCGACATCATCAATTCCTACCGCGTCAAGCAAGGTGTCTTGCACAATCCGAAAAGCGACCGGCGCACGACGGCGGGTATTTTCCACGTCGCCGAAGGTGGGCTGCCGATTCCCGATGACAAACTTGGCGTGCCGAAACCGACGTTCGCCAAGATTCTCCAGTTCGCGCTCACGCCGCCAAAAGAATTGCTGAAACTGCCGTTCACTTCCACGCAGCCGCAGCCGGCGGAATGTTTCGTGTCGCTCCTCATCCGGCCGCTGGTATGTCCGGAAGTGCCCGGCTTCACTTCGGAGAAAAGAATGGAGGTTCGCTTCTTCGTGCCGGGCAACCTGGTGAGCAATCTGGATTTCGTCGAGGCTATTTTCGAAAACGGCGGCGACCCGCTGCTGCCGGAAAATGACGCCGCGCTCGACAGCGAGCATTGGACCGGCCACACCGGCTGCATCATTCTCGCGCCGCACTTGGCGAAGATCACGAAAAAATCCGTCGGTCTGCCGCCCTTTGACCAGGCCACCGAGCGCCAGCGCCGTGACGGCATGTGCTGGAAAAAAGAGGACGAACTTTACAACGGCGGCAACGCCTTCAAGCTCACGGCGCGCGACGAAACCGGTGTCATCGTGACCATTATCGCCGACAACTATTTCGGCTACTGCAAAAAAGAGGTGAAGACGCAGTTGAGTTACGCGGCGAACCTGTTCGGCCTGGCCGAAGAGGAACACGCCGGCGGCGCGCTGGTGTTTGCCAGCTACGATCTCGGCGAGGAGTTCAACGGCGACGCGCTGTCCAAGCGCTCCAATCATTCGTTCGTGGAAATGCTGTCGCTGTTCGGCGGCATCATGGACTTGAAGCCTGAAGGCTATGCTGTGGACAAAAAATTTCCGGAAATAATCTACGTTCCGGCGGCGGCACGTTTTGATTTGCAGAGCCAGAAAATCACCTGGACCAATCCGACTTTCGGCGAGCAAAGCATCCAGCTTTCGCCGGAAAAAACCTACGTCCGTCCGTCCGGTTACAAGGTCCGCATGGAAAAACCGCCCGGCCACGGCCGGCAATGGCGGCTCGTCGGCACGGTCGCCGAGGGCGCGTTCTGCCACAAGCCGTGCACGGTTTCCGGCGGCGGCAAATCGGAAATTTCCAAGCCCATCACCGACGCGATTCTCACCGGCCCGGTGTTCGTGGCGGATTTGAAAAATGATTTTGACCGCGTCGCCGAACTGATTGACCGCGATTATTCAAACCGCTTTGCCGACAAATCGCGCAACGACAAACGCAGCGTGCTGGCCGCCGATCGCTCGCTCGGCTCCGTCATCAAGCTCCTCACCCCGGACGAACACGATTATACGCCGGAATACAATGCCTGGCTTGTCAGCGTCCCGCAGCACGTCAAGGAGCTCGTCTTCGTGGTGAAGCGCCACCACAAGCCGGAATGGGAGGCCGACTGGCGCGGACATTTCAGCGTCGACATCATCAACGGCACGCCCGGCAACGAATTGAAATGCGACAACCGAAAACTTGTAACGACTTACCTGCGCGTCGGTTTCGACGACGACGGCGCGTGGCGCACCTTCGGCCTGCGCAAGGATTTTCATCCCGCCGTGAAAGTGCAGATGGAGGATGACATCACGGCGTCCACCGTCGTCCCCGCCGGCGTGCTGGATAATCTGCCGGAAGGCACGAGCCAAACGCTATCGCTGAAATTTGCGCAGAACTGCGAACAGCGCCTGTTCCAGCGGCCGGACGACGCCATTCATCGCGGCTACGACAAGCAGGCGGAACTGGATTTTGTCCAGCCGGATAATTTCTTTTCCAATTACGAGCCGCTTACGCCGGCGAACGCCCGCCACATGGTGGAGGACGCGCTCGGCTTCCACCAGTTCACCGAGCCGATGCAGAAATTCGTGCAGGAAGTTGCGGAGACCGGCCAGCCGGATTATTTTGTCTGCACCGCCAATCCGCGCCTCGTGGACGGCCAGCCGACAAAAAACCCGCGCTATCTGCAAAAACGTCCCGATCTCGTGCGCGCCTGCGAAACGTATCTCGCGGAAATCGCCGCGCGCCTGCGCCGCCGCGTGCCGCCGGGCAAGCCGCTCCATACGCCTGTAACCGCCGTTCTGCCGGGCCGCCGCAATAATCCGCCGGACACCGGCATTCGGGCGCTGGCGTGTTACAACCCGATCCATTATTTCGAACTGCCGGAATTGTTCATGGAAGTAATTTGCAGCATGACCGGCAAGTCACCGTCCACCACCGGCGCCGGTTCTGAAGGCGCGCTGACCAAAGGCCCGTTCAACGCGCTGCCGCCGATCATTGATTTGAACAACGCGCTGGTCTCATTCATTCTCACCGGCCATCACGCCTTCGTCACCGCCGCCGGCTACGTCGGGCCGAATCTGCGCGTGGATCACGATGTGAGTTTGATTGTGCCGGAAGTCTGGTGCCGGCTGACCACCGAAGAGCGCGATCCGCAATTCCTAATTGCAAACCGGTTTCTGGAAAAATGCCAGGACTTCGAGCACGGCGGCAAAAAAGTGCTGGCGAGCCGGCTCGGCTGGCGCATCAACGCCCGGTTTGTCCACGCGTTTTTTGGCCGCGTGTTCAATCATCCGCACGCCGTTTTCACCGAGGCGATGCTCAAGCCGGAATTGCAATCAAAAGACATTTTTGCCGACGGGATGGACAACATCATTGCCACCCAGAAGCGCGTGGCAAAAATGTATTTTGATGACGGCAGCATCAAACAGGCGAGTCCGCCGTTGCAGGCGCTGCTGCACATCATGCTCAACGACGAGTGGGAGGGCAAAGGCTTGGAGCATCCCGATGTGCGGAAATTTTTCTCTCGCGAAAACCTGCTGGCCAGCCCGTGGTATGCCGCGCGCCTCGCGGCGAAACAGAAGGTGGATCGCGCGCTTTGGAAGCGCCATGTCGAATGTTTGAACCAATTTCTGCGCCGACCGAATTACACCGACGTCGCGGAAAAGCTATGCATCGCCGACCGCCTGACCGCCGCGCGAAAGACTTTGGAGTCCGTCGAGTCGGCGGATTATCCAAAAAAGTTGACCGGCACGCTTGGCGCGGAGCCAATTGAAAATTACGCCGCTGGTTGAAGGTGGAATTTGTTACGCCGCACCCAATCCGGCATCGAGGCCGGAGCCCGGCGCAGGAATTTTTAGGTTCCGCCCCGGTTGCGCCCGCCGCTCGGCGGCCGCTGTTCCTCGCCACGCGCGCAGTGCCGCCATGAATTTGTCAGCGGCATAATCCGCACCTCAATAACGCAGGTTTGATTCTTTCCGCCATTCGACTTAACCTTTCCAGACTTATGACCGACCCGCGTTACACCAAACTGTCGAAGCTGCTCGTGAACTATTCTACCGAGCTGACCAAAGGCGACCGCATCCTGCTCGACATGATTGACGTGCCGGATGAATTCACCGTCGAACTCATCCGCGCCGTGCGCGCCGCCGGGGCCACGCCATTCGTCGAGACGCGTCACTCGCGCGTCGGCCGCGAGCAACTTTTGGGCATGACGGAAAAACAGGCCGCTGATGTCCGCGACCTGGAAATGTTCCGCATGAAAAAAATGCAGGCCTACATCGCCATCCGCGGCGCGGATAACATGAACGAGAATTCCGACGTGCCGAGCGACCGCGTGCGGCTTTATTCCAAAATCATCCGGCCGGTTCAGGATTATCGCGTCAACCAGACGCGCTGGTGCGTGTTGCGCTGGCCCACGCCCAGCATGGCGCAGGCAGCCGGCATGAGCACGGAGGCGTTTGAGAATCTTTATTTCGACGTGTGCACGATGGATTACGCGAAGATGGGCAAAGCGATGGGGCCGCTGGAAAAACTCATGGCCAGGACGGATCGCGTCCGATTGGTCGCGCCCGGCACGGATTTGAGTTTCAGCATCAAGGGCATCGGCGCGAAGATGTGCAAGGGTGACCGCAACATTCCCGACGGCGAAGTCTTTTCCTGCCCGGTGAAAAACTCGGTCAACGGCGTCATCCAGTTCAACACGCCCACGCTGTATTCCGGCACCAAGTTTGAAAACGTGCGACTGGTGTTGCAGGACGGCAAAATTGTCGAGGCCACGGCGAACAACTCGAAGCGGCTGAACGAGATTCTGGACACTGACGCCGGCGCGCGTTACATCGGTGAATTTTCGCTCGGTTTCAATCCGTATATTTTGAATCCAATGTGCGACATCTTGTTCGACGAGAAAATCGCCGGTTCGCTGCACTTCACGCCGGGGCAGGCTTACGCGGATTGCGGCAACGGCAATAAGAGCGCGATCCACTGGGACATGGTGCTGATCCAGCGCCAGGAATGGGGCGGTGGCGAAGTGTGGTTCGACGGAGAGCTGATTCGCAAGGACGGGATTTTCTTGCCGAAGAGTTTGAAGCCGCTGAATCCGACGAACTTGAAATAATGACGGGCTGAATTCTTGCGCTTGCAATTTTTCAGAAAAAGAAACTAATAAACTGCCATGTCGCGTGTCATGTTTGACACAGGCACGTTTGCGGCCAATAAAAGTTATGGCTGAAATCAAATTCTCCTGCCCGTTCTGCGGTCAGAATGTTCAGTGCGACCCCAGCCAAACTGGAATGCAAATCCATTGTCCGACCTGTAAAGAGGCCATCACCGTGCCGCCGACGCCGGCAGCTTCTACGGTTCCCGCAAAGTCTTCCAGCTGGCGAAACCTTCTGATCCTCGCCGCTGCGCTGGTAGTCTTCGCCGGATTAGCTGGTATCTGGGTTGGCTACTCGAAATACAAACTTCACAGCAAACAAACCCATTTGCCTTCGGGCTTGGTGGCGTTATGGTCGGGTGAAGGCAACGCAAAGGACGGCATCGGCGGTGCTGACGGCGAATTGGCGGGCGACGCTACCTATGAAAAGGGCAAGGTGGGACAGGCATTTTCGTTTGACGGCACGAGAGACACTTCCGTAAATGTGGGCAATCCCGTTCAACTCCAATTACAGGACTTTACCATTGCAGCTTGGATCAAGCGCAACAACCCGCAATCGGTATCTGCTGATTTTCCCAGAGCTGTCATTTTTGGCTACGGGCTGGGTGGCTATGCGCTTTATTTTAATTCGACCGGGGTTCCGATCTTGAGCAAATACAATGTCCGCGGCGGCGAAACCAAGGCGCATACGGCGATCAAAGACACCGACTGGCATCATTTGGTGGTTGCCAAATCCGGAACCGCGGTGATTTTCTATGTTGATGGGGTGCCGCATCCCGCCGCTGCGGCAAAATATGACGCCGAATTTGATTTCACGACTGACGCCGCGATTGGAGCGTCCGGCCAGTATTCCGTGCTTAATTTTTGGGGGTTGATAGATGAAGTTGCCATTTATAATCGCGCGCTCTCGGCAGCGGAAATCCGGGAGGTCTATACTGCGCAGAAATGACGGTGGCGAAAATGGTTGCGAGGCAATTTCGCCCGGCAATCATATTGGGTAATATTAAGAAAACCATCGGCGCGTGTGTCATGGCTGAAGCCGGCCCGCATGGCCGAATAAAATCATGGCTGAATTCAAATTCTTCTGCCCGCAATGCGGCCAGCATATCCAGTGCGACACCGGCTATGCCGGTCGGCAAATCAATTGCCCGGTCTGCCAACAGGCGATTGTCGTGCCGTCGCCCACGCCAGTTTCAACGCCGGCGACAGCCTCGCCTTCGCTGCGGCGAGGCACACCGGTGCTGGCGGCGGAACGAGAGCCGGTTCCGGTGAAGTCATGTCTGGTTCGGAATAGTTTGATCGTCATGGCGGTGGTGCTGATTCTCGCCGGGTTGATTGGCGGCGGCTGGTTTGGATATTTAAAAATAAAAATGCACAGCCGGATTGGTACATTGCCTGCGGGTTTGGTTGCTTTGTGGTCAGCCGAAGGCAATGCGAATAACAATTTGGGCGGTTGTAATGGACAGCTCAAGAACGGCGCTGGTTTCGGGTCGGGTAAAATCGGCCAGGCGTTTAATTTGAATGCCGGTAATCCTGGTCGCGCTGAGCGCAGCCGTCAGTTTGTGCTCATCCCCGCCAGCTCGGCTTTGGACGTGGGAACCGGTGCCGGATTTACCTTCGCCTGCTGGATTCATCCGGTTACCGTGACCAAACAGATGCTCATTGCCGAATACGAACAAGAGTTGGGGACTGCCAATGGCGCGGACGTGGGCATCAATTTTGCGATTCAGGCGTCAACCGTGCTTTATGCGAATATCACGGAGGCTGGCGGGCGGTTGGGCCACGAGATTTCTTCGCCGCCGAACTTGCTGGTTGCCGGTGCCTGGCAGCACATCGCCATGACTTACGACAAGGCTTCCGGTCTGGCGGTGCTTTACATCAACGGAACCGCCGTAACCCAGACGAACATCGGCAGTTTCACTCCGCAAACGAGTTTCGCTTATTTGCTGGTCGGTGCTCGGACGACTTATGGCTCGGAAGCCTACCCCAACACGACTTTTTCCGGAAAAATAGACGAGCTCGGAATCTACGACCGCGCGCTGTCCGCTGCGGAGATTCAGGCAATTTATGCGGTGCAAAAATAATGGCGGGGCATCTTTTGCCAACCTCATCTGCCCAAGCATTCGAAGCTGTTGGATTCGGTGCCAACGTCAGTAAAGTTCAACTTATTTCAGGTTCACCGGGTGCAGGCTCTGGGCATGAAAGCTTACCTGACGAACGCGGGCTGCGGCCGGCATTGGGAATGTCGGTTCGTTTTCCGGCCGCATTGATGAGCTTTCGGTCTACAACCGTGCGCTTTCCACCGCTGAAATTGAAGCCGTTTGCAAGGCGGAGAACAACGGCGAACTTCCGCCGGCACCAACGCCCACACCAAGACCAATTCGCTCAATGCCATTTAACGGCATTGAGCGCGGCAGCTTTGGGCAATAAAAACGGGCGGCGTTTTGCGCCGCCCGTCTTGGTTTAAAATTAATTTTAAGCCGCCGTGTCCTTAAGGATCGTCAGGAACTGCTTCATCGCGGGCGACAGCACCTTGTTCTTTTTGTAGATCGCCGCCAGCGGACGGTAAAATTCGCCGTCCTCAATTTCCACGGCGGCAAGCGTCTGCTTGTTGATCTCCTGAGTGACGGTGCCGAGCGGTACAATCGAAATGCCGGCGTCAATTTCCACCGCGCGCTTCACGGTCTCGACGTTGTCAAATTCCATGATGTGCTTCACCTCGACACCGTATTCGCGGAGGATTTTATCCAGCGCCTTCCGAGTGGGGATGTCCGGCTCAAAGCCAATTACCTTCTGCGTGGCCAGCTGCTTGAGCTTGAGCGATTTTTGTTTGGCGAACGGATGCTGGGGATGACAGATGAACACCAGCGGTTCCTTGCGCAGCGGGATGATCTCCAGCTTGGAATCCTTGATCGGATAGGCGACCAGGCCGAGGTCAACGACGTTGCTGTAAACGTCTTCATAGACCTGGTTGGCGCGGCGATACTCGACGTGAATATTCACCGTCGGGTAGCTCTTCATGAATTTCTTGATATACGGCGGCAAATCGTGCAGGCCGATGGAATAAATCGTGGACAGGCGGATGGTGCCGGAAATAATGTCCTTCAAGTCCTGCAATTTGCTGTCCAGCGACTCATAAGTCTGGATGATTTGCTTGCTGTAATCGTAGAGCACCTGGCCTTCGCGGGTGAGTCGGAACTTCTTTTTGCTGCGCTCGATCAGCAGGGATTTGAAAATGCGTTCAAGCGAACTGATCTGCTGGCTGACTGCCGACTGGGTGACGCCGTTGATTTGCGCGGCCTTGGTGAAGCTTTCGGTTTCGGCCAGGTCGCAAAAAACTTTCAAACTTTCGATTTGCATAAGCGCAGTTAAACATAACTGTTCGATTTAGTCAACTACTGTTGCGCTGGCCAGTGCCGCTTTCACTTTGAGCAGTAGCTCGGTGCTGGTGAACGGCTTTTGCAAATAGCCTGCGCCGCTTTGCTTGTCCTCCGGCAGCACATAACCGCTGGTGGTCATGACCGGCATCTCCAAACCCTGCTGCCGGATGCGCTCGATCAGTTCGCGTCCGCCCATGCCCGGCATCACCAAATCGGTGATGACCAGATTGACCGTGGTGCCGGGCTGCGCCAGAAGTTGCAGCGCCTTCTGCCCGCTGTTCGCCGACAAAACCTTGTAGCCGAAATCCGCCAGAATGGTCTCGGCCATCGTCAGCAGCAGGCTTTCATCGTCCACCACCAGAATGGTGCCGGTGCCGTGCAGGCCCTTGTCGGCGGCAAGCGTTTCGTGGACAAAGGTTTTTTCCGCCGGCAGATAAATCCGGGTGGAAGTGCCCTTGCCGACCTGGCTGGAAATCGCCACGCCGCCGCCATGATTGGTGATGATGCCATAAACCAGCGCCAGCCCCAGTCCGCGATGCGGCGGCCGCTTGGTGGTGAAAAAAGGTTCGAAAATCCTGGGCAGTGCCGCCTCCTCGATGCCTGAGCCGTTGTCTGAAATCTCCACGCAGACATAGGTGCCCACCGCCAGCCGCACGTTGCGGTCCTGCGTCGCCTGCGTCAGCTCCACGTTCCGCGTTTCCACGGAAATCTGGCCCGCGTCACCGGCGCCAAACGACTCCACCGCGTTTTCGAAAATTTTCGTAAGCGCCTGCTGCACCTTCGCCTCGTCAAACCGCGCCTCGAACAAAATGCGTTCCTGCGTCAGCCGCCACGCCAGCCGCGGTCCGTTGGCGTTACGGAAAAAATCCATGCACCGGCCCACCACCGCGTTGAGGTTGCCCGCCGGGGCGCGGCGCGATTCCTTTTCCTGCCGGCTGAACAGCGCCAGTTCGCTCGCGATTTCCGCCGCGCGCGCCGCCGACTTTTCCACCTCCAGCAGCGACCGCCGCCACGGATGATCCGGCTCCGCCTTGCCCAGCAGCAGCGAGGTGTGCGCCAGCACGCCGGTCAGGGCGTTGTTGAAATCCAGCGACACCGTCCGCGCCAGTTGCAGCACACAATCTAGTTTTTGCTTCAACGCCGCGTCGCCGGTCGGCAGATTTCGAAATTCCGTCGGCGTTTCTGACAATCTGGCGGGCGCGGGAATTTCTGGCAAAGACAGCAGTTGCAGCACAAACCACTTGCCGCCTTCGTTCGCCAGTCCCGCCACGGTTGTGGAAAACTTTTTCTCCGCGCCGCCGCCGGCCCTGAATTTTAATTCCACCAGCGGGGCCGCCGACTTTTCCCATTGTGCCAGAAACGCCGCCGCGCCGCTGCCATTCGCCGGCGACCAGATGGATTCCAATTGCGCTGGGTCGCCGTCCAGCGCCTGGCCAAAAACAGATCTGGCGGCGGTGTTGCACATCAAAACCGCGCCGCCGGCGTTGACCAGCAACGCCGGCCACGCCGCATTCTCCAGACCAAAAACGACTTCTGGCTTCATCAATTAAGGGAATCAGAGGCTACTAGGAACCCGCTGAATTTCAAGAAGCTAAACCAAGCGCGCTCAGCCGGCCCTTTGACCATTTCAAAACGTGGCCGGCGGCCGTGGATTTCACTTTCTGTCGCCGACCGGGGGCTTTCTTTTCAATCATCATGTTTCACCTTACTCTCAAAATAAAGTTCCGCAAAATTTCCTATCAGCCGGGCGGCGGAAATTTTCACCCGGTCCGCCGTCGCCAGTACTTCCGCGTGCGACAATTTTTCCCGGCTGATGCCCGCCGCCAGGTTCGTAATGCATGAAACCGCCGCGACCTTCAGGCCGCATTGCCGCGCCACGATGGCTTCCGGCACCGTGCTCATGCCCACCGCCTCCGCGCCCAGTCGGGCGAACGCGCGAATCTCTGCGGGCGTCTCATAGCTTGGCCCGCTGACGGCCAGATAGACGCCGCGCCGCAGTTTCAGCTTGGAAATTTTACCGGCCTGAATGAGCAGTTCGCGCAGTCCGTCATCGTAGGTATCGGTCAAATCCACAAAGCGCTGTAAGCCGGCGCTGGCCGGGCCGCGCAGCGGATTGACGCCCGTGAAATTGATGTGATCCGTCAGCGCCATGAAGTCGCCCGCCCGGAATTTTGGGTTGATGCCGCCCGCCGCATTCGTCAGCAGCAGGTCTGTGATGCCAAATGCCGCCAGCGCCCGCACGGCGAACGTCACGCGCTCCATTGTAAGCCCTTCGTAAAAATGCGCGCGGCCGCTCAAGGCCAGCACCGGCGCCTGGCCGAAGTGGCCGAAATAGAGTTCGCCCGCATGACCGCTGACCGTTGGTTTATGAAAACCGGGGATTTTTACGCCGGCAATTTTCCGGTCCACGCGCAACCCGGCCAGCGCATGGTGAAAGCCGCTGCCGAGCACGATGGCGAGCCGTGGCCGGAGTGTGGAAACAGTTTTTAAGCGAGCGGCGGCGGTCTGAGGTTTGGCGGAATCCATGGAATGTCAGTTTAAGGCCTGTTGCGTCCGCGCCGATCGAACGCGCGGCCACCGGCTTGGAAGGAAGGTGCCCCATCAATTGGATTATTCCACATAAAACATTTGAATTTGTTGATCAATTAAAAGTGGTGCTTTGGCTCCAGTTGAAATGCCGTTTTAAATTTGATTTTCTACGGTCGGCCAAAATATGAAAACAGATGCAAAATCTAGGAGCCTTGGGCAAAAACAAAGCCCGCCAATTCAGTTCGCAATTTTTCATCGGGAAATTCTTGGCACGGTTCAGACCTGACGGCAAGCGCATTAGCCTAGGCTTGGATCCCGGTGGATCAAACGTCGCCGCACCACAATTGCTCGCCAAAATTTAAAACCGTCAAGCACGAGCCAGCCTTGGCAGCCATCCAAGCGCCAAAGCCTGTCATGAAAAGATAATTCCGCGCTTGCCATACGCCGCATTTTTCGTAAGCTAAACACTGCCTGAACGCCGCGTGTGCGGATGTTTCATTAAGGCTGAGAAAAAACAGTCAACCAATAACCTAACCTTTAACCTCCGTTGCCCCGGCAGCGTTCGTTAGTTTAGGCAATGGAGTCTTCAAAACTCCCGCGTTCGCGGGGGGATTTTAGCCTCCCGCGGTTCAGTCCCGTAATATTATGCTCACCATGGAAGAGGCCCTGAAACAGGGCAGCAAGCTCGTCACTCAAGGCGAGATCGTCAAAGGCATCATCATCGAAATCCGTCCCAAGGAAGTCCTGGTGGACATCGGCTACAAAAGCGAAGGCATCATTCCCAATAATGAATTTATTGACTTCGCCGCGCTCAAGGTCGGCGGCGAAATTGACGTGCTCGTCGAAAAACTCGAAAATAAGGAAGGCACCGTCGTCCTCTCGCACGAGAAGGCGGAGTTCAAGAAGAACTGGGAGCGTATCCTCACGATTTGCAACGAAGGCGGCCGCGTCATGGGCAAGGTCAAGGCCGTCGTCAAGGGCGGCTTGATCGTCAATGTCGGCGTCGAGGCGTTTTTGCCGTCGTCGCAGATTGACATGATCACGCCGAAGAACCTCCAGTCGTTCGTCGGCAACAGCTACGAATTCAAGGTCGTCAAAATCAACCAGGACCGTCAGAACATCGTCCTGTCACGCCGCGAACTCATCGAAGCCGAACGCAGCGACAAGCGCGCGAAGCTCCTCAGCGAAATGGTGCCGGGCGACATCCGCAAGGGCACGGTCAAGAACATCACGGATTTCGGCGCGTTCATTGATTTGAACGGCCTCGACGGCTTGCTCCACATCACCGACATGAGCTGGGGCCGGTTGAATCATCCGTCCGAAGTTTTGAAGGTCGGCCAGGAACTCGACGTGGTCGTGCTCGACGTGAACAAGGAAAAAGAACGCGTCAGCCTCGGCCTCAAGCAGAAGATGGCCAATCCGTGGGATAACATCGAAGCGAAGTTTCCCATCGGCACCAAGGTCAAAGGCAAGGTTGTCAGCCTCGTGCCTTACGGCGCGTTTGTTCAGCTCGAACCCGGCGTGGAAGGTCTTGTGCATGTCACGGAACTTTCCTGGACCAAGCGTGTGGCTAAGCCCAGCGACGTCCTCAAGCAGGATCAGGAGGTCGAAGCCGTCGTCCTCGGCATCAACCGCGACGAGCAGAAAATTTCCCTCGGCATCCGCCAGTTGGACAGCAATCCGTGGGACGGCGCCGAGGCGAAATACACCGTCGGCACCAAGGTCAAAGGCAAGGTCCGCAACCTGACCAGCTACGGCGCATTTGTCGAGCTGGAAGAAGGCATTGACGGCATGGTCCACGTCTCCGATATGTCTTGGACCCGCAAAATCAATCATCCAAGCGAAATGCTCAAGAAGGGCGACGAAGTGGAAGCCAACGTGCTCGAAGTGGATCGCGCCAACCAGCGCATCGCGCTCGGCATGAAGCAGCTCGAAGTTGACCCGTGGGAAAAGATCGAGACGCTTTACAAAGTCGGCGACCTCGTGCAGGGCAAGGTTACCAAGCTCGCCAGCTTCGGCGCGTTTGTCGGCTTGCAACATGAAATTGACGGCCTCGTCCATATCTCGCAAATCAGCGAGGAACGCGTGGAGAAGATCAAGAACGTGCTCAAGGTCGGCCAGGATGTCAGCGCCCGCGTGGTGAAAATTGACCGCAACGAACGCCGCATCGGCCTCTCCATCAAAGCCGCCGCCTACAGCGACGAGCAGCTCAAGGAAGAACAGAAAATCCTCGACGCGCTCAAGCCCGGCGAAGATTTGGTTGCTTTGCAGCACGCCTTCGACGCGCTCGACGACGTCAAGACCAACGACTAATTCAAGGCTCAGAATTCAAACCGGCGGACTGGCAGCAGTCCGCCGGTTTTTTGTTAAACCCGGCGGAAAAATTTCCAGGGGCGGCCAAAATGTTTTGGATTCCTCGCTTTGAATCTTTGAATGTGGAAGCTGGCCGCCAGCAGTGCTGCGGCTTTCTTCCCGCCTGTCAGTCTTGGCCCTGCCGCGCTACCAGCGCCGCACCGATGGACTGCGAAAGTTCGCCCAACACCGCCGGGACGATCTTGATGGTGTTGCGCTGCTGTGGCCAAAAATACGGCCGGGCGGCCTCGCGGATTCGGTCCAGGTAACGTGCGCGGAATTCTGGCGTGGTCGCTTCATGATCCATCAGCCCGCCGCCGATGATGACAATGGCCGGATCCAGCGCCATCGTCAGGTTGGCGATATGCAGTCCCAGCACGCGTGCCTGAAAATCAAAAATCTCCACCGCTAGCTCATCGCCGTGTTGCGCGCGGCTGCGGAGCGAAAGCACCTTCTCTTTGATTGGTGCGGTCGATTTTGCGAGTTCATGATCCGGATATTTCAACAATTTTTCCGCCAGCAGATGCGGCAGGCTGGAAATGGTGGTGTAAGCCTCGACACAGCCCCAGTCCTTGCCGCAGCCGCACGGAAAAGGCTTGCCGGCCACGCCGAGCAGGTGCAGCGGCGCGACCATGTGCGCAGTTTCCATCGCGCACAGCGTCTCGCCCACGAGCGGCCGTCCGTCCGGCCCCACGAACGCGCTGCCGAGACCGGAGCCGGGCATGAGCATCAGGACGGACTGTGGCCGGTGGTTGCGCGCCAGCCGCGCCTCGGCCACCCCACCGCAATGGCCGTCGTTGCTCACGGTCAATGGTACCGGCTGGCCGGCTTGGCGGGCCAGCACCGCGCTGTAATCGGCATGAACATTCCAGCCCGCAAAAGTCGCCGGCAGATTGGCCGACTTGCCAAAGACCCCGTAGCGTTCGTATGGCCCCGGAATCGCCAGGCCGACGCCGGCCACCTGCGACCAGTCCAAACGGTTCAGCGCCAGAAATTCGCCGATGCCCGCGATCCAGCCGCTGACCACCGCGTCGCGGCCGTTTGCCGCATTGGTCGGGCGCTGGAGCAGCTTGGTGGAAATGGCTTCGCCGTTTTCGTGCACGCCGGAAAACTTGGTGGTGGTCGCGCCGCTGTCCGTGCCGATGAAAATTTTGTCGCTCATGATTGCCGCCAAATTGCGGACCGGGCGGGCAAAGGCAAGAATTATTCGCGTTTCCCGGTTCAACTGGTTTAACCTTCGCGCCGCGTGACACCGTCCGAAAATTTTTCCCGCCTGCTCCGTGCCGCCGCGCCGGTGCTGGCGCTGGCACCGATGCAGGATGTGACGACGCTCCAGTTCATGCGCGTCATCGCGCGCTACGGCGGACCGGATGTTTATTGGACGGAATACTTCCGTGTCCACGGCGATTCGCGGCCGGAAAAATGGATCCTCGATTCCATTACCAAAAATCCGACCGGCCGGCCCGTCGTCGCGCAGCTCATTGGCAACGACATTCCTGCGCTCGTCCGCACGGCCATGCTGTTGCAACAATATCCGGTCGCCGCCATTGACCTGAATCTCGGCTGTCCCGCCCCGATTGTTTATCGCAAATGCGCCGGCGGCGGGTTGCTGCGCGAACCGCAGAAAATTGACGCCATCCTCGGTGCCTTGCGCGCTGCCGTGACGATTCCCTTCACGGTGAAAACGCGCATCGGTTTTGAGTCGGCGGCGGAGTTCGACACCTTGCTGCCGCTGTTCGCCAAGCATCCGATTGATTTGCTCACCATTCACGCGCGGACCGTCGTGCAAATGTATCGGCCCGGTGTGCGCTACGATTTAATCGCCCGCGCCGCCAGGGAACTGCGCTGCCCTGTGCTGGCGAACGGCAACGTCTTCAGCGCGGCGCAGGCGCAGCAGCTCTTGGCGGAGACGGGCGGCCGCGGCCTGATGATCGGGCGCGGTGCGATCCGCAATCCTTGGCTGTTCGAGCAAATCCGCGCGCAGCTTCGCGGCGAAAAAATCCAACTGCCGGCGGGCCGCGCCGTGCTGAATTACCTTCACGAACTATGGGACAACGAAATCACGCCCGGCGTGCGCGAATCGGCGCAGGTGCAGCGCATGAAGAAATTCACCAACTTCATTGGCGAAGGCCTCGGCGAAAAATACCTGCACGACATCCGCCGCGTCGAGACCACCGCCGACTTCTGGCGTGTGTGTAAAACATTTCTCGACCACGACGAGTCGATGACGCTGGAGCCGGTATTGGCAGGAAACAAGGATGGCCTGCCGGGAAAAATTCCGCTTTGATGTGGACGCATGAAACCAACCTATTTCATCACCGGCACGGACACCGGCGCGGGTAAGACCGTTTTGACGGCGCTGCTGACGCGGTTTTTGCTCCGGCATGGCGTCCGCGTCGCCGCGCTCAAGCCGGTTTGCTCCGGCGGTCGTGACGACGCGCGGGCGCTGCGCGCCGCCTTGGCCGGCGCGCTGACACTGGATGAAATCAACCCGTGGCATTTCCGCGCCGCCGTCGCCCCGGCGCTCGCGGCCAAGCTGGAAAAGAAAAAAGTGACGCTGGCCGCCATCCGCGCACACCTTTGCGCGACGCGGAAAAAATTCGACGTGACGCTGGTGGAAGGTGCCGGCGGCTTGCTCAGTCCGCTCGGCGATAATTTCAATTCCCGCGATCTGATCGCCGGCTTGCGCGCTACGCCAGTCATCGTCGCGCAAAACAAGCTGGGCGCGGTGAACCACCTGTTGTTGACGCTGGCCGCGCTGCCAAAAAATCCGCGGGGCCGGGCAAAAGTGGTTTTGATCACGCCGGCCAAGCCCGACTCCGCGACGGCCACGAACCGCAAATTGTTGGAATCATTTTTTCCGCGGGAAAGAATTTTCACGCTGCCGTGGCTGGGGCGGGCGTTTTTCGCAACCGCCGCTTTGAAAAAATCGCCGGTGAGCCAGACGCTCGCCGCGCTATTGCAATAACTTGATTTTGGAATACCGGTTGCCGTCGGCCGACTCGATTTTCGCGCAAAAAAGATTTTGCATTTTCCGCCGGGCGCGCCGATACTTGGCGGCGGCGGTCGAAAGCTCGGAGTTCCGCCACTTGGCCTAAAACCGGTTCCTCACCACCAAGTTTTGAATTTTATGAGCGGGTTAACTTTTACACTCATCGCGGCGGCCACCAAGCAGGTGGAGCTGCTTTACGTTTGGGATCAGGCGAGACCGGAAGCCAAGGTCATCATCGTCCTGTTGTTCATTTCCTCCATCGCCGTCTGGTGGATGATGATTTTCAAAGTCATCCAGATGCGGCGGGCGCGGAAGCTGAATGCTTTGTTCGGCGAGGAATTCACCTCGCAAAAGGCGGTGCTGGAAATGTTCGATCGCAAGCTGGAGGTCAGCGGCTGTCCGCTTTACGCGGTTTACCAGGCCGGCTGCTTGCAGCTCGATTCGCGGCTGCGCGGGCCGACCGGTGAACGCGCCAAGCAGCAGATTAGTCTCAAAAACATGGAGCACATTAAGCGCGCCATTGAAAACGTCGTCGCCAAGGAATCGCTCAAGCTGGAATCCGGCCTCATCCTGCTCGCCATCGCGGTGAGCGGCGCGCCGTTCATGGGGCTGCTGGGCACGGTCTGGGGCGTGATGAGCACGTTCGCCGGCATTGCACAATCGCCGCAGGGTGCCACGCTGGCGGTGATGGCGCCGGGCGTTTCCGCCGCGCTCGTCACGACCGTCGCCGGCCTGCTGGTGGCGATTCCCTCGATGTTTGGTTACAACTGGCTTGTTCACAACTTGCGTGCGTTCACGGTCGAGCTGGACAATTTCGCGCAGGAACTCGTTTCCAAAATGGAGACGGAATTTCTCGGCGAAGAGTGAGTTGAAGGTTGAAAGTTGCTGGTTAAAAAATGCCCACGGTCCGACAATTTGAAGATTTGAATGTCTGGCAGGACGCCCGGCAATTGGTGGGTGCTGTTTATTCCGCATCCAAAGCGCGGGCGTTCAGTCAGGATTTTGGTTTGCGCGACCAGATTCGCCGTGCCGCCGTTTCCACCATGTCAAATATTGCCGAGGGTTTTGAACGCGGCTCGCGCAAGGAATTTGTGCAGTTCCTGAATATCGCCAAAGGTTCAAACGGTGAAGTGCGTTCACAGCTTTGCGTTGCCGTTGATCAAAAATACATGGGCGAGACGGAATTCAATTCATTGCGCGAGCTGTCCGTCGCGTTATCCAAAAAACTGTTAGCCCTCATCCGTTACCTCGAAGGCTACGCGGGCAATTCCCGCGTGAAAAAGCCGAAGCTTGCCGCTGCCAACCTGCAACCTGCAACCTGCAACTTGCAACCTGCATGAGACGCTTTTCCCAACGCAATTCGCTGGTGACGTTGAGTGACATCAACATCACGCCGCTGCTGGATTTGGCGTTCGTGCTGCTCATCATTTTCATCATCACCACGCCGCTGTTGACGCAGAGCATCGAGTTGAAGCTGCCCCGCGGCGGTCAGACGGACCGGCGGTTGAATAAGTCCGATATCCGCACCGTCGAGATTTCCGGCGGGGGCTATTACAAACTCGAAGCGCAGCCGACGCCGCTGCCGCAAATCATCCGCCAGCTGGCGTTTGAATTTCGCGGTAATCCGAATCTCGTCGTTTATATCCGCGCCGACAAGGACAGCCGTTACGATCTGGTGGCCCAGTTGATTGATGGTTGCCAGAAGAATGGCATCACGCGCTATTCGCTGCGCACTGACCCGACGCCCGCCAAATGAATCGGCTGCAAAAAAAATGCCTCGTCGCCGCCGCTGGCACGCACCTGCTGGTGCTTGTGGTGGTGCTGTGCTCCGCCTTCATCACGTCGAAGCCGAAGCCGGATGATTCGCAAGTGCTGGACGTGATTCCAGCGAATTTGATTGATGCTGTGTTCAACAGTGGTGTGAAAGGCGCGAAACCGCCGCCGCCCACGCCGATTGTCAATCCGCCCACTCCGCAACCGCCCACGCCGGAGCCGCCGAAGCCGGTCGTGATTCCGCCGCCCAAGCCGGAAACGGTCACGCCGCCGGATAAAATCCAGCCGGAGGATTTGAAGCCAGCGGATCTTCCCGAGCCCAAGCCCAAACCGAAGCCGCATGAAATAACGCCCGATTTGACGCCGGTCGTCCACAAAGTCACAGACGACTCCGCCGCCGAAGCGGCAAAGGCGGCGAAAGCTGCGGCTAGGGAGGAAAAGCGGGCGCGCGAGGCCCGGCTCAAGGCGATTCGCGCCGCCGCCACGGCCATCAAGGAAAATGCCTCGTCCGCCACCGACGTGGAATTGCCCGGCAACAGCACCGAGGCTTACGCGAATTACGCCTCCATCGTCAAAAGCGTTTATACGCAGGCCTGGACGCCGCCGGGTGACACGGCCAGCGACGACGCGAACGTGAAAGTCAGCGTCACCATCGCCAATGACGGCCGGGTGATTAATGCGCACATCGTCGGTCCGTCCGGCGACGGCAGCGTGGACCGCTCGGTGCAAAGAACTTTGGATCGCGTTTCCCAAATCGCGCCGTTTCCGGACGGCGCGAAGGAAAAGGAACGCACTTACATCATCAACTTCAACCTCAAAGCCAAACGGATGCTCGGATGAAAAAAACCATTCTTAACCTGCTGACCATCGCACTCACCGCTGCCGCGCTGAACTTTTCCCGCGCGCAGGAAATCACCATTATTCACCCGGGGAATTTTTTCGGCCAGAAACCCATTCCCGTCGCACTCGACGGTTTCACCGGCGAGGCGGCGGAGGTTTTGAAATTCGATCTTTACGTTCAGGGCTTCAGCTTCGTGACGCCGGATGCGGCGCAGTATTTGATCCACGGCAGCGACGCCAGCGGTGTAACCGGCAGCGTGACGGACAAGTTCGCCAACAAAATGATATTGTCGCGCAGCTACAACGGCGCCAGCCTGCGGCGGCAGGCGCACGCCTTCGCGGACGACATCGTGCAGACGATTCAAAATAAAAAAGGCATCGGCCAGACGAAGATTGCCTTTAAATCGCAAGCGGCGGGTTTCGGCGCGGGCGAGATTTACGTCGCGGACTTCGACGGCTTCGGCGCCCAGTCGGTCACGTCGGACGGGGCGATTGTGGCAAAGCCGGCGTGGGTGCCGGGCCGGCTGGCGCTGTATTACACTAGCTATGCGCGCGGCAACCCGGATATTTTTTATCACAGCCTGACGAGCGGCCAGCGGCGGGTCATCGCCGGCTATTCCGGCTTGAACACCAGCGCGGCAGTGTCGCCGGACGGTGCCAAGGTGGCGATGATTTTAAGCAAGAGCGGCAGCCCGAACGTCTGGGTCAGCAACGCCGACGGCTCGGATTTGAAACGGCTGACGACCGGCGTCGAGGATTCGTCCCCGTGCTGGTCGCCGAACGGCGACTGGATTTGTTTCGCGGCGAAACTTAATTCCCGCCGGGTGCTGGCCAAGGTGCCGGCGGGCGGCGGTGCGGTGCAGCGCATTTCCACCGCCGGCACGCCGAACCCCACGGAGCCGGACTGGTCGCCGGACGGCAAATGGATCGCGTTCACCTGCCAGTTTGGCGGCGAGTTTGACATCTGCATTTTGCCGGCGGATGGTAGCCTGCCGCCGGTGGTGCTGATGCCGGGGCAAAATCCTTCGTGGTCGGCGAACTCGCGGACGCTGGTATTTAACCGCGGTGGCAACGGGCGGCAAACGCTGTCTGTGCTTGACGTTTTCACCAAACAAAGCAAGGATTGTCGGCGAGCGACGGGAAGCAATTCCCAGCCGGCCTGGGCGAGATGAAATTCGATTTCGTTGCAGACGTTTGACCACACTTTAACCGAACCGAAAATATAACTATGAAAATAAGCAAAATGATTTTCCCGCTGGTGATCACCCTGGCCGCGATGTTGGCCACCACCGGCTGTAAACATGGATTCAACAAGGTTACGCCGCTGCCGGGCGAGCGGCCGGCTCCAGTGGGCGACAACAATGGTCTCAACACCGTTCCCCCCGGAAACGCGTTGCCCGACAACGGCGGAACGCCCATTACCAACGTCGGCCCGAATACGCCGCCCGGCGGTGGTGGAACATCCGACATCAACTTGGATAATTACAACCAGGACCGCGCGGCGCTGGCGGCTTACACGGTGCATTTCAAATTCGACAGCGCGGTGGTGCAGGACGCGGAACAGGCGAACATCGCCAGCGTCGGCCAGGCGCTTTCCGATCCGAGTTTGAAGCTGCTCATCGAAGGCAATTGCGACGAACGCGGCACGGATCAATACAACCTCTCGCTCGGCGAACGCCGCGCTCTGGCGCTCCGCGAGGCGCTGGCAAAAAACGGCATTGACCCGCTGCGCATCAAGACCATCAGCTACGGCAAGGAAAAGCCGGCTGACCCCGGCCACGATGAGGCTGCCTGGGCGAAGAACCGCCGGGGCGAATTTGTCTTGCTCCATCCGAAATGATTTGGGCAGACGGGTTGAAATCTCTAGGCCGCGCGTAAGCGCGGCCTTTTTTGTTGCTTTACTAAACAGCGGTGCAGGCGTAGGTTTTATGCCAGAAAGATAAAATTATGAATCCAATTTTTGCATTGCTGGGCTTGAGCGGAACCGAACTGCTGGTGGTCATGGTGGTGATTCTGGTTTTGTTCGGCGCCAAGCGGATTCCCGAGTTCGCCAAGGGTCTGGGCAAGGGCATCAACGAATTCAAAAAAGCATCGCGCGAAGTGACGGACGCCATCGAAACCGAATCCACGTCCGCAGTGCCCAAAGCGCCGCCGGCCAACACCGCCGCCCAGACGCAAGCCGCGCCATCCACTCCGCCGCCTGAAACCAAAGTTATTTGACGCGCTGTTTTGATTTTCCGTTTTCATGGCCGATTCTTTCCCAGAACCGCCGCCGGACGCGCCGGATGGCGGCGGCCCGGTAAAATCCTTTCTTGAACACCTTGAAGATTTTCGCTGGCTGATCATCAAGATCGCGGCAGCGTTGGGCGTATGCTTCTTTGTCTGCTGCTATGCCGTGCCGCAAATTGTCGCCGTTCTAAAATGGCCCTTGTCGCACGCCGCCGCCTACCGGGTGATGGACGAGCGCAAAGCAATGGTCTGTTTCGGCACGAACACGCTGGCCACGCTGCAGCTCTCCACCAACCGGATCGGCGGCCTGGATCTCGGCACCAACTGGTTCACCGTCGTCCATCTCGAGCCGGTGACCATCGGCAGCAACGTGCTGCTCTCGGTGCGCGTGGACAAGAATCCGCCGCCAGACTCGCTGCTGAAGTCCGCGACTGACTTGATTTATCTCGATCCCGCGGCGCCGTTTTTTTCGTCCATGAGCCTGGCGTTTTACGGCGGCATATTGATGGCGTCGCCGGTGATTTTTTTCCTGCTGGCGCAATTCATCCTGCCGGCGCTGAAGGTGCGCGAGAAAAAATATGTTTTGCGCGCCGCGTTTGTCGGGGCCGGGCTGTTTCTGGCGGGCGTGGCGTTCAGCTATTTTTTCGTGATGGCGCGGGCGCTGAAATTCGCCGAATGGTGGGCGACGTGGATGGGCGTGAAAGTGCCCGAATGGCGCGCGGAAACGTATTTCAGTTTCGTGACGAAATTTCTGATCGGCATGGGCCTGGGCTTCGAGCTGCCGGTGGTGCTGCTGGCGCTGGTGAAAATCGGCATCCTCGACTACAAAAAGCTGGCCGCGCTGCGCCGTTACATGATCGTGATCAACCTCGTGCTGGGCGCGCTGCTGACCACGCCGGAAGTGTTCACGCAGATCGTCATGGCCATCGTTTTGCAAATTCTGTTCGAGATCAGCGTGTGGGTCGCGTGGTATTGGGAGCGGCGGGATCGAAAACGCGCTTTACAAGCCGGCGATTCGGCGTAAATTGCGGCAGACCAAACTGAAAACCGTATGCGCAAAATCATTTTCCCGCTGTTTGCCGTCGTGGTGGCGCTGTTCGCCGCCGGTTGCACCGGCCCCGAACAAAAACTCGGCCGCGGTTTGTGCAACACCTACGAAATCGTCCGCCTGGGCGAACTCCGCCGTTCCGTCGAGCAAAACACCATCCTCGATACGCCCGGCACCGGCTACTACGGTTTGATCCACGGCTTTGACCGCTCGCTCCAGCGCACCGGTCTCGGCCTTTACGAAGTGGTCACCTTCCCGATCCCGTCCTACAAACCGATTTTTACAAAAAAATACTCGCCCTATTCAACAGACAATTACTCGCCCTATTCAGCGGACACAAAGTCCTTTGACCCCGACCCGGTTTACCCGGAAAGCTACAAGCCGGGCCTGTATTCCGACGCATTGTTTGACACGGACACCTACACCGGCTTCAGCGGCGGCGACGTGGCCCCGTTCATTCCCGGCAGCCGGTTTCAGGTTTTTGACAACTGACCGTGAACTATTTTCCGCAGACGCGCCAACGGACCGGTTGGCGCGTTTTGCTTTTCTGAAACCACCATGCGCCTGGAAAAAAAATCGCCCTGCAAGGTCAACCTCATCCTGAACATCCTCGGCCGGCGCGCCGACGGCTTTCACGAACTCGAAACCGTCATGCAGCCGGTGTATGTCTGCGATGAAATGACGTTCGCGCGCGCCGGCACCGGCGTGCAGTTGACGTGCAGTCATCCCGAGCTGCCGACCGATTCAAAAAACCTGGTTCACCGCGCCGCGACTTCATTTCTCGCCGCCGCGAATATTGCCGACGGCGTTAAAATTCATCTGCGGAAAAATCTGCCGCTGGCCGGCGGCATCGGCGGCGGCAGCGCCAACGCGGCGGTGACGTTCACCGCGCTCAACGAACTTTTCGGCTCGCCGCTGCCGCTGGTAAAACTGCACGAGCTGGCGGCCGCGCTCGGTTCTGACGTGCCGTTTTTTCTCTGCGACCGGCCGGCGCTGGCCACGGGCCGTGGCGAACAGGTGAAAGCCCTCGAAAATTTTCCGGCCTTGCGCGGCAAGGCGTTTTTTCTCGCGCATCCCGGCTTTGGCATTTCGACGCCCTGGTCGTATCAAAATCTCGCGCGGTTTCCCGCCGCCCTGAACGGACAAACCGGCCGCGCGACGGATTTGATCGAAAAACTGCAAACGGATAATTGGCCTGCCGCCGCTGGCGGCTTTTACAATTCGCTGGAAGCTCCGGCGTTCGACAAATTTCCCGTGCTGTCGCTCTATCAGGAGTTTCTCCGCGAGCACGGCGCGCTCGTTTCGCTCATGTCCGGCAGCGGCTCGACCACTTTTGCCATTGCCGAAAATCTGGCGGCGGCGGAGAATCTGGCGGAGAAATTCAAGTCGCAGTTCGGCGGCCACGGCTGGACGGCGGTGGTGCCCGTTGCCGGTTAAATTGGTTCAACGTTTCCTAAATTTCGCCAGCGCAAAATCGGTCATTTCCTTCGCCGCCGGAATTTTGCAAATCGTCGCCAGCAGCCAGTAAACGCCGCCGGCGAATCCCGCCGGCACAAACACCGCGCCGATTTCCAGCGCCAAGGATTGATGGCCGAGCGCATGTTCCCACCCCCGCCAGCCGCCCCACGCGATGGCGCCCGCCAGCAGCGCCGCCAGCGTGAGCTTTCGCAGCGTGTCGCGCAGCGCCTGCATTTCCAGCTTGCCCAGTTTTTTCCGCAGCGCAAAAAACAGCAGGCCGACGTTGATGGCGGAGGTAACCGTGTTGGCGATGCCCGGTCCGCCTTCGCGCAGCGGTCCCATAAGCAGGCAGGCGGCGATGAAATTGATTGCAAGGCAGACGAGGCTGATCTTCATCGGCGTCTTGGTGTCGCCGAGCGCGTAAAAAGCGCGGGCCAGAATGTTGGCCGTGGAAAATGCGACCAGGCCCGGTGCCAGACAGACCAGCGCAAAGGAAACGCGGGCGGTGGAGCCGGCGGTGAATTTTTCGCCGTGTTCAAATAGCAGCCGCACAATCGGCTCGGCCAGCACCACCAGCAGGACGGAGGCAAGCAGGTTCAAAAACATCAGCGAGGCCAGACCGGTGCGCAAAGTTGATCGGAATTCGGGATAATTTTTGTCCGCCGCCAGACCGGACAGCGTCGGCAGGAGAAACGTCGCCAGCGAAATGCCAAACATGCCCTGCGGCAATTCCATCAGTCGCACCGCCCCGTTGAATGACGAGACGATGCCCGTGCCGACGAACAGCGCCACGAGCTGCACCAGCGCCACGTTGATTTGGAACGCCGCCACGCCGAGGGTGCCGGGAACCATCTGGCGCACCACGCGCCGCACGGTTTCATTGTTCCACGGCGACACCCAGGCGTAGCGGAAACCGTCGCGCCAGAGCGTCGGCAGTTGAAACGCCGCCTGCGCCACGCCCGCCACGAGCACGCCGCCGGCCAGCGCGAAAACCTGCACCGGCAGCTTGTGCTCCTTCGGCACCCCCGCGCCAAATTTTGGCGCGAGCCAGTAAACCGAAACGATCATCACCACGTTCAGCATCGCCGCACCCATCGCGGGGATGAAAAAATGGCCGCGCGCGTTGAGCATCCCCATCATCACCGCCGTCAGACAGACGAGGATCATGTAGGGAAACATCACGCGCAGCAGCCGCAGCATCAAAATGATTTTTGGCGGAAACTGGCCGGGCGTCCAAAAGTGGCCGGCTTCACTTGCGGCCGCCACCGCGTTCGTGCCGCCGGATAAAACGGTCGGGTGCAGCCCGCCGCCGGCCAGTGCCGCTGCCGTTTCCTGCGGGGTGCCAAACGCCAATGCCAGCGAGACGCCGAGCAGCACCACCGCCACGATCACGCTCGCGGAAATCAGCAGGCCGGAGATCACCGCGTTCGCCGCTTTCCACATTTCGACCTCGCCGTGCGTTTTTTCCTTCTCCTTGAAAATGGGGATGAACGCCGCTGTCAAAGCGCCTTCGCCCAGCAGCCGCCGGAACAGGTTCGGCACCGTGAAGGCGTATTGGAAGGCGTCATTGACCCAGGTGGTGCCCAGAAAAAACATATAAGCCTGCTCGCGCATCAGGCCGAGCACGCGGCTGAACAGGGTGGCGGCGGCCATCGCGCCGGAGGCTTTCAACATTTTCGACACCGGCGAATTCTCACGCAAAGACGCAAAGACTCAAAGTTAAATCCCTTGGCGGCTTTGCGCCTTGGCGTGAGGCTTTTCCATTTCAATTGGAAATTGGCATTTCGGTTCCGGCAATTTATTCTGCGCCGGTGAACATTCTGGAAGAATTGCGTTGGCGCGGCTTGCTCGCCGACTGCACGGACGTGGCGGAGTTGGAAAAAAGAATCGCCGCGCCCATTACGCTTTACTGCGGCTTTGATCCGACCGCCGACAGTTTGCACGTCGGCAATCTCGTGCCGTTGCTGGCGTTGCGCCGGTTTCAATTGCTCGGCCATCATCCCATCGCCGTGGCCGGCGGCGCCACCGGCTCCATCGGCGATCCGAGCGGCAAGACCGCCGAGCGGCAACTGCTCACCAAGGAAATTCTCGACCGCAACATCGCTCGCGTGAAGGTGCAGCTCGCCAAGCTGCTGGATTTTGAAACAAAGCCAAACCCCGCGCGGCTCGTGGACAATGCCAGTTGGACGGCGGGGATTTCGTTCCTCGATTTTCTGCGCGACATCGGAAAACATTTTTCCGTCAACCAGATGGTGGCCAAGGAATCCGTCCGCGCCCGTATGGAAGACCGCGAGGTCGGCATCAGTTACACCGAGTTCAGCTATATGCTGCTGCAGGCGTTTGATTTTATGGTGCTGCGCCGCGACGCCGGCTGCGACTTGCAGATCGGCGGCAGCGACCAGTGGGGCAACATTACCGCTGGTATTGAGCTGACGCGCAAGAAGCTTGGCCAACCCGTCTTCGGCCTCACGCTGCCGCTCATCACGAACACCGACGGTTCCAAGTTTGGCAAGACGGCGGCGGGCGCCATCTGGCTCGACCCGAAGCGCACCAGTGTCTATAAATTTTACCAGTTCTGGATCAACACCGACGACCGCGACGTCATCCGCTACCTGAAATATTTCACGTTCTTGCCCAAGGGGGAAATCGAATCGCTGGAAAAGGCGCACGCGGAAAATCCCGGCCCGCGCGTTGCGCACAAGGCGCTGGCGAAAACTGTTACCGATTTGATTCACGGCCCCGGGGCCGCTGCGGAAGCAGTCCGCGCCAGCGAAATTTTATTCGGTGGTGAATTGAAAGACATTGCCGAAAACACCTTCAACGAAATCATCGGCGAAGTGCCGACGAAGGAAATTGAAACCGCCAAGCTCGACGGCGCGGGCATTCCATTGGTGGAAGTGTTGGTTCATGCCGGTTTGTGTCCGTCCAAAGGTCAGGCGCGAAAAGACATCGAAGGCGGCGGCGTGAACCTCAACAACGTCCGCGAAGCCAGCGCTGCGCGGGCGGTGACCGCCGGCGATCTGCTGTTCGGCAAACACATCCTGCTCCGCAAAGGCAAAAAGAATTACGTTGTCGTGACGGCGAAGTAATGGGCTTGCGGCGTCTTGGCATTGGCGGCTTTCTGGCCCGATTTGGCCGCCGGGAGAAGGTCAACTGTCAGCGCCGATCATTTATCCGGCGGATGTGGCGCGCCGGTTGAAATGGCCGCCATTATTTTCTGGTTTGCCGGGCCGGCCGGCTTTAGGCTGGCGCAAATCAATCCTCAGAATTATGGACATCGTTTTCAACTGTCCGAACTGCGAGCAGGAACTGGCGGTGGACCAGGCCGGTGCCGGCACGCAAATTGACTGCCCTTCCTGCGGCGAAAGCATCACCATCCCCGCCGCTGCCGCCGGCGGCAAGATGACCACCGGTTCGCTGCCGGTCGGCCCGCCGCCCGCTCCCAGCGCCATCAACACCTCGGCGGCGGCCAAGGTGGAACTGCACCTCAGGGTGCCGGTGCATGACAAACCGGCGGCTTCCCTGATTGACAAACCCAAGCCGCCGCTGGGTGCGGTGCCCAAAGGTGCCGGCAAGCGGCTGCGTATCCGCACCATCCGTCGCGCGGCCTGCATCGAAAACGGCCATGACCACTTTGATGAGCGGGTTTCTGATTTTCTCCAGGAAATCGGCGAGGCCAACATCGTCAGCACCCACGTCGTCGCCTATGAGCAGTTTGATGTGGGCATCCAAAAGATCATGACGGACTATGGCCTATTGGTGCTTTATCGCGGTTGAATGGCTTTGACTTGGATAAAATTGGTCGTTAACGTGCGCGCATGAAGCTTCGGTTTGCCATCTGGTTTTTGCTGTTCGTCGTGGTGGTGTTGCTGCCGTCACGCTCGCCCGCACCCTTGATGTATATTCCCGGTGAAGGCTGGTATTACGAAAACTACGGCGAAAACGGCAAGTGGCAGCGACCCCGCGCCAAGGAACAGCTTGAGGTGGCCGAGCAGTCGTTCACCAACCAGGATTACCACACCACGCTCCATGCCGCGCATCGCATCATGCGTGTGTGGCCGTTGTCCGATTACGCGCCGCGCGCCGAATATCTTGTCGGCCGGTGCTTGGAGCAGCAGGGCAAGGACGAGGCCGCCTTTAACGCCTACCAGCAGATCATCGAAAAATATCCTAAGAGCGGCCAGTACAACGAAGTCCTCTGGCGGCAGTATGAAATCGCCAACCGCTTCCTCGGCGGTGAATGGTTCAAAATTTGGAACCTCATCCCGCTGTATCCCTCGATGGATGAAACCGCGAAGCTATACGATCATATCGTCAGCAGCGGCCCCTACAGCGAAGTTGCCCCGCACGCGCAGTTGCGCATCGGCGCGGCCCGCGAGAAGCAGAAAAATTTTTCGCAGGCCGTCACAGCTTACGAAACGGCCGCCGACCGCTATCACGACCAGCCCGTGATCGCCGCCGACGCCATGTATCGCGCCGGCGTCGCCTGGGAAAAACAGGCCGACACCGCCGAATATGACCAAAGCGCCGCCGCCCAAGCCATCGCTTCTTACACGGATTTCATGACGTTTTATCCGGACGACCCGCGCGTGGCCGCCGCCCAGAAAGCCATTGTGAAGCTCAAGGCCGAGCAGGTGCGCGGGGATTTCAAGATCGCGCAATTTTACGAGCAGAGCCACAAATGGCCCGGCGCGATTGTCTATTACAACTCCGTGCTGCAGTTGGACGCCAATTCTCCGCTGGCCGCCCAGGCCCGGCAGCGCATTGACGTTTTGAAACCCCGGCTGCAGGCGCCCGTGGCGAAATGAACATGTTGCGCTCGTTGAAATTTTTTCTGCCCGGCTTGGTCGTCGTCGCGCTGGCGGGCTGCGCCAGCTATCACCTCGGCCCGGTCAACGGTGCCGCGGCCGGCGAAAAATCCATCGAGGTGCAGCCGTTCAACAACCAGACCTTCCAGCCCCGGCTCGGTGACGCGCTCACCCAGTCGCTGCGCGAGCGCCTGCAGGCCGACGCCACGTATCATCTCGCGACCCACGGCCCCGGCGATCTCATCGTCACCGGCGTCATTCAGCAATATGTCCGGCAGGGGCTCGGCTTTTTGAGCACCGACGTGGCCACGCCGGAGAACTACCTCGTGGAAGTCATGGCTCACGTCACGGTCCGCGACCGCGTTTCCGGCAAACTGATTTTGGACAAGGATGTCAAGGGCCACACGTTCGTCCACATTGGGCCGGATCTCGCCAGTGCGGAACGGCAGGCCATGCCGTTGCTGGCGGAAGACCTCGCCCAAAATATCGCCGAAATTCTGGTGGATGGCGCTTGGTGAGTTTTTTTTGAAACCTCTGGCCGGGGAATCTTGTCCGGTAATATGAAACTGTTAAATCTGTTTAACCATCAAACTATGAAAAACAACCTTGCAAAACTAACCTTGTTCTCCCTCGTTGCCGCCGCCTTGGTCGCCGCGCCGTCTATCAGCCGCGCGCAAGATGCCACCAACGCCGCTGCCGCTGCCGCCCCCGCCGCCAAAAAGAAAGGCGCCCCCTTTCATGGCAATGTCGCTGCCGTGGATCCTGCGGCCATGACCTTTACCGTCGGCACGCTGACGATTGCGGTCACCTCGGAAACCAAGATCACCAAGGCCGGCGAGGCCGCCACCTTCGCCGATATCACCGTCGGGGAAACGGTTGGCGGAGCCTACAAAAAAGATGCCGCTGGCAAGCTTAACGCGACCACCGTCAAGATCGGCAAGAAAAAGAAAGCCGCCACGGAATAAACCAGTTGGACTCTGAAACCGAAGGCGGACGCCAGCGTCCGCCTTTTTTTATTTGCGCTTCCACCAGCTCGTCATCCGCTTCGGCTCATTGTCCGGATTGGGCGTCTGCGTCTGCTGATAGAGCAGCAGGCTGCGCGCGGCTTCGAGCGCCATGATCAGCTCGTCGTAGCTCAGGAACCGTTCGCCGGGATTTTTCGCCAGCGCGCGGCATAAGGCGTCGCTCGTGGCCTGTGAAATTTCCGGCACCACCTGGTTCGGCGGCGTCAGTGGCGTATAGACATGCGCCTGCACCACCTCATCCGGCGTCGGCGCGTCGAATGGCACATGGCCGGTGACCGCGTGGTAAAGCGTCGCGCCCAAGCTATACATGTCCGACAAGAAGGTTTCCGGCTCCCGCTTGATTTTTTCCGGCGCGACGTAATACGGCGTGCCGCGCGTGAACTCGGCGGTTTCCTGCTCCGCATCGGTTTTGCGCGCGAGGCCGAAATCCACCAGCTTTGGCTCGTGATCAGCGTTGAACAGAATGTTGCCCGGCTTGATGTCGCAGTGTAACAAATCGTATTTCAGCGCCATGTCGAGCGCGGAGGAGATTTTGATGCCGATGTCCAGCACCTGCAATTCTGGCAGCAGGCGTAGTTTTTCAATGCGCGTGTCCAGGCTGCCTTGGTCGGCCAGTTCCATCACCAGATAAGTTTCGCCTTCCCATTCGTCGAAGGTGTAGATGTGAATGATGTTGGTGTGGTTCAGCTTGGCGCAACTGCGGGCTTCCAGGCAGAAATTTTCCAGCGCGCCCGGCTCGGTGAGGATTTCCTTCTTCGTCAGCTTCACCGCCACGAACCGCTCCAGCATCGTGTCCCACGCGCGGTAAACGGTCGCCATGCCGCCGGAGCCAACCTTGGCGCGCAGCTCAAACTGCCGCAACTGCATCGGCATCATGATGGCGTGGCCGCATTTTTTGCATGGCTCGGACGCCAGCGGCGGCAGGTCGCCGGGAATGAACGTCTTCGCGTCGCATCCCGGACAGGTCACCATTTTCAAGGGTCGGCTGGTTTCGCTCATGTGAGTTGATTGAATCTAACACCAACCATCCATCGCACAATAGAGAAAATCCTTTGACAAACCATCGCCAATACTGTCTATTACCCGCGTACAAATGAACACGACGTTCACCAAACAACTGAAGACGCACACGCCGGTCACCGGCTGCATGGCCATTTGGCAGCGCGTCTCCTGTCCGTTTGGTGTCGCGGGAGTGAAATTTTAAGCAAATAAGTCTAAAGAATTTTCCAAAACCCGCGATTGCCAAGGCAGTCGCGGGTTTTGTGTTTTAACCACCACCAACCAGCAACCAAAAATGATATGAAACCAGTAAACCACAAACTGCGGGCTGAATTCAGCCCCGAAGCGCGCTTCGCGGTGCGGCCCGGTCCGCCGGCCCCGTTTCGCGCCACCCAAGAAACCGAGTTCGAGCGGCTCAAAAGCCGCCTGCTCACCGAGAAACTGCTCGCCGCCGGGCAGCCCGAACTGAACGTCCCGCTCCGCCGCGCCGCCAACGAGGCCGCCGCCCTGGCGTGGGTCACCTTCTACCCGCTGCTCGTGTTCCCGGCGCTGTTCGACGAGAAAACCCGCGCCGCCATCCGGCAGGCCGAACGCCAAGCGCGCGTCTATGCCCGCAGCCCCGAACTCGTTGTCGCATGAAAACGCACATTCCGTCGGAAGTGAAAATCATGGCCTGCGCGGGCGGCCGTCGGCACCAGCGAAAGGCAGCCTTCGCTCGTGCCAACGGCTGCTCGCCGTGCCAAGGATCGGTGGGGAACTGATTTGGAGCGCGGGCGGTGCTGGCGTGGGAAATCAAAATTTCTGCCAATGCCAAATCGTCCGTGCTCCTACGGTTTTTCCTCGACGCGCTGAATCCGCGCGCCGAGCTTCCGCAGCTTCGCATCCATCTGCTCGTAGCCGCGATCCAGATGATAAATCCGGTTCACCTGCGTCTCGCCTTTCGCCGCCAGTCCGGCGATCACCAGCGCCGCGCTCGCGCGCAAATCGCTCGCCATCACCGGCGCGCCGCTCAACGGCCGGCCGCCTTTCACAATCGCGCTCGGCCCCTCGATTTCAATGTCCGCGCCCAGCCGCGCCAGCTCGCTGACGTGCATGAAGCGCGATTCAAAAATCCGCTCCGTGATGATGCTGATGCCCGGTGCCAGCGCCAGCAGCGCCATCATCTGCGCCTGCACATCCGTCGGAAAACCGGAATACGGCAGCGTCGTGATGTCCGCTGGTTTTAATTTCGCCTTGCGGCGGGCCACCAAGTTCGCCCCGCTGCGCGCCACCGCAACGCCGGCCTCGTTCAATTTGTCAATCACCGCGCGCAAATGATCGACCCGCGCGCCTTTCAGCGTCACCTCGCCGTTCGTCGCCCCGGCGGCAATCAGAAACGTCGCCGCCTCGATGCGGTCGGGAATTACCTCATGTTCCGCGCCATGCAATTTCATTACGCCGGTGATGGTGATGGTTGGGCTGCCCGCGCCGGAAATCTGCGCGCCCATCGCGTTCAGGAAATCCGCCAGGTCCACCACCTCCGGTTCGCACGCCGCGCTTTCGATGACCGTCACGCCGTCGGCCAGCGCCGCGGCCATCATCACATTCGCCGTGCCGAGCACCGTCGGGCCGGCGCGCCCGCCGAGAAACATCGAATTGCCGGCCAGCTTTTTCACCGTCGCGTCAATGTAGCCGCCCGCGATTTTTATCTTTGCGCCGAGCGCTTGAAATCCTTTCAGGTGCAGATTGATTGGCCGCGCGCCGATGATGCAGCCGCCAGGCAGGGAAATTCGCGCCGACCGCAGCCGGGCCAGCAGCGGCCCGGCGATGCAGATGGAACCGCGCATTTTGCGAACGAGATCGTAGTCCGCGTAGCCTTTGATTTTCTTCGCGCGAACCGTCAGCGTGCCGTCGGCAAATTTCACCGTCGCGCCGAGGGATTCCAAAATTTTCACCATGAACTGCGTGTCGCTCAAGTCCGGCACGCGGCGGATGACGCAGGGTTCGTCCGTGAGCAGTGCCGCCGCCATGATGGGGAGCGCGGCGTTTTTGCTGCCGCTGATGGTGACTTCGCCGTGCAATGGCACGCCGCCTTTGATCAAGAAACTTTCCATGTGAAATAAATTTTATTTTGCCACCGATAAACACAGATGGACACAGATGGAAGATTTCGCGCGGATGCATCGGGGAAATCTGTGTGCATCTGTGAAAATCTGTGGCTAAATACTCAGCGCCGCGCAACCAGAATTCTGGCACGCTGACTGTAATCTTCCCGCACGGCTTCGACAATCCACTTTTCGCCGGTGAAGATGGTTTTGATGGCGGCCGCCTGGCCATCGCCGAATTCCACCATGATTTTACCGGCAGGCTTCAGGAAGGCTTTCGCCTGCCCTGCCACCATCCGGTAAAAATCCAATCCGTCCGCGCCTCCGTCGAGCGCCAGGCGCGGGTCGAAATCGCGGACTTCCGGCTCCAGCGCATCAATTTCGGCGGAAGGAATGTAAGGTGGATTGCTGACGATCAGGTCAAATAGTGGAACCGGCAGGTTGCCGGTCGGATGCATTGCGGAACTGGACAGGCAAGCGGCCTGTCCCACTACCGGCAGTGCGGCAAATCCATCGCCCGCCAAAAACTCGATCTGCTCGGCCAGCTGATTTCTTGCGGCGTTTTCTTGGGCCAGCGCCAGTGCCTCCGCTGAAATGTCCGTGGCCACGATTTTTGCCTTCGGACATTTCGCCGCAATGGCGATGGCGAGACAGCCGCTGCCGGTGCAGAAGTCCAAAGCCGTTGATTGTTCGGAGTTGATGGTTGATAGGAACTGCCAGCCGAGTTCGGCGAGCAATTCGGTTTCCGGGCGCGGAATCAAGACGTGGCGGTTCACGGTGATTTCGTGGCCGCAAAAAGAAGTCGTGCCGGTGAGGTGCTGGAGCGGTTCGCGCTGGCCGCGCCGTTTGATGAGTTCGCGGAGCGCATCGGTTTCCGCCGGGGTCAGCTCGCGGGCGAAGTTCAGATACAACTTCAGGCGCGGCATAGCGAGCAAATGAGCGAGGAGCAGTTCAGTTTGCAGGCGCGGTGACTCGACGTTTTTCTTGCCGAGAAATTCCGTGCTTTTCTGAATCGCTTCGAGGACGGTCACGCCGACAGGCTAAACGGTTGCCGCGCGCCGCGCCAGCCGGCACATTCTCCGGAAGTGTCCTCATCTTAATCGTCATCGTAATCCGCCTCAAACCATGATTACGTTTAAGCACCAGATTAGCGTCAGGACAGTACCCGTTTTCCGATGCGCCGACTGGTGGTTAACGCATTTGGATCAAGGCATTCACAAAATCCCAATTTTCCTGCATCTGTTCGTCGTAAAGTTCCATGTGCCGGCTGCCGATGCCGAGCAGCTCCATGGCCTGTTGCAATTCCAAGCTGGCCGGGCCGGCATTTTCCGCCGGATGTTCGAAGATGTGCGCCAGCGCATTGCCGGCACAGACGCCGGCCGCCATTTTTTTGTCCCCGCCCGCCGCCGCCGGTTGATGATGGAACCGCACGGCCTGCACCAGCGGCACCGGCAGTTTCCAGGTTTCCAGCAGGCACGCGCCGACTTCCGCATGGGTGAACCCGTAGGCGGCTTTTTCACGCTCCAACGGCTTCGCCCCGGTGCGGGCGGCCTCGGTGAGCAGCCGGCCGTATTCGACGCCCTTGGCTTGGGCCAGCACCACGCGTCCGATGTCGTGCAGCAGGCCGGCGGTGAACAGCAGGTTGCTTTCTTCGCCAATGTCCTCGGCGATAAATTTGCAGCCGAATGCCGTTGTGAGACTGTGTTTCCAAAGCTGTGTGCCATCCAGGCCGGAGGCCGCCGGCAGGTTGAAGGATTTACTTCCGGTCACGGCGGAGACCAGCGAAAAAATCGTCTGAAAACCGACCCGCCCGATCGCCTCCGGCACGCTGGCTACCGGTTCCCGGCCGCTGAAATAAACGCTGTTGCAATAATGCAGCAGCTTGGCCGTCAGCGCCGGATCCAGCGCGATGAGTTCGCCCACCTCCTCCAGCGTGGTCTGCTCGTGGCGCAACGCGTCCAGCACCCGGGGCAAGACCTGCGGCGACGGCGGCAGTGCTTTGACTTCGCGCAATAACTTGTAAATCTCTTCCATGTTAAACCGCCCCGGCAGAAAATGATTGTGACGTGCTTCTTTGCTGTCGGTTGGATATTCGGCGAAAAACCGGGAAACTGAAGTCCAAACTTGCGCGGCCGGACGCCGGCGTCATTTCTTGTCGCGGGTGTGGACGAACAGGCCGAGGTAAAAAACCAGGTAGTAGCCGGCAATTAGCCCGAAGAGAAAAAATGTCAGTGGACTTTGAAACGGCGGCGGACTATGCGGGGCCGCCATGATATTCCGAACTGCCCAGAAACGATAAGCCATGCGGCCGATGAACAACAGCGAAAGCGCAATGCCGATCTGTGTGTTCGGCGTATAGAAATGGCCTTCCGCCGTCGTTTCAAAACGCGTGAGCCGCAGGCCGATGAAACCCAGCGGCACGCCGAGCAGCAATCCCCCGCCGAGGGCGAGCAGCAGGTGCCTTTGTTGCAGCGCCAGGTCGCACAGCACCAGGCTGGCGACGGCCAGAATGATGATGGAAAAGAGGCTGCGGCGCGGTCGTAGTTTTTGCCGTCCGATGTTGCGCCGCACGCGGCGGTAAATGCTCCAGCTGATCAGGCCGGCCATCAAAATCGGGACGGTGGGCGGCGGCGACATGCGCGGAGATTAATTTTTCAAAACCGCTTGTCGAGTGAAATCACCGCACCAACCTTGGGCGGATTTGCTGCCGGCGAAATTTATTCCGCCGCCTTCAGATCCATGTCGCGTTTGAAATACAAAATTCGGCCGCAGCTCGGGCAGGTGACAATTTCGCCCTGCGCCTGGCAACTGATCAAAATCTGTGCCGGCAGCTTCATATGGCAGCCGCCGCAGGCGCTGTGCTCTACGCCCATCACCACGTTTTCGCCCTTGCTCTTGAAAATCCGCTCGTAGCGGTTGCGCGTGGTTTCGTCCACGGCGGACGCCAGCTCCGCGCGTTCCCCGGTCAGCTTGGCAAAATCCTGTTTCAAATTCGCCTCCCGCTGGTCCAGCAGGCCGATCTGGTCGTCCAAAAGTTTTTTCGCGGCGGCGGCCTCGGTCGTGGCGCGGACCACCTGCTTTTGCGCGGCCTCGGCCTGTTCCATCAAAACAATCTCCGCGTCCTCGATCTTGAAAATGACTTCCTTCGCCATCTCGATTTCGTGCGTGAGCGCCTTGTATTCCTCGTTCTTGCGCGTCTGCAACTGCTGGTTCAGGTATTTCTCAATCTGCGTTTTTTTGGCCTCGATTTCGAGGTCGCGCTGTTTGCGCTCGGCCTCGATCTGCTTCCCGCGCAATTTCGCCGCCTCCAGCTGGCTTTGGGTGCTGGCCGCCTTGCCGCGCAAATTGTCGCGTTCGGGGCCGATGTGGGCCAGTTCCTGGGTGACGCGGAGAATTTTCCGGTCGCGATCCTGCAAAATGAGCAGCTTCTCGATGATTTCCTGCATTTAGTCCAAAGGCTAATGGTCGAAACAACTCAAGTCAATCCGCACCCGCAAATGTCGCGCGAAGTTGGCGCAGCCGAAAAATCCCTTTGCCGCCTTTGCGTCCTTCGCATGACACCTCCGGCCATCACCGCTTTCGCCTTTTCTTTCGCCGGCCGGCAATTACGCTGTCGGCATGAGTTATTTGCAACGCGCCATTGAAGAATCTGTCATCACGCTGCGTGGTTTATCCGCGCTGGAGGAACCGCTGGATCGCGCCGCTCAGCTCGTTTTGCGCGCGCTGGCCGGCGGCCGCAAGCTGCTCGTCTGCGGCAATGGCGGCAGTGCGTCCGACGCCACGCATCTCGCCACGGAATTCCTCTGCCGCTTTATGGGCGACCGCCGGCCCTATCCCGCGATCTCGCTCACGGCCAACGGCGAGTTCATGACCGCCGTCTGCAATGACTATCACGCCGACGAGATTTTCGCGCGCCAGGTCTGGGGCTTGGCGGAAAAAGGCGACGTGCTCATCGCGCTCACCACCAGCGGTAAATCCAAAAACATCCTTCGCGCCCTGGAAGAAGCTAAACGCAAGGGCATCGAAAGCATCGCCATTCTCGGCCGGGATGGTGGTTTTACCAAGGGCGTGGCGACGATTGATTTGATCGTGTCCGGCACCGTGACGGCGCGGATTCAGGAGGCGCAAAAAGTCCTGTTCCACGCGCTCTGCGAAATGGTCGAAGAGAAACTGCCGAAGGCGTGACCGGCGGTGTCACGAATTGGCGTAGGTGTTGCAAGCGTGGTAAATCAGGAAGGTATCCACCAAGCTCCAGAGCAGGGCGCCAAACGCAGCGCAAATCAATCCCAATATCCGTTGCGGCTTTGCCGGATTCCAAAACTGCCGCTCTTTTTTGCGTGCCGTAAAAGATGCCCAAAGCGCCGCCAATGCAAACGGCACGCCAATCAGCGGCAGCAAACTCAATAATCCCAGCGTCAGGCAGCGGATGGAGCCTTTCATCATCTTGATTTTGGCGGCTGGGACGTCGTTCATTGGCTCTGGAAAGTTGCGGTCACTACCGTGTTGGTTGACGAAGCCTTTAGCCGCTGGATTTGCTGCTGCTGCAATAATTTCACCTCGCGGTGCAGTTGAAATAGCGCCTGGCTCTCTGCCATGACGAGCATCAGCATGATCGCCAGCAGCGCGATGAACAGCACCGTCGCCATCCCGCGCTCGCCGTCCCGGATAAAATCTGAATGTTGAATTTTCATGGCTGGGTCTGGGCTGCTTCAAAGGTGAATCGCAGCGGCAGATGCATTTCTGGTTGGCGCTCCGCCAGTTCCAGCTCCCAGCGCCAAGCGGTCACGCCGCCGCGCACTTCGGTGGTCATCTGCGAAGTTTTGACTTTCGGCAGGAGCAACTGGGGGTTCTTTAAGGTGGAAAGTTCACGGCGCACTTCGCCGGCTTCAAACCGGTAAACAATTACCTTTCCCGGTTCGGACAACCGCACCACTTCGCCGCTGGTGCCGGTCTCAATGGTGATTTTCCCGGTGGCCCTGCGCACGTCCGCCCGCCAGTGTTCGCCGGCGCGTAGCGTGGCGGCGATGTCGTCCGTCGCGGCAATCACCGCCCGCGTGTGGTCCCAGCAGAAATAAAACGCCGCCAGCCCGATGCTGGCGAGGATGGTGAACACCGCCATATAAACCAGACATTCCGTCAGCAAAATGCCGGCGGTGCGGCGCGTTTTGGTTATGGTGCGTGACCGTTTCATTTGAGCGTGGTTTCGCGGACGACAGTGCCAATGCCGTGTTTTTCGTCAGCCTTCCATTCCAGCCGCAGGTGGCGGCCGGATTTCGTCAATCGAAACCGGCCCGGCGGCAGGCTGGCGATGGCGGCGGCGTGAGCGGAATAATTTTGCGTGCCATCGGCCAAATCCTTCGCGGCACCCGCCGCGAGAATTTCTATTTCGCCGTCCACAATTTCGTTGGCCACGCCGCGGGCGTATTCCATTTTGAGCGTCTGCCGCTCGCGGGCGAAGGCATAGCCCAGCGGCACCACCGCCAGCGTGAGAATTGCCAGGCCGACCATCAAATCCACTTCCAGTAAACCGCGCATTTTGCAGGCGGCGATGCGGGCAGCCGCTAATTTGTTTCCGCTTTTGCTTTTGATTTTCATGTCGCCTCCACCATGTGTTTCAACATCAAGACCAGCATGCCGAACATGCTGACGGCAACCAGTGCGACCACCAGGCCGTTCATAATGACCAGTCCGCTGGTGAAAATATGAGTCGCGGTTTCTTCCTGTTGAAACGCCTTCGCGTCGAGCGCCTCGTGCCAGCCGCGCAGCGCTTTTAGGAATCCGCCGTGCGCGTGCGCGGCGTTGGTGAGCCGCCAATGAAATTCGCCGGTGTCGTCAAACGCGCGGATGGCGTCATCCAGCTTATAACCCTTTGCCATCGCGGCAATGACGCGCCGGGCGCGGCGGCGGCAGATTTCGTTGGCGGTGGCCTCGCCCGCCAGCCGGACAGCCTCGGCTTCCGGCACGCCGCCGTCGAGCAAAACGGCCAGCATCGCGGAAAAGGCGCGCATCAATTTCTTCTGTTTCCACGGCACGCGCCAAGTGATCCAGTCCACGATGGGCACGCGGCGGAATTGAAACCAGCGGACCAAGCCCGGCCCGCCAATGTAAATCGCCGCCACCAACCCCAGCGCGCAAAACACCAGCATTTCAAAGCCGACCAGAATGTTGGCGTCATTAAGGCCAAAGACAAATCTGGTGAGCGGCCATACTTGGACCCCCATGCCGGCAAACACTTCCTTGAATTTCGGAACCACCATGACGGACAACATGGTGATGAGCAAGCAGGCTATCGGCGCAAAGATCATCAGGATGGCCACCATGTAATGAGTCGTGCTGCGGACGGTGTCCGGCGCGATGCGCAGCACTTCGCGGCAAGCGGGCAAAACTTTTTTCAGGTCGCCCAGTTTTTCGCCGGCGCGAAGCATGGCGTTGACCTGCGGCGGCAGGAAGCGCGGCTCTTTTTCCAGGGCCTCGCCCAGCCGGTCGCCGTTTTCGATGTGCGCGGCCACCATGAAAAAGCGGACGCCGATCGCGCGGTCCTGATTTTCCGCGACGGCCAGAATCGCCGGCTCCAGCGGCTGGCCGCGTTGTAACAAGGTTTCCATCAGGTCGAGAAAGAACAGCGCCCGGTCGCGCCGCCGCATCGGTAGTGAAAGTAGAAAATGAACCAACACCGACGCCGCCCCGCCCGGCACGAGGATAAAAACCCCATACCAAAATAGGCCGAACATGAATTGTATAAAGTCAGTCATGCGCCTTTTGTCCGATTCAGTTTCCACTCAAATTATTCAACATGGCAATGAGCGGTAAAAACATGCTGATGACCAAACCAGCCTGTGACAAAACCACCGCCCCGAGAAACAGCGAGGCGATTGGCAGCACCGAATACAGCGCGACTTCGGTGCGATAGATGGCCCGCGAGTGGTAGATTTCCGCCGCCCGGTTGAACCCGGCGGTCAGGTCTTCGCCCGCGCTGGCCACCACCCAGACGAACAGCGGCGGGATCAGCCGGTTGCCGGCGGCGATTTCGGAGAATTTGGCGGTGCCGGCGGCAAGCTTCTTCCGCCAATGCTGCAAGTCGGCGGTGGCAGCGGTGCTGGTTTCAAGCTGTTCCACCAAGCCGATGGCGTCCGGTAGATTGACGCCATTTTTCATCAGCAAAGCGAGTGAAGCTGCAATGCGCGAAACCGTGGCTTCCTTGAAGGCTGGCAGGCGCCAGAGATATTTTCCGCGTAGCCCCGGCACAAAGACAATGGCTGCCGCCAATAAAAATAGAATCCCAAGCACCACCGGAAATACCCAGATGGCTTGCAAGGAACCGAACGCAAATAGGGTGGCGCTGGGTAGCCTCATTCCCATTCCGCCAAATACTCCCAGCATGCTTGGTCCAATGACGTGGGTCCACACAAACGCCAAAAGGAGCGAAATCAAAAATGCGACGAACATCACGATTAGCGGATAGGTCATCATGCTTTTCAATCGCGTCCAGACGTTGTTCTGGTTCTGAAAATAATCTGCCAGCATCGTCAGCGCGCCCGGCAGGTCGCCGCTTTTGACGCCGACGAGGATCATACGCTTGTAAAGCTCCGGCAACTGGCGCGGTGCCAGCGCCTCGGCCATCGGCGTGCCTTTGGCCAGGTCCTCTTCGAGCGCCGACAACTCGTCGCGCAGGCTGCCCCGGCGCATTTCCTGGCAGAGCCGTTGCAGCGCGCCTTCCAGCGGGATGCCGTCGCGCAGCATCGCCGCGAGCTGCTGGTTGAAAAAGGCAAATTCGTCGTATTTCATAAGCCGAAAATCCGTTTGAATTCCGCCTCGTCCGTCACGCCCTGATTCACTAGCGCCCGCGCCGAGGCGGCGAGCGTTTGCATTGGCACTAACGCAGTTAGTTCGCGCCGGCGGATCTGCTCGCGCAAACCTTCATCCACGCGCAGCCATTCCACGAGCGGCACGCGGCCATTGTAGCCGGTGCGCAGGCAGCTTTCGCACCCCGCCCCGTCGCACGCGGAACAAACTTTGCGGATGAGCCGCTGATTCAAAACCAGTTCCACCGCGCTGGCCACCGCGGAATGATCGGCGCACATCGCGAGCAGCCGCTCAAACACGCCTTTGCCTGAGCCGGCGTGCAGCGTGGAAATCACCAGGTGCCCGGTAAGCCCGGCGCGGACGGCAAGCTGCGCGGTGGCCTCGTCGCGAATCTCGCCCAGAATCAAAACCTGCGGATCCTGCCGCAGCAGATGCCGCGCGGCCCGGGCGAAATCCAGGCCGATGGCTTCGTTGATTTCCGTTTGCATTGTGCCGGGAACAATCTGCTCCACCGGATCTTCCACCGTGATGATGTGGCGTCCGCCCAATTCGGCCAGCTGGCGTAGGCAGGCGTAAATCGTGGTGGTTTTGCCGCTGCCGGCCGGGCCGGTAAGCAGCAGCAGGCCGGTGGTTTGGCGGAGAAATTTCTCCAGCTCGGCGTTCGCCGCGGCGGGCAAAGCCAATTCGCTGAGCGATTTTGCCGTTTCGGAATTGAACAGCCGCAGCACGATTTTTTCGCCGGTGACCGTTGGGTAGGTGGCGACCCGAACGTCGTTTTTGCTTTTGAGTTCGTCGTGCGGAATGCGCCCGTCCTGCGGCAGCGTTTCCTGATACGTTTTTAGCCGCGCGAGAAATTTGATGCGGCCAAAAACGCGCTCCGCCACGTCGGCGGACAATTCCGCGCCGGGCGTGATGACGCCGTCGAGCCGGAAGGCAACTTCCGCCGTCCGGCCGCGCATCTGCAAATGAATGTCGCTGGCGCCGGCGCGTTCGGCCTGCCGGACGAGTTGCTCCAGAACTTTCGGCGCAGATGTTTCAACCGTTTGTTCGCCGGGTGGAGCTGTTTCAGTTTTTAAAATCATAAAAGTGCGCGTCAGTCAGTCCTTGTCAACGACGAGATAATGCAGGCCATGCTCGTCGGCCATCAGCACCCGCAGCTGGCCGGGCAATGCGGCGAATTTCTGCCGGACAATTTGTTCCTTCTGAAAAATCGCGCCGGCAGCGGCTTTCAATGGCTGGCTCAAAACCGCCAGACCGACCAGCCCGCAGGCGAAGCCCGTGACGAAACGCCAGGCAAACTGCGGTCGCCAGCGTCCGCGAATTGCCGGCGCCGGCGCGGCGTGGCGCAATTGGCGGCGCACCCGCGTTGGAAAATCGTCCCAGTATTCCTCCGTCCGCTCTGGCGGGCGGACCCTTTTCAATTTGGCCTCCAGCTCAAAATCGTTCATCGCGCGCCTCCGTTTTTGGCCAGCCAGCCTTTCAGTTTTCGCCGCGCGGCGAACACTCGCCACGAAACCGTGGTTTCCGAGCAGCCCAGAATGTGCGCGGCCTCGGCGTGGTTCCAGCCGTCGTAAATCGTCAGCACGATTGCCGCGCGCTGCTTGGCGGGCAGTTTCAGCAGGGCGGCTTGAACGTGCTGGCACGCGCCATTTTCCGCCGGCGAATGTTCGCCGTTTGCAACCTGCACGGAAAGTTCCTCTGCACAACTTGTCTGACATTGAAAACGCCTCGCCTCGCTTTGCTTCCAGTTCAGGCAGGTGTTGACGGCGATGCGGTAGAGCCAGGTCGAAAATTTCGCCGTGCCGCGAAACGCGCCGATCTGTGCATAGGCCCGGATGAACGTCTCTTGCGCGAGATCCTCGGCGTCGGCCGGCGATCCCGTCATCCGAAATGTCAGCGAATGAATCATGCGTTGATGATTGCGAACCAGCTCTTCAAAGGCCGCCGGACTGCCCTTTTGAGTTTGCAACACCAGTTCTGAATCGGCGTCGGCCATGCGGCTTGGTTTTACTGGTTCTGACAAACCCGGAGCCGGAATCCTTTGAATTATTTTTCCGCCCGGCCACAAAACCTCCGCGCCGACAAGGCCGCCTTTGCGGTTGGAAAAGGCGAAAGCGGTCATGGGAAATGATTTTTAACCGCGAAACATGCCAAACACACGATAAGGATCACCGAATGAAAGCCGGATTTTGAATCCGGTTTTATTTCGTGTGATTCGTGTATTTCGTGGTTGCATCAAAAATAGTCCGGCTCATTGCCCGCTTTCCATTTGATGTTGCAGCCGATGCTGGCGGCTTGGGGTTCGGCGGTCGGTTTGCCGGCGAGCACGGCATCCAGCGCGGCCCGCAGATCGTTGCCGGTGACGGGCCTGCCGTTGCCGGGCCGGCTGGCATCGAACTGGCCGCGGTAAACCAGCCGGTGGCCGCGATCAAACAGGAAAAAATCCGGCGTGCAGGCGGCGCGATATTTTTTGGCGACGGCCTGCGTCTCGTCATAAAGATACGGGAAAATATAGCCGGCGGCTTTCACTTCCTCCCGCATTTGGGCCGGGCTGTCGGCTGGATAATTTTTCGCGTCGTTGGCATTGATGCCGACGATGCCGACGCCGCGCGGCGCATAGTCGCGCGCCAGTTGCGCCAGCCCGCTGCGCAGATGGACGACATACGGACAATGGTTGCACATGAAAATGACGAGCAGCGCGGCCGACGTCTTGTAATCGGCAAGCGAGACGATTTTTCCGTCGGTGTCCGGCAGGCTGAAATCGGGTGCCAGCGTGCCGAGCGGCTGCATGGTGGAAGGGGTGAGCGCCATGGGAAAAATATACGTCCAATGCCCAAAGTCTAAAGTCCAAAGTTGTTTTGATTTTGCGCCGCCAACGTGGATTGTGAAAAAGCTCGTAAATTGCAAATCGTAAATCGTAAATTAGGGCCGATGGCCAAGAACATTGTCTATTTCGATCTGGAAACCCAGAAGTCCGCCGATGAAGTCGGCGGCTGGGGTAACATTTCCAAGATGGGCCTGAGCGTGGGTGTCACGTTCAGCAGTGCGGCGGGCGAATATAAAATTTACGGCGAGCAACAGGTCAACGCCCTGATCACCGAATTGCAGCGCGCCGATTTGGTGGTGGGTTTCAACAACCTGCGGTTTGACTACGAAGTGCTGCACGGCTACACGGCGTTTGATCTGAGCCAGCTGCCGACCCTTGATATGCTGGTGGAGTTGCAAAACACCCTTGGCCACCGGCTTTCGCTCGACTCGATCGCGACGGCGACCTTCGGCGTGGAAAAAACGGCGGAGGGCCTGCAGGCGATCCGCTGGTGGAAGGAAGGCCGGCTGGCGGAGATCGCGGAGTATTGCTGCTACGACGTGAAAATTACCAAGCTCGTCCACGAATACGGCGCGCAGCACCGGCAGCTTTCCTACGCGAACAAGTTTGGGAAAAAAATGACCGTGCCGGTGAAGTGGTGACGCGTTACCCGTTCGCCTTCAATTCCAAAACGGCGGTGTGCAGTTGTTTCGCCAGTTCCTTGCGGTCGTCAGTGGTGCGTTGAAAGGTTCCGAAGCGCAGCGTGGCGTGAATGGATTTCTTCCCCATCAGGTTGATCAGGTGCGGAACGAACGCGTGGTCGCCCCAATAACAAACTTCGTTGCCGGCGTCGCCGTCGGCCAGATCGTAATGAATCCAGGCGGTGGCAATCTCATGTCCGCCGCGCGCCGCCGGTTCCAGCAGCGAGGTGCGGAACGGCAGGAGGGTTTCGCCATTGGTGCTGGTGCCTTCGGGAAACACCACCACCAGCGCGCCGGCGGCCAGCGCGATTTCGATTTCGCGGTTCACTTCGCCGACCTGCGTGCGGCGTTCGCGTTCGACAAAAACCGTTCCTGCCATCGCTGCAAACCAGCCGAACAGCGGCCACCGCCGCACCTCCGCCTTGGACACAAACACCGCCGGCGTCGTCGCGGCAATCGCCAGGACGTCGAGATAGCTCAAATGATTTGAAAACAATAGTCCGCTTTTGGGAACGGTTCCCGCGACCGCGGCGGAATAACTGAAAATTTTCAAATGCCGGCGGGACGAGCGGCTCAGCCAGGCGGCGCGGGCAAGCCGACGGCTTTCCTTCGGCGCCCAGGCGGCGGTGAAAAAGTAATTGAGGATGATCACCACCGCTGCTCCGGCAAACCAGAGGCAGCGACCGGCGGCGCGAAACGTCATGGGCGGATTTCAGCGGCAACCGCCGCGGAGGTCAACCGAGAAAACGCTCGCGCGTTTGCGGCGAAAGCGTCTCCAGATCCAGCAGGGTGAGAAAATCAATCGTCTTGAAATGCCGGTCCAGCGCGGGCGGCCCGCAGATTTTTGCCCCCACCGTCAGATAGGCGCGCAGCAGTTTGGGAATGGCGGCTTTTTCCTCCGTCACCATCTCCAGCGGACATTCATGGCTCGGCAGCGGCATCGTCCGCCACGGCGTTTCTGCCAGATTTTTGCGGCATAGCTCGGAATAGGCGGAGGCCCCGGTGGCCGGCTCCTGCGAGGTGAGTGAACTGCAGCCGATCAGATAACGCCCGCCGCGTTCGCGGGCATAATCGGCGATCCCTTTCCATAGCAGCCCCAGCACGATCAGGTTGCGGTGCTGCCGGTGTACGCAGGCGCGGCCCAGCTCCACAATTTGTTTCCGATACGGTTCATAAACCGCGAAGTAAAATTCCTGTTCGCAGTAATAGCCGAGATTTTTGGCCGCGCTGGCGCCCATTTGCAGGCGATAGGTTCCCACAATCTGCCGCGTGGGCACATGCTCGACGAGCAGATGATCGCACACGGCGTCAAACGGATCGGCGTCCAGTCCGGTCGCGTAGGAATGCGCCAGGCCTTCGTTCAGTTCCAGGTTGAAAACCTGAAAACGCAGCGTCTGGGCCGCCTGGATTTCCGCCGGCGAACGCGCCAGCCGGACGGCATATTGCGCCGGGGAACTCACCAGCAACCGCACTGATTCTTTGGTCAAATTCACGGCAAAAGCTTGCTCTAGGTATATGGCGATTATGTGTCAGCCGGGTTAATTTTTCAAGCTTGGAAACTTGTTTGGAATCAACGCTTTCGCGCTGCCAGAAACCGCTCCACATATTTTCCGAGCAAATCCGCCTCCAGATTCACCGCGTCGCCCACCTTCCGCTCGCGCAATGCCGTCACCTCAAATGTGTGCGGAATGATCCAGATGCGGAAACTTTTCTTTTGCACGGCGGCGACCGTCAGGCTGATGCCGTCCACCGCCACCGAGCCTTTGAATACCAGATATTTCATCACGTCCGCCGGCGCGGCGATGTCGAGCACATGATCTTTGCCGGCGCGTTCCCAGCGGCTGATTTTGCCGAGGCCGTCCACATGCCCGGTCACGAAATGGCCGCCCAGCTCGCCGTTGGCGCGGAGCGAGCGCTCGAGGTTCACGAGCGAACCCGGCCGGCCAAATTGAAAATTCGTCCGCTGCCAGCTCTCTTGCAGCAGATCAAATTGGATCAGCTTGAACTTCCCGCGCCCGGTAACCTTCACCGCCGTCAGGCAGCAGCCGTTGACCGCCACGCTGTCGCCAATCTTCACGCCCCGTCCGCAAACCTTGGCGCGCACGGTCAGCGCGATGGATTTTTTGGTCGGCGTGATTTTTTCAATGACGCCCGCTTCTTCAACAATGCCGGTGAACATCGGGAAAAGTTAATGGCGTCGCCGGATTCCGTCGAGTCGCGTTTTGCCAATCAGCCCACCGGCATTGCCATCAATCTACCCGCGCCGTGAGCAGCAAATCTGCGCCGAGCCTGCGCCATTCAACTTCCCGCAGCGGCCGCGCCTCGCGCAAACTTTTCGCGCCGTCGCCGGCCACACCTTTGCGCGCTGCGCGTGCGCCCAGGATTTTCGGCGCATAAAAAAACGCCACCCGCTGCGCGAAACCGCCGAGCAGGAACGAGGCGTTCACCTCGCCGCCGCCCTCCACCAGCAGGCTGGTCACATTTTCGGCGCCAAGTTTTTTCAGCAGCCGGCGCAGGTCAATTGCCGCTGGCCGCTGGCCGCTGGCGGATTTCCCTGCCGGCCCGGTGACGACCTTCACTTTTTTTGCCAGGGCCGCGACGCGTTTTTTTGGTGCCAATTTACCGACGACAATTGTCGTCAGCGCCGCAAATTCATCGCTCACCACTTTCGCGTCCAGCGGCGTCCGCGCCCGCGAATCAAGGATGATCCGGCGAAGCGGTTTCCCCATCTGCCATCTGCCATCTGCCATCTGCTTTCTTGCCATCAGGCTCGGATCATCTGCCAGAATGGTGTTGATGCCGGCCAGAATGGCATCGCTGCCCTGGCGCAGTTTCATCCCGTGCGCCCGGGCTTTTTCGCCGGTGATCCACTTGGATTCGCCGCCCGCCGTGGCAATTTTCCCGTCCAGCGCCATCGCTGCCTTCACCGTGACAAACGGCGTGCGCCGGACAATCCAGTGGTTGAAGGCTTCGTTCAGCTCCGCACATTGGCGGTCCAAAACTCCCTGGACTATGGCAATGCCGTCGCGCTGCAATATCTTGAAACCTCTGCCCGCGTGCTGCGGATTTGGATCCGTCGCGCCAACGACAACTTTTTTAATGCCGGCGGCGGCGATGGCCTCCGTGCAGGGCGGCGTGCGGCCGTGTGTGCAGCAGGGTTCGAGCGTGACGTAAAGGGTCGCGCCGCGCGGCGAGTGGCCGTGGTTTTGCGCGTCGCGCAGCGCCTCGATTTCCGCGTGCGGCCGGCCCGCGCGCCGGTGCCAGCCGCGTCCGATGATTTTTCCGCCTTTCACCAGCACCGCCCCAACCATCGGATTCGGCGAAGTCTTGCCGGCACCGCGCCGGGCCAGTTGCCAAGCCCGGTTCATGAAAACAACGTCCACGGCCGCCGCCAGCGGCCGCGAACTCGATTTTGCAATTGCTTTCATTTCGCCATTCTTTCCCGAAATCCGCGCTTCAGCAAACTTGTTTCACTCGGTGCCTCTCAAAATTCCCAATGCACCCGCGCGCTGAAAAAAGACACCGGCCCGCGATCCTGGTTGAACGCCGGGTCGGCGATGAATTGATAATCCAGCGAAGTGTGAATCTTCTTCCATATTTTGAAATCATAGTAGGTTTCCAGGATTTTTTCCCAGCCGTAATTCAAGTTGCCATCGCCGGCTAAAATGCCGGTGCCGCCGGCCGCGAAAAATTCCTGATGCGCTTTGGAAATGCCGTTGAGCACGCCGGCCAGACCAAACGTGTCGTCGGGGCGCTGCCAGGCTTCGCCTTTGATGCTCAGGCCCGCCGTGGCCGTGTAATCCACATCGCTGAAGACCCAGCCTTGGTTTTGTCCGTTGCTCCAGCCGAGCCGCGAAAACACGCCGACGTTTTTGAAAACCTCCTGTTCGAGGTTGAGGCCGAAACCGTATTTGTAACGAAATCCCGCCGCGGCCGTGATGTCGGCGGGCCGGATCGGACTGTTTACCGCCTCCTGATAACTGCCCATGTTGGCGCGGTTCAAATAGGCGAGCAGACGAACCGTTCCCGGATGCGCGTTGACGCTGTAACGGCGTTCGAATTCCGTGACCATGCCCCACGCCTCCAGCACCGGACCGTCTTGCGCCGAACCGTCAAACGGCCATTTGAGCAGCCGGTCCTCGCCGGTCAAAGAATTCGCATAGCGCGGCATCTGAAAAAATCCGTAGCGCCAAGTCCAGCTCGGCTGATTCAATTCCACGGCCAAACCGGTGGTATACCCGATGGCGTCCGCCGGATAATCCCACGCTTCGTTCGCCATCAGCGCCCAGTTCACGAATTGCGTGCGTGGATCGTTCGCATAGGCGTTGTTGTCAAAAATATCCTTGGCGCTGAACCGCCCGAGCGTGAAGGTGAGCCGCGCAACATCCTGTTTCCCGGCGAGCGTAAATTGGTCGTCCTCGATGTTTTCCTGTTCGCCGCCGAAGCCAATCGTCTGCCGGATGAACAGCCGCGTGCTGGCGCCGTTGGGAACGCCGGTGCCCAGCCGGAAGGCTTCGCCGTTGGGAAAACCGTCCACGCCGAGCGTGTTATTCACGCCAGCGCCCTGCCACATCAGGCCGTCCATGTGCGCCTCGGCCCCGCGCCACAGCCGGACGCCGGCCATCACATCCAGCGAAACGGATTCGCGCGTTTCGCCGCCGGCCGGCAGGCTGTTCGGCCCGGAATATTTCGCGGAAAAGCCGGGGTAGCCTTGCACGATTTCAGTGTTCTGGACGTGGAAATTCCAATTCGGTTCGCCCGCCGGGGATGGGGTGGCGTCTTCCGCCGTGGCAACTGAAGCCGCGGTGGCCAGCGCGGCCGCCAGCGGCCGCCAGGGGATCTTTCTCATAATATGTAGTCTAGGCTACAAAGCGGAGCCGGCCCGTCAATCACAATCAGGTTGTCGCTGCAAAACCTTTCGCCGCCGCCGGAAGAGATGGGTTGACAAAAACCACGCCGCCATATACCCCTACCCCCTATGACCGGTCAAGCGACATTCTTGAGCCCCGTTTGACCGTTGGAACACTTTTACCTTTTGCCATGAAAGCCAGACATGCCCGTCCCGGACTGGAAAAAAGAGCGCTGGTCGTCCGCCTGCGCAAGATTAAGGGCCAGCTCGAGGCCATCGAAAAAATGGTGGAGGCCGACGCCGATTCCTCCGACGTGCTGATGCAGGTGGTCTCGTCGCGCCGCGCGCTGAAGTCGTTCAGCGAGGAGGTGATCGAATCGCATTTGCACGCCTGCATGGAAAGCTCCCGCAGTCCGTCCGAGGGCCGCGCCAACCTGCGCTCGCTGCTCACCGTTTTGGAACGCTACGTTGCCTGATATCATTTTATGCCTCCCGTCAAAAACCCCAACGGCCAGCCGGCGGCTGATTTAATGCGCGATGCGGCCACGCAGGAAGTCGCCGACATCCTTCAACGCCTGAACACCTCGCCGGCTGGCTTGTCCGAAGACGAAGCGGCGGAGCGGTTGGAGGTTTTCGGCCCCAACGAAGTTGGCCAGGAAAAGAAACATGAATGGCTGCACCGGCTGTGGGTCGCCGTCCGCAACCCGCTGGTAATCCTGCTGACCGTTTTATCCATCCTGTCCTACGCCACCGACGACATTCCCGGCGGGACGATGATGCTGATCATGGTGGCCCTGGGCGTCACGCTGCGCTTCGTGCAGGAAACGAAGGCGAACAATGCGGCGGCCAAGCTCAAGGCGATGATCAAAGTCACCGCTACCGTGGTGCGCGATGGACAGCAGAAGGAAATCCCACTGAAAGACCTCGTCCCCGGCGACGTGGTGAAGCTGTCCGCCGGCGACATGATTCCCGGCGATGTGCGGCTGCTGGCGGCGAAAGATCTGTTCATCATCCAAGCCACCTTGACCGGCGAATCCCTGCCGGTGGAAAAATCCGATGCGCGCGATGCCCGCCCCAATGTTTCATCCATCGAACACACGAACCTGTGCTTCCTCGGCACCAGCGTGGAAAGCGGCGCGGCCACCGCCGTGATCCTCACGACGGGCGCCCAGACCTATTTCGGCAAAGTGGCCAGCAGCCTGGCCGCGCAGCAGCCCGACACCGCCTTCGACAAGGGCGTGAAAAAATTCGTCTGGCTCATGCTGACGTTCATGCTGGTGATGGTGCCGATGGTTTTTCTCATCAACGGCTTCCTGAAGCACGATTGGAAAAACGCCTTCTTCTTCGCGATGGCCGTGGCCGTCGGGCTGACGCCGGAAATGCTGCCGATGATCGTTTCCGTCTGTCTTTCCAAGGGCGCGCTGGCAATGGCAAAGAAAAAAGTCATCGTCAAAAAACTCAATTCCATCCAGAACTTCGGCGCGATGGACGTGCTCTGCACGGACAAGACCGGCACGCTGACGATTGACCACGTCATTCTCGAACTGCATGTGGACGTGTTCAAAAACGAAAGCGAAGCCGTGCTGCGCGACGCCTATCTCATCAGCCATTTCCAGACCGGCTTGAAAAACGTCCTGGATCGCGCCGTGCTAAAATACAAGGAGCTGCACGGCGAACTGGGCATTGATAAATACAAGATGGTGGATGAAATCCCGTTCGACTTTTCGCGCCGCATGATGTCCGTGGCCATCGAACTGCCGAATGGCGAGCGCCAGTTGCTTACGAAAGGCGCGCCGGAAGCCGTGTTCGCCAAATGCTCGCATTTTGAGAGTGACGGCGAAATTCTGCCGATGGAACCGATTCTCGTCGGCGACCTCGTGCAGCAGGTGAATGAATTGAGCGAAGACGGCTTTCGCGTGCTCGCGGTGGCCACGAAAAAACTCGGCGCGCAAACCACCTTCACCAAAGCCGATGAAAGCGATCTGGTGTTGACTGGCTACCTCGCGTTCCTCGATCCGCCGAAGGATTCCGCCGCCAAAGCCATCACCGCGCTGCGGCAAAACGGCATCACCGTGAAGGTGTTGACCGGCGACAATGACCTCGTCACCCGCAAAGTGTGCAGCGAAGTCGGCATCCACGCGGAAAAAATTCTGCTCGGCAGCCAGGTGGAAAAATTGACGGACGAGGAGCTGGCCAAGGAAGTCGAGCTGACGGACGTGTTCGCCCGCCTGTCACCTGCGCATAAAAAACGCGTCGTGCAGGCGTTGCAAAAGAACCTGCACGTCGTCGGCTTCATGGGCGACGGCATCAACGACGCGCCCGCGCTGCGCGCCGCCGACGTGGGGCTTTCCGTGGACACCGCCGTGGACATCGCCAAGGAATCCGCCGACATGATCCTGCTGGAAAAGGATTTGATGGTGTTGGAGGAAGGCGTGCTCGAAGGCCGCAAGGTGTTCGTGAACATTCTGAAATACATCCGCATGGGTGCCAGTTCCAACTTCGGCAACATGTTCAGCGTGCTCGGCGCGAGCGCATGGCTGCCGTATCTGCCGATGCAGCCGATCCAGGTGCTGACAAACAACCTGCTTTACGATTTTTCGCAGGTGCCGATTCCCACCGACAACGTCGGCACCGCGGTCATCTCGAAACCGCGCCCGTGGCACATGGGTGAAATCACCCGGTTCATCCTGTTCATCGGACCGATCAGCTCCATTTTCGACTACACCACCTATGCCCTGATGTGGTTTTACTTCAAGTGCAACACCGTGGTGATCCCGCCGGAACTGGCCGCGAAATTCGGCGACGATGCCGCCAACCACACCTACGCCGCGCACCTGTTCAATACCGGCTGGTTCGTGGAATCGCTGATGACGCAGACGCTCATCATCCACATCATCCGCACCAACCAGATTCCGTTTATCCAATCGCGCGCGAGTTGGCAACTGACGATGACGACCATCGTCATCATGGCTGCCGGCGCGTGGCTGCCGTTCTCGCCGCTGGCGCAGTATCTGGGCTTTGTGCCGCTGCCGTGGCAGTTCTGGCCGCTGCTGGCGGTGACCCTGCTGTGCTATGTCGGCCTGACACAGCTGATCAAGCAGTGGATGGTGAAGAAAAACTGGATTTGAAAACAGTTCCACCAGTTCGGCGTCGTCGGGCGTTGGTGCGGGCGGCAAAATGCGTCGCCAGCTTTGCCCGCGCTTTTTCCCCAGCATAGGTTCACGAATGGAAGAATTTGTCACCATCCAGTGCCCGTTCTGTGGCTCGCGGTTTGAAACCGCCATTGACACGAGCATCGCCAGCCAGCGATTCACGACCGATTGCGAAGTCTGCTGCCGCCCATTCGAGGTCTTGGCCGAATGTGAACCGGGTGAAATCCTGAATGTGCAGACACTGGCCGATTGAGTTGCCGGTAGTACCTTGACCCCTTGTAAAATCAAGCATCGCAAAAAAGGGTCGGATTTTTGCAGTCTCTGCTAACCAATCCCAAAATCACAGTGGCGTCGGCAGAGTTTACACTTTAAGCGTTATTTTGGGTGTTTTGACGAATTGGTGAAATGTCATAAACTACTATGAGTGAATGGATTAATAATTTTTTATGCCCTGTTTTACCAGTTGGCACCGGCATTGCTTAAGTGATGGCAGTCGTTAGACCATTAACAATCAAACAACTGTATAAAATGAAAAAAATGATTAAACTCGCAGGCATCGCCGCCGTGGCGCTCGTCCTGGTTCAGTCCGTTCAAGCCATTCCGATCTCCGGAGCCATCGGTATCACCGGGGCAGTTCAATTCAACACCTCCTCGGCTGGAAACGCTAGCTCTGTCACCACTTGGGTGAATCCGACCGTCAATTTGACCTCCGGTGCGTTCAATATTATTCCGCTCAACTCGTCCGTGACGTTTTACAACGCCATTTGGAATTTTGTCACCACCTCGCCGACGCTGCCGTTCTTCTGGACGGTGAGCAATGGCACGAGCGGTTTTCAATTCATTTTGAATTCCTCGTCGATCACGGCTCAAGGACCGGGCTTCGTGGTGGTCAACGGCACCGGTACCATCACGGCGACGGGTGCCAATCCGTCTGGCTATACGGCGACCGTTTTGGGTTGGAGCTTCACCAGCCAGGATCCAGCCGTCACGCACAATCCCGACCAATGGACGTTCTCGGCCTCGGCCAACTCTGTCCCGGACGGCGGCGCGACGGTCATGCTGCTCGGCATCGCCCTCTCCGGCGTCGCCCTGCTTCGCAAGAAGCTGACGGCCTGATCAGCAGCCAGTTCAATCAATTCAAAAACAAGGCGGGAAGCAATTCCCGCCTTGTTTTTTTGCTTTTTTGGTCCAGGAACCGGCGTTCAGTCCGCCCCCTAAACCTTGTAGCCGCCGACGTGAGGAGTCTCATCCTGCAGACTCCGCACTCCGCTCTCCGCAATTGAACTGCGTCTTCCTTGCCAAAACCAAGCGCGCGCCGCAACTTGTCCCGCGCGCCCAAGGCTGAAAACCAAAGAAAAAAAGCTTTTCCCTTCGCCGCCTTCGCCCCCTTCGCGCTCTTCGCGCGAAATATACGACTGCCCTAGAGCCTGTTAACACTAATGCGTAGAGCTTCGACAATCAGGGCCAGGACGATGAAGCCCAGGAACAGAATGTCGAGTTTGTCGAACCGACAAAAGACGCGGCGATAG
>Ga0302278_10000047_pt1 | contig 138509 bp, 129 predicted proteins | sample III_Bog_N3_2_FD_194543 | JGI IMG/M metagenome (GOLD analysis project Ga0302278, IMG submission 194543) | Peat permafrost microbial communities from Stordalen Mire near Abisko, Sweden - III_Bog_N3_2 | ecosystem: Environmental > Terrestrial > Soil > Wetlands > Peat | place: Sweden: Abisko...
GCACTGAGCGTGGCGCTCCATTAATCGAGGCGCGGGACCGAGTTGAAGCGAACGAGCTGCGGCGTGGCGCCCCGCACGCCAATGGTGGTGATCGAACCGTTCTCCAGTCGAGTGCGCCAGGCCGTCGAGGGACTCGCGCCGAGGGCCCAGACGGTGGCCGATTTGATCGGCGAGACGTGACTCACGATCGCCAGGTGGCGCCGGGCGTCGTGCAGCAGGCTCCCCTCGTCGGCCAGGAGCTCATCCAACGCCCCGTGCACGCGCTGGTCGACTTCGGCGAGCGACTCTCCCCCGCCGAAAGCGAGTTCGTGACCGTGCTCGAAGGCGCGCCAGTGCTCACCGGTCAAGGCGCTGACCGGTTGTCCGTCTAAGTCGCCGTAGTCGACCTCGATGAAGGCCTCCTTCACGCGGGCGCTGAGACCGGGCAGGGCGAGGGCCGCGGTCTCTCGAGCGCGCGCGAGGGGTGAGGTCCATACCTGCTCCACCCCCTCTAAGTAGGGTGCCAGGGCCCGGGCCTGTCGCTCGCCGTGCTCGGTGAGGTGCGGGTCGCTGCGACCAACGAGCAGTCCCTGCGCGTTGGTGGTCGTCTGTCCGTGGCGAACCAGGATGATCACGGCAACAAAAGCCGTCCACACTCGGGACAGTCCATGAACGTCTCGGGCGCCTGAGCCTTGAAGCGGTCGAAATCGAGTGGCGACAGCGCCAGGCGACATCCGTCGCAGCGTCCCTCGACGACGAGGGCGGCGCCGGAGGTGCCCACGCGCGCGAGGGCCGCTTCGTAGCGAGTGCGCAGGGCACCCGGCAGTTGCTCGGCGAGCGGTGCGCGAGCGTCGCGCAGCGAGACGAGCTCTTCATCCAAGGACGCCTGCAACTGGGCGACCGCGTCGCGCAGTTCGCCTCGTCGAACGACCCCGGGTTGCGCACGATGCTTGATCTCGCTCACGCGCGATTCGAGGGGCTCGAGCTCGAGGAGTAACTCGAGTTCGCGGTCCTCGCTGCGCGCGAGTAGCTCGTTGACGTGGCCGAGCTCGACCTGGAGGGCCGTGAGCTCTCGCGCGTTCGCCGTCGAGGCCCCGAGCGTGGTATCGAGGTCGCGGGCGCGGCGCTTCAGACGCTCCGACTCGGCGGCGGCCGCGTCGGCGGCGGCCTTTACGGGGGCCAGAGCGGACTCGGCGATCTTCAAATCCGAGAGGAGACCTCGAAGTTCGCTCTCGAGCGCGACGAGTTCGCGATGTTCGGGCAGGTGGGTCTTTTGGGAGTTCACGCGGTCAATCCAGCGGTCCGCCTCCATCACGGCGCGCACCGCGTCAGTCTCACTCACCTCGTCAGTCTTTCACGCCGAAGGTCGATCGCGACCGGGCGAGCTTGTCCAACGCCGGCGCGAGTCCCGGCTCCGCGCGCCCGGGCGCGAGCACGAAGTCGAACCAGTCCACTTCGGGGCTCTCGTGATCGGGCGGGTGGGGATCGATCGGCTCGGCGAGGACGACGTAGCGCAGGTCGTAGTGCGTGTGTCCCTTCGGACCGGGGTGCACGTCCACGTGGAACAGCGTCACCGGATCGACGTGGTGAACGACGAGTCCGGTCTCCTCGGTCGTCTCGCGTAGCGCGGCTGCCTCGGGCGTCTCACCGGCGTCGATATGGCCACCGGGCTGGACCCAGATGCCCAGGCGTCGGTGTCGGTGCAGGATGATCCCGCGCGAGGAGAGGACGAATGCCGAGGCGGTCAGGTGGTGCTCATCGGCGTATTCGCTGAACGGGTCGCCGGGCCAGGTGAGCCGCTCTAACGTCGCGGCAATGGACACGGCTTCTCGGTCGTTGACCGGCGTGATGCGCGCTATCTGTTGGCGCAGCGCCTCGTGACTCACGACTCGCGAAGTAACGCCGCCACCGAAGGGGGCACCTCGATGTCCCCGGTGGCCATCGCACCATTGGAGTCGGGGACCGGCGCGCCAAAGACGAGTCGCGCGGGCACCGTGCCCGACCAGATCGGCAGCGCCGCGTCGTGCTCATCGTCCTCGGTCGGCCCCGAGGAGACTTTGGCCGACGCCTCGTCGATGTCGACCGCGACGACCATCGTCAATCGCAGCTCTTGCTCGCTCGACGCGCGCACCTCTTCGGCACGTCCCGCCAACACGCGCTCGACGAAGAGCGAGAGCACCCTCGCCTTTTCCGTCATGTCGGTGACCTCACGGGCGGCGCCGACGACCGTCACCGACCGGTACGCGATTGAGGACTCGAAGCCGCTGCGCGCGAGGCGCAGTCCGTCGTAGAGGGTGGCGGTCACGAAGGCCTCACCGTCGCGCGTGATCGACTTGAGGATCTCATTGGAGGGGCTGCCGTGCAGGTAGAGGGTGCGGCCGTCTCGCGCGTGGAGTGTCGGCAACGCGACGGGCCGCTCGCGCACCATCGCCGCCACGTGACAGAGGCGAGCCTCGTCGAGGATCGAATAGATGACCAGTTCGTCGTAGTTGGCCTTCGTCGCGAGCCGTCGCACGCGCGTGCGCGGTCCCGGTCCGAGCGCGCCGTCGTTCACGGACGAATTTCGCCGCTGAGGAAGGTCCGCGTCATCCCGGCGACTTCGACATTGTGCTCGAAGAGTCGTGCGTACATCATCCCCCCGCGAGCGCTGGCTTGGCGCACCGCCACGGTGGGCGAACCAACCTTCTCCACCCACCACGGCGCGACTGCGCACATGGCGCTGCCGGTGACCGGGTCCTCCCCGAGGCCGAGGCGCGGGGCGAAGACCCGAATCGAGACGTCGACGCCGGGACCGCCGTGGCAGGCGGCCACCACGATGGAACCGGGCACCGCGAAGAGGCCGAGTGGATCGACGTTGAGACCGCAGAGCGTGTCGTAGTCCGACACCACCGCCACGACGATCTCGGGACCGGCTTGAAAGCTCTCGTGCACCTCACCCAGCGCGTCGTTAAAGACGGTCGGATCGAGCGACGAGAGCGCCACGCGCGGCAGGTCGATCCCCAAGAGACCGTCGTTCAGGCGCCGCCCCGAGAGCACGCCGGCGCGCGTGGCGAAGAAGTGCTCCCCGCCGGGTGCGCCGAGTTCGTTCACCAACACGTGCAACGCCGCCAACGTGGCGTGCCCGCAGAGATCGACTTCGACGGTCGGGGTGAACCACCGGAGCGACCACTGGTCCCCGACGCGCCGCACGAAGGCCGTCTCGGAGACACCCATCTCGAAGGCGATCTGTTGGAGTTCGTCGTCGGGGAGGGGGTGTTCGAGCAGGACGACGACCGCGGGGTTGCCTCGCTCGTTCTCCCCAATGAACGCGTCGACCCACCACAGTCGATGCCCGAAGGTCACGTCGACGGATTCCACCATAAGAGACTGCCACACCGTCGCGGCACCTCGGTAGTGTTGAACGGTGCGTGTCGCAACGTTTAATCTTCACGCCGGAGTCGACGGTTGGGGCCGCCCCACTCGGGCCCTCGAGGTCGTCAAGGACCTCGACGCCGACGTCATCGTCCTACCCGAGCTCTGGCGCGCCGACGAGGGGCACGACTTTTTCACGGACCTTTCGGCGACGCTGCGCGTCGCCGGGGGCTTCGCGCCACTGGCCCACGGCGAGCGCGTCACCACCGGCGTCGGCGGCGCGGGCTGGCAGCCACGTCTCGCCCACTTCGTCGGCGAGCGGGGACTCTTCTTCACCGAACACCGGGACCTCACCAAGTCCCAGCTCGCCAGTCGGGCACTGCGCGAACACGTCGAGCCCGGCACGTGGGGCCTGGCGTTGCTCACCCGTTTCGAGATCGAGGACATCAAGACCGTCTCCCTCGGACGCCTGCCGCGCGAGAAGGTCCAACGCGCCTTCATCGTGGCGCGACTGCGCGACCAGGACCGTTCCTTTTACGTGGTGGCCGTGCACGGCGCGCATATCTCGCACGGTTCGCACCTCCAGTACCGACGGATCAACGACTACGTCGCCACGCTCGAGCCCGGCGTCGCGGTGCTCGTGGCCGGCGACTTCAACGCCTGGCGTCCACTGCTGCGGCTCTACCTACCCGGCTGGCGATCCTTAGCCAAGGGCCGTACGTGGCCGACGCCACGTCCCCACTCCCAGATCGACCACGTGCTCGGTCGTGGCCCGTGGCACCGCGTCGCGAGCTTCACCCGCGACGGCGGCAGCGACCATTTGGCGCTCGTCGCCGACCTCGAACTGCGTTAGTCGAGCTCCATTCGCGAACTTTCCGGCAGCCGCGCGAGCAGGCCGAGCAGCGGCAAGAGCGGCAAGAACGTGAGCAGCGCCGGGAGTCGCAGCGACCCCGCACCGGTCACGTGCACGCTGTCACCGATCAGACCAAAGACGAGCAGTCCGGTCATCGCCCCGAGCACCCCGGCCACCACGACCCACCCCGCAGCGGTGGCGCGGAAGTGGTGCGCGAAGAGCTCCGTGCTCAACGCGGCGATGGCGGGGGCCAAGAGACCGCCGGCGAAGACCCCGCTCATGTAACCGAGCACGAAGGCGTCCTTGCCCCCGCCGTAGGCGAGCGACGCGGTCGCCGCCGTCGCGAGGGTCCCGAGCACCACGGTCCAGCGACGACCGAAGGCTCGCGCGCAGTACCGGCTGGTCAACAGACCGGCGAGGCCAGTGATGGCCGACAGCGCCACCACCAGCGCCACGACCTCGGGTTTGATCTTCAAGACGCTCTCGCCGTAGACGAAGGTGAAGCCACTCGCCGGGCCCGAGATCACTCCGATGAGAAAGACCACGACCCCCACGATCAAGACCCGCACCCGCATCCCTTCGGGCACCGCACCGAGTCGCGCGAGCGGCACGTCGTCACGGCGCACGGTCGGCTCGGGAACCCGGCGCAGCATTGGTGTGATGAAGAACACCGGGACGATGGCCAACGCGAAGAGCCAGCGGAACGAGTCCGCGCCGCGTATCACGCCGTGGAGGACCGCGGCCAGTCCCGCGCCGATGCCGGCCCCGGCCGAGACGATGACCAATCGGTCTATCCGACGTTTCGTGCTGGAGAGTTCGACGGTCACCACCGAGACGATCGTTGAAGTGGTTGAGAGCAACGGCCTCGCGAGCGCGAAGCAGAGTACGAAGAACCAGTAGGAGGGACTGAGCGAGGCGAACGCGGTGATCACGAGACCAAGGAGCAACGTGCGGCGCAGTACCGTCGTTCGACCCCAGCGGTCGGCCAGTGACGCGAGGGGCAGGGCGCCCAACGAGGCGAGACGCAAGACGGCGAGGCCGATCCCGAGCACCGAGCCCGACAGTCCCACCACACTCTGGAGCGAGTGCGTCGAGGTGTGGTGCCCGAAGTGTCGAGCCACGTCCGCGAGCGACGCCACGGCACCGAACTGCGCGAACCCGGCGACCAGCGCGACGAGAAAGAGTGCGACGGTGACGGCGTGCCAGCTGCGCGGGTCGGCCCCCTCGAGCGACGCCTCAGCCAAGGAGCACGCTCTCGTCGACCGACACCAGGGTCTTGCCGTGGTTCTCCCCGCTAAAGAGGAGGTTCAAGGCGTCGGGCGCGTGTTCGAGACCGGCGACGACGTGTTCTTGGTGATGAAGCTGGCCCGTGGCGACCATGACCGCCAGTGCGGCGCGCGCCTCGTCGTAGCGCGGGGTGTAGTCGAACACCAAGAAACCTTCCATCCGTGCGCGACGGGTAATGAGCGACGCGGTGTTCTCGAGGCCGTAGCGCTCGGTGGCGCTGTACTGGGAGATCGCGCCGCAGAGCACGATGCGCGCGCGCATCGCGAGGTTCGCCAAGACGTCGTCGAGTATCGCGCCACCAACGTTGTCGAAGTAGAGGTCCACGCCGTCGGGACAGGCCGCGCGCAGTCGCCGCCGCAGGTGTTCTTCGCGGTAGTCGAGGCACTCGTCGAATCCGTAACGCTCGACGACCTCGAGACACTTCTGGGCACCGCCCGCGATACCGACAACCTTCTTCGCCCCGCGGGCCTTGGCGACCTGACCGGCGACCGAGCCGGTGGCGCCCGCCGCGCCCGACACGACCACCACGTCGCCCTCTTTGAGTTGCCCGACGTCCAAGACGCCGAAGTACGCGGTGATACCCGTCACCCCGAGCACGTTCATCACCGTGGCGAGGTCGAGTCCGAGTCCTTTGGGCAAGACCGCGAACCGGTTCGCGTCGCTCGCGATGGCCCACTCCTGCCAGCCGGTCATCCCGAACACGACGTCACCGACTTCGAGGCGTGGGGTCTTCGACTCGACGACGACGCCGGTGCCCCCGCTACGGATCACCTCGCCCAGTTGAATCGCGGGCATGTAGCCGGGTGCGTCGTCCATCCAGGTCCTGATCGTCGGGTCGATGCTGAGCAGCCCGACCTTGATCAGCGCCTCGCCCTCAGCGGGCACCGGCCGTGGCGTCACGACGAGTGTCGTGGTCGATGCGTCAACGAGGCCTCTCGGTCGCTCGGCCAGCACGATCTGTCGATTCTCCATCGGGTCTCCTTCGTTATCGTTCCTCGCCATCATCTCATCGCCGCCGACGTCACGGCGCGTGACGCTCAGCGACGACGACGCAGCCGGATGATGACCTCGTCGACGACTTCACTCGTCGAGGCGTCCCCGCCGAGGTCGAAGGTACGCACGCCCTGCGCGGCGGCGCCCAACGTCGCCTCGCGTAGGGCGACCGCGGCGTCCGCGCACCCGTCGTCCCCGCGGTAGCCGGCGTGCTCGAGCACCGCGGCGCAGGCGAGCAACATCGCCATCGGGTTCGCTACGTTCTTGCCCTCTAAGGACGGCGCGGTGCCGTGGGGCGCCTCGGCCATGGCGACGGTGGTCTCGAGGTTCTCATCGAGCGCCAACAGCACCGACTCCGCTCCGGCGATCGAGCCGAACATCGCGAGCACCAGGTCGCTCAAACAGTCCCCGTCGCGATTGAGCGCGGGGATCACCACGGGCGAGTCCCACCCCTCGGTCATGAGTCCGGCGTAGGCGGCGTCGATCAGCATGGGCCGGTAGTTGACCGCCGGGTGACGAGTGGCGGCGGCGTCCATCTCCTCTTTCAACATCCCTTCGTAGATGGCGGACACCGTCCACTTCGGTCCTCCGTAGACGAGACCGCCGAGGGACGCGGCGGCGCGAAAGGAGAACTCGGCGACCGAGCGACACGTCGATCGGTCGATACGCTCAGTGCGCCAGGCGGACTCTTCGTAGGTGCCCGGCGACCCGTCACGACCTTCGGCGGCGCCGTAGGCGTCGCCCACGGCCATGCGCACCACCACGACCGGATAGCTGAGCGCCACGATGGGGGTCACCCCGGGGATCCGCCGACCCGTGCGAACGATCACCGTGCCGCCGATGCCCTCACGCAAGACGCGGTTGGGTGAGCCCACGGAGCCGATCTCGGTGGGCGTGACCGTCGCCGCCTTGAGGCCGAGTCCCGTTTCTTTCATCGCCGCGGCCGCTTCGTGCACGACGCCGTTGTTGGTCGCCTGACGCGTGGCCAGTGAAAGATCAAAACGTACGAAGTCGAGTTCGAAGCCGATCACCGAGGGTTCGAGGACGCGCAGCGACTGCTCGAGGAGTTCTTGACCCGTTTGGTCCCCTTCACAGACCACGATGGTGGGCCGAGTAGACATGGCGAACTCCTAAGGATCGAAACGAGGCGTAGCGGTTACTTTAATGTTGCCGACTCGACCGGAGTGGCGCGGACGTGCTCAGCCGACGCGGGTGATCTCGACGACCACGCCGAGCGCGCTCGAGCGGTCGCCGTGGTAGATGCCCTTTAAGGGAGGCACGTCACCGTATTCGCGACCCTTCGCGACCACCACGTGATGCAGGCCCACCGTGCCCCCATTGGTCGGATCGATGCCGAACCAGTCGCCACAGAAGTACTCGACCCAGGCGTGGCTCTCCCCGACGACCTTCTCGCCGACGCGGTCCTCATCCTTGGCGTAGAGGTAACCCGACACGTAGCGTGCGGGCACCCCCACGCAGCGCAACAGTGCGATCGTCACGTGACTCAGGTCCTGGCAGACGCCCGCGCCCTGTTCCCAGACCTCTTGGGCGGTCGAAGAGACCTGGGTCGCGCCACGCACGTAGGCGACGCGCTCACGGACCCAGGCCATGACCGCCTCGACGACGGCGTGGACCTGCTCTTGTCCCGAGACGAGAGCGCGGAGCTCTTCGAGGACGCCAATGGACATGGTGGTGCGCGGCGTGGGAGCGAGGTACTCCGCGAGTAGGTCGAGCGTGGCGCCCGAACGCAGCGAACTGAGCGGGACGTTGTCGCCCCCGTGTACTTCGCCCATGGTCTCGACCGTGGCTTCGGCGACGACCTGGAGTCGGTGGTGGGACTGTTGAAGGTCGAAGGTGGTCACGATGGTCCCGAAGTAGTCGCGGTACGTCGACTGAACGGCGAAGGGGTGCACGCTCAACGACGACTCCAGTACCCGCTGACGAGGTGAGGTCACCGGGGTCATACGGGCCTCGTTGTACGAAGAGTCGGCGACGCCGTCGTAACTGAAACCGGTGACGTGGCGAATCTTGAAGAGCATGCTCGCCTCGACCAGGGTCACGTGCCGACCTCACTCGCCCAGCTCGTCGCGACGCTCTGGCGAAAGTAGTTCGACGTCACCTGGTTATTCGCCGTCGCGCTGGTCGTCTCGAGCAACGTCAAGATCTCCGACAGGTTCGACAGCAGCGCCTGGGGGTCCATGTACTCCAAGCGTGACTGGGTCGTGCGAATAGTACGGCGGGCCTGATCGACCACGTCGAGGTGCGTGCTCGCACGCGTGAGTTCATCGAGACACTGATCGGCCACGATCAACGAGTGGTACGCCGAACGGGGAAAGACCCGGTCCAGCAGCAAAAACGAGGCGATCGCCTCGGGGTCCGACCGGCGCACCGACGAACGAAGGTAGGACTCCATCGCCCCGGCGGCGCGCAGCAGCGTGAGCCAGTCGGGCGAGTGCTCCGCCGCGAAGAGCCGACCCTGGAGGAGACGGGCGGTCATGTCGATGCGTTCGAGGCTCCGTCCGAGCACGAGGTAGGCCCAGGTCTCGTCGTGGCTGATGGTCGCGTCGGTCAACCCGGCGAAGAGCGCGGAACGGTCACGGATGAAGCGCAGGTAACTCGCGGGACCCACGCGCGACGCCTCTTCTCGCTGGGCGCCGAGGTCGTTGCGCGTCGAGTTGAGGCAGACCCACATCTCGGACGAGATGACCTCTCGGGCGCGCCGGGCGTTGTCGTGGGCGGCGAGGACTGCCCCGGTGATGGCACTGGGGTTCTCGGACTCGTAGACGAGTTCTTCCAACACCGTCTGAACGTTCACCGCCTCCTCGCCCGCGGGCTTCATGCCCAAAATGGCGAAGAGCGAACGGCACGTGACTTGTGAGTCGCCGAAGGGGTCCTCCGCGATCCGGTGAATGTAGGCGTCGACGATGCGCGAGGTGTCGTCGGCGCGCTCGACGTACCGTCCGGTCCAGTAGATCAACTCGGCGAGCCGAGCGAGCATGCCCCGATTCACTGATCGAAGCCCGACTGGGGCTCGGGACCGTGTTGACGCTCCGGTCGACGAGCGCGGGCCAACACGTCGGCCTCACTCAACGGCGCCGAGTCTTCGACTGGGCCGCGCGTCGGCGAGACGGCGTCGGCCAGCACCCACGTGTCCTTCGACCCCCCGCCCTGGCTCGAGTTCACGACGAGTGCCCCTTCGGGTAAGGCGACGCGCGTGAGTCCGCCCGGCAGTACCCAAACCTCCTTGCCGTCGTTCACGGCGAAGGGGCGCAGGTCGACGTGGCGCGGTACCAGTTGGTCATCGACGAAGGTCGGCACCGTCGAGAGGGCGACGGTGCGCTGGGCGATGTAGCCGCGTGGGTCCTCCAACAACTCTTCTCGCACCGCCAGCAACGTCGCCTCGTCGCTCTGGGGGCCAATGATGATGCCCTTGCCACCCGAGCCGTCAACGGGTTTGACGACGTAGCGCTCTAAGTGTTCGAGCACCTCGTGGAGGACCTCGGGCTCATCGAGGCGATAGGACTCGACGTTGTCGATCAGCGGCTCCTCGTGGAGGAAGTACCGAATGAGATCAGGCACGTAGGTGTAGATCAGTTTGTCGTCCGCCACGCCGTTACCGATGGCGTTGGCGATCGTGACGGTCTTCGCACGCGCGGCGTTCACCAGTCCCGCGACCCCCACCACCGAGTCCGGTCGAAAGTGCAGCGGATCGAGCCACTCGTCATCCACACGGCGATAGATCACGTGTACGGGTCGCTCGCCTCGCGTGGTCCTCATCAACACGCAGTTGCCCACGACCTTGAGGTCGCTACCTTCTACGAGTTCGATGCCCATGAGCCGAGCGAGCAAGACGTGTTCGAAGTAGGCCGCGTTGTGCACCCCCGGCGTCAGCACCACCACGGTCGGGTCACGCACTCCCTCGGGCGCCGAGAGCCGCAGCGCGCGCAAGAGGCGCGCCGGGTATTCGTCCACCGGGTGTACGCGGTAGTGCGTGAAGAGCGAACCGAAACTTTGGGTCATCGCGCGACGGTTCTCGATGACGTAGGAGATCCCCGAAGGGATTCGCACGTTGTCTTCCAACACGCGCAAATTGCCCAACTCGTCACGGATGATGTCGATGCCCGAGACGGTGATACGCGGTCCAAATCGAGGAACGATGCCGACTGATTCCCGGCGAAAGTGTGAACTCGAGGTGACGATCCGGCGAGGGATCACCCCGTCGTTAAGACACTCGCCCGCTCCGTAGACGTCGTCCAAGAACGCTTCGAGCGCCAAGACGCGTTGGCGGATACCGGCCGAGAGCACGCCCCATTCGGTCGCGGCGATGATGCGCGGGATGAGGTCCAAGGGAAAAGGACGTTCCTCGCCGCCCAAAGCGAAGGTGACCCCACGTTCGGCGAAGGTTCGACCGAGCTGATCGAAGCGGGTACGGATGTCGACCGTTTTCAGGTTCGAGAGTACGTCGACGATCTCTTTATAGAGCGGTCGCGGTACGCCCGGGGCGGAGTAGACCTCGTCCCACGCCAGGGCAGCATCAACGTCGACGAAAGTTGAATTGATGTTCTTTCCTATCACGCTCATGTTTCGTGCACGTTACCGACTTCACCACTTCATCGCGCGTGTCGTGCGGCGGCGTCCACCGTCGCGTCAAACAACGGCTCGCACCGTCGCGTCGGACGTTCGCACGATGGCGCGTCGCCCGATAACTTCATAAGAAACGCGAACACAAGGAGCCCCCGTCGTGGAGTACGTTCCCCTCGGCTCGACCGGCCTCAAGGTCTCACGGATCTGCCTCGGTTGCATGAGTTACGGCGAGCCAACCCGTGGCAACCAACCGTGGTCGCTCGATCGCGACGTTGCGGTGCCGTTCTTCCGCCAAGCGCTCGATGCCGGCATAAATTTTTTCGACACCGCCAACGTCTACTCCGCGGGCAGTAGCGAAGAGATCACCGGAGCGACGCTGCTCTCGATGGCGCCGCGCGATGAACTGGTCATCGCGACCAAGGTGCACGGCCGCATGGGCCCGGGGCCGAACGGTCAGGGTCTCTCGCGCAAGGCCATCCTCAGCGAGATCGACCACAGCCTTCGTCGACTCGGCACCGAGTACGTGGACCTGTACCAGATCCACCGGTGGGACTCGACGACGCCAATCGAAGAGACCCTCGAGGCGCTCCACGACGTCGTCAAAGCTGGCAAAGCTCGCTACATCGGCGCGTCGTCGATGTACGCCTGGCAGTTCGCCCAGGCGCTCTACGTCGCCGACCTCAATGGGTGGACTCGGTTCGTCTCGATGCAGAACTACTACAACCTGCTCTACCGCGAGGAAGAGCGTGAGATGTTCCCCCTCTGTGGTGACCAGGGCGTCGGGGCGATTCCGTGGAGCCCCCTGGCGCGCGGTCGCCTGACCCGTCCGTGGGACGAGCAGACCGCCCGTAGCGAGTCAGACGAATTCGGCCGCCGGCTCTACGACGACGCGGACCGACCCATCGTCGATACGGTGATCGATATCGCCCAGCAGCGCGGCGTCGCTCCCGCGCAGGTGGCCCTGGCGTGGGTGTTGACCAACCCCGTCGTGAACAGCCCGATTGTCGGCGCGACCATGCCACACCACCTGCGCGACGCGGTGGCTGCGGTGGACCTTCGACTCGAGGACGCAGAGATAGAACGCCTCGAGCGCGACTACCGGCCCCACGCCGTCGCGGGAATTCGCTAGACCGCCGCGTCGTCGTTCCGGTACCATTTCGCGCAACGACGGGAGGGTGATGGAAGCCGACGAGATCGAATCCGCCTACGACGAGTTGACCTCACTGTTTCGCTCGAGCGTGCCCTTCGCGTCCAGTGACGGCTGGTCGGCGGAGATGATTGGCGCGCACGTCGCGATGAACAACGACGCGATCGCCGCCGTCGCCGAATCGGTCGCCCGCGGCGAGGCGCTCAGCTACGACAACGCCACCGGCGTGGATGACGCGACGCTGCGCGACTTCGTCGCACGCGTGCACGGTCGCGGCGGTGTCGCGGACGAGATCGATCGCTCGGCTCGACGACTGGCTGAGGCGAAGCGACAACTCAACTCGGACACGGCGCTCACCGAGATTCCTGTCCTCATCCACGACAACGGGGCCGTCGTGGTGGACCGTCCCCTCGCGATTGGTGATTTCATCGTCGGTAACGCGACGTATCACTTGGCGATGCACACCGAACAGGTGCGCGCGCTGACGTGACCGACGACCTCGCGGAGGAACCGGCGGAGTTCGACGAGTTCGAGCTCGTCCTGCTCGTGCGAGGCGAGCACCCACCCGAACTTGACGAGGACGAGTCGGAACTCCTGCATCATCGCCACCTGGGCCACCTGCGCGCAATGCGCGAGGCGGGACACCTCAAGGTTGCCGGACCCCTCGACGAGCAGCGTGACGATCGTTGTCGCGGGCTCTGTTTCTACCAGGTTGGCTCGATCGAAGAGGCGACGCGGCTCGCGTCCATCGACCCCGCGGTCGTCGCCGGCCGCTTCAGTGTCGAAGTGATGAAGTGGTACACCCCGAAGGGTGAAATGGTCTTCCCGTCGACGTGACGTCGAACACACGCTCAGCCGATGAAGGCCTTCACGTTGGCGATGAGCTTGTCTTCGACCTCGAGGCTCCAGAGCGAATCGGCGACGTCGACGACGAGGAACAACTCTGAGAGCAGCAACGTCTCGACCGCGGTGACGCCGAGGTGCTCGAGCCACTTTCCGATGCCAAATCGCACGGTGAAGTCGTTCGGGCTGCCCTTGATGGTGATGCTGAGCGCGCGATCGGCGGCGACGACCTCTCGAAGAAAGCCGCCCTTTTTGGCTTGAATGGCGGTGCCGTCATCGCTCGGCGGGGACGTCTGGACGGTGAAGCCGTTGTTCTTGAGGTACTCCTCGACATGCGCGACCAGTGCACTGATCTCGGTGCCCTTGCCTGCAAAGTGTTCCTGTTTGTCACCTAACACGGTGTCCTCCTTGGTTGAACGCGCGTACGCACCCTACCGGGCCTTGATGAAGATGCCATAAGGATTGGCGGAGACCTGTGTGCGGAGTCGCTGGTGACCCTACGGAGATGTGACAATGGCGAGGTGAGGGAACGACCGCCTGACGAGCCACGATACCGTGACGCACTCGCGCACCTCGGTGAGGTCCGCTCCCTCGAACATCTCGCCACCCCCGCGCTCGTTTGTGACCTCGACCGGTTCGCTCACAACCTCGAACGAATGGCGAGCATGGCCGCCGAGGCGGGCGTCGCGCTGCGCCCGCACGTGAAATCACACAAGTCCTCCTACGTCGCACGACGCCAGCTCGATGCCGGAGCGGTGGGGCTCGCCGTCGCCAAACTCTCCGAGGCAGAGTCCATTCTCGTCGCGCTCCGCGCCGACGGCAACGATGCGAGCATTTCGACACTCATTACCTCGCCCCTCGCCGGCGAGGCGCTCGCGAGACGCGCGGTCGAACTGGCGACGCGCTGTTCGCTGCTGGTCGTCGTTGACAGTGTCGAGGGCGTCATCGAATTGGCAAGGGCCGCCCACGGAAAGGCCGACGTCGGTGTGCTCTGTGACGTCGACGTGGGCCTCGGTCGAACGGGGGTCGCCGACGTAGAGCAGGCGCTGCGCGTCGTCGAGGAGATTCTCTCTCACCCCCAACTGCGTTTCGAGGGCGCCCAAGGCTACGGGGGGCACCTGCAACACGTCAAAGGGCGCGCACAACGACGAGACGCAACGAAGCGGTCCACCGACCGCTTCGCCGAGGTCGTGATGGCGCTTGAGTCGCGCGGCGTGACCGTCGCCCTGCGTACCGGCGGCGGAACCGGCACCGCCGCGATCGACGTCGAACTTGGCGTCTTGAACGAACTCCAGTGCGGGAGTTACGTCTTTATGGACCGCGAGTATCGCGACGCGCTCGGCGACGACCTCGAGGGACGCTACGAGCAGAGCCTCTTCATCGCTACCACCGTGATCTCGACCAACCAAGCCAACTTCGTCACTGTCGATGCGGGCCTTAAGGCAATGGCCACCGACGCGGGCACCCCGCTCGTAGAGGGCCACGACGAAGCCAGGTACGGTTTCTTCGGCGACGAGCAGGGTTTCATCGTTCCCGGATCCGACGACGACTTCCCTCGCGGCCAGCGACTCATGCTCGTGCCGCCGCATTGCGATCCAACTGTCGATCGCTACGACGTCATGTGGTTGGCCAGGGGCGACGTTATCGAAGATGTCGTGCGGGTCACCGCACGAGGCTGCTCGCAGTAACGAACGGACCAACCGGTGCGAGCGAGTGCTGCTAGGGCTGGCGTGGCATCGATACTGGCTCGTCGGGGCTGTTTCGGTACCTCTCCACCATCGAGTACGAACGTGCAATCGATTCACCGATTGGCAGCGCGAGGAGGGCGGCGAAGAGCAGCGTGAGAGTCGTCGAGTGGACGTCTCGCACGCTGTCCTGCGCGACGCGCAGCACGACCAACACCGCGATCAGTGCGTACTCAGCGTTCGACCTCGTGAGCACAATGCTCTGGGAGCTCTTGATCGCCCGCACGAACTGAACGCGTGATCGCAATAACCCAATGGGTACGCCGATCACTATTCCCACGGCCCCGGCGAGCACGTGCCACGAATCGATATTGAGTTCGTGGGCCAGTACGGGACCGACCACGATGACCGCGAGGATCGGATCAAGGACTTCGAGCAGGAGAGGTCGGATGCGTTGGCGTGGTTGGAGGTAGGCGGCTTGAGGATCGCGGCGTCCCTTGCGTACCAGTGACCTGGCCATCACGGCGAAGATGATGATGGCGACGAGTTGCACACTGTTCTCGGTCTGCATCACGTTCCCATTCGCTCATTCGGTCCGGACGTGAATGCTACTGACCTGGCACTGGCCGGCTCGACACCGACCGATCGTGGGGGCTCGACGGCCATCTCCTAGGACTCGACGGGGCGTGGCCCCGGACCAGGCTTCTTGGCCCCCCGGGTCGCCGACACCGCTCGATGCCCGATGAGGTAGTAGCGCGAGAGCCGATCTTCGCCCTTGGTCAGACCGATCCGTTTCGATTGGCCAACGAGATCTGCAGCGACGCTGCGGCGCCGTTCGAAATAGATCCGCGCATCGGTGCCACAACAGTCGATCCCACTGTCAGCGCCGGTGACGCCGAGGCCGCGGGTGAGATTCCCGGGTCCGCGAAGTGTCGCCGAGTCCACCGCGTCTGCGCCGGACTCGACGGCCTCGAGTTCTGCCGCACGAATCAAGACTGCACTCGCGACACCTCCAGGACCAGTGACGACGTTCATGCACCAGTGCAACCCGTAGCTGCGATAGACGTAGAGATGTCCCGCGGGACCGAACATGACTGCCGTGCGAGGCGTCGGTCCTCTAAAGGCGTGCGACGCGGGGTCGTCGGTGCCGCCGTACGCTTCGGTCTCGACGATCAGTGCCCGACGCGAGCCTTCGACACCGCGCACGACGACGACGGCTCCGACGAGATCGAACGCCACGTCATCGACCGCGCGATCGAAGAACTCCCTCTCGCAACGCTCAGCACCAGTCATGGTCGCTGCCCCACGGCCTTTCGCTACTCGTCACGACACGACGAGGTCGTGGCTCAAACGGGGATGAGGAACGTAGTCGTTCGGCCACCGGTGGTCGCGACCGTCACCGAGGTGCGAGCAACCATCGCTCGTTCGGGCATCCCTCAAAATCGCGACGGCGCCGCTTGAAACGCCAAACTCACTCGACGACTCGAGACCGGTCGCCGCGATCGCCGCCGCGAGGAGTCGGCGTCGAGCAGAGCAGGCTGCGGCGATCGCGTCAGCGTACCGGGGGTGCTTCAACATTGCGGAAACCGTACTCCGCAGATCCCCGATTCAACCAACGCCGGCTTGGCAAGCACCGGAACGTCGAAAGCCCTGACAGAAATTCCGACGGAATTGGCTTGTGTTCGTCTAATGTAACTACTATGGTTACATCAACTTCAAGGAAAGGAAGTCCAATGTCAACACTCAACTACGACACGCTCCTCAAGCGCCGTGAAGGGATCACGCGTGACCTGCCCGAAGGCGACAACGAGGATCTTCGCTGGGTGACGAATTCAGCGACGCTCATCTTGGGCGAGCGTGACGCGGTCCTCGTCGACTCGTTCACCACGATCGAGCAGAACGAGGCCCTCATCCAGTGGGTCAACGAACACGACCGACGACTGACGCACGTCTACTTGACCCACGGTCACGGCGACCACGTCTATGGAATCGGTCAGTTGCTCGAGGCCTTCCCCTCTGCCCGAGCGGTCGCCACTGCCGGCACACTCGCACAGTCGCGCATCCAGGCGGGAGACGCGTGGCGCGTTGGATTTTGGGGCAAGCTCTTCCCCGGCGAGATTCCCGAGCCCGTACTTCCCGAGGTGCTCGACGGTGACCGGTTGCTGTTGGAAGGTCACGAACTCCAGATCCTCGAGATGGGATACACCGATACCGAAGGCACGACCGTTCTCTGGGCGCCGGACATTCGTCTCGTCGTGGCGGGGGACGTGGTCTATAACGAGACGCACATGTACCTAGCGGAGTCGACGAAGGACTCGCGGCTGGAGTGGATTGCCTCCCTGAAGGCCGTCAAGGCACTTGACCCACTCAACGTCGTAGCCGGACATAAGTATCCAGGGCGCTCTGACGACCCCGTCACGATCGATGAGTCGATGAGGTACATATCTGACTTCATCGAAGCAGAAAATTCGACGTCGACGGCACGCGATCTCTACGACGCCGTTCTTCTGCGCCACCCTCGCCGAGCAAACCCGGGTGCGCTGTGGGGCTCGGCGAATCGGATCAAGGGCACGCCGTGATGCTCCCTAGGATATGAGCGAATGAGCGCGAACAGCAGACTCACCATCGCGGTCCACGCGCTGGATTGGGTCAGTCTTCACTCCCAACTTGGCGGAGGCCCTGCGACCTCGGAGGCCATTGCGGCGAGTGTTCGCACCAATCCGGTCGTCGTGCGGCGCCTCTTGAGCGTGCTCCGAAAAAGTGGTCTCGTCGTGTCGCACCGTGGAACCCCGGCGGGATGGACGCTCGCGCGACCAGCGAACGAGATCACCCTCCTCGATGTGAAGAACGCTCTTCATGAGGGACCAACGTTTGCGCTGCATAGTTCGCCGCCGTCGCAGAAGTGTCCCATTGGCTCGAGTATCGGTCCGGTGCTCCAGGACATCTACGACGCGACGGAGGCGACGGCCGACGCCGCTCTCGCCAGCGTCACGATCCAACAGACGCTCGAGGACACGTTGGCCCGTTCCAATCGAACCAAACCAGAACTATTGGCCAACTTCCAAGAAACGATTCGCGCCGTTAACTAGCTCGCCCGCCGGCCCACTGCGCACGTCGCACGCAGGTCCTCATTTCACACCACCGCGCCCTACGGTCGTACCCGTACTCACGAGACGAGCCGTCAATCCATACGTCCCACGACGATTCGACGGAGTTCGCTAAGAAAGTGGCAACGACGAACATCGGCTCCGTCGTTCAATCTTCGCGCCGCGTGCGTCAATGGTTATCTTCGAGTTGCTCCAACATGGTGGTGAGCGCAGCCGTTTCTGCTCCGGTGAGCCCGCCAAAGACGGCGACGAAATTCGTGGGTTCCACAACAATGACGACGCGGATATCGGCGTCAAAGACGGGGACCTCGGACCCGTAGCGTCGCTGAAGGCTTCGGTAGAACGCGGCGTCGGGGTCGAGATCCATGGATTCGACGCGGCCACGGACTTCGAGCGTCCGGTAGGCGTTCTCGGGGTCCTGGACGTGAAACGACACTCGCCCGTCGGCGAGGAGATTGCGGTACTTCTGTCGCGTATTGGTGTGGGAAAAACGAACTCGCTCGCCGTCCCAGGCGAACCACATCACACTGCTTTGCGGACTGCCGTCAGGTCGGATCGTTGCGAGATGAGCGAACAAGGGCCGTTCGAGTAAATCTGCGTGGCTCTGAGGCAACTCGACGCTCATGAGGTTCCTTCCGCGTTGAACATTGACGGGCAACTCTTGCATATTAATGAGGTGCCGACAAAACAATTCGAAGGAAGAGCACGAACATCGCTCGGCTGAAAACATCGACCTCCGGTCCGAAAGCGCCATTGAAGTGATGGCTGGTGGTTCGAGCAAGTCAGGGGTATCTTCGCCTTCGGAGTACCAGCCCGGTACCTCAACGAGAGCGTCAGCTGCGTTTTGACCTTGACTGACAGCGTGAACGTCAAGGGATAACGGGACGTGTCAATGCCCTCGATGGGTGACGCCACTAGTCGACTCGATTGTCGATATCGTTCAAGCGGTCGAATCGCTAACAATGGAGTCGTCGAACGACAAATCGGAGGCATGAGGATGGATGGAAGAACGCTCGAAGCATCGCGCAAAATCGAAGCACGCGCGGACGTTATTTTTGCAATCCTCGCGAGTCCGCAACGCCACAAAGACTTCGATGGATCAGACATGCTCCGCGGCGTCGTCGTCGAACGTCCCCTCTCGGGCGTCGGCGACACCTTCACGATGAAAATGCACCGGCTCGGAGATGACTACCTCATGATCAATTACGTGGTGGAGTTCGAGCCAGATCGCCGCATTTTTTGGGAACCGGCTCCCGGCGACCCTTCTCGTGCCGAGGGAAATGATCCATCAAAAGTCGGCATCCCTGCCGGCTATCGGTGGGGCTACATCCTCGCTCCGGACGGTGACGACGCCACTGTCGTCACCGAAGTCTTTGACTCCGGCCCATTGCCATCGGAACTCCTCAGTGGTGGCGCGGCGTGGATCAACGGCAACAATACGTTGCTTGAGTCCATGACAGAAAGCCTGGAGCGACTCGAAAAGGTCTGTACGGAGTAGGGCGCTGCAATTGTTCTCATTGTGACAACGGCGAGAAGCTCCGGAGAACCAAAGGAAAATTTGGTGGGCGCTGAGGGACTCGAACCCCCGACCTGCTGAGTGTAAATGGGAACCGAAGTGTAGTCATCGGACGAAAACTGTCATATCTGTAGAGATTTACTGGAGTTTTGGTTGCGTACTGTCGCCTCCGTCCTGCCCGGTCGAGCGAGTGTGAGGGATGAATTGAGGGATGGAAAGTCCTTTCGTCGGCGGCCAACGGAATCCTGTCTGACTTGTTTGGCGCCTGGCGATGCTCGCACGTTGGAATCTCGAATATGTGCGACCGTTGCGGAATAGGTAAACCAGCAGGAGCTTCGAATGACCAGCGACAGGCATGTCCCGACGAACAATCCGACTCGCATCGAGATGGACGAGTGTGCGACCTTGAGCCTCTCGGACGCAGCCATCATTCTCGGAATCCATAGGAGCACGGCGTCACAGCTATACCGCCGAGGTGAGTTCCCGGTACCGGTATTAGAGATCGGTCACCGTCGTCGCGTCACGAAAATCCATCTGGAGAAATTTCTGCTCGCAGGCACGACCGAAACAGGTGCTGTCGATGCAGGCGACGGCAATCCATAGTTTTGAGTCGGCGAACTGACCACGGTGTTTCCGATGCAAACAAACTCAGCAAAGAGATTATTTCTAGCGCCCGCAAATAGTGCTCCTGGAATTCGGACCTGATTGACTCCGCCTTAATCGATTTTTTCAGAGTGAAAATCGCTATCCCCAAACATTTCAAGGTGCCAAGCCGGAGTCCATTCTCGTTGGGCGCAACAGTTTGGCGCGCAGAAAATTGCCGAGAGCCAGAACTGACGGACGTTGGAGAGTGGCCGCCGGCGGCGCTTTTGCCCTCGTTGTGTCCGCAAATATGTGCCCGCAAAGTCCACACGAAGTACACCGTTCTGCATGCAATAACAATTGGCGAGCTGAGTAAATGGCCGCCTCGCTCCTAAGACCCAGATTCGATGATCCTTCCCCGAGTCCCCTCATAAGACGGAGCTCGACTAAGCCCATCGGAACCACTTGTTCTCACTTGGTTGCGGGTCTACGCTCGGCCTTAGTTAGTCATCTATTCAATGTTCGGGGGGCCGATGGATCTCGATTCGAGTTTCGCTTTTCAATCGACAACCCCTTTGATGCCCACCACTTCAGCGTCGACGGCACCCAAGCCTCCGCTAGTTGCCGACAGCGATGTCCTACAAGGTCTCGTTGGTGAGTGGGAAGGTACTGGCCTCAATTTGATTTGGCGACCAGTTCAGCTCTCAGAGGGAAATGATCGCTTCCTCGAAATTAACGTCACCACGGAGAAACTGCGATTCGCAGAAATTCCAGGCGCGATACCAAATCGCGGATTATTGCAAGGCGATTTGAGCATGGCGGGCCTTCACTATCTGCAGCAAGTATCGGACTCGAATCTGCATCAAGGTCTCCATGTTGAGCCGGGTGTGTGGCTCTCAATTCCTGCTACTGACGATCCGCCAGTTCCACCGTCCGTGGCCCGCCTCGCTTCGATTCCGCATGGCACTACGATCGTGGCTCAAGGAATGGCAACAAGTACAGACGAGGCGCCCAACATTCCCTCGGCGAGCATCACGCCGGGAGGTCCGGACGGATCTCCCTTTTTCGAACAAGATCTCGAAAACACAACCTTGTTCCGTACCAGCGGCGTCGGCCTTACCGGTGTAGTTCAGGGGATGCTTGATAATCCCAACATTCTGTTAGCACCCTCCGAAATGAAAATCGTGAGAACGACCGAATACCACGTCTTTACAAGTGCTGCTGCACCACTAATTGGCGGGGGTACTGCTAACACGGCGTTCCTCCAAGGTCTTCCGACAAGCGACGCGCCACCACCGGCGACGGGCCCGAACGCCCTTGCTGCGCAACTCGAATCCATTTTCTGGCTTCAAACAACCGAAGGCTCAGAACGACCGGACATTTTGCAGTACACCCAGACGGTGACGTTGACCTTCAATGGCATTGACTGGCCCCATGTCAGTGTCGCGACGCTACACAGAAAGCGCCACCTGCTTTGAATGTCTTCTAAACTGAAATGCACAAAGGCTGTGAAGAAGAGGCCGATGTCTGCTTCGCCTTTGCCGGAGGATGATGAACCAATTCCAGTATCTTTTGGCTCAACAAGGACGTTGGAGCCAGCGAAAGAAGTCGCTTGCAATGTCACTCGACCTACCGGATTTGCCTGGGGGAGCATGGGTACTTAAGTCGCAAATGAGTTGGCGCAGTGGCTACGTCGTTCCCAACTGGAAGAGCGACGTCGCGCGCCGATCCAGGGGAACTGGCGGATTCATCGTTTGGCGATCGTTTCGACAAACGGATTCCCCCTTGACTCTCTGGGCTCAGGTTGGCCCTTACGCAACACGAGAAGATGCAGACGACGCGGTCCCACGCTTACTTTTAATGGGACAACGAAACCCAAGATTCGCAGGAACTGTCGCGGATGAGAAGGTCATCGAGGATTTCCATATTCCCGATGTCGGTATAACTCACGTGGTAGAGCGAAGTGCGACGGGAAGCAGCAAGGGTCCGAGCAACAGTAAATATGTAATGGGCAGCGTCGACCATATTATTTTCATGATTGCATTCTCGGCATACGGTGACGGGTGGCCGTGGAGCGATGTCTCTCTGATTTCATCGCTCCAAGTCAATAAAATTCGGCAAGTCTTGGGCCAAGGGAACCAGTGAACCCCGTTCCTCCCTCGCTAAGTGAGCAATCGAATTTGGGGCAGAGACTCACTCGTACGATCCAAAGTCGATGTCCAGTTCGATAACGCCGAGATTCAGGTCGGTGTTCGCCATAAAGGACAATGCCGGCTCGGCTCGCTCGTCTGTGCTTTCGCACTGCTCGATTGCAATTTGCAACGCAGAACGATCAATCAGAATTGGTTTTTCGTCTTCTCCCACGAACAGTGCGAGCGTCGGTGCCCCGTCGTATTCCCCTACGACGACCCGAAGTGTCGACTTAGTCAGAGGATTTTCGGTTTCTACTGTTGTCAGCTCTGCAAACTCTTTGACCTCAGCGACATTGGTGACAGTTCTGATTTCACTTGAAGGTGTTGACACTCGGGAACTGACGGACGCTGCGCCATCGAATGCCAATTCCTTCTCCGCGATGCCACTTTCAGCCACAGCCCAATCGCGGACGAACTGAGCCACAAGTGCGAAACCCCCTTCAATCTCCCACGTAGTAAGCGGATAGTCGCTGAGAAACTCCTTTGCGGCATCACTGAACTCGAGGGTCGCCTCCACGTCCCAGGAATCGTCTGGGTCGATGATGTTGAGTGCCAGTTCGATGAGCTGGGCCTCTACAGATACGGATCTCCCGCGCTCAGGATTTGACGGTTCGATTGATTCCAGACGGGCGGTCAGTCGCCGAGAAACGTCGTTCACAAGCCCTGAGTCCTCAAACCAATGCTCCGATTGCCGATCCCAGCATGGTCCCTCGACGAAGAGAGCCTTCGACGCATCCGAATCGACGTAGATAGTTTTCGTGTCTGTCTCGTAGGTCACGACGAGCGAGACGAGTTTGGACATGTTCCTCTCCTAGATTTCGAGTCCGTGGGGCACGCCGACGGAAGCGTCGCCAAACTCGATTTCCGCCACTCGAGTTCGATCCGAGGCAGCTCGAGCGTCACGTCTCGGCCACGTGACCGGAATCACCTGGACTCGGTCGCGCGCAGCGTCCGCGACAGCGTAGAGCTCAGCCAGCTCGCTCCGATAGCTGTTCCACGGCTCGCCAATGTCGAGCGTGACGTCGACGTCGCGCCAGTGCTCGACCGAGACGCCGGCACTGACTATGTTGATCGCCTCCACGACGGGCTCCGCCACCTCGAAGGTCAGCAGCACCGCCGCCGCGCCACGTTGGATACGACTCGCTGACGCCTTGATGCCCCTCAACGCCTCATCCTCTCCTCCCGCCCAGCCGAGCACGTACCCAAAGGAGTACTCCGCCGACTCCAGTCCGAGCGCCGAGCAGACGACGAAGGCGACGGATTCTGCTTCCAGCTCTTTGAGACCTCGTGACAAGTCGCGTGCCGACACGCTCTCAATGTCGTGCAGCAACGCGTGACCGATCTCGTGGGCAAGGGTCTTCACCTGCTGGGCATCGGAGTTGTTGGTCGCAATGCGAATCCGACCTTCTGCGTGGTTCGTGTCACCATTTGCACCACCCTCCAACGATGACGGACGCTCGACGAGAAAACCGACGCCTTCGGCGAACTCCGTCAGTCTGGCGAACACGCCTTCGGGTGCTCCTCCTTGGAGTTTGCTCACGATGTCGGGAAGCTCGGGGCCAGACGTTTGGCTGACGTCAAAGACCGGCACCAGTTTGAACCCCCGAACCTCACTGGCGACTTCACCATCGGTCGCGTCCGTCTTCTGGTACTTCATGGGCGCGAAGATGCGAAGCGCCGACTCCTTCGCCAACACCTGGTGGCCCAGCGCCTGCCAGGCTCGGTAACCGGCAACACGGGTGGCGTCGGGTCTCTGATTCAGAATCAAGAGCACGTTATTCGGGCTGTAGCGAGGAAAGCGACTCTGCACCGCGAGGTACTCCCGCCAGCCCTCGCTCGTCGTGAGGGACGCGACGCCCTCCGCAAGTCCCTCAAGAAGCTCTGCGTAGTCGCGAGTCATGCCACTCCTGTCTTCACCCGATGGCTGTCTCCGGGTGACCTAACGCAACGGTCGCGGCGTGGCGACGTCGGCGCGAAATATCGTCAACAACGAAGTCGCCGAACGTTGATCGACTGGCGTACTCGGGGCCGTGGCTGCAGCGCAGGTCGGCGGTGAACTGGCGCAACATCGCCGCCAGGTCGCGCAGGGCCCGGTGCCAGTCGGTGCCGAAGGTCGCCGGCGACGTCGGCGCGTAGGCGGCGCGCTCGTGGTCCTTGAGGGCCTGCAACGCCCCGACCAGCGATTCGTGCGCGTACCAGCATGCCGGCACCACGTAGCTGTCCAGGCCGGGGTAGCGCTGTCGAAGATCGTCGACCCAGTGATGCAACTCGGGCCACTCGCGCTCGGCCGGAATCGCCCCGAGGTTCGGCCAGTGCAGCGGCGGCTCGGCCCTCTCCCCCTCGCTGCCGGACGCCTTCGCACGAGTCTCCAGGGCTCGGCGCAGCCGATCGTGAGGCGCCTCCTCCTCGCTCACGTCACTCGCAGAGGAGCCACCAACTCACCAGCACTAGCCCGCAATGTCGCTTCCACCTCGCTTCGTTGCCGCTGCAGTTCAGCGGCGTCGCGCCGTGATGTCCAGGGACGGAGCGTGAGCACGATAGGTCTCGCCGCGCGTAAGAGCAGCAGTCCGTATCCCGCCCGGATGAGCCGAATGCTGCTCGGGTCCAAAATCGAGCGTTGGCGAGTCGATTCGGTGACGTTGCGACCACCGCCGGCTTGGCGCGTCGTCGACACTTCGGGGCTCTCTCGTTCACCGATGAGGTTCGCCAGATCGCGCAGGTCGTCCGCATTGCTCGAACCGCCAAGGATGATCTTGGAGGTCGCCGAGTCCCAGATTGCCTGAGCTTGTTCGCCGCCCCAACGGTCACGCGCCTGGGCCAAGGACTGCAGCACGGCAACAGTCGTGATGCCGGTGCCGCCGCCTTCACTCATGAGCGCCCCGAGCGAGGGAAGCGGATAGTTCGCCGATTCGTCGAGGATCAGCGACACCGGCGGATCAAGTCGAGCTCCGGGTGAAGCACCCGCGAGTTGCCGGGCGGTCTCCACGACGTCCTCGATGAGCGCAGAAACCAGATTCGCCGTGGCGAATGCGCCCGAGCTCGTCCCAAGTAAGTACAACGTGCCGTTCTCTCGGAGGAATCGCTCGGGGCGAAACTCCGCGCCCGCGGCGGGGGTCAACTGCTCGATCACCTGAGGACTCGCCAAAGGGGCGAAGACCGAACTGACGACCGACCAGATGTTGCCTCGTTGTCGCGGCTCGAGGCCGACGACCGCTCCAAGACCCCTCGCCCACAGCGGGGTTGCCAGCGCAGAGGTGTGGAGTATCTCGACTGCCTCTTTTGCTTCGTCCGGTGACAAGCTCCATCGGTAAAGGTCCGTGACGGTGCGTCCACCAACGGCGGCGGCCTGCAGAAGACAACGCACCACGACCTCGGTCTGCTGTTGCCAGAAGTTCCCCTCGGTGAGGCGACCGGCCGCTCCGGCACAGAGCGCTCCAGCCCGGAGCATTGCCGTTTGGGGGTGCTCACAGCCCCGAATGGGCGACCACCGCAGTCCGCCGACAACGCCCTTCGCGAGACCCTGGGGGTCGAACACGCCGACCGGACCACCTTTCATTCGGGCCGTGATCGTCGCAGACAAATTGTCGGTTCGCGTGCTCGTAGTCACCACCGCGCCCGGCGCGTCCAGGATGAAAGGGATGACCAGGTTCAGTCCCTTTCCGCTGCGCGGTGGTCCGAGGATGACCATCGAATCCTCGACACTCGCAAAACAGTCAGCGTTGCGACTCCGCCCCACGAAGAAGCCGAGCTCATTCGGTTTCGGTTTCTCCAGCGACGGTCGTAGCACGATCCCTCGACTGAGCAAGTTCTTTGTCCCCGCGGCGTGGAGTACCTCGTGCCGCTCCGCGAGTCCAGTTACGCGCGTCGGATCGTCGGCCCGTCGACGGGCGTCAACCTTTACGTACCGCACTCCTACCAAAGTGGCCGCTACGCCGAGAGTGAGCACGACGGCGGTCGCGCTCCAATACAGCCAGGCGGGCCCGACGAGCACGCGCCAGGCGACCGACGGGTCTCTCGCGTGGGCAAAGGCCGAGATCGCTCCCCCTATGTGGTGCGTAGGAAGTCCGTGACCAGAGGTCGCTGCGCTCAGTAAACCACCGCACGCGAGAATCAGATACAACGGGAAGGCGCCCGCCACCACGAGCAGCCACGCATCCTCGGTCCTCCCCGCGCTCACGGGACCATCCGTTGATTCGTGTCGAACAGCGCCAACTCTTCCGGCGTGCAGACGTGGCGCACCACGAACGACCGCTCGCCCACGCGCCACAGTCCTTCACCCCGTACGAGGCTCGAGAGTTGGTCGATTTCGGTGGAGGAGAGTCCCAGTGATGCACCGGTCTTCGCGTCCTCGCCCGACTCCTGGGCGTAGATGATCTTGGTGGAGCAGTCCGCCAACAGTCCGAGTGCCAGATTTCGCGATTCGGAGTCGCGCTCCCCCACGGCGTCGAGATCGCTGAGCCGATGGATCACCATGAGATTCGCGATGCCGAGGGCGCGACTCAATTTCCACTGCGACTGCATGTGAGACAACAGCGCGGGCTGCTTCAACACCCGCCACGCTTCGTCGTAGATGACCCAGCGCTGGCCGCCCGCGGGATCTTGTAGCGCCGCTTCCATCCACGAGCTAGCACAGGTCATGACCAAACCGATCTTCGCGTCCGAACCCTGAATGCGACTGAGATCCACGCTCACCATTGGTAAATGCGCGTCGAAGTGCACCGTCGACGGTCCGTCAAAGAGCCCACCGAGGTCACCCCCGACCAGACGACTCAAGGCGTGCGCGACGTCACGACCGTCGTCCACCAGTTGCGCGCAGCTAGAACCGACGACGTCTCCGAGTGGGTCGAACATCGCTGCGACGACTTGTGGCAACGTCGCGACAGTGTTACTTCGTACCGCCTCATCGAGCGCAGCGAAGAGCGCCGTCAACTCCACCGCCGCCATCGAGTGACCGAGCGCAGATTCGCTTATCGAGCGAAGTAACTCACGTCGACGCTGGCGAATGAGTTGCTGCCACGCGACGTCGGAAAGGTGGGCGCTAGTGCCGTCGTGATTCGACAGATACTGCGGTCGCGGACCCTCGTCCAGGGGATTGAGACGAGCGTCGCTACCGTCGCCCAGCGCGATGACCTGTCCCCCGACCATTCGACTCACGACCGACCACTCGCCCTTGGGGTCGCCGGGTACATAACAGCTCCGGCCGAACGCGATCGAACGCGTGGCGATCGACTTCGCCAACGTGCTCTTGCCTCGACCGACGACCCCCGCCAGCATGACGTTCGGATTAGTGAGGACGCCGATGCGGTAGAGCTCCCAAGGGTCGTAGACGAATCCCGCACCGCTCCAGGCGTCTTGACCGATGAGTACACCCTCACTACCGAGACCACTTTCGGCCAGGAACGGATACGCCCCGGCCAAGACTTCACTGGTCGCGCGATGTGGTTCAACCTTCAACCTTCGATATGTGCGCAGTGCCAACTCGCCGGCTTCGCCGTTCTTCGGAAGGTACGCGGCCTCTCGAGCTTCGAGTTGAAGTTGACGTTTGGATCTTCGTACTCGCTCGCGCTCGGCCACCCTGTCGGCGTTGGAGATTCGCTGGGTCGTGCGGCCGAGAGCTCGTTTCTCCCGTCGCGAGGTCACAGTTCCTCCATAAAAGGCGCCACCGAGCGACTTTCCTCCATCCAGGATCGCTTCTACGGGCTCCGTGATTGACTGGTGGACCCTGGGTACCCGACGACGACCAGGGACTTTACGTAATTGCCGATGCGAAACCAATGTTTCCGCGCGTCGTCGCTCGACGAACGCGGGATACGGCGGCAGCTGAGTCTTTACCGGTACCTCAATACTTCTGCAGTCTCGCCCACCCATTACTCGTCTACCGCTGCGCCACGATTGCTGGCAGTGAAACGGTCAGCGTCACCCATCCGATGATCTCTCGGGTTAGTCCGGCATCGAGAATCGCCACGATCAAGAGGACATCGATCGCGCCGACGGCTACGTACTTGAGAGTCCTCGCCCGCCTCCTTCGTCGAATAGATGACACGGGCAAACGCAACGCTCCACTCGAACAAATGACGTGTTTTGCTCGGTCGTGTTGAGTGGGTAGCTCGGGCAGCATTAGATCGTCCTTGTGAGAGGGAATCGCGCCGCGACCGCAGCGGCAACGCCAAGATGAGAGACGGCGCTCTCGAGTTGGAGTTTTTCGAGATCGATGAGATCGCCCTCAGCCAGGTGATCATCACCTTTGACGACAACGACGGCCCCGCCGCAGACGACGCGTAACCAGTCCACCATCGCTGTCGCCATTCCACTCCCGATTCCGTCTTCCGAGTCATCAGATCGACATCGAAGCGACGACACGACAACGATCGCGCCTTCAATCAATGATGCGAAGCGTCCATCGCCGAGCCCCGACCAGTCGTCCGGGTCCATCCGATAGCTGAGTGGTTCGCCGGCGAGGGCACTCACCATCTCGATCGTCATCTCCAGTGCGTCGACTGCGGCATCAGTGACGATCACCAACGTGTCGGCGCATTCCAACGACGCAACTATGAGTGTGCCGTTCGCTTTCGTCCCAATGTCCGAGATCACGACCTGTCCAGCCCACCTCAGCACGGCCACGCCGGCCTGGTACTCCTTTGGCGTAAGACACGGACTCTCGGTGGAACTGCTCACACTTCGCAGCACGCGAAGCCCACGAACGACATCGACATACGGCGCGAGCGTCGACCACTCTGGGGTCACACCGCAGAGTGCGAGTGCGGCGAGCTCTTGGAACGGACGAGTCGGCGGATTGACTGAGGGCACTAGCCGGCGGCGAAGCGTGCCCAACTGATGTGACGCGTCCAGGACGCTGACGATCTCGCTGCGCGTAGCCGCGAAGTTCATCGCTAGCATGGCGGCCGTCGTGGTCTTGCCCGTACCCCCCTTCGGGCCGACCACGACGACGTGGTGAGAACCAGGCACTCGAGCGAGTTGCGGCGTCGCTACTGCCGCCGCTAACTCCTCGATCTCTCCCCCTAGCTGCCTCCTGGTTCTCCGCCCTGCCACCTACTGCCACCTCCTTTCCTAGAAGACACTTCGACCGAGCGGCAGTGCGCCGACTACGAATCCCTGCGACTGGCGCCCATAGAGCACTCTCGTCTCGCAACCCGACTGACCGGCCGCGCGCTCAATGAGCGCCACCGCCTGCGTCAGTCCTTCCTCGCTGTGAGAGGTGATCGTGACGAAGCCGCTGAACTCCACGTCAGCGTGGCCGCCAATAAGTGCCTGCTCGCGCGCCAAAAGATCGTGGTACTCCTGGACGTCGGAGAGGTCCTGAACCTGACCGACCTTTGCTTTATGGCTGGCGTCAGTAATGGCTTCGGTCTTCTCCTTTCGCAGCGCCCGCAGCGCCTCCGCGGTGCCCAACGGTCGGGCGATAAGGGAGAGTGACTTGCGAATATCGGAAGCAAAGACCAGCGCGTGGAGGAAGTTCGGAGCGACTTCAATCCTCGGCCACTCACTGATCCAGAGCACGCACGAATAACCCGAGTCGTGGCGCAGGAACGACCAGTGCTCAGAGACCGCCATCGGTCCCGCCGTGCTGAGGCTCGCGCGCGATCCAGCGACAGTGACCTCCGCGCATGGGTCGTAGGCCTGGCGAACCAGCGTCGCCAACTGCGTTTCACTCTGCCAACCCCCCAGACGCAGACCCGCCGTGCGCAGTCCCTGCTCCAGCACCGCCATGTCGATACGCAGCACATGGACGCCACCCTTTACCCCTCGCCCGGCCGCACGGATGGCGGGCGCGGCTTTCTTCATGTCAAGCGAGAGCGTCAGGGTGGTTCGATGCGTCGAGGAACCGAAAGAGGACTGCGCGAGCAGCTCTTGGTACTGAGCGTTCGGCCAATCGTCCTTGTGTGTGCCGCGCTCGTTGTACCACTGAGCGACCTTGGTGCCGGGATCGGGGATGGTGGTCTCGAGCACCTGAATCGCTGCACACGTCCCGGTCTGAGCCAATGACGCCAACACCCGTCCCCAGGCGGAGACGCGCTGGGTCTGATCGCTAGGGGCAAGCAGCACATAAGCCGAGTGCGACAGCGCGAGGACCACCGAGAGGGTCTGTCGATGCGGGTCGTGGATGAAGCATGCCCGTGACTCCGGGTCGTTCAAGAAACGAAGCGCGGCCGCGTCGCCGGGGAGTGCCATCATGCCCGCCGGTCGTGGTCTTGTGACTCTCGCCCGGTACTCCGTTTGCTTGGCTGAGACCCGCTTCGACCAATGCAGAACCACGGGCAACCACTCCACGACCGGCTCGCCGCGTCGCGTCACAAAGGCACTCGCGGCGGCGACTGCCCAGAGCGGCCCCGTGACGACCACTCCCCACGCGCCGTCGACGAGCAGTCCGATGAGCAGCACCGAGAAGGCGACGCCGAGGGTTCCACAGCGCAGCGCCGAGAAGCCGAGCAGCAGCCCTCGTGTAGGTCGACGAGCGAATCGGACGGACGTGGGAGCGGACGTCACCGCCTACTCGCCCGGCGCAACGGGTTGACTCACTGAATGCGGTGGTTGGGAAGGTGGCGTAGGAGTGGATTCGTTAGTTGGGCGAGGTGTCACTGGGCGCGGCGCGTCCACACGAGTGTTGGTTGACGACGGCGCGTCCGATGAAGGTATCGAGGGATCCGTGCCGTTGGCTCGACCGAGGTCACTGCTGGGCGACGCGCCCCGAGTCGCTCTCAGTGGTACCGGCGCGCCTACCGCGGTCGTGCGATGATTGGCGTCATGGGTGTCGGCCGCGCTGGATCCAAGAATTGAGGACGCGGCTGGCGCCCAGGAGCCGCGGCTCCCACCACCTCCAGTCGACGATCCTGGCGTAAATCGCCCGGAGTCCTCGTGGTGGCGAGCGGTGCCACGAGCGTCGGAGGACTCCAATGGCCGCGCGCGCCCAGCTCCGAGTGAGGCTGCCGAGTACTTCAGCTGCGCCATCTTCTGCGGCGCCCCCACTATGGTCTTCGCGCCCGCACTTGCGCTGGAGGCGGAGTGGGCCATCGTCGCCACGTGATCACCGGTGAAGTGCACCAACCGAAGCGCCATCCACGGTGAGAATCCCGCAACCAGAAGTATGAGCAGCCCTGTGATCTCCTGAGTAATGGCGGTGAAAGCAGTTCCACCAGTTGCCGAACCCATACCCCCGAGCACGCCAAGGCCGATCACAAATATGAGGATCAGGATCAACTTGGAGAACACCAGCGCCAACATTGCCTCGAGCCATTTGCGCACCCACCCTCGCGACACGTCGGCGACGCCACCGGCGAAGGCGATAGGCGCGAAGACCGCGGTAATGACGATCAGCATTTTGCGAATCACCATGGCGAACCAGACAATCGCAACCGCCACCAGCGCTACCAGAGACAGGATTAATACCGTCGGCGGGCTGGCCAGGGCCGTCGTGAACACGGCCCCTCCGATGATCTTGGTACCCATCGTCGCGATGGTGCCCCCGGTCGCGACCTTGACGACTCCCACGCAGAGTTGATCTACGGCCGCCAGGAGCACGTTGAGGGTCGCCAAGGTGATAGCGCACCCGACCGTCGCGATCACGAGGCCTCGCAGCCCCCGCCCAATTCCGCCGGCGTCACGTTTCAGCGCCGAGATCACCACTTGAACGACGAACAGCCCGAGACAGAGCACCGCCGCAATCGCCACCGCGATGCCCAGGTCGAGTTCGAAGTTGGCCCCACTGAGCGACACGGTCGTCGAAGTGGAGAGTTGTTGCCACAGCCAATTGATCGCGGAGTCGGCAGTGTTACCGAAGCCCGACGCGATGCTGCCAAACACCGAGGTCGTGACACTGCTGCCCACGCGACCGATAACGCTGACGACGTCACAAGCGATGTCGATCTTGTCGCACACTAGTTCACGGTCCAGTCATTCACGGCCACGGCGCCGTAACCGGGATGCAGGGACGCGCCCCCGAGGGTGAGCACGAAAAAGATGGACTCGAGCGTTGGCGCGTGGTCCGGGATCGAAACGGCGAGGGTGCCCGACACGTCGTACATGACCATGAGGGGATCGATGGGTTGCCAGCCAGTACCGAGGAGCTCGGTCCATTCCGGACTCACTGAGACCACAAGGCCGCTGACGCGCCAGTGGGTCCTCGTCTCGCCCAGTCTGCGCCACTCGGACCCTGGTGGCACGGGTGCCGAGCCCGTCGTAAGCGACGCCGGCAATGTCTTCAGATTGATTGAAGCGGGCTCGGAGGCCAGGCTGTTTGGCGCATTGTTGAAGCTCGCCCAAGCGAGCAACTTGACCCTGGTCGAAGTCGCGAAGTCGATGTCAAGTAGCTCCTGGGTGAACGCCCCCGCGTACGAGGAGGGCGAGGACGAATCGGCCGCGTCCACGGGAGGAAACGTCGCGCACGTTGCTGCGCTGGGTAGCGCAACGGCGGTCGCCAGACTCTCACCGGTCCACTCCGCAGCGAGTTGTTGATTCACCGTGCGCTCGATTGCTTTGTCTGGTGGTGTTACTCGCATCGGGAAGTAACTGGGCGACGAAGCAATGGTTGTGGGGCTTTGACTATGACCGGCACGCCCGCTCGATGATGGAGAAGATGGCCGGACCATAAGTAGGACGACCACGATGGTGATCAGGAGAACTGGGACGGCGAAGAGCAACTTTGCGTGAGTCGAGTGCCAGGATCCCATCAGCTGAGGTTGGAGCCCAGGTTGTAGAACGTGTTGATCAACAGATCTGCGCCACCGATGAGCAGTGCCGCAACCAGACAGACCAGCAGTCCCATCTTGCCCCGGGTCGACCATTGCGGGTTGGCGCTGTGATGCCCAACGGCCATGGCGATTGCGCAACCGATGAACCCGGCGAGCGCGAGGACGAGCCCGAACGCCATTAATGAGCCCACGAGCGTGGACAGGGTGTTGAGCCCCGGAATCGCGGTCGAATTGGGCGTCACATTGACACCACTCGCCACGAGTCGGACTGAAGTGAGTTGAGTCATGACTTCTCCTTTGCTGGTTGACGCGTTACTTTCAAAACGGCCACTAAACCACGTGACGGATCGCTGACAATCCACCACTGATGAACTGGGTGTACGGCTGGACGACAACCCCGTACCGCACATCAACAGCCGACTCAACGAGTCCGTCACCGATGTACAGCCCGACGTGTCCCGGGTTCACAACGGTCCCGTCGCTGCCGGGAACGAGCACAAGATCTCCCGGCGAGATATCGGCGTAGTGAGAGACCGGCGCACCTTCGTTGATCTGGTCGCCGGTGTAGTGCAGTAGCGTCACACCAGCTTGGGCCCAGGCCATCATCGTGAGACCCGAACAGTCGAAGGCGTCGGGCCCAACTCCGCCCCAGAGGTAGGGCTTTCCGAGCTGTGCGAGGGCGTAAGTGATTGCAACGGTCTCGGGCGCCGCAGCGTCTGCGGGAATCATGTAGTCCGAAGGCAGGCCGTTGTCGACCAGCGGTGAACTTGGCAAAGTCGCTGTGGCCGACGCGCCGCAGTCAGCATTCGTCGTTGTGGTAGCAGTCGCAGTTATGTCGTCTGCTGACGGCTTCTGGGTATTCGAAAGCGCACACGAGGTTGCGTCCGTCGTACCGCCAACAGAACCCGCAACAATCATGAGACCGAGTAACGCCAAGGCGAAGCCAACAATGGCGACTGCGATGAGGAAAGCGAGCTTCTTCACCGTGATGCCAAACCGAAATCAAGGGCATACCCATCGACACCAGGACTCACTCGAATTCTGCAGTCGGGTCGTGCTTCAGCGTCAAGAATTCCAACCCTCGATATCGGAAAGTCACCATCCACGTGCCGCAACGGTCGCGCCGGAACGTCAAAAGAACGAAGATGGGGCCGATCCGTGAATGATCATTGGGCCAACGCATGGAATGCTGTCACGAAAGTCGCCAGGCCTTAGAGATCTCAGAGATCGTTTAACTCTCGTCCATCCACGCCATGGTCGAGGTCTCACGAGTCTGACCGACTCGTCGCTTGAATATCTTGAGTGGGATTCAGGCCGTTTGAGCCATGTGACCTCAGGTTAGGGTGTTAATCTCCGAATTACTTTCGCGGGGGGACCGATGGGCGTATTGGGGGCAGCGGCAGCGGCGGGCGGAATCGGCCTCATCGGAGTAATCATCATTATTGCTTTGTATTTCATCCCCACGATCGTCGCGACGTCACGCAAGGTCACAAATGCTGGCTCCGTCTTCGTGATCAATTTTCTTCTTGGATGGACTCTCGTGGGTTGGGCCGTGGCGCTCGCCATGGCGGTCAAATCCAAGACGCCTCAAGTTGTGGTGGTGCAGTCGCCAATTCCGCTGCCTGGTTGCGTCAAGTCCGGTACGGGACTTTTACCGGGACAGCAATTTTGTTCGAATTGCGGCGCCCCTCGCTCAAGCGCTAACTGAATTGATCGCACCTATCGGAGTTTCCTGAGGAACTGACCGACCGCGCTTCAACGAGCCTCATCGTTGAGAGGACCAACTTTTGTGGACGATCTATCAGTCCTGAAGCTTGGCGCGGAGTCGCTCCTGTCGAAAGAGCAGTCAATGAGGTGCGTCAGCTCCGTACCCCTTGGATTTCGCTGATCGGGGCCTCAAACCGACTAACCTCACCCACCCTCGAGGTTCTCGAAAGTCGTTGAGAAGTAGTTGACACCGTGTAATTACAGTGCTGTAATGGCATCCTTAGCAGTCCAACGCTTGAAGTGCTAAAGCGCGATACGCCAAGGTGGGCAAGGTGCCCACGGAATGTGACAGGAGGCTGGCGCGAACCAGCCTCCTGTCATTCGAACCAACCCGCCTTGGCGAAGCTGCCCGATGTCATACAGCTAAGACAGTAGCGCCAGAGCGGGTCCTATAGAGAGGACCTTTCATGGCTTCCATTTATTACCCCGCGGATGCGGGATTTGAGATTGACTTCTTCCCGGTAGGCGAAGGATCAAGAAGTGGCGACGCGATTGTCGTGCGGTTCGGTCAGGTGAACTCCTCACGAGACAAGCAGTCCGTCGTTGTAGTTGATGGTGGTTACTCGACCACCGGTGACGCGCTCGTCAAGCATCTCCAAGACGTGGTAGGCACTGACCGTGTTGACCTAATTATTTCTACTCACCCCGATACGGATCACATCAACGGTCTCTGTACTGTGATTGAAACTCTCGAAGTGGATGCACTTTGGATGCATCTGCCCTGGGACCACACGGAAGATCTCGCTCGACTCTTTCACGATGGCCGCATTACTGACAACAGCGTGAGCAAGAAACTACGAGATGAACTCACCGGTGCGCGAATCTTGGCAGAGGCAGCGCTTGAGCGCGGCGTCCCCGTGACAGAGCCGTTCACGGGTGTCACCGCCTTCGACGGACTTCTGCGGGTTCTCGGACCTAGCGTCGACTTCTACGAGAAGCAACTCATCGAGTTCCGAAGCACACCAGAGCCTTCGAGACTGGGGCCTTTGGCCAAAATGGCTGAAACCACCAGGCTCGTTCGAGAAAGTTTTGGCGTGGAGACGCTCAAAGACGGTGGGACTACGTCAGCCGAAAACGAGACGAGTGTCATCACCCTTTTCGACTTCGACCCGAAGCGGGTCTTACTCACTGGCGATGCTGGCATAGCTGCCCTAGACCTCGCGGCAGACCAGCTCGATTCCCTCGGGCTGACACAGAAGCTCGACTTCATTCAGGTACCCCACCACGGCAGCCGGCACAACGTCGGGCCTTCGATACTGGATCGAATGATTGGCCCGAAGACCAGCCCTGAGCCCCGGAACGTAACGGCCTACGTATCTGCAGCACCCGGTGGCGGCCCCAAGCACCCCTCACGACAAGTGACGAACGCGTTTACCCGCCGAGGAGCGCGCGTCTTCGTTACTGAAGGCAATCAGCTCTTTCACAATCACAACGGCTGTCCGCGCCCGGGTTGGGTCGAAATTGAGCCGCTTCCGCTCTTTGATGAAGTTGAAGAGTGATGGCAAACGTCGATTCATTTCAGTACCGTTCGAGGGTTCAGCCTGCGCTCTTGTGCGTTCTCCCCTTGTCACTCACTCTCGCATTGGTACTTGGTCTCTCAGGGAGCGCACTGAGCGGAGCCATCTCGTTTGCTGCAAGCACCGGTGTGTTCTATTTCATTGCGACGCTGGTAAGAGATCGCGGCAAACGACTCCAGGATGAACTTTGGTCTTCGTGGGGAGCACCACCGACGACTCTGTTGTTGAGAGGTGATGCAGAGGACTCCGTCGAAGTTCGCACACGACGATGGCAGCTCATGCGAGGGATAATGCGCGATGGCATCATCGAGATTGACGGGGCGGCGCCATCCGACGGAGAGATAGAGGTTTATGTCGCTCGATTACGCGAACTGACTCGGGATCGCGACCAGTTTCATTTGATTGCCGCAGAGAATGCAGGCTACGGATTTCGGCGAAACACACTTGGCCTTCGACCACTCGGTATTTGCCTTGGACTTGTCGCATTAGGTGTCGCGGTCGTTGCTTCGCTCGTCGCCCTGCCCGCTCATTCAACGCAGGCGGCGTTGTTCGGCGCTGCTGCGGTCGGCAACCTAATTGTCATCGCATTGTGGATTTGGGCTGTCTCGCGAAACTGGGTAAAGAGGCAAGCCTTCAATTACGCCAACGCCCTCCTAGGTTCAGCTGAAGTACTTGTGGGTGATGCCTCGAATATTTGAATGGCGGCGATGCCGTTTCGACTCGGTCGGCATCCTTGTTTTGCACTCATCAGTCGCTCGACGCTGCGGCGTCAGGGACTCATAATTTCCTGCAGCATCGTGCAACTGACACGCCTCTTCGTTCTAGCCATGGTGGGTCACGATCTCTGCCACTTCATTGAAGGTCAGCGAGAGATCGGCGCTTTCACCAAGTAATTGGGCCAAAGCGACGAGTGATGAACTCCGAGCCTTCAAGATTGCGTTCGTTGATGCTGTGAGTTCGGCAATTGGAACACCAAGAGCCCTTTCAATCGTCTCCATCGTCTGCTCTTCTCGCAACCCTGCGAGCGTGCGCCAGAGATTTACGTCGAGTTCGTAAGATCGGTCGAGTGAGTGTGCAAAGGCAGCCCTCTCGCCCAGCGCCCCAGCTAGACAGAACTGAAGACTACTTAGCGGATCTTCTCTCACCCTTCTTTCGAAATCTTCGATGGAGGTGAGACGTACACCGCCACCTATCACACGAGTCTCGTCGAACCGATGATTCCACGGATCACTGTTTACCGAAACGTCAACGAACGAAACGCCGAGATGTATGGCGACAACTGCGTGAGAAGCTTCGTGAACGACGGCGTGGCTCAATCCCCCGTGTTCTTTACAGAGGCTGTCCCAGAAGAGGTCTGTCACGCGAGCCGACTCGCCGAGTCTTGCCGGTGGCGGTGGGCCAACGCCGATAGCGAAATGTCCCTGTTAATGGTGGAGAACACTTCGAACGCGCTCGATGAGTTCGAAGCAACCGCCGTCTAAGGCATTGAACGAGATGCCCCCATCGCTCAATACCCGAATACGCTTCACGTCACCGGCTCTTATGGCGATCGTCGAGAGTTCGCTGGCAAGCGCGGACTCAGGATCGTCCTGAGCGAGGAAGCGAACCGCTTCAGCCACAATCTGTTGAATCTCTGCAGCAAGCCTTGACCGGTCGACGGTGTCAAAAGTACCTTGAAGGCCGTCATACAAAGTCTGCCACCGTGCAACGTAACCAAGAAGTTGACTTCGAACCCCGGCGAGATTCGATTGCGGATTGCTCTCCCCTTGACCCTCAGATGAGAGCAACGAGTCGTACTCTTCGTTACTCAAGTCAGTCGGCGTCACGACGCCGAAGTGAGCAGCAATCCTCCTTATTGCGCGGTCGACGTCGTCCTGGTCCGCGAGGTGCACACCTTGAACTTTTCCAACGAGGGGACCCGGAACGTCGGATGGCTCAATTTCCACGAAGAGCGGGATGACGAGCTTTCTAAGTGCCCACGCGCTAGCCGTCTCCCAGATGACGTAAGCGCTCGAAGCACTCTTGTGCGTGAGGACCACGAGTAGGGCACTTGAACCTAAGAGACCTTCGTCAAACATTCTTCGCGACGGGTCCGCTCCCGGTTCGATACTGGTTGGAGAGAAGAACACATCGACGCCCGGCAGTCGCTCTACGAGCAGCGGCACTAGTTTCTCAGCTACGGACCGGCTTCTTCCATTGCTCCAGGAGATGAAGAGAATCGGCTCTTGCTCGGAGTTATCTCGGACATCATCGAGAGTTCTCGAGTCGAAGACCTCTGCGCCGGGGTATTTCGGAGTTGTGTCGGGGACTGAAGCGAGGCTCTGTTCAGGCTCAGGTTCGACAAATTCCTGCACATCAAATGCTGAGCGGACTTGGAACGTTGGCGCCATCATGCCTGCTTGTGCAGCTATCTCCGCTCGCACGACGTCCTGACGAGCCACAAGGTCCTCAATGTTCGTGACATCTCGAAATTGACGAACGAATCGGGAGTCGACTTCCATACGCCAACTATCGCCACTGGAACCCGAGCCACCGAATGGAGACGGATACTCATTGGAGAGAACTTTGTACACACGATTCGAGAGGTCGCCATCCAGTTTCGACGGCGGCTCCGTTAGAGGGTCCTCGCTTGAAACAAAGGGAGTCTCGGCATCCGAGAGGTAAGACACCACCGCTCTTTGGACTGCTCTGACGCAGACCGTGACTAAGGGACCCGCTCTTGGCACCCACATGAGATGGCGAAGATGGAGGGTGAGATATTGCAAGTAGATAGGCCTTGCTTCGTTCAGTACCCGTGGCTTACTGTCGATGACGTCTTGCACTGAGATTGACTCGCCCGCTCGATCAAAGTGACGCTGCAATTCGCTAGCGGTGGGCCACTCGCCGGTACGGGCAAAACTCTGGTAAGTCTCCTCCACAACCTCGCGATTTGCCTCGACCCAAAGGCCCGCTGCCTTAGCTGAGTTCGAGTGATCGCTCATTGGCCAAACAATACGGACCGGGTGTGACTTGATGCTTGACCTTGAGACGGTCTTCGGGAACGGCCCGACGACCTGCACACACCCTCCGCCCTTCCCAGCACACAACTCGCGTTCGTACCCATACCAGCCATCCTGTCCTCAGGTCCCCTCTCCCTCAGAAGCATTTCGTCTCTCCTTCAGTAAGCCTTCGATTTTTTGTCTCACACGTCTGGCACTCTCGGCGGAACTCGCCCAACGCCGACAGTTGGGTGCGATGGAAGTCCTGACATCATGATGACGATCCGACGCCTCACCATCGGATCTGGCTACAAATACCTGCTCAAGTCCATCGCTGTTGGCGACGGGCCCACGAGTGCCGATACCTCAAATCTCGTCCGCTACTACAGCGAGTCCGGCACGCCACCGGGCGTGTTTCTCGGCGCAGGTCTTGGCGGACTTGACGGCGGCCGCGGTGTTGCGACGGGCCAGAGCGTCACCGCAGAGAACCTCAGACGGATGCTTCAAGAATGCGCCGATCCCGTGACGGGAGAGGTGCTCGGTCGTGCCCCGAGTGCGAAAGCCGTCGGAGGCTTCGACCTCACCTTCAGCCCTTCGAAGAGCGTGTCCGTTGCCTGGGCACTTGGTGACAGGCAGACCCGCGACGTCGTTTACCGGTGCCACCAACAAGCGGTCGCCGAGGTCCTCGCCTACGCCGAGCGCGACGTTTTCCGCACCCGGTCCGGCACTCGAGGCTGCGTCGAAGAAGAAACGCTCGGCGTCGTAGCGGCGAGCTATACCCACTTCGACTCGCGCGACGCAGATCCCCAGCTTCACGATCACGTCGTCGTTCTTAATCGCGTCCAGGCGACGAGCGACGGCCGCTGGCGCACGCTGGACAGTCGAGGACTGTTCTCGTCAGCGGTGATGCTCTCCGAACTCCACCAAGGTGTGTTGTCCGACCTGCTCACTGAAGAACTCGGTTGGGACTGGACACCGCACGCTCGACGTTCCAGTCCGGTTCCCAAGTGGGAGGTCGCTGGCGTCTCGCCAGCGCTCATGGGCGAGTTCTCACGGCGCACTGCGGCGATCGTCACAGCCAAGGACCAACTCATCGCCGAGTTCGAGATTGACCACGGCCGCCCCCCCACTGACGTCGAAGTGTTGAAGTTGCGCCAGACCGCAACGATCGCGACGCGACGCGCGAAGAAGGGCCTCAGTCTCGGCCAACTGACCACGACGTGGACCGTCCGCGCCCGCCCCTACCTCGACGACGAACCGACCGCCTGGGTCCACGAACTAGGCAATAACATCGTGGCCACGTTCGCGAGCGGCGACTTTACCGACGAGATCTTGCGCGATCTGGCGAGAGCATCATTGGACGTAGTGAGCTCGAAGCGTCCAACGTTTTCGAACGCCAACATTCAGGCCGAAGTTCTTCGCCAGCTGCAGGCAGTCCGTTTCAGTGATCCTTCTGAACGCATCCTGACGGCGAAGCGCACAACCGAACTCGCGCTGAAACAAGCTCTCCTCATTACCATGCCGAGCCTGCACCACACGCCACGTTTTCTACTCCGCAATGACGGTTCTTCGAAGTTCCAGTCAACCGGGCACTGGCTCTACACCACGAAGACGTTGCTCGACGCCGAAGCGCGCCTGCTCGCCGCAGGTCAGCGAGTCGACGCGGACGTGGTGCCCAGGAGTGCCGCATCGACCATCACCAAGAGCCGTCTCCCCGGCACGGGGCTTACCCTGTCCGAGGACCAGGCGCGCTGCCTGCACGCCATCACCACATCCGGTCGAGCGCTCGACCTACTGGTCGGACCGGCGGGCACCGGCAAGTCAACCGCGATGGCGGGCCTGCGAGCTGTCTGGGAGGTCGGTCACGGTCAAGGCTCGGTTCTGGGACTCGCCCCGTCCGCGGCGTCGGCGGAGGTCCTGGCAGAGGAGATGGGTATCGAAACCGACAACCTCGCGAAATGGATCTACGAACACCGCCAACACGGTCGACGCGTGCGCGAGCTTGCAACCTTACGGGAACGAGCCCGCACGGTCCGACGCTTCGGTCGCGGATCGAGTTCCCATTTACGCTCGGCGGCCGCTCAACGTGAAGCGGTCCTTCAACGTTGGACGCTCCGTGCGGGACAGCTGGTGGTCGTGGACGAAGCCAGTCTCGCCTCGACCTTCGCCCTCGACGAACTCGTGTCCGCTGCCGGCGACGCAGGGGCAAAAGTGGTGCTCGCCGGTGACTGGGCGCAGCTCTCCAGCATTGACGCCGGCGGAATGTTTCGTACATTGGTACGCGACAGGGGCGACGACGCACCGACGTTGAGGGACGTTCGACGGTTCAAGTCCGCATGGGAGAGGTGCGAAAGCCTGAAGATCCGACGCGGCGATCCCACTGCGCTCCACGCCTACCACTCCCGCGACCGAATTGTAGAAGGCAGTCGCGACCATCTCCTCGACTCGCTCTACGCAGCGTGGAACGCCGACTGTGAACGCGGACGACGATCGCTCATGCTGGCCGGTGACGCCGAGACCGTCGCGGAGCTCAACCTGCGAGCACAGACCGACCGAGTAAAGAGTGGCCTCGTTGTTGACGTCGTCGGTCGCGGAGGCGGCTTGATGGTCGGCGTGAACGACCTGGTGGTGACGCGCCAGAACGATCGTCGACTCGTCACCGACGGGGGGTGGGTGAAGAACGGCGACGAATGGCGCGTGTTCGCGGCACATAAGGACGGTTCGCTGAGCGTCATGCGTACTAAGGGCTCTGCCTCAGTGCGGTTGCCAACCCGCTACGTTGCCGAGCACGTTGATCTGGCTTACGCGTCGACGGCGCACCGCGCCCAGGGTCGCACCGTCGACACCGCGCACGCCTTCGTGAGTCCGGCCACGACTCGCGAGGTCCTCTACGTCGCGCTCACCCGTGGCGCTGAGGCTAACCACCTCTATGTGGACACCCACTACGACCCTGATCCCGATACGGGCCACGACGGTCTAGCCGCGACACCGAGCGCGGTTGAGGTGCTGGAAGGGGTGCTGCGGCGCGAGGGGGCAGAAGTGTCCGCCACCGACATGATTCGTACGGCTCAGAGTGTGTCCATTGCCACGTTGGTCGCGGAATACGAGACCATCGTCGCCTTAGCTGATGGTGAGCGCTGGAAGACGCTACTTCTCAAGTCGGGACTCAGCGGCGCAGAGCTCGCGCGAGCAACGTCCTCCCCCGCTTATCCCACCTTGGTCTCAAAACTGCGGGAGGCGGAGCAGAGAGGTCTCGACGTTTCGGTCGATCTTCGCCTGCTCGTTAAGGGCCGTTCCTTCGACGACGCGGTTGACGTGGCGAACGTGCTCCATCAGCGCGTCAATGACTTTCTGAGCGCGGTGGATTTTCCTGCTCTCGTCGATGAGCAGCTCGTAGTCGGTCTCTTTCCGCGACCGATTGCCTCCATTGATTCCGACACCGACAGGGCAATCGGGGATCGCGTCGACGCCATCGAACAACGGGCGCGCGAACTCGCAACTCTCGCAATTGAACGCGGCGACGACTGGGTACGGGCGTTCGGTTCTCCACCAGCGGACCGTGACGCTCATGAGTGCTGGCTACGGGTCGTCACCGACGGCGCCGCTTATCTTGAGCGCTGGGGAGGTGAGGACATAGTCCGGCATTCTGGTAACAATCCCCAAGCCTGTGACCAGGACTCTCACCGAAATCGCATTCTTGCTGCCGCGCAGATCGTCAACACCGACTTCGCGATACCGAGTGCGCGACTGGAATCTGTCTCCTCAAATTCAGAAAACGCTCTTCCTCAGATTTGGAGCCAAGACTTTGTGCTCGAAACGTAAGCACGCTGAGCGATGAGTCACCCATCTGGAAATCGGCAAGTACCCCGTCAAGAGGCGTAGTCGCGCAGGAAAAACGTCCCATCTGAGGTTCTGGACGTAAATCTTCCATTCCTCACAGTCGCTTCGAATTACACGAGCTCATTGATGAAAGGTGCGAGCCGTTGCCGAACACTAACTGAGTACGGGCGCGAATGCTTCGAGCCCGCTACTGGAGAGACAATGATAAGAAATGCAGTGAAAGCGGTCGGATTGATTTCCGTCGTGCTTTCGTTAGGCATATTGAGTTCCCCGTCGGCGTTCGCAGACGGTTCATCGAATGCGACTTCATCCCTGGCCCCAACGACTGTCACAGATACACCTGATGGGTGTACGGGCGTACTAGTTGCCGATGCACCCCTGGTGAACTCCGGAACAACCTACGGCGAGATCTCGTTGTACTACGATTCCTGTGACCGAGACGTAAAGGCCATTGCAACGTCGAATAAGGCACTCACTTTGGGTGAGGAGATGGAAGCTTGCTTGCACGTTTCGACCGAGCCTTCGGGGACGGACGAGACATGCAACTACCTTTTCAATTCGGGGAGTTCAGTCACAACGGGCTGGTACAGCGACGCTGGCATCGAAACACAGGGATACGGTTGGCTCTTAATTACAGCCTCCGGACCTGCCGCGACGGGAACAACGAGCTACTACTAAACGTTCAAAGAAAATTCAGTTGAACCCTGTGCTTCAGCGCATTGATCCTCCATCGGAGTCATGAATGCGCTGAAGCAGAGGGTTCGTTTCCGGATTCCCATTGCCCTTCTCCTGTATCACGAGACTCTAAGGGTACGAGAAGCAGACGGGCGAATGCACAATTCAAGCGATTCAACCACCATTTTGGATGTCGATATGATTCCCACTATCGACTTCAATCAGGCTTGCAGAATCAACTTCGCAGATGGGTAGATAGTGTCACACCGAATCTGGGCGCTAGCCGTTGTCATAATGCTGTTATTCGTATTGGTCGCCGTCCAGTCGTCTTGGGTTCAGTTATTCCACGCCCAAGCGCTCGATAATTCACCAATTAACCCAAGGAACAATGTTAGTAGTGACCAATACGATCGCGGCGGTATCTACGCAGCAAATGGGGCAGTGCTCGCAAGATCAATCGCGACGTCATCAAAATCTAACCCTTGGAGACGGATCTATCCCTTTGGGTCACTGACTTCGAATGTAGTCGGCTTCACCTCATCAGAATACGGAGACTGGTACTTAGAAGTCGAATACAACAAGTACCTGGAATCGCATCGAGAGCCTCCTCAAAGTTTTGAACAACTCCTTGCACCGTCAATGGGAACCGACTCCTTGAACATCACTCTGGAACCCGCTCTCCAACAACTGGCACGAACGGAACTCGCAGGTCGCGACGGGTCCGTGGTTGTTCTCGACCCTAGAAGTGGCGCAGTTTTGGCCCTCTATTCGAATCCCACATTCAATCCGAAGCCATTCACCTCAGTTCATCCAAGTGAGCAAACCGCCGCGTGGAAAAAGGACAACAGAAAGGACGCTGATGGCTATCCGCCCCTCGGCCTAGTTGCTACTGAACAAACAATCTTCCCTGGATCGACTTTTAAAATTGTGACGACCGCCGGAATTGTTAAGTACAAGCCGTCGCTGCTCACGAAAAGGTATCCCTCCATGACTTACACAAAACTTCCTGACACAACGAACCTTTTACATAACGATGGTGGCGAACCCTGCGGGGGAACGGTTGCGGAAATGCTTCCCTCTTCATGTGACCCAGGATACGGACTGCTCGGTCTTGCTCTGGGTGCTCAAGATTTAACGAACATGGCCAACGCATTCGGTTTCAACGAGATTCCTCCCCTAGACCTGCCGGGAGGCGTCCCATCCTTCTTTCCAAAGGAGGCCAATCTTGCCGCCAATCCACCCTTCTTGGCTTACTCTGCCATTGGCCAAGAAGACGTCAGCGTTACGGCACTTCAAGACGCATTAGTGGCTGCGGCAATCGCAAACGACGGCATAATAATGACTCCGCACCTTATGAACTACATCTCGTCACCGGAAGGCAAAACGGTGATTCGATACAAAGATTCTGAATGGAAAGCGCCACTTAGTGCCGTTCAGGCTGCAACCATTGTTCCACTCATGGAAGACGTGGTGAAGTATGGAACGGCTGCCGAAGTCGGTTTCCTTCCGGCTGACGACGTCGCTGCAAAGACGGGCACCGCTCAAGTCGGAGATAACCTAAAAAACGACACTGACGATTGGATGATCGCTTTTGCGCCCGCCGACGACCCAACCGTCGCAATCGCAGTCAGTGTTCCTTTCCAGACATTCAGCGCTACGGGGGCAGAAGTTGCCGGACCAATTACTAAGTGCTTGATCGAAGGGACTCTTGCACTTCAGGCTCATTTACCGGTTACCGGAACCGCGACAACTTGTCCTGCGTAGCTATAAACGAGACCGCCCCGAATTCTCGTGGTCAAACGAGGCACCTATTCGGGAGGTACCAAAAGGTTGCGTAACTTTGATCTCGAGCGCGTTACTCGTATGGCTACTGCGTTTTCAGTAATTCCCATCGCCTGAGCAACTTCTCGATGACTCAAATCCTCCCAATAAAGCAGTCGAAGCAACTCACGTTCGTTGCTGCGTAGCTTCGATAGAGCAAGACGAATGCTTCTCGTACCGACTGTATCGACCTCGACATTCTCTTCGGTCCTTTCCATCGCGAGTCGGACAAACAAACTCTGTCTACGGTCTCGAGCTCTTCGAAGATTTGCAAGGACGCGAAATGTAATCCCATAGAGCCACGCGCGCTCCAGCGTTTCGTCCGGCCTGTCCCTCCATTTCTGCCAGGCGATAAAGAGCGCATCGACAACCACGTCTTCGCAACCTTCGACATCGTCCCACCTGCGTCTCGCGTACTTCATCATCGCAGATGAATGCTGCTCAGCGAATATTGAGAATTCTGAAGAAGACGAAACGGGGGTCATTGGCAATCATCGAGGTCTGCCGCGCGGCGAGCCGGATTAGTCAGACGAGCGTAACTTGAATGACGCATTCCTGCGCGTGAACCTCTGACCTGAGTTTGTCACGCAACCGTCTCCATTTTTTCCCATCCCTTGCCACAAGCGCGGACCAATGTGTAGTGGGTGGCCCACTAATAAACCTATGCGCAGTATGACCATGCCACTCAAACTCGCGAGTGACGCCTCTTAGAGCGCCGACATGCCTATAATTTCCAGCCATGCGGAAGAAGTTGAGTGACGCTCAGTTAGGGGATTCGATCAAAAGTGCAGATCCTCTCACTCGCCTCTCTACTGACGAAAGAGGTGACGCTGATACAAATGCGAGGATTCTGATCCGCGTCAATGACAGAATAAACTCCTCCACGCGCCAACGCTGGCGGCTCTGGAAGAGGTCACTCACCACACGTGCGATCGACAGGAGCCAGGCCCCTATTCCGTCTGAGGGAGGATGGTCCTCCGATTTGCCGGGCGCAGGTTCCGCCTCTCAATAGATAGGAAGTCGTCTTCGCCACTCGTTGTATTTCGACAGACGCAAAGTATTAGACGAGGGCAGCAGCAATCTCAATACTGCGTACTTCGATGATCATATTTTGAATGTCTTGCAGCCACTACTCTGACTCATGGCTACCGCCGGCTAGAGCGTCGACTTCGAATCGAAATCGGACTATTCTTCTGCAGCGCAACTTCTCCTGCCGACAATCCGACGTGCCTGTTCATTACAAGATTGTGGGGATCGGCGTCAATGCGAAACTACGAGAGCGGCCAAAGAAAGACAAGACGTCTGCACCGCATAAAATCAAAGAACTTTGCGTGCCTTATGGATCCTCAAAACACGCAGCAAACTTCCTCGAAGGCTACAAAGGTCAGCGTCTCCATTCGGACGGATCCTGCTAACTCCGCCGCATGGAACGCGAGAGGTTCGCTTCGCGAATGAAATGTTGAAGATTTACGCACGAATAAGGGTTTCGCTTTTCGAGGAAGTTGACGAACTTGTCAACGATGCCTTTTCTAATTTGTGACGGTGACCATGACACTCAAAGAAATACGGTCCGAGATGCTCGACGCGTCAACAACGGTAGTTTTAGAAAAGTTCCCCCAACAACTACTTCCCGGACGTTGGACGCGAAGTCAAGAACCTAGTTTCCGCCAAGAGGGACATCTTCGGGCAATGCGTTTCCCGTCCTCACGTCTGGAGGCACCGACTCAGCGCCTTCCATTGAATTGCCGCGCGGAAGTGCCTCAAGGCTGTCACGCGGCACCTCGTGGAATTCTTTCGTCTTCGCATTAGGAAGATATAACTTTGATGGCCACATCGCGCTTTCGGCACATGCAACACACAATTTCAGGGCGGCCTCCACGTCCGGCTTCTGCCTCATCATTCCCTCGATGGCGGCGTTTACTGGGTCGGCACATTGCCGGTCAATCGAGAAGATGGGATATTCGCGTCCATTCCAAACTCCCTTCAAAGAACGAGTTTCAAATAGAAGTGCTCTTTCATGATCTTCGATGTGTTTGTGGGTCTTGTCCCAAAGGCAAATCAGCATTGCCCAAGCAACTTCGAGAGTCATCGTGAATAGTCTCTGAGAACTGGCAGCAACGACCCTAAATCCTGTATCAATTCCTGGTCCGAAATAGTCATACAGAAATTTCTTTCCGTCGCTAGATTTGATGGCCTCATGGTTTAACTCGACCACACCTTTGTCACTCACTTCGGTTGTGGGATCTCGCGGTATTGAACTTTGACTGTCCGGTCCGGGAAAGGTACCGATGAAACCACCCCCTTTCGTACTTAAGGACGTATCTCTTAAATAGTCCGTCTCATACTTGTCCATCGCTTTGAGCCAGAGACTCACCGCCGCGCAAATGTCTTCCTCGCTTCGAACGCGAGAAAAGAAGAGCATCTCGTCACCGAGAACCTTCCAAAGTTCGAAACCAGGACCATATTGGTGTTCAAGAGTCAAATCTCCGAGAACCTGCGGAAATCCACGGTAGAAAGAGAGGAAAGTCTCGCGCCACCCTTCGACGTTTTGCTGCTTATAAGCCGTGGATCCCACTACGTCGCACGACAAAAACAAGAGTGACTCCGCCACGGAGCCGCTCATGTAAGCCTGAGGACCTCGGCGCGAATCTCAGCTGCCGCGGGGGAAACGTCGAACACTTGAGCAATGTGGAAGAAATTTGAGCCAAATCTCTCATATTGGTTCTTAAAGCTTTCTTTCGGCATCAGAAGGGAGGCCGCAAAAAAATTCGCCTGCGTTTCGAGTCGGTTTTGACCCCCGCGCTGAAAGGCCATTTCGCCAGTTTCGCCCAACTGGAGATAGTGCAAGAAGTAATGGCCCAACTCGTGCGCGAGGGTGAATTGATCGCGTCTCTGAGAGGTGTGGTTCGGGAGAAAAATGGTGAATTTGCCTTCGTCGGCCACGAACAGAGACTCGTCAGTATCCACATATTCAATCTGTCCGCCCAAAGTCTTAACCAGATCTTTTAGGTTTGCTCGGCCATCCGCGTCATAAATCTTGTATTTCGTACCTATGCGCTCTGCGTATTGCTGAATGGCATCATAAGACAATTCTGAAGCCCGCTGCGCTTGCCCCATCGCGAAACCTCCTCAAACTAACGCCCGTCCATTGGCGACTTCCCGACAGACACAGATTATCGGGGAAAAGACTTCCACCCGTTTCTTCTGGCGTGACAATTACTTCAGATATCGGGTTCAACCGTCCTCCGACATACGGGTGACCGTTGTTTCCTCAGACGCTTGCCTCAGGAACGGAGGATGTGACGGACCGTCGAAGGCAACCCGGGAACAATAAGTCGTCAGGCCTGGACACTTGCCACGAACGCGCCCGATCTTCAAATCAGACTGCGCGGATGGGTGTACCCCCCGAGAGAGGACGGTACTCCTTAACCCCTGAAGCGGTCAGAGTATTGGGTGATCAAGAGTGAAGTCCCCTGCGACACCTTCCCTGGAGCGACAAACCCTATGACCCAAACGGACTTTCTGAAGATAGGTCACTTCTGCCATAGTCTGGCCAAATGACGGGAGATGTGGCCCACTCAGGTTGAGGTGTCTCTCCGACGCGCCACATCTCCCGATGTTCGACTATTGCCCTTTTCGAACCGTCCTTTACAACTAAGAATCGATAGCGGTTGCCAAGGATGTCTTTCGTGAAGATTGCGCCGAGCGACTCCGAATTGTGATTGAAGCCATCTTCTGCTTTCCATGTCGAAAGCGGCACCGAAGTCGCAGCGTCAAGCACCTGGTCGGCAAGAGTTTTTAGGGAAACGCCCGGCGGGATATCAATGGCCGACGTAAGCCAACCGTCTTGGCCATCCTGTTTGACGACGAGCCGACACGACAATGCCGGACCTCCTCCCGCGTTGGTCAGTTCGATGCCGTTGACTGGACCACCAGTTCCCACAGCACTCTGAAACCAACGAACGCCGGGCGAAGGCTGCCACCGAAGTTCTCGATCTCGAACGACCTCTGCAATGAGTTTGTTTGAAGCGTTGACCTCATCAGATGCGGTTCTCACGAGCGATCGATTCTGCCGCAAAGTAACAGCGCTCACCGCGGCGAGACTCAGTGTACCGACGGCGGTTCTATAGATGGCCAATTGGACATCAGCGAACTTTTCGAATTGTTTGGCGAATTGCCCAAATTAGATAGAGCGCCATAACGAGTCACTCTATACACGTGTCATGCGCACGTTCAGCCCTCGTTGCCATCTCCGACGTTCATCTTGACGAAGGGTCCCAGGGCTCGAGCGAGTAGTTCATTCGGGGTCTCTGGATCAATTTTGTTGCCAAGAGATATCGCCAAATTCCGATCACTTTCGCGAGTTGGGGTACTCACCGTTGCAGGACCCGTGAACTATGAAGTGACGGAAGCAGCATTCACCGATCCTCTGTAGAGATCATTCTGTCGTTGGCAAAAGCTCATATGAAGCGCGACCATCGACCCAATGATCTCCATTATCCCAGTCCATCTCTTCCGGCTCGACCGCGAATATCTCCACGTGTACCACGCCTTCGCTCTCCCATTCGGCATCTTTGTAGCGCAATCGCAATACCAGATACTGCCCAGTGGGGGGTCCGATATGCGCTTCGCGTTCCGAAAGCGGTACCGCCTCCACCAGCTTTACCAAACACGCGGGCATCCGCCCCGGCCGGGGATACCAGCCGGCCACTAACCCCTCAACGTGACCAAGCCCCCACGTCCAATCGGCCTCCGGACGCGTACTCCCAAATACTCGAACTCCGTCGCCAAGGTCCATCGTTCGACTGTAACTTTCGCTCAAGTTGCCGTCTACTCCTTCGTCCAAACTTGCCCCTGAATCACGCCGGGAAAGTGGGACAGGTAATTCCTCTGAGAGGATTACTTCATGTCAGGAACTCCCCGATACTCACCCGAGCTGCGTGAACGTGCAGTGAAGATGGTGCAAGAACGCCGCCAGGACTACAGGTCCGACTGGGCGACGGTCACGGCCTTCTCAAAACTGTTCGGCATGTCGCCCGAGACGCTGCGAACTTGGGTCCAAAGGACTCAGGTCGATCAAGGCAGTCGCCCTGGTCTTACCACTGACGAACGAACTCGCCTCAAAGAGTTGGAACGCGAAGTGCGCGACTTGCGACGGGCCAATGCCATCTTGAAGGATGCCTCAGTTTTCTTCGCGACCGAGCTCGACGGTCAAACGCGGAGGTAGTCACCTACATCGACGCTCGCAAGAGCCGGTGGGGAGTCGAGCCGATCTGCAGGGCCCTGCAGTTTGCTCCCACGACCTATTACGCCGCCAAGACGAGAGCCACCTGCGCGCGCCGGATTCGCGACGAGGAACTTAAGGCTGAGATCAGACGCGTGCACCACGACAACTTCGCCGTTTACGGCGTCGTCAAGGTCTGGAAACAGTTGCAGCGCGAGGGCCACTCGGTCGCGCGCTGCACCGCCCAGCGGCTCATGAAAGACCTGGAACGGCAAGGCGCCCGGCGTGGTCGCCGGTTCAAGAAAACGACCTTCGGCGATGACCAACTGCACCGTCCGAGTGACCTCGTCGATCACCAGTTCGTCGCCAGTGCACCGAATCGTCTCTGGGTCGCGGACCTGACCTACGTGAAGACCCACAGTGGCTGGACCTACGTGGCGTTCATCATCGACGTCTTCAGCCGAGCCATCGTGGGCTGGCAGGTGTCGAACTCGTTACGCAGTGACCTCGCGATCGACGCGCTCGAGATGGCGATCTTTGCGCGAGGCGACCGAGACCTGAGTGAATTGATACATCACAGCGATCGTGGAGTCCAATATTTAAGTATTCGCTACTCGGAGCGACTCGGTGAAGCCGGCGTCGTCGCATCAGTTGGGAGTCGCGGCGACAGTTACGATAATGCGCTCGCCGAATCGTTCAACGGACTCTTCAAGACGGAACTAATCCATCGGCAAGGACCTTGGCGCAACGTGGAACACGTTGAATGGGCGACGCTTAACTACGTCGACTGGTTCGATCGACGGCGTCTGCACGGCGAGATCGGCATGGTCCCGCCTGCAGAGTTCGAGGCTCGCTACTATCACTCGAACGAGTCAGAAAGTCTGGCCGGTTTGGAAGGAATTTTGTCTACACAACACCCGGCGTGATTCATAAAGTGCTCCGTCGACTACAGCCCACGGGTGTCCAGTGCCCAACTTATTGTCGGCGATTCTGCGATTGGCTTCCAGGGTCAACGAAGCAACATCGCAACTACGTCATGTCACATTCATTCCCGCTTTTTTACTTCATCAGAACGGACTTCCACGGTCCACTCTCGTCTGAATACCCACGAAATATCTCTCAGAATTCTTGCCCACGGATCCCAACGGTCGCGCCCAACTCCAGTTTCTAAGAGAATTCGGCAAAAGGCTGGCTCAGACGTGTCCTCTGATGCCAAGGTTTACAAGCCGATAGTCCATCGCTTGACGGCTTACTCCGAATTGTTCCGCCAATGAGTCCACAAGAACGTCCACCGAGTCATCTGGACCGAGGCCCGTTTCTGTAACGGCGCGCATCACCAAATCCTTTGGCATAAGTAGCTCCGCGGCAAACGCATTGGCTTGAATTTCTTCTTGGTCCGTCCCGGCACTCGATCGGTCGTCGCGGAAATCCACGCGAACGAGGCGATCTACGAACACCTTTCTCCCCTGGTGAAGGCTCATATGGCCAATCTCGTGAGCGATCGAGAATCGTTGACGCACATCAGGATGTCCCGTATTGACGCCGATGACTGTACGCGTCCCATCTCGATACAGCATCGCTGAGATATTGCCGTCGAACGGTTCATATGTGATGGACGCACCGAGACTTCGAGCTATCGCCTCAACTGGAACGGGTGGTCGACTCACTCCCTGTTCCTTTAGTACGGCCTGGGCCTTTTCTTCTACGTTTCGCTTATCTGGCATTTCTCATCGCTCCTATATCGTCATCGGTAACGATCGGTTGGATTTGGCGAAGCACCCACGCCTGAGACGCTTCATCCATTCCTTGCAAGCCCCCCGGAAGATTCTCGTCTCCAGTCGAGCTCCGCTCGGGCAACAGTGCCGTTGGTTCTACACCAAGGGCCGCGGCCATATCGATGAGGAGGTGGAGCGGAACGCGCTGACGACCTTTTTCAACGTTCACGATGGATGTGCGACTGAGCGACACGCGCTCGCCGAGAAGTTGCTGCGACATCCCGTGATCTCGACGGGTACGCGCGAGGAGTCGTCCGAAATCTCGGTAGAAAACCTCCATGTGTTCAGCCTACACATTACGTCAGTGATGCTGACACGTTTGCTTCACCAACACCCCCGTATGGAATACGGACAGTGGTGATAACGTGATGAGAACGACCCGAGTGCTCGAGGACGGCTCAAGTCGAGCCGCAGTTGCAAGGGCGCGAGTCGCTTAAGGAGTTGCGGATGTCAGAGAACCCCGAACACGAGATCACGCTGATCATCGTCTATGGAGTAAACAAGCCCCTAACGGTCCAAGAGGACGAGACAATCGAGACAGTCAAGCTCGACGCGATGGAACTCTTCAGCATTGCCCGGGAGGACAAGGACAAATTCGTCCTCAAGACCAAGGTCGACGAGAAAGAAGAACAGCTCGAGGAGGCGGAAAAGGTCGAGCATTATCACCTGAAGAACGATCAGAAGGTCACCCTCGCTGCCGGAACGCCTTTCGGCGAGCGATGACCGATGAGGCGATCTCGCCCGAGGATGAATCAAAGGCACATGCAAGGGAGCAGTACCGAATGATCTCGGCGCAACAAGACGAGTATGGCTGGCAGTCGACGATCATCGATGTCGGCGACTACGTCGTGACTTTCGTCCGAGTCGAAAAACCTCTTGGTCGAACCTTCGTCATGCGTTTGAAGTTCGACGACTACCCCGAGATAGCCCCAGAACTACGGTTCATAGACCCGGTTGCCGTTGACGACTCCTTGGCTGAAGCTGAGGCAGGTGCAGTCTTCTATCCCATCGGTCCTCACATCGTCGATGCCAACCAAGGTCGTGGCCCGCTTCCTGTCCCGTGCATCATCGGTCACCGTGACTACTACGCGGCAGGTTGGCACGGTGGCTGGAGTAATCCACCGACTCGGGAACACTCTCCTTACCAGCTCGTCATGAACGTGCGAAACGCGATTCTCAATGTTTGGTCGTAAGGGTCATCGCGACCGGGCCTCGACTGTCGCAACGCCGCGCGTAGTTGTTCAGCCGGAGCTGACATCAGTCCGCGTGTCTACGAGCAAGCCTAAGACTCCTCGCGCGCTCGGTCGAAGAGACGTGGAGTTTTCATTCGAGCGCGTGTTCGTGCCTTCACTCATTGTTGATCACACAGAGTTGGTCCTTCGACAGGCCGGGCAATGCGGTGAGGAGGGGTTCGTCGTATGGGCGGGATCCATCGCCGAAGGCAACGCGTACATCTGCTCGTTAGTAATCCCGAAGCTCGAACTCGGTAAGTATGACGGCGAAGTCAGCGCGGAGACTACCGCCCATCTGCTCGAAGCTCTTGACGAGCGAGATCTCGTCCCCCTTCTCCAGATCCACAGTCACCCACGGGCCGCATTTCTGTCCCCCATCGACGCCATTCGGCCGCTCGTTGCGGTACCCGGCTTCATGTCGATCGTCCTACCGCACTTCGGCTTCATAGACCTCGCGGAGGTCGCGAACTGGTCGGCACATAGGTTCCTCGGCGCGGGCGGGTGGCACGAACTCTCCGAAGGTGAGCTCGCTCATCAATTCATAATCGACGACTCGATCATTCGAGTTGACTAATGGCCATTGCCCTTCGGTCCCGACTCCATGAACTCGTAGGTAGCTCGGCATGCAGAACGACCGCCCAGTTGGAGAGCCTGGGCATTAGACGTACCGATCGCCAGGTGGCTGTTGGTGTACGTCTTCCCTTGGCGGCCGATCCCGCACGTCGCCTCCTCGCGGAATCTCTTGTGGACATGCTTTTGCGGTTGGATCCTCTGGTTGGCGAAGTTGTGATCGATATGCCAGGTGGACACGAATTTGAGTGGGTCGCCGAGCTTGCGAGAAGAGTCCCATTCGAGCAGACCGATGTGAAGGCGCTACCGGAGTTCTGCGTGGGAGTTGGCGACTTCGATGGCGCTGCTCTACTCGTCGACGGCGCCGGTTGGCTCGCCGGGATCAGATCAACGGTCGAAGCGAAAGACGATGGTAATCCGGTAGGACCCTTGGCCGCGGCAGCGCTGGGCGCCGCCGAAATATTCAAGTGGGCGTTCAGTGAGGTGCATACCGAGCCATCGACCGCACCCGAACTCCGCGAGTGGTCGGGTGTTTTCTCTCTCTCGTCGTACGCATTCGATCTTGCCAATCCCCCAATGGGCCCCGTCAACCTGGACGCAACGCTCGTTGGCCTCGGTGGAGTTGGCGCCGGCGTCCTACGGGTGATCGCTGCACTTGGGTCCAGAGTGACCGGCACGCTCGCCCTCGTAGACGCAGACATGCTGACAGTGCACAACCTCAACCGAGTGTCATATTCGTCGACACAAGCCGCCGAGGCTGGTGCATCCAAAGTCGAAGAAGCAACTCGATTTCTGCACATGCGCAGCCCAAACCTGACGGTCACTGGATTTCGCGAGACCTATGGAGAGTTCAAGCTCCGGACTCCTCTCCGCAAGGATCGCCGATATGACGTCGTGGTCGCCGGTCTTGACAATGACGAAGCCCGTTGGGAGATCCAACGGGATATTCCCCGCATTCTGATTGACGGAGCCACAGGTCGAGACATGAACACTCGCGTGGAACGCGTTGAATTTGGTCGATACGGCTGCTTGGGATGCTCGCGACAAATGACGAGGATCCTCGAAGAGGACGCCAGAGATTGCGACGCTCCGCTGGACTCTCGCGCACCATCGCTCTCGTTTCTCTCCTCCTTTCCGGGTATCCTTGCGGCTGGAGAATTGATCAAAGAAGCGCAAGGAGCGTTCCAGCTTCGCGGGAGCTTTGACCACGTCTTCCGGTATGGGCCGAACCCCGACCTTCGTGGAACGCCCGAAAGGCGTGTCGATTGCACCGTGGGCTGCTCTCGATCGGCGAAAATTAGCCAATATCACTCGAAATATCCGACCGAGCGTCTTGGCTAACAGATGCGCTTCCTCTCTGAAATCGTTAAACTCCTTCTGAGAGCCGTGAGTTTCGAATTTTCCCCGAGGTCGATGGTGCGTCTGGCGATTGGAATACTCCTTGCCATCCTCGTGATTTCTCCCGTTGCCTTCGATAAGGGCGTGATCATGGAGCAACGAGGAAGCGTGCACATATGACCAAGCCATCGTGCCCTCGATCTCAATTCCCGGTTTGCCTCCAATGAAGGTGCAAGAAAAGAATGGGCTCTGTTCAGTCAAATTGGATACATTGACGCGGAAGTGATGGGGTCCCGTCCGATGCTCAGTTGACTATTGACTTCGGAGAATGATTCATATATAGTGCTTTAAGCCTCTAAAGGCCTATATATAGGATAATATAATGCGTCGACCACACACGTACACACCCCAAACTTCAGACGCCGCCCGGGTAATTGGGCTAGAAATTGCGCGAGCCCGTAGAAACCGTCGATGGACGGCAGCTGAATTGGCGAGCCGCGCCGGCATCAGCAGGACGACGCTATTACGCGTCGAACACGGCGATCCAACTGTCGCGATTGGAATCGTCTTTGAGGTCGCAACTTTGCTCGGTATTCAATTATTTGGTGCGGACCGAAACGAATTAGCCGCGCTCGTGGGCCGAGGCCAAGAACGTTTGGCACTCCTTCCGGCTCGGGTTCGCGAGCCGGAAGGACCTGTAGATGACGACTTCTAACGCTGCGCCAAAGAGGGTTTACGTGTGGGTCTGGCTTCCAGGATCGACCGAGCCGGTTCCCGCCGGCGTGATTGAAAAGAGCGGCGAAGTCGCTTATTTCAACTATGGCCGCAGTTATCTTGAGCGAGAAAACGCCGTCTCCATTTATCTTCCAGAACTGCCGCTCCAGCGCGGGCGCATTCGACCCCTCCAAGGCTTAACGATCGCTGGATGCTTCAGTGACGCGGGACCCGACGCTTGGGGCCGACGAGTCATTCGATATCGGATGCTGGGAACAGCCGACTTGGACTCGGAGGATGACGACCTCACGGAATTGACCTACCTCCTCGAATCAGGCTCCGATCGAATTGGAGCTATCGATTTTCAGTCAAGCCCTAAAATTTACGTTCCAAGGACTAGCGAAGCGACTCTCGCTGAAATGCAAGAGGCCGCAGAACGACTCGAAAAAGGCGTTCCCTTCTCAGCTGAACTTGAAATGGCACTCCTCCACGGTTCCTCAGTTGGGGGAGCCCGACCAAAAGCGCTGCTCAAGGACGGCGTGAGATCGCTCATTGCCAAATTTTCCTCAACTACAGACAGTTATCCGGTCGTCAAAGCCGAAGGTGTTGCGATGGAACTCGCCAGACGAGTTGGATTAAAGGTGGCGCACACTGAAGTCATCGAAAGCTTGGGTAGGGACGTGCTGCTAGTGGAACGATTCGACCGGACCTCGACCCAAGGACAACGCCATTCGATAGTTTCCGCTCTAACCCTCCTGGAACTCGACGAAATGTTTGCACGATATGCCACATATTACGCCTTAGTGCCAATTATTCAAGAGCGCTTTAGCAACGCACTTCCCACGCTGCACGAGCTTTTCTCGCGCATCGTATTCAACATATGCGTAGGGAACACCGATGATCACGCAAGAAATCACGCTGCATTCTGGGACGGTACTTCGCTCACATTGACGCCCGCTTTTGACATATGCCCGCAGCAACGTTCCGGAGGCGAGGCTGTTCAAGCCATGACAATTGCGCCAGGTTTCAGGTACAGCCAACTCGCTGGTTGCATCAAGGCGTCCGAAATATATTTCCTTTCGAAAGTTGAGGCAAGGCAGATTATTGACGAACAACTCGAAATCATCCGATCCCAATGGACGGAAGCTTGTGACGTCGCCCGACTCACCGAAAGTGAGCGTTTACAACTTTGGCGACGACAGATCCTAAATCCTTACGCGACGGAAGGTCTCTGAACTTGCCGACGAACAGAAAAGGCCACGGCAGATTTTATTCACCGCCAACACCGTGGTCGCCGTGGTGCTCGCCTTGGTCCTCTTCGTCGTTATCGTCTTCGTCATCATCGTCGTGCGCGGCAACTCAGTTAATTGGTGACCCTAGGCAATTGAACAAGGCTGATCAGATGAAAACGCCTTCTTCGCGCCAGCGCTTGAAGATAACCCAAGTCGCAACATCGATGTCACTAATAACCCCTCCGACTCTCAGTTCATCGAACAGCGCGCGGGCTTCGTAGTCCTGGCGGCGGAGAATCAATCGAGCGAGTTTGTAAGGCAGTGGCAGTTCGGAAGTGTCCCAGTCGTCAATCTCATCTTCAATGGCGGTCGATCCTGCGCGTGCCTCAAGCGCAAGTAGTCGGTTTACCTTGGCACGCCATCGCACATCGTCCTCGTTCGAGTTCCCCTCGATGATTGAGGCGAGTTGCTCGACTAGATAGAAACAACCATCGATAAGTGCATCGTGTACACACTGGTCGAGCATTCTTGCAGCCTGATATCGAATCGATGGCTTCGCATCGCTCCACGTCGATACAGCGCTCCGATTGCAAGAGCCGTAAGTATGTCATTCGCTTCGTTTAGGTAGTCGGTCGAAAGCAGCAGAGGCATTCCGATCATTTCGCTGGAACCGGTGATCTCCCGATAAGCGGCGTCTACGACACCACCTTGGTGAACGTGCGCATGTCGACGCGCAAAAATCTCGGTGATTCGCTCCCATTCGTTCGACCAGTCCCTGATCTCAATGCCGAGCTTTGTTCGAAACGGGTTTTCCCAAGCACCGAGCCCACCACGAAACAATTGTCCAAGAAACGCTCTCCGTTTCACCGGGTCGGGGTGAGTCCCCTTAATTTCGACGAATCTCCGCATAATTCTTCGAAGCCGTGTTTCTGCGGTACTCACAAGGACGATCAGCGCCGACGCAATGAAGAGCTGCTCTCGAGAAGAAGTTGTGTCGGCCATAGTCAGCGCGTTGAAATACTCAAGCGCGGCGGGGAGAGAAAGGACTTCCGTGATGTGGAGTTGAGTTCAAAAACAAAGTCTTCGATCGCACCGGTCTTGAACATGAAGTTCTCGGGATCGCTGAGAAAAGTCTCTAGGTCTGTCGGGTCGGTTTCAAATCTCGCCGAGGCTTCTTCCTCCCAATTCACGTGCGCTCGAGTAAAAGCCTCATCTACCGCAATTCGAGTTGACTCGGGGATTGCCAATCCACGTAGAAGCGGTTCGGTTCGGTCCGCGAGGGTTCGACCGTCAAGTCGTTGAACTTCAGTGTCAAGAGAAGTGATCAATTCGTGCTGAGAAGAGTGGGCATCGAGAATCAACCGAAATTGGAGTCCATACGACAGCTCTGCGCCGGATTGGGGAAATAATGGTGAGTCGAGATTGATGCCCTCATCGAATTCGGTCATGATCAATGATGGCTCTCAGACCGGAACATCCCTCATTACATCCCTCATTACATCCCTTATTTTTCCAAAACGCGGTAAGACGTTATAGACGTTTGCACCACCGACTTTCTCGAAAACACAACGGTTTCCTGTTATTTACCAAACGTCAAGACACGCCGCCTAGACCTCTTAATCAACAGGTTGCGGGTTCAAGTCTCGCCCGGCGCACCGCTTAAAAATCCTCATCAAGGTGTATCTCTTAGGCATCGGCATTCCAGGTTCCATTGTCTGTAGTGACCTTGACGAGATTGCCAATATTTGGGCGAAGATTCGTACCGGCTGCTAATTTCAATGGTACGTACACTCGCCTCGCTACCAAAGTATGTGTCAGTTGCAAGCCATGGCGAGATCGTTGGCTACGAAGCGGCGATCTCATCTCTGCTGCGGCGCTCGAGGTAGAAGGCGGCAACAGCCGGGGATTGTCTCGAGGCGATCGTCGCGTCGGCGTCGCCATACGTTGTCCCAGTCGCTCCACCTGTTTCGATTCTTGATTGCGACGGAGACGTGATTACGAACATGTACTGGACGTTTTCAGCGAGCATGGCGTTAATTTCGTTGTTGGCATTAGTAGAACTAGTGTTGACCACCATGTCGGTCCTGTTCATCAGGGTTAGTTCGGTGTGAGGGATGAATTGAGGGATGATTTACACCGCCTCAATCACACTCAAGAGGGCCGAGTTGAGAGAATTCCCTCGACTGTGATTACCTACGCCGAGCGATGAGGGCCGGGGTGGCCGAGCCGGCGAACACACGTGGACTTGGCACGCACCATCAAGGCGCCGCATCTATCGTCTTGACGTAATTCGAGAATCTTGCGCACGGAGAAATCCGCGCTCCCGCGAGCGCGTTCCAGCGCCGCGAGTAGAGCTTTATCTGGATCAGCACCATCGGGCCCCCAGCCCGAATTCATAGCGACTTCCAACTCGTCTTTGGACAGAACGCTCGCGGTGTCCGCGTCGAGCAAACCTGCTTTCACGGCGGCCCGACGCATTCCTTCGGGCGCTGGCTCGGGACGATAATCCCATCCCTCCAAGCCAACGTCTTCGATCACAACATCCAGAAGACCGAGCGCCTCCCATAACTGCACCACTTCTTCGTTGGATAACAATCCCGTGCTCGTGATCGCGTTCGCCATGTCGTAGACCTCGGAGTCAGAACGTGGGCCCACGCACAGCACTTCCACGAGTACGACGCCATCAGTGACGGTGGCTTTGTACACGACTCGATATTCGGCGGCTAAGACGTCGAGCGTGTTCCATCCAGAGAGCGGGCTACTGAGGGGATGTTTGCCCCCGGGATCCTCGCAAAGTCGAACAACTTCAACTAATACATCTATCCTGTCGACTTCAGTCAACTCTTCCAGTTGCTCGATGATCACATCGGAAAAGACAATCTCGGCTTGATCGTCAGGGAAGCGACTCCCGCGTCTCACCCTCGCTTTGCCGCGACACGCTCGCGCACTCGCGAAGGATCAATGTTTAACTTGGCGCACACGTCTTCCAACGTGAACTTGTTAGAACGCCCCAAAGCAAGTTCACCCGCAGTCTCGACAACAGACCGGCTTGCTTCACGAACTCGCCGGAGGTCTTCGTCGAGCCGCTCAGCCGAATCCACGACCGCGATAGGACGGCCGTGGCTAGTCAAGACGACTCGCCACTTTTCAGCTTCCGAGGCGAGTTTTGAGACGCCTTTTCGAGATGCGGTCGTTACAGGCATGCGAGTTGATTTCATATACTGCAAGACTACACAGATATACATCGTCTTGCAACAATACTGCTCTGAATCCCACGAAGATGGCCAAATCTCGTACTTTTCGGCGCCTCTGACCACACAAAAATGACCTCAGATGTTGAGGGGCTGAAGTCGCCATAACGAATTTCAGATTATCGAGCCGCGTAAGAAACGACGCCATTTTTGGCGGGCCGTAGCTCTGGATCCTTCATCTCCAGAACGGGAATCTAAGGCGCTGAAATTCTAGAGAGCGTGACCTTGATACCGAGATTGCGGAGTTGTCTCCCGCATTGCATAAGGTTCAACTTGCTGAAAAACGGGAGCCAATCGTTTTCTGCTTTGGAAGAATTAGCGATGACAACGTACGAAACGGAATATCTAGACCTTTCAACCGTGCCGCTGGCGTCGGGCACTAGATCAAGCCAACCTGCGAGATTGCTCGCGTCCGATTTCAAGTTGAGTTCGCGGCGAATTTCGTCCCGAAAAGGCCCATCTGCAAGGAATGTAGACACCGAAATAATGCCCTGGGCAAAGAGGTGGCTCAAGGTTGATGATCGTGACCGTCTCTTTACGTGAATGAATTCTCCTTCTTTAGTAAACACATCGCACAATTCGATTCCACTCGATGCACCTCCCGGCCGTTTCACGCGAGCGTCTAAAAGAAGGAACTCGGTGGATGAAGAATTTGCCAATCTTGAGTTATAGGTTGGCTCAGTCTCTCCTGATTTGGACTGAATTAATGTCGCTGCGGCGCTCGGCAAAGATGCGACAAAAGAATCAACCTCGGACACCAATGATTCGTTAATCATGAACCAACGCCCCTCAATCAGAACGTACAACTGGCCATCCAAACGTTGTTCACTAACCAGGCAGTGGTACAGATTCCATCTATCGTCCCAGTCACTCGATCTACTGAATCGAACTGCCACAGAACCACGTTTCAATTTCTCTAGGGAGATTTCACTCCGCTTGGATCGAAGATTTTCTAGATACTTGTCCAAATCGAGATCGTCATATTCATGACTGCGAGTTCCCGCCATTTTGAATGCGTCGATATCCTCCCAACCTATGTTTTCGGGTATGGCCATGTGAGTTTTTGAAGTATCGGCCGCTCGTAATTGTTCAATAGTCAAGTTGTTTAACTTTTCAATCAACAGAGTCCCATTGACGAGTGTCAAGTTATCGATCCAGGCAAAATTCTCTTTATACGAATCCTCTTCGAATGCTCGAAGGAGTCCTTCGCAGAACTTCGATAGGTCTGCTGCAACGATCGGTGCGGTTACTACAAGGGCGTCGGCACCCGACAACGTCTTTGCGAACGACTCGTCTGAGGGCTTGCCCGTCACCGCTCGCAGAATGTCGCGTGAGATATCGACACCAAACGTCGGTAATTCGGAACTCTTACTTACTTGCGTGCTTTTGGCGACGACCATGTCCTCAAACGTCTTGGTATCGAGACTTCGAATTTGACTCGGGTCGATTCGATTGAGGGCTACCTTGAGCCCAAACCTATGCTCGATCTTTGATTGATTGAGGAATCCCCGCCCGTATCCGAAGGTGAATGCAAAAAATCTACTTTCCACTTTCAAAACGAGAAGTCCAGATGCCGAAGAAGAAGTGACGGAGGCGAGATTGTCGTCCAAGAGGGGTTGCACGAATGAAACCCATGCGGGTGGCGTTGCCGGACGCGAGTCGTAATAGAAAATGCCATCAGTAGCAACCGAGGAATCTAAGTGAATCGATTTGGGTTTCTTATCAGACGCAACCGCCTGGTCTGATTGATCGACATCCTTCAGCAAATAAATAGTAAGACGAATTGACTTCATTCGCGTCTCAGATCTGTTCGAGAGATAAATCTGCGCCTAGCATCCCACGTCTAGCTTCTCCGAGCGCGAGTCACCTAATTCACTTGCCAAAGCACTCATCACCCCAACGAGGCTGCGAAGACTTTCGATTGTTGCCGGCGACAACTGTTGTCGCGTCCCATCCATTCGCTTTGCGACGCAATCTCGGGGTGGGTCGTGGCCAAGTCGTTGTAGCCGACGAGAACCGTCCTATTTTCGCAGACGGAACAACCATTGACGTTCACCGTCGCTCTCGCCTACCACGTCCCAAAGTGCCGCACGGTACCGCGCTGGGGCGATGATGACGATCGCGTACCAATGACGATAAGCCTCTTTCTTCGCCCTCGCCGTCGTCAAGTGCTGCCTTGATCCATCGGCGGCTCATCGCAGGCACGACCGAAACTGCTTCTCCCGATTCGGGCGACGCCAATATCTAATCTCGTTCCAGCACGTCGGCCAAGGTGCTTCTGGGGCGAATGAATTCTGCAATGTGAACACTTTCGATCTTCATTAGACCTTCTTCACTCGTTTCCTAGCTGGTCGTAGGTAGTCCAAGACGACCGCAAGCCGCCACTCCTAGTTTGAGCGCTCGCACCATCGCCGTTCCGTTTCCCGACGGCGATTTTGAACGGAGAGCAATCTTCAAATCTCGGGCAACATCCTCGAGAGTTTGGTCATTTGAGTCTGCCAGCGCCAAAATCAAAGATGACTTCACTGATATCTCGGTGAAGCTTCCGGGGCCCGACTTTGGCAATTTCGGAATCGTCCCGATCTGTTTACAGGCGACCTCCTCCAAGTGCAATCGGTGGCTCCGCGTTGACTGCGCAGTGTTCACCGAACAACTCGCCAACAATAACCCGATACCCCCAGCACATAAGGCGTTGCGGAAAAGGGACCGGCATTGAGGTGACCGCATTGCGAAAATAACCTCCACTCAGTATTCGTCGACTCTCGTCGCCACCAATGCCATCCGACTAAGGCATCTTCAAATCGCATGCCTCCACGACCGAAGTAGAAGGCTACCTGCCGGGTTCCGATCTTGACCTTGGAACACTCCCTTATGTCGAAGCTATTGGTTGCATGGCAGTGGCACGGGTGCCGAAACTGCATATCGAGGGGCTGTGGGCGGGTAGCCCGGAGGCCACGTGAGATCGGTATTCAAGTCGTCATGGAAGGAGTTCCTAGGTGCGTAGCCAGAAGCGCACGCGGCAGTGCCTTGCGGGTAATCGACCGTTATTCCCGCCGAGACTGTGGACTCAATAAGTTCGTACGTCGAATTGTTGTAGTAATCCCACAGTCGTAGCAAGTCATTGATTACAACAGGCCCGTCGCAGATGACGGAGCCACTGGAGATGATTGAGGTGCCGACTTGATATGGAACCGCCACTATTCCATTGCAACTAATGAGATCCGGACTCGCGCTGGGTGCAGACGAAGACTCAGAAATGGTTTCCGTTGTCCCCGGCACCGTCACTTGATCAATCACGGCGGGTGAAGCGCCTGATCCATTTAGAACCCAGTTGAGAACCTGGCTAGTACCGGGCACCCACCGCTGATGACCTCCATGCCGTCATCGGCGACCGTAATGCCCAGCGCAATGGTTCCAGAACTGTCGGAGGCTTCGAGTGACCAATGTTGCGATATCCCGACGCTTTGATTCTCCGTGGTTGAAACCCATACTCCGCTAGACAAACTTCCCGCCGCTGTGTCAATCGTAAGAGGCCCACTCTCAAGAGAGTTCGCCACGACGGTTAGAGCGTCTTGAACTGGGATTGGCATAGCTGACGTCGCGGAGATGTCTGAACTCGCTGACGATTCGCCAGTTATCATGAAAACAGTGGCGAAAGTCGTTAGCAGCGCCGCTGTCGAAACTTTCAAGGTGCGGATCAGTGCTTCGAATTTCCTGAATTATTTAACATTTTTTCCCGCTTCCATGTATTTCGTGCCGGTGACATTCGCCGAGCTTTAACCGCTCAACTTGATGGATGTTTACCATCTCAGAGCCGCAAAATATTCGGGAAATTGCTCGTTTATCATATTTTGAACTGAGTTCAAGTCAGAACCGCATTGCCCACGTCGACGGGAAGGCCGTTATTCATCATAAGTGGCACGTTGTGCCACGTCCTCGCGCGTGATAAGGTACCAACTCCCGAGACCGTAATGCACGACTCAACGAGCGAAGGCGGTTCTCCAATCCAGTCGTCAATTTTGCTTTCGCACGTCATGAAGTCATTGTTTTGGGCCAGTTCTTCGCTCGGCAACACTTGAAATTGCTCGAGGTCGTCCTCCCGGTAGAGGATGCTTAGATTTTTGCGCCGACTCGAACATCCCGACACGCCTGTCGCCTCCATTAGACCTCTCGAGCCGCGCTCACTACCGTGTCAGAATCACTTCCATCTGTCGAAAGAATCCCGCTTTCTCGGCCGTCATTTTCGCGGACGGACTTTCGATTTTTTCTTTGCCTGCTTCCTAGCGACGATGGACCCGATGAGTTCTGCGGCTTCCTGGTCCGCCGCTTCGACAAAGTGGCTGTAGACCTGTAGCGTCGTCGACGCATTCGAATGTCCAAGTCGGCCAGCCACAGTTCTTGCAGAGACACCGGCAGATATGAGTCGAGTCGCCGCGAAATGTCGGAAATCGTGAAGCCGAATCTGCGTCAGACCGAGATTGGCCCTCACTAATTCAAATCGACGCGTCACAAACGTCGGAAGTAGAGGGCGCTCGCCATCGGGTTCGAGGCTAAACACGAAACTCTCATCGGTGAGTGAAAGCTCAGCCAATTGGGCCAACTCCTCCGCGTGGGACCGTTGCTCGGCGAGCACATTCATGGTCTCGGCGTCAATCGCAATCCGCCGGCTCGCGTGGGTTTTCGTGTCCTTCTCTAGCCATCCCCCGCCGGGGGTTTCAATAATCGCGCCTTCGATGAGAAGTGCTGAAGATGCTGTGTCAACATGTTTCCACTTCAAGGCGCAGAGTTCACCGCGGCGTGCACCAGTAGTAGCGGCCAAATAGAGTAAGCGACCGAATACCGGATCCCGCTTTGCGGCCGCGGCCAACAACAACTGCACTTGCTGCAGGTCTGGCGGCGTCACTTCGCTTCGGAACATTCTCGGAAGACTCACCAAACTCGCTGGATTCTCTCGAACCCATTTCCATCGCTCACCTTGTCGAAAGGCTTGGTGGATAATCGTGTGCACTCGTCGTACGCTGCTCGGCGACAGACCCTTGCGCTTAACGAGGTTGTGATAAAGCAGGTCCAGATCTGCAGTCTGGATCTGACGGAGCGGCCACGTTCCAATGGCGGGAAGGATGTGGTTGTCTAGGAGCCCTCTGTACGAGCGAAGAGTTTGATGCCCGAGACCGGGCTTGGCGAGGTTAAGCCACTGTTCGGCCAGTTGGCTGAACGTCGCATTGGAGTTAGCTAGATTTCCCTGGTCGGCCTCAACGGCCAGTTGGTTCAGGGTCACCTGCGCATCTTTTTTCAATCCATGAAAGGTACGGCTGACCTGCCGATATTGACCCGTAAGAGGGTCCAGCCCGGTCCTGACTCGCAATTCCCAGACCCCAGGTCGGATTTGGCGAAGCGAGCCGCTCACGTGGCACCTTTCCGGCTCCGTCCGGCGCCACAGGAAACGACGGCGTTTCCCCTTTGTGAGGGATAATTGAGGGATGCAAGTAGTGACTTCACAACGAAATTCTAGCATTTCCTTGCTACATATGGTGGGCGCTGAGGGACTCGAACCCCCGACCTGCTGAGTGTAAATCAGCTGCTCTAGCCAACTGAGCTAAGCGCCCGAAGTAGCCCAGCCTAGAGGTTCCCCGCTTGGCGCAAGGTTGCCAACAGTTCTGCAGTGGACGCGAAGATCGGACGACGGCGCACTCGCTCGTCGGTCACAAGTTCTTCGTCGTCGTACTCGGCGACCACCGCTCCAGCCTCGGTGGCGACCAACAGTCCACCTAGGTAGTCCCACGGGTTAAGAGTCGAACCGCGCGCGACGGTGTAGGCGTCGAGTGAACCGTCCGCGACGAGACAGATCTCCAAACTCGCCGAACCGAGCGCCCGATACTGCGCCCACCCGAGGTGGCGCGAGGGTAGCCCGGAGAAGCCGACAATCGCCTGGGAGAGGTCGTCTTGAGCGCTCGGGGCTATCGACTCGCCGTCACGACGAGCACCGCCACCCACTTCGGCTTCGTAGATCGTGCCGGTGGCGTGATTCATCACGAGCGCCGCAACGAGATCATTCTCGCGAAGCACGGCGAGACTCGTGGAGAAAAACGGCACACCGTGATCACAGTTCGTCGACCCGTCGATCGGGTCGACGACGACGGTGTACTCGCCGTCGCCCGAGACTCCCGACTCTTCACTCACGACGCGAAATCCCGCGCCGTGCAGCACGCGCAGCGCGACTTCATCGGCGACTATATCGAGTCGATACTGCGACGTTCGCAGACCCGAAAGACCTTCATGAAGTCCGGACTCGACGAGTTCGCCGATCTCGTGCGCGCAGTCGCGAAGTGGTGTGAAGAGTGATGCGTGCACGCAGTAACGCTACCGGGCCTCGCGGCTATCCTGAATGGTGATGGCCGCTATTGACGTTGCAGGGTTCGTTGCGGACCTCAAGGATCACGCGGTGACGCACGGGTTTCACGTACACGACGAACGACACTTCGTCGAGACGTACTCACTTCGTCAAGCCTGGGAGGTCGACCTCCACCCCGAGGACGGTTGCGGCGGCCCGGTCGACTTACACATCGAACTCGACGTCGATCCGCGCACGCTGCTCGCCTTCGAAGACGCGGTGCTCGGCCTCCCCGACGAGGTCGACCCGCCCGACGAGTTCCATTTTCCACTGGTCTTAACGTGGAGTCTGCCGCCGATGCCGCACGGACCCGACTTGTTGCGCCTGGCGATTGATTTGGCGCCCATCGGTGGGCTCGAGATGCCCTTAGAAGTCACCGCGACCGACGCCTTCTCCTCGCCCACCGAAGGTTCCGAACGGCGGATCTCTATCGTGGCGCGACGGGCCATCTCCTTGAGCCAAGTCGCCAAAGGCGAAGACCCTCTGTGCGACATCTTTGAGCGCGGACGCAGTGTGAGCGACTTCTTGCTCCAATCCGCGGACTCGTGGCTCGGCTAGTTCGATCGTTGGTAGTGCTCGCAACCCTGAGCGTGGCGAGTGTGTCCCTGGCTTCCTGCGGCACCAACTCCGCGGTATCGGACGCTCGAAAGAGTTGCGTCGATGTGACGCGCGCCCTCGCCATCGAGCGTCAGAGCGAGCAACCCGGTCTCTCCGGCGCGAAACAACGGAGCCTCGAGGCGGCGGCGTTAAGCCGACTCTTAAAGGCCACGCCCTTCGCCGCGGCGGCCACGTCGGCGGACGGCAGTTGGAACGCGCTGATGACCACGATCAACGAATCCGAACGGGTGCCTCTAGCCAATCTCGTGCCGTCGCTCACTCGCCTCTGTAAGGTGGCCGACTCTTCGACGCCCTACCTCGGGGCCTAGGGTTGTGCCGGCAAGCGCTCGTTGAGCCACGCGAGTGAGTTCTCGTCCAGCATCGCCTCTTCCCACCCTTCGATGAGGTCTTCGAGGGCGGCCAGCGACGCGACCTTGCCAATCACTACGACCGTTAAGTCAGTAACCGGTTCGTTGGAGACCAAAAAGTCACCGAATATGTCCTCGGTCACCACCGCGTCGGGCTCGACCATCAAATAGAGCTCACCGGTCGCCTCGACCCAGGACAACTCGTATTCGTTGTCCGCGCTATCGGTCCACTCACTGCCGAACTCGAACTCGGCGCTCTCGCGACGGGCCTCGTTCTGCTCGTAGAAGGATTCAATGTCCATCTGGGTAGCCTACGTCGCCACTATGTGCGCTGCCGAGTGCGTGCCCCGGGTGACGCTCAGGGCGTGAGAAATGGTGCGCCACGGAGTGCGCTACGCGGCGTCGTGCGGTGCGTGGTGACTTTTTTACTGGGTCCCATGAACTTCACCACTGACCTCTTGACGGATCTCCGACACGACTGGCGCCGCGTGGGACGACGACCCAGCGCTCGCGCGGCTACTCGCCGACTCGACGAACGTTACCCGGCACTTGAGTTGAGTTCGCAAGACGATCTCTTCGACGTCGTGGCGTTGCTCGAATCGAGGAGTCGGCGCAGCGTGATTGAACGCGCCGAGATCGTGCGGGCGCTGCTCCAAGAAGCGAGCGACCCCGACGTCCATCGAGCGCTGCTCCAGACACTGCTGCCCGGGGTGGTCAGCGTCTGTCGGCAGTTGCGCTTCGGCGAAGGCATCGTGGAAGAGGCAAATGAGACGCTGTCGGTTGCGATATCGCTGTTGAGTGAGTTGCTCGTCGACTGGGCGGGGCAGTCGCGCCAGTACGCCGCGCCCGACGTGCTCTCCGCGTTGCGGGGTCGTCTTCGCCGCTGGCTCTTGAAAGAAAAGGACGCGCGGCGGGCCCTCACCTCACTCGACGTGGCCGAACGGCCGGCACCCGAAGGCTCCGCGCTGATGACCCGCCTGGAGAGCTTGCGAGGCGGCGAACACGACCGACTCGTGCGACTCACCTACGCGCGAGTGTTCGAGGGCCGCTCCCTTCGCGAACTCGCCGCGAACGACCACAGCGCACCGGTTTCGCTGCAGTCCGAGTTGCAGATCTTCGCGCTTCGCCATTTGCTCTAACTGCGTTCAAAGGCTATGAATGGACCACGATTTCCCCCTAACCTACCAACCGCCCTTCGAGGACCTCCATGAGACTTCTCCACTCACTCAAGAACACGCAGTGGGTGATGTGGTCGAGTCCGATCCTGCTCTTGGTACTGGTGTTCACGTTGAGCGCGTCGAAGAGTTCGCCACCGGCTCGCCCCGTCGCGACGCACCCCGTCACGACCTCATCCACGACGACCGTGACCACCACGGAGGTGGCGCTCGCACCTCCGATCACCCCCGTGACCACCACAACGACCGCGACGACCGCGACGACCGCGACGACCGCGAAGACGATCACCGCGACGACCTCGACCACGACACCACCGACGAGCCGGACAACGATGGTCTCGACGAATGGTCGGCGCGCCGTGAGCTCCTCCAGCGCGACCGCGTCGAACGGCGGCTTCGTCGCGAGCGCGCCCGCCGAGAGCGCATCGAACGGCGCACTGCGCGGAACGATCACCCCCGCCGAAGGGCTCGCCGTCGTCCCCCTCGCCGGACCAGCCACCTGGACCCTCAGCGCCAGCGCGAGCGTGGGTTCGACGCTCGAGTGCGGCGGCGCCGCGGTGGCGGTGACCAGTCCGTTCGTGGTCGGCGCGGGCGACGACTGTCAACTGACCCTCGCCCCGAACAGTCTCTCGAGCACGCTGACGTGGGAACTAACCCCGAGCACGTGAAGCGAACCGCGACCTCCCACGTGCACGGGTTCGCCCTCGTGGCGTATTTCGCCCTCTTGCCCTACGTCGTAGTCACCAAGTGGCAATCGAGCGGCGTCGAGAACGACGGCACACTGGTACGGGCGCTGCTCATTCTCTTGAGCGTCTTTTGGATTGGCTTCCTCGCTCAGGTGACGCTCAACGTGTTGCGTCTGCGTCGCGGGGCCCACGCCAAGGGTGGCGGCAGCGCCTGGCTCGCCGGACTAGTCGTCGCCCTCATCACCCTCGTGCTGCCCGCGTCGCATCCGGGGGTTCATCAGGCGCCCACGGCGAGCGTCGCGCAACGCGACGTTCGTGCCCGCGCGCCGGTCACGCCGTCGCCCCTCCCCCCGCTGAGCGGTCTCACGAGCGTTCCACTGGCCCTCATGGCCAAACGGCGCGGGGACCTCTTGCGCCACGACTCGAGTGACTTCGACGTCGAGGAGTCAATTTCTCTCCTGCGCTCGCGCGACCCCGACCTCATCGCCACCGTCGCGCGCCTCGCGGGTGATGCACGAGAGGGTGTGCTCGAGGTTCGTGATGGTGTCGCGCGAACACCCGCCAGCGGCCCGCTCCCCGCGATCGTCGCCTGCGCGCTGGGTGTCAGTGACGCCGGTACTCTCGTGAGTTTCGCGCGGGAAGGTGGTCGTCTTCCCGTGCTCTCCACGTGGCGTCCCGACGACGTCGAAGAGCGAGTCGTGGCGCTGCACGAGGGTCGAGTGCATTTCGTGCGCGACGAGGTCGCCCTGATCCGCGCACTCGCCACAAGATCCCTGCGCCAGAGCGTCGTGGTGTACCTCGGGGCGGCGGCGGAGTTGGACGGTGAACTCGCGGCCTGCGCGGTGACCCTCGCTGCAGTCGGCGACGCCACCGCGCGCATCGAGTACGACGGACCACCAGCGATGGAACCGGTCGGTGCCCCGAGCGACGTGTTCGTTGAGTTACTGCGCGCCGATCCCCACGTGAACGGCCTCGTCGAACCCTTCACCCCGACCTTGCGTCGGCGTTGTGTCGAGATGACGGCGTACCTCGCTCTGCACCGTCGAGAGCCGGTGACCGGCGAGCGTCTGCGAACGCGCGTACTCACGCACGCCGACGTGGACGCCTCGACGCGCACCCTCGCCAACACCGCGAGCGCCGTGCGCAGAAGTCTCGGCGTCGACGCCCGAGGTCCGCGACTGCACCCGGTGACGTCCTCGGGCCTCTACGAGACTCACGGGCTCTCGAGCGATGTCGAACGCTTCTCCTCGCTCGTGTCCCAGGCTCGACAACTCCCGGCCGACGGCGGTGCCGACCTCGCCCATCAGGCGTTGTTGTTGGTCAAGGGTGAGCCGCTCGCCAGCGCGTTGCGGGGATTTGAGTGGTTTCTTGCGGAGGGTCACGGCGCGCGTCTGGCGCGCGACGGTGAGTGGGCGGCCTTAGCCCTCCACCACGCATCGTTACAGCGGGCCAACTACGAACTCGCCTTTTGGGCCCTCCAGCAGGGTCTGCTCATTGATCCCTACAGTGACGCGCTCGCCGAGGCGTTGCAGCGAGTGCCGCGCTTACGCGAGTTTGGCGGCGATGGCGCCCGCGGACCGCAGGACGAGTCCGTCAGCCCCCGCGGCGCTGTAGCGATGAGCTGGTCGTTCACGCGCTTCTCGCAACAGGTCACGAAGTAACTCAGAGAACGCCAGGGGTGGATCAACGAAGAGGTACTTGGCCAACGACCCGGGAATCGTGTTGATCTCATTCACGTAGAGTTCGCGCTCATTAGCGAGGAAGTCCACACGCGCCACCCCCCGCACGGAGCACAACTCAGTGAGCACCCGAGCGCACTCGATCAGCTGCGCTGCTTGATCGTGGGCGATGACGGCGGGGAGTTCGCGCGGCGCACTGACCATCCCCTCACCCCCGACGTACTTGTCGCGGTAGTTGAGAATCTCCGCGTTGGCCGTTCGGCGAAGTGGTCGTTCGATGGCGGAGAGTTCGAGCGCCGGGAACGAGCGCACGGCGATCTGAAGGTCGTGCAGGTCCTCGCGGTAGGGCTCTATGACGCAGCCGAGGGCCAAGTGACCGTTCGCCGCCAATCGGCCGCGGGCCGTCGCAAGGTCAGCGACCACTTCGATGCCGATAGACGATCCCCCGAAGCGAGGCTTCAAGATATAGGGTCCCGCAAAGGGCAGTGACTGCGTCTCTGGCGCGAGCAGCGCCCGCGGCAGCGTGGTGAGACCCGCTTGGGCAACCACCGCACCGAAGGCCCACTTGTCCATGCCGAGCGCCGCGCCGGCCACACTCGGACCGCTGTAGGCGAGGCCCGCGAGATCGAGCGCGCCCTGGAGAGTGCCGTCCTCGCCCGGACCACCGTGGGTGGCGAGCACGAGGGCGTCAACGTCGAGCCGTCGCTCGCGTCCGAGTCGGCCACCCCCGCCGTAGAACCCCCCGTCTTCTCCGAGGCGCAGGGTCACCTCGCTCGAACCCTTGGGCACGCCGTCGAGGAAGGCCTCGGCTTCGACGTCGTTCGCCACGAGGAAGTACGAACCCGTCTTGGTCCAGTAGATGCCGCACACGTCGCTCTCGGTGCGACTGAGTTCGCGAAGCGCCTGGAGGCCCGTGAGGATCGAGATGTCGTGTTCGGGGGTGGGACCCCCGAAGAGCACGCCGCTACTCACCGAACACCCCTCGACCACGCCATGACGACCTCAAGGGTAGTGGTCGGGCAGATCGTTGAGGAACAACACGCCGTCCCCGGGTCCCAGATTGGCTCGAGCCCACGCGACCGCCAGAGCACGGGTATCGAAGCGTCGCGGCGGACGCTCGAAACCCGCCGCCAGTGCGAGCGCGTTGGTGCGCCCGATCGCCACGAGTTCTCCCGGTAGTGCCGCGACCCGTTGGCCGAGGCGCAGGTTCTCACCGTACTGTTCTGGTCCGAGCTCGACCAGTCCCGGCGTCACGACCACGCGCCGGCCCGAGAGCTCGAGGTCGGCGAGCACTTTAATGGCGGCACGAGCGCTGGCGGGGTTCGCGTTATAGGTGTCGTCGATGACCGCAACACCCGCGGCGGAGCTCTCGACGTTGAGTCGATGCGCGACACCGGCCACGTTCTGCGTGCGTGCGAGTAGTTCCTCGTTAGCGATGCCTACAGCCATGGCGGCGGCGAGGGCGCAGGCCAAGTTGGTGGGTTGCACGCCGATGACTTCATCGACGGTGCCGAGCGTGACGCCCTCGACGACGATCCTCCATCGCCGGGCCTCGACGGCGACGCGCACGTCAACGTCCTCGCGCTGGGACCCCGCGGTGATGACGCGTTTACCCTCGTCGCGAAGGGACGCGGGCCAGTTCGCGAGCAGTGGGTCGTCCACGTTGAGCACGACGACGCTCGCGCGCTCGGTGATCTCTCGCTTGGCCGCCTCGACCACGCGAAGGCTCTTCATTCGCTCGAGGTGGACCGGACCAATCGCGGTCACCACGGCGATCTCGGGGACGAACCACGAGGTGAGCGCACGGATCTCGCCGGGCCCGTAGGTGCCCATCTCGGCGACGAAGACCCGCGTACCCTCCGCGAGGCTCTCGTTGACGGCGCGCGAGAGTCCGGCGCGGTTGTTGTAACTACGCGGTGAGGACACGACGCCGTAGTCCGCACCGAGGATTGCCGCGAGGTGGTGCTTCGTCGAGGTCTTGCCGTAGGACCCCGTGATGGCGACCACGCGCGGGTTGACCTGCGCGAGTCGTTTCGTGGCCTTTTCAACGAACACCATCGCGCGGCGTTCCTCGAGTGGTGCGACCACGCGCACCGCGAGATCGAGGACGGGGGGCACCGCGATCACCATGATCACCGCGCCGAGGTACGGGATCGACGTCAGAGCACCCAGGGCCGCGACGAGGAGGGAGAACCCCGCCGCCACGACCGCGACGGTGCGCAGCCGCTTCGTCCATTCGAGGCGTCCCGTCCGTCCGCGCAGCGAGAGCCCCACGGGACAGAAGAGTCCGTAGAGCACGGCGGCGAGCACGAGGAAGTCGTAGACGCGCAGTACGCCGGTGACGAGCATCGCTAACACCAAGGCGTGACTGAGCGTCACCGGTCGGCGCGGACGTGTGCGCGGTGGCGTCTTGGCCCCGCCGATCTGTGGCGAGGTCCAGCGCGCGAGAAAGCGCCACATTGAAGTCGGGTCGTAGTGCTCGCGTTGCAGGACTCGGAGCCAGCGCGCCATTTGGGCCGCGTAGGCGACGGCCAGGAGTACCGAGAGCACCGTAGCGAGCGCGACGTGCACTTAGGCCAATGCTCTCTCGACCGCGAGCGCCAACTCCTCGGGCGCCTCGGTCGGCACCAGATGGCCGACGCCCTCGAGGACGCGCAGCGAGTGCTCACTCGAGATCATCTCGGCGGCGCGGCGCGCAACCTGCGGCGGCACCTCTCGGTCCTCGCCACCCCAGACCAACGCCACCGGTGCGTGCAGCGAGGTGAGTTCGGCTTCGTAGGATTCGTTCACGCTGGCGACGAGCACGGCGCGCATGACGCCCTCGGCGTTGCGGTAGTCGCTCGATCCGTACTTTTGGCGGGCGCGCTCGAGTCGCCGCTCACTGAGGACCCCGTGACCATTGAGCCACCGGGTGGCGCGATAGGCGAGCGGCGAGCGCGAGGTACCCGCCGTGCGAAGCAGCGGTGAGCCCACCAGGACGAGCGAGCGCACTAACTGGGGGTGCGTGGCCGCAACAACCGTGGCGACCGTGCCCCCGAAGGAGTGTCCCACGAGGACCAACGGGTCGACGGCGAGCTCCTCGAGGGCCGGCACTATTAATTCGGCGTAGTGGCGTGCCCCCCCGGGCTCCCTGGGCACCGGCGTCGCACCGAATCCGGGAAGGTCGAGCGCGACTGACGCGACGCCTCCCGCGGCCACGGTTGCTGCGGCCGCAGCGAAGTCGCCGCCACGTCGTCCCCAGCCGTGCAGCCAGACCACCCGGACGGGACCTTCGCCGTAGGACTCTCCAAAGAGACGAGCGTTGGCGTAACTTCGAAGCACGCTCATCAGGTTAGTGAGGCCCTCCACTCGCCTAAAGACACGTCACCATCGGCCGGTAGCGTGCAAGACATCATGAGCGATGCGACGACCTTCTCCGAGCGACTCCTGGTCGGCCTCACCCCCGAACAGCGCGACGCGGTGATGTCGCCGGCGCGACGCCACCTCGTGCGAGCGACCGCCGGATCGGGCAAGACCCACGTCTTGACCCTTCGAATCCAGCGCCGCGTCGCCGACGGGGAGGTCGCCGCAGATCAGGTGTTGGCGATGACCTTTACGCGCAAGGCGGGGGACGAACTGCGTCGCCGACTCTTTCGCGCGGGTGTACGAGACGTGCGTGCGGGCACCTTCCACCGCGCCGCACTCAACCTGGTGACCCAGTATCGCGAGGACCACCACCTACGTCCGCTCACGTTGGAGCCGAATCGCCGAAAACTCGTGAGCACGCTCGCGACGCAGTTGCGCCAAAGTGGCGAACTGCGCATCGAGGATTGGCAGTTGCCCCGACTAGAGCTCGAGATCGGCTGGGCGCTCAGTCAGGGATACAACGGCACGTTGTACGCGAAGAACGCGCGTCGACTTCGACGTGACGCACCGCTGGCGCCGGCCGTCCTCGCCGACGTGCTCGATCGCTACATCGGACTTTGCAAGAGTCGCGGCGTCATGGATTTCGATCTGCTGCTCAGTGAGGCCATCACCATTTTGCGCGAGGAGCCCGACGTGTTGGCGTCGTTTCGCTACCGCAATCGCTCGCTCTACGTGGACGAGACCCAGGACATGAATCCGCTGCAGTTCATGTTGCTGCGACAGATGGCGGGGGACGACCCGGACTTGTTCTGCGTGGGTGACCCCAACCAGTCCATCTACGGCTTCAACGGTGCGAACCCGACGTTGATCAACGAACTCCTGGCGACCTGGCCCGACACGGTGGTCTTGGACCTCACGCGCAACCATCGCTCGACCGCGAACATCATCGCGGTGGCGAACACACTGCTCGAAGAAGGAGCTCGCGGCATCATGCCCGCCCAGGACGAGGGCGACGTGCCACTGGTGCGCAGTTATAACACTGATGAAGAAGAAGCCCAGCACGTGGCGACGTGGCTCGCGGCGAAGCATCAACCCGGTAGCCCGTGGAAGTCCATGGCAGTGCTCGCGCGAACCAACGCGCAACTCGAGGTGGTCGCGAGCTACCTAGACACCGCCGGCGTCCCCAACGAACGTCGTGGGCCCGATCACTCCCCCGCCTCGGACCTGACGACGCCGGAACGAGGTTCGCGACACCTCGACGAACTCGAGCGCGACGCGGTCGCCCTCTCGACGATTCACCGAGCGAAGGGACTCGAGTTCCAACACGTCGCGGCGATTGGGTGGGCCGAGGGACAGTTACCGAACTACAACGCCACGACCCCCGAGCAACTCGCCGAAGAGCAGCGCCTCGCCTACGTTGCGTTGAGCCGGGCCGAACGTTCGCTCTTGATCACCTGGAGCCGAGGACGCAACGACCCGCGCTACCCCGACCGAACTCCGTCTCGATTCCTCGGTCCCATCGAGCTGGTCGTCAACGACATCGAAGCGCGCGACGCACCCCTTCGAGGCGAAGCGCGTCGCGAACGATTGGCGGCGATCCGAGCATCACTCGAAGAGAGCGTGGAGGCACTCGACGCCGAACAGGTCGCGCGAGTGCCGAGGATATAGTGCAGCGCGTGCTGTCGGATCGAGAACTGAGACCACCATCGTGAACGGGGCGCACGCGTTACTGGGCACACTGTCGGCGAACGACGTGACCGTCTGTTTCGCCAATCCGGGCACCTCCGAGATGCACTTCGTCGCGGCACTCGACGACGCGCCCGAGATGCGCGGCGTGCTCTGTCTCTTCGAAGGCGTCGCCACCGGCGCCGCCGACGGATTCGCGAGAGTACGCGGCACGCCCGCGGCGACGCTCCTACACCTCGGCCCCGGTCTCGGCAACGGTTGGGCGAACCTGCACAACGCGCGACGCGCTCACGTGCCCATCGTGAACATCGTCGGCGATCACGCGACGTACCACGCGGTCTACGACGCACCCCTCCAGAGCAACATCGAGTCACTCGCGGCCCCGCTCGAAGGCTGGTACCGGCGAACGACGAGTAGCGACGAACTCGCCGCCGACGCCGCCGCCGCGATCACCGCGAGCTTCGGCCCGCCGGGACGAGTAGCGACGTTGGTGCTACCCGCCGACGTCTCGTGGGGCGAAGTCCGCACGACACCCTCATCGTTCCCCGTGGCGACGCGTCCGGGCACGTCGGTGCTCGATGAAGAAGCGATGGACGTGGCGCTGCACGCGTTGCGCACCAAACGAACGACGATGCTGCTTGGTGGTTCGCTCCGCGCGGAACAACTGCAACTTGCGCGTCGCGTCGCCGAGGCGACGTCCGCTCGCCTGATCGTCGAGACCTTCCCCACGATTATGGGACGCGGCGCGAACGTTGGTGAAGTCGAGCGGCTGATCTACCTGAGCGAGTTCGCCATCGACCAACTCAAGGACACCGAAGCGTTGATCCTGCTCGGCGCGCGCGAACCCGTGAGCTTCTTCGCCTACCCCGACGTTCCGAGTCGCCTCGCGCCCGCGGGCGTCGAGGTCGTCGACCTCGTCGAACCCGGCGCCGACACGAGCGCGGCACTCGAGGCGCTGGTCGAAAGTCTCGGTGCCCCCCGGGTCGCGCACACTGCGGCCGCACGCGCGAGCGCTCCGTCGGGAGCGCTGACGACGCACTCGTTCGCCGCGGCGATCGGGGCGACGCTGCCTGAAGGCGTCATCGTCGCCGACGAATCAAACACCTCGGGCGTGCAGCTCTTCGCCGCGACGCGCGATGCCCCCGAACACCAGTGGATGACTCTCACCGGCGGGGCGATCGGCTACGGACTGCCCGTGGCCGTGGGCGCCGCGGTCGCCTCGAAGGGGCGGGTCCTCGCCCTCGAGTCCGACGGATCCATGATGTACACCAGCCAGGCCCTGTGGACGATGGCGCGCGAGGGTCTCGACGTCACGGTCGTAGGTCTTTCCAATCGCAGCTACGCAATCCTTAACTACGAACTGCAGCGCGTGGGCGCGACGGCATCGGGCACCGCGAGTGCGCGCATGCTCGACATCGACGACCCGACCTTGGAGTTGGCCGCACTCGCGGCCTCCATGGGCGTACCCGGTACGCGGGTCACCACGGCTGAGGCCCTCACCGAAGCCCTCGAGCGCTCTTACGCGACGCCCGGGCCGACGTTCATCGAGGTCATGATGCCCAAGGGACTGAACTAGTTGATCGAGACGCCTAGGGCGCGTCGGCGAGGATGAAGAACAAGTCGGTCTCTGCGGCTAACTGGTCGCCGACGGTGGCCCGCCCCGAGCCCTTGCCCCCGCGCGCCGAGAGTTTGGTCATCTCGCATTCGATGCGCACCGTGTCCCCGGGCAGGACCTGACGACGAAATCGCGCGCGCTCCACTCCACCAAAGAGTGGCAGGCGACCCGCGTAGCGCGGATCCGCGAGCACGGCCACTGCGCCGCACTGCGCGATGGACTCGAGCAGTAACACCCCCGGCGTCGTCGGTCGACCGGGGAAGTGTCCGGGAAAGAACCATTCGTCTCCCCGCAACGTCCACTCCCCGCTCGCGCGCACACCGGGCTCGATGCTGAGGAGCGAGTCGAGAAGCAAAAATGGCGGCCGGTGCGGCAGCCAGTGCGTTGGATCAAGCGACAGTTCGCTCACGAAAGGGCCAACTCCGCGATTCGCCGTTCGACGTCGACGGTGACCAATCGAAAGGTGCGCTGATCGCCGCGCTTGAGGACGTCGCGGGCGCGCGCGGGCGGTGGCGTGGCGAGCAACGTGGTGGGCGCGTAACACTCAACCGAGTGGTCGCCCTTTAACGCCACGCGGATCACCGCGCCGTGGGACGTGAAGGCGGTGACCTCGCCGGGCACCTTCGCGCCCACACGATACGAACTTCGAAAGAGTGAGAAGTCGGACTCGGGGTTGACCGGTTGGCGACCGCGCCGCAGGGCCACCACCGGCGGTGCCACGGAGGCGGGCGGCGTCATCTTGGTGACCTTCTTCGCGGCCTTCTCAGTTACCTTGGTGGTCTTCGTCGCCGGTGCCCGTTTCTTCGTGGGCGCTTCGACCTTCGCCACCTCAACGACCCTGGCGGCCCGTTTGGCGGCCTTGGCCGTCTTGACGGGAGGTTCAACGACGGTCTTGTCGACGGTCTTTTGGGCCTTGGCGGTCTTCTTCGTCGGCGCCGCTTTTTTCGTAGCCTTGAGCGGCGTCAGCGTCGTGCCGATGGTGGGCGTCGCACCGTTGGACAGCGTGATCGCCAGTTTCTTGGCGCTGCGCGTGGCTTTGACGTTTCGTACCGGGAGCCGCGGCGTGAAGATCCAGCCCACGCCTCGCACCGGCTTTCCGCCGATCAGCCGTCCGACCTCGAACAGCCACGGGTACTCCTCCTGGAACTCCTGGAAGGAGTCGTTGCTCAACACCAGCGCGTCTATGCGATCGGCGATCTTCAAGATGAAGGCGTCACCTCGTCCCACCGCACCCGCCGGCGGCGTCACGATCTCCCCCGCCAGAACCGCCTCGTTGAATCGGCTCCGCTCGGAGGCAGCGGCACGGTGCTCGAAGGTCGCGTCCGCGACCACAATGATCTCGGCCGTCGGGTTCTCCTGATGAAAGGCCTGCACCGCTTCGTCGAGTTGGACCAAACTCGGCGTCGATCGGCCCTCGGTGGCGAGATTCGAACCGTCGACCACCACGCGTACGCGTGGTGCTTTGGTGGGACTCACCCGACGGCTCGTACCAGCAGGTCCGCCTGTTCAGCGGCGTGCACCAGCGACGAACCGGTCGCCGGACTCGCCGACTCCGCGCGCGCGACGTGCACCACGCGAAGGTGTCGCAGTCGGTCGTGCATCTGGAGGTGCACGAAGGGCCACGCGCCCATGTTCTCGGGCTCCTCCTGGAGCCAGATCACTTCGACCAGGTTGGGGTAGAGCGCCAGCGTGCGCTCGATCTCCTCGGCCGGCCAGGGGTAGAGCTGTTCGACACGAACGATGGCGATCGTCGAGGCCGCAATCGCGTCGCGACGGGCGATTGCCTCGTGGGCGACTTTGCCCGACGCCAAGACCACTCGGGTGACCGACCCGACGTCCTCGAGGCGGTCGTTGAGGACCGTCTGGAACGATCCCCGCTCAAAGTCGACGAGTGGCGAGCGAGTGGCGACCGCGCGCAGCATCGACTTGGGCGTGAAGACAATGAGCGGCGTGGGGTGTTCGCGCCGTACCTGGCTGCGGAGCAGGTGGAAGTACTGCGCCGACGTGGTCGGCTGGGCGACACGGATATTGTTGCGCGCACTGAGTGAGAGGAATCGCTCGATGCGGCCGCTCGAGTGCTCGGGACCCTGGCCCTCGTACCCGTGGGGCAACAACATCGCGAGCGACGCGCGCTGCCCCCATTTGTCTTCGGCCGCGACGAGAAAATTGTCGATGATGATCTCGGCGCCGTTGACGAAGTCGCCGAACTGCGCCTCCCACGCGACGAGGGTGTTGGCCGCTTCGACCGAGTAGCCATACTCAAAGCCGAGCGCGGCGAACTCTGAGAGGAAGGAGTCGCGAACCGTGAAGAACCCCGGCGCACCCATGTTGGCCAGTGGCACACTCTGCGCACCGTTCTCGTAGTCAATCAACGCCGCGTGACGGTGGGAGAAGGTACCTCGACGGGTGTCTTGACCCGTCAGGCGAACGTTCGAACCTTCGGTGATCAGCGATCCCACGGCCAACGCCTCGCCGAAGGCCCAGTCGACCTCGCCGCTCTCTAACAGCGTGAGGCGCTGGGCGAACTGGCGCTCGAGTTTGGGATGGACCGTGAACCCCTCGGGCGCGCGCACCGAGGCGCGGGCGATCTCGAGCAGCGTCGCGCGATCGACGCCGGTCTCGGGGGCGGAGGTCTCCGGTCGCGTGAGCGCGACGGGCACCGACTTGAGTTCGGGTACCGGCACCGTACGCACTTCATCAAGGACGCTCTGGAGACGCGAGTTGAACTCGTTCAGCGCGGCCTCGGCCTCGTCAATGGAGATGTCGCCACGTCGCACGAGCGTCTCGGTGTAGATCTTTCGCACCGAACGCATCTGGTCGATGATTTTGTACATCTGGGGCTGGGTGTAACTCGGGTCGTCACCCTCGTTGTGGCCGAAGCGCCGGTAGCACACGACGTCGAGCACGACGTCGCGTTGAAAGGCCTCGCGGTAGTCAAAGGCCAGCCGCGCCGCTCGCGCGCACGCCTCAGGGTCGTCGCCGTTCACGTGGAAGATCGGCGCCTGGATCATCTTCGCGACGTCGGTCGGGTAGAAACTCGAGCGCGCCGACTCGGGCGCGGTCGTGAAGCCGACTTGGTTGTTCACGACGATGTGCACCGCGCCACCGACCCGGTAGCCCGAGAGCTGGGAGAGGTTAAGGGTCTCGGCGACGACGCCCTGACCCGCGAAAGCCGCGTCGCCGTGGATCAGCACCGCCAGGTAGGGGTGCTCGACGAATCGCTGGTCGGTCTCGGTACCGTCGCTCGGTCGAATCACCAGGTCCTGCTTGGCGCGCACGATACCCTCGACGACGGGGCTGACCGCTTCGAGGTGGGAGGGGTTCGACGCCATCGAGACGTCGATGGTCACGCCCCGGGGGTTCTTGAAGATGCCGCGAGCGCCCTTGTGGTACTTGACGTCTCCGCTGCCCTGGACGCTCTCGGGGTCGAGGTTGCCTTCGAACTCAGAAAAGATATCGCTGTAGGACTTACCGACGATGTTGGCGAGCACGTTGAGTCGACCGCGGTGCGCCATACCAATGACCGCCTCTTTGACGCCGCGATCGGCGGCCGCGTCGAGGACCGTTTGAATAGCGACGATGGTGGACTCGGCGCCCTCGAGTCCGAAACGCTTTTGTCCGACGTAACGCGTGTGTAAGAAGCGCTCAAAGACTTCGGCCTCGCTGAGCATGTTAAGAATCCGACGCTGCTCTTCGAGGCTCGTGGTCGAACTGACGCCTTCGACGCGTTCTTGGATCCAGCGCTTCTGCACCGGGTCCATGATGTGGCCGTATTCGATGCCCGTCGTGCGACAGTAGGCGTCGCGGAGGATCGAAAGGATCTTCTCCAGCGTCGCCTCGTGCAGTCCCGCGAGACCGTCGACGACGAAGGTGCGCTGCAAGTCCCAGATGGTCAGGCCGTACGTCGCCAGGTCCAACTCGGCGTGCAGCGCCGGGGGCTCACTCGAGAGTGGGTCGAGGTGGGCGTTTAGGTGACCCCGCACGCGATACATATTGATGAGTTCTTGCACCCGAATCTGCTTCAAGATCCGCTCGGCCTCGGCCTCGGCGGAAGCGGAGTTCACGTCCACCGCCCAGCGGGCCGGTTCGTAGGGCACGCCGAGTGAGGCGAAGATCTCGTCGTAGAACTGATGGCCGCCGGTGAGGCACTCGGCCACGTACTTCAAGAACAGGCCCGATTCGGCGCCCTGGATGATTCGGTGGTCGTAGGTCGAGGTCAATGTCATGACCTTGCCGACGCCGAGCTCGGCGAGCGCGCGCGGGTCGGCCGCTTCAAAGCCCGCCGGCCACGACAGCGCGCCGACCCCGAAAATGGCGCCCTGTCCGGGCATGAGACGCGGGACCGACTGCACGGTACCGAGGGTGCCGGGATTGGTGATCGACACGGTCGCCCCGACCAGGTCGTCAGCGCCGTAGCTCCCGCCGTGCACTTTTCGAACGAGGTCCTCGTAGGCCAACAAGAACGAACGGAAATCCATGGTGTCGGCGTTCTGTATCACCGGGACCAAGAGGTTGTGTGACCCGTCCTTTTTCAGCACGTCCACGGCCAAACCCAACCCGACGTGCTCGTGATGACGAACACCCGGCGTTCCCTTTTCATCGACGGCGTCAACGAAGGTCGAATTCAGTGCGGGAATCTCGCCCAGACCCTTGACGAGAGCGAAGGCGATCACGTGGGTGAATGAGACCTTGGCCCCGCTCGAACGGGCGAGCGATTCATTGAGCGCCGCTCGGTTGATTTCGAGGAGTCGAGCGGGCACCGTGCGCACGCTGGTGGCGGTCGGCACGAGGAGACTGGCGTTCATGTTGGTGACGATGCGAGCCGCGGCACCGCGCAGCGGCGTGGCGGCGGCGTCAATGGTCACCGGTGCCGGCGTGGCGACCACCGGTGGCGGCGACGCGGTGGCGACCGTGGGCAGCGTCGAGCGTTGGTAGTCGGCAAAGAACTCTCGCCAACTCTCGGCGACGGAAGTCGGGTCGGCCAGGTACCGGTCGTACATATCGTCCACGAGCCAGGCGTTTGGCCCGAACGAACCCCGTGCGGGTCGCGCGGAGGAGGTGTCAGGGGGCGTAGTCACCCCTCCAGCCTAGGGGTGAAAGGGGGGCAACTATGGCGATTCACTGGTCCATCGAGCCTTCTCGCCCGATAGGTTTTTAACGTGCCTTCTTCCTCGACGATGCCGTCTCGACTGCACTTCATTGCGAACAGTCCGGTCGAGGGTCTCGCGGTCGCCGAACGGCGGGTCGCCTCGCCGCAGGCGAGCATCATCTTCGTGCATGGCGCCCTCGATCGCGGCGGTTCCTTTGCGCGCGTAGTTCGCCGCCTCGTCGAATTTGACGTCGTCGTCTACGACCGTCGCGGCTACCAGGGCTCTCGTGACCTTGGACCGGTAAACCTCGACGCCCACGTCGGCGACCTGCGCGCGTTGGTGAACCGAGAGGCGGAGCGGGGACCGGTGATCCTCTTCGGTCACAGCTTCGGAGGCGTTGTGACCCTCGCTACGGTGTTGGCCAATCCCGCGGGCGCGAATCTCGTGATCAACTACGAGTCTCCGGTCCCCTGGGTCCTTCGACGAGCGCACTTCCACCCGCTCTCGAGTGACGACCCACGGATCGAGGCCGAACGATTCTTTCGCCGCATCATGGGTGATCCATCGTGGGAGCGACTGAGCGAACAGCAACGTGAGTCTCGCCGTCGTGACGGCGTCGCGTTGCTCAACGACCTCCAGACGGTTCGACAAGCCGAGGCGCCCTTCAACCTGGCCGATCTGCGCGTACCTCTGACTTACGCCTACGGCGACGAGGCCGAGTACTACCGCGCGCTGGCCAGCGAACTCGAGAAGGTCAATCCCCTTATTACGACGCGCGAACTCACACAAGCCGGTCACGCGGCGCACCTGAAGAACGCCGAACAGCTCTCATCCCTGATCGAAGAACGGTGGAGCGCGTGCGCGTCGGCGTAGCGGGCTCCTCGGGCCTCATCGGTCGATCGCTCGTCGCAGCGCTCGAGCAGCGTGGCGACGTCGTGGTGCGCTTCCTTCGACCAACCACGAACGACGTAGGAGAGAACACGGTGCGCTGGGACCCCGCCAACGCTGACGTCGATGGCGACGCTCTGCGCCGGGCCGAACTTGACGCCGTCGTCAATTTGGCCGGGGTGGGCATCGGCGATCGTCGGTGGTCGGCCGCGCGAAAACGCGAGATCCTCGATTCGCGAATCGCGGCGACGACGACGTTATCCCGCGCCGTCAGCGAGACCAGCGTCGGGATGTTCGTCAACGCGTCGGCGATCGGGTGGTACGGCTCACGCGGCGACGACGTCCTCGATGAGACGTCACCGCGAGGTACCGGATTCTTATCCGACGTGTGTCAAGCGTGGGAGGACGCCGCTGCACCACTGAGCGCAACCGGCACGAACGTCGCCTACCTACGAACGGGCATCGTCTTTGACGCGCACGGCGGCGCATTGCGACAACAGCTTCCACTCTTTCGCTTCGGTCTAGGCGGTCGCTTCGGATCGGGTCGTCAATGGATGAGTCCGGTGTCCCTCGCTGACGAGGTCCGCGCGGTGTTGTGGATCTTGGATCATCGCTTGAGCGGACCGATCAACGTCGTCGCGCCCTCTCCACTGACAAACCGTGACTTCACGCGCATCCTCGCTGGCGCGCTGCACCGCCCCGCGTTCTTCGCCGTGCCCCAATTTGCGTTGGGCCTCGTGTTGGGCACCGAGATGGCGGAGGAACTCGTCTTCGTGAGCCAACGAATAGTGCCCACGGTGCTGACCGAATCTGGATTCCAATTCGAACAACCCGACGCGACGTCCGCGCTCGCGTGGGCGTTGAACGCGTCCAACTAGACCTTCACACTGATCCAAGTACTCCGTCCAGGCATCGGTCGGAGGGTTGCGACGTGATGCGCGCGCAGCGCGAAGGAACGCTGCTTTGGGTGAAGCGGTCACTCGACGGGGTTGTCCACCACGAACCGGGGTCAAATTCGCACGTTGAGAATTCTCGGTGAAGCGTCGCTCCCCCTGATCGTGACCCGTTCCTAGGAAAAGCCTCAAGTACAGTTGTCCTTGACCCTTTGACGCGGTTGGCATCTCGTTCCCGCTTCGGTCAGCACTGGCAGGCACTCACGAATGAAGTTCTCCCTTAAGACGAGAGTCACCGTTGCGTTCCTCATCGTCGCGAGCGCTCTCCCGCTCGCCCTCTCGGGTGCCAACGGCGGGGCGAGCACACCGGGGGGAACCATCACCTTCGCCGAGGCGCCCGGGGCCGCGCCGACGTGGATCTTCCCCTACACGGGCTATCAGGACTTCTCGGCCTCGAACCTGAACCAGTTCCAACAGTTGATGTATCGACCCCTGTACTTCTTTGGACTCGGTGCGAGCGCCGCGTACGTACCATCGCTGTCCCTCGCGGAGACGCCGCAGGTCAGCAAGAACGGTAAGACCGTGATCATCGACCTCAAGGGCTGGCGGTTCGCCAACGGTGAGATCGTGGACGCGTCGTCGGTGATGTTCTTCTTGAACCTCTACGACGCCGACCCCACGAGTTACGGCGCCTACACCCCGGGTCTCGGGATCCCCGACCAAGTCGCCACCGCCAGTGGTTCCGGTCTTCGCGTCGTGATTCGCATGAAGAACGCCGTCAATGCGAACTGGTTTCTTTACAACTATCTCTCCGAGATCACGCCGCTGCCCGATAGTTGGGACGTGACCGCCGCGCACGTCGCGGGACGTTGCGCCACGGGTGCCTACGGCGCCGTATCGACCAAAGCCTCATGCAAGGCGGTCGAGGCGTACCTCGACAAGATGGCGGGCGCGACGACGACGTTCACCTCGGCGTTCTGGCAGGGAGGGGACGACGGACCGTGGCGTCTCGCGAGTTTTGACGCCCAGGGCGACGCGACCTTCGCCGCGAATGCCCGTTACTCGGGACCCCAGCGCGCCCAAGTGCACTACGTAAAAGAGATCGCCTACAGCTCGGAGGCGACCGAGAAAGCTGATTTGCTGGCGGGCAAACTCGACCTGGGCTACCTCGACCTCAGCGATCTGACGAGTCCAGCGCCAAAGCCAGGGGCGGTCGGCGCGAACCTGGCTGGGCTCAACGCCAAATATCGCCTGTCCGCTGTGGCGCCCTACGCCGTTAATTTCGCCCAGATCAACTACTCGACCTCCAACCCGCTCCAAGCCGTCTTCCAACAGCTCTACTTCCGTCAAGCGCTCCAAGAGTCCTTCGATCAGCCGAGCGTGCTGCGCAGCGTCGACCAGAACTACGGCGTACTCGGTTACAGCCCGCTCCCCACTGACGCGCCTACGGCACTCAGTAAAGTCCCGTCCAGCCCCTACGCCTTTAACGCCACCGCCGCCAAGACGCTCCTCTCCTCACACGGTTGGACCGAGAACGCGGGCGTCATGGCTTGTACCGCACCGGGCACGGCGGCGAGCGAGTGTGGCGCCAACGTCGCCGCGGGCACGACGTTGAGTTTCTCCTTGATGTACGTCACAGGTGACCCGACCGTCGATGACACCGTCGACGCCATGGTCTCTGACTGGGCGACCATTGGCGTGGACGTCACCGCGACGGCGAATACGTTCAACAATCTCGCGACGTCCTGCACCGTGGGTAGTGGCACCTCGTGGTCCATGTGCTGGTCGGGTGCGCCGTGGGCCTACGAGCCGAACTTCTACCCTTCGGGCGACCAGATTTTCCTCACGGGTGCCAACTCCAACTGGGGCGGCTACGCCAGTCCGCAGATGAACGCGTTAATCAACGCCGACACGACCGGCGCCGCGTCACTGAGCGCGTACGAGCAGTACGCCGCCGACCAGGTGCCCGTACTGTTCATGCCCAGCGCGGAGAGTCTGATCGAGACGAGTCGAGCGTTGCAGAGTTCGATTGGCTGGTCGCCGAACGCGCTGGGGAACTTCCTTCCCGAGTATCTGCATTTTTGATCAACGACGCTTCCTCGAACCGTCAATGACACGAGCCACGGGTGACACCGCGCGCCACAAGTGAGAGCCCGCAACTGGTGAAAATGACCGCAAGCAGAAAAAGTTCGTATCCAAACGACCTCTGACACGCCAGAATTAACACTCAGGTAATCGTGCGGGATGCGTCCATGACGTGCTTTGCGCACTCTCCACGCACGATTGTGGAGAAATCATCAGTCAGTGATATCACCGTGAGTCCTGATGGTACGGTTCTTTCCTCGTAAAGCAGGCACGAAAAGGACTGCATAACTGCTCAATGTTGTGCGCCCGTGGCGAACTTGTTTCACCCCAGTAGTCCCGATACAGTTGCCAACAGTCATCCGAGACGGGTGCGTAAACAGGACGTGACCATACATCGTGGTACGGGGAGGCAATACAACATGCAAGTAGGAACCAAGCTTCGGCTTTTGGTGACCATCGCGGCTGTCGGCAGCGCGATGACACTAGGGCTGATAGTCCCGACGATCAGTGGCGCGGTTTCCGCGAGCACGGCGTCAAATACAATTACGTTTGCTGAAGGCGCCGGGGCCTCGCCAAACTACATTTTCCCCTATCTCGGTTGCCAGTACTTCTCAGTAGCGACCTTGAGCCAGTTCCAGGAGATGACGTACCGGCCGGTCTACTGGTTCGGCACACCTGGTTCCTCAGCGGTTGACTTCAAGCTCTCCCCCGCGAAGGCACCGGTCTTCTCCAACGGGAACAAGACGATCACGATCGACATGAAGGGCTGGAAGTTCGCTGACGGCCAGACCGTTAACGCGGAGTCCGTGATGTTTTTCTTGAACCTCTACAAGGCCGACCCCACGAGCTACTGCGGCTACAACAAGGGTTACGGTATCCCTGACCAAGTAGCGAGTGCGTCCGGCACGGGCAACGTCGTCACTATCAAGTTCACCGGATCGGTGAACCCTGGTTGGATTCTCTACAACTACCTGTCGGAGCTGACCCCGATGCCCAACACCTGGGACGTGACGGCGGCGGGCAAGCCCTCCACCTGCGCGAGCGGCGTGTACGGCGCGGCCTCAACCGACGCCGCCTGCAAGGCCGTCGAGAAGTACCTCGACGCCCAGGCCGGAACGCAGACGGACTTCTCTGACGCGCTGTGGACGAGTGGCGCTGACGGTCCGTGGAAGTTGATCAAGATGGACGACCTCGGGAACGCCACGTTTGTGCCGAACCCGACGTACTCCGGCCCGACCAAGGCCCAAAAGGGCATTGACTACGTCAAGGAGTTGGCCTTCACGACCGCGAACGCGGAAGAGACGGCGTTGCGTAGTGGGGACATCACGCTTGGTTACGTTGACCCGACGGTGTTGACGAGTAACGCGCCCGCACCGCTCAAGGTCGGCGCGAACTGGTCGGCGGTATCGGACAAGTACAACTTGACGACCGGTTCAACGTGGGCGTTCAACTACGCGCCGTTCAACTTCTCTACTAAGGACCCCAAGCACGCGATTGTTGCGCAGCTCTACATCCGACAAGCCCTTCAAGAAGCGGTTGACCAGACGTCCATCCTCCAGAAGGTCGACAAGGGTTACGGTGTGCCAATCGACAGCCCACTGCCGCCCAACACACCCAAGTCAGTCAGTGGACTCGCCCAGGCCCTTGAGCCAGTACCGAATCCCTACGCCTTCAACTTGAAGTCCGCCAAGAAGCTCTTGACGAGCCACGGTTGGAAGTTGGTCGGTGGCGTGGACGCATGTGAGTCGCCCGGCACCGGCGCGACGGACTGTGGTGCCGGCATCGCGAAGGGCGCGACACTGAATCTCAGCATCATCTGGGCCAGTGGAACGCCGTCACTGGATGACACCTTCAACGCAGAAGTCGCGGACTGGGACTCGATTGGTTTCAAGTTCGCCCACACCGAGGCCACGTTCAACGACGTGATCGGTGACTGCGAGGCCGGTACGTCCTACGAGCTCTGCTCATGGGGCGGCGGCTGGAGCTACGCACCTGACTACTACCCCTCGGGTGAGACACTCTTCGCCCCCGGTGGCGGTTTCAACGTCGGTGACTACTCCAACGCGACTGAGACCTCCCTCATCAAGGGCACGACGTTCGGAACCGCACCGTTGAAGGCATTCGCGGAGTACACCGCGAAGCAGCTGCCAGTGCTCTTCCAGCCTCAGGCCGACGGAACGGGTGAGACGCTCAAGACCTTGAAGGCCAAGAGCGTGAACGGTATCAACGGCCTCGCGCCGAACCCGTTGCAGAACTTCATGCCGGAGTACATGTACTTCGGGAAGTAAAACCACGGGCCTGATGGCCAAACTGATTCAGCCCCCTCGAAAGAGGGGGCTGAATCAGTTTTATGGACGTTTCACCGCGAGGTCTGAAGATCGTCACAGTAGCGCCACTCGCCGTGGCGAAACCTTTCAAACCGGGGCCACTGATACACTTTGCTGCAATGTTGGCCTACGTGATCCGGCGATTTTTCCAGTCGCTCATCGTATTGCTAATAGTGATGCTCTTCACCTTTACGTTGCCCTATTTTCAGTCCGGGGGCATCTTGGCGCCCGCGTACTCCGTACTCGGCACTCACGCCAATCCCAGCACGGTGGCTCACTGGGGGCTCGTAAATGGGATGGACCATCCCTACTTCGTTCGCTTCAAGAACTTCCTCGATCAGGTGTTCTTACACTTCAACCTCGGGCACTCCTACAAGCAAAACCTGTCAGTGTGGAACATCATCTCGCTCTACGTGCCCCGTACGATCTGGTTGGCTCTGTCCTCTTTGATCTTCACGATCATCATTGGGATCCCGCTCGGCATCTACCAAGCGTCGCGTCGTAACACCACTTTTGACTACACCGCCACCGGCTTCGCCTTCGTGCTGTACGCGATGCCACTTTTCCTGCTCTGCCTTTTGATGCTGCAGGCCTTCAGTTTCGGCTGGCCCCACCTGCCCTCGTCGCCGCCGGACGGCGTGGCGCCATGGGCGATCTTCACTGATCCCATCGGTTTCATCTTGCCCGTAGCCTGTCTCACTATGGTCTCAGTCGCCACACTGAGTCGCTTCATGCGCGGTACCGTGCTCGAGGTCTTGGTGCAGGACTACGTCCGCACCGCGAAGGCGAAGGGCTGCAGTGGCGCGCGAGTGCTCTTTCGACACGCCATGCGTAACGCGCTCGGACCGATTGTCACCATCCTTGGTCTCTCGCTGCCCGGTCTCATTGGCGGCGCCTTGATCGTGGAGAGCGTCTTTAACTACGCCGGACTCGGTATTCAAACGGTGAACGCCGCGACGAATGTCGACATTCCGACGGTGCTCGGTATCACGTTGTTGGCGACCATTTTGACACTGGCTGGCAACTTTCTCGCCGACATCATGCTGGGCGTCGTGAACCCTCGCATTCGTATTCAAGGAGCGGCCTCGTGAGCATCCTCGACGAACAGGCCCTGACGCTCTCGATCGACCCGCTGCGGGTCGAAGAACTGAAGGCCGACGATATCGTCCCGATGTGGCGTCAGCGACTGCGCATCTTCATGCACAACAAGTTGGCAATCGCGTCGGTCACCTACCTCATCTTGGTGCTGATCTTTTGCTACGTGGGCCCGCTGTTTTACCACACCAATCAGACCAATCAAGCTATTGCGCTGAGTGCGGTGTGGGACGCCCACCCTTCCGCAGCGCACTGGCTCGGTACGGACAGCTCAGGCTTCGACGAACTCGGTCGGATCATGTACGGCGGCGAGTACTCCTTGACGTTGGGCATGCTGGCCGGACTCATCACGATCATCGTGGGCACGATCTACGGCATGGTTTCGGGTTTCGTCGGCGGGGTTGTCGACACCGTCATGATGCGAATTCTCGACGCCTTCCTCTCGATTCCCTACCTCTTTTTGCTCATCAGTTTGTTCACGATCTTCTCACGATCGACGACGTTCTTGATCATCATCATCGGCGTCACCGGATGGTGGGCGAACGCCCGCATCATCCGTGGGGATGCTCTATTGATCAAGAAACTCGAATACACCCAGGCGGCCACCGCCATGGGAGCACGAAAGTGGCACATCATTCGTCGTCACGTATTCCCGAACTCCATCAGCAACATCGTCACTGTCGCCACCTTCTCCGTGGCCGACGCAATCTTGTTCCTTTCGGCACTGGGTTTCCTGGGACTCGGGATTCTCCCTCCTCAGACCGACTGGGGCACGATGCTGCAGAACGGCACGGCCCAGATCTCGAATGGCTACTGGTGGGAGATCTATCCCCTGGCGTTGGTCTTCATCCTCGTGGTCGTCTCGATCAACTACATCGGCGACGCGCTGCGCGACACGTTCGAGGTCCGACTCCTCGAGCGCTAGCCGCGTGTACGTAAAAAGGTGAGGACCTGGCACTCGGGATTCGAACGACATCGTGCTTCATGAATCAGTTGGTGCAGTGTGCATCCGCGACGACCGTCTTCCCGGAAGTGGCCCTCTGCCACACGCTGACCGAGCCTAAGCCGGGTGCGTACCAGATCGTCGTGGTCTCGGCGCTCGCGCTCTTTTCGAAGTCCGCCGCCAGCGCCGACGCCGTCGATGTGTTCACGGCGTTGCGCACGGTGAAACCGATGGGATCAACGTCCAAGCCGACGACGCCGTGGAACGTGCCGTTGGGGGTGTGGAGTGAGTCTCGAAGAAGACCCGACACTCGGTAGTCAACGACCCCTTCCAGGATTTTGCCGTGCCCCTTCGTGAGAGCTTCCATATCCGCGACTCCCGTCGGCGTCGATGGAGCGTACGAGAAGGACAGGTGCGTCGCCTCCGACCTCCCGCTCGCAATGCTCGCGATTGACGGATACACGACGTGGCCGCGATAGACAAACTCGCCCTGCAAGTCGATTTGGTTCTCGAGAGGCGCTTCGAATTGTCCATCCTTCAGGACCAGGTACTCGACGATTTGTGTGGAAGAAATTGGCGCTATCCCAGGATTGTCGGATGGGACGCTGTCAGCTTGTTTGGCGTGAATGGTAGTTCGAAACGTGAACAAGCTTCCCTCGGACGACCGACCTATCGACAAGAGCTTGGTCTGTTCACCTCCGGAGAACGTAATCACGCTCGAGCCCTGCCTCATTGAGTGCGACGGCAGTTCAATCCGGCAACTGCGACCAACGTCCTTCGGGAAGTAGTCAATCCAGGACTTCGACGCCGCGAGCGCACTTGATCCGGTGCACGTCGCGGCGAGCGTCACCATGAGCGCCGTGCCGACGAAGGCAGCCCACCGGCGCGACGTCGAGTCTTGAGCGCCGCTGTGTCTTCGATCAGCCAACTCAGCCCCACTCCCGCGCTCGAATGTGATGGTACACGAGGCGCTGCGAAATAAACGCCGCCGAGTAGGGCGTCACCTCGACTACCCCGGGGCCGCGGCGAACTAGTTCGACGAACTTACCGAAGCGGCGCCTATGGAAACCGGCGTCTTCATCGGGAAGTGGCACGCGGCTCGCTGGGTCAGCGAAAAGTCCTGAAGCAGCGGCTCTTCGACCGCGCAGATCTCCTGGACTTTCGGGCAGCGCGTTCTGAATCGACATCCCGATGGCGGGTTGACCGGGGACGGCAACTCTCCGGTCACTTGGAGTCCCCGGCGGCGACGCGCCTCGACCGGATCGGGCACGGGCACGACGTCCAAGAGTCCTTGCGTATAGGGATGAGCCGGGGAACGAAAGACTGATTCGGCGTCGCCGATTTCTACGATCTTGCCCAAGTACATGACGGCGATGGTGTCGGCCATGTAGTAAACGACTGCGAGGTCGTGGCTCACCATGACGTAGGCAAGGTTGTGTTCGCGCTGCAGGTCCTTCATCAGATTCAAGATCTGCGCCTGCACCGAGACGTCAAGGGCGGAGACCGGTTCGTCGGCGACAATCAATCGGGGATTGAGCGCAAGCGCCCGAGCGAAACCGATTCGCTGACGCTGGCCGCCGGAGAACTCGTGAGGGTAACGATCCGACGCTAAGGGATCGAGACCCACCGCGGCAAGGAGTTCCTTTACGCGCTCACCTTGTTGGGCCCGGGTACCTTCGTGCTGCACCAGGAGCGGTTCACCGAGAATCTGGCCGACTTTCATACGAGGGTTGAGCGACGAATAGGGGTCCTGGAACATCATCTGCCGGTTCCGTCGGTCGGCCTTGGTGGGCTTGTACCCCTTGGCCGAGACGATCTTGTCGTCGAAGTAGATCGCCCCACTGGTTACTGGCTCGAGTCCCACGAGCATGCGACCGATAGTCGTCTTGCCGCACCCCGACTCTCCGACCAAACCGAAGGTTTCGCCCGCATTGATGGTAAAGCTGACGTCGGACACGGCGTGCACCGCACCGACCTTGTGGCGAACGAGCCCCGCCTTGATGGGGAACTCCTTGACCAGATGCTCCACGCGCGCCAGTTCAACGTGCTCGGTGGCGGCGACGGTCGCCGCGGAGACGGGCGTGGTGACAATGGTGTCCAGCGCGCCGTCGACGGGGTGAAAGCACGCGAATCGGTGCGTCGTGTCGCCCGTCAACGGTGGGTCCTCGAGTCGGCACTGATCCGTCGCGTAACGACAGCGTGGCGCGAATCGACAGGCGACGATGACCTTCGAGAGGTCCGGCGGCATGCCCGCGATCGAGGTGAGCTTTTGCTTCGACGCCGTCTCCAGGCTCGGCATCGAGGCGAGCAGGGCCTGGGTGTAGGGGTGGCGCATCGAGCGAAAGAGCTCGTCGGTGGGGGACTCTTCGGCCTTCTTGCCGCCGTACATGACCACGACTCGATCGGTGCGGCCGGCAATCACACCCATGTCGTGGGTGATGAGCAGCACCGACATGCCGAGGTCCTTGCGCAGGTTGTCCAAGATGTCGAGGATCTGCGCTTGAATCGTGACGTCGAGGGCGGTCGTGGGCTCGTCGGCGATGAGCAACTTGGGCGAACAGACCAGCCCCATGGCGATGATCACGCGTTGGCGCAGGCCACCGGAGAGCTCGAAGGGGTACTGATCGAGACGCTCACTCGGTCGAGGCATGTCGACCATCTCTAAGACTTCGAGAGCGCGTTTGCGCGCCTCCTCCTCGCTCGCCCCGCGATGGATCCGCAGGCCTTCACCGATCTGACGGCCGATCTTGGTGGTGGGGTTGAGCGAACTCATCGGGTCTTGGGGAATCAGCGCCACGGCGTCGCCGCGCATCGCTTGCATCTGCTTCTCACTGAGCGAGGCCATGTCCACGCCGTCAAGCACCACGCTGCCCGAGGCGATGCGCCCATTTCCCGGGAGTAGTCGCATAATCGCCAGTCCCGTGGTGGTCTTGCCGCACCCGGACTCCCCCACGAGTCCCACGCACTCCCCGGGGCCAATTTCGAGTGAGAAGTCGTCAACCGCGGTCGCGAACATGTTTCGGGTGGTGAACTGAACCTTCAGATTGTTCACCGAGAGCAGTGACGGCATGGTCCCGCAAGCCTACTCTTTGGCGGCCTTTTCCCCGGGTCGCCGTGGGCCTACCCGAGGCCCCTTCGGGTGTTTTCGGACTAGTTCGCGGTGAGTCGCCAGGTCCGACGGTGGTAGTCGCAGGGACCGCGATTTTCAATCGCCGAACGGTGCGCCGCGACCCCGTACCCCTTGTTGGCGTCCCATCCGTAGGCGGGAAACTCCTCGGCGAGGCGGCGCATCGTCCGGTCGCGGTGCACCTTGGCGAGCACCGACGCGGCGGCGATACTCGCGCAGCGCGCGTCACCGCGCACCACCGTCGTATGGGACAGATCGGCGTAGGCGAGTGTCGGGGCACCGAGAGCTTCATCCTCGAGACGCAGTGGCGCGTCGAGGAGATTGAAGGATCCGTCGATGAGTGCGTGGGTGGGTGCACAGGGGAGCCGGTCCATGGCTCGGGTCGCAGCGACGGCCAACGCCAGGCGCAGGCCCCACCGGTCTATCTCGGTGGCGCTCACCGAGCCGAGCGACCAGGCCGCGCACCACCGCTCTATCGGCTCAATCAGCGCCTCACGCTCGCGAGCACGAAGGACCTTCGAGTCGGTCAGTCCCGACGGTGGTTCGGCGTCGCAAGTGATCACCACGGCCCCAACGGTGAGGGGGCCCGCCAGCGCGCCGCGACCCACTTCATCGATGCCCACCACGAGGTGACCCTCCGCCAACAGGGAGCGCTCGAGGGCCAGAAGGTCCGTCGGCAGCGTGCGCACCCCAAAATCGTAGTGAGCGTGGTGCCCCATAGGATTCATCCCCATGGTCCGAGACGTCGTGGTGGTGCCGCTCAAGGCCTTTGACGTCGCCAAGGATCGACTTCGACGAGGCGGAGTGGACCAAGTCTCCACGTTGGTGCGCCAGCTCGCTGATGGGGTGCTCAGCGCCTGCGCCCCGCGTCACGTCATCGTGCTGAGTGAGTCCGCCGCAGCCACAGCCTTCGCCCTCGAACGTGGCGCCGAGCCACTCGTCAGTGATGCGTCGAGCCTGAATGATTCAGTCCAACGGGCCTACCAGGTACTCGCCAAGCGCTACGACCGACTCATCATCGCCCACGGCGACCTGCGATTCCCCGAAGGCCTCGGTGCCTTCGATCCGTTAGACGGCGTAACGATCGTGACCGATCACCTCGCCACCGGCACGAACGTCCTCGTCGTACCGACGGGTCTCGAGTTCCGGTTCTTTTACGGCGAGGATTCCGCGCTACGTCACCGTGAAGAAGCGCGACGACTCGACGTCACCTGTCACCTCATCACCGACAGCCCGTGGCGCTTCGACGTCGACGAGCCGGGCGACATCACCTCGCCCTAGACGGCATTCGAGGGGGTCTTTCGACCCCCTCGAATGCACTCTCCTAAGGGAAAGGAGTTACTTCTTGGCTGCTGCCTTCTTCGCTGCGGGACGCTTCTTCGCGGCCTTCTTCGCAGCCGGGCGCTTCTTGGCTACGGCCTTCTTCTTAGCCGGAGCCTTCTTCGCTGCGGCCTTCTTCTTAGCGGGAGCCTTCTTGGCTACGGCCTTCTTCTTAGCCGGAGCCTTCTTCGCTGCGGCCTTCTTCTTAGCCGGAGCCTTCTTCGCTGCGGCCTTCTTCTTGGCTGGAGCCTTCTTGGCTGGAGCCTTCTTCTTCGCGGCTGGTGCCACTTTCCCTCCTTGGGACTCAACGTTGAATCAAATTGGGACCAGAGGCACCTCGATGGTGTTCTCACTGCAGTCACCGCATTGATATCTCGTGTACTCGGCCATGTGCCACCCAACCTCACGGCTGTACGGCGACTGATCGCAGTGCACGGTCCTTGCGCGAAGAAGCGTCGTCAACGCGTTGGCAACAACGCAAAGTACAACGTGTACCTCCTCCGCAGAAGGACATCTAAAAGTTCAGTCGTTATTCACACCAATGTCAAGTATTTCGAAGTTTTTTACGACCGATGGTGCACGATGCTTTCGAACGATGGCGTGTACTTAGGACGAGGTGCAAACGGCGACGCGATGAGTGGACGCGAACGTTCAACACTCGTGTTAGGTCCAACGCGAAGTGGAAAAACTTCTTCGATCATCGTTCCGAATCTCCTGATGACGAGCGACGCATGCGTGATCACGTCGACGAAGAGTGATGTCGTAACGCTGATGTCGCGCGCACGTCGTGACGGTGCAACGTTGCTCTTTGATCCCTCGGGAACCGTCGTTACACCGCCCGGTGTGCAACGAATTGGTTATTCACCTTTAAGACAATCTTTAACTTGGGACGGCGCAGTTTTGGCTTCGCGGAGCTTATTGGACGTTGCGCGACGAGGTCGAGGCGATCGCGGTGATGACCATTGGAGTGAACGAGCGGGCGCACTCGTTGCGCCATTACTGCACGCGAGCGCACTTCGCGACGAGTCCCTCGGTCAACTCGCGTCACGAATTGACGAGCGAAGATGCGACGACCTCGTGCACGAACTCAATGAGCGCCATGGTGAACACCACCCCTCGGTGTCCCTCCTAAACGGTGTGTTGGCGACGGAAGAACGCGAACGCTCCAGTATCTGGTCGACGGCGGCGGGTCTGTTCGCCGGGGTGCGCACCGAAGCCGCGCGGGCCGCTGCGCGCGAGGCGCCACTCGAGGTCGATGAGTTCCTACGGGGTCCGCACCAACTCCACGTCGTTGCGCCGAGTCGGTACCAGGCCGTCACCATTCCCCTCGTGGTCGGACTCGTCGAAGAACTCGTACATGCCACCTACGACCGTCACGCCGAGGGCGCGAGACTGCTGCTGGCGCTCGACGAACTCGCCAACGTCGCGCCCCTCCCCCGACTCGCCAGCATCGTCTCTGAGGGTGGTGGCCAAGGCGTACTCACGCTCGCCTGCCTCCAAGACCTCAGCCAAGCACGGGCTCGGTGGGGAACGTCCGCCGAGGGGTTCTTGTCACTATTTCCAACGACGCTCGTCCTCCCGGGCATCGCGGATCGCTCCACCTTAGAGATCCTTCGCCACCTGGCGGGTCGCGAACTCGCGCCCTCGCCGAGCGTCCAGCGCGACAAGAAGGGCCGAACGGTGGGTCATTCGACGACCTGGATCGAGCGAGATCGGGTGACCTTGAGCGAACTGGCCCAGGGTCGTGAAGGCCAAGCGATGGGGCTGGACGCGCACAATCACCTCAAATGGGTCCAGCTGACGCCCGCCTATCGCGATCAGCGCTTTCGTCCCTACCTCGAGCGACCCTCGCGCGAGCGACCGGCGTCGCGAGAACGCTGACGCCACTGGTCGAGGTCGCCTCGCTCCAGCGGTCGCGGACCGAGTTCTCGAACCCGGCCCGTCATTCGTGCCTCGCCGAGTCCGATCGAGCGTTCGTGCACACCCCCGCGTCCTTGCAACGCGGGATAGAGCTGGTCGACGGCGCTGGTGATCTCACGAGCGTCCTGACCGAAACGAGCAGCGTTGGCCCAGGCTTCGAGTACGTGTCGCCTCGCGACATCGTGGCGACCCTCCAGCGCGCCGGCGAAGCCGTGCTCGTCGAGTACGTCGCGTATTCGTGGCGCGTCGAGCACCCCGAGCGGCACGAAGCGCTGGGCGTCGCGTTCCCACGCGGCGACGGTGGCGGCTCGGTCCCACGTGAGCTTCTCGCCGCGATCGCGGTGGTGCCCCGACCAGAGCGCGCGGTACCCCTCGTCGAGACCGACCACTCGCTCCACACCTTCGAAGGAACGCCACGCCGACCACGGCGTGCGCTCGGCGAGTTCGTGGCGCAGCGACGCGCGATAGAGCGCATCGGCGGTCGCGGCGTGCGCGTAGAGGGCGCGCGAATCGAGCACGGTGCGTTGCCCTTCGGGTCGGGCACCGACGAGGACGTGATCGTGGAGATGGGGTTCGCCGTGGCGGTTCAGGCCGTGAGTGAAACTGACCACGCGGCGCCATCGTGCCGGCGACTCATCGTCACCCCCGCTACGACGGTCGCGCACCACGAGCGCTCGATCCTCTAAATATTCGATCGCCGATCGCACCGAGACGCGATGGGCGTCGAGGACACCGCTCGAGTGCTCGGGGTCGAGTGCGAGAAGAATCGAAATCGGCCGAGGCGCGGCGACGATGACGTCGTAGCCGCACACGCGAGCGCGCTCACTCGTCTCGAGGACTCGTGCGACCTCGCGAGGATCGCGGGTGTCGCCACTCCCGCGCGGCCACCACCCCGGACCGCCATCGCGAAGTCCGTCGAGTTCGTGGGCACCGTCGTTCGTGAAGTACGAAACGTCATTCGAACGCCGAGGCAGTAGACGTAGCACGAGGCCCCCTCTCTGGGGACCCAACGGTCGCCTACAGCTGTGCCGCGATTCGTCGGGCCAGATCGTGCCCGGCTTTGGCGAACTTCGTCGTCGCCACCACCGCGCCGGCGCCAGCTCGCACCATGAGGTAGTCGAGGAATGTCTCATCCGATGAACGGAACTTGACCGCGTGACGTCCGTCTTTGAGCACGAGCCACTGCGCGCCCGGCAGCGGCTCGAAGAGCCACCGATTGGCGGCTTCGACAACGACCACGACCTCTTCGCCCTCGTCACCCACTCGCGTCAACCAGTTCTCCACCCCGTCTTCGGGCCGCTCCTCGGTAACCGGGGACGTGGCGAGGACCGCGTTGATCCGGTCGACTCGAAACGTTCGCCACGCTTCGCGCGAGGTGCAATAGGCCCGAACGTAGGTGTGGCCGTTCAGCACCTTCATCTCACGCGGCTCGATGGCTCGAGCGTGCGACTCGTCGCTCACCCCCGAGGTGTATTCAATCTTGATCTGTGAATGACTCTCGATGGCGCTCTCGACCTGGGCAAGGAGCGCCTCGTTCGAGGTCATCTCGACTTGCACGGGCGCGTTCATCGCACCCTCAATCTTCTCAATCGCCGAGAAGATTGCGGGATCCTCGTAGATTCGCGATGCCTCGCGCAGGGCGATATTGAGTTCGAAGACGTCGCGCCACATCAAGGGCGAGGGGTCCTCGGCGCCCTCGGGCAGGTCGGAGAAGTCCGCGCGATAGGTGGAGTCGTCGTGTTCCTCGTCGTCCCAGTCCTCGCACTCTTTGATGACGTGGGCCGGGAACCGGTTCGTCCCATCACTCGCTTCGGCCATTGGCTCCAAGGAGACCAGGCGGTCCATGATCAGTCGCACGTGATCGGGCGTCAAGGAAAAGCGCGTCGCTAGTTCACTCACCCGTAGCCCGTCCTCACTGGCGTAGACCGCGTGAAGAAGTTGCAGCGTTTGACCAAGGACGTCGTTCGCGGGCGCCACTTCAAAAGACGCCGCAGAGATCTCTGGCACGTCGCCGCGGTTTACGTCCCCGAGCCAAGTAAGCAGTTCCGTGCGCAGGGACTTGGGCGACTCGAGACGGACCCGGTCGGCGCCCTCGAGGACGAAGCGCAGGGCCTGACGTGGATTCTCGAAGGTGATCCGCACCTCGACCTTGCCGTTACTCTTGGTCGCGGCGATTGCCTCGGGGTACTGGCGCACTAACAAGTCGGCGTAGTTCTCATTCGTCGAAACCTCGACGTCGAGCGGCCGAGGGGTCCTGGCGTACTCCGGGCGCCACGCTCGCGCCATCGCCAGGGTCTCATCGCTGACCGTAAATCCGTCAGGCAACACCGCGGGCATGGAGGTTATCCGCGTAAAGCGGTATCCCTTGATCTCCTCGGTGCCCTTCACTCGTGCCACGAGGTAACTGACGCCATTAAAGACGTCAATCACGAGCGGCTCGACGAGGCGAGCCTTTGAGGTAGAGGAGAGGTAATCAAAGGTCAACGCCCGTCGCAGGTTGAGGGCTCGCAGCACGGGGGTGTAGTAGTTCGAGGCCTCGAGACCGCCGTCGCTGGCGGGCACGTCATTAAAGACGCTGAAGGCGCCCGAACGTCCGAACCCGCAGAACTTGAGCGCCAGGCGCACCACCCGTTCTTCTTCGGGCGTGAAGTAGATCGTCGGTGCGTAGCCACTCGCCGGGTCAATCTTGTAGCCCACCGAGCCGTCATCGTTGGTCACAGTGACGATCTCGAAGCCGAGGTCGCGGATGCGGGCCTTGTCGCGTTCGAACTTTTGGCGAACCGTACTGTCGGATCCCTCGTACGCGCGAATCTTCCGCGGACCCTTGGCCGAGACGGGGTACGCATCGATCTTGAGGTCGCGCAGGATCTCTTCTTGGGTGAGCGCCCCGTACTGCCAGGCGCGCTGGAGCAATAAGACGAGCGCGACGAGCCGCTCGCGACTCTGCTCGACCCCACCACGGATGGCGCTCATGTATCTCCCGTTCTCACTTGACATCGAGGGTAGCGGGCCGGGCGGGCGGACACGAAGTGTCGATCGCCCCACTTACTCTTGGGACGACTCTTCGCGACGCCAGGTGCCCGAACGCCCCCCGGACTTCTCCCACAGCGCCACGCGCTCGATGGTCATTGTACGGTCACTCGATTTGCACATGTCGTAGATCGTGAGCGCCGCGACGGTCACTGCGGTCAGTGCTTCCATCTCGACGCCCGTTCGGTCGATAGTGTCCACCTCGGCCTCGACGTCGATGTGGGCGTCGGCGATGGTGAAGTTCAGGTAGACGTTACCGACCAGCACGGGATGCGCCATCGGCAGGAGCTCCGAGGCGCGTTTGGCCGCCTGGATGCCCGCCACGCGCGCCGTCGCCAAGACGTCGCCCTTGTTAAAGGTGTTCGCGGCCACCGCAGCGGTTGTAGAGGCCAGCATCGTCACGCGACAGCGTGCCAGCGCCCGTCGCGCACTGACTTCGCTCGGACCCACCTCACGAGGAAAGGCCGCGCCGGCGGGGCCTCCGCGTCGTAGTTGGTGGAAATCGTCCACCGAGTCATGCTACGCCACGAATGAGTGGAAGCCCCTGCCCGGTAGAATGCACGCGTTACGTTTGCCGTCCGGAGTTGTTAATGCCTACCTACGAATACCAGTGCACGTCGTGCCACGAGCGCGTAGAGGCGGTACAGAAATTCACCGACCCCTCCCTCACGACCTGCCCGCTCTGCGGCGGCGAACTCCGCAAGGTCTTTTCGGCGGTGGGCATCGTCTTTAAGGGCAGTGGGTTCTATAAGAACGACTCGAGGGGATCGAGCGCCAGCAGCGCCAAGAGTGAGTCGACCGCGTCATCGAGTGACAGCACCTCATCGAGTGACGGCGCTGCTTCTAGTGACGGCGCCGGATCCAGCACTCCCAAGACCCCCGCGGCGCCCTCGACGACAACTCCGAACACCGCGTCGACGGCGTCCAGCGCATCCACCAGTACCGACTAACGGTCCTCGTCAACCGACCTAACGAGTCCAGTTCGTGGCCCGATCACGCAGCGAGGCCAACACTAGGCTGGACTCCGTGATCCTGCCGTCGATCGAGACCCCCGCCGATCTGCAGGCGCTTTCGTATAAGCAACTCGACCAACTCAGCCAAGAGATTCGCCAGTTCATCATCGCCAACGTCAAGAAGACCGGCGGACACCTCGGGTCGAACTTGGGCGTGGTCGAACTCACCATCGCGTTGCACCGGGTGTTCGAATCCCCGAAGGACATCCTGCTCTGGGACACCGGTCACCAGGCCTACGTGCACAAGCTCTTGACGGGTCGCCGGTACGGCTTTAAGAACCTGCGGCAACGAGGCGGCCTGTCGGGATACCCCAGCCGCTCCGAGAGCCAACACGACTGGATCGAGTCCAGCCACGCCTCGACCGCCCTCTCTTACGCCCACGGCTTGTCGGTGGCGCTCGAACAGCGAAACGAACTCATCGGACACGGCGGCAAGCGTCACGTGGTCGCGGTCGTCGGCGACGGGTCGCTGACCGGCGGCATGGCCTTCGAGGCGCTCAACAACCTCGGCCACTCCAACCAGCGAGTGGTGATCGTCCTTAACGACAACGGCCGTAGCTACGCGCCCACCATCTCCAAACTCTCCGAGTCGCTCACCTCACTTCGACTCAACAAGACCTACGTCACGATGCGCGAGCGCGTGCGACGCTGGGTCCCGCGTCTCCCGCGCGTCGGCCAGGCCGCCTACCTCGGGATCCACGGCGTCACTTCGGTGGCGCGCGAGATCGTCACACCGCACGCGTTCTTCGAGAACCTCGGGGTGCGCTACGTCGGACCCATCGACGGTCACAACATTGAGGCGCTCGAGAGCGCCATCAAGAACGCCGCCGAGTGGGACGGACCCATCGTCGTGCACACCTTGACCCAGAAGGGTCGCGGCTACGAGCCGGCGATGAGCGACGACCTCAAGATGCACGACTACAAGTTGCCGGCCGCCAACGAGGCCAACCCCAGCGTCACCACGTTCACCGAAGCGTTCTCCGACGCCCTGATCAAAGCGGCCGACCGCGACGAGCGAATCGTCGCCATCACCGCGGCGATGGCCGGACCAACGGGACTCCTCGACTTCCAGACCAAGTTCCCGACTCGCTTCTTCGACGTGGGTATCGCCGAGCAACACGCGGTCACGGCTGCGGCGGGCATGGCCATGGGGGGCCTCAAGCCGATCGTCGCGGTCTATTCGACCTTCTTCTCACGCGCCTTCGACCAGGCGAACCTCGACGTCGGACTGTTGAACTTGCCGGTGGTCTTCGTCTTTAAGAGCGCCGGCATCACGGGCGACGACGGCCCCAGCCACCATGGACTGCTCGACATCGCGCTGTGCTTGGCGATCCCTAACATGACGATTTTCGCGCCCGCGACCGCCGAAGAAGTGCCCGTCATGCTCGAGACGGCGCTGTCGATGACCACGCCCACGGCCATCCGCTACCCCAAGACCGATCCACGACCCTTCGACGGAAAAGTCGGTGAGGGCCTTCGCGCTCGCGAGGTCCTTCGAGGAGACGGCTCACTCTGCGTGTTGGCGTTCGGCAAGATGGCCTCATCGTCCTATCGCGCGCTCGAGCTACTCGGAGAGGACGCGCAACGCGTCACCCTCTACGACGTGCGGGTTCTCCCACCGGACCCCCAGATGATCGACGACGCGCTCGCCCACTCACGCATCATCACCGTCGAAGACGGTACGCGCCACGGCGGGGCGGGCACGTTGATGGTGTCCGCGGTGCGCTCTCGCGCCCAAGAACTCGGCCAGCCCTTCCCCACCACCCGCATCCTGGGCGTGCCGCGCGCCTACCTCGAGCAGCACAAGCCCGACGAACTCCTGGCGGAGTTGGGTCTCGATCCCGAAGGGCTGGCGGGCTCGTTCGCCCGACTGCTCGCCAACGAACCCGAACGCCCCCAGGTCGTCACCGAAGCGCCACGACCAAACTTCTACTAGTGGCCTACGACGTCGAGAAGACCGAGCGGGAGTGGAAGTCCGAACTCTCGCCCGACCGTTTCGCCGTTCTGCGTAAGGCGGCGACCGAGGCGCCGTTTTCGGGTTCGTTGCTGCACGTCGACGACGAGGGTGACTTTCGCTGCGGCGGGTGCGGTCAGCTACTCTTCACGACCGCCCAGAAGTTCGACTCGGGCTGTGGGTGGCCGAGCTTCGACGACTGCATAGAAGGTACGGTCATCGAACGCGAGGACCGATCGCTCTTTCGACGCCGTACCGAGATCCTCTGTTCACGCTGCGGTGGTCACCTCGGTCACGTCTTTAACGACGGGCCCACCGCGACCGGGCTTCGCTACTGTGTGAACTCACTCGCCATCGACTTCGACAAGAGCGCGGACTAGACGTCGAGGAAGCGCCGGATCGCGATCGCCGAACCGACCGAGCCGATCACGATTCCCACGACCAGCACGACGATATTGGTGCCAATGAGCGCCGCGGTGTCGAGGTGAAATTCGTTCGGTAGTGGGTACCACGTGTGCAACGCGGTCACCGCCACGATCGCAACCAGCGAACCTAAGAGTCCCTGCACGAAGCCCTCGGAGATATAGGGAATCCGGATAAACCAGTTGGTAGCGCCGACGAGCTTCATCACCGACACCTCTCGGCGACGCGAGAAGATCGCCATGCGGATGGTGTTCAAGATCAAGACCGACGCCGAGAGCAGCAACACCGCGGCCAGCGCGAGAAAGACGATCTGGAGGATTCTGATCACCTTGTTCATCTCACGAATCTGAGAGCCCGGCGTGGTCACCTGGTAGATGCCGGGCTGGCCGGAGAAGGTGTTTTGGACCAGGAACGCGTCCGAAGGAACGGTCGGGACGCAGCGGAAGGACGAGGGCATTGCCGAGACGGTCAGCACCGCCCACTCGTTGGGGGGCAGGAGCTTCTTCGCTTCGTTGTAGTCCTGGGTCTGACTGAAGTAGTCGCAACTCTTGACAATGGGCAAATCAGCCAGTTGGGTCCGCACGCCGTCTATTTCCGTCGTCGAGGCAGTCGGCTCCATCCAGACGGTGACGCGCGTGCCCTGTTGCCAGAGCACCGAGGCCTGCGCCGCACTTTGCTTGAGCAAGAGTGCCGAACCCACGAGGGCGAGGGACACCGCCACGCAGAGAATTGCCGCAATCGTCATCATCCGATTGCGCCAGAGGTTGGAGAAGGTCTCTTTCAAGGCGTAACGGAAGTAGACGCGCATTAGATGGCAATCCCCTCGTCGATGCCGTAGACCCCGCGGACTTGGTCGCGGATCATCTCACCGCGGTCCAACTCGACCACGCGTCGTCGCATCCGGTCAACCAGCGCCTTGTCGTGCGTCGCCATCACGACCGTGGTTCCCGTGCGATTGATCCGCTCGAGCAGCGCCATGATCGATTCGGAGTTCGACGGGTCGAGGTTGCCAGTTGGTTCGTCCGCGAGGAGAATCAGCGGGCGGTTCACGAACGCGCGCGCCACGGCGACGCGCTGTTGTTCACCGCCGCTGAGTTCGTGCGGCAGGTTCTTCGACTTATCACTCAGTCCCACCAGTTCCAAGATCTGGGGAACCTGTGAATCGACGGTGGCGCGGGGACGGCCAATGACCTCGAGCGCGAAGGCCACGTTCTCAAAGACCGTCTTATTGGGGAGGAGCCGAAAGTCCTGGAAGACGCAGCCGATGTTGCGACGAAGGTAGGGCACGCGCCACTTGGGCAGTTCGCCGATGTCGCGTCCCGCCTCGAGAATGCGCCCCTTGTCAGGGTGCTCTTCGCGCAGGAGGAGTCGCAAGAAGGTGGTCTTGCCCGAACCTGACGCACCGACTAAAAAGACGAATTCACCCTTGTCGATGTCGAGGGAGATGTCGATGAGCGCGGGCGTTCCGTTCTTGTACGTCTTTGATACGTTCTCGAAACGAATCAACTCATCACCCCCTCGGGTTGCTCAGTGGTTGTGCAGATTTCGGGCACAGTGACGCATTTATTCTAGTTTGAGCGTCTCGCGCATTCGGTCCATCAAAGTCCTGCGATTGCTGACTCGGCGAATTTTTATGATGCCGAACGCTGACGTCGGAGCTCGGCTTCCATGAATCCATCGAGGTCGCCGTCGAGCACCGCTTCGACGTTGCCGGTCTCAAAGTCACTGCGGTGGTCCTTGACAAGTTGGTAGGGCGCTTGGACGTAACTACGAATCTGCGATCCCCAGGCGTTGTCGCTGCGCTGACCACTCAACGCGTCCATCTCGGCTCGACGCTGGGCCCGGGCGCGCTCGGCGAGTTTCGCTTCGAGGATCTGCATCGCTCGAGCACGATTTTGATGTTGGGAGCGTTCATTCTGACAGCTCACGACGATGCCGCTCGGTAGGTGCGTGATACGTATGGCTGAGTCGGTCTTGTTCACGTGTTGACCACCGGCGCCCGAGGATCGGTACGTGTCGACGCGAAGTTCCTTCTCGTCGATCTCCACTTCGCCCGCACTGTCCTCGAGCAACGGCGTGACCTCGAGGCTGGCGAAGCTGGTTTGGCGACGCGCCTGGGAGTCGAAAGGACTGATACGCACCAGTCGGTGCACCCCGCGCTCGACCGAGAGCCACCCGTAAGCGAAGCGACCCTTGACGATGAAGGTCGAAGAGAGCAGACCGGCCTCTTGACCCTCGGTGGCTTCGTCGACCTCCACCGCGAAGCCGCGACGCTCCGCCCAGCGTGAGTACATACGCAGCAGCATCTCGGTCCAGTCCTGCGCGTCGGTGCCCCCCGCGCCCGCGTGGAGTTCGACGATCGCGTCGTTCTCGTCGTACTGGCCGCTGAAGAGGCTCTGGGTCTCGAGGGCGGCAATGGCGTGACCGAGGTCCTCGACCGCACTGGCGAGTTCGGCGAAGGTCGACTGGTCGACCTCACCGGCGCCGAGTGATTCAGCCGCGAACTCCGCGAGCACTACCGCGTCGTCAAGCGCACGACGAAGCGCGTCAAAGGACTCGAGGTCGTTGTTGAGCCGGCCGAGTTCGGTCGTGACCTCTCGCGCGTGGTCCTGATCGTCCCAGAGGTTGGGGTCGGCCGCGAGATCGCTCAAGAGCGCGTGGCGAGCGCGGCTGGCGTCGATTTTTAGGTAGTCACGCGCCGCCACCCAGCGAGCCTCGAGCTCTTCGATCGAGGCGAGGGCGAGGCGAAGGGCGTTTTCCGCTTTAGGGTCGGCCATGGCACTGCTTGAATTTACGCTTGGAGCCACACCAGCAGGGGTCGTTTCGACCGAGCTTCTCGCGCGCGGGCGCGGGCTTGGAAGAGGCGGTGGCGATCCCCGCCGCCGGCGCCACGTGCGCGGGTAACTCCGTCGCGCCGGGCGCGACCTGGTCGACGTTGGTGAGTGCTCCTTCGAGCCCCTCGTCGTCTTCACTCGCGAGCACCGGTGCGGTGGCTTCGACGTGGGTGATGTAGCGCACGTAGTCGTCGTCCACCGCCTCGAGCAGGTGTTCGAACATCAAGTAGCCCTCTTTTTGCCACGCCGTGAGGGGGTCTTGTTGGGCGACTTGACGCAGGTGAATGCCGTCTCGCAAGTAGTCCATCTCCGAGAGGTGGTCGCGCCATCGTTGATCGAGGATCTGAAGCATCACGTCGCGCTCGATATCCTTCGCGGTGTCGAGCCCACCGGGGAGATCCTCGGACTTCTTCTCGTAGAGAGCTACCGCTTCGTCCACCACGAGGGCCACGACGTCATCGACGTCGTCGTAGGGCTTCAGACTTTCGACGCTCTGCGTGGTCGGATAGTGCGCCTGGAGCTCTAGGACCAGCGTGTTGAGGTCCCACTCTTCGGCGAACACGCCGCCGAGTTGTTGATCGACGACCTCGGTGAGTCGTTCTTCGATGAGCTCGATGGTGGCGTCGTGGATGTCCTCGCCGTCAATCACCTGTTGGCGACGCTTGTAGATCACCTTGCGCTGCTCGTTCATGACCTCGTCGTACTTGAGCACGTCCTTGCGGATCTCGGCGTTACGAGCCTCGACGGTGTTCTGGGCGCGTTCAATAGCGCGCGAGACCATCTTCGCCTCGATCGCCTCGTCCTCGGGCATGGTTCGGTCCATAACCCACGAGACTGCGCCGGTCGCGAAAATGCGTAACAACTCGTCCTCGAGCGAGAGATAGAAGCGGCTTTCACCGGGGTCACCTTGGCGCCCCGAACGGCCGCGCAGCTGGTTGTCGATGCGTCGAGAGTCGTGTCGCTCGGTACCCAAGACGTAGAGCCCGCCGAGTGCGCGAACCTGGTCGCCGTCGGCCTGGGTCACCGGCTTCCACTTCGCGAGCGCCTTCTCATAGGCCGGCGCGAACTCCTCGGAGTTTGCCGCGATACCCTCGGCGAGGACCTCGCGGTGCGCGAGCCCTTCGAAGTTACCGCCAAGGATGACGTCAACGCCTCGGCCCGCCATGTTGGTCGCCACGGTGACGGCACCCTTGCGCCCGGCCTGGGCCACGATCTCCGCCTCGCGGAAGTGCTGCTTGGCGTTCAAGACCTCGTGGGCAATGCCGGCTTTGGAGAGTTCGCGCGAGAGTAGTTCCGACTTCTCGACCGACGCCGTGCCGAGCAGGATCGGTTGGCCCAGATCGGTGCGCTCGCGCACGTCCTCGACGATGGCGGCGAACTTCGCGGCCTCGGTCTTAAAGATGAGGTCCGGTTGGTCCAGGCGGATCGCTGGTTTGTTCGTCGGGATGGGCACGACCGAGAGGCCGTAGGTGTTGCCGAACTCGGCCGCCTCGGTCTCGGCGGTGCCGGTCATGCCCGAGAGCTTCTCGTAGAGACGGAAGTAGTTCTGCAGGGTCACCGTCGCCCACGTGTGGTTCTCTTCTTGGATCCGCACGCGTTCTTTGGCCTCAACGGCCTGATGCAAGCCCTCGCTCCAACGGCGTCCCTCGAGGGTGCGACCGGTGAACTCATCAACGATCTTCACCTCGCCGGCGTCAACGAGGTAGTCCTTGTCACGATGGAACAGCTCCTTGGCGCGCAGCGCCTGACCGAGTTGATGGACGTAGTTCGTCGCCACGGCGTCGTAGAGGTTGGTGACCCCGAGCTGACGTTCGACCTTTTCGATACCGGACTCGGTGGGTACGACCGTTTTCTTCTCCTCGTCGACCTCGTAGTCGACGTCGCGGGTGAGCGAGCGCGCAATGGAGGCGAACTGGTAGTAGAGCTTGGTCACGTCCGACGCCGGGCCCGAGATGATCAGCGGGGTGCGGGCTTCGTCGATGAGGATTGAGTCGACCTCGTCGACAATGGCGAAGTGGTGGCCGCGCTGGACCATGTGCTCGGCACGGCGTGCCATGTTGTCACGCAGGTAGTCGAAGCCAAATTCGGTGTTCGTGCCGTAGGTCACGTCCGCGGCGTAGGCGGCGCGCTTGTCCTCGAACTCCTGTAAGTCCGGACCGACCCGACCGACGCTAATCCCCAAGAAGCGGTGCAATTCGCCCATCCAGTTCGCGTCACGGGTGGCGAGGTAGTCGTTCACGGTCACCACGTGCACACCCTGGCCACCCAGGGCGTTTAAGTACACCGGGAGTGTCGAAACGAGCGTCTTGCCCTCACCGGTCTTCATTTCGGCGATCCAGCCAAAGTGCAGGGCCATCCCGCCCATCAGCTGGACGTCGTAGTGGCGTTGACCCAGCACGCGGGTGGCGGCCTCGCGCACCACCGCGAAGGCTTCAATCAAGAGGTCATCGAGGGTCTCGCCCTCGGCGATGCGTGCGCGGAACTCGTCAGTCTTGGCGCGCAGTTCGACGTCGCTCAGGGCGGCCGTCTCCTCGGCGAGGTCGTTGATGGGCCCAACCAGCCCCGCGAGCTCTCGCACGCGCTTGCCCTCGCCGGCCTTCAAAATCTTCTGAAATACGCTCATACCGTGTTTCACCCTACCGGTCGGAGCCGGTTCTCAATAGGGCTACGAGTGCTGACCTGGTCTTTGACCCCACACTCGCCTGCAGCGACGCGCACTCGCGGAGCTTGCGCCCATCGAGTCCACCCCACCGGCTCCCGTGATGACCAGGGTGGCCGTCCCGGGGCAGGACTTACTTCTAAACCGCGCCATGCTCAGCGTCGACAAGACGCCTTACGTGGGTCGTTTCGCCCGCGACTGGCATCGACTTTCAACCACAGACCACTCGTAGCCCAGCCCATATTCTACCGGTGCGTCAGCGGCGTGGTCGGGCGAGCAGTTCCAGTACCAGTCGCACGCTCAAGACCATCGTGGCGAGGGGTAGCATCGCCCGGCGCCAGCCACGCGCGGTCTGCACCTCGAAGCGCAACGCGCTTCGGTGATGTGCGATCAACATCGCTCTGGGCGCCCGCGCCCGAGAGACGCCTTCTAAGTGGGTCACGACGGCGGTGCTCGTTCCCGCGACCAGGAATCCCCGCTCTCGCATCGCCCAGCACAGCGCCATCTCCTCGGCGAACATGAAATAGCGCTCGTCGAACCCGCCGACCGCCTCGAAGGCGTCACGTCGAACCAAAAAGCACGCGCCCGACACCCAGTCGACGACGCCGTCGGCCTTGGTGGAGCGGTACCGCGCCGTCGCGGGGTTCTTCGCCCAGAGCGGCTCTAGGACCGCGTGGAGTCCCGCGAGCCAGACGTTCGGAAAGTCGCGTCGCGAGGGGTAGACCGTCCCGTCGGGTCGACGCACTTCGGGTCCGACGAGTGCGACGTCGCTGTGTTCCTCGAGGTACGCGACGAGGGCGTCGACCGCGTGGTCGTGGACGATGATGTCGGGATTGGAGACGAGGATGAACTCACTCGGTGGCGCGACGGCGACGCCACGGTTCACTCCCCCGCCGTAACCGAGGTTGACGCCGGGCGAGACGACGACGACGCCCCGATCGAGCAACGTCGCGGGCACCGAACCAGCGTCGCCATTCTCCACCACCACCACGTGACGAAGATCATTCGAAAACAGCGAGTCCACGCACGCAACCAGCACGAGATCGGCGTGATAGTCAACGACGACCGCGACCACACTCGCACCCACGTCCCTCACGAGGGCACCTCGCGCGCGTCGCGACCCTGGATCAACCGAGTGAGCGCCTCGCGCCACTCCGGTAGCGACCGCCACCGCTCGGCGAACTTGTTGGTGTCGAGGTCGCTGCGTGTGGGCCGCCGCGCGCTCTGGAAGGGGGCGAGTTCGCGTGACTCAATGGGCGTGGCGAAGTCCTCGTCACGGCCGAGCAACCCACCCACGAAGGCCGCGACTTCGTACCAGGTGGTGGCACCGCTATTGGCAACGTGCCAGAGACCCCCCGGCCGCTCCCTCGCCAAGGTCACGAGCGACCTCGCCAAATCGCTCGCAACCGTCACCGTGCCGGTCTGGTCGTTCACGAAGCGCACACTCGCGCCCGACGTCGCTCGATCGGCGATCGTGTGGATGACGCTCGCGCCACGAACGCCCATTACCCAGGACGTCCGTACGATCGTGTCGCCAGGGGCACAGGCCACTTCGCCCGCGCGCTTCGAGGCACCGTAGACGTTGAGAGGGTTGGTGGCGTCGCCCTCCACGTAGGCCGCGCCCTTCGTGCCGTCAAAGACGTAGTCGGTCGACACCGCGATGAGGTGGGCCCCGACGTCGTTTGCGGCGAGTGACACGTTCGCGGTGCCGAACTCATTGACCAAGTAGCACCGCTCCGCGTCGCTTTCGGCGCGGTCCACCGCGGTGTAGGCGGCGAGGTGGATGACGACCGCCGGACGAGTGGCGCGAAGCGCGCGCACCACGGCGTCACGGTCAGTGACGTCGAGATCGTGGTGGGTGAGTCCGAGCACCTCGAATTCGCCTTCACCCACGGCGAGGTCGTCGGGTTGGAAGGAGACGTCACCACCGAGCGGCGTCGCGCCGCGAAGGACGTCGTCGACGTCGACGCCGACTTGCCCGTTAGCGCCGGTGACGAGGACCCGAGTGGCGCTCATCGCGCGTCCATCGCGCGCAGGTGCACCACGTCGCCGACCTCGACCGTGCGCACGTCGCCGCCGACGTCCACCAACAACTGGCCGCGCCGATCGATCCCCACGGCCGTCCCGAGCAGTTCGCCCTGGTGCTGCTCGACGCGTACCGCCAGGCCGAGCGTCGAGAGCGCTCGCTCGTACTCTGCGCGAAGTTCCGCGCGACCTTCTTCGCTGTCGAGCTCGGCGCGTCGGGGCTCGAGCTCTTCGAGCACGATGTCGAGTAACGCCCGCGGGACAATCGTGAGACCCGTTTCACGTCGCACCGACGTGGCGGCGACGCCGTCGGGGCCCTCGTACGTCAGATTCACTCCGAAGCCCACGACCACGGCGACCCCGTCGGTGGTCGCTGCGACCTCGGCCAAGAGTCCCGCGAGCTTGTTCCCGGCCACCACCAGGTCATTAGGCCACTTGAGGTCGGCGCGCAGACCACTGAGGCGCTCGAGTGCCGAGCGTACGGCGAGCGCGACGGCCGCCACCACGAGTTGGAGCTGATCGACCTCGAGGTCGGGTCGCAGCAGCACCGAGCACAAGAGCGATGCGCGCGGCGGCGAGGACCACGCTCGATCGAGCCGACCGCGGCCAGACTGCTGGAAGTCAGCCATGACGACGAGCCCCTCGAGCTCACCTTCCACGCGGTCCTTCACGTAGGTGTTGGTCGAATCGATCTCGTCCAAGTGCTCAACTCGCCAGATAATTGGGTTCACGGTCAAACATTAGGGTTGTGGAACCGGTGCTAGAAAATTGATGGCCATTTACGGAGGTTCCCGTGTTACAGAAAGTCCTCATCGCCAACCGAGGTGAGATCGCGGTCCGCGTGATCAGGACCTGCCGCGAAATGGGCATCGCCACCGTCGCTGTGTACTCCGAGCTCGACCGTAACGCGCTCCACGTGCGACTGGCGGACGAGGCCTACGCGCTCGGTGGCCAGACCGCCGCCGAAAGTTACCTCAACACCGAGGCCATTTTGGACGTCATCGAACGCTCCGGGGCCGACGGGGTGCACCCGGGATACGGCTTTTTCTCCGAGAACACCGACTTCGCCCGGGCCATCACCTCGCGCGGGGTCACCTTCATTGGCCCCCCGCCCGAAGCCATCGAGGTGATGGGCGACAAGATCTCCTCGCGCCTCGCCGCGGAAGCGGCCGGCGTCGCCGGAGTGCCGGGGCGCAGCCAGGCGCTCGAGAGCGCCCAAGAGGTCATCGACTTCGGGACGGAGTTCGGTTGGCCCGTCGCGATCAAGGCCGCCTACGGCGGGGGCGGTCGTGGCATGAAGGTGGTCAACGAGGCCGGCGAAGCCGAGGCCGCCCTCGAGAGCGCAAAACGCGAGGCGCTCAGTTACTTCGGTCGTGACGAGTGCTACGTCGAGCGATACCTTTCCTGGCCCCGTCACATCGAGATGCAAGTCTTAGCCGACTCCTTCGGGACCACGCTGTGGCTGGGCGAACGAGACTGCTCCGCGCAGCGCCGTCATCAGAAACTCATCGAGGAGTCCCCGGCCCCCAACTTCCCCGATGACGTGCGTCGCGCGATGGGCGAGGCGGCCGTCAAGGTCTCCAAGGCTTGCGGGTACGTCAACGCTGGCACGGTCGAGTTCCTCTATCAAGACGGCGAGTTCTTCTTCTTAGAGATGAACACCCGGCTCCAAGTTGAGCACCCCGTCACCGAATTGGTAACGGGCCTCGATCTCGTCGAATGGCAGCTCCGCATCGCCTCGGGCGAGGCGCTCGACTTCGCTCAGGACGACGTCGCGCGCAACGGCCACGCCATTGAAGTGCGTATCAACGCCGAAGACCCTTCGGGGGGCAAGTTCATCCCGTCGCCGGGCACGATCACTCGATTCGACCAACCGAGTGGTCCCGGCGTTCGACTGGACGCCGGGTACGGCGCCGGTGACACGATCTCGCAGTTCTACGACAATCTGATCGCGAAGTTGGTGGTGTGGTCCTCGGACCGGGAAAAAGCGCGCCGCAAGATGCTTCGCGCCATTGAAGAGACCGTGATCGAAGGCGTCGCCACGACGTTGCCCGCGGACGTGGCGATCCTGTCGAGTGAGGACTTCGTCAACGGCACCCACTCGACCAAGTGGGTCGAGACCACCCTCGACTTCTCGAGCCTGCCGACCGCCGCACCGGCGGTCGTCTCGATCGGCGAGGGCCGCATCCGCAAGGACGTCACCGCTGAGGTGAATGGACGACGAGTCACGGTCGCACTCTGGGTGCCCGACGGCAGCGAGGAGCTCCCGGCGCGACCCCAGAGCACGGCGCTGAAGCCCCGGCGCCAACATCACAGCGGCGTCCTGGGCAGCGGATCGGGCAAGGTCCTCGTCCCGATGCAGGGCACCATCGTGAAGGTCAACGTCACCGTCGGTCAAAGCGTCGAAGCGGGCGACACGGTCGTGATCCTTGAAGCGATGAAGATGGAGAATGCCGTCAACGCCGAGAAGTCCGGGGTGATCAAGAGCGTCAACGTCGCCACTGGCGACCAGGTCGGCGCGGGCGACGTCGTCGTGGAGATCGAGTGAGCGCCGAGGAACGCGCCGCCGCGCGAATCGAGGCGTCGCGCGGAGACTTGGTGGCCCTCAGTCACTTCATCCACGAGCACCCCGAGTTGGGGTACGAGGAGTTCGTCTCGAGTGACGCGGTCGCCAACGCCGCCGAAGCGGCCGGCTTCCACGTGGAGCGTGGTATCGCGGGTCTGCCCACGGCCTTTCGCGCGACGGCCGGCTCGGGCGCGCTGCACGTGACATTCTGCGCGGAGTTCGACGCGCTCCCCGACGTCGGGCACGCCTGCGGTCACAACATCATCGCCGCCTCGTCTCTCGGTGCGGCCATTGGCCTCGCGGAAGTCGCCGATGACCTCGACGTGCGCGTCACCCTCCTGGGCACGCCGTCCGAAGAGGGCGGCGGCGGCAAGATCGACCTGCTCGACGCGGGCTTTTTCGACGACGCCCACGCCGCGATGATGGTGCACCCCTTCCCCTCCGAGCGACTCGACGCGGCCTGCCTCGCGGTCGATCACTTCGACGTCATCTTCTCGGGCAAGGAGGCGCACGCCGCGGCGGCGCCGTGGGAGGGACGCAACGCGCTCGACGCGCTCACCATTTCCCAGGTGGCGCTCGCGCTGTTACGACAACAACTTCGACCCGGCGACCTAATTCACGGCATCGTCACCGAAGGCGGTTCGGCGGCCAACATCATCCCCAATCGCGCCGTCGGTCGGTTCATGGCGCGTTCGCTCAACCTCGAGCGACTGGGCGAACTTCGCCAACGCATAAACGCCTGTTTCGAGGCGGGTGCCCTGGCGACGGGCACCACGTTAGCGATCGAAGAACTCGGGCATCCCTTCTCGCACATGGTCTCTGACAAGGGAATCCTCGCGCACTACCGCGACGCTGCCGAAGCCCTCGGACGCGACTTCCACCTCGACGACGAGGGTGCCGCGAAGCCCAGTATCTCAACCGACATGGCCAACGTCTCGCTCGTCGTGCCCTCGATCCACCCGATGTTGATGATCCCCACCGACGGCGCCGTGAACCATCAGGCGGCCTTCACCGCAGCCTGCGTGACCCCCGCCGCGGACCAGGCAGTGATCGATGGCGCCATCGCCCTCGCCGCCACTGCGGTCGCCGTCGCCAACGACGACGAGTTACGCGCACGCCTGATGAGTCGATCATGATGTTGGAACACGCGTTGTTGACGGTTCAACCGGGCAGCGAGAGCGACTTTGAAGACTCGATGCGCGAGGCGCTGCCGATCATCGAGGGGGCGGAGGAGTGCTTCGGGGCTGAGGTTCGTCGTCAAGCCGAGGACGGCTCGGTGTTTCTGCTCCTGGTGCGATGGTCCTCAATCGATGCGCACATGGCATTTCGGGCGACCCCGCGCTTCGAAGCCTGGCGGGCCCTCACGCATCCCTTCTACGTCGTGACACCCAGCGTCACGCACTTCTTTGAGCCCATCCAGCGTTAGCCCGCCTGGTAGACCCCGAACTCGGCGCGAAGCACGTCGGCGACCTCGCCGAGCGTCGCGAGGCGCGCGAGTGCGACCTTCATGGGATAGAGCACATTGGCCGAACCCCGTGCGGCCGTAGCGAGGTCATCCAGCGCGGCGCGCACGCCGTCGTTATCGCGCGAGGTCTTCAGCGCCACCACGCGATTGACCTGGGCTTGTTGTTGTGCGGCGTCGACGGGAAAGACGTCGGCCTTGGTCGTCTCGCTCTCGACGAAGCGGTTCACGCCGACCACGACCTTGTCGCCTCGCTCGACGCTGCGGGCGAACTCGTAGGCGGCGGCCTCGATCTCGTCTTGGAGGTAGTGCGCCTCGATCGCGGCGACCGAGCCGCCCATCTGGTCGATGGTGGAGATGTACTCGCGAGCGAGCGCCTCAACCTCGTCGGTCAGGCTTTCAATAAAGTACGAGCCCGCCAACGGATCGACGGTGTCGGCGACGCCCGACTCGTAGCCGAGGACCTGCTGGGTGCGAAGCGCGAGTTTGGCCGCGCGCTCGGTCGGCAGACCCAGCGCCTCGTCGAAACCGTTGGTGTGCAGACTCTGGGTCCCCCCGAGTGCGGCGGCCAGTCCCTGCATCGCGACGCGAACGATGTTGATCTCGGGCTGTTGCGCCGTGAGGGTCGATCCACCCGTTTGGGTGTGGAAGCGCAACATCGTTGACTTGGGGTCCTGCGCGTTGAATCGATCGCGCATGATCGACGCCCACAGTCGACGGGCCGCGCGGTACTTGGCAACCTCCTCGAAGAGGTTGTTGTGAGCGTTGAAGAAGAAACTCAGTCGCGGCGCGAAGACGTCGAGCTCGAGTCCTGCGGCCAGGGCCGCCTCGACGTAGGCGATGCCGTTCGCGAGGGTGAAGGCGATCTCCTGGACGGCGGTGGAGCCGGCTTCGCGGATGTGATAGCCCGAGATTGAGATGGTGTTCCAATTGGGCATCTCCTTCGCGCAGTAGGCGAAGGTGTCCACCACCAGTCGCATCGAAGGGCGCGGTGGGTAGATATAGGTCCCGCGCGCGACGTACTCCTTCAAGATGTCGTTCTGAATCGTGCCGCGTAGTTCGCCGCCGGCGACACCTTGTTCTTCGCCGACCAACTGGTAGAGCAGCAGCAGCGTTGAGGCGGTGGCGTTGATGGTCATCGACGTCGTGACCTCGTTGAGGGGCAGGTCCTGGAGCAACAGACGCATGTCCTCTAAGGAGGAGATGGCGACCCCCACCTTGCCGACCTCACCCTCGGCGCGCGCGTGATCGGCGTCGAGGCCCATCTGCGTGGGCAGGTCGAAGGCGCACGAGAGCCCCGTCTGGCCCGCGCCGAGGAGGAACTTAAAGCGCTCGTTCGTCGCCTCGGCCGTGCCGAAACCCGCGTACTGACGCATGGTCCACAGGCGACCGCGATACATGGTCTCTTGCACCCCGCGGGTGTAGGGGAAGGATCCGGGTTCGCCGAGTTGGGTGGCTTCGTCGAAGTCCTTGAGGTCCGCCCCGCGGTAGACAGCCTTCACCTCGATGCCGGAGTCGGTGACCCGTTCATTCGAACTCACGCCACCAAGGTTACGTCGCGCCCACATCAGGCGAAAACCGTCGCAAGATCGCTGAACGGGACAGGAATTGAGTGGGGCGAGCGCCACCGACAAAGATAGAGCGATGATCTGTTCGAACTGCCGCGCTCAAATGGACGGCAAGACCTGCGCGGGCTGTGGAAGAAACCTGCCCTCGGGCGCTCGAGGACCAATCGACCCGGTCACCGGGATGATGCTCGCCGGGTTCGGGCGACGAGTCGGCCAGATGTTCTCTGACCAACTCGTACTCGTGATTCCCGTGGAGGTCTTCGTCGCGGTCTTTGACCAGATCGGCTCGAACTTCCTCGGCGGGTTGTCCGGTTTCATCGTGACCGCGGGCTACCTCTTTCGCTGCTTCATCACCAAGGGCGGACAGTCCGTGGGTAATCGCGTCGCCGCCACGCGCGTGCGCGACGCCTCGACCGGCGCCATGCTCGCACCACAACAAGCGTTAAAACGAGCCGCCATTGTCATGTTCTACTTCGTCGGGAGCTACTCGCTCCACGACTCGCCAGTATTTTTTGTCATCATCGTCGTCGGCATCATCGATAACGCGTATTGCCTCTTCGACAAGCGCAATCAGACGCTGCACGACAAGATCGCCAACACGATCGTCGTCGTCGCCTAGACCCCGACGGGGTGCGGCATGCAGAGGTCGTCGTATTCCGCGATGATGATCTCGCCCGCGTGCTCGCCACAGGCCGGGCAGTTGGGGTCGCGACGCACCTTAAAGGTGCGAAAGGACTCTTCTAAGGAGTCGTAGGTGAGGAGTCGCCCCACTAAGGGCTCACCGATGTCGAGTAGCAACTTGATCGTCTCGACGGCCTGAATCGAACCGATGATGCCCGGTAGGACACCCAACACCCCCGCCTCGGCACAACTCGGCGCGAGTTCGGCGGGTGGTGGCTCGGGAATCATGCAGCGATAACACGGACCGACGTAGGGGTAGAACACGGTCGCTTGACCCTCGAAGCGGAAGATCGAACCGTGCACCACGGGTATGCGCTTGATGAGGGCCGCGTCGTTGACGAGGTAGCGCGTGGGAAAGTTGTCAGTGCCGTCGACGATGATGTCGTAGCCGTCGATGATGTCGAGGATGTTCTCTGCGCTCAGTCTGGTGTCGTAGGTCTTGACGACGACGTCGGGGTTCATCGCCGTCAGGGCCGCCTTCGCACTGTCGACCTTGCGCATACCAACACGGTCGAGCGTGTGGAGGATCTGGCGCTGGAGGTTGGAGGCGTCGACGACGTCCATGTCGATGATGCCAATCGTGCCGACTCCCGCGGCAGCAAGATAGATGGCGGCCGGTGAGCCGAGGCCGCCGGCCCCGAGCAACAACACCTTCGAGTCCAACAGTTTCATCTGGCCGGCCTCACCGACTTCAGGTAAGAGCAAGTGGCGCTGGTAGCGGTTGCGCTGGTCGGCGGTCATCGTTCGAGGCGACTCCCAGGCGAGTCCTTCGTCCTTCCATTTGTTGAATCCCCCGATGACCGACACGACGTCGCTGTAGCCCAACTCTTGGAGCGTTTTGGCGGCGAAGGCACTGCGAGTACCACCGGCGCAGTAGACAGCGATCGGCGCGCTCTTGTCCGGCAAGCGACCCTCGATGGAGAACTCCAGTTGGCCGCGCGGCACGTGCACCGCCCCGGGCAGGGCACCTTGTTGGTACTCGTCGGGTTCGCGCACGTCGAGAATCCGGTAATGATCCAGGTGTTCGGCGACCTCTTTCGGGTCCACCTCACGGATGTCGGCCTTTGCGGCGTTCAGTAGGTCTCGTGGTGAGGGCAAGGGACGCTCCTTTTCAGTCCCTAAACCTTACCTGCTGGGTCAACAATCGCTCGCGCGACCTGGTAGACACGGGCCGTGGAACTGCGCGATCTCCTCGCCCAACGACGAATGACGCGCTCCTTTGACGGCACTCCGGTCGACCTTGCGTGGCTCGAGGAACTCTGCGCCCTCGCACTCTGGGCGCCGACCGCCGGTAACAGCGCGGGTGTGCGACTCAACACGCTCGGCCACGGTGACCTCGAAGGTTTCTTCGCCGTCGCCACCGATGAGCAGTGGCGAGCGCGTTCGACGCGCTTTCACGGGCTGCGTCGCGCGGGCGGGGCGGTGTTGGTAACGAGCAGACCGCAGGACTACGAAGCGCGATACGACGAGGACGACAAAGCCGGCTCGGGCCTCGGGGAGCGTTCGGCGTGGCCGGTGCCCTACTGGCACACCGACGCCGCGATGGCGACCATGGCCCTGTTGTTACTCCTCGAAGAGCGCGGCTGGCAGGCGGTTCTCTGGGGCAGTTTTCGACACAGTGAGGACGTGCGGCGCTGGGCCGGACTCGAGGACGAAGAACTCTTCGCGAGCGTGCTGATTGGCAAAACGGACGGCGACGACGTCACCTCTAAGTCGCTCGATCGAACCGTTCCCGCCCGTCACGAGCGAGTTCGCCGACTCGTTCCCTAGAACTCACGCCTTGGAGGACTTCGCGAGCACGCGAAGGTATTCAATGAGCGTTCGCGCGCCATACGCGGTGGCACCCTTGGTCTGATAGCCCCTCGTCGCGTCCGCTCGCGCGGGCCCGGCGATGTCGAGGTGCGCCCAGGGCTTGCCGGCGGTGAACCTGCGCAACAACAACGCCGCGACGATGGCCCCGGCACGCGGGGGCTTGCCCATGTTCTTCATGTCGGCGACGTCGGAGTCGATGTGCGACTCGTAACTCTCGACGAGCGGCATGCGCCAGAAGGCTTCTCCCGAACGATCACTCGCCGAAGCGAGACGACCCGCGAGTTCGTCGCTCGAGACAAAGAGCGCACCGACTTCGTCGCCGAGCGCGACGTTTTGCGCGCCCGTCAACGTCGCGACGTCAATGATGACGTCGGGATCGGCGTCCACGGCCAGGGCGAGCCCGTCGGCAAGGATCAGTCGGCCTTCGGCGTCGGTGTTGAGGACCTCGATGGTGAGGCCGTTACGGATCGTCAAGACGTCGCCCGGCTTCGTCGCCCGGTCGCCGAGCAGGTTCTCGGTCATCGGGGCGATCGCGGTGATGCGTATGGGAAGTTGGAGCTGACTGGCGACCGAGACGACCGCCATCACGATCGCGGCACCGGTCATGTCAGTCTTCATGCTCATCATGCCCTCAGCGCCCTTGATGGAAAGCCCGCCGGAGTCGAAGGTGACGCCCTTACCGACCAGCGCCACGTGGGTCAGCGCAACCCCGGGTTGAGGATCGTAGGTGGCGTAGACCAAGCGCGTCGGTTGCGCGGACCCTTGACCGACGCCGAGCAGACCCCCGAGGCGCTCTTCGCGGATTCTCGATTCGGTCCAGACCTCGACGTTGACGTGCTCGTCGTGCGCCAAACGACCCTCGATCTCACTCGCCAAGGTCTTGGGCGGCATGTAGCCGGCGGGCGAATCGATGAGGAACTTGGCCCAGTTGACCGCCTCGGCGATGATTGCGCCACGCTGCACGCCGTCGGTGACGGCGTCGTGCACCGCGACGGTGGGCAGTGGCACGTCGACGGGCACCACGTCAAAGGTCGAGAGTTTCGAGTGGCCCTTATAGCTATAGGACGCGAGCACCGCGCCCTCGGTGAGGGCCTGGGCCGCACTCGCGGGGTCACTGAGGCCATCGGTCGCTAGGAGGAACGCGAGGGGACCATCGCCCGCGGCGCGCGCCGCCGCGGCGCCCGCGAGGCGGTAGCGGGACGACCCTTGCGTACTCGAGCCGAGCGAGACGATCACGATGGTCGCGCCAGTCAGGGAACGAAGAACCACCGAGCTACCGGGCTCTTCCTTGAGGCCCTGGCGGGTACACCACTCCTTGGTGAGGGTGCGAGTGGTGACCACGCCCCCAAGGTTGATGGGGATCGCCTCGGGAACCACGCCTTCACCGTCGCGAATCACTACCGCGAACGCGATAGTCGTCTGCGCCAACGCCTCTTTTATCGATGAGACCCGCGCGCTACGCGACATGGTGCCTCATGGCTGAGTCCGAGCGGTGCGGTGCTCGGGCCCCTCGGCCCAGCGAGCCATCGTCCACACGAGGTCGCTCAAGCGATTGAGGTACTGGATCACCAGGGAATCTTCTAAGGGGTAGCCAACCGCCACGCGTTCGGCCCTACGCACCACGGTGCGCGCCACGTCGAGGGCGGCGGAGAACGAATCGTCACCGGGCACCACGAATTCGGTGGGCATCTCGATCTCCTCGGAGAGCGCGTCGATTTCGGTCTCGAGACGTTCGATCATCGCCGCGGTCACCAGTGATTTCTCGGCCACGAGTTTGCGGCGATTCTCGGGCAGCGTCGCGACTTCGGCCATCAAGACCCACAGGTCGCGTTCGACGGTGACGAGTAGTTCGTTGAGCCGCGAGGTGGGCTCACTGAGCGATCTCGCCCAGCCGAGTGACGCTTGGGCTTCGTCGACGGCACCGTTGACTTCGATGGGCTCTGCGCTCTTTGCCACACGACCACCAAAGTAGAGACCGGTCGTACCGTTGTCGCCCGCTTTGGTGTAAATCTTCACCTCGACAGCGTAGTGAAATCAAGCAACCCAAGTAACCTGAACAACCAATGGATTCAACCCTTCGACCGCCGTTCGCCCGTCCGAAGGCGGATGATCCCTATCTTCGCGCCCTCGCCCAACGCGTCGTCATCTTTGACGGCGCGACCGGCACGAACTTCCAACTCCAGCACCTCAGCGCCGATGACTTCGGGGGGGCCGCCTTAGAAGGTTGTAATGAGTTCCTCGTCGTCTCTAAGCCCGAGGCGGTTGCGTCACTACACCGTTCGTTCCTCGACGTTGGCGTCGACGCCATCGAGACCGACTCCTTCGGCTCGTTCTCGGTGGTGCTCAACGAATACGGCATCGCCGAGCGGGCCCAGGAGTTGGCCTTCACCTCGGCGACGATTGCTCGCCGCGTCGCCGACGAGTACGCCTCGGCCGCCTCACCTCGCTTCGTGGCTGGTTCAATGGGCCCGGGCACCAAGTTCCCCACGCTGGGCCAGATCACCTACGACGACCTCTCGGCGAGTTACGAGGAGCTCGCGTACGGGCTCTTAGAAGGCGGAGTGGACCTCTTATTGGTCGAGACGATGTTCGACCTGCTCTCGGGCAAGGCCGCCATCGCCGCCTGTCACCGAGCGATGGCGCGACACGGTCGCGTCGTACCCATCCAAGTACAGGTCACCATCGAACTCACGGGACGGATGCTGCCCGGCACGGAGATCGGCGCGGCCATCGCCGCACTCTCGCCACTCGGCATCGACGTCATCGGCCTTAACTGCGCGACCGGACCCGTCGAGATGTATGAGCCTCTGCGCACACTCTCGGACAGCGCGACGATGCCCGTTTCCTGCATGCCCAACGCCGGACTCCCGAGCGTCGTCGAGGGTCAGATGCACTACGACTTGACGCCCGACGCGCTGGCCGAGCACCTCTCTAAGTTCGTCACCGAGCACGGCGTGCAGGTCGTTGGCGGGTGTTGTGGCACGACGCCCGAACATCTCGCTCGGGTCATCGAGGTGTTGCGGCCCCTCAGTGCCGCGATGAGATCCCCGACGCCCGAGTACGCGGTCGCGTCGATCTACTCGCCCGTTAACTACCAACAGGACCGCTCGGTACTACTCATTGGTGAGCGCACGAACGCGAACGGCTCGAAACGTTTCCGCACCGCCATGCTCGAGGGCGACTGGGACACCTGCGTGGAGATCGGGCGTGAGCAGATCAAAGAGGGCGCGCACATCTTGGACGTCTGCGTTGACTACACGGGCGCTGACGGCGTCGCCGACATGAACGAAGTCATGAGCCGACTCGCGACGCAGTCCTCGGTGCCGGTCATGATCGACACCACCGAAGCGCCCGTCGCACGAGCGGCCCTCACCTGGCTGGGGGGCAAGGCGCTCTTGAACTCGGTCAACCTCGAAGAGGGCGACGGTCCGGGCACGCGCCTGGACGGATTCCTCTCGCTCGCCGCCGAGTTCGGCGCCGCCGTGGTCGCGACATGCATTGACGAGGAGGGCCAAGCTCGAACCGCCGAGTGGAAGGTGCGCGCCGCCAAAGCAATCACCGAACTCGCCGTCACGCGCTACGGTCTGGACGCTCACGACATCTTCATCGACCCGCTGGCGTTGCCACTCTCTACCGGCATGGTCGATTCGCGTCGCGACGGTATCGAGACCCTCGAGGCCATCAAGCGAATCAAAGCGGAACTACCCGGAGTGCGGACGATTCTCGGGCTCTCGAACATCTCCTTCGGTCTGAACCCCGCGGCGCGTCAGGTGCTCAATAGCGTCTTCCTCCACGAAGCCGCCGAAGCGGGCCTGGACGCGGCGATCGTGCACGCGTCGAAGATCTTGCCGCTGCACCGCATCGACGACGAGGCCCGCCAGGTCTGTTTGGACCTCATCTACGACCGGCGTCGCGACGACTACGACCCCTTGAGCGAGTTGCTTCGACTCTTCGAGGGCGTTTCCTCCTCGAGCGACTCCGGACCCTCCTTAGAGGACCTGCCACTCAACGAGCGACTGAAGCGCCGCATCATCGACGGTGCAAGGGTCGGCCTCGAAGACGACCTCGACACCGCGATGGCCGAGGGCGCCAAACCCCTCGACATCGTGAACGAGATCCTCCTCGACGGGATGCGCGTCGTGGGCGATTTGTTCGCGAGCGGCGAGATGCAACTTCCCTTCGTCCTCCAGAGCGCCGAGACCATGAAGTCGGCCGTCTCTCATCTAGAACCGCTGATGGAAAAGAGCGACCAGGGTGGGCGGGGTCGCGTCGTGCTCGCCACGGTGAAGGGCGATGTGCACGACATCGGCAAGAACCTCGTCGACATCATTCTCACCAACAACGGGTACGAGGTGATCAACCTCGGAATCAAGGTCGGCGTCAATGAGATGCTCAACGCCGTCGAAGAGCACCGGGCCGACGCCCTCGGCATGAGCGGGCTGCTGGTCAAGTCCACGTTGATCATGCGCGAGAACTTAGAGATCATGAACGAACGCGCGATGTCCTCGGTGCCCGTGCTGCTCGGCGGGGCGGCGCTCACGCGCACGTACGTCGAGCGCGACCTGCGCGAGGTCTATTCGGGGCGCCTCTTTTACGGCAAGGACGCCTTCGAGGGCCTGCGCGTGCTCGACCAACTCGGGGAGATTCGACGAGGCGGCACCGATGATCCAAACTTTGGACGCGAACTCTCCCAGAGCAAGGTCCAGCGCCGATTTCGTGATCCCTCGCCGGAACCCGCCGCTGACGCGCCCCGTCGAAGCCCCGACGTCGACCTCGACAACCCACTCTTCGTGCCACCCTTCCTCGGCAGTCGAGTCGCCAAGGGCATGTCAATTGACGAGATCAGTGAGTTCTTGAATCAGACGGCACTGTTTCGAAATCAGTGGGGCTATCGACCCGAAGACGGCGAAGACGACACGGCGTTCAAAGAACGAGTGAGCGCCACGCTTCGCGAACAACTCAGTTTCGCGAAGGAAGAGGATCTGCTGGTCCCTCAAGTCGTGTGGGGCCACTTCCCGGCCGCCGCCGACGGAAACGAGCTCGTCATCTTCGCCGACGACGCGCGCGACGCCGAGGTGACCCGCTTCGTCTTTCCCCGCCAGCGAGAAGCGCCGCACCTCTGTATAGCGGACTTCTTTCGTCCCATGGAGAGCAACGACCGCGACTACGCCAGCTTCATGTTGGTGACGATGGGCAGCCGGATCTCAGAGCGCACCCACCAGCTCTTCACCGAGAACCGTTACAACGACTACCTGATGCTGCACGGTCTCGGAGTGGAGATGGCCGAGGCGTTGGCGGAGTTATGGCACAAACGCATCCGCGAGGAACTCGGCTTCGTCGATGAAGACGGGCCGACGTTGACGGGACTCTTTCGACAGAAGTATCGCGGCGGTCGCTACTCGTGGGGATATCCCGCCTGTCCCGACCTCACCGACAACGCGAAGGTCGCGGCACTCTTAGAGTCCGAGCGTATCGGCGTCTCGGTCTCGGAAGGGTTCCAACTACACCCGGAGCAGACGACCGACGCGATCATCTGCCACCACCCGAAGGCGAAATACTTCATCGCGTAACGCCGCCTGTATCGCGGTAACCAGATTCACCGTCGTATCCGAGCGCCCTCCACGGACCTTCAACGTCGAGCACAGCGAAACGACGTGTTGGAGTCATGTTCATTCCCGGGGTGCACGATCATGGACACGGCCATTGGCGACGATTCTCAACAAAGTGGCTTCGATTGCAGACGGGCCGAACGTGCGCTATTTTCACGGACACCAACGTGGCTGTGCGAAAGAGCCCATGAGGACCTGAGGAGGGGAAAATGCCGCAGTTCATGGATTTCCACGATGACTTGAAGCTACCGGACGACGCGATCGCACAAATTACCCAAGAAGCGAAGGAACATAAAGCCGACCAATTCGGCGTACGACAAGTGGAGCTCTTCCACAACGCGGACGGCAAGGTCTACTGCCTCCTAGAAGCACCCGATGCCGACGCGGTTCGGAGCCACCACGAAGCGCTCGGTGTGCCGTGTGGTGAAGTCCACCCGGTCGCCGGGATTCTCTAGCTCCCTCCGCACACGTCGCAGTCCCGCGCACGGCGGGATCGCTTCGAGAGGACTGTGATATCGACGCGCTAGTGCCGCGATGACTCGACGGCGGCACACGCCGAAGGTACTCGGCGTTGTCTCGTCACACTCCGAGCAAGTATCCGAGCACGGAAGGTATGTCGTCACGGATAACGAACTCCGCATCGTCGTCGTACGGCGTGGGTTCGGCGTTCACGATGATCAGTCGTGCGCCGCGATCGACCGCCTTGGGGACGAGCCCCGAGAGTGGTCGCACCATCAGGGTCGATCCGACACAGATCAACAGGTCGCAGGTCTTCGCCAGATACTCGGCGCGGGCAAACTCCTCGTTGGGGAGCGGTTGACCGAAACTCACGACAGCAGTCTTGAGTATGCCGCCGCACTCGTGGCCAGCGGTGAGAAGGTGGCAGTGGGGATCAAGTTCGCCCGCGGCCACTCGCTCAAGTATCGCGGCGGTCGGCGACTCCGCGCCGCAGCGTAGGCACTTCGTCATCCGCGAGTTGCCGTGCACCTCGATGACGAGCGCCGGGTTGGAACCAGCCGACAGATGCAGTCCGTCGATGTTTTGGGTGACAAGCGCGGTCAGTTTGCCGGTTCGCTCGAACGCCGCGAGGGCGAAGTGGGCCGGATTCGGTTGCACCGGCACGTCCCGATTGGCGAGCCGCCGCTGCCAGACCGCCATCCGAAGTTCCGGCGATTCGACGTACGCCTCAATATTGGCGAGCCGCTCAGCGGCGGGATCCTTGGTCCAGACGCCTTCGGGACCGCGAAAATCGGGGATCCCCGATGCAGTCGATACACCCGCCCCCGTGATCACGACCACCGACGACGATGTCGCCACGAGCGATCGAGCGCCGTCAAGAGAACTGAGAGTCACGACAGCGGATAGTACGTGGATGCGGGCACTGTCGCGACATCACGCATCGCGGCCCATGCGGAGATCCGAATCGTCGACGCCGCGGCCGTACACCTCACCTCGAAGCTCGGCTCATCGCCAGTTCTCAACTCCTCGGCCCAGGGTCTCGCTCACCTCGGCTCGCAGCAGTGTGGCGAGGGACGCCGCGGCCACCTCGAGGACGTCGCGAGCGCGAAAACAGTCCCAAAAGCGGCGTAGGGCGTCCTCACCATCGGCGTCGAACACCCCGGCGGCGAGTCGCTGCCACCGATACTGGTACCACACGTAGTTCAGCGGACTCATGGGGTTGTCACCGCCGGTGTAATGGACTTCGAGGTCCTCCAGCGAGGTGTAACCCTCCGCGCGCATTCGCGCGTCCAGACGTCGACTCTGCGATCCCACCGTGGAGAGTACTTCCAGCGTGTCGAGACTCTCCGGCTGTCGCGTTGCGACGAAGGCGTGGAGGGCCAGGTTCGCGAAGATCTCGCCCAGCCAGAAGGTCGGCAGTCGGAGATCCCCGAGCACTTCGAACGCGTGGCCGAGTTCGTGGATGGTCACGAGGTCGAAGAATGGCTGTAAGTCGAGGCCGCCAGCGCCGTCAGGGTACACCGCGCGCAACCTCGCGTAACCGCTCGGCGTCGCTTCTCGAAGGTCCTCCCCCATCGCGATCCAGAAGTCACCGCGCGTGGCGGGCATCACCAGGATGCCGGGACGGATCTGATCTTCCCCATCGTTGAAGTACGGCAGACCGTAAGGCTGGCGACTTTCCCAGTCCGCTTCGGCGGCCACGATGATGGCGATGTCGGGCTCGACACTCGACAACAAGGGACTCAAGTAGCGGTAGGCCTCCGCGGCGACGTCGGCCGACGCCCGGGCTCGCAGCTCTGAGCCGGGACTGCAACGAACTTCAAACGGATAGCCGCCAAGGCGCTCAAGCCCTGATCCCATTGCCATCTGATAAAACCTAGTGTCGCCTCGCAACGCGACGCACTGGGTTCGCTGCACTCGATTGCCAGGGCTTGGGGCGAGTGTTCTGGCGCAACTCGACGCCACGACTGAGTGAGGCACCGTGACGTTACTTCTCACTTCCGCAGGCATCAAGAACCCGAGTATTCATGACGCGCTCGTCGAACTTCTCGGCAAACCGATCGCCGAGTGCGACGCCCTCATCATTCCAACCGCGCAGTGGGCCAATCCCGGCGGCGCAATCAGGGCGTGGCGCACCATCTGCGGTCTCGAGCCCCGCTGTCCCATGCGCGAACGTGGCTGGAAGTCGTTGGGAGTACTCGAGCTCACCGCGTTACGAAGCATCGACGCAGAGTCCTGGGTGCCCATGGTGGAATCAGTCGACGTCCTGTTGGTGGACGGAGGTGACGCCCTGTTTCTGGGCCACTGGATGCTCGAGTCCGGATTGGCGAACCTTGTTTCCAGGCTCGACAATACGGTCTACGTGGGGCTGAGTGCTGGGAGCATGGTGATGACGCCCAACATCGGCGACGACTTCGTTCGGTGGACGCCACCCACCGGAGGCGACACAACTCTGGGCGTGGTGAATTTTTCAATATTCCCGCACCTCGACCACGAAGACCTCCCAGAGAACACCGTGGCCGACGCCGAGCGATGGGCGGCCGGCATGTCAGTGCCTTGCTACGCGATTGACGATCAGACGGCCATCAAAGTTGTCGACGGCGCGGTCGAGGTCGTCTCCGAAGGACACTGGAAGTCCTTCGCCGCTTGATCATCGAAGGCGCAATGACGAGCAACTGGCCGTTTGAGCCCTTTAGAAACCGGAGTTACGAGAACGTCCGCTCACCGCAAGACCCTTTGAATCACGTATCTGTGGTGCGGGCTTCGTTGGTGCGCTGATGCCTTCATAGGATGAATTCATGGAATCAAAGACGGAGATCGTGTTCTACGTTCTCGCGCTCGTGGCCGTCGTCGTCAGCGTGGACATTCTGTTCCTCCGGCACCACACGTTCGAGCGATTGATAGTCAACGTCGGAATTGTCCTCGTGTTCGGCGCGCTCTATTTGGTCTTTCTGAAGCGTCGGTGATTCGGCGTTGGCGAGGGCGAATTGCCGAGAATATCAGGCTGAGAGAACGAGTTGCTCGAGTTGCTTCACCTTTGATTGTTCCAGCGGGCCGCGCATCTCGGTGAAGTAGCCAGTTGTCCCCTTGAATGCGTCCGCGCCGCTGTAGCGAGTTCCTTCGATCACGCCAGTCCAATAGAAGGCGTTTGAGCCAAGCGCCGCCAGAGGTGAAAAACTAATCGTCGTTCCCTTCGGGAGGGGATTGGGCTGGCTGGCGTAGAACAGTTTCTTATGTCCCGCTTCGGCTTTTTGTAGAGAGGAAAGTCCCGAGGCCGCCATGCCGGTCTCCTTCTCAAGGGTGACGGTCGTGGGGGAGCCGTCGTATAGGCAGACAAGAATCGCACCCTGGACCACCGCCTCACCAAGCGTCACCGTCGAACCCACGATCGAGGAGACCTTCGACGCCGGCATCTTCGCGCAGAACGCAGACGCAGTCGAATTCGACGAATGCGCTTTCAGGTGCGCGGCCGATACTGACGGAACGAGGACAAACCCCGAAAGCACCGAGGCACTGCCGGTTGCAGCGAGAAGTGCGAGTGCGCTGCGTCGCAGTCGAGGACCAACGAGACGGCTTCGAGTGCGCGGGATTGACGTTGAAGCGACCGAATAACCTGTCATGCCTTTCACCCTCGCTTGTGGCTCGAATGGTGCGTTGCCACGTACAACAACCTCAACTAACAGTCGTTGACTCTTCTGCATTCCCGAAAATAACATGAATGCGACCCGACCATTCCGTTCCCATCTCTCTTTGAAACATGTCGCCAATAGCAGCGGCTGGTCCCGCGGGTTCGTCGAGCAGGATAAGAATACGAGTCGATTCGTCATCGCCCGATTGTTGAAGGGATCGCACCTTGGAGGCAACAGATCTGCAGCCTTCCGCTCGCGGCGTGAATGACCCCGATGACGGCCGTCGTCGTGCCACGTCTCCTCACAATTGTTGCACGATCGTTCAATACTTCGATCTCGTAGAACGTACAACGAGCGCCTTTAGTAAGTTGGTGAAATCTCGGCCGCACCTCCATCATCTCTCGCGGAGAACCTCGTGCGAGCACCCGCCGGCGTCGCACTCTTGGCTCGCTTGGAGGTCACGCAACGCGATGACATTCCTAGGTTTGGTTTGCCACGAGACTCAAACCTGGACGCGGTTCAGCGTGCGGCGTCATCGATCTGGGAAATGCCATACGGAAAACTGCTCGAAATGGCTGTCTACTCTGCCGAATTTCTGGCTGGACCGTGGAGCGGCCAAGCACTCTTGTCCCTCCCTTACCTGTATGAGCAGGCAGCGCATCGTCGCCAGATAGCCGAGGCCGTGTCCGAAAGGTTCCACGCAGAACTCCACCGCGACGCGGACTTTGGCGCACAGCAGTGGTGGCACGAAGACCCACGTGATTCAGCCCATCTTGCGCCCCCCTGCTTCACCAACTACTCGAACGTGTACGGCAACGGTGAGTTCACGTGGAGTGGACTGTGGACCGTCACCGACCCGCCACCCGACGTGCACGACGCCCTCACTTCAGCGTGGGACTTTTCCGGTCGACCCACTTCGCGCTGGCTACTTCCCGTCCGCCCCGACGCGCGCGTCTGGAATATCAACGCACCCGAAGACTGGTCACGCTTGGTCGAGACCTATCCGAAAGTGGCCACAGAACCACACGCTGGCTGGGAGTTGCCCGGTCCTAATCAACATCGGTCCGACACCCAGATGCTGAGAGCTGTCGCTACCCAACACGCAGTAAGAACCGAGATCGCGGTTCACGTGCTGCCCGACTGGGAGGGCGTAGCGGCTGACTTTGATGGGGTGCATCTCAGTTGGGCAGGGTTTCTGACCTCAGAGGGATATATCAGCGACCTGCCCAACGGAGGCGCCACGATGATGCGCTACTGGGGCAGCGAGCGTACCCTTTGGCTCCACGACGTGTTCGACGATCCAGAACCTTTAGGGGCACCCGCGCTCACTGGGCGAGTCGGTGGCGGCGTTGGTGTTGATGCATCGAGCGACTCCCAACGCCAGGCATCAGATAGGTCGGTCATCGAAACACTCTTGGACCGCTAAGGCGTTGGACATCACCCAACGGATACGAGGATCTTCATTCAACGCAAATTGGTCTCATCGCCTTAAATTCTGTTTCACTGATCGGGATCTAGTCCATAGGATGTCGGAGATCCGACGTGAGGAATCGTCCGTCGTGCACTGAAGACTTCTTGCACGAAAGGTTTGTGCTTCGGCTAGACGGCCGCACTTGCACGGCTCGGAACACAAAACCGTCCTGCTTCACTTCGCTGTCGAAAGTGAAGCGAACCAGTTGGTCAGCGAGCAGAGTCTTATGACCGGGGACCTCAATCATCGAAAAGTGGAACCAACATCCTTCAGGTGTGTCAAGCGAATCGATGACACCGAAACCTTCACGGTCGTCGTATTCTCGAACTACTCCGTCCACCCAATCATGGTGCATGGCTCGATCATAAGACGGATCGGTATCTTTGCGCCTCCGAGTGACAACACGGCAACCATCATTATTAGAGACCCGGCGTAACCGGAATGCGAGCCTACAGTGGCGCCTCGAGTAAGCCGCGTCAAGGTTGGTGATGATATTGATGTCTGATGGGGTGCGGGAAAATGAGCCACCATCTCTGAAACACGGCGACTCGCGCGATGCACCTTGCTTGGGAAGATCTGTTGGAGACTATTCGCTTCGAGAACCCACGTACCGGGATTGGTCTATTCGGTCTGTGCGGTGGCGCCGTTCGCGACGATTCCAAGTTCGCGCGCCGCCTCGGAGATTTGACGCGCAAGATTGACATCCAGCTCACTCAATGCACGAACGTCGTGGGTGGTGAGTCGTATCGTGACGAACGAATACCGAAGATCAACGTCAGGATGATGATTAGCCGCGTCGGCGAGTGATCCAATGACGTCGATGAATTTGACGCCTCGGGCAAATGAGCCCGTCGAATACGTAGCTGTCGCGGCGTTCCCCGTCACGCCCCACTCCCCCACTCCCGGAGATTCGAGAAACTGCTCGGACGTAAGTGCTACTGCCACGTCCTCAATCTATGACCACGCCAGCGTCAGGACTTCACCGCTATGACTAGTTCGGCCGCGGAGACGCGAAATTCAATGGAAGCTTTCTCTAACGAGGTCGCAAACTGTGTCGGAGGCCCGACTTAAACTCACACGTCGTCAGTGACGGAGTGCCGGTGCTGCAACTGGCGTGGCGTCGCTCAGTGCTTCTCGAGCGTGATAGCTGGATCGAGTGAGCGGCGAAGACTGTACGTGTCGTAGTCCTAATCGCTTTCCTCGTTCCGCGAGATCGATGAACTCCGAAGGTTCCCAAAATCGTGCGACTGGCAAGTGCCGCTCGGTAGGTCGTAAGTACTGACCAATGGTCGCGATTTGCACGCCGACTGCTGAGAGGTCCGCCAAAGTCTCTTCCACCTCATCGGCAGTCTCACCGAGTCCGACCATGAGGCCAGATTTGGTAGTGAGTCCGGCGCGCGCGCTCCGCGCTAAGACAGTCAACGACCGAAGGTAACCCGCACTCGGTCGGACGGCTCGTTGTAGGCGCGCCACCGTTTCGATGTTGTGATTTAACACGTCGGGCCGCTCGTCAATGATCAACTGCAGCGCGTCGGGGTCTCCTTTGAGGTCACTCGTGAGGACTTCGACGTCGGTGCCCGGCGCGCGCGCTCGGATTGCGCGCACGCAGGCGGCGATGGCGCCCGCACCGCCATCGGCGAGATCGTCACGCGCGACACACGTAATCACCGCGTGGGCTAACTTCAGTCGAACGACGGCTTCGGCGACTCGTTCCGGTTCACTCGGATCCAGGGGCATTGGCTTGCGCGTGTCGACAAGACAGAATCCACACGCTCTCGTGCACCGTTCTCCATTCACCATGAACGTCGCCGTACCGGCCGACCAGCACTCGAAGATGTTGGGGCAGCCCGCTTCCTCACAGACCGTCACCAGTCGAAGGTCTTCGGTCAATTTTCGCAGCGACTGATACTCCGCACCCATGTGCGCCTCGATGCGGAGCCATTCGGGCTTACGCGTGTTGATCGAGAGCCCCGCGTCGGGATCGACACCGGCCTTACGCAAACGTCGGATGAGCGGCCGCTCGTCTGAAGTCGTCGCGGCGCTGCGGTCCACGCGCGCTACTCGCACGTCGCTGCCGAGCACGCGATCGAGCTCCTCGCCCAAGATGTTCTCTACTTCGAGCGCCGTCACCGAGAGGCCCAGTGAGCGAAGCGACGCGACGGGCTTGTCGGGTATACCGCAGGGAACGATGAAGGAGAAGCCCGAAAGGTCGATCTCGACGTTGAGCGCGACGCCGTGGAGGGTACGTCGCTGGCCCGCGTCGTTGCGCTCGGTGCGTACCCCAATGGCCGCAATCTTCTTTGGCACGCGCGCGAGATCGGCCCAGACACCGGGGTAGCCCTCGAGGCGTCCTACGTCGCCGAGACGGCCGTCGGGGTCGGTGCGTCGAACGGTGGCGATGACCGCGTCCTCGAGTCGTCGAACGTGCGCCTTGCCCGCAGCGGGATCGTCCGTGACGTTCACGATCGCCCAGGCCACAACTTGTCCGGGCGCGTGGTAGGTGACGTCGCCACCGCGGTCCGCGTCGACCACGACCGCCTGAAGGGTCGAGGGCGGAACGAGGAAGTTCTCCTCGAGCGTCCGTACGCCTCGGGTGTAGGTCGGCGGGTGCTCGAAGAGCAAGACGTAGTCGTCACTGGCTTGGAGTAACGCGCGTTGTAAGTCATTCGCCTCAACGAAACTGACGCGTCCCAAGTGGCGGCGACGAAGCACCTAGCGCTCGCTCTCTAGGTCCATCCCGGCGAGGAGTTCGGCGACGCGTTCGAGGTAGCTCGCCGCACCGACGGGCTCACAGACCCGGTGGTCGAAGGAGAGCCCTAGGACCAAGCGACGACCGACCTCGATCTTCGGCGTCTTGCCGCTGGTCTTGACAACTGGAACCGTACGGACCGCGCCCATTGAAAGAATCGCCACTTCGGGCTGAATGATGATGGGCGTCGTCCATAGCGTGTGCTCACTCGGCGAGCCCGCGATCGTGAACGTACCGCCCATGAGGTCGTCCGTCGTGAGTTGTCGAGACGCGAGACGCTCATCGAGCTCGTTCACTCGTCGCGCCAGTGCGCGCAACGTGAGACCGGCCGCGGCGTGCACCACTGGCACCAGCATCCCGTCATCGGCGATGGAGCGGAGCACGCCGAGATTGACGGTGCGATGGAGAACGAACTCATCACCAACGTAGGTGGCGTTTAGCGATTCGAACTCGGCCAATGCCCGCACCGCCGCCAGGCTCACGACCATCTCATCGGTGATCGCTTCACCGTCGCGCGTGACGCGGCCGAGTTTGTCGAGCTGAGCGAAGATGCTCCCATCGACTTCTATGGCGACGAAACCGTGCGGCGTGCTTTGGCTCGAGACCGACATGTGTTGGCCCATTCGCCGTTTCCCGTTGGAGAGCGGCACGACGACCTCTTCGGTCGGGCCCTGGGCCACGGCTCGTTCGGCGTCGCGCCGGGTGATTGAACCGCCGGGTCCGGTGCCTTGGACGCTCGACGCTTCAACGCCGCCGTCACTGAGGATGCGACGCACCACGGGCGAGACGACCACGCCGGTATTCGAACTCTCTTCTGGCACTGGAGCAGCAGGTGCTGCGGCCACCGGTGGTGCACTCGTGGCAACCTCGGCCACGGGAGCACTCGCCGTGGGCGAAGGGGGCGCTTCTGTCGTCGCAGACGCGACCGGCGCGCCAGCGGGTGCACCCGAATCATCGATCACCGCGACGCGTGAACCGGTCTGCACCGTGTCGCCCTCGCCCGCGATGATCTCAGTCAAGATACCCGCCGCCGGCGAGGGCATCTCGGAGTCAACTTTGTCGGTTGAGACCTCAAAGAGTGGCTCGTCTCGCGCGACGACGTCGCCAACCTTCTTGAACCATTGGGTAATGGTCCCTTCGGTGACCGACTCACCCAAAGATGGCAGCGTGACGTCAGGCAAGGTGCAATCCTCGTCCCGCCAGTGCGAGCAGGGTCTCGCCGAAGGTCTCCGAAAGCGACGGGTGGGGCTGAATCAGCGCGGCCGCCTCCTCGGCGGTCGCCTCCCAGTTCACGGCGAAGTATCCGGCGCCGAGTTGTTCGGTGACCCACGGTCCCGCCATGTGCACGCCCAGTATCTGGCCACCCGAGCCGTCGGCTCGCTTCTCGGCGATGATCTTGACGACGCCCTCGGTGTCGCCGATGATCTGGGCGCGGGAGTTCCCACCAAAGGGATCCTTCTTCACGACGACGTCGTAACCCTTTTCCTTGGCGGCAGCTTCGGTGAGACCACAGAAGGCGACCTCGGGGTTGGAATAGATTGCCCAGGGCACGCGGTCGTAGTCGACGGGAACGGCGGGCTCGCCGAGGATGGTCTTTATCGCGACGATCGCTTCCGCGAAGCCGACGTGGGCGAGTTGCGGGGTGCCCGCGACGACGTCACCGACGGCGAAGACGTTGGGCGCCGAAGTGCGCATGAAGGAATCAGCCACCACGAACCCACCGGCGTTGATCTCAACACCGGTGCCGTCCGCGAGTAGGCCCTCGGTGCGCGCACGTCGGCCAACGGACATCACGACCATGTCCGTCTCCACGCCGTCCTCGCCCTCGATGGCGATGGTGGTCGTGCCCTTTTTGGGGGTGTGGCCGGTGATCTTCACACCGACGCGGATGTCAATGCCGCGCTTCTTGAACGAACGCTGTACGACGGTGGCGACTTCGCTGTCACACCCCGCCAGGATCGAAGGCAACCCCTCGAGGATCGTCACCTTGGTGCCCATATCAGAAAGCAGCGACGCGAACTCACAACCAATCGCACCGCCGCCGATCACCGTCGCGCGCTCGGGCAATGCGCTGAGGTCCAAGAACTCATCCGAAGTCAGCACGAGCGTGCCGTCGATGTCAAAACCGGGGATGGTCCGCGGGACCGAACCCGCTGCCAAGATCACGTTGGTTCCCTTTGCGACGACCCCGGCGTCGGCGCCGTCGACCACGGTGACCGTCAGGTCCTTCTCGAGTCGACCGGTGCCCGAAAAGATTGTCACCTTGCGACCCTTGAGGAGACCTGAGAGTCCCTTGAAGAGGCGGTCGACGATCTCGTTCTTGCGATTCTGGCTGACCGCGAAATCGACCGTCACGCCGGTCGCCTCGATCCCGAAGTTCGAGGCGTGCTCGACGGTGCGACGCACGTGGGCGGTCTCTAAGAACTCCTTCGCCGGGACGCAGCCGCGGTGCAGGCAGGTCCCACCGACCTTGTCGAATTCGACGATGGCGATATTGAGTCCGGCGGCGGCACCGTAGAGGGCGGCGGCGTAGCCTCCGGGTCCTCCACCGATCACGACCACATCGAACTGTTGGACCTCGTTTGCCACGGCATTTCCCTTCAGTAGAACGGCGACCTCCCCCGGAGGAAGCCTAATGTTTTGGCGCCCGGGCCAGGACGAGGATAGGCACCTCGATCAGCACCGGTACTAGGAGTGTCGCCCGATCTGGGCGTCGGCGGCGGACGTCGCGAGTTCGTCGACGAAGTCGTTCATCCGGTCCCCCGAATGTCCCTTCACCCACGAAAACGTGACCGCTCGACCGCCCTCGAGCACGAGGGGGATCAACGTCTCCCAGAGGTCCCGGTTCGCGACCGGGTCACCCTTGGAGTTCTTCCAACCGCGTCGCTTCCATCCCGCGTACCACTTGTCGTGGAAGCACTTGACGACGTAGGTCGAGTCGCTGACGATGTGGATGGGGCCGCTGGAGTGTTCGAGTAGCGCTTCGATGACCGCGCGCACTTCCATGCGTTGGTTCGTCGTGTGGGCTTCGGCGCCGCTGGCGAAGTCGCTCGCGTCACTCGCCCACGCCCAGCCTCCCGGTCCCGGGTTACCGCGGCAGGCGCCATCGGTATAGATGCGAATCATATGACTCGGGTAATCCAGGCGTCCGGATCGCTCGTGAACCTCGTAACGGCGACGGGGAGCTCCCCGCGCAGCACCTGACCGAGGGTGACGTGCTCGAGGACTTCGCGCAGCGTGCCGCGCACCGCGACCCACACGTCGCGGAGGTGTTTGGCTTCACCCTCGTAGATCAAGGTCTCTGGACGCATGCCGCGCACCCCCGCCATCGGACCACTGACCACGCGCAGGATGTCGGCGATCATGATGGTGTCGGGGTCGCGCGCCAATTTAAAGCCACCCTCGGGGCCGCGCTGACTGGTGACGAGTCCCCCGCGGCGAAGGTCGGAGAGGATCGCTCCGAGAAACTTGGCCGGTAGGTCTTGTTCGTGGGCCAGGTGGTCGGCACTCACCGACACGTCACTCGCCGCCAGGGTCAAGAGTGCGCGAATCGCGTACTCGGCCTTGGCGGGAATCTGCACCCAACCATTCTGCCTCACGTACCTTCCCGGAGTGACGCGTGAGCCCCCCTTCTAGGGTGGGGGCGTGTTCGACCTCTCAACCCGCCAGCTCTACCTCTGCGTGGGACTGCGCGACGACCTAGGTGTGTTCCTTCCGGCGGCGCTGCGCGGTGGGGTCGACATCGTGCAACTGCGCGAAAAGGTCGCGCCGCCCGAAGAACAACTCGACGCGGCTCGACTGATGCGTTCGATATGCCACGACGCGGGCGTGCCCTTCATTGTGAACGATTCTCCGGAGTTGGCGCTCGCCGCAGGGGCCGATGGCGTCCACGTTGGTCAAGACGACGTCAGCGTGACGCACTGTCGCGCGTTACTCGGCAGAGCCGCAATCGTGGGGCTCTCGACGCACTCGAGCGAGGAGTTCGACCGAGCGCTCGATGAGGACGCAACGTACTTCAGCGCCGGGCCGATCGTGCCCACCCCTACCAAGTTGGGCCGCGCGGGCACCGGTGTCGCGTACGCGACGACCAGCCAGACGCGTACTCCTCGGCCAGTGTTCGTAACGGGCGGCGTCAACGCCGCCAACGTCGCTGGACTCGTCGACGCGGGACTACGCCACTTCGTAGTGGTGCGGGCACTCACTGAATCAAACGACCCCGAAGGAGCGGCCCGAGCGATCAGGAGCGCGCTCGACGACGCGCTGCTAGCGGTGACGGTCCAGCCAACCTAGGAGCGTCGCCACCATCCGGGGATCGGCCCGAAGCTGATGACCCGCCCCTTGGATCAGACGCAGTTCCGCCCTTCCGTCGGCGGCGGCGACAAGATCGCGCGCGTCCGAGGCCGGTACTTCGAGATCGTCGGTCCCGTGTCCAATCAACAGTCGCCGCGGCGGGATCTTGGCGATGGCGCCCATCGGGTCGACGGCGAGCAGGTCCTGATACAAGGCCGCCGCGTCGAGCAGGTCCTTCTCGTCCCCCACGACGCCCGCCACCTGGACGGCGCGGTGGATCTCCTCG
>Ga0302278_10000048_pt1 | contig 137635 bp, 100 predicted proteins | sample III_Bog_N3_2_FD_194543 | JGI IMG/M metagenome (GOLD analysis project Ga0302278, IMG submission 194543) | Peat permafrost microbial communities from Stordalen Mire near Abisko, Sweden - III_Bog_N3_2 | ecosystem: Environmental > Terrestrial > Soil > Wetlands > Peat | place: Sweden: Abisko...
TTTGGTTCGTTACCTATGCGAAACGATCTGGACCAACCTTCCATTCACGCGTGAGATACGATGAAGTAGACACTCAATAAGCCCGGATGGTGAAATAGGCAGACACAGCGGACTTAAAATCCGCAGGCCGCAAGGCCGTGGGGGTTCAAGTCCCCCTCCGGGCACCAACAAAATCAATAGTTTATAAAATTCAATTCTCATAAAAATCTTTCGATTGTGCCCAAACTGTGCCCAAACTGAATAGAAAGCGTCTGCCGAGAATTTTGATCCCTAATTGTCTTATTCGCCTTTTGTTTGCTATAGTGCTTCCAGATATCAACATTTGGGAACAACCCGATGAACTATTCTGAAGCCATTGCAAAACGTGTTCTTGAAGCGATCCTGCCCGGCGCGAACCTGGAATACCAGCCTGTGCAGTCCAACGGGGAATATGATTTCAATCTCCGGTACGACGACGGAAGCTTTGCCGCCGTAGAGGTAACCGCAGCAGTAGACAAGACGTTAACAGAGACCATCGCTGCGGTTCGTAGCAAGAAAAAGGGCGGTTCAGCCATCAAGGCAACTGCTTGCAAAAAGAGTTGGTTGATCTTCCCAGGAAAAGGTGCTTCGATCAACACGATTAGAGCAGATGCCGACTGCTGCCTTGCCAAATTAGAGCAGGATGGAATCGACAGATTCTTTTGCGTAAGCAATTCCCCATCTGTTCAAGAAATTTGTTGCCGTCTCCAGATAACGGGCGGCGGGGTTATTTCTTCGGAAACGGAGCCGACAATACAGATCGCATTTCCAATTGGCGGCGGTGCAGTTGGTCCAAGTCTTGCAATTGAAGCCGGCGAAAGGGAGGCTTGGAAAGAGGACAACCGTAAAAAATTGGGTGCTGCAAAGACAACCGAACGTCATCTTGTTGTCTATTTTGATGCGGGGAACGGCCTGCCGTGGACTGCTCTTACAAGTTTTGAACCGCCGAAGACCTTGCCGAAGATTTCTACGGAAATAACGAATCTATGGCTGATTGGGCACAGTGAGAACAAGGATGAATTTGTTGCGTGGTATGCAAGCACTAATGAGGCTTGGCACAGCACGAAGGTAGTTTGTACCCCGGAATCACCGCGCGATCAGAGTTTCAACAAAATGCGTTGACATGGCGATATGGTCAAACTCGGCGGAACTAGTAGGGCAGACGGGCTTTCAGCCCGTGGACGGCTCAAGCGGGGCAAGCAGCGCTACAATCCCTCCAGTAGTTCCGAGAGGGTTGTTTCGAGAGCAGAGGCGATCTTGCTGAGGGTGCGCAGCCCCGGCTCGCGGACTCCACGCTCCAGGTCCGAAATATGCACCTCGTGGACGCCGGACTGCTCAGCAAGGTCGATCTGCCGCCAATTCCGGGCGCGGCGCAGCTTCCTGATCCGCTCCCCCGTCGCCGCACAGATGTCCTTTGCCATGCGTTCATCATCGGGGTAGCCTTTGCGCTATATTTAGCGCATACACTCTCTAGCGTCAGAAAGGTGACAATATGCAATTTCCAGGAGTGATGAGAGTAAGAATTCTTTGCTCATGCGTGATTCTGGCGCTGATGGTGGGCGCTGCCATAGGTTCGGCGCAAGACATAGCCGCGCTCAAGAAACAAGCCGCCAGCGGCGATGCCAAGGCGCAATTCGAGCTTGGCATGGATTACGACAATGGCCAAGGTGTACCGAAGGATCACGCCGAGGCAACTCGCTGGTTTCGCAAAGCTGCGGAACAAGGAAATGCTACCGCACAATATAACCTTGGGGTGGCATATGAGGCTGGCGGCGACGTGCCGCGAGACTACGCTGAAGCTGTTAGGTGGTTTCACAAGGCTGCCGAGCAAGGAGATGCATTCAGTGAGCTGTACCTCGGCCTTGTGTATCACAATGGCGTGGACGTTCCAAAGGATGAAGTTGCAGCCGTCAAATGGTGGCGCAAAGCCGCCGAACAGGGGAATCCTCCTGCACAATTCCACATTGGAGCGGCTTATTACTACGGTGATGGCGTCCCACAAGATTATGCCGAATCCGCCCGCTGGTATCGCAAAGCCGCCGAGCAGGGTCATGCAACGGCGCAAAATGATCTGGGAGACTTGTACTACATAGGCTGGGGCGTACCACAAGATTACGCACAGGCCGCGATCTGGTATCGCAAGGCCGCTGAGCAAGGAAATTACGAGGCGCAGTACAACCTTGGCCTCTTGTACAACAATGGCGTAGGGGTGCCACAGGACTACGCAGAGGAGTATTTCTGGCTGGATCTTGGCCTGTCAGGTCAACTGTCTGGTAACGAGCGGGAAGAGGCTGAGAAAGTCCGAAATGCATCCGCCTCGCTCTTGACACCAGCCAAACTCTCCCATGTGCAGCAGCGGGCGCGGAAGTGGTTTGAGGATCACGCGGCCAAGACGCCTGCTTCCTCCAGTCTTACGCTCACACCTTTCGGAACCCGAAAAAGCTTGGACACTTGATTGCTCCTTTCCGACTTTGCTCAAATCCCTTGAAATAATCTCAGTTTGCGGACAGACAAGAGTCTGCCTCATCCTTACCTTATCGTGCTCTGGCTCAGCCCGTCCTGCGAAACGCGCCAAAACATCTGCAATATACGCCAAATAGTCACCCGAATCGGAGCGCGAAGATTGGCGCATTCTGCTGCCATATTGGCATCTTTCGCATAGTATACCGTCCGACTTCTGGATTATCGTTAGGAATGAAACGGAGTCAGGATATGCAAAAACGTAAATTGGGGCAACTGGAAGTAACGGCGATCGGTCTTGGCTGCATGGGAATGAGTTCAGGCTATGGCCCCGCCGCAGACAGGCAGGAGATGATTGCCTTCATTGGTACTGCCGTCGAGCGGGGCATTACTTTCTTCGACACGGCGGAGGCATATGGTCCGTTCACGAACGAACAACTGGTGGGCGATGCGCTCGCTCCATTCCGTGGTCAGGTCGTGATTGCAACTAAGTTCGGTTTTGATATTGATCTGAATACAGGGCAGCGGCGAGCAGGTCTGAACAGTCGCCCGGAGCACATTCGACAGGTAGCAGAGGCTTCGCTCAAGAACCTCAAGGTCGAAGCGATTGACCTCTTCTACCAACACCGTGTTGATCCAGACGTGCCGATTGAAGACGTAGCCGGGACTGTCAAAGAGCTGATCGAGGAAGGAAAAGTCAAACATTTTGGCCTATCCGAGCCAGGAGTCAACACCATCCGCCGCGCTCATGCCGTACAGCCTGTTACGGCAGTCCAGAGCGAGTACTCGCTGTTTTGGCGAGGTCCTGAGGATGAGATTCTGCCAACGCTTGAGAAACTCGGGATCGGCTTTGTCCCGTTCAGTCCGCTGGGCGCAGGCTTTCTCACCGGCAAGATCAATGAGACGACGAAGTTCGATAGCACCGACTTTCGCAATGTTGTTCCGCGCTTTACCCCTGAGGCTCGGAAGGAAAATCAAGTATTGGTTGATTTCCTTAGTGCGTTTGCCGAGAAGAAAAAGGCGACCCCGGCTCAGATAGCACTGGCATGGCTTCTTGCCCAGAAGCCTTGGATTGTGCCGATTCCAGGCACAACCAAACTGCATCGACTTGAGGAGAATATCGGATCTGTTGCTGTCGAACTTACTCCAGACGATCTTCGCGAAATCGATAGTGCCACTGCGAAGATCAAGCTGGAAGGCGCTCGGTTACCGGAGGCCGCGCTAAAGATGACCGGACGCTAATGCATTTGGGTAATGGTGTAGCCCCCCGAGCATCAAGCAAAAAGCAGATTCCCTTCGGGAATGACAAACAAAAGGGCGGGAATGGCAAACAAATTGGTCTACAGCAATGCCTAAACTGCTCTAATGCTGTTTCGGTTCAAGGCGCTCGTTACCCTGCAAATCTCCAGGCACGAGTTAGTCGCTAACTCGACGACCGGCAACTTATGTCAAAATGCGAGTCTTCGAGGGAGATATATCATTCTCCCTCAGAAGAATTCTCCCTAGCTGAAAGGATAATCATGGAAATCAAGCGTATCGGCTCTCAAGCCTCGGTTACCGGGCCATCTGACTGGTTCACCGGCAAAGTGCGAATTGACCAACCGTTCCAAGCCCCTGATCCGGCGCGGGTAGGAGGCGCTACCGTCACCTTCGAGCCAGGTGCGCGCACGGCTTGGCATACGCACCCACTGGGGCAAACACTGATCGTAGTGGCTGGTTTTGGCTGGGCACAGCGGGAAGGCGGACCGGTTGAAGAAATCCATCCCGGGGATGTGATCTGGTTTGCGCCTGAGGAGAAGCACTGGCATGGAGCCACATCGACCACAGGCATGACCCACATTGCCATTGCTGAGAAGCTCGACGGTAAGGCCGTCGATTGGATGGAGCAAGTCACGGACGAACAGTACCGGCGTGCGTAAACAGGGTGCGAATCAAGGGCAAGCGATAGGAGCGTAGAAATGGATATTAGTGATTATGCAAAAAAGAGCACGATAAGCTTTTTCCCGGCCACGTCTCGACCGTAGCGGTGACCGATCCAGAGCTGATTGAGATCTTCGACAACTTTGCCTTCGACGAGGTCTTGCGCGACAGCAAGCTGCCGGTCAAGACCCGGCTCATCCTTCAACTGGCGGCCATCATCGCGTCGCAAGCCGTTCGTGAGTACAAAGCAATGATGGGTGCTGCACTCAACGTCGGAGTCACTCCGGTTGAAGTGAAGGAAGTCCTGTATCAAGCCGTCCCCTATCTCGGAATGGCCAAAGCCTACGACTTCATTCAGGCGACTAACGAAGTTCTCCCCGAGCGCGGCATTACACTTCGCTTGCCGGGCCAGTCTACAACGACGCCCGAGACGCGCATGGAGAATGGCCTTGCCGCGCAAAAGCAGATCATCGGAGAGGATGTTGTCGACAAGCTCTACACATCCTCTCCTCAAGACCAGATGCACATACGTCTTATCAATAGAGGCTTTAGAATTAGCTATGGCTTCATGGTTGCGATTCTTCTCGTTGGTTCTTCTTGCGGTTCCCTGTTGCGCTTTTGCCGATCCTGGGCCGTTTGATCTGGCTGGCCCCACGTTGGAGGTCAAGGTAATCCATGCAGGCAAGATGTTGCCGATCTCCGCAGTCCCCAATCTTTCGGTGGGAGATCAGCTCTCGATCAAGGCGGATCTTCCCGATGGCCAGTCCGCGCGCTATCTGATGGTCGCGGCATTTTTGCGCGGGGCGACCAATCCTCCGCCGCACAACTGGTTCTACGCCTCGCAGACGTGGAACCACAAGGACAGCGAAGGGCTAAGGATTACGGTTCCCAAGGGAGCCCAGCAGGTTCTCGTCTTTCTTGCGCCGGAGACCAATGGAGACTTCAAGGCAATCGTCGACGCGGTTCGCGGCCAGCCCGGAGCCTTTGTGCGCGCATCGCAGGATCTCAACCAAGCCACGCTCGATCGCTCGCGGTTGAAGGTCTATCTGGCTGCGATTCGCGCCATTGCCCAGAACAATCCAGAGCAACTGCCAACGGCGTCGCCCCTGCTGGCGCGCAGCCTCGCCATCAAGTTCAATCCGGACTGCTTGCAAAAGATCCCCGAGCTAGAGGCCTCCTGCCTGATGCAGGGGAGTGACTCGCTGATCCTGAATGACGGCCATAGCACCTCGATCGTAGAGGCTCTGACCTCGTCCTCGGTCGTCGATCTGGCGCAACAGATCAGCAGTACGCGTCAGGCTGACTACGGCTACTACAGCCCCTACATCTCTTCGGTCGTGGACATTGCGCACATCATGGATGCCTTCCGCACCGCGCAGTATCAGTACATCCCCGCGCTTGCCAGCGAGCAGAACGACCAGCTCTTGCTGGAGCTGAATGCGCCACCGTCGTTTCACAATCCGAAGTCGGTTCTGGTGATTGCTCTGCCAGCTGTCGAAGCACCGCAGATGCCGCCACTGCATCCGGTCGATCCCAAAGAGGTCTACTGCGCGGAGAAAACGGAACTGGTTCTTCCCGCCGAGGGCGCGCCGCTGGCCTTTGCCACCGGTTACGCCCACGACATGGTTCTTCGCCTAAAGGGAAAGAATGGCAAGATCGTCGATCTGCCGGTGAAGGCCGATGCCGAGAAGGGCGGATTCATCGCCAACACGGCGGGACTTAGCCCCTCGAACTTCGGCGACGTTCTGGACGGATCGCTGCATGGATACTGGGGATTCGAAGCGTACAACGGCCCGGAGTTTCGTCTGGAGAACGCTCACCCACAGCACTGGCAACTGGCCGACAGCGACCAGCAGGCGTTGATTGCAGGGCGCGACGATCTCATTCACATCGAAACGGAGAACGCTGCCTGCGTCGATAGCATCCTGTTGCAGAGTTCCACCGGAGAGAGCGTCAAGGCAGAGTGGAAGTCGACTGGCCCCAACCAGGTCGCCGTGACTGTGCCGCTAAAAAAGGTCAAGCCCGGCGCGCTCAAACTGCTGGTCAAACAATACGGTAGCAAGCAGCCCGATACGGTTCCGCTACAGAGCTTCGCGCAGGCTGGGCATCTCGACAGCTTCACCTTCCATGCGGGAGATCTTACGGGAACGCTCAAGGGAAGCCAACTGGAGGAGGTGAAGGAGCTTACGCTGAACGGGGTCAGCTTCAAGCCGGCTCCGCCTACTGGCGTCGAACCCGATGAGGAACTGACTCTGGTTGCCACCGACGTCAAGGCCGTCGCGGGACTAAAAGAAGGTACGAATGCGACAGCCAAGGTTGCGCTTAATGACGGGCGCGAGCTGAATCTCGACGCGACCGTTGCATCGCCACGCCCCAAAGTCTCACTCCTCGGAAAGAGCGTACAGTCCCCAGCATCGAGTGGGCTGGGAGATCTTCAGCTCGCCGATTCGGATGAGTTGCCACAGGGCGCGCTGTTGACCTTCTCGATTCACGCGCAGATCCCCGCAGCGTTTACCGGCGAAGAGAAGATCGAAGTCTCCACCGTACACGGCGCATTCCTGACGACGCTCACGCCTGCCAACGGCCTGACACTGGCGGACTCGCAGGTCGCTCTGGCGACGCTCAACACGGGCAAAGCCTTCGCCGCCTCCGCCGCTGGGCCGCTACGCTTTCGCATCGTCAAGCAAGGCATCGCTGGCGACTGGCAACCGCTTGCCACACTGGTTCGCCTGCCAGTTTTTAGCAACATAAAGTGTACCGCCAAGCCCGACGCGCCATGCGATCTCGCAGGTTTCAACCTGTTTCTGCTCGATGCAGTTTCAAGCGATGCGCACTTCGACCACTCGACACAGGTTCCTGAGGGCTTTCCCGGCTACACTCTTTCGGTTCCGCTTCCCATTGATGGAAGGCTCTACCTCAAGCTTCACGACGATCCGTCGGTTGTAAACTCCATAGCCTTCCCGCAAGGACTGCTTCCGCCCCTACCCCCTGCTCCTCCAAATGCAGCGACCGCGACTACAGGACAAGCGACTTCAGTCTCAACTCCTGCCAAGCCTTCAACTGAGGGAAATCCGCAATCTACTGCCGACAAGACTGCCCCTGCGCTGGCATCTCCTGCCACCACGCCAACAACACCACTCGCAAAACCGTCTGCACAGTAGGAATCTGCACACGCACTATAGATAAAACACGAATAAAATGGGATGCGGCACAGATCAGCTCTTGAATTACTGTAGACCAGTTTATTTGTCATTCCGCAGCGAAGCGGAGGAATCTGCTTTTTGTTCGTTTGACAACGCCATGCACCTTTACGGGAGCTACTGCTAAGCCGCGCTCTTTCAAACAAAAAGCTTTATCACAGTCTGTATAGCCGTTGCGAACAGACTCTCAAGCTATACCGAGATTCTCTCCAGCCGCTCCGGCGAAAGAATCAGGATCGAGACACCGTGAATCTGAATCAGCTTCTCGCGCTTGAAGCGGCCCAGCATGCGGGTCATCGTCTCGCGCGAACAGCCCACCAGATTGGCTAGCTCCTCGTGGGTCAGCGCCATGGTAAAGCGCATCTCCCCTTTGCCGCATGATTCGGCCCTGCCCCAATCCAGCAGCACCGCCGCAAGTCGCCCCGCCGTCGAGCCTGACAACGCCAGTCGCCGCGCATCGAAGAACGCCGCCTTGTACTCTTCGCTGAGAGCCTTGGCCGCATGCAGACTCGCCTGCCCATGCTTCTTCAGGAAGGCCAGAAACTCATCGCGACGAATGCTTTTGACCTCAGTCGGCTGTACCGTCTCGGCCGTGACCTCGTACTTGGAGCCGGAGATCACCGCGCCCAGTCCGAGAATATCTCCCGGCATTGCGATCTTCAGAATCAGCGTCCGTCCCTCCTTCGAGGTACACGACAACTTAACCTGGCCGTTACAAAGGACATAGACCGCCTGACTCGGCGCATTCTCCAGAAACAGCGTTGCGCCGCGTGGAAGCGACGAACTGACGCCGATCAGGTCGAAGTCGTCGAGCGCCTCATCGCCCAAACTACAGAACATGCGCATGGAGCGCAGATCGCAGTTTCCGCAATGGCGTGCTGGACGAATTATGGATGAGAGAGGCATGTCGAATCAGACCTTCCCGCATACAAAAACGGGGGGATGCGACCGTGGAGGTTATGACGCGACTGAGATTAATAACCTCGATCACATCGGATCTTGAGGCGAGATACAACTGTCCCTAATCGCGATTTTAGCACAGCGCAACTTCCCGAGGAGCGCCTCGGCCTGCGATCCGCAGCCCGTTCGCGGTGAAGATAGAGCATTTTCCTGTTGCTATAGATGTATGAGAATTGTCATCCTGAGCGAGCGCAAGACGCGAGTAGAAGGATCTGCGTTTTTCTTCGCTCAATGGCGCTCTATACCAATGGTGTAGAGCGCCATTGAGCGGCAAAAAAATAGATTCCTCCGCTTGCGCAACGGAATGACAAAAAACGGTCCATAGCTATTCGGAAACCGCACTAGCCAATGGTATAGACCGTCGCATAGCGAACAGAATGCGGGGATTCTTCGCTACGCTCAGAATGACAATACCTTCCTGCCCTATAGCTACTTCTAGAATATTCTAGTGCCCATAGCCCTCGGCGGTCTGCGCAACCTTGCCGCGGAAGAGCCAGTGGATGATGGAGAAATACAGAATCGCCAGCAGTATTCCAAACGTCCACCAGACCAGACCGACGTGCAGCGTGTGCGAGCCAGCCAGTGCGTTCGCAATGGTGATGTCGCGCCCTTCGCTGCCGACGGCGGGAAGAAGCACAGGGAAGAGTCCAATGACGGCTCCGGCCATCATGGTGGCCAGATAGGCTGACGAGCCGAGGAAAGCCGTCATCGCCGAGCCTCGTCGCGTGGCTAGGACGACGACAAGCAGACTGGCCAGCACAGCACAAGGAATGACGAACAAGACAGGGTGAGCTACGTAGCTGTCCAGCGAGTGCGGACGCGCCAGCACGGTCAGCGGAAGTCCCGCCAGCGTGAGGACCAGCAGCAGCGGCCACGCCTTCATGGCGAAGCTGCGAGCGCGCTGTTCCAGATCTCCCTCGGTCTTCAGGGCGAGGTAGAGCGAGCCATGAACAGACAGCGCGACCAGAGCCAGCACTCCTCCGGTGACGGTGTACCAGTCCAGAATGCCGGGATGCGCGCCGGGCTGCCAGTTGGTCCACAGCGGCAGAAAGAAGTAGTCGTCCGCGCCGATGGGGACTCCGCGCACGACGTTGGCCAGCGCGGCTCCGTAGAAGATGGCCAGCAGAACGCTGGAGAAAGTAAAGAGTGCGTCGAAGAAGGTTCTCCATAGCGGTTCGGCTGAGTGGCTGCGCAGCTCGATGCTGACAGCGCGCAGGATCAGCAGCCACAGAACAATCATCAGCGGCAGATAAAAGCCGCTGAAGGCCGAGGCATAGAGCAGTGGGAAGGCGAAGAAGAGTGTGCCGCCGGCGGCCAGCAGCCAGACCTCGTTGCCGTCCCAGAAGGGGCCGATCGAGCGCATGGCCTGTTGCCGCTCCGGCTCGGTGCGCGCGACGAAGAGGTAGGCGATGCCCACGCCGATGTCGAAGCCGTCCAGTACGACGTAGGCGACCAGCATGAGTGCGACGATCCAGAACCAGAGTGTACCCATGAATCTCTCCTATGCAGCTTCGCCGCTGTTTGTTGCAGCTTCCACGGACGCTGCGATCGGCCCATCCTGAATGAAGTTGTAGACCAGCACGATCCACAGAATCGAGAGCACAGCGTACATGCCGAGGAAGCCCAGCAGAGTGAACAGGCTGGAGCCCGCGCCGACGTGGGTTGAGTAGCCCTGCGAGGTGCGGATGAGGCCGTAGACCAGCCACGGCTGGCGGCCAATCTCCGCCGTCATCCAGCCCGCCGTGTTGGCAATATACGGCAGCGGAAAGCTGAGCAGAATGGGCCAAAGCAACCAGCGCGCGGTGAACAGCGAGCCGCGCCAGAGCAGGAGGGCCGCAAGCCCCATCAGCAGCAGAAAGTACGTCCCCAGCCCAGCCATGATGTGGTAAGCGTAGAAGAGCAGAGGCAGCGTCGTGGGCCACTGATCGCGCGGAATCTGGTTGAGCCCCTGCACCTCAGCGGTCGTCGTTCCATAGATCAGGAAGCTGAGAACCTTGTTCACGACGATGGGGTTATCAATCTTCTGCGCCTCCACATCAGGCTGGCCCAGCAAGACCAGTGGAGCGCCCGCCTCGCTATTGAACAGACCCTCCATTCCCGCGACTGCGGCGGGCTGATGCTTGGCCATGTACTTGGCGTGCAGGTCTCCGGTGGGGAAGATCATCATAATGCAAGAGATGACGCCGGAGATGACTCCCAGCTTCAGAAAGGTGCGTCCGTAGACCTCGTTGCGGCGGAGCAGCAGGTAGAGTGCGCCGACCGAAGCCATCACGAACGAGGCCGTCACCACCGAGCCGCACATGTTATGCGCGTACTGTAGCCAGGCCCAGGGATTCAGCATCAGACCCCAGAAACTGCTGACCTCGTAAGTACCGTTGGGCGTCACATGATAGGCCACCGGATGCTGCATCCACGCGTCGGTGATGATGATGAAGAAGCCCGAGATCCACGAGCCGACGAAGACGAGGAACGCCGACCACCAGTGCATCCAGCGCGAGAGGCGTTTTTCGCCGAAGAGGAACAAGCCGAGGAAGGCCGACTCCAGAAAGAAGGAGAAGATTCCCTCCATCGCCAGCGGCATTCCGATGACCCCACCGGTGCGGCGCGAAAACTCCGACCAGTTGGTGCCGAACTGGAACTCCATGGGGATGCCCGTCACCACGCCAAGTAGGAAGTTCACCGCGAAGATCTTGGCCCAGAAGCGAGCCGCGATGTCGTACTTCTCCTCGCCGGTCTTGATCGCCAGCGACTTGATCACGACGATCAGCAGGGCTAGTCCCATTGTGAGCTGCGGAAAAAGGTAGTGATAGGTGACAGTGAAGGCAAAGTGAATCCGGTGCAGGCTTAAAGCGTCCATGTTGCTCCTCGTGAGACTTTGCGCGCCTTTATTGTGAGCTATGGCAGCAACTTGCGCAATTCTTTTTTCCCAGCGCAAAACTATAAATTGCAGGCTAGGCAAAAAATGCGGCACGAACGTTGGATTGTCCGTGCCGGGAGGCCAGTGACGCAACTTATGTCGGCGAGAGGGCGGATTCGCCTGCTCTGGCCGCAAACTTTGCAGCGAAGGCTGCTCTGGATAAAAGACTACCACGCAAACTGAAAGCAGTTTAGGGCATTTTCCCAAATGGTGTAGACCGTGACATCGCGAACAAAAAAGCGGGGATTCTTCGCTACGCTCAGAATGACAATCTTTTTGGTCTATTGTCATTCGAGAAATTCGGTAAAATGCATATAGCCCCCGCATCTCAGGTCGAGAGCGGAGGCTATGGATGCGTATTCGTCCAGATCTATTTGATCTCGGCGATGGCGGCGACGACGCCCTTGGTCAGAATTGCGTTGACATACTCGGCGACGGCGGCGGACAGATTTGGAATCGTGCGCAGATCCTTGCCCCACCACTCCTTCTGCTCCAGAACCGCGTCGGTCAGGGTGCGAACGCCAGCGGCTGAGCCGTCGAAGGCAGACCAGAGCGAAGCGAATTTCTCTAGAATCGGCTGGTTGTCTTTGATCGGGTATTCCTTGCCATCGCGGTGGCCGATGAGCGCGCCGTCCTTGATCTCCGTACCGCGATAGAAGACGATCAACGCGGCCAGGGCAAAGGTGAGACGCTTGGGAAGCTCGCCGCGCAGCTCGACGTAACGCTCCAGTGAACGCAGCACGCGGGCCTTGTACTTTGAGATCGAGTTGAGCGTGATGCTCAGCAGCGAGTGCTGAATGAAGGGGTTGCTGAAGCGCTCGAAGACCGCAGCGGCGAAGAGGCTCAGCTCGTCCTTGGGCAGCGTGAGCGTGGGAATCACCTCGTCGGCGATAGCGCTCTTCATGAAGCCGGAGACAGCGGCGTCCGCCATGAAGTCGCCGACGTAGTTGAATCCGGCGAGGAAGGCTGCAGGGACGGTCGTGGTGTGCGCGCCGTTCAGGATGCCGACCTTGCGATCGCGATAGGGCTTCATGTTGTCGCTGACGATGACGTTGAAGCCGGCCTTGGTCAGCGGCAGCTCTTCATTCAGCGAAGCGGGACCTTCGATCACCCAGAGGTGAAAGACTTCGGAGGAGTCGAAGAGGTCGTCGCGATAGCCCGACTCCTTCCACAGCTTCTCGACCTCATTGCGCGGATAGCCGGTAACGATGCGGTCGACCAGTGTATTGGTGAAGACGTTGGCGCTCTCAATCCACTTTACGAAGGCGGCGTCGAGACCCCAGTTCGCAGCGGTCTGTAGAACGGTCTTCTTCAGGTTGTCGCCGTTGCGGTCGATCAGTTCGCAGGGCAGCAGAACGAAGCCCTTGGATGCGTCGCCGTTGAAGGCGTTGTAACGCTCCAGCAGAAGCAGCGTGAGCTTTGCGGGGAACGAAGCTGGCGGCTGATCGCTCTGCTTGTCGGCTGCGCTGTAGGCGATGCCCGCCTCCGTGGTGTTGGAGACGATGAAGCGCAGGTCTGGGTTATGCGCGCACTTCAGATAGCCCTGAAAGTCGGCGTAGGGATTGATGCCGCGGCTGATGGAGGTAATCAGCTCCTGACGCTCGACGACATTGCCCTCTTCGATGCCGCGCATCAGCAGCGTGTAGGCGCCACTCTGCTCGTTCAGCATCTTGACCTGTCCCTGCGCGATGGGCTGCACAACGACCACGCGGCCATTGAAGAGGCCCTTGCGATTCATGCCGTTGATCATCCAATCGACAAAGCCGCGCAGAAAGCCGCCCTCTCCAAACTGCAGGACTCGTTCAGGAAGCTGTTTATCAGCAGACCCGTTGGAGAGTACAGGATGTTCCTTGAGGAACTCGGCGTTCAAGTGTGGGATTGCAACAGTTTCCAAAGTAGGCATTAAAGAGTTACTCCGTCTTTCCAGATTGAAATTTCTCTGAATCCATTAATCTCCGCCTTGGTATGCGTGCGACCAGAGGCGACATCGAGTACAAGCTGGAACAGTTTGTCCGCAAGCTCCTCCATGCTGGACGTACCGTCCGCAAAGGGCCCTGCGTTGAAGTCGATCCACGTGGACTTGCGTTCGGCCAGTGGAGTGTTGGTTGAAATCTTGATCGTCGGAACGGGGAATCCCATCGGGTTGCCGCGTCCTGTGGTGAACAGAACCATGTGCGCGCCCGCTGCGCTCAGCGCAGATCCGGCGACGCCGTCGTTGCCCGGGCCGTTGAGCAGCGCGATGCCGCCCAGATTCGGGCTGGCCTGCTGACCGTAATCCAACACCTGCTTGACCGGGAAGCATCCGCCCTTCTGCACGCAGCCCAGCGATTTTTCGGCGAGCGTGGTGATGCCTCCCTCCTTGTTTCCGGGCGAGGGATTCTCATCAATCGGCTCGTTGTGGCGCTGGAAGTACTCGCGAAATGCATTGACCAGATGGATCGTATCGCTCGACACCTTGGCGGTCAGTGCGCGGTCGAGCAGAACCTCCTCTGCGCCGAACATCTCCGGCACTTCGGTCAGAATGCTGGTTCCTCCCACCTCGGCCAGCTTGTCCGCAACGCGGCCGACCAGCGGATTACCAGTGATTCCAGAGAGCCCGTCCGAGCCGCCGCACTTCATGCCCAGAATCAGCTCCGAGGCCGGAATCGGCTCGCGCTTGAACCGCCCTGCGTACTCGGCGAGTTCGTGAACCAGTTGAACGCCAGTCTCCAGATCGTCCTCGCACTCCTGCGCGACGAGGAAGCGGAACCGCGGGGACTCAGGCTCGTCGAGAAATTCCTTGAAGAGGCTGAGTTGATTGTTCTCGCAACCCAGGCCCAGAACCAGAACCCCGGCGGCGTTGGGATGACGCGTCAATCCCGCAAGCAGGCGCTGCGTATAGGCCAGATCCTCGCCAAGCTGTGAACAGCCAAAGGGATGATTGAAGGTATAGATGCCTTCTACGCTGCTTCCCTTGCCGACGATCTCTCGCGTGGCGCGCTCGGCGATGCGCGTCGCCGAGTGGTTGACACAGCCGACGGTGTTGATGATCCAGATCTCGTTGCGAATACCGACCGAACCATCGGGGCGACGGAATCCATCGAAGGTTGCGGCGCTGCCCAGAGTCGTCGCGTGGCCCTTCTGTGCGGCTGCGGCAGAGGTTGCGTCGAAGGCGCGATCTTCCAGCTTGCCTCGTAGAGCGCTTGTCAGATTGTTCGAATGGACGTGCTGGCCGGGTAGAATCTCCACGGTCGCAACGCCGATGGAATAGCCATATTTGATGACAGGCTCACCCACATGAATCGCCCGCAAGGCAATCTTGTGGCCCGCCGGCACGTCATCGAGCGCCACAATCTCCCCTGCCTGCTGCCCTTTGACCAACGGACAAAGCGCAACAGCGACGTTATCCAAACGATGAATTTTGAGTATTTGTGCCGAAGCCTGCATTGATCCATGATGCACTTCAGCTACAAAAACTGTCTGTGATTCATGTCACTCGACCGTAAATTGCCGCCCTCTGTCCGAATTGTAGACAGTTCCTCTTCTCCTGTTCCGCAAGCCGATGAAAGGACTAACGACTCGTCGTCCAAGGAGAATCAACCCGATGAACCGAATCATCCTTGCCGACAATCAGGCGATCTTCCGGGCGGGAGCGGCCCGCGTCCTCGCGCTGGAGGACGACATGCGCATCGTAGCGCAATGCGACGATCTCGTCCGCCTCTCCAGCGCGCTTGAAGCCTCGCACGGCGCCATTCTCCTGTTCTCCGCCAGTCTGCAACTGGACGAGAAAACCGTCATCGCCAGCGCTCAGGCCGCAGGCGTCCGCACGATCCTGATCGCCGAAAACGGAGCGGAGATCGCCGACGAACTCCTCCACGCGCTCGATGGCGTCATCTTTCGCAACATCGCCGGAACCGCGCTGGTCGGCTGCGTTCGCAGCGTCGCCGCCGGACAACACATCATCCAGCGCTGCAACGTCACCTCGATTCTGGCGCAGGACTCGGTCGGAGCGCGCGTCCGCGACCGCCTGACGCCCAAGGAGATGCAGATCGTCTCGCTGATCGTGCAGGGCTGCAAAAACAAGCACATCGCCACCCAACTCGGCACCAAGGAGCAAGTCATCAAGAACTACCTGCGCAGCATCTACGACAAGACCGGCGTCAGCGACCGTCTGGAACTGGCGCTGTTCACCCTTCACCACCGCGTTCTGGCCGAAGCCGCAACCCGCGCCAGCGACCTGTTACAGGCCAGATCCGCCTGAACTCCTCTGCCCACTACTGGCTTCGGTGATATGCCGATGAGCCCCCCCCCGGGGTATATACTCATACTACTGATTCTGCTGCTTTTATATTTAAGTATATACGGGTTCATATATACTTTGTCGTTCGGACGGCAGTATTGAATTTCAAGAGATTAAAAGTGCAAGGCCCAACGAATTATGGTCGGGCCTTGCATTTTTAATCTACTGATTTAAGTATACGATCTGGGGCATAACTCGATTGCCAAGTATTTTTTAGCGGCAAGCTATTGAAGGGATGAGCTTTAAGTTGAAGCGAGGGAGGGGGAAGGCTTGACATGCGGATTTGTTGCGGTTTTTGGGGAGAAGTTGATTTATACGGTAGGCTATAGCGCGGGCCTTCAGCCCGCAGGGGGTTGGGCGGGACGATTCCTAGGCCTTCGGCCTAGGCTAAATATAGAACGGGCCTTTGGCCCTTGCCAAACAACAGCAGCAACAGCAATAACAAGGGCAACGGCAAGGGCAACGGCAACGGCTGGTGGTGCGAGCGGTATTCATCCCACCCATCGCGATGTTGCTGCGATGAATGGGGCACCCGAGATTCCCTCGGGGCTAAAGTCCCGTTGAAAATACACTACTTACGGAGCGGCTAAAGCCACCCCCTATCAAAACAAGGCTTATCTCGCAGCCTGTGAAGCCGTGTTCTTCTGGCTGGAGAGAGATTCGGCGCGCTTGCCCTTTATACTTGAGAGAGGATTGGGATCAGGCCGGCATTCGCTCGTCGTTAACGATCTTCCCTGGCAATATACAAGTAGAACAAGGAGTACGAGGAGTTCATGGCCACACTGATCGATGCAATTGACGTCAAGCGCAAGAGCCTGTTCGAGTTTGAAAACACCCCCTACGCCTGTCTGGAGGCCGATGTCAGCACCCCGACCGCGCGCGGCGGCCAGACGCTGGTTCGCCTGAAGATGCGCAACCTGTTGACCAACTCGGTCTTCGAGAAGACCTTCAAGGCCAGCGACAAGTTCAAGGAGCCGGATCTGGTTCTGGTTCCCGCAACCTATCTTTACAGCGACAACGACGGCTCTTACTTCCTCGATCAGGAGAGCTACGAGACGCTCTCACTGTCTGAGCAGATGCTGGGCAATGCGCTGGACTATCTGGTTGACGGAACGCTGGTGCAGTTGCACAAGTACAACGGCAACCCCATCGGCCTGCAACTGCCCATCTTCGTCGAGTTGGAGGTCTCCTACACCGAGCCCGCCGTGCGCGGAGATACATCGAGCGGCAGCGGAACCAAGATCGCCAGACTGGAAACCGGGCTGGAGATTCGCGTTCCGCTCTTCATTAAAGAAGGCGAAAAAGTGAAGGTCTCCACCGAGAACCGGGACTTTGCGGGACGCGCTTAGAGCTTTTTTCGGTAATGGGGTAGATCGTAGCGGAGCGAACAACAGCAGATTCCTTCGCTTCGCTACGGAATGACAAACAAAACGCGGTGAAATGACAAATAAATTGGCGTAGAACAATTTGGAAGATGCTCTAACTGGAGCATCGTTGCTAATGGCGTAGAGTGTTGCGTCACGAGCGAAATGCGGGGATTCTTCGCTTCGCTCAGAATGACAATTTCCTATGGCCTAAATTCCCTATGGCGCAATTTTCTATGGCGTAATTCCCTATCGCGCAATTCCCTATCGCTTAATTTCTATGGCGTAATTTTCCATCGCGGAATTTTCTACGGAATTGTGCGGTAGAGGACAAACCGCTGCGGCTAAGCGGGCTTGCCCGTACAATCGTAGGCAGACTAATTTTTGAGGAGCACAGAGACCGCATGGCACGCATCTATCCCTTCCACGCACTTCGCTACAACACCTCCATGGTCAAGATGGAGGACGTTGTCACCCAGCCCTACGACAAGATCTCGCCCGAGATGCAGCAGCGCTACTACGAGGCGAGTCCGTACAATCTGATCCGCGTGATTCTGGGCAAGCGCGAGCCGGGCGACACCGAGGCGCAGGACTTTCTTCCTGCGGGCGAGGAAGCCTCGAACGTCTACACCCGTGCGGCTGAGTCGCTGCGCGAATGGCGCAAGGAAGGGATTCTGACTGAGGAGGAGAAGCCCGCGCTCTACGGCTACTCGCAGACCTACGCCGTTCCCCACTCGACCGAGGTACGCGAGCGGCGCGGCTTCATCGCTCTTGGCCATCTTTATGACTACGCCGACAAGGTCGTCTATCGCCACGAGCAGACCTTCCCCAAACACAAGAGCGACCGCCTCGCCCTCTTCAAGGCAACGCGCGCGTATTGCGAGCAGATCTACATGCTGTACTCCGACCCGGCGTTCACGGCGGAGAAGCTGATCTTCGGCACCAAGGAGCAGGGTGAGGCGACGCGTCCCGCCGACCTCTCCATCGTTGACGAGTACGGCGTGGTGCATCGCGTCTGGAAGCTGACCGACCCGGTGCTGATTAATCTGATCGTCACCGCGATGGCCGACAAGAAGCTAATTATCGCCGACGGACACCATCGCTACGAGACCTCGGTGGCCTACGCCAAGGAGCGCGCGGCGCAGTTGAAGCTGCCGCTGGGCGAGCCGCTGAATCCAGACGAGAAGCTGGGTAGCGGAAGACTGCCCACACCTCCCTTCCCCGAGGCCGCCATGATGATGACCTTCGTCAACATTGATGCGCCGGGGATCACGATTCTGCCCACGCACCGCGTCGTCTTCGGGCTGGAGAACTTCAAGACCGCAGATTTTCTGGCCAAGGTCGAGGAGTTCTTCACTGTAACGCCGGTGGCGACAGCCGATCTGGACCTGCTGAACAAGACCGAAGGAACGGCGTTTCTGATTGCAACGCGCGATGGGTATCACCTGTTGCGGGCCAAGCCGGAGGCGGTCAAGGCCGCGCTGGCCGGAGTTCCCGCGCGTCAGGCGCAGCTCGACGTGGTGCAGTTGCACAGCATTCTGCTGGATCGAATTCTGGGTCTCTCGCAGGAGCGGATCACGCAGTTGGGCAACGTTCACTTCATCCGCGAGGCAGATGAGGCGGTCGATCTGGTTCATCAGGGCAAGGCCGACGTGGCCTTCCTTATCAAGCCGATCACGATGGATCAACTGCGCGACGTCTCGCTGGCCGGAGACGTGATGCCGCAGAAGTCCACCGACTTCTATCCCAAGCTGCTGAGTGGTCTGGCGATCTACGCGCTGGACTAAGGGCGGTTTGCTGCATTGTTGTACTAGCTGCATGAAATAGATGAAGAAGCCGTTGATTCCTAAACGCAAGTTCGCCGCCGTGCTCGTCGCCATTCTGGCAGGCGCGGCGGCGGCTGCGTTTATGGGCAGAGCGCACTCGCAGGGAGCGACGCAGAGCCAGCCGGGATCGACGATGAATCACAATCTGATCGTGCTCGATCCGGCGCATGGCGGAGCCGACAGCGGAACTCTGCTGGGCGATCACATCTTCGAGAAGGACGTGACGCTGGAGTTTGCGACCAAGCTGCGAGCGACGCTGACAGCCGCTGGCTTCAGCGTGATTTCGACGCGGGACGCCGAGCTACTCACCCCCCTGACCAACGATCAGCGCGCAGAGATCGCCAACCGCAGCCACGCGCTAGCCTGTCTGGTAATTCACGCGACGGCGAGCGGATCGGGAGTGCATCTGTACACCTCCGCCCTGCAACCTCCAGCCGAGCAGGACGAGTGGTCCTACTCTTCGCCCACGCCAGCCTTTGTGGCCACGCCGTGGGATCAGGCGCAGGTCGGCTCGGTACTCCAGAGTCAGCACCTAGCCAGCGACCTCATCGCAGCGCTAAATTCGGCGAGTCTTCCCGTGCTGAGCGGACGAGAGCCGTTGCGTCCGCTGGATAACCTGACCTGTCCGGCGGTGGCGATTGAGTTGGCTCCGCTGCGCGTCTCCGGTCAGGATGCGACGCCAGTGACCGATGCGGATTATCAGCAACGCATCGTCTCCACGGTCTTTATATCGCTGCTGGCATGGCGCAATCATGCGGATGCATCGGGCGCGCACCCGGCTCTGACAAGCCGCGCACCAGTGACGAGCAAGCCCGCAACGCCAGTTCTCAAGACTCCGACTGGAGTTCAAGCTATTGGACACGCTTCGACTGGAAATTCTGCGACGAGCGGCAGCAAAGCAATCAGCAGTAGTAGCAAACCGAGCGGCGGCAGCAGTAGCAATGCGACGAGCGGCGGCAAGGCCATCAACGGCGCAAGCAAGCCGAGCAGCGGCAAAACCAGCCCGCCGAACTCCTCGCCCAGCAACGGCGTCCACGAAAATAAAACTACGCAGCCGGAGGGCGAATGATTCCCCGCTACCAACGCGTCCTCTTCTGGATTCTTGCTGGTGCGAGCCTGCTGATGGCTCTGGTTCTGCTGCGCGGCTGTGAACAGACGCGCGAGAAGCTGATGCGGCATCGCGATCAGACGCCTCTGGCCGCGCCGGTCGCCACCGAGAACAAAGCGGTACGTCTGGCGCTGGCGAACGATGCCGACGGTTCCATCACGCTGGTCGAGCGCGAGGTTGCTTTGCCCGCCGAGGCTACCGCCCGCGCGCGCGCAGTGCTGACGCGTCTGATCGCCGAGTATGGCGACAAGGACTCGGGCCATCCCATCGAGAGCGGTCCGGCGGTCGATGATGTTTTTCTGCTCGACCTGCCTCTGCGGCCTGCGGTCGCTCCCGACTCCAAGTCTGCGACGACTCCGCAGCAGGACTCCTCCATCGTCAAGGGATGGAGCGATCCCAACCCTCCCTCGAACGCTGGGGGCGCGCAAGACACGGGCGCGCACAACGCGGGAGGCAAGCTGGCCGTAATCAATCTGCACGGCAGCTTTGCGGACCACCATCCCTCGGGCATCGAGGTGGAGACTCTGACTATCAACTCGATTATCGGCACCCTCTACGCAAACTTTCCGACCATCGAGCAGGTGCGTTTTCTGGTCGACGGCCAGCCACGCGAGACGCTCAGCGGCCACGCCGACCTGCTGCGCACCTACGAGGTCTTCAACACGGCGAACAAGCCCGCACAGGGAGGCCACTAATGAGTAAAGCTGCTTCGGCTCCGACGATTGGAGTCTTCGATTCGGGCTTTGGCGGGCTGACCGTTCTGCGCGAACTGCTGCCGCTGGTTGCCGGCGCGCATTACATCTATCTGGGCGATACGGCGCGGCTTCCCTACGGTTCCAAGTCGCGCGAGACGATTGTGCGCTACGCCGTCTCCAGCGCGCGCTTTCTGCAACAGCAGGGCGCGGAGTTGCTGGTCGTGGCCTGCAATACGGCGACGGCACTGGCTCTCGACGACCTGCGCGAGGCTCTGCCGATTCCGGTCGTCGGCGTCATTGAGCCGGGAGCCGAGGCCGCAGCCGGGGCATGTGCGGCGGAGCAGGTCGCAGGCCAAACGCAGGGCGATGCATCCGATTTGCGGAGTCAGGTTCTGGTGCTGGCCACGCAGGCCACGGTTGGCTCGCTGGCCTACACGCGGGCCTGCGCTGCGCTGGGACTGCGCGCCACCGAGAAGGCCTGTCCGCTGCTGGTTCCTCTGGTAGAGGAGGGCTGGATCGTTGACAGCGAGAGCAGCAGCGCAGAGGACGCAGCGCGCGCCAGCGTAACCGCGCAGGTTCTACGCATCTATCTGAACGAAGCGCTGCACGAGGCCCCGCACAGCCGCGCATTGCTGCTCGGATGCACCCACTACCCGCTGCTGCGAACGGCCATTGAGCAGACGCTGGCCGAGCTTGGCCGTCCACTGCGCGTCATCGACTCGGCGCGGGCGACGGCGCGGGCCGTGGCAAAGATCTTGTCCTTGAATCAAGCGGCGAAGCTTGGGGCTTCGGCTGTGTCGGGCGAGGCGACCTGCGAGTTCTTCGCCACCGACTCGGTACAGAAGTTCGAGCGGCTTGGCTCACGCTTTCTGGGTCGTCCGGTCGAAGGAGTGCGGCTCGTCGATCTGGGCGGTTAGAGCGGAGTTTTAGAGCGTTCTCATGGTGTAGAGTGTCGTGGCGCGAAGGAAACAGCAGATTCCTTCGCTTCGCTACGGAATGACAAATTAGCGCTCTATAGCAAGAGTGAAAATACTCTAGCCAATGAGGTAAACCATCGCGTAGCGAACGAAATGCGGGGATTCTTCGCTGCGCTCAGAATGACAATTCTGAAGAGGGCTGCGCTCAGAATGGTAATTCTTGTCTGAGTTACTTGGCCATACCGATTGCGGACATCATCCTTCCGGTGAATCCGCTCTCGGCGCGGTGGGAGAAGTACTTTCTTCCGGCGGCGGTGCCCAGGCCAGTGCAGGCGGTACATTCGCCGACGACGGTGATGCGTTTGGCGGGGACTCCGGCGTCTACGAGTTGGCGGCGGTTGGCCTCCCACAGGTTCAGGTGAATCTGCGGGCCGATGTTGGAGTGTCCCGGAGCGCGCGCAGTGAGGAAGAGCAGCGGGTACTTCTCGTGGATCGGGTCGGAGTCGTAGACCTCGGTGAAGAGTTCGGGCGCGTAGGAAAACTGGGAGTGGAAGTCAAAGCGCAACTCCTCGCCGACCGAGTAGCAGCAGGGACCGATCGAGGGGCCGATGGCGGCGACCAGATCCTGCGGGCGCGAACCGTAGCGCAGGCGCATGGTGCCGATGCCGCGCTCGACGATGCGCCCCAGGGTGCCGCGCCAGCCAGCGTGGAAGGCCGCAACCACATGTTTGCGCACGTCGGCGACCAGAACCGGGACGCAGTCGGCGGTCTGGATGCCGAGATAGACGCCGGGCAGGTCAGTCATTGCTCCGTCGCCGCGCAGCACAGCGTAGCCGTCTGGGGTCGAGAGGCGGCTGGGTTCTGCGCAGTCCTCGGCCTCGATGATGCGGATGATTCCTGAGTGGATCTGGCGCAGAGTGACGAGGCCGGATTCAGGGATCAGGGACGCGGTGGTGGTTGACGAGTCTGCCGTACCACCGAGAATCTGCGCAAGGAAGCGGCGGCGGTTCTCGACGACGTTGGCTGGGGAGTCGTGGTCGGTCCAGCCGAGGTTGAGGGTTCCCGTTGCGCCGCGCTGCCCCTCCGCGTCGTTCTGACTGTAGACCGTGGAGATGCCTCCGGCGCGCTGGCTGAAGCCGTGGCGCAGCCATGCGTAGCTCTGCCAGCCTGCGGCGCGTAGCGGGCCATCGTTGGGCGCAGTGACGCGGCTGCCTGCGTCGCGGCGCGCTGCTGCGGGGGTGGCGACGGACTGGCGCGGCTTTCGTTCGCCGTTCTGCCAGCATCCGGTGCGCGTCTTGCGGCTTCCGTGGCCGAGGCCGACTGAGGCCAGAATATCGTCTACTGCGCTGATTGCCTGCGCGCTCTCTGGCTTATTCATGACTTACTCATCCTGTGGGGTCTTCCACAATTTATTACCGATAGTGTGCCGCTGAGTCTATTTTGCTTCGGCCAACGTCTATTCTAGACGGAGCTGTAGCCCCGCGGTGAAGTTCTGCGGTTTTCAGACCGTAGATGGCAACTATGTAAAGGTATAAACATTATTTTTTAAGAAGAGTTGCATCCTGACCAGTAGCTCTGTAAGATACGCGATTGCGACTATGAAATCGAATATTCCCACTAACGCCTCCCAGTTCCTCCGTTCTCGCCTGACCAAGGTGTGTGTCTCTATCGCTGGCTCTACGTCGGCAGAGATGATCGAAAAGGCCACCGCAGTGGTCAAAGAGACGCCTTTTCTTGAATTCAGGCTGGATTATCTCGAAAAGCCTCTGGCTGCGCTGCCCAAATTCAAGCAGTTTTTTTCCGACAATACGGCTGCGACCGGGATTGCGACCTGTCGACTCACCGCGAATGGCGGCAAGTTCGACGGCACGCTCGCCGCCGAGATGGAAGTATTGAACAAGTGTGCGTCGGCGGGATTCCACATTGTGGATCTTGAGTTGGAATCGGCCGAGGCCCTGAAGAATGGCGAGTTGGAGAAGCTGCGCGAGACCGGCATCGGCCTGCTCATCAGCCACCACGACTTTACTGGAACGCTCGATCTGGACGGTACCTTCACCCGCATTGAGAGCTTCCACCCGGACTTCATCAAAGTTGTTCCGACTGCCACATCGCTGGTCGACAACGTCACGCTGATTCGCTTTCTGGAACTGACAAGCGACCGCTCGAACATCATCGGCATCTGCATGGGCGACGCCGGAATCATCTCTCGCGTACTGGGCGTACGCGCCGGATCGGCCTTCACCTTTGCCTCCGCCACTGTGGGCGAGGAGACTGGGCCGGGGCAGATCGCCGCGCGAACGCTGATTGAGACCTATCGCATCGATCAGGTTGATGCAGCGACCAAGGTCTATGGCGTGGCGGGTAATCCTGTGGCAAACTCGCTGTCGCCGATCATGATGAACACGGCCTTCCGCCGCGAGACGGTCAACGCCGTCTATCTGGCGCTCCAGACGCAGAAGCTCGACGACCTTCTGAAGTTTGTGCAGCAGATTCCGATTCAGGGGCTTAGCGTCACCATGCCGCTGAAGCAGGAGATCATGGCCCATCTGGAGCGAACCGACCCGCTCTCGGCCAAGATTGGCGCGTGCAACACGGTTCTGCGTGTGCCCTCGGGCGAGAACGCAGGAAAACTCTTCGGCTTCAACACGGACGTTGCAGGCATCGTCGGTCCGCTGGAGAAGCGGCTCTCGCTGCGCGACTCCAAGGTGCTGGTGCTGGGTGCGGGAGGCGCGGCGCGGGCTGCGGTCTTCGGCCTGCGCGACAAGGGAGCCCACGTCTTCATCCTCAACCGCACGGCGGAGACGGCGCAGAAGTTGGCGCGTCAGGCCGGAGCGAAGACGATCAAGAAGGAGCAGTTGGCCAAGACTCCGTTTGACGTCATCATCAACGCGACGCCGGTTGGAATGGCAGGCAACAAAACTGCTCCGTTGCTGGAGGCTGAAGACCTGAACACCAAGCTAGTCTTCGATCTGGTCTACAACCCGCTGGAGACGCCGCTGCTGCACATGGCGCGTCAGCAGTCGATCCCAATCATTACCGGGGTGGAGATGTTTGTCCATCAGGGCGCACGGCAGTTTGAGATCTTTACCGGCAAGCCTGCTCCCGAGGAAGAGATGTTCCGCGTCGTGATTCATGCGCTGCGTGTGCAGGCGGAGGCGGCAGCCGCAGAAGCTGCTGCGCCCAAGTCGGAGGGAAAGAAATCGTCCACCAAGGCAGCCGCAAAGAAGTAGGTTGTCAGGACAGATTTGGCCTAGGAAACTCCCGCCTCATTTTCATGGTTTTATGGGGCGGGGGGAAGTCTTGCCCCATAAAACAGCTACTTCCCTTGTAGCTTGATCAGAGCGTTTTCAGCAATGGTGCAGACCATCGCAGCGCGAACAAAATGCGGGGCTTCTTCGCTTCGCTCAGAATGACAATTTGTTCTCGGTCTATAGCCATTCCGAAAACGCTCTAGATCCGCCAGGCTCGTCATCGTTTATTCTGAAGGCTCACTACAGGAGTTATTTTTGTTACGAATCTCGGTCGTCACGCTCTCTCTTGCTGCTGTTGCCTGCCTTCCTGTGAGCCTTGCGGCTCAACAAACAACTGCGATTCGCGTGGCCGATCAGACGGGTGCGGCGCTGGCTGGTGCGCAGGTTTCGTCGCTCGCCTCCAACGGCGGTTCGGCGGAGACGGTGGTTGCCGATGGGCGCGGAGTTGCGCGGGTACAGTGCCATGCTGGAGTAACCCTGCGTCTCTCTGCACTGGGCTTTGAGCCGCGCAGTGCAGTGCTGAAGAGCTGCCCTGCGGAGCGCGAGATTCGTCTGGCTCCGGCCAGCGTGCAGAGTTCGGTCAGCATTGTCGTCACGCCGGATCAGACTCCGAACGAATCGGTAACGACGGCGCAGGAGATCAGCCGCACCAGCGCGCGCACGGTCTTTGACGCGCTTGAGGAGCTGTCGCCAGCGGTCTTTGTGACGCGGCGCGGCGTGATGGGCTACGGCATCGCCACCAACGGCACCGGCGCGGTGAATCTGCGCGGAGTCGGCGGCTCGCCCAACACGGATATTCTGGTGGTTCTCGACGGGCGACCGGACTTTCAGGGCGAGATGGGACATACACTGCCGGACTTCTACAGCCTCTCGGACACGGGCAGTATTCGCCTGACCGAAGGCCCTGCGTCGGTACTCTACGGCAGCAACGCGATGGGCGGAGCGGTAGAGATAGCGCCGCGAACCCCGGCGCACGGCACGGAGTTTGAGCTGCAATCGTCGATGGGATCTTTCGGCACGGTGCAGAATCGCCTGTACGCGGGAAGTCGCGTGGGGCGTGGCCTGTACACGGCCTCGGCGGGGATCAACGACACGGACGGCGATCGCGCCTACTCGGCCTACCACTCGCAGGATGGCTCGCTCAGCGCCGAGTTGCCGCTGAACTCCATCTGGACCGCCGCGCTGCATGGCAACTACGGACACTTTCTGGTGCAGGATCCCGGGCCGATCTTCGCCACTCAGCCCTCGGAGAACCCGAACTCGGCCAGCGTAGGACGCGGCGGATTCACGGCCGATGCAGGTAATGCGACTCCCGCGCTGAACGGCTACACGCGCTTCTACTCCACCTGGGGACACAACGCGACGGCGGATCGCAATGATACGACCAACAACTTCGACTCGCAGGATCGCATCACCGGAGGACGCGTCTTTCAGACGTGGACTCCGCAGCCCGGGCGCGGCGAGAATGCGCTGGCCGTGGACTTTGGCGGCGACTTTGTGAACTACGGCGGCTCGGCGGAGAACTTCAATGTCGCGCTTACAAGCGTGACCCTTTACGGCGGCGAACACCAGATCAACGACGACGCGGGCTTTGTGCGCGCGCACTGGTCGCCCACTGTGAAGACGCTGCTGAACGCTGGTTTCCGCTATCAGCAGAACTCGCAGTTCGGTGGCATCGCGGTGCCGGAGTTTGGCGCGCAGTGGCATGCGTCGCACATCTTCAGTCTCTCGGCCAGCGCCAGCCGCGGCTTCCGCAACCCCACGCTGCGCGAACTGTACCTCTTTCCAGGGCCCAATCCGAATCTGACCCCAGAGCACGAGTGGAGCTATGAGACCACCGTGCAGGCCCGGCTCTCCGAGAGTCTGGCCGCATCAACGACCTTCTACTACGCGGACGTCGCCAACCAGATCAACGTGGTTCCGGTCTTCGTGCCGATCTTCCACCTCTTCGAGATCAACAATGGCAGCGCTCTCAACAAGGGCGTAGAGACGAGCTTGCGTTGGTCTGGTCTGGGCGCCCCAGGGCATCATCGCCTGAGCGTGACCGCCGGCTACGCGTTCCTGCGCTCGACCAACATGAATGCGCTGGTTCCGGGCAACAAGGCCAATCTTGGAGTCGATCTCGACCTGAAGTACGCCTTCCTACATGCGACGGTGCAGGCGGTTGGAAAGCGCAATAGCGGCGATTCGGCGCCCGCTCCGGTGCAGCTTGGCGGATACACCGAGACGGGGCTGAAGCTGAGCGTTCCGGTGCGGCGCAACCTGAGCTTCTTCGCTACGGCAGACAATCTGCTGAACCATCGCTACCAGGTGCTGACGGGCTACCCCATGCCGGGAATCAACGGCTCGGGCGGCTTTGTGGTGCACTTCTAGAGCGTTTGGCGTTGCGCAACGAGTAAAATGCGGGGATCCTTCGCTACGCTCAGGATGACAAACGAAGAAGCGACTGTGATGACGATCACGGCGGGTATGCGGTCGACTAGCGTGTACTTCGTGCATGAAATGTTTGGGGAAGATGTACGTTCCGGCGCTGGCGGTCTTCCTGCTGTTGTGGAGTTGTGTCGCCGAGGCGCAGAAGAAACCGAAGGACGCGGAGTGTCTCGCCTGCCACGCCGACCCTACGTTGACGACGACCGATGCGAATGGCAAGACGGTCAGCTTGGCCGTCGATGCAGAGAAGATGAAGCAGTCGATCCACGGGGGCATGTTCTCTTGCGTGGACTGCCACAAGGATGTGAAGTCGTCTCCGCATGAGACGACTCCGGCGAAGGTGCGCTGCGCCCAGTGCCATGCGGACGCAGAGAAGGCTTATCAACACAGCTACCACGCCATGGCGAAGAAGCAGGATGGAACTGCGGCGGCGACCTGCGTGGATTGTCATGGCGACGCGCATACGATTCTTCCCGCCAGTGATGCGAAGTCCCCGGTCAATCACTCCAACATTCCTGCAACCTGCGGATCGTGCCACGGACAGAAGCCCCTGATGGACTCCAATGGCGGAAGCTCGCAGGTCTTTGTGGCGTATCAGGACAGCGTGCATGGCCATGCGGTGAAGAACGGCTCGCAGACTGCGGCGGTTTGCACCGATTGTCATGGATCGCACGAGATTCTGGCGGCGAATGACGCCAAATCGCCGATCAATAAATTCAATGTTCCGGCGACCTGCGGCAGGTGTCATGCGCAGGTCGCGAGCGTCTACGCGCAGAGCATTCACGGGCAGTCGATTGCGCGCGGCAACGGGCTGGCTCCGGTGTGCACGGACTGCCACGGGATTCATACGATCAAGGCTCCGTCCGACCCGAACTCCTCGGTCTCGGAGCAGAACCTGTCGCGCACAACCTGCGCGCGCTGCCATCAGGGAGTTCGCCTGACGCAGGAGTTCGGTGTGCCGGGAGGGCGCGTGTCCAGCTATATGGACAGCTATCACGGGCTGGCCTCGCAGGGCGGATCGGTGGTGGTTGCCAACTGCGCTAGCTGCCACGGCGTACACAATATTCTGCCTTCGAGCGATCCTCGTTCAACCACCAACCCGGCGAATCTGGACGCAACCTGCGGGCAGTGCCACCAAGGAGTCACGCAGAACTTCACTCGCTATAAAGTGCACGTGGATGTGGACGGAGGACTCTCCAAAGACAAGGCTTCAGTGGCGGTGCGCTGGGTGCGCTGGTTCTATCTTCCGCTGATCGCGCTGGTGATCGGCGCGATGTTCCTGCACAACGCGATTCTGTGGCGCGCCAAGGCCGTGGCGCGACGCAGAGCGATGGGGCCGTGCGTGGTGCGCATGACGAGCAATCAACGCTGGCAACACCTGATTCTGCTGACCAGTTTCTTCGTTCTGGTGGCGACCGGATTCGCGCTGAAGTATCCCGACTCGTGGTTCGCTACGATTCTTGGGCTGGGCGAGCGGTGGCGTGGGATCATTCATCGCGTGGCCGGGGTGATGCTGATCGGCGATGGGGTTTATCACCTCTTGTATGCGGCGTTCACCCGCGAAGGACGGCGGCTGATCCTCGATCTGCTGCCCAAACCGAAGGACGCTTTCGACGCATGGGGCACGATGCTGCACGCGTTGGGAGTGCGCAAGGAGAAGCCGCAGTATGGGCGCTTCAGCTACGCGGAGAAGGCTGAATACTGGGCTCTGGTGTGGGGAACGGCTCTGATGGCCCTGACCGGAATCATGATGTGGGCCAAGATCTCGGTGGGCAACCTGCTGGCTCGCTGGTGGGTGGACGCGGCGACGGCGGTTCACTTCTACGAGGCGATTCTGGCTACGCTGGCGATTCTGGTATGGCACTTCTATCAGGTCTTCTTCGATCCCGACGTCTATCCGATGAACTGGGCCTGGCGCGATGGCAAGATGTCGGTCGAACACTATAAACAGGAGCACGGGCTGGACGCCGAGACGCTGGCCAAGGTCTCGACAACCACAGCGGATGAGGATGCAACCAAGCCGAAGAAAGAAGATCCGTCGAAGGAGTAATAGGTCGGGCCTTTGGGCCTTGGTTTAGAGCATTTTTACCAAAGGTGTAGAGTGCCGTGGTGTGAGCGAAAAGCAGATTCCTCCGCTTCGCTACGGAATGACAAACAAATTACGGAATGACAAATAAATTACGGAATGACAAACAAATTGTAGACGACGCGGGGATTATAGACGACGCAGGGATTGTAGACGACGCGGGGAGAAGCGAGCGGCTGAGTTCAGCTTGCGGGCCGCTTACAGGCCTGTTTTGAGCCTGACTCGCGGGTCGAGAAGGTCGCCGAGCGCGTCTCCAATGAAGTTGAAGGAGAGCACGGCCAGCATTACGGCAAGAGCTGGGAAGACGACCAGATGCGGCGAATCGAACAGGTGCGAACGAGCGTCGTTGAGCATTGCTCCCCAGCTTGCGGTGGGCGGTGGAACGCCGAGTCCGAGGAAGCTGAGAGTGGCCTCGGCGAGCACGGCGCTGGCCATTCCGATGGCCGCCTGCACGATGACCGGCTGCACGATGTTGGGCAGAATGTGACGGCAGAGAACGCGCAGGTCGGAGGCTCCGAGGGCTCGCGCCGCCTCGACGAACTCGCGGTCTTTGACGGCCATCACCTGAGCGCGCACCAGTCGCGCATAGCCAACCCAGCCGGAGATCGAGAGCGCGAGGATCAGGTTGAAGAGGCCCGGCCCGAGGAAGGCGACAAAGGCAATCGCAAGCAGAATTCCGGGCAGAGCGAGGAAGGCGTTGGTCACATAGACGTTGAGCAGAGTGTCGATCCATCCGCCGTAGAAACCCGCCAGCGATCCTGCAAGGAGTCCGACGGCGAGCGAGAGGCTGACAACAGAGACGGCAACCAGCAGCGAGATGCGCGCGCCGTAGAGTGTGCGCGAGAAGATGTCACGGCCTAGCTCGTCGGTGCCGAACCAGTGCGCGTGGCTTGGGGAAAGCATACGTCCAGCAAGATCGAGTTGCGAAGGATCCTGCTGCGCAAGCCAGGGCGCAAAGATTGCGCAGGCGATAAAGATCGTTAGCAACGCGACTCCCAGTGCCGCCAGCGGTTGCTGCGCGACTCGGCTAGCCCATCCAGACCGCTCCTGCTCGGGTTGCATCGTTTGCGCCATCTCTCCTTGTTTATCACAGGGCTATCTATCTTTGTTTATTATGAATGTAGATGCTGCGTTCTTGCCGGCGAAAGAGGAAGCTTGAGAATTCTGATCTACGGCCTCAACTACGCCCCCGAACTCACCGGCATCGGCAAGTACAGCGGCGAGATGGCGGACTGGCTGACAGAGCGCGGACACGAGGTTCGCGTGGTTACGGCTCCGCCGTACTATCCCGCGTGGCGCATTCGCGAGGACTATCGAGGGCGTTGGTATCACACAGAGCGCGTGGCGGGTCATCCGCTGGTCTATCGCACACCGCTCTATGTTCCCGAGCGGCCTACCGGGATCAAGCGCATGGCACACCTGATCTCGTTCATGCTGGGCAGTCTTCCGGTCATGCTGCGCGAGATGTTCTGGCAGCCAGAGGTCGTCTTCATGGTTGAGCCAACCTTCTTCTGCGCTCCGCTGGCGCTGTTTGTGGCCAGAAGCGCCAATGCAGTCTGCTGGCTACACATGCAGGATCTGGAGGTGGACGCAGCCTTTGATCTGGGACTGCTTCCGCCCAAGGGCGCGATTCACGACGCCGCACTACGCATCGAACGATTCTTTCTCTATGCCTTCGATCAGGTCTCTGGAATCTCTGCCAAGATCGTCGAACGAGCTTGCAGCAAGGGCGTTCCGTCGCATCGAGCGGTTCTGTTTCCGAACTGGGTCGACGTTGACGCGATCTATCCCCTCGAACCGGCGAAACGACGCTCGAATGCGATACGTCGCGAGTTGGCCGCACAAGTTCCCGGGATCGAGGACAAGATTCTGCTGCTGTACTCGGGCAACATGGGCGCCAAGCAGGGGTTGGAACTGCTTGCCCCATTGACCGAAGCCTTTGCCAACGATCCACGCGTCCACTTTCTGCTCTGCGGAGATGGGTCCTTTCGTTCCAGGCTGGAGGCTCTGGTGAGCCATCGCGCCAATGTAACTCTGCTTCCGCTGCAACCCTTCGAGCGACTGAACGAGCTGCTGAACGCAGCGGACATTCATCTGCTGCCGCAGCGCGCCGACGCAGCCGACCTGGTCATGCCCTCGCGGTTGACCGGAATGCTGGCCAGCGGGAGGCCGGTGATCGCGACGGCGCACACCGGAACGCAGGTTTCACAGGTCGTCGAAGGCCACGGCATCGCTGTTCCCGCAGAGGACCCTGCTGCGCTACAGGCTGCGGTTCTGCGGCTGGTCGAAGACGAACCGCTGCGCCTTCGTCTGGGGCTTGCCGCACGCAAATACGCGGTTCTGCACTTGGGCAAGAAGCAGGTTCTCAATCAGTTTGAACGAGAACTGAAGGCTCTGGCCGCCTTCCGATAACTCTTCCCTACTCTGCTCTTAGCAGCAATTCAGGCAATGGGGGTAGACCATTGCAGTGCGAGCAGAATACGGGGATTCTTCGCTGCGCTCAGAATGACAATACATTTCTTGATCTCTATAGCAGTTCCAAAAATCTCTATTCGCCAACAACCTAGCAATAATGGTGTAGGGTGTCGTGGCGCGAAGGAAACAGCAGATTCCTTCGCTTCGCTACGGAATGACAAAAATCAGCTATAGCAAAATAATCTAGCTGGACAGCGAAGCGACGATCTGCTCGGTCTGGCGTACGCGCCCGATGCGCGGAAAGATGCGCTCGATGGAGTTTGCGTGACTCTCGGCGCTTCTTCCGGTCATGGCGTCCTCGGCGAATATGACCTCGTAGCCAAGTTCGCAGGCGTCGCGCGCCGTACTCTCCACGCCGAACTCGGTGGCGATGCCGCATAGAATGATGGTCGTCAGACCACGCCGGCGCAGTTGCAGATCCAGATCCGTGTCGTAGAAGGCACCCCACTGCCGCTTGAAGATCGTAAGGTCGCCGGGCTGGCGGTCTAGCTCGGGAATCAGTTCGCTCCAGTCGGACGCAAGCGGCGCGCCGGACCGCATCGGCTGATCGACGAGCGAATGCACCCGGTCGGCTCCATCGGCAGAGCCGCCAACGTGTACCAGAATGGGCTGCGCTCCGGCGCTGCGGGCGGCGGCAAGCAGACGCACAGTGTTCGCGATAACCATCGCCGTCGAATGCGGCGCGCCGGGCGTCTGGACAATGCCTTTTTGCAGATCAATCACAACGACTGCCGTGCGGCGCGGTTCTAATATCAGTTCGCTCATCTTGAAAGCCTCTCACTGCTTGACCATCTTACTTTGATCCATCGCCAGGAGCCAGATTATCGTGGGGTTGGGAGATCTGTGTTATTCCGATTCGCGCGATGTGGGATGGATAGACGTGTTCGCTTTCGGATTTGGCGCGGAGGATTCTTGTTTCTGATCTGCGGCAAGTCCTCTTCATTAGCGCATTTTCACCAAAGATGTAAAGTGCCGTGGCGCGAGCGAAAAGCAGATTCCTTCGCTTTGCTACGGAATGACAAACAAAGTTGTTCTATAGCAATAGTGGAAATGCTTTAATCATGCCAAGACGCACTACACTAGAGGTATGTTTACTGGACTGGTTGAGACTACGGGCGAGGTGATCTCGTTTCACCCGACGGCGGGCGCGGCGCGGCTGACGATTGCAGCGCCGGGAATTGTAGAGCGGCTGAAGCTGGGCGACAGCGTGGCGGTCTGCGGAGTCTGTCTGACGGCTTTGACGATTGAGCCGCACGCCGTTCCTGCGCGTTTTTCGGCGGATCTGGCGGCGGAGACGATTGCTCGCACCACGCTGTCGCGGCTTGTGCCGGGAGCGCTGGTGAATCTGGAACTGCCGACGGCGGCCGGATCGCCGCTGGGGGGACATGTGGTGCAGGGCCATGTGGATGGCACCGGAACGCTGGTGTCCATCAAGCCCGTCTCTCCCGAGGCGGAGACCAGTGTGGCTGGCGAAGCTCTGACGGACTGGGTGATTCGCCTGCGCCTGCCGGAGTCGCTGATGCGCTATGTGGTGGCCAAGGGGTCGATCGCTGTGGAGGGGATCAGCCTGACGGTCGCGGGAATCGAGGGCAATGAGATCTGGATTGCCATTCTGCCGCACACCTTCTCGGCGACCAACCTGCACACGCTGGCTCCGGGAATGGCCGTCAATATCGAGGTGGACGTGATGGCAAAGTATGCCGAGAGCCGCGAACAGGCCGAGATCGAAAAGCAAGAGCTGACAGTGGAATTTCTGCTGGAAAACGGCTATTGATCCTGTAGTCGTTCTTGCGAGACAAGAGCCGACCACGGATGAACGCGGATTAGAAGCATCTTTGCAAATTGTGTAGACCGTAGCAGTGCGAGCAAAATGCGGGGATTCTTCGCTTCGCTCAGAATGACAATTTTTTATTGATCTACATGAAATGATTAAGTTTTCGTTACGGCTGAAGCCGTACCCTTCCGATGAGTAACAGACTCTTTTCGGTAAGCTGATCTGTCTACTCGGTACGGCTGATCTGCTATTTTAGTAGCGCAAGAAAAACTCCCCGGAGCGAATGATTCTCGCTTCGGGGAGTTTTGTGTTGTATTGGCCTTTGCGACGACAGGCGTTTCCGCCCATCCGACAAGGACTAGTACATGCCGTCCATGCCGCCGCCGTGACCGCCGCCGGCTGGGGCTTCCTTCTTCTCCGGGATCTCGGAGATCATGGCCTCAGTGGTGAGAAGCAGGCCGGAGATCGACGCTGCATTCTGCAGAGCGGTGCGGGTGACCTTGGTCGGGTCGATGACGCCGGCCTTGACCAGATCCTCGTAGACTCCAGTTCCGGCGTTGTAGCCGAAGTTGGACTCCTTGGACTCGTGGATCTTGCCGATGACGACTGCACCCTCTTCTCCAGCGTTGGAGACGATCATGCGAAGCGGCTCCTCAATGGCGCGGCGGATGATCGATGCACCGATCTTCTCGTCGCCTTCCAGCGTCTTGAGCAGAGCATCGACCGCTACTGCGCAGCGAACCAGAGCCACGCCGCCTCCGGGTACGATTCCCTCTTCGACAGCCGCACGGGTTGCGTGCATGGCGTCTTCGACGCGGGCCTTCTTCTCCTTCATCTCGGTCTCGGTAGCTGCTCCGACCTTGATGACGGCGACTCCGCCGACCAGCTTGGCGAGACGCTCCTGGAGCTTCTCACGGTCGTAGTCCGAGGTGGTCTTCTCGATCTGGGCGCGAATCTCCTTGACGCGAGCCTCAACCTCTCCGTCCTTGCCGCCGCCGTCGATGATGGTGGTGTTGTCCTTATCGATGGTGACGCGCTTGGCGGTTCCGAGGTCTTCGATCTTGACTCCCTCGAGCTTGATGCCGAGGTCTTCAGTGATCGCCTTGCCGCCGGTCAGAATTGCGATGTCCTGCAACATGGCCTTGCGACGGTCTCCGAAGCCAGGAGCCTTGACGGCGGCGATGTTCAGCGTGCCACGCAGCTTGTTGACCACGAGAGTCGCGAGAGCCTCGCCGTCCACATCCTCGGCGATGATGACGAGCGGCTTTGCAGCGCGCGCAACCGACTCGAGCAGGGGAAGCAGATCCTTCATCGAAGAGATCTTCTTCTCGAAGATAAGGATGTAGGGATCTTCCAGAGCGGCTTCCATGCGCTCGGCGTCGGTGACGAAGTAGGGGCTGAGGTAGCCGCGATCGAACTGCATGCCCTCGACTACTTCAAGCTGGGTCTCCATGGTGCGCGACTCTTCAACGGTGATGACGCCGTCCTTGCCCACCTTGTTCATCGCTTCGGCGATGATGACGCCGATCTGCGCGTCGCTGTTGGCCGAGATGGTTCCGACCTGCGCGATCATGTCGCCGGTGACGGGCTTGGAGAGGTCACTGAGTGCTCCGCCGATGACGAAGCCGTTCTCATCGCGCTTGCCGATGATGGCCTCGACGGCCTTGTCGATGCCGCGCTTCAGCGCCATGGGGTTGGCTCCGGCGGCAACGGTCTTGACGCCCTCGCGGTAGATGGCCTGGGCCAGAACGGTGGCGGTGGTGGTGCCATCGCCAGCGATGTCGGAGGTCTTGGAAGCAACTTCCTTGACGAGCTGCGCGCCGATGTTCTCCAGCGGATTGGCCAGCTCAATCTCCTTGGCGACGGTGACGCCGTCCTTGGTGATGGTCGGCGAACCGAACTTCTTCTCGATGACGACGTTGCGTCCCTTGGGGCCGAGGGTGACCTTCACCGCGTCGGCGAGAATGTTGACTCCACGCAGGATTGCCTGACGTGAATCTTCTCCATGCAGAATCTGCTTTGCCATTTTTTGCTGCTCCTGTTACCGGTCTAATGTCCGGTCAAAATTATTTGTATTGCTGAACCAACGTGGTTCATGTTTTTGCACTTCACCGCGCTAGCGGTCGAGAACCGTGCGAAGCACCGAAGTGCCTACTTTGAGACGATTCCGAGGACTTCTTCTTCACGCATGATGAGGAACTCTTCGCCGTCGAGCTTGATCTCGGTGCCGGAGTACTTGCCGAAGAGGATGGTGTCGCCCGCCTTGACATCGAGCGGGAAGGTCTTGCCCTCGTCGTTCGACTTACCCTTGCCAACGGCGATGACGGTTCCCTGCTGCGGCTTCTCTTTTGCGCTGTCGGGGATGATGATGCCGCCACGGATGCTCTCGCCCTCTTCTACGCGACGGACCAGAATCCGGTCGTGCAGGGGGGTAAATGATGTTGTTGCCATTTCGGTATGTCTCCTTGTTGCGAAAGTTGAACTGCGAAGTCGAGTACGGCGTCGTGAATCTCGGCAGAGACTGTCGGATAACGGTTGGGCCGTCGAAAGGAAGTTGAGAGTATTAGCACTCATACCCTTCGATTGCTAACGATAGGCGATGACGGTCTGGATGTCAACCTGTTTGCCGTTAAATATGAGTGAATGTCGCTCAGGTTGTGTTGGGTTGGAGGTCGGAGGCTCGACATATAACACGGCTCAAGCGTTTCGATTCGCAGGAAGGTATAGCGCGGGCCTTTGCAGGCTGCGGAAAAATTCGATTTGCATGTGCATGCATTCCCTCGGGGACTAAAGCCCCGTTGAAAATAGGCTACTTACGGAGCGGCTAAAGCCGCTCCCTTTCAAAACGAGGAGCATTTCCGCAGTTTGTTTGGCCCATGCCAGGCAACGGCAACGGCAAAGACAACGGCAGCGGCAAAGGCAAAGGCTCGTGGTGCGATCTGTGTTCATCCCACCCATCGCGATGTTGCCGCGATGAATGGGGCACCCGACCGATGAGGAGGCATACGGGAAAAGCAGATTCCTTCGCTTCGCTACGGAATGACAAACAAAGAGGCTAGGAATGACAAACAAATTTGGGAACGACAAACAAAGAGGCTACGGAATGACAAACAATTTTGGGAATGAGAGATGGATTTGGTGCGTCTGGGAAGCACTACTGGCGGAAGGTTTACCGGGCATGCTGGTTTACCGGCCCAGTTTGGCTGTGTTGGCGTAAAATGAGCGAATGCTGCTGCGACCCCATCTCCGCACTCAATTTGGCAGAGCCTTTCTGCTATGCCTTCTCGCGACCTTTGTGTCGCTTGCCCCGATGCATCTTGGCGCGCAGGACAACGCGACGCCGGAGAAGCATGGGCGCAAGTACAAGGCTCCGCCCGAGACCTCGCACATTGAGGTGACGGTGCTGAAGGGATTCAACAAGAAGCCGCTGATGAACGCTGCCGTCATCTTCCATCCGGTAAAGGATGGCGTGGACGAGGGCAACATGGAGATGAAGACCGATCCCGATGGTAAGGCGGTGATCGACGTGATCCCGACGGGCAGCAAGGTCACGATTCAGGTTATTGCGGACGGCTTCGCTACGTTTGCGGAAGACTATGTGGTGAACGAGGCGAGCCGGACGATCGTCATCAGTCTGACTCGTCCGAAGGCGCAGGTCTCCACCTACATCGACAACAATGGCAAGCCTTCGGAGTTGAAGCCGGGAGTGCAGGATCCGATTCGACCAAAGACGAAGCCAGCCAGTTCGACTACGCCTGCGACAACCGTCGCGCCTGCAGCAGCCAGCACGACTCCGCAGCCCTAGAGGTTGAGTGATGACAGAGCCTGAGAGCAGCGAGTTGCGAGACGAGAGCCAGCCGCTGGCGGGAAAGACGGCGCTGGTGACGGGCGGTGCGCGGCGCATTGGGCGAACGATTGCTCTGGCGTTGGCGGCGAGTGGGGCCAATGTTGCCATTACCTATCGCGAGTCGCAGGCCGAGGCGGAGGATCTGGTGCGGACGCTGGGAGCCTTCGGCGTGGAGGCGATGGCCGTGCGCACCGAGTTGACTGATGCCGAGAGCATTCGCCAGAGCGTGGCTGCGGTGGTCGAGGAGTTTGGACGGCTGGATGTTCTGGTCAACAATGCGGGCCTCTTCGAGGCGGCTGCGTTGGAGACGATCACGGTCGAGCAGTGGGATCGCATGTACGCCACAAATACTCGTGCGCCGTTTCTGGTGGCGCAGGCGGCTTATCCGCATCTAAAGGCTGTGAGCGGAAGAATCGTCAACGTTGGCTCGCTGGGAGGGGCTCATGCGTGGGCGACTCATGCGCACTACTGTAGCTCGAAGGCCGCGCTGCACCGGCTCTCCGAGACGATGGCCAAGGCCTGGGCTCCAGAGATCAGCGTCAACTGCGTTGCGCCGGGAATGATCGCGTTCGGCGAGGTGGACGCAACGTACGCCCACTTTGCAGAGAAGACTCCGATGCGATGCAATGGGAGCGCCGAGGACGTTGCCGAAGCGGTGCTGTTCTTCGCGACGGGGCCACACTTCATTACCGGGCAGTGGTTGGCGGTCGATGGCGGGCTGGGGCTTTAAAGTATTTTCACTAATGGGGTAGAGTGTCGCGAATCGAGCGAAATACGGGGATCCTTCACTTCGCTCAGGATGACAAACCTTGGTTCTACACAGCAATGGTAAAAATGCTTTAGTCCGCGTGCGATGACTGAGTCAGGATTTCAGGGAGGCGATGCGTCAGATGAATTCTTTATCCGTGGGGAAGAGTCGCGGCAAGGGTGCGGGATGCGGTTGGTGGATGGCGGGGCTGGTTACGACGGCTTTGATGTTGCTCGTCACGCCCGCAACTCTACATGCGAGTCCGGCTCGTGCGCAGGTGGCGGCGAACGATCCGGCAAGGCAGCATAGCGATGCGCTGAACTTCGACCCCATGGTGCGCGAGGCTTATGAACGCTTCTACGTTCTGGACTTCGATGGCGCACTGAACCGCTCCGGGGCGGTGCTGAAGGCACATCCGCAGGATCCGATGGCTTATGGATACGAGCTGATGTTTACGGTCTTCCGCGAGCTCTACCAACAGGATCTGCTGGATACAACATATTATGCTCACGACAACTTTCTGACTTCGAAGCGCAATGTTCCAGTCAGCGAGGCTACGCGGCAGAGGATCGAATGGCTGACCAACACCGGCATCAAGCTCAGCGACGACCGCCTCAAGGTGAATGGAAACGATAAGGATGCGTACTTTGCGCGGGGGTATCTGCGGGGGATGCATGCGGTGTTCATTACGCTAGTTGACCACAGCTATGTGGCTGCGGCGAAGCAGGGGTATGCGGCGCGCAACGACTCCGAGCAGGCGTTGCGGATTGATCCGCTGTATGCAGACGCCAAGATGGCGGTGGGGATTCAGCAGTTCGCCGTGGCCAGTCTGCCGCGCTGGGTTCGCATTGTGGTGGGAATTATGGGCGTGGGGGGAAACAAGGAACGCGGCCTTGCGTTGCTGCGCGATTCGGCTGCGCACGGCGTGGTGACGGCGGTGGAGTCGCGGACCGTGTTGTCGCTGTTTCTGCGTCACGACGCACACTATCCCGAGGCTCTGGTGGTGCAGCATGGACTGGCGGCACAGTATCCGCACAACTATTTGTTCCGTCTGGAAGAGGCCAATCTGACCAAGGACGAGGGCAACGGGCCGGGAGCGATTGCGTTGTATAAAGTTGTGCTGGCGGACGCGAGCAAGCCGGGATACTTCATCGATCCGCGGCTACAGATGGCGTGGTTCGGACTGGCGGATACGCAGCGCGGGTGGAACGATATTCCCAGTGCGGCGTTGAACTACGTTAACGCTGCGACGCAGCCAAACTGTAGCGATTGGCTGCGCAAGCGCGCCCAGTTGAACGCGGGAGAGATGTACGACCTGCTGCACCAGCGAGCCAAGGCTGTGTCGCTCTACCAGATGGCTGCGGGCGGGGGCGGGGATCAGTCACAGGCGGAGATGGCGCGGCGTTTGCTGAAGTCACCGTATACGGGAAAGTAGGGATTTTGGGCAGGGATGTAGACCGTGGCGCAGCAAGAAAAACAGATTCCTCCGTTTCGCTACGGAATAACAAAAAAAATGGCCGCGGAATGACAATTCATTTCTGGTCTGCAGTAGTTCGAGAAAGAATTCTGACTGAAAAGATCGATGGAACTGCGGCGCGGGCGGCTGCGTACTGAAGTCTGGAATGTGGGAAGATAAAAGACACCCGGAGGCTTCGATGTATTGCTCTCATTGCGGACTACAGATGGATTCGGCGGCGCGGTTTTGTCCCGGTTGCGGCGCGGCGGTGCAGCCTATAGCAGGGCGCGCGCCGATCTTTGGACAGCTTATGCGACCACGCTATCCGAGGGCGATTGGCGGAGTGTGCTCGGGACTGGCGCTGCACTATGGCTGGGATATTACGACGGTTCGCCTGATCTGGGTTCTATGCGTTCTCTTCGCAGGAACCGGAGTTCTGGCCTACATAATTGCATGGATTGTGATTCCCGAGGCTCCATATACGTTGCCGGGGAATAGTACGGGGAGTGGCGTTTGAGTATTCGTAACGGCAAGACCGCAGACAAAGGCTCTGCGGAGAAGAAGCAGATTGCGGCGCGTCCCTTTCACTATCGTGGACGCGATCTGGCTTGCGATGGGGTTTCGCTGGAGGCGTTGGCCGCAGAGTACGGGACGCCGCTGTACGTCTACTCGGCGGAGCAGATTCGCTATCGGTTCGGACTCTTTCAGCAGGCTTTGGCGGGGCGCGAGGCGACGGTTTGTTACGCGGTGAAGGCGAACTCTTCGCTGGCGATTCTGCGTCTGCTGGCGGAGATGGGCGCGGGGTTCGACATCGTCAGCGGGGGCGAACTGGAGCGGGTGCGGAGAGCGAACAAGGCTGCGCTGAAGCGCGTTGTCTTCTCCGGCGCGGGCAAGCTGGTCTGGGAGATCGACGCGGCTCTGAAGGCCGGGATATTGATGTTCAACGTCGAGTCGGAGGCCGAACTGGAGGTGCTGGCGGCGCGGGCTGAGGCTCTGGGGATTCGCGCGCGGTTTGCTCTGCGAGTGAATCCTGATGTTTTCGCCGAGACGCATCCGTATATCTCGACCGGTCTGGGCGAGCACAAGTTTGGAGTCGCAATCGGCAAGGCGCGGGCGATCTATCGCAAGACGCTGCGCTCGAAGTGGCTGGATGCGGCTGGGGTGAGCGTACATATTGGCTCGCAGATTCGCACGGTGGAGCCGTTTGCGGCGGCGTTGAAGCGGGTTGTCGCGCTGGTCGGAGAGTTGCGCGCCGATGGCCACACGATTCGCACGGTGGACGCGGGCGGCGGACTGGGCGTCGACTACGAAGAGACGATTGGCGCAGGGATCTTTGATCCGGCGCGCGAGGTTGCGGCCTATGCGGCTGCACTGGGCGAGGCCGCTGGGGAGTTGAATGCGCGGCTGTTGGTCGAGCCGGGGCGCTTCATTGTGGCGCAGGCAGGCGGGCTGCTGACCCGCGTCTCCTTCGTCAAGAAGAACGGCGAGAAGACCTTTGTGATTGCCGACGCGGCGATGAACGACCTGATCCGTCCCGCGCTGTATCAGGCGCACCACGAGATTCTTCCGGTGGTCAAAGGACGCGGGGCCACGGCGCCAGTCGATGTGGTGGGGCCGGTCTGCGAGTCGGGAGACTTCTTCGCCCACGACCGAGAGATGACGCGGGTGAAGGCCGGCGAGCTGCTGTTGGTGCTCGACGCCGGAGCCTATGGGATGAGCCAGAGTTCGAACTACAACACGCGGGTTCGTCCGGCGGAGGCGCTGGTAGACGGCAGCGAGGCAAGGCTGATCCGGCGGCGCGAGACGCTGAAGGAACTGATGGCGGACGAGATTTTGTGAGTAATTCCAAGTGGGAGCAGTTCAGTTCACGAGCAGGGAGCTAGCGCATCAAACAAGAACGAAAGCAGAAGCAACCACGGATAAACGCGGATTTGCACGGATAGTACAAGAACTGTTCTGTCTTTAGATGCGTGTCATCTAATGGTAATGGCGTAGACCGTAGCCCAGCGAAAAAGCAGATTCCTCCGCTTCGCTACGGAATGACAAACAAAGGCGGAATGACAAACAAAGGCGGAATGACATACGGATTGGCCTATAGCAGCTCTGAAAATGTTCTAATCCGTGTTTGTCCGCGTAAATCCGTGGTCGGTTATTGCCTCCCATAGAACTACTGTTCTGTGAGCGCCTTTCATCACTGGGCTTGGCTTGGTAGAGTAAAAGGATGAGCAAGGATACGGAATTGGCAGCGACTGAGTTGACTGCGGCAGAGACGAAATTGACTACGACAGCGACAGAACTAAGCGCAGCGGCTTTGCCGAGCGGGTTTGCATGGGGCGCGGTGCGGGCCGGAATCAAGGCCAGCGGGAAGACGGATCTGGCGGCAGCGGTGGTACTGAAGAATAAAGCAGGCGGTTCGGCGGCTGGTGGAATAGCTGTGGCTGCGGCGATGTATACCAGCAATCGCGTGGTGGCGGCTCCGGTGACCGTGGGACGGCAGCATCTGCTGGCGACGGGCGGACGCGTGGCGGCGGTTCTGGTGAATGCGGGCAACGCTAACTGCGCGACGGGAGCGCCGGGAATTGCGGGTTGCAAGTCGACCTGCGTGGCGGCGGCAGAGAGCTTTGGCTGTATCTTCGACGAGGTGTTTCCCTCGTCTACTGGGATTATTGGCGTGCCGTTTCCGGCGGAGAAGGTGGTTGCGGCGATGCCAGAGTTGAAGGCCTCGCTGGGCAGTTCGGCGGAGAACGCCGAGAGCTTTGCGCGCGCCATCATGACCACGGACACGCGAGTGAAGATGGCTCATGCGACGGTTGCGGTGGGCGAGGCCGATCCCGCGCAGAACGGCTTGCAGGTGAAGATCTGGGGCGCGGCCAAGGGCGCAGGAATGATTCATCCGCGGCTGGGTGAGCCGGTGGGACCGCCTCATGCCACGATGCTGGTCTACGTGTTTACCGACGTTGCGGCTTGCGCGGAGGACTTGAATGCGGCGCTGCGGGCGGCGGTGCAGCCGAGCTTCAACTCGATCTCGATTGATGGCGATACATCGACCAACGACACGGTGCTGCTGCTGGCCAGCGGAGCGAGCGGGGCGACGCTGAGCAAGGCGCTGGCTCCGGCGTTTGAGACGGCTTTGGGCGAGGTCTGCCGGTCGCTGGCGCGGCAGATTGTGGACGACGGCGAGGGCGTGGGCCATGTCGTGACGCTGGACGTTCAGGGAGCGGCGACGTCCGACGACGCGCGTCTGGTGGCCAAGGCGATTGCGCACAGTCCGCTGTGCAAGACGGCGTGGTCGAGCGCGGATCCGAACTGGGGTCGACTGCTGGCGGCGGCGGGCTATAGCGGGGCGAACTTCGAGATGGAGAAGACGCGGATCTGGATTGGGGATCAAGAGGTCTTCGAGTACGGCGTTCGCGCGGCCAGTTTCGACGAGGCCAAGGCTCATGCGGCGATGATGGAGCGGGAGTACACGATCCGCATCGATCTGGGTGCGGGCGCGGGCGAGTGCAAGTTCCTGACCTGCGACCTGACGGCGGAGTATGTCAGCATCAACGCGGACTACTCGACGTAAGTACTTCGTACCGAGGAACGCTTTGCGTGAAATTTTAGAGCGTTTCAGGTAATGGTGTAGAGTGTCGTGGAGCGAGCAAAATGCGGGGATCTTCCCCTTCACTTCGTTCGAGGGTCAGAATGACAAACAAAGGCAAGGGCAAAGCAGATTCCTCCGCTTCGCTGCGGAATGACAAATAGATCGGTCTACATAATTCAGGAACAACGTTAAGCGGAGAGTCCAGATCCGCGCGGGGTGCTTCTTGCGCCAGCGAAGAGGAGCGCGATGGCGATCAGAAGCGTGACCAGCGTGAGGCCTAGGCCGGTGGAGAGGCTGGAATGATCGCTGATCAGGCCGATCAGGCGTGGCGAGGGTGTGTCGCCGAGGGCGTGGATCAGGAATAGCTCGACGGCGATGGCCGTGGCGCGGAGATGCGCGGGAACGGCGTTGACGATGGCCGCGTTGAGCGGGCCGGTGGCGAGGAAGATCGAGAACATCGCCAAAGCCAGCGCGGGGAGCATGGTGGCGCGCGGGCCGAAGAAGCAGAGAACTCCAAAGGGAACGGTAATCAGCGCAGACCAAGCCGAAAGCAGGTAGAGCGCGCGGTGGTTGGTGCGCAACCAGCGCTGGGCGAGCCAGCCTCCGACCGCTGTTCCGCCGAGGCCTGCGCCAGCGGTGATTCCGCCCAGAGTGATTCCAACGGTTGCGGGGGAGAAGCCGGATCGCTGGAGAAAGCTGGGCATCCAGGCAGAGATTCCGCCCAACGAGAAGGTCGTCATCGCCATGCCGAGAGTGGCGTAAAGATAGGGAGCGTTGCGGGCGAGCGAGATGGCATGGCCGGAATCCCACCCATCGCGGTGAGACTGCGATGAATGGGGCACCCGCTTTTTATGAAGCAGTTCGAAGGGCGTGGCGTCGGAGGCCCCGCGAACCGGCTCGCGGAGGAAGATCAGGATCAGCGCAGCGATGAGCAGGCCGGGAACCGCAGAGACGTAGAAGGGCATACGCCAGCCGTAGCGCGCGCCGACCAGTTCGGCGACCAAATAGCCGAGCGCCGCTCCGACAGGAATCGCGGTGTAGAAGATGGTGAGGATGCGGTTGCGGTCGCCCTCAGGGTAGAAGTCGGCGAGCAGGGCCGGAGCGTAGATGCCCAACGAGGCCTCGCCGATGCCGAGGACGGCATGGCGCAGGAGTAGCGAATCGAAGGAGTGAACCGTTCCGGTGAGGATGTTGACCGCAGAGATGAGCAGGGCGCAGGCGACGATCAGCGGCTTGCGCGGCAGTCGGTCGCCCAGCCAACCGGTGAGCGGCGCGGCGCACATGTAGGTCAGAAAAAACCAGAAGGTGAGCGAGCCGAGAGCCGCGTCCGAGGTGTGGAACTCGCGCTTGATCTGCTCCTGAACACCGGGCAGGATGTAACGGTCGATGTAGTTAACGAAGTTCAGCGCCGTCAACAAGACCAGCGCGATGGTGGCTCCAGCGACGGAGGGCGGACGACGTGTGCGGGCAACGAGCATATTTGGGCAGAATAGCAGGTGCGGGTGTGACGGCCAGAGATTTTCAGCCAATGGGATAGACGGTCGCGTAGCGAGCGGAATGCGGGGATTCTTCGCTACGCTCAGAATGACAGCTCATTCCGGCTACTTGACTTCGGGCCTCGGGTAGCTCGCTTCGACGGTGGTGGAGATGCCGCCGCGGGGGCGGAAGTCGCCGACGATCTTGGCCCAAACAGGATTACAGGCCTTCACTACGTCGTCGAGGATTTGGTTGACGATGTTCTCCTGAAAGATGCCGAGGTTGCGGTAGGTGAAGAGATACTCCTTCAGCGATTTCAGTTCGAGGCAGAGATCGCGCGGCATGTAGCGGACGGTGATGTGGCCGAAGTCGGGCAGGCCGGTCTTGGGACAGACGCTGGTGAACTCTGGATCGTCGATCAGAATCTCGTAGGCGCGGAACTGGTTGGCCCAGGTGTCGATGGAGGGGAAGGCGGCGTCGAGGCCGGCGGCGGCGTGGGTGTCGGTGTAGCCGGTGTTTTGAGTGGGCATGATCTTATTTTAGTCCTTCGCAGGCCTCTGTTGACTGGCTGCGAGGCAATCCATATATTGGCCTGTGTTATGAGAGGCGGGCTGAAGTGGGAGATGAGGTTGCGGCGGGTTTGGGGATGAGCGGCGCGCTGGGGACGACGCGCCGAAAGCTGCTGCGGGCAGGCCTGATGGCTGGGGTGGCGGGACTGCTTCCGGCCTCGGCTCTGGCGGAGGTTGAACGGACGGGGACGGCAGGCGGTTCGAGGTTTGGCAATGACGACCGCGCAGTCTGGCTGGGGTTGCTGGAGCAGGTCTCCGAGCCGGTGCTGTCTTGCCTGAGTCGGCGGGAGCTGCGGGCGAAGATGCCGATTGAAGCGGCTGCGGGAAAGCAGGCGGATCGCGCTGTGGTCAGTCCGCTGGAGGCGATGGGACGGTTGCTCGCGGGGCTGGCGCCTTGGCTGGAGATGGAGCCGGATGGCTCGGAAGGGGCGCGCGAGACGGAGTTGCGCGCGCGCTACCGGAGATGGGCTGTGGCGGCGATTGAGTCGGCGGTCGATCCCGCGTCGCCCGACTATATGAGGTTTGGGGAGAGTGATCAGACTTTGGTGGACGCTGCGTTCCTTGCGCTGGCACTGCTGCGCGCTCCGCGCCAGTTGCTGGCTCGGCTGGACGAGACGGCACGGGGGCGACTGATTGCAGCGTTGGTGAAGACGCGCGAGTTGAAGACTCCGTTCAGCAACTGGCTGCTGTTTGTTGCGCTGAATGAGGCTCTGCTGCGCGTGCTGGGTGCGACGTGGGATCGGGTGCGCGTGGACTATGCGCTGCGCGAGATGCAGACGTGGTATCTGGGCGACGGGACTTATGGCGATGGGCCGCTGTTCCACGCGGACTTCTACAACAGCATTGTGATTCATCCCTTTCTGTTGCAGCTTCTGGATACGGCGGGCGATGCGCAGGCGGAGTGGAAGGCGATGCAGGACGCCGTGAAGAAGAGGGCGCAGAGGCAGGCCGCGATTCAGGAACGAATGATCTCGGCGACGGGCGAGTACCCCGTGCTGGGTCGCTCGATAACCTATCGCAGTGGGGTATTTCACCTGCTGGCGGATGCGGCGCGCAGGCAGATGTTGCCGCCCCACCTGCTGCCGCAACAGGTGCGCGGAGCGTTGACGGCGGTGCAGAGGCGGACGCTGACTCCGGCGGGAACCTTTACCAAAGACGGCTGGTTGCAGATTGGATTGGCGGGGCATCAGCCTGCGCTCGGCGAAGGATATATTTCGACCGGGAGCCTGTATCTTTGCAGCGCGGCGTGGCTTCCGCTGGGACTGCCTGCGTCGAATGAGTTCTGGTCGGCGGCGGCGGCTCCGTGGACGCAGAAGGCGGCTTGGGCCGGAGCGGATGTTGCTGCCGATCATGCGCTGTAGATGAAGAGTGGGGGTAGTATAGGCGGGCCTTTGGCCCTCGCCAGACAAAGACAACAGCAATAACAATGATTCTTGGTGCGAGATTTTTTGCATCCCACCCATCGCTGATGAAACCGCGATGAATGGGGCACCCGGCCCTCAGTGTTACACGATGGGGCAGAACATTTATGCCAATGGTGTAGCATGTCGCGGCACGAGCAAAATGCGGGGATTCTTCGCTACGCTCAGAATGACAAGGCAAAAACAGGAACAAAGGCAAAAGCAGATTCCTTCGCTCACGCTACGGAATGACAAAAAAAATGACTACAGTAATTCGGATCAGGCCTGCGTTCTTTGTGGGCTATTATGGTTGGCGAAAAGCTGTAGGAGTTTTTCTGCGCCGGATTTTCTGCGAGGTGTGTTGCGTCCCGAGATTGGGTGCAGTTCCGTCAGGTTTTTTCAACTCGAAAGGAACAACCACCGTGCGCAAGGCTATTGGCTTCCCCTCCCTTCTACTCGCCCTCACTGTTGCGGCAACAGCGCAACAGCCCACCGCGAAGCCTGCGGTGAAGACTCCCCATGCGGAGGCAGCGGCTTTGGCGCAGCTTCCGGTGACGCGCGTCTCGCTGTACAAGAACGGCGTGGGATTCTTTGAGCACACGGGGCGCGGGTGGAGGTGCGCGCTCCGGGAGCGACGGGCGGAGCGGGTATAACGATCAGCGGTCGGCTGTTGAACATTGAGGTGGTCAATACGCCGCAGGGCGCTACAGATTGACGAGAAGCTCTGAGGCCTGCTTAATTTCTCCGCGCCTCAATGCATCGCCATGCGAAAGCCATATCCCGGGGGGTAAACAGGCTGCGAAAAAACTCGATTTGCATGTGCACACATTCCCTCGGGGGCTAAAGCCGCTCCCTTTCAAAGCAAAGACATTCTATTTCAAAGCAAAGACATTCTATTTCAAAGCAAAGACATTCTATTTCGAAGCAAAGAGTTTTTTCGCAATGGCTCGTGCGAAAAATGGTGCATGGACAGGCAATCTCTGCACGAATATATCGCGATAGCGGTCGGAACGTTTAGACTGGGATAATTCAGTAGTGCGGGATGGACAGGTAATTCAGAGGGATTGATGCAGGCAATTGCGAAAGACAAGAAGGCGCTGACGTTTCAGGAGTTATTGTTCCGGCTGGAGAAGTTCTGGTCCGACCGGGGCTGCGTGTTGCAACAGCCGTATGACGTGGAGGTGGGCGCGGGGACGATGTCGCCGGACACTTTTCTGCGCGTGTTGGGGCCGAAGCCGGTGCGCATCGCCTACGCGCAGCCATCGCGGCGACCGGCCGACGGGCGCTACGGCGAGAACCCCAACCGGCTCTTTCGTCATACCCAGTTGCAGGTGATTCTGAAGCCACCACCGGAGCGGATTCAGGAGATGTATCTCGAATCGCTCGAAGCCATCGGCATCGACCTGAGTGAGCACGACATCAAGTTCGAAGAGGACAACTGGGAGTGGCCGGTGGGAGGCGCGTGGGGCGTCGGCTGGCAGGTCATGTTGGACGGCCTCGAAATCACCCAGTTCACCTACTTCCAGCAGTGCGGCGGCATGGATCTCGACCCGATATGCGGCGAGATTACCTATGGGCTGGAGCGCATCGCGGGATTCTTGCAGGATGTCGATTCGATCTACGACATCGTCTGGGCGGTCGAGCCGGCTGGTCCCGGAGAGACGGAGGGCAAGCGCGTTACCTACGGCGACATGCGCCTTGCTGAAGAGGAGCAGTTCTCCGCCTACAGCTTCGACTACGCCGACGTGGACAAGCTGTGGGAGCATCTGCGTCTGTATGAGGCAGAGTGTCTGACGCTGTTAGAGAAAGCCAAGGGACTGTTCGCCGAAGAGAGCAAGGCCGAGGCGTTGGAGTTGAAGCGCTTCCCTGTTCTGGGCGCGTATGAACTGGCTCTGAAGTGTTCTCACCTCTTCAATCTGCTGGATGCTCGCGGAGCGATCAGCGTGACGGAGCGCGTCGGAGTGATGGCGCGGATTCGTACGCTGGTGGTCGGAGTGGCCAAGGCTTATGCGGCGCAGGGAGAGAAATTGACGGCTGTAAATTCGGCGGGGTAAAGATTTATGATCCCACCCATCGCGAAGAACAAAGGCGCGATGGATGGGGCACCCTAACTTTTTGGCAGGACGAATTCGGCGGGTTGAGGATTCACAATCCCACCCGGTACTACGCGTACGGCGGAAGTTATGAGCAAGGCAAGGATGGCACAAGGCATGGCAGAGTTTCTGTTTGAGATCGGATTGGAAGAGGTTCCGGCGCGCATGATCGCGGGAGCGCAGGCGGAGTTGGAGAAGCGCGTGGTCGCGCTGTTGGTGCGCGAACGGCTGGCGGAGACGGGCGTAGCCAGCAAGAGCTTCTCGACGCCACGACGGCTGGCCGTCTGGGTCGGCAAGGTTGCCGAGCGGCAGAGCGATGCGGTCGAGGAGCTGGTCGGCCCGTCGGTGAAGATCGCCTACAAAGACGGCGTGGCGGCTCCGGCGGCGATTGCGTTTGCCAAGAAGGCGGGCGTAGATGTGGCCGCGCTGAAGACGGTGACCACGCCCAAGGGCGAGTACATCGCAGCGACCTCGGTGAAGGCTGCGCGCGATGCGGCGGAGGTGATTGCCGAAGAGTTGCCGAAGGAGCTGGCGGCGATCTACTGGGCCAAGAATATGGTGTGGCGCGCAGGCCGCCCGGAGCGCTTTGTACGCCCGGTGCGATGGCTGCTGGCGCTGTTGGGCGAGGAGATTGTGCCGGTCAGCTTCGGCGGATTTACGGCGCACAACTCGACGCGCGGACATCGCGTACTGGCGGGCGATGTGGCGATTCCCATCGGCTTTCCCGACGAGTACGAGCAGGCTCTGCTGGACGCGTTTGTGGTTGCGGATGTGGAGAATCGACGAGCGGAGATTCGCAAGGCTCTTGACCGCGTCTGCCGAACCCTGCCGGAGGCGCGCTGGCGCGAGGACTCTGCGCTGGTAGACAAGCTGACTCATCTGACCGAGTGGCCGACGGTGATCGCGGGCAACTTCGAGCGCGAGTATCTGACGCTGCCCGAAGAGGTTCTGGTAACGGTGATGCGCGACCATCAGAGCTACTTCGCGGTGGAAGACGCACAGGGTAAACTTGCTCCGCACTTTCTTGCGGTGCTGAACACGGCGGCGGATGTGGCGGGCGAGGCAGTGATTCGCCACGGCAACGAGCGGGTTCTGCGGGCGCGGTTCAACGACGCGCGCTTCTTCTGGGAGTTCGATCAGCGAGTGCCTCTCACTGAGCGCGTCGCTCTGCTGGAGAAGGTCACGTTTCAGAAAGATCTGGGAAGCTACGCGGCGAAGACGACGCGAGTCTGGGAGTTGGCAACGGGGCTGGCCGCGCTGGTGGAATCGCGCGGGTTGAATCTGGACGTTGCCGCGCTGGATCATGCGGCGAATCTGGCCAAGACCGATCTGACCACTGATCTGGTCAAGGAGTTCACCGAATTACAGGGACAGATTGGCGGGCTGTATGCGCGCGCGCAGGGATTCTCCGCCGCAGTGGGCGACGCGATCTACGACCAGTATCTGCCGAAGTCGATGGAGGACTCCGTGCCGCGAACCGTCGAGGGCGCGCTGCTGGCCATCGCTGACAAGTCCGACACCATCGTCGGAATGTTTGGCCTGGGGCTGGAGCCGACCGGGTCGAAGGATCCGTTTGCGCTGCGTCGTGCTGCCAATGGAATCGTGCGCATTCTGGCTGAGGCCGAGCCTGCGTTGCCGTTGACGCTGGGCGACATTGTCGATGCAGTCTCGACCAACGAAAAGCTGCGGCGGTCGGTGGAGACCTTCTTCGCCGAGCGGCTGGAGTTCTATCTGCGCGAGGCCAAGGGGCAGGCGTATGACGTGGTGAAGGCCGTTCTGTCCGCAGAGGCAAACGATGTTCGCGATGCCGTGGCGCGCGCCGAAGCCGTGACCTCAATGCGCGGCAGCGAGGACTTTCTGGCCGTCTGCGCTGCGTTCAAGAGGATGAAGAACATTCTCGATCAGGCAGGAGCCAAGGGCGAGACAATCCCCTCAATCGTCGAGTTGACCCTGCTGACAGACCCCGCAGAGAAGAGTCTGGAAGCGGCCGATGCGACGACTTCAAAAGAAGCTCTGGCGCTGACAACGCAGCGCGAGTACGGCGCGGCGCTGGCGAAGATTGCAACTCTGCGCAGGGTCGTCGACATCTTCTTCGAGAAGGTGATGGTGATGGCTCCAGAGACGGAGATTCGGGCCAATCGGCTGGCGCTGCTGGATCGCGTTCTGCGGGATTTCTCGTCGATTGCGGACTTTTCGGAGATCGTTTCGGCGGGCTAGAACTGGCGCAGTTGGCGGTCGATCTGAATTTTTTCGGCGATGAGCTGGCTGAGCATCGTCTGGTCGCCGCGTCGGTCGGCTTCGGCGATCTGTGAGCGCAGTTCGCGCTGGCGACGCTCCAGCCGCCGCTCTTCGAGCGAGTGCAGAGCGTCCTCCACCTGCGTGAGCAGCGGCGGATCGGTGGGCTGTGGCGAGTGCTCCAACACCTCGGCCAACTGGGCGCGGGCCTCGTCAGTCGTGGCGGCGTCGAGCGGGTTCGACGGCACACCAGCGTTGGCCAGCGTGTCCAGCAGGTCGGTGGTAGCGAGGTCGGCGATCAACGCAGAGTTCTCCGCCAGTGCCGTGGCCGCTCGCGCGCGCGACGGATCGCTCTCCGGCAGAACCAGCGCGCGCAGCAGGATTCGCTCCGTCTCAGTGACCGGCTCGGAGCGATGCACGGGGACGCTGGCCACGCGTTGCGCAGCGGCTTGCTTCAGTTCCTGCCGCATCAGCGCGGAGTCGATGCCAAGTTTATTCGCCGCGTCTTCGGCAAACTGATTGCGTCGGATGGGATGGGCCATTCGCCGAATGTGTGGCAGTAAAAAATTCATTGCGCTTACCTTGGCCTCGGCGGCGTGGCTGGGAAACAACTGCCGCGCTCGTTCAATCAGATAGTCCGAGTGGCGCTTGGCCTCGCGCAAGGCCGCTCCGTAGGCCTGAATTCCCTTCTCGCGCACGAAGCGGTCGGGATCGAATCCGCCTTCGAGCGTCACCAGCTTTACGTCGAAGTCCTCCTCGGTCAGAAGCGAGATGGACTTCTCCGACGCGGTTGCGCCCGCCGTGTCGGGGTCGAAGTTGACGATGACGCGCTTGGTAAATCGTCCGAGCAGTCGCACCTGCGTCTCGGTGAAGGCTGTGCCGGAGGTGGCGACGACGTTGCGAATCCCCGCCATGTAGACCGAGATGCAGTCCATCTGGCCCTCGACCAGCACGGCGAAGTCGCTCTTGCGCATCTCTCCCTTGGCCTTGTCGAGATTGAAGAGGATATTGCCCTTGGTGTAGAGCGGGGTCTCGGGCGAGTTGAGGTACTTCGCATTCTTCTCGTCCGGCTCCAACGCGCGCGCGGTGAAGGCGATGACTCGTCCCGCCTCGTTGGCGATGGGAAAAGTAATGCGTTTGCGAAAACGCGAATACATTGGGCCGGGCGAACCGTCGGCCTGCTCCTTGGCGCTGAAGAGGCCGCTGGCGCGCATGGCTTCTTCGGAGAAGTGCTGGCGCAGGGTGTCGCGCATGTGGTTGTAGTCGTCCGGCGCGTAGCCGATGCGGAAGGTCTTGATCGTCTCGGCGGAGATGCCGCGTCCGGTGAGATACTCGCGCGCACGAGCGGCCTCGGGAACGCGCAACTGCGCCTCGAAGTACTGCGTTGCGGCCTCGTGCAGGTCGATCAACTGACGGCGGATTCCGGCCTCGCGAGCGTCTTCGGGGGAGTTGAACTCGCGCTTGGGCAGGGCGATTCCGGCCTTGGTGGCCACGGAGCGGACGGCCTCGGGAAAGCTGAGTCCCTCCATCTTCATCACGAAGTTGAAGACGTCTCCCTTCTCGTGACAGCCGAAGCAGTAGTAGTAGCCGTGCGTGGCGTTCACGCTGAACGAGCCGGTCTTCTCCTTGTGAAAGGGACAGAGGCCGGTGTAGTTCTGCGCTCCGGTCTTGCGCAGCTTCAGGTAATCGCCGATGATGCGAACGATGTCCACCTGCTGCTTGACGAGTTGTGCGAAGTCATCTGCCATGGAGTTTTGCTAGTGTCCTGAATCGTGAGTTCGTTGAGGTGCTGCGAAGATTCGATCTGAGTTTGCAAACATTCCCTCGGGGGCTAAAGCCGCGCCCTTTCAAAACAAGGATATTTCCCGCAGCCTGTAGAGCCCCATTTTAAAATAAGCGGCTTATGGCGGGACTAAAGTCCCGCCCTTTCAAAACAGGGACTGAGTCAGAGGCTTCCTTGCCTATGTTACATCGGGAAGTGCGCGTTGTTGTTCGTCTCAGCTAGAATGCCTATGCAGAACTTTCAGCTAAATTCGCAAGGGAGAAATAACCGTGAGTGTAGTGGCAGGGGTCGACTTCGGCACGTTGAGCGTACGCATCTCCATCTTTGATAAAGTCCGTGGCAAGCTAGGATCCGCCCTCGCCGAATACCCGCTGCACAGCTCTCCCACCGATCCGCAACTCAAGACGCAGTCGCACGACGACCAGATGAACGCGCTGGTTCGCGCCATGCGCGAGGCGGTCAAGGTCAGCGGCATCGACGGCAAGGAGATCAAGTCCATTGCTCTGGACACGACCGGATCGAGCGTCATCGTCGTCGGCAAAGACCTGATTCCGCTTGGCGAATACTACCTGTGGTGCGATCATCGCGCTGCGGGAGAGGCCGCCGAGATCACCGCTGCCGCGCACAAGGATGGCTTCGAGGGTATCGACTGGTGCGGCGGAGTTTACAGCTCCGAGTGGGGCTGGTCGAAGCTGTTGCACTGGCTGCGCAATAATCCAGAATTGCGTCCGCAGTTCGTCACTGCACTGGAACACTGCGACATGGTGGCCGCGACGCTGTGCGGCGTGACCGATCCGAACGAGATTCCGCGCAGCATCTGCGCGATGGGCCACAAGTGGATGTGGAATCCGCGCTGGGGCGGGCTGCCGCCGGAGGAGTTTCTGGTGTCGATCGACCCGCTGCTGGCAGGGGTTCGCGAGAAGATTGCCGCCGGACGCTACGCGACCTCGGACAAGATCGCCGGACATCTCTCGGTAAAGTGGGCCGACGCAATGGGCCTGACCGCCGGAATTCCGATTCCGACTGGAGCCTTCGACGCGCACTGGGACGCGCTCGGCGCCAACATTCGCTTGGGCGACGTGGTCAACGTGATCGGCACATCGACCTGCATCATCGGACTCAGCGACAAGCAGACGCTGGTGCCGGGAGTCTGCGGCGTGGTCCCCGGATCGGTTGATCCCGCGCAGGTCGGCATTGAGGCGGGAATGTCCGCCGTGGGCGACGTCTTCGCCGCAATCGCACGCCGCGCCAACTCCACCGTTGCCGACCTCTCCGCAGCCACAGAGGACTACAAGGCCTGCCAGACCGGACTGATGCGCCTGACGTGGGACAACGGCGACCGCACCGTGCTGGTCAACCCCGCGCTGGGCGGAGTCACCTTCGGCTGGGATCTCTCGCACACTGCGGCAGACGAACTCTTCGCGGCGGTCGAAGGCTCTGCGCTGCACACGCGCATCATCTTCAACCGCATGGAAGACAACGGCGCGCCGATCCGTCGCGTAATCAACGGCGGCGGCATCCCCAAGCGCAACGCCAAGCTCAACCAGGTCTACGCCAACGTCCTGCGCAAGCCGGTGCTGGTGCCGGAGGGCGACGTCACATCGCTTGGCTCGGTAATTATTGCTTTCCTGGCGGCGGGAGAGTTCGCCTCCATCGAGGAAGCGCAGAACGCCCTGTGTCCGCCGTTCAAGATCTTTACGCCGGAGCCAGTCGAGGCGGATCGCTACGACCGCATCTTCCCGCTCTTCCGCGACGCCTACTTCAGCCTCGGAACGCCGGATGCTCCTCCCGCAGCCCTCGGCAGGATTTTGCCGGAGTTGCATAACATCCGTCGCGATGCCATCGCGGCGGCACAGTAACGCAGGTCTCTGACTGCGTTATTTTGGATCTCCCGCCCTTGCGGCAAAAACAAATACCCCGCAAGGGTGGGCACCCGACGAGCAAAAGACCCGGGGCTAAAGCCCATTGAGAATAGGCTGCTTGCGGCGGGACTAAAGTCCCGCCCTTTCAAAACAGGAAGTTTTTCACAGCCTATAGTTTTCGCAGCCTGTATAGCGACGAGGGGAATTCTCTAGATTCCGCGCGAGAGGTCGTAGGGGAAGAAAGAGAGCGTTCCGTCGGAGCGTTGCAGCTTCAGCGTCAGGTGGGTCGATCCGTTGATCGTCGCCTCGATCGCCACTCCGGTTGCGTCGCGTTTGGAGAAGTCGACGTGAAACGAGGTGATTGGCCCCTTCCACTCGCTCTCGGTGGTAAAGTCTTCGGTGAAGCGTTGCAGCGGGTAGTCGGCGTACTTCTGCGGATGCTGCTGCCAGGCCGGATCGTTGTAGTAGATGCCGTAGGCCTTGGGATAGTCGCTGGCCTCAAGCGCGGTCAGGAAGACGTTCATCCTGTGCTCGGCGGGAAGGTTGAGGAAGAGCCATCCGTGGCCCAGCAGGAATCCGACGACGGTCAGCAGCGCCATCAGCGCGAGAAATACCGCTGATCCCACCTGAATGTTGCGCTTGCGATCTTCCTTCTTCTTGTCATACGCCGGTGCATTCAAGAGCGACATTGCGAAAAACCTCCGTACGGTTGTACCTCTCCATTAGACACCGAAGTCGCCTGCAATGTGCCGCATGAAGCAAACGATTATCGCCAGCCGAAGGCCTCTTTGAAGATCTCGAACTCATTCGTCCCCTGAATCGAGTACACGGAGACCACGTCAAACCGGACTGGAGTGGTTGCGCGCTCGGCCTGGGGGAAGGTTCGCAGATAGGCTCTTGCCATGTTGCGTAGCGTCTCTCGCTTCGCATCGTCTACGGCAGACTCGGCTGGATTCATGTCTCGCGCAGTTCGCGTCTTCACCTCGATGAAGCAGAGACAGCCTCCGTCCCATGCGATCAGATCCACATCGCCACGAACCCGCGTGCTGGTCCAGCGCCGCGCCACCACCTTGTATCCTTGCCGCTTCAGTTCAAACAACGCCGCTCGTTCGCCGAGCAGTCCGGTAGCCAGATGGGCCGCTGTCGCTGGGCCGCGGCTCAGCAGAGCGGCAAGGCGGTCGAACCATCCCATCCCTCGCTCCTGCGCGTCGATCCAGCGTATTTCTAACTTTCCCGCAACCATCATGTTCACGATAATAGAGCATTTTCAGCGATGGGGTAATGGTTTGCGCTGCGAACAAAATGAGGGGATTTTTCGCTTCGTTCAGAATGACAATTCTGGCGGTTTATAGCCACTTTTGAAGGCCTCGCGCTCACAAAAAAGGATTTCTGCGCGAATCGCTCTATTGATCTCACACCTTAACCCTGCGATACTGAATTGTGCCCAGACGGCTCGCCAATCCCAAACGAATAAAGAGGTCGCACCCATGTCTGCAAAGTACATCTTTGTAACCGGCGGAGTTGTGTCATCACTCGGCAAAGGGCTCTCAGCGGCCTCCATCGGCTGCTTGCTGGAGGCGCGGGGGATCAAGATCAACATCATGAAGTTCGATCCGTACCTGAACGTCGACCCCGGAACCATGTCGCCGTTCCAGCACGGCGAGGTCTTTGTGACCGACGATGGCGCGGAGACCGATCTCGATCTCGGCCACTACGAGCGCTTTACCCACGCCAAGCTCACGCGCGACAACAACCTGACCACCGGACGCATCTACGAGCAGATCATCACCAAGGAGCGGCGCGGCGACTACCTGGGCAAGACCGTGCAGGTTATTCCGCACGTCACCAACGAGATCAAGAACGCCATGCGCAAGGTCGCCGCCGACTGCGAGGTTCTGCTGGTCGAAATCGGCGGCACGGTGGGCGATATCGAGTCGCTTCCCTTCCTCGAAGCTATCCGCCAGATGCGGCAGGATCTGGGCCGCGACAACACGCTCTTTATCCACGTCACGCTGATTCCGTGGATCGCCGCCGCGCAGGAGTTGAAGACCAAGCCGACGCAGCACTCGGTCAAGGAGATGCTGTCGATCGGCATCCAGCCCGACATTCTGCTCTGTCGCTCGGATCGCGCCGTCCCCCACGAGATGCGCAGCAAGATCGCCCTCTTCTGCAACGTGCAGGAGGAGGCGGTGATCATCGCCCGCGACGTCGCCAGCATCTACGAGCTTCCCTTATCGCTGGCCGCCGAGGGAGCAGACGCGCTCGCCCTGAAGTACCTGCGCATCGACGCCAAGGCCCCCGACCTCACCCAGTGGCAAGACATCGTCAACCGTGCGTACCACCCGAAGGACGAGGTTTCCATCGCCATCGTCGGCAAGTACGTCGAGTATGAGGACAGCTACAAGTCGCTGAAGGAGGCGCTGGTTCACGGCTCGCTGGCCCACAACCTCAAGTTGCGCGTTACCTGGATCGAGGCCGAGGGACTGGAGACGCGCGACGAGGCTGTTGGCGACGTTGCAGGCAAGCCCAATCGCGACTACGAGTCGCAGCTTGCGGGCTTCGACGGCATCCTCGTCCCCGGCGGCTTCGGCAAGCGCGGTGTGGAGGGAATGCTGAACGCCATCCGCTACGCGCGCGAGTCTGGCACACCGTTCTTTGGAATCTGCCTGGGAATGCAGACCGCATGCATCGAGTATGCGCGCAATGTTGCAGGGCTAGCGGGAGCCAACTCCGGCGAATTCGACCCCGCCACTCCGCACCGCATCATCTACAAGCTGCGCGAGTTGACCGGCGTGGAGGAGATGGGCGGAACCATGCGTCTGGGAGCCTGGGCCTGCAAGCTGGAACCTGGTTCGCTGGCCGCCAAGGCCTACGGAACAACCGAGATCAGCGAGCGGCATCGCCATCGCTACGAGTTCAACCGCGAGTACGAGCCGGTGCTGACGGGCGCGGGTCTGCGGTTGACCGGAACCACGCCGGACTCGACCTACGTCGAGATCGTCGAGATTCCTACGCATCCGTTCTTCCTGGCTTGCCAGTTCCACCCAGAGTTCAAGTCCAAGCCGCTGGAGCCGCACCCGCTCTTCCGCGACTTCATCGCCGCCAGCTATAAGAACCGCTTGAGCACGGGCAACGCAGAAACAGTCAGCACGGAAGCTCAGTCCGCCTCACAATCGCTGGCATAAGACTGCCTTGTCCAAGTTAAAGAATACGGGGCGCTGACCTGATGGTCCGCGCCCCGTATTTTTTTCCATTGCAGACTGCCGTTAGCAGTCCGTGGTAAAAGTCCAAACTGCCTGGAATTTCCCTCAGGGGTTAAAGCTCGCGTTAATTTTGCACCAGTTACGGCACGGCTGAAGCCGTGCCCTTTCAAAACTTGACTTTCACCACGGGCTGTTAGGACTTGCTGGCGAGTTGGCGGAGGACGTACTGCAGGATGCCTCCGTGCTGGTAGTAGAGAATTTCCTGCGGCGTGTCGATGCGCAGGGTGGCGGAGAACTCGATGGTCTTGCCACTGGGCGTCTCAGCCAGAATAGGCAGGATGCGTCCGTCGGCAAACTTCGAGTCCAGCATGGACTGGAGCTGGCCGGGCGTGTCTCCGATGGCGAAGATCTCCTCGCCGGTGAGGCCGAGCGATGCCGCCGACTGGCCAGGAAGGAACTGCAAGGGGAGAATGCCCATGCCAACCAGATTTGAGCGGTGGATGCGCTCGTAGCTCTCGGCTATAACGAACCTGATGCCGAGCAGACACGGGCCTTTGGCTGCCCAGTCGCGCGAGCTGCCGGAGCCGTACTCCTTGCCCGCCAGAATGCACAGAGGGACGCCGCGCTCGGCGTAGAGGACCGAGGCATCGTAGATTGACATCTCCGTGCCCTCGGGGAGAAGGCGGGTGACGCCGCCCTCGGTTCCGGGAGCGAGCTTGTTGCGCAGACGAACGTTGGCGAAGGTTCCGCGCACCATGACCTCGTGGTTGCCGCGACGGCTGCCGTAGCTGTTGAAGTCCGCCGGAGCTACGCCGTGGGCGGCGAGATACTGTCCGGCGGGGCCATTCTTCTTGATCGAGCCAGCGGGAGAGATGTGGTCGGTGGTGACCGAATCGCCGAGAACGGCCAGACAGCGCGCGGCGCGAATGTCCTCGATCGGCGCGGGCGTAGCCGTCATGCCGTCGAAGTACGGAGCCTTGCGGATGTAGGTCGAATCGGGCTCCCAGCCATAGGTGTTGCCGGAGGGGAACTTCAGGTTCTGCCAGTTTTTGTCTCCATCGGAGACGGTGGAGTACTCGGTGTGGAACATCTCGGAGTCGATGGAGGCGGCAACCGCGGCGGAGACCTCGGCCTGCGTCGGCCAGATGTCTTTGAGGAAGACGGGCGCGCCGGATTGATCCTTGCCCAGCGGCTCAGTGGCGAAGTCGTGCGAGATGTGTCCAGCGAGGGCGTAGGCGACGACCAGCGGCGGCGACATCAGGTAGTTGGCGCGAACCTCCGGCGAGATGCGCCCCTCGAAGTTGCGATTGCCGGAGAGAACAGAGACGGCGACCAGGCCATGTTCCTCAATGGACTTCGAGACGTCGGTGGGCAGTGGGCCGGAGTTGCCGATGCAGGTGGTACATCCGTATCCAACGGTGTTAAAGCGCAGCGCGTCGAGGTACTTGGTGAGGCCCGCCTTGGCGTAGTAGTCGGTGACGACGCGCGAGCCGGGAGCCAGCGAAGTCTTCACCCACGGCGGCGTGGTCAAACCCTTTTCTACGGCCTTCTTCGCCAGCAGGCCAGCGGCGATCATGACGTAGGGATTCGAGGTGTTGGTGCAGGAGGTGATGGCCGCAATGACGATGCTGCCGTGCCCCAGATAGGGGTCGGGATCGACGCCGAAGCGAGCTTTGACGCTGGTAGGCGCAGGGGTAAGCGATTTATTGTGGCCCAGAGCGAGCGGGATCGCTCCCTCGGAGACGTGTACCGGCGCGCCGACGCCGCTGCTGGCGTCCCCACCAGCGGAGGCGTGACCGCCCTCACCCTCCCAGTTGGCCATCTGGCGAGCGGGATTCTTGTTGCCGTTGGGACCGAGAAGGGCGGGAAGCTGCTGGGCGAAGCTGGCTCCGGCCTGCGAGAGGAGAACGCGATCCTGCGGGCGCTTGGGTCCGGCGACGCTGGGTTCCACGGTGGCGAGGTCGAGCGACAGAATCGACGAGTACTCGGCCTCGGGCGCGTCGGCGGTGTGGAAGAGTCCCTGCTCACGGCAGTAGGCTTCGACCAATGCGATGTGCTCGTCGGTGCGACCGGTCAGGCGGAGATACTTCAGCGTCTCGTTGTCTACGGGGAAGATGCCGCAGGTGGCTCCGTATTCGGGAGCCATGTTGGCGATGGTGGCGCGGTCGGCCAGCGGAAGCTCGGTGATGCCGGAGCCGAAGAATTCGACGAACTTGCCGACGACGCCGTGCTTGCGCAGGGCCTCGGTCACGGTCAGGACGAGGTCGGTCGCGGTGGTTCCTTCCTTCAACTTGCCGGTGAGACGGAAGCCAACGACCTGCGGCAGAAGCATGGAGACGGACTGGCCAAGCATTGCCGCCTCGGCCTCGATGCCTCCGACGCCCCAGCCGAGTACACCCAGACCATTGACCATCGTGGTGTGGCTGTCGGTTCCGACCAGCGTGTCTGGATAGGCGGTGACCTTGCCGTCAGCGTCCGGCTCCGTGGTGAAGACGACGCGAGCCAGATACTCCAGATTGACCTGATGACAGATGCCCATGCCGGGAGGCACGGCGGAGAAGTTGTTGAAGGCAGATTGGCCCCACTTGAGGAAGGCGTAGCGCTCGCGGTTGCGCTGGAACTCCAGCGCGGCGTTCAGGTCGTAGGCGTTGGCCGTGCCGAACTCGTCAACCTGCACGGAGTGGTCGATGACCAACTCGGCAGGCTGTAGCGGGTTGATCCGCTCTGGATCGCCGCCGAGCGAGCGCATGGCGTCGCGCATGGCGGCCAGATCGACGATGGCGGGAACTCCGGTGAAGTCCTGCATCAACACGCGCGCAGGCATGTAGGCGATCTCGCGCGAAGGCTCGGCCTTGGGGTTCCAGTGAGCGAGGAACTTGATGTCGTCGGCGGTAACCGTGTCGCCGTCCTCGTGGCGCAGAAGATTTTCCAGCAGAACGCGTAGGCAGAAGGGCAGGCACGCAAGATTGATCGTAGGATCAGACGCGGCGAGAGCTTGTAGACGGAAGAGTTGAACAGTGGTCGAGCCAGAGGTAAGGGTTGCGGCGGAGCGAAAGCTGTCGGGATGCTGTGCGGTCATCATGTTCTCCGAGGTGCGGTGGACTACGAGTTGCAAAGGATCTTCTCTCTATGCGCGCTCAATGCATTGGATGCAGCAGGGAAACGCAAGTCTGCGGAATAAAAGAAGCGTATCAAAGATTGGGAAAACGAAGCGGATTGGAGGAGTGAAGCGGAGCAACGCCGGACGGCGGACTCTGGCGCAACCGCTGAATGAAGGAAGCGCGTCCACGGTCGCGGCGACCAAGGCGAAAACGCTTCATCCTATGAACACTATGAGCCATCAATGCGAGTTTACGACAAGGACGCGGGAAGACGAAGCAGGATTTTTATATTTCAGCAATCGAGAGCATTTCTTATCTACATGAATTCGAGAAATGCTCTACGGCTTTGTGTCGCGCTGAATTGCGGAGAGAACCAGAGACTTGGTCAGAAGTTCGGGAAGAACATCCGCCGTGCTGTCCTTGGCTGCGGGATAGATCACATAGGTTGGCACACCGGCGCGGCCCAGCGAGGCCAACTTCTGCGTAATCTCTGGATCGCTGTTGGTCCAATCGGCCTTGAGCATGGTGAACTGCTGCTCGCGCAGAGCGGATTCCACGGCGGGCGAATGAAGCACGGCTTTCTCGTTGAACTTGCAGCTCAGACACCAGTCGGCGGTAAAGTCGATGAAGACGGGATGGCCAGCCGCAAGAGATGCATCCAGCGCAGACTGCGAGTAGGGCTGCCAGACCAGAGGCTCGCTGGCGGATTGATTCGGGCTGTCCTGGCGTGATGGCGCTGCGCTGATCGGCTGCGCTGCGCTCTTTGACTTTGTTGCGCTGGACGGGCTTGCGTCGGACTGTTGCGTTGCGGCTCGCTTGAGGCGGCAGGTCTGCGAGAGCGGGATGGCGAGACCAACGGCGATGAGCAACAGCGCGGCGATTCGGCTGGGCCACTTCGCGGGCCAGCGTCCCAGCGCCCATCCGGCAATGGCAAGCAGAAGGAAACAGGAGAGAAGCAGCGCGATCTGATCGACGCCGCTGCTTAACGAGGCGCCGGTTGTGTGCAACTGGCCGTAGACCCACGCCAGCCAGATCGCGCTAGCGAAGAGCGGTACGGCGGTGAGCTGTTTCAACAGCTCCATCCACGCGCCGGGACGAGGCAGAAGGCGCATCCACGAGGGCTGCCAGCTCAGCAGGACGTACGGCGCGGCCAGTCCGAGGGCCAGCGCAGAGAAGACAGCAAAGGTCACGCCCGCCGACTGCGAGAGAGCGAAGCCGATGGCCGCGCCCATCAGCGGAGCAGTGCATGGAGTCGCCACAACGGTTGCCAGAACGCCGGTAAAGAAGCTGCCTGTGTAGCTCGACTTCCCTGCCCCAGCCTCTGTTCCTGCGCTGGGCTGGTCTACAAGCGAGCTGCCAAGCGAGGTCAGCGAGAGGCCGAACTCGAACTGCCCCGCCAGCGAGAGCGCGAGGAAGAAGAGCAGCGATGCAAGCAGAGCGACAAAGGTTGGCGACTGCAACTGGAAGCCCCAGCCCGCGTGTCCTCCCGTGGCGCGCAGAACAAGCAGCGCGGCTACGATTGCCCAGAACGAGAGCAGGATTCCCAGAGCGTAGACCAGTCCGTGACGGCGCAGATTTGCACGACTCTCGCTCGAACTCTGCACCAAAGCGAGTCCCTTCAGAAAGAGTACGGGGAAGACGCAGGGCATCAGGTTGAGCAGAATGCCGCCAAGAAAGGCCAGGCCAATTGCGCCGATGGCCGTCGTATTCGTCGCATCGTCCGTCGCGACGGCCTCGCCGCGAACGACCGGCACATTGACCTCGTAGGCCACCGTGTCGGAGAGCTTGAAGACTCCGTGCAGGGTTGCAGGCAGTGCCGCAAGATCGGGGGAGCGCGGGACGAAGAGGCGAACCCCGTTGGGCTGCGCCTCAATGCTCTGATCGGCGGTGTAGACGACCGGGTTCACTGGCTGAGTACCGCTGGCCGTGGCCTCGGTCGGGTAAGGATAGAACTCGGCGTCCGTCTCCTGCTGGCCATCGATCAGGGTTAGCACAAACTGTTTTTTGCCGCCGAGAACGGAGAACTTCATTCCTGCGGGAAGCGGCCTGGGGATCAGCGTGAGCGCCTCGCCCAGCGCTCCGACCTGCGGCTCCTGCCACGGCTGCGGCGCGCCCGTTCGCACAGTCAGGTCGATGCCGAGGTGCGCCTTGCCAAGGACGCAGACATGATTGCAGACCAGCCAGGAGACCTGCGCGTCCAGATGCACCGGGCCGGGCTTGAGCGTTGACGCGGCAGAGATCATGACCGGGAGCGCGACCTCGTCCTCGTAGCCATAGTCCATCAGCGGGCCGAGCGGGAGTTGCCCCGGAATCGGGAACTGCAACGATCCGGCGGTAATGCCCGCAGGCAGAGTCCACGCGATGCGCGGCGGCTCGCCGGAGTCGCCGGGATTGAGCCAGTAGACGTGCCAAGGCTCCTCAATGGTGAGAATCAGGCCGAGTTGTTGCGAGCCTCCGGGAGCGATCGCCGGGCCTAGCGAGACCAGCTCCGCCGTCAGATGCGGAGCCTTCACCGGGCCGGGACCGCCGTCGCCAACCACCGCAATCTGCGCGCGCGCACTGGTTGCGGCGAGGCAAAAGATCGCCAGCAGGAACGAATGGAAGGCTCGTTGAATTCTCGCGTACTTCGATTGCATCTCGTCGTCCCCTCGTACTCGACTAAACCTCTTCGTCGTCCTCAACCACGGCGGGCAGATTGCCGTCGCGGCGCATGCGCAGATAGCCGCGAATGAATGGCTCGAGGTCGCCGTCCAGCACGCGATCTACGTCGCCAACTTCGACGCGCGTGCGCAGATCCTTCGCCATGCGGTACGGCTGCAACACATAGCTGCGAATCTGCGAGCCGAAGCCAATCTCCAGCTTGGAGTCTTCGATCTTGCGCGTGGCGGCCTTCTTCTTGTCCAGCTCGTACTCGTAGAGCTTGGACCGCATCATCTTCATGGCCTGATCTTTGTTCTTGTACTGCGAACGCTCGTTCTGGCAGCCCGTGACCAGACCGGTTGGAAGATGGGTGATGCGCACGGCGGAGTCGGTCGTATTCACATGCTGACCGCCCTTGCCGCTGGAGCGATAGGTGTCGATGCGCAGGTCTTCGGTCTTGAGATCGATGACGATGGTATCGTCGATCTCCGGGCTGACGAAGACGCTGGCGAAGCTGGTATGGCGTCGCTTGGCCGAGTCGAACGGCGAGATGCGCACCAACCGATGGACTCCGGATTCGCCGCCCAGTAGACCGTAGGCGAACTCGCCGGTAATGGTGAAGGTCGCGGATTTGATGCCCGCCTCGTCGCCATCCTGAATCTCGTGGATATTGGTGCGGAAGCCCTGCCGCTCGGCCCAGCGCAGATACATGCGCATCAGCATCTCGGCCCAGTCCTGACTCTCCGTGCCGCCCGCGCCGGGGTGCACGGTGACGATGGCGTTGAGCGGATCGGTCTCGCTGGAGAGCATGGTCTTCGATTCGAGCCGCTCGGCGAAGTCAATCAGCGCGGGAATATCGCGTTCCAGATCCGGCTCGGTCAGTTCGCCCTCATGCGCCAGCTCGAAGTAGGCCTCAATGTCGTCGGCGCGGCGCTGTAGTTCGGCATCGTCTGCCAGCAGCGTCTCCAGCCGCTTGCGATCGCGCATCAGCGGCTGCGAACGCGCTCCATCGGCCCACACCGTGGGGTCGGCAATCTTCTCTTCCACTGCGGCTAGTTCGCGCTTCAGACGGGGCGAGTCAAAGATACTCCCGCAGTTCGCGAACCCGCTCGCGAACCGGGGAGTATCGGTATTCCAGATCATCAATCATCCATCCAGTTTACGGCATCCGCGCCAACTACACCCTCCCAGAATCACCGTTGTTTGCTCCTGCCTTTGCCATCGCTTGCTCTCTTGTTTGTCATTCCCGAAGGGAATCTGCTTTTTGCTCACACCACACAGCACGCCCTCCGAGCAACCAAAGTCACATATAACGGCGTTTAGCTGGATCAATGTCGCGGGATCACTTGCAGAGCCCCAAAGGGAACTCAACGTGAAAACCGGGGCTACCTCTGCCCTTCGCGTTTCCAACTGTAGTTCCATCATCCGCTTCGTATATTTAGTGTATTTGAAGAGGATAGCCAATCCGGTTAAAGCAAAAATACTCTGGGCAGCTACCCAGAAGGTCTCCGATTTGAGGACGTCTACGAGATGAGCTGTTATTGCCATGCCGACAGCATACGCCTTCGCCATCATTAGGCGGAGGCAAGTCGAGATGTACCGTTTGGACTCGGCTCGACTATTGGTAACAAAAAATCGCCTTTTCGGAAAGTTCAGTCGTCGACTCCAAACTGACCTGCTAGCGAAAGACAACTACGGAGATTCTGGCTTCGCCAGAATGACGAGCCGGGACGAGCGGGCGTCAGTCGGCGGTGTGGCAAGCAGGATGCGGCTTCGGCTAGCAGGATGGGGGTTGGCTAGCAGGATGAGGCTTCGGCAAGCAGGATGGAGGTCGGTTAGCAGGATTCAGCTTCGGCGAGCAGGATGCGCAGGTCGCGCAGGTTGTGGCCGGTGGGGCCGGTGGTGAGGGTGGCGTGGAGGCTGGCGAGGAAAGTGGATGAGTCGAACGCGGCGAGTGCGCGTAGGGCTTCGGCGTGGTGCGAGGCTTGGTCGAGGGTGTTGCTGTCGAGGGTGTGAGTGTCGACGATTGCGCCCGCCGCGTCGCTGTTGCCGTCGATGCCGTCGGAGCCAGCCGAGAGGATGGCGAGGGGCGCGTCTTCGGTGCGAAGTTGCGTGGCGAGGTAGAGCGCGAAGTGCTGATTGCGCCCGCCTCGCGCGTTCGCGGTCGATGACTCCACGCGCACCGCGACCTCGCCCGCCGAGATCAGGCAGACGCGCGAATGTTCGCGGCGGAGTTCGCGCAGGCGGGTGAGCAGGTAGTCCGCTGCGGCGTTGTAGCTCCAGTCGTCGCAGGTGTTGTCGATGACGGCGTGGAAGCCGAGGCTTGCAGCGTGATGGCGCGCCGCCTCAGCCATCGCATTGCTATCGACCAGCTTGCAGATGCGCGCGTTTGGAGCGTTTCCGCTCGTGGGGTCGAGTGTTGCGGAGCGAACAAAAGCAGATTCCTTCGCTTCGCTACGGAATGACAAACAAATTGGTCTACCGCAATTCGGAAAAGGCTCTAGCTGCTCTGGCTTGGGCGTTTCGGGTAGATCGGCGGAGGCAAAGAATCGCTGCACCGAGGCGGGAAATCGCTCCATCAATCCATAGCGCGCAAGGATCTCGCGGCAGTCGGCGACAGTGCTGGAGTCGGCGAGGGTTGGGCCGGAGCCGAGCGCGTCCAGATGCTGCGGAGGCACGTCGGAGACCAGCAGCGAGAGGCATTGCGAGCGGCCTGCGGCGAGGGCGAGCCGTCCTCCCTTCACCGCGGAGAAGTGTTTGCGCAGGCAGTTCATCTCCACGATCGACGCGCCACTGTGCACCAGCGCACGGTGGAAGGCGATGGTGTCGTCGAGCGAGATTGCGGGATCCAGCGGCAGTTCCATCATCGCCGAAGCTCCGCCACTGATGAGGAAGAGGCAGAGGGTTTCGTCTGCGGAGGCATTGCCGAGTGTGCGCAGAAGATCAAGCGCGGCGCGCGCGGCGGCGAACGATGCCTCATTCGGGACGGGATGACCGCCACAGAAATACTGCATCGCCGCTGGCAGATTCGCTGGGGACTCTGCGGCGATCAGGACTCCCTGCAACTCGCAGGTGGAGGCGAGCGGAAGACGCGCCAGAAGCGATTGCAGCATCGCTGCAGAGGCCTTGCCCACAGCCACGATGCGCACCTGGCGAAGGCGGTCGAGAGCAATCGCCGCGCAGCCCTCCACCAACAGCCGCGTTCCCTCGGCATCCGTAACAACGCGCAGCTTGCGCTCGAAGGCTCGTTCGATGCTGCACTCGGCCAGTGCATGGTCGAAGAGAGTGCGCGCGACTTGTTTCAGATCACTATCGCTCATGGATTTGATGAAAAATTCAGCGGGGGATGCGCAGAGTGCGGTTCCAGCGGACAAGGCGAAAGAGGTATTCAGCCAGAAAGTGGGTTTGGACGGTGCTGCCTGTCTTCGACGATTGAGCGGACGCGTCGTCGTCATCGCTGTCGTCTGGCTGGATTGCGGGCTGATTCAAGGAAAAATAGATCAGGAAGGGCTTGCCGACGATGGCGGCGCGGGGAACAAAGCCCCAATAGCGGCTGTCCTCGCTGTCGTTGCGATTGTCGCCCAGAACGAAGTAGCTGTCGGCGGGGACGGTGAGTTCGCCGTGCGAGACCAGGGTGTGCATCTGAATCCACCAGCGAGAATCGACGTCGGGATCGGTGCGGTCGAGATGCGGGAACTCATCGCGGTAGCTGTCGGAGGGCGAGGGACGATAGATCGCATACGGCTCGATCAGAGCGTGGTCGTTGAGGTAGACGCGGCCAGAGCGCAGGCGCAGGCGATCTCCCGGCAGGCCGATGACGCGCTTGACCAGATCCTTTGCCGGATCGACCGGGTAGTGGAAGACGATGATGTCGCCGCGATGGATCTCACTGGCCGATGCGAGGGCGGGAAAGAGGCCGGGAGTGACCTGTTTGTTGACCAGCAGGAAGTCGCCGATCTGTAGGGTCGACTCCATCGAGGCCGAAGGAATGCGGAAGGGCTGCGCGCTGAAGGTGAGGATGAAGAGCGCGACAACCATAATGTAGAGCAGCGACTGAAGGGTCTGAAGCAGGCTGGGACTGGGATCGGGAACGCTGAGGCCGACGGCGGGGGTGCTGGAATCGACCGGGGCGCTGGGGAGATCGTCGGAAGCGGCAACTGGATCGATGGGGAGGCTCATCGCGCGACCTTTGCCTGCTGGGTGGGATCGCTGGACGGATCGCTCTGCTGTTTATTTATCTGATCGCTGGCGACGAGGCTGGCTAGGGCCAGACGCGCGGCCTCCTGCTGAGCCTGTTTTTTGGTGGAGCCTTCGGCGCTGGACAGAGTGAGCGGGTTGCCATCGTCACCGGTGATGCAGACCTCAATGCGGAAGCGCTTCTGGTGGTCAGGGCCGAACTGGTCGGCGAGGACGTACTGAGGCTGAGCGTTGCCGGTGGCCTGTAGACGCTCCTGCAAGGCGGATTTGTAATCGCCAACCGCTCCAGAGAAGGTTTCGGCAGAGTTGAGGACGTCGAGAAGGCTGGCCTCGGCCGGCTCGATGATCTGGCGATGGATGAAGTCGTGCGCGGGAGCGAGACCTCCGTCGAGGTAGAGAGCGGCGATGACGGCTTCGACCGCGTTGGCCAGCAGCGCGGGTTTGCTCTGACCGCCGCTGTGAGCCTCTCCGCGACCGAGGCGAAGCATGGAGCCGAGTTGGATGCGCTGAGCCACCTGCGCGAGGTTTCGACTGCTGACCAGCGAGGCGCGCAGACGCGTCAGATCGCCTTCGCGCAGATTGGGAAGGCGGAGGTAGAGAGCCTCGGCGACGACCATTCCAAGCACCGCATCGCCAACAAACTCCAGCCGCTCGTTGTCGGTGCCGGGGTCGCGCGAGCCTTCGGGATTGCTCTCGTAGGCCAGCGAGCTGTGGGTCAGAGCGAGGGTGAGCAGGCTGCGGTCCTTGAATGTGTAGCCGAAGAATGACTCGCCGGATGGGGCAGAAGACTCTGGTTCGACAGACGCAGGGACGCTGACGCGAAGCTGCGCGGGCTGCTGGCGCGGCGTCTTGCGGGTGCGTTCGGAGATGTTCTGGCGCGTCGTCAATGCTGCCCCTTAAATGATGAGTCGAAAGCGGTGCTTCTCAACTTACTAGTTTACCGGAGTTGCCGCCGCGTACACTAACTACGTTCCCGAGAGGGCGTAGGAGTTTCTCTAATGGCGTTTGTTTCTGGTCGAATTGCGGTGTGGCTTGGCTTGCTGGGGAATCTTTGCCGCGAGGGAAGATCATCGCGCCGCCAGCAAAATGCGGGGATTCTTCGCTGCGCTCAGAATGACAAGGCAAGTGGGGAGCATGACGAGGCAGTTGGGGCATTGTTCTTTCTAGCTCTGATTTTTCTTGTCTCCGCCATTCCGGCGGGGGCGGTGGTGGTGCGCGGGGTGGTTACGGACGGGCTGGGGCGGCCGGTGGTCGGCGCTCGGGTGCAGTTGATTCAGGGGCCAAAGGCTATTGCCATCGGCGTGGCTGGGGTGGACGGATCGTACGAGATTCGCTCGACTGAAGCGGGAAGATTTGTGCTGCTGAGTTCGGCGGCGACGTTTTATCCCGGGGTTGGGCGGGGATTCTACGGCGGATCGACCGACGTGGTGACGCAGGATGTGGTGCTGGAGGCGCGATCGCTGCACGAGCAGGTTACGCAGACGGCGACCGGAGTATCTACGCCACTGGAACAGACCAGCGCGGCGGTGCATCTGATGGAAGCAGACGAGTTGGCCACTGCGCTGGATCTGACCGAGGCGCTGCGGCTGACCTCCGGCGTGGTGGTGGCGCAGACCGGGCAGGCGGGAGGAATCACTTCCCTGCTGGTGCGCGGCGGTGGCTCGAGCGCGAATGAGATCTTGCTCGACGGGATTACGGCGGAGGATGTGGGCGGAGGATTCGAACTGGGGAGACTCTCGGCGAACGAACTGGCGGGGGGCGAGCTATATCGCGGGGCAAACTCTGCGCTGTACGGAGGCGAGGCGGGCGCGGCGGCGATGCGACTGGAGACAACACGCGGCAGTGCGACGCAACCGGCGTTGAATTACTCGGGCGAGGCGGGGAACTTTAATAGCGTTCGCAACCAGATCTCGCTGAGCGGAACGCGGCAGAGGGCGGACTACCTCGCGGACTTCTCGCGCCTTGATACCTCGAACGCGTTGCCGCGAGATGAGTTCCATCTGGCGACGGGGGTGGCGAATCTAGGCTATGCGATTACGGCCAATACGCTGGCTCGGTTTACGATTCGCAGCGCGGACGCAGCGGCGGGAACGCCGGGGGCGCATGACTTCTACGAAATTTCGGCAGACGGCAAGCAGAGCGATCAGGAGATCTACTCGGGACTGACGCTGGAGAATCGCCTGGAGGACGGCTGGCACAACCTGCTGCGCTACGGAATCGCTCGCAGGCGGGAGCAGGAGAGACAGTTCAGCAATGTGGGCGCGGCGATTATTGTGCAGGGCAGGTCTGGCGCGGAGACCGATTACTTCGGCAATGCAATGACAATTCACGGAGCGAATGGGAGTTCGGCGACCGGGCGCGCGTCCTTCCTGCTGCCAACGGCGGACAAAGACTCCAACCGCGATGAGCTGAGCTACCAGTCGGACTACAGCTATGCGCCCTACCTGACGGGGCTGTTCGGCTTTCGCTATGCGGACGAGCGCGGGGGCTTTGAGAGCGCGGTCTCCAACGTGAGCGAGGAGCGGAGAAACTTCGACTATACGATGCAGGTGCAGGGGGCGATCAAGAGCCGCGTCTACTACTCGGCGGGCGGAGGGATCGAGAAGAACCATCTGTACGGGATTACCGGCGCGCCGCGGATCGGGCTATCGTATGACGCGGTTCGTCCTGGCGTGCGGTGGTTTCGCGGAACGCTGTTGCGCGCGAATGTTGCGACTGGAGTGGCAGAACCTCCGCTGGGCGAGAGCCTCTACACGGAGCTGCGCGCGGCAGGAGATGCTGCGGAGATCGCCAAGGTTGCGGCGGTTCCGGCTGGGCCGCAGCGCTCGCGCAGCTACGATTTGGGCGTGGAGCAGCAGATTCTCGGGGAGAAGCTGCGCATGCAGATCGACTACTTTCACAACTCGTTCAGCCATCAAGTGGAACGGGGCGGCGTGGGGGAGATGGAGCAACTCTTCGGCTACGCCCCGAGCGTTGCGGCCAGTGCCTACGCGCCTTATAGCAACTCGCTGGCCTACGGCGCGCAGGGGGTTGAGACGGAGATTCTTTACCGGCCAACCAACAATCTTGTGCTGCGTGGGGGCTATACCTATCTGGACGCAGTGGTGCGGCAGTCGTCGGCGAGCGCGGCCTACAGCAGCGGGATTGCCAGCGGCAATCCGAATCTGCCCGGAGTTGCGATTGGGGCGGAGGGGCCGCTGGTTGGGGCTAGGCCGTTCCAACAGCCTCCGCACTCGGGATTCTTTGCCGTGCAGTACACCGGCGCACGGCTGGGAGCGGCGTTTACCGGAGCGTTGGCCAGCCGGTCGGACGACTCGACGTTTCTCGACGGGCGCGACGCGAATCTGGGCAATACACTGCTGTTGCCCAATCGCAATCTCGACGCGGGCTACGCCAGGCTGAATGCGAATCTGACCTACGCGTACAGGTCGCGAGTGACGATCTTTACCGAGTTGGATAACCTGCTGGGGCAACAGAGGATCGGGGCGATCGGCACCCCGGGGCTGCCGTTTACGGTACGCGCCGGAATGAAGGTGCGGATCGGCGGAGATTGAGCCTTTTCCCCAATGATGTAAAGTATCGCGGCGCAAAGAAGATGCGGGGATTCTTCGCTTTGCTCAGAATGACAAAAGCAGCAGAGGAAGAGAACGATCAAAGACAAAAGCAGATTCCTTCGCTTCGCTACGGAATGACAAACAAAAGAGGCTATGAAGTAACAAAAGAGGCTACGGAATGACAAACAACAGATGCTGCAAAATGACAGACGAAGAGTTTGTTGCTGTTCCTCCTGCGTTCAGAATTTATTTTCAAGCTGAGATTATTTTTCAGGCAACGTGCTGGGATCATCGGAGTCTAATGTAGCTATGAAAACGCGACTGATTCCTTTCGCTCTGTTGTTTGCGTCTGCCTTGGCTGTGGCAAACGCTCAGGTAGAAGAGTCTATGCCTACGCAGGTTCTGGTCAACGTTGAGAGCGCTGGCCCACTCGATGTCTCGGCTCTGACGGTTGAAGTTAATGGTCAGAAGGAGCCGCTGAAGTCATGGACTCCGGTTCTTCCTGCGAACGCGCAGGTGGCGTTGCTGATCGATCAGGGCCTACGCTCCAGCGTGGGGAGTGAGTTGAATACTCTGCGCGACTTCGTGCGCGAGATGACGCCGGGAGTCGAGGTGATGGTCGGCTACATGCAGTACGGGTACGTCGATGTAGCGCAGGATTTTACAGACGACCACCAGAAAGCCGCCTCCAGTCTGCATCTGCCGGTGGCACAGCCCGGAATGAGCGCCAGCCCTTATATGTGCCTCTCGGACTACGTGAAGAAGTGGCCAGGATCGGGCGCAGCGTCCACGACTGGCGAGATGCGTCGGGCGGAGAGAATGGCCTCGTCGGCGTCACACAAGGCGCGATTTGTCCTGATGATTAGCAGTGGCGTCGATCCATACAACGGCAGCACGAGTCCGATGAATCAGGGCAGTCCATACGTTGACGCCGCGATTGTGGATGCGCAGCGGGCGGGCGTTGCCGTCTACTCGATCTACTTTGGGGGCGCAGGACTGCCCGGCGTATCGGCCAACTCCAGCGGACAGGACTATCTGAACCAGATCACGCAGGCTACGGGAGGCGTCAACTACTGGCAGGGACTGGGAGACCCGGTCTCCATAACGCCGTTTCTGCGTCGCTTCCGCGAGGCGATCACGCATAGTTATATTGCAAGCTTCGACGCTCCAGGCAGCAGGGATCACGCGCACGAGTTGGTCGCGGTAAAGTTCAGCGTGGTGAAGACAAAGGGCAAGAGCGGAAAGACCAGTCTTCACGCCGCCGAGAAGGTTCATCCCGGCAATGTGGAATAAACCTGAGCCTTCTGCTTTGGTTGGTATAGAACGGGATGCTGCCCCTTGATTTAGTGTCTTTTCAGCAATGGCGCGATGACGTCAGCCTTTGGCGCGAGGAGGAATTCTGTGGCCTCCAGCAGAGAGTGGAAGCGCTGGTCGGCTAGCTGACGCGCGGCCTCGACTCCGGGCTTCTGGTGGGCGGGGTCGCCCTCGATGAAGATCGTCCGCATGCCAAGGCGCTGGCCGAACTCGATGTCGGAGAGCGAGTCGCCGATCATGACGCTGGAGGCGGCGGCGATGTTGGGGAAGTCTGCGCGAGCCTGCTCAAAGAGGCCGGGGAGGGGTTTGCGGCAGGAGCACTCGCTCTTGCCGTGCGGGCAGATGTAGAAGCCATCAATGCGCGCGCCCTGTGTTTGCAGGTCGCTCTGAAAGGCTGCGTGAATTGAGCGCACTTCGTCGAGCGTATAGAGGCCTTGCGAGACTCCGCGCTGGTTGGTCACAACGACCACGCGGATGCCTGCACGATTGAGCTTTGCGATGGCCTGCGGCACACCCGGCAGGATCTCAAACTCGCTCCAGCGAGTGACGTAGCGGCCCTCGGGCATCTTGCGATTGAGAACGCCGTCGCGGTCCAGAAAGACGGTTCGCAGAGGGCTGCGTAGAAAGCTGTTTGCTGTGTCAATCACACAGCTATGATAGCAATAGTGATGACGATGTTTGCGGAGCGTGTCTTGAATGTTTGAGAGCAGCGGTTCGGAAGGCGAGGGAGCGATGTTCAGTAGTATCGATGCTGCAAACGTCTTTGGCAGAGCCATTGCGGAGCACCTGTCAGTGGTGCGTCAGGTGGAATCGCAGCAGGCGGAGTTGGAGACGATTGCCCGGGCCATGACGGCGACGCTGCGCGCTGGAGGGAAGATTCTGTGGTGCGGCAATGGAGGCAGCGCGGGCGACTCACAGCATCTGGCAGCGGAGTTGGTGGGGCGGTTTCGCCGCGAGCGTAAGGGGCTGGCCTCGGTGGCGCTGACCACGGACAGCTCGATGTTGACCTCGATTGCCAACGACTATGGTTTTGAGGCGGTCTTCTCGCGGCAGATCGATGCGCTTGGCGCGAAGGGCGATCTGCTGGTTGGAATATCAACTTCAGGCAATAGCCGCAACGTGGTGGCCGCGATGGAGGTGGCGCGCGTGCAGGGACTTACGACGGTGGCCTTTACCGGAGCGGGCGGCGGCAAAATGGCTGCGCTGGCCGATCATCTCTTCGCCGTTGCGTCCAAGGATACGGCGCGGATTCAGGAGGCGCATATTCTGGCCGGACACATGCTCTGCGACTGGATCGAGCTGGATTGCGTGGGCGGAGTGGAACGGAAGAGCGCGGTGGTGGTGTCGATTGCTGCGCCGAAAGAGAACGAGGGGGCGCGGTGATCGAGCAGTTGCATGAGGTGATCGAGGAGATTGAACAGAGGTGGGCGACCAAGCGACTACTGGTGGTCGGCGACGTGATGCTGGACAAGTACATCTGGGGCGAGGTGGGACGCATCTCGCCGGAGGCTCCAGTGCCTGTGGTGCGAGCGACGCACCAGAGCAATCAGCCGGGAGGCGCGGCCAACGTCGCGATGAACCTGTGCCGACTGGGAGCGCAGGCCGAGGTGATCGGCTTCACCGGGGCCGACGAGGACGAGAGGCTGTTGGCCGAAGGGTTGCGCGCGAATAGTATTACGCCGCGATTTGTCGTCTCCAGCGGATTCCCTACAATTACGAAGCAGCGGATTCTGGGCGGTCGGCAGCAGATGCTACGGCTGGATAGCGAACGGCTGGGAGCGCGCTCGGACGACGACTACGCGCGGCTGCTGGAGACGGTGTTGGCGCAACTTCCGGGATGCGACGCCGTGGTGCTCTCCGACTACGCCAAGGGAGCGCTGACGCCGCAGGTCTGCCAAACGATTATTCAGGCGGCGCGGGCGCAGGGGACGCCGGTGCTGGTCGATCCCAAGAGCGCGGACTTCTCGCGCTATCGCGGCGCGACGACGATCTGCCCCAATCTGAACGAACTGTCGGCGGCGGTGCATCGCGATGCGCGCGAGTTGAAGCCGTTGCTGGAGGCAGCCGAAGCGCTGGTGCCGGAGTTGGGAATCGACTTTCTGACCGCGACGCTGGGCGAAAAAGGAATTGCACTGCTGCGTGCAGGAAGCTGTACGCTGGCTCCGGCTGTGGCGCGACAGGTCTTCGACGTATCGGGCGCGGGCGACACGGTAATCGCCGTGCTTGCGCTGTGTCTCGCCTCTGGGCTGAGGCCGGAGAGCGCGGTAGAGTTGGCCAATGTCGCTGCGGGAATCGTCGTCGGCAAGGTCGGCACGGTGCCGGTGGAGAGGCACGAACTGATCGCTGCGCTGGCTCCACAGATCGCTCTACAGGGCGAGGACAAGGTGGTCACGCGCGAGGAACTCGTTCGCCGCACCGCACTGTGGAAGGCCAACGGAGAGCGCGTCGTCTTCACTAACGGATGCTTCGACCTGCTGCATATTGGACACATCACGGTGCTGGAGCAGGCGCGGCGATTTGGCGACCGCTTGATTGTGGCGATCAACAGCGACGCCTCGGTGCGCGAACTGAAGGGGCCTTCGCGGCCCATCGTCGGCGAGCGGGAACGGGGGCGCGTACTGGCTGCGCTGGCTGCGGTTGACGCGGTGGTGGTCTTCGGCGAGCCTACGCCGCTGGAGGTGATTCTGGAGTCGCGGCCCGATGTGATCGTCAAGGGCGGAGACTACGCAGTGGAGACCGTGGTCGGCGCGAGCGAGGTGATGGCCTGGGGCGGACAGGTCAAGATCATACCCATCGTCGAAGGCTTCTCGACCACACGGTTGATCGCCAAGAGTACGGCGAAGGCCTAACAGTCCGTGGTAAAAGTCCAAACTGCCTAGAAATTTCCCTCAGGGGCTAAAGCCCGCGGTCATTTTGCACCAGTTACGGCGCGGCTGAAGCCGCGCCCTTCCGGCAATAGCCTATGGGAAAGATCATCTTTCTGCGAAAGGAAAAAGCAGATTCCTTCGCTTCGCTACGGAATGACAACAAAAGAGGCTACGGAATGACAACAATAGAGGCTACGAAATGACAAACAAAAGAGGTGCGAATGACAACAGAATGTGCTGCGGAATGACAAACATATTGGGTTAAAGCCATTTCTGAAATGCTCTAGAAGAGGAGCTTCAGACCGAGCTGGATCTGGCGGGTTGTTGCCGCCGACGTGATGACTCCGGCGGTGGGGCTGAGGGCGGCGACGGTGTTCTGGCTGGCAAGAGTGCCTTGCGTGGGTCCAGCGGAGAAGACCGTCTCGGAGGGGGTTAGCAGGTTGGTGTGGTTCAGGACGTTGAAGAACTCGGCGCGGAACTGGGCGCGGAGACCGGCGGTGAGTTGCGTGGTCTTGGCCAGCGAGAGGTCGAGGTCGTTGTAGGCGGGGCCGGTGAGCGAGTCGCGGCTTACGTTGCCAACGTATCCGGCTGCGGGCGCGGAGAAGGCGTTGGGGTTGAAGTACTGGGCGACGCGCTGCGCGGTGCTTCCGCTGGTGTAGAGCGAGCCGGTGAAGCTGGGGTTGATGTTGGGACGGACCGGATTGCGCGAGTCGCCGGAGCCGGTCGGGTTGTAGCCAAGCTGCGGGCTGAAGGGAAAGCCGGACTCCAGCGTGGCGATGGCCGAGAGCGTCCAACCGCTGACGACGGAGTTGGCGAGAGGCTTGGCGTTGGCCAGCAGAAGGTGGTTTTTGCCAAAGGGCAGGTCGTAGCTGGCGTTGATTGAGGCCAGGTTGCGGATGTCTGTGGCCGCCGGACCCCAGTCCAGTGCTGGGTTGTTGGGGTAGGAGACAAAGGCGGGCGTGTTGGCCGAGACGCTGGTGTTCCAGGCCGAACCGTCGTCCAGATTGCGCGCGTAGGTGTAGTTGGCGCGGAGCGTGAAACCATTGGCCAACTGCCGCTTGAGATCGACCTCCAGAGCGTTGTACGAACTCGAACCCTGAGAGACCCAGCTCGTAGTATTGGCGAGGGCCGGATTGGCCTTGACCGGAGCGGCGGGGGCCGAGGTTGGCGTGGCGTAGTAGGCGGGGTAGAAGACGCTCTGATTGGGAATGACGAACGACGCTGGCTCGTTCAGATCCTCGGAGAGAATCTGGTGATAGCCGTGCGAGCCAACGTAGCCCACGGTGAGCGAGGTGTGCGGGGCGATCTGCTGCTCGACACGCAGCGTCCAGGCGAAGACGGCGGGCGTCTGAATGTCCGGCTGCACGGTGGAGGGCGAGACGGACGACGTGCCGGAGGTCGGACTGGTCACCGTGCCGGAGGTTGAGTAGATGGTATTGAACGGGGCGGACTGGTCGAGGCGGTAGTCCAACGAGTCGAGCAGTGCGTGATGCAGACCGAAGCTGGCGCGGACGACCGTCTTGCCGGTCGAGAAGGGATCGTAGGAGAGACCAAGACGCGGCTCGGGAAGCAGAATGGCGTGGTTGGTGGTGAGAGCGGCGGAGCCAGTGGTGGGCGTGGTGTTGATGACGCCGTTGGTGAAGCCGTAGACCGGAGCGCGTCCGTGCGAGGCGTTCCATCCGTCGGTGGACTCGGTGCGGATGCCGGCGCGGAGTTCGAGGTTAGGTAGGAGCTTGATGGTGTCTTCGAGATAAGCATCGACGAAGGTGCTGCGCCAGCCGAGTTCGGTGGTGACCGGGACGTAGGTGAAGGTCTTGATGGTGCCTTGCAGGAAGGTTGTCAGCGAGGCAAAGCTGGCCTGTCCATCCTGATCCTGCGCGAGGTTGTCGTTGGATTCGAGGAGCTGTAGCCAGCCGCCCGCCTCGATCTGCTGGCGCCCGCGCGAGTAGTAGATGTGGTCGTCAAAGGTGAAGAGGTTGCGTGTGGTGGAGTTGTTGGAGCCGACGTTGACTCCCGCAGTGGTGATGGTCGATGCGCCATTGGATGCGGTTGAACCGGAGATGACGACCGCTCCGGTGGGCTTGCCGGTGAGGAAGGTCGGCGTGACGGCCTGAATGTTGCTGGGGATGGAGCCGAGGAAGTAGAAGCTGGCGCGAGAGAAGCCTGCGCGGGCGGTGTTCAATAGGCGCGGAGAGAAGACGTGCTGCTCCTGCACGCTGGCGACCTGTTCGCGCAGTGTCTCCGCCACCAGCGAGTAGGGATCCTGCGTGGGGGTGTGGGCGACGGAATCGTCGATGGTGTAGACGGCGAAGAGCAGGTCGTTTGGCGTGAGGTTGGCGTCGAAGCGAGCCGTTCCGAAGTCCTCGCGGATGTGCTGCTCGGGCGAAGAGTACGCCAAAGCGATGCCGGTTTGCGCGCCCACACTGGTTAGCAGTTCAGGGCCGTTCTGTACCGGCCAGAGGTTCAGCAGGCCAGCGACGGTGGAGCTGATCGCGATGGGGTTCGCAACGCCGGGAACAATGCCTTTGCGGGCGTTGTTGTCCGGGACGTAGGTGACGTCGGTGACGCCGAGGTTCTGGCGATAGCCCTCGTAGTTGGCGAAGAGGAAGAGCTTGTCCTTCTTGATAGGGCCGCCCAGTGAGCCGCCGAAGTTGTTGCGTTGGAAGTTGGGAATGCGCGCCGGGTCGAAGTAGTTGCGCGCGTCGAAGTAGGAGTTGCGCAGAAACTCGTAGGCCGAGCCGTGGATGGCGTTGGTGCCGCTGGCGGTGACGATGGAGACCTGCGCGCCCTGCCGCTTGCCGTAGGAGGCTGAGTAGGTGTCGGTGATGACGTTGAACTCGCGCACCGCTTCAACGCCTAGCAGTTGGCCGGAGGTTCCGCCGGGGGTTACGTTGATGAGCGAGGCTCCGGTGTACTCTACGCCGTTGAGCAGGAAAAGATTGTCCTGCGGACGGCGACCGGAGACAGCGAACATGTTGCCGACCGAAGAGTTCGAGGTGCCGACCGAGCCGCTGCGTTGCGCGGTATAGTTCACCGTTGCTGGGTTCAGAGTGATGAGTTGGTCGTAGCTGCGGCCATTGAGCGGAAGCTCTTTGATCTCGTGCGCGTCAATCAGGCCGGCGGTCTGCTGGGTGGAGAGATTGACGACCTCTGGCTGCTCCTCGACGGTGACGACCTGCGCGATGCCGCTGAGCGTGAGCGTCAGATTGACGCTCTGCGCCTGACCGACCGAGAGCGGGATTCCGGTGCGCCGCTGTTGGCTGAATCCGTCGGCGATGGCGGTGATGGTGTAGCTGCCGACCGGGATCGACGGCGCAGCATAACGCCCGTCCGCGCCAGACTGGAGATGGCGCTCGTTGCCCGTCTCATCGTTGTGAACCAGAACCGATGCGTTGGCGATGGCCGCGCCGGTCGAGTCCGTCACCGTGCCGGAGATGGTTCCGCCAACGACCTGCGCCGCAGCAATCTGCAGGCTGAGTGCGAGAAGGATTGCGACGGTGAAGGACAAGGCAGTGCGAATGCTTCGGATCATGCGGTTTCTCCTGTTAATATGCGACGATGCGCGTTGATTCGGCGTTGATCTTTTGGAATGGAAGGGGATGGAGTGCGAGGCCCGGAGGGTTGCGCGAGGCTGTTCTGGCTAGGCGAGTGCGCAGCAGCAGAGACAGCAGCGGCAACGGCAGCGGCAGGCCGTGGTCATTCGATCGTTCGGAGCTATCATCGTCGTAAGAGTCATCGTCATCGGGCGACTCCGTGGTTGTAGCTCCAGTAGACGAGGCCGAGAGTGATGAGAGCGATGAAGATCTCGCCCAGAACTCCGACGACCAGAGGACGCCAGCCCTGACCGACCAGATCCTTCAGATTGGTGCGCAGACCGACTCCGGCGAAGGCGGGAAGAAAGGCCCAGCGCGAGAGGTTCGAGAGGCTGTCCAACTGCGGGTGGGTGAAGAAGCCGCCCGTGGCGAGAAACGAGATTACCAGAAAGCCCAGAATGAACTTGGGAAACTTCTGCCACAGGAAGAGCGCCTTGTTTTCGACCACGGCTGCCTTTCCCTGCGAGGCCCAGTAGACCGCGTAGCCCAGCACGACGAAGCCGATGAACGAGGAACGCGCGGTCTTGGCCAGGATCGCCCAGCGGCCCGCCTCCGACCCGAAGAGCGAGCCGGTAACGATGGACTCGGCGGTGTTGTCGACCGCAAGCCCAGCCCACATTCCATAGGCCTGCTGGCTCATGTGCAGCAGGTGGCCAATGGCCGGAAAGGTGAAGAGCGCAATCGCTCCGAGGGAAAGAATTGCGGCGATGGCCGTCGAGGTGTCTTCCTCGTCCGGGTCGATGGCTCCCTGCGCGGCCATGATCGCCGTTACGCCGCAGATCGACGAGCCGATGGCGAGCAGACTGGTCAGCTTCGGAGGCAGGCGAAAGATGCGGCCCAGAAGCGTCATCACCGAGAGCGAAAGGATCAACTCCACGGCGACCAAGGCCAGCGAGAGTCCGCCGATATGCAACACGTCCTGCAACAGAAAACGCGCACCAACAAAGACGATTCCCAGCTTGAGCCATAGTTCGTAGGTGGCGACTCCGGGGCGAAAGATCGTGGCGACTCCGAAGGTGTTCGAGACAAGCAGCCCGAGGATGATGGCCCAGAGAACGTACTCGATGTGGGGAAGAAGCAGGTGGTGCTGCGCGCTGAGGACGGTGGAAAGATGTTCCAACAGCTTGCCCGCAAGACCGATTCCAAAGAGCAGCGCTACGCCCGGAATCGTGGCGATCAGGCTCGTCGGCTTGAACTGAGCCTCGGCGGCGATCGACAATGGAATGGTCTGTGTGGACATAGCTTGCTAGTGGTTGTTCGGGAAATCTGGTGTGCGAATAACTTTGATGTATGTGAGCCAGTGTTCGACTCAAACGCAGGTGCGGGCGGAAAAACCCGCTGACTTAGAGCATTTTAGGCAATGGCGTAGACCATGCTGCGACGAGAAAAAGCAGATTCCTTCGCTTCGCTACGGAATGACAAACAAAGAGGCTACAGGACAACAAACAAAAAGGTTATGGGACGACAAATATGTTGGTTTATAGAAATATCTAAATGCTCTAGAAGCTGATCTGGTGAATGATGTTGAAGCGGATGAGCGCGGCCAGAGCGAGGCCAATGCCGACGGCCAACAAGTCAACATTGAAGGGCAGTTTGTGTGCAGAGTGCGAGGAACGGATGCGGGTTGACTTGAGGTTTGCCATTGTGACTCCTGAGAGATTCCGTTGTGTTGCTGATCGTTTGAAGGGCAAAAGGAAAAGCCCACGTATCGCGCTATGCGCTGATACGTGGGCTCCTGAATGTCTAAGGCTCGACTTCTAAAGATCGCCTAGATTGGGAATGCACCAGCGCAGCAGCGGCTCTCGCCCATACAACAGGGGCAACAGCTACACATGCATACGGTGGTGGACATCAATCTCATTACTGGCAAGACTACCGGATCTGCAACCACACGTCAAGGATTTTCATACCCAGAACAGTAATTTTTAGGAGGGAGAACAATCGCACTGAATTTGCACGAAGAACAGATGCAACCACGGATAAAAGCGGATGAACACGGATTAGAGCAATTTGGGTAATGGTGTAGAGTGCCGTGGCGCGAGCGAAAAGCAGATTCCTCCGCTTCGCTACGGAATGACAAACAAAAATGCTACGGAATGACAAAGAATTGGTATTGAGTAATTCAAAAATATTCTGAATGCAGAACGGTTTTTATCCGTGTTGATCTGTGGTCATTTTTCAACTTTTTTTGAACGGCTAATGCTGACTCGAAAGTACTGTGTTCAGAGCCACATGCAACGACCGGACGAAGATCGATCTACGCCGTGAATTCTTCCAGTTTTTTCTCTGCGCCCTTTCGCATCTTGGGACAAACCCGTATCATCAAAATAGTACCCGCCAGTCCGGCGAGTGAACTTCGCTCTGAAGCTGGTTGTTTCATGGGCGAATCATCAATAACTGCTCGACAGGATTATGCGGTCCACACAACACGATCTGCATGTCTGGCAACAGGATCTGCCGTCTTGAAGGAGATACACTTTGCGCTTGTTTGAACGCTCTTGGAACTTCCGGCCGATGCCGGTCTTCGCTCTCACTGGACTGCTTGCCGCTACGCTGGTAACGGGAATCTCTGGATGCAAGAAGGACGCTCCGGCCGCCGTAGCGATGCAGGCGATGCCGGTCATGGTGCAACCAACGGCGCTGACTGGAGTCCCCAGCCTGAGCACCTACGTCGCAACGATCAAGAGTCGGCGCTCGACGACGTTGCAGCCGCAGGTTCCGGGAAATTTGACCAGAATTATGGTTAAATCCGGCGACGTGGTGAAGGCTGGACAGGTGCTGATGCAGATCGATCCGTTGAAGCAGGTGGCGACAGTCGAGTCGCAGCAGGCGACCGAGCAGCAGCAGAAGGCGGTCTATCAGTACAACGAGAGCGACCTGGCGCGACAGTCGCAGTTGTACAAGGCGGGAATCATCTCCAAGCAGGCCTACGATCAGGCGACGCAGTCCTTCCAGAACTCGAAGGCTGCGCTGGACGCGGCTAAGGCGCAGACCAGGACGCAGCGCGAAGAGCTTGCGTACTACCAGATTCGCGCTCCCTTTGCGGGCATCGTTGGAGATATTCCGGTGCATGTGGGCGATTACGTCTCGACCGCTACGTCGCTGACGACGGTGGATGAGAACAAGGATCTGGAGGCTTATATCTACCTTCCAAGCGAGCGCGCAGGCGATGTTCACAAGGGTCTGGCGGTGGATCTGCTTGACGTGAGCGGCAACGTGCTGGCGCAGACCAGCCTCGACTTCGTCTCGCCCGAGGTGGACAACGATCTGCAAGGAATTCTGGTCAAGGCTCCGCTTGCAAAGGCTGCCGCGCAGTTGCGCAGCGGCCAGATTGTGAACGCGCGCGTGACATGGAGCAGTTCGCAGTTGCCTACGGTGCCGATCCTCGTAGTGTCGCGCATCGGCGATCAGAGCTTTGTTTACATTGCTGCGGCAAAGGGATCGGGCTTCATCGCGCATCAGATTTCGGTGAAGCTGGGCGAACCGGTGGGCAATGTCTACCCGGTACTGGGCGGGCTGAATCCGGGAGACCGCGTGATTCTATCGGGAGTCCAGTTTCTGCAAGAGGGAATGCCCGTGATTCCAATGACGCCGCCATCGGGTGCGCCTGCGACGCCTGCGGGAAATTAGAGCATTTTAGCCGATGGTATAGACCGAGGCGCGGCGAGAGAAATGCGGAGATTCTCCGCTGCGCACAGAATGACAACTCGTGAATTTTTATTGCGGAATTGAGTATTTCAACGGGTTCCTAGACCCACGCTGGTAATCGGTTGCAGCAAGTTCTGCGTTTGCGCAGGACGGAAAAGGTAGAGTCTCTTGGTTGAATTTTTTATTCGTCGTCCGATCTTCGCGACCGTGTGTGCGCTGCTGATTGTGCTGGCCGGCGCGGTGTGCTTGCCCAGCCTTCCGATCTCGCAGTATCCGCAGCTTGCGCCGCCGCAGGTCGTCGTCAGTTGCAACTACGTTGGCGCGAACTCGCAGGATGTAGAGTCGGCGGTAACGATCATTCTGGAACAGGCGATCAACGGCGTCGAGGGAATGCGCTACATGTCTTCGGCCTCGTCGAACGACGGAACCTCGACGATCACCATCACCTTCGACACGGGATACAACCTCGACATCGCAGCGGTCGATGTGCAGAACCGCGTGGCCACAGCTCAGGGACGACTTCCCGGAGCCGTTACCAGCACGGGAATCTCCATCACCAAGGCGAACTCGAACTTCGTGCTTTTGGCCGGGTTCATCTCTCCCGACCATTCGCTCTCTCCCGACTTTATCTCCAACTATCTGGACGTCTACGTGGTTGACGCTCTGAAGCGCATTCCGGGCGTGGGAGACGTGATGAACTTTGGCGGTGCGCGCTACGCCATGCGCATCTGGCTGGATCCCAACAAGCTGGCTGCACGCGGCCTGACGCCGCTCGATGTAACCAACGCGCTGTCCTCGCAGAACGTCGAAGTTCCTTCCGGTCAACTTGGCGCTCCACCCTCCGATTCCAAGCAGAGCTACCAGATGGCCGTGCGCGTGGCGGGCCGACTCTCTGACCCGCATCAGTTTGAAAACATCGTGATCAAGTCGAACGCAGCCGGCAGTTCGACCGCATCGGCTCCTGCGGGAGGAGCTGGCATCGTCCTGCTGAAAGACGTAGGCCGCGCCGAGCTTGGCGCCGAGACCTATGGCACCACGCTCAAATACTCGGGCGGCCAAGCCATCGGTCTGGGCATTCAGCAACTCTCCAACGCCAACGCCCTCGACGTCGACAAGCGCTGCCGCGCGGCCTTTGTGGAACTGCAAAAGTCCTTCCCTCCCGGCTTGCAAGGCTTCGTCGCAGTCGATACAACCACGATGGTTCACGACTCGATCAACGAAGTTGAGAAGACGCTGTTCGAAGCCATCGTCATCGTCATCGTGGTCATCTTCCTGTTTCTACAGGACTGGCGCGCCACGGTCATTCCAGCGATCACGATTCCGGTCTCTCTGATAGGAACCTTCGCCTTCATCAAACTCTTCGACTTCTCCATCAACTCGTTGACGCTGTTTGGAATTACACTGGCGACGGGACTTGTGGTCGATGACGCCATCGTCGTCATCGAGAACGTGCAGCGCCATCTGGAAAGCCAGACCGTTGCTGGCACCGACAGCCCCGTGCACGACCCGCACAAGGCGACCATCGTCGCCATGGCCGAGGTGACCAGCGCGGTCATCGCGACCTCGCTGGTGCTGATCTCAGTCTTCGTTCCGGTCAGCTTCTTCCCCGGCACGACGGGAATCATGTACAAGCAGTTCTCGCTGACGATTGCGTTCTCCATCGCCATCTCGGCCTTCAATGCGCTGACCCTCTCGCCCGCGCTGGCTGCGGTCTTCCTACGCCCGGACACGCATCCGTCTGGGCTGATGGCAGTCTTCCTCGATCCCGTCGAGGCAGGCATTCGCAAGACGATCAGCCTTTACTCGGTCGCCGTAACCTGGGTGGTCAAGTGGCGCTACGCGTTTCTTCTACTCTTCCTCGCCGGTCTGGGTGCAACGGCGTACATGTACACCCATGTACCGACCGCATTTGTTCCCGCAGAAGATCAGGGCTACTTCATGGTTCTGGTGCAGACGCCTCCCGGAGCCTCGCTCAGCTACACCTCCGACTTCGCCGACCGTGGCGCCGCTCTGATAAAGGCTGATCCCGATGTCTCTGGAACGTTCGCGGTTATGGGCTTCTCGCTTTCTGGCGGAAGCTCTCCCAACTCGGGCATCATCTTCGTCAATTTGAATACGATGGACGACCGAACCAAGCTGGGGAAGGGACACTCGCAGCACGACATCGTGACACGCCTCTCGCAGAAACTGCTGGCCATTCCCGGCGGCATCCTGTTCGCCGCAGAGCCTCCTGCGATTCAAGGCATCGGCTCGGTCGGCGGCTTCCAGTTCATGTTGCAGGACGGCGGACGCAACAGCTTCACGGACATCGACCGCATTGCGCATACGATTGTCGGTCAGGCGCGCAATCCTGCGGCCGGGCTGACGGGGCTGAACACGACCTTCACGGCCAACGATCCGCAACTCTCCATCACCATCGACCGCCAGAAGGCCGAGGCGATGGGCGTTCCCATGTCGCAGATCACGGCGGCGATGGGCACGTTCATGGGATCGACCTATGTGAACGACTTCAACTTCAACAACCGCTCGTATCGCGTCTACGTGCAGGCGGACCAGCAGTTCCGGCGCAATGCGAGCGACCTGAAGCAGTACTCGGTTCGCTCGAACGCGGGCCAGATGGTTCCGCTGGACAATCTGGTTGCAGTTGCGGAGACCTCCGGGCCGCAGGTCATCAGCCACTACAACATGTTCCGCTCGGCGGAGATCGACGGCTCGCCCGCCGAAGGACTCAGCTCCGGGCAGGGCATGAACAACATGGAGAAGCTCTTCTCCAAGAACAAGCTGCCTGGAATGATGTTCTCCTGGACCGGACTGGCGCTGGAGGAGCATGAGTCGGCTGGCAAGACGATTCTCATCTTCGGCCTCGGTCTGCTGGTCGTCTACCTGACACTTTCAGCCCAGTACGAGAGCTTCTTTCTGCCCTTCATCATTCTGCTGGCGGTGCCGATGGCGGTGTTGGGCGCTCTGGCGCTGGTTTCGGCGCGAGGCATCAGCGACGACATCTACGTGCAGATCGGACTGGTGATGCTGATCGGCCTGTCGGCCAAGAACTCGATCCTGATCGTCGAGTTTGCCGAACAACAGCTTCATCAACACGGCAAGTCGATCATTGAGGCGGCAATCATTGCCTCGGAGTTGCGACTGCGTCCCATCCTGATGACCAGCTTCGCCTTCATTCTGGGCATGTTGCCGCTCTGCTTCGCCTCGGGCGCGGGAGCCATGGGACGCCACTCGGTGGGAACGGCCGTGGTCGGAGGAATGTTGCTGTCGACCATCCTGAACCTCTTCTTTATTCCCGTGCTGTACGTGCTGCTGAAGTCGCTGCTGGTACGGTTCACGAAGAAGACGTCCCCGGCGGTTCGGCATACAATCACGGACGAATTGGACTAAGGGCTGATCCAACTCGATGCGACATAGGTGTATGCCCCCCCCCGGGTATACACCTATGCTATTGATTACGATACATTTATTTCTTAGTATATACGGAGTAATCTATACTTATTTCATGTTTTCGCGAGAAAGGCCCGACGATTTGTCGGGCCTTTCTCTTTATTCTACTAATTCAATTATATGAGCGGGAGAACAACTTAAATGCCAACTGATTTAATGCGGCAAGTCGTTGGTGGAATGAGAGTTACGCTGAAATGCTGGAGCGCGGAGGCTTGACTTGCGGATTTGCTGCGGTTTTTTGCATGGTTCTGAGGCAGATTTTTTATAGGCGTTGGCGCGGGCATATCGACGCTTGCGCGAAGGCTATAGCGCGGGCCTTCAGCCCGCTACGGATTGGGTGGGACGATTCCCAGGCCTTCGGCCCTTACCAGACAAATACAAAGGCAACGACAACGACTAGCGGTGCGAGTTGTATTCATCCCACCCATCGCGATGTTGCTGCGATGGATGGGGCACCCGGCAATTTGGTAATGGTGTAGGCCGTTGCGGAATGAGGAGAATGCGGGGATCCTTCGCTGCGCTCAGGATGACAAGCAAAGGCAAAGACAGAAGCAGATTCCTCCGCTTCGCTGCGGAATGACAAACTTCGTTGCGGAATGACAAACTTTGTTGCGGAATGACTAACTTCGCGGCGGAATGACAAACTTCGTCGCGGGATGACAAACGAAGAAGTGGAATGACATGCAAAGAAGCTGAACGACAAACAAAGAAGTGGGATGCTTCGGATCGGTCTACTGTCGATCCGAAACATCCCTGCAACCTCTATGAATTCCCACTGGCCAGAGGCATTCCCGCAGTTCTGAAGCATTCTTGCGGTGAAGCTGTCGTTGACCGATCTCTACAGGTACCAGGGAATGTTGACGACGATGATGCGCTGTTTGCCCTTGAGCAGGAGTAGTAGCTTGAGCATCTGGACGCGCTGGTTGTGCAGGAAGTACTCCCACCAGTGGCGGACGACCAGTTCAGGCAAAAGCACGGTGATCTTGCGATCGGGATTCTGGTGTTCCAGTTCCAGAATGTAGTCCATCAGCGGCGTAATGACCAGGCGGAAGCTGGAGAAGAGCGTGATGAGTTCCGGCTCGGTCAGGCCCTCCTTGCGGATCGGGGTGAGGACGTTGGTCTCCCAACTGTCGACCAGCGATTCTTCTCCGTCTGCTCCCTCGACGTTGACGATCTTGATCTCCTTGGAGAGCAGCAGGCCGAAGCGCAGAGCCTTCTCGGTCATGCGATCCCAGCGGGCCATGGGGATGACCACCAGAGGCTGCTGCATGTTGGCCAGGCTGAGCGGAACGACCTCGACCACCTCTCCCTTGACGCGCTCGTAGTGGCGTTTGATGGCCAGCATTAGAACGATCAGCGTGGGGATCAGAATCGCGGTAAGCCAGGCGCCTGAAGTGAACTTGGCGATCAGCACGATGCAGGTGGTGATGCCGGTGGCGATGGCGCCGATGCCGTTGACGAACATGTGCCAGCTGCGTCCCTTGTGATCGCTTCCCTGCTTCCACCAGTGGACGACCATGCCGGTTTGCGAGAGGGTAAACGCCATGAAGGCGCCGATAGCATAGAGCGAGATCAACCGGTCAGTAACTCCACCGAAGATGATGAGGATGAGCGCCGTCATGAAGGTGAGGGCGTAGATACCGTAGGAGAAGAGCAGGCGGCGTCCGCGCATGACGAAGACGTGCGGCAGAAAGTCGTTGAGAGCGATGGAGCGGGTGAGGCGCGGGAAGTCAGCGAAGGCGGTATTGGCGCTCAAGCACAACGCCAGAAAGACCGACCACATGGTGAAATGGAAGAACCAGCCACGCCCGAAGACCGCCATCACGATGAGGCTGAGCAAACTCTGATACTGAGGGTTGGAGGGATCCATCGCCATGATCTGATACTGCTTGGCCAGCCATGCGGTGCCGAAGAGCATGACGATCAGGATGCCAATGATGACCGTGAGGGTGCGCTGCGCGTTCTGCGAACGGGGCGAGCGGAAGGCCATAACGCCGTTGGAGACGGCCTCGACTCCGGTCATCGCCGCGCATCCGTTGGAGAAGGCCTTCATGAGCAGCCACAGGCCGATCAGCTTGAAGGTCGGAGGCGCCAGAGGAGCGGCAGCCACAGGATGTCCTCCTGTCATAAAGACGTGGAAGGCGCCGACGGCAATGGTCGTCATCACGGTTCCGACGAAGAGGAAGGTGGGGATAATAAACGCCGCTCCCGTGTCCTTGACCCCGCGCATGTTGATGATGGCCAGCAGGGCGAGTACGACCAGACAGAGCATCAGCGTGTGCGGCAATAGCCAAGGCTGATCGCTGACTACGGCTTCGATTCCAGCCGAGATGCCGACCGCTGCGGTCAGGATGTAGTCGATCATCAACGCTGCGGCGGCCAGCAGGCCAGCCCCGGTGCCGAGGTTCTCCGTCGCCACCGTGTAGGAACCGCCGCCGCCAGGATACGCCGCAATGGTCTGTCGATAGCTGAAATAGACGATGACCAGCAGGATCAGGATCGCCGAGATGATCGGGACGATGTACTGAATCCCCATCAGCCCCAGCGGGATGAGGAGCGAGAGCGCCGTCTCCGGGCCGTACGCGGCGGAGGTGAGAGCGTCGAGGCCAAAGATAGGAATACCAGCGGATACGCCGATGTGCTCGGCGCGTTCTTCACTGGTGGCCAGGGGTCTTCCAAACAGGGAATCAGCTAATGACATGTAATTTAAATAGTAAACTTCTCACCTATCAACTCCACATCGAAGACTAAAAATTTTGTAAAGAGTTCGTAAAGATTGCGTAAGAAAACTTGTGAATCCAGCGTGTTTGCCGATGCATCCCATGTAACGAGTGTTTGCCATCCGGTGCGTCCGGCGGAGGATTGCCGCGTAGGAGAGCCGGTGTAATTATTCAACGCAGAGAATTAAGAGGAGAGAGAATTTATGTCCACGCCTATCTATGAGATTCCAGTACAGACCATCACCGGCGAAGCGACCTCGCTTGCAGCCTTCCGCGGCAAGGTTTTGCTGGTGGTCAACGTCGCGTCCAAGTGCGGCCTGACCAAGCAGTACGATGCCTTGGAGAAGCTGTATGACCAGTACAGGGACAAGGGATTGGCCGTACTCGGCTTTCCGGCCAACGACTTTGCCGGACAGGAGCCGGGCACGAACGACGAGATTGCGACCTTCTGCCGCGCGACCTTCGGCGTGAACTTCCCCATGTTCTCCAAGATCGTCGTCACTGGGCCGGAGACGCATCCCCTATATAAAGAGTTGATTGCGGAAGAGCCGAAGGCTGTCGGCGAGACCCGCGCGTCCTTCCGCGAGAAGCTGGCCGGCTTTCTCGCCAAGAACGACGCTACTCCAAATCCCGAGCCGGGAGTTCTGTGGAACTTCGAGAAGTTTCTGGTAGACCGCAGCGGCAAGGTGGTCGGTCGCTTCTCTCCTGAGGTCACGCCGGATGATCCAGCCGTCGTTGCCGCCATTGAAACCGCTCTGGCAAACTAGGAGAGGCTGCACAAGATTAAAGCTTTCCCTCGGGGGCTAAACAGGATGCGGAAAAGCTCTATTTTTGCGGGGCGAGATGAAGGCCCGGGGCTAAAGCCCGTTGAAAGGATGGGGTTATTCAGGGGGCTGAAGCCCCCTGCTCCCTCCGAAAGGCAAAAGCATGAGTTTTTTCGCAGCCTGTGAAGCCCTAATGAAAATAGGCGACCTACGGCGCGGCTAGAGCTGCGACGTTTCAAAACAAGGGCTTGTGCAGGCTGTCCCTAACAGCGGCAGCTTGATCAGAGCTTACCGCTTGATCTGTCTAGGCCTCCATTACGCAGGAATTGCGATAATGGAGGCGTAGCTTCTTTTATGACCCAGCCACGCTCCAATCCGCCCCAGACGCCACAACACGAGACCATCGCCGTCGCCATGTCCGGCGGCGTCGACTCCTCCGCCGTCGCGGCACTGCTGCGCGCCGAGGGGTACACGCTGATTGGGCTGACATTGCAACTCTGGAACCAGCGTCGCCTTGCGGGACACGAGGGGATGCCGGAGGCGGTGCAGGGACGCTGCTGCTCCATCGACGACGTCTACGACGCGCGGCGAGTGGCCGAGCAGCTTGGCATTCCCTACTATCTGGTCAATCAGGAGGCGCGCTTCGAGGCCGAGGTTGTTCGCCCGTTTGTGGACGAATACTTGGCGGGGCGGACTCCAATTCCCTGCACTCTTTGCAATAACCATCTGAAGTTTGACGCACTGCTGACCACGGCGCGACAGATTGGCGCGGATCGCATCGCCACGGGACACTACGCGCGCAACCGTTACGACGCGGCGCGGGGACGATGGATTCTCTCGCGGCCCGAGGACAAGTCCAAGGATCAGACGTATTTTCTGTTTGGTTTGACGCAGGAACAACTCTCGCGAACGCTGTTTCCGCTGGGCGAGATGCAGAAGCCCGCCGTGCGTCAGATGGCCGCCGATGCTGGGCTTGCGCTGGCCGCCAAGCCCGATTCACAGGAGATCTGCTTCATCCCCGAAGGCGATTATTCGACCTTCCTCGCCGCGTATTTAGACGAACAGGGCGAGACGCTGCCTGACTCTGCCGGCGAGATGGTCTCAACGGCTGGAGAGGTTCTGGGCCAGCACACGGGCATTCAGAACTTCACCGTTGGCCAGCGCAAGGGACTTGGCGGCGCACTGTCGGTTGCGGCGAACTCGGGGCCGCGCTATGTTCTGGCGATTCATCCCGACTCGCACCGCGTCGTGGTTGGCGCGGACGAGGAGTTGCTCTCGCACGAACTGCACGCGAATCGCCTGAACTGGATTGCAGTTGCAGGACTCGCGGGCGAGATGCGGGTGCGGGTGAAGATTCGCCATCGCCACGAGCCAGCCTGGGCGACCTTGCGCGCTGAGGGAGAGGATTGCGTCTGCGCCATCTTCGATGAGCCGCAGCGAGCGATCACGCCGGGGCAGGCCGCCGTCTTCTATGACGGCGACGAGGTCGTGGGCGGAGGATGGATCGTTTGAGGAAAGCGGGTAGAAGCACGGATCAACGCGGATACGGCAAAGACTGTGTTGTTTAGATCATTTTTGGTAAAGGGTAGACCGTGCTGCGACGAGAACAGCAGATTCCTCCGCTTCGCTGCGGAATGACAAATAAATTGGTTGATAGCCATTTCTAAAAAGCTCTAGTTTGAGAAGCATTTTGCGAATGGGGTAGATTGTCGCGTAGCAAGAAAAATGCGGGGATTCTTCACTTCGCTCAGAATGACAGCTTTACTCAGAATGACAGCTTCGCGCAGAATCACAATTTTGATCAGAATGACAATTTTGATGCGCCTATCGCAATCGTGTGGACGCTCTACTCCAAGACTGTTCTGTCTGTAATCCGTGTTAATCCGTGGTCGGAATTTGTCTGTTTTATAGTTTTGGCAGATATAAAGACTGTGCCAGTAGCGTTGCGCGCTGATAGAATCGTCCGACGATGAGGTTTATCTTTTCCCCAACGATGTGTCGCCGATGAAGTGTCCTTACTGTGGATTTGCGCAGGATCGCGTGGTGGACTCGCGCGAGAGCAAAGAGGCGGATTCGATCCGTCGTCGGCGCGAGTGCGAGGGCTGCAACAAGCGCTTCACAACCTACGAGCGCATCGACGAGATCCCCTACATGGTGGTCAAGAAGGACGGACGGCGCGAGAAGTTCGACCGGCAGAAGGTTCTGAGCGGACTGCTGCACGCCTGCGAGAAGCGGCCCGTCTCCGGCGCCGCGCTGGAGCGGATCGTCGACGAGATTGAGGCCTACGTGGTCGATTCGGCAGAGAAGGAGCGCTCGACCAACGCGGTCGGAGAGCTGATTATGGATCGACTCAAGCAGATCGACACGGTGGCCTACATCCGCTTTGCCAGCGTCTATCGCGACTTCAAGGACGTGCGCGAGTTCAAGGCAGAGTTGGAAGAACTGTTGACCGGCAATGGCAAGAGCGCACAGAAGCGGCGCAAGGAATAAGAGTTCATTCACAAGGTTTCATGCATCAGTTGCGAGGTTTCACGCATCAGCTCTTTAGTCCACACAGATAGCGGAGGCAGTGACGACGATGGCAAAGGCGCATGCAATTACGTTGATTCCCGGCGATGGGATTGGGCCGGAGGTTTCGGCTGCGGTGGTACGGATTGTGGAGGCCGCCGGAGCGGCGACCGGAGCCGCCTTCGAGTGGCATCGCTTTGCCGCCGGAGCTGAGGCCTTCGAGAAGTACAAGGAGTACATTCCGCAGGCCCTCTATCGCTCCATCGAGGAGAACAAGGTCGCGCTGAAGGGGCCGGTGACGACGCCCGTCGGTGGAGGCTTCTCGTCGATCAACGTCGCGCTGCGCCAAAAGTTCGAGCTGTTTGCAAACTTCCGCCCAGTAAAAAATCTTCCCGGACTGAAGACGCGCTACCCCGGCATTGACCTGATTATCGTGCGCGAGAACACCGAGGATCTGTACGCTGGGCTGGAGCACGAGATCATTCCCGGTGTGGTGCAATCGCTCAAGATCATCACCGAGAAGGCCTCTACGCGCATCGCCAACTTCGCCTTCGACTACGCGCGCAAGAACGGGCGGAAGAAGATTCACGCCATCCACAAGGCCAACATTATGAAGCTGTCGGACGGCCTATTTCTGCGCTGCTGCCGCGGCGTTGCGGCGACCTATCCCGATGTTACCTACGCCGAACACATCGTCGATAACACCTGCATGCAGTTGGTCATGAACCCGTATCAGTACGACATTCTGCTGACGGAAAATCTCTACGGCGACATTATCAGCGACCTGTGCAGCGCGTTTGTCGGTGGGCTGGGACTGGTTCCGGGAGCCAATCTGGGCACTGAGTGCGCCATCTTTGAGGCGGTACACGGCTCCGCGCCGGACATCGCGGGCAAGGATCTGGCGAACCCGACCGCACTGCTGCAAAGCGCCGTCCTGATGCTGCACCACATCGGCGAGAAGGCCACGGCGGAACGGATTCAGACTGGGCTGGAGAAGGTCTACACCGAGGGCAAGGTCTTAACCAGAGACGTCGGCGGAAGCAGCGGAACCAACGCCTTCTGCGAGGCCGTTCTGGCAGCGATGGAGACGGCATAAGTGGAGGGGCGATGAGTTTTCAATTTCTGCTGGTGGTTCACATCCTGCCGTTGTGGTTTCTGGTCTTCGCGCTCTTTCTGCCGCGGATCGCGCTGCTTTTGCTGTGGCTCGATAGTCCGCTGAGAACCTTCCGGCTGCATGGACTTGTGCCGCTGCTCTTCGGAATCTTTCTGCCGCGCATTCTGGTGCTGTATCTGATCTACCTCGATCAAGGACTCAGCCTGTGGTTCCTCATTCATCTGATCGTCGCGCTGATGGTCTGGAGTGGCTCCAGCAGGTACAGTTCGCGACGGCGAAGGCGCAGAGATCGCTACTAGTAGTTTACCTAGGCCTTCGGCCTAGGCTGGTATAGAACGGGCCTTTGGCCCTTGCCAGGCAACGGCAACAGCAAAGACAACAGCAATGGCAAAAGCTAGTGGTGCGATCTGTTATTCATCCCACCCATCGCGATGTTGCTGATGTTGCTGCGATGGATGGGGCTCCCGGCTAAATCGGAGCGGGCAGCCAAATTCCGGGTGATATAAGATGTGACTGTTTCGGGTGGTTCGCTGTATTCTAATAGGATATGGAACGGCGAAGAATTGGCATTCTTGGGGCGACCGGCATGGTCGGCCAGCGATTTATTCAGTTGCTCAACAATCATCCGTGGTTTGAGATCGCGTGGCTTGCCGCCAGCGACCGCAGCGCGGGCAAGACGTACGGCGAGGCCTGCAAGTGGAAGCTGGACACGCCACTGCCCAAGCATATTGCCGCGATGACGGTGAGGGCGAACACGCCCGAGGGAACGCCTGCGGGTGAGTTGCCGAAGATTATCTTTTCTTCGGTGGACGCCGACGTTGCGCGCGAACTGGAGCCGAAGTTTGCCGCAGCGGGATGCGTCGTGGTCTCGAACTCCAGCGCCTTCCGCATGGTTGAGGACGTGCCTCTGGTGATTCCAGAGGTCAACGCCGACCACCTCGCCCTGATCGAGCAGCAGAGCTGGCGCAAGCAGACGACCGCCGACGGAGTTCCTGGCGGATACATCGTCACCAACCCGAACTGTAGCGCCATCGGACTGGTGCTGGCGCTGAAGCCGTTGGAAGAACGCTTCGGCATTGAGAGCCTCTTCGTCTCGACGATGCAGGCGGTCAGTGGCGCGGGTTATCCCGGCGTGGCTTCGCTGGACATTATGGGCAACGTCGTTCCCTACATCAAGAACGAGGAAGAGAAGCTGGAAGAAGAGGTTGGCAAGCTGCTCGGATCGCTGGCAGGCAGCAGGATTGCCCTGCTGGACGCCAAGGTGAGCGCGCACTGCAACCGCGTTCCAGTGGAGGACGGCCATACCGAGTGCGTCAGCATCAAGCTGAAGAAGAAGGCTACGCGCGAGGAGATTCTTGCGGCCTGGGCGGAGTTTGCGCCGCTGGCCGGACAGAAGCTGCCCAGCGCTCCGGATCAGCCCGTAGAGTACGAAGCTGCGGTCGATCGTCCGCAGCCGCGTCTGGATCGGATGCGCGGGCGTGGCATGGCCGCGACGGTAGGACGTCTGCGCGAGTGCAGCCTGCTGGACTGGAAGTTCGTCGTCCTCTCGCACAACACGATTCGCGGTGCGGCTGGTGCGGCGATTCTGAACGCCGAGGTTCTGGCGCGGCTCGGCAAGCTCGACTTCAAGAAGCCAGTGGTGGTGCGGGCGTGAGCGAGATGAAGAAGACGCAGGCGCACGGGTTGCCGAAGAGCGAGGCTCGAACCGGGCTGGTCGTGATGAAGTTTGGCGGAACCTCGGTGGAGGACGCGGCGGCGATGCTGCGCACGGCGGCGATTGTGCGCGGACGGCGCGAGCGTGGACTCTCGCCGGTGGTCGTCGTTTCGGCGATGGCGCGGGTGACGGATCAGTTGCTGGCCGCAGCCGCAGCCGCAGGGCGTGGCGACAAGGCCGAGGCGCTGGCAATCACAGCGCGACTGCGCACACGGCACATTGAGACCGCAGCCGAGTTGCTGATGGGCAATCTCTTCGCCGAGATTGAGACGGCGATTTGCCACGAGTTCGACGCGCTGGACGAGCTATTGAAGGGCATCGCAGCCGTGGGTGAGTTGACGAAGCGCACTACGGATCATGTGGTCAGCTTCGGCGAACGCATCAGCTCGCAGATCGTTGCAGCGGCCTTCGCCCAGCACGGGCTGAACGGCGTTCATGTGGACGCGCGGACGTGCATCATTACCGACGACCACTATGGCAAGGCTCTGCCGCAGGAGGACGCCATCGAGGCCGCACTGGTCGAGCTGGTTCTGCCGCTGATGCAGGCCGGCCAGACGCCGGTGATGGGCGGATTTATTGGCGCGACAGCCACGGGGATTACGACTACGCTGGGACGCGGCGGCAGCGACTACACGGCCGCGCTGGTGGGCGGAGGACTGCACGTTGGGGCGATCGAGATTTGGACCGACGTCAACGGGATTATGACCACCGACCCGCGCATCTGCGGCGACGCGCTGCGGGTGAAGACGATCAGCTTCGAGGAGGCTGCGGAGCTAGCCTACTTTGGCGCGAAGGTTCTGCATCCGGCGACGATTCTTCCCGCCGTGCAGAAGAGCATTCCCGTCTGGGTTCTGAACTCGCGCAACGCAGCCAATGAGGGCACAAAGATTACCGCTCTGGCCCCGCCCTGCGCCAGCCCGTTCAAGAGCATTGCGGCGAAGAAGAGGCTGACGATTATCGACGTAGTGGCCAGCCGCATGCTGATGACGCATGGCTATCTGAAGGCTGTCTTCGACGTCTTCGACCGCTTCGAGTGTGCCATCGACATGGTCTCGACCAGCGAGGTGAGCATCTCGCTGACCGTCGAATCGAACGACAAGCTGCCTGCCATCTGCGCCGAGTTGAGCAAGATCGCCGACGTAAAACTCGAAGGCCACAAGGCTCTGATCTGCATGGTGGGCGAGGATATTCGCGGACAGAACGGAATCTCCGGCCGCGTGTTTTCGGCGATCCGCCACATCAACGTGCGCATGATCTCGCAGGGAGCGAGCGAGATCAACATGAGCTTCATGATTGAGGAGTCGGATGTGAACGATGCGATTCGCTCGCTGCACGCCGAGTTCTTTGCTGCGCCCGATCCGACGGTCTTCGACGTTGAGGCGCGCGCCGTTGCTAATGTCTGAGAGTCTTTCAGAACTATGCTGCGGGGAAAAATTTAACACGGATTGACGCGGATACGGCAAGGGCGGATAAGGGAATTCGGTTTCGCCAGAAGAGATGCGGACTGTAAGGACAACTTATCGCCGATCAGGCATAGACCGTCGTGGTGCGAGCAAAAGCAGATTCCTCCGCTTCGCTGCGGAATGACAAGCAAATATGTCTGTAGCAATTCAAAAAATGCTCTGGCTGCGCTTGTTGTTTTACGGCGGCTCGTTTTGCGGCGGGGAGAGGAATGACAACCTACACGCAGCTTCCAACGCGATACCACTCGCTGGTTGCAGCAAGCGCTGGCAGCATTCTGCTGCAAAGCTCGCGCTGCGACGCCGAGAACTATCGCAGCTATCTCTTTCTGCGCCCGCAACGCATTCTCTCGGCAAGCAGCGCGCTCTTCGAGCAGATCGAGATTGCGTTGGCGCAGGGATGTTATGTTGCGGGTTTTCTCGCCTACGAGTGCGGCGAGGGACTTGAAGCGCTGGGCGACAACTCCGCGCAGAACTCGCTTCTTCCGAAAGTCTGGTTCGGCGTCTACTCTCATGCGTTCGTCTTTGACCATCGCACGGGCGAGTTTGAGGGCGCATCGCCAGAGGATTTCTTCGCAGACAAATCTTTGTTTGCGGACGACTCCGAGCCAAGCCAGAGTCCGGTTCCGCAGCACTCCGCGCCCCAGCCCGTTGCGATTGAGCACCTGCACTTCGGCCTCAGCGAGCAGGAGTACGCCGCGAAGATTGATGCGATTCATGAATACATTCGCGCCGGCGACACCTATCAGGTTAACTTCACCGATGCTCTGCGCTTCGATCTTGCAGGCTCGCCCGACGAACTTTTCAGCGCGCTGATTGCGAGCCAGCCGGTGCCATACAGCGCGTTTCTGCACGGCGATGGATGGCGGATTCTCTCCTTCTCGCCGGAGCTTTTCTTTCGCGTCGCAGGGCGCAGCATTCTGACGCGTCCGATGAAGGGAACGGCGCGGCGCGGCATGGACGGCGTCGAGGACGAGGCCATTGCGCAGTGGCTGGCCGCCGACCTCAAGAATCGCAGCGAGAACGTGATGATCGTCGACCTGTTGCGCAACGATCTGGGCCGTCTCTGCGAGTTCGGCAGCGTGCGCGTTGACCAACTCTGCGCGGTCGAGCGTTACGAGACACTCTTCCAGATGACCTCGCAGATCTCCGGCACACTGCGCTCGGGGGTTCGCCCACGCGATCTCTTCGCCAGCCTGTTTCCCTGCGGCTCGATCACGGGCGCGCCGAAGCATCGCACGATGCAGATCATTCACGAGTTGGAGCGCGGGCCGCGCGGCGTCTACACCGGGGCCATCGGCTTCTTCTCGCCTCAGCGCGAGGCGGTCTTCAGCGTTCCCATCCGCACCGTTGTGCTGGAGGGGCAGAGCGGCACGATGGGCGTCGGAAGCGGCATCGTCATCGACTCGCAGGCCGACGATGAGTTTCGCGAGTCCCTGCTGAAGTCCGAATTTCTTACTCAGCGCGAAGAGTCCTTCCAGTTGATCGAGAGCCTGCTCTGGCAGGATGGCTATCCCCTGCTGGCGCTGCATCTGGAGCGGCTGGAAAGCTCGGCCAGATACTTCGGATTCGCCTTCGAGCGCAGTGCGATTCTCTCTGCGCTTGACGCGACGGCGCGGCAACTTTCAGGCGCGCGCAGCAAGGTGCGCCTCCTGCTGGATCGCACGGGAGCAATCTCTGTTACGCACTCTCTGGTTGCGGAGTCGAAGGGGCCGGGAAAGATAAAGATCTCCGACCTTCGCGTTGCATCGACCGACCGCTTCCTGCGCCACAAGACGACCCGCCGCCGACTCTACGAACAGCAGTACGAGCAGGCGCGGCGCGAAGGATTCGACGAGGTTCTCTTTCGGAACGAGCATGGCGAGTTGACGGAGGGCGCGATCAGCAACCTCTTTATCGAGAAGGATGGACAGTGGCTCAGCCCGCCGCTGTCCTGTGGTCTGCTTCCCGGCGTGTATCGTCGCCACCTGCTGGAGACTCTCCCCCATGCCACAGAACGCGTCTTGCGGATGGAAGACCTTGCCTCTGCGGACGCGATCTACCTGTGCAATGCTGTGCGCGGATGCCGCAAAGCGACGCTGGTTTAGAGCATTTTGGATAAAGGGATAGACCGTTCTGCGACGAGGGAAAGCAGATTCCTCCGCTTCGCTACGGAATGACTAACAGATTGGTTTACAGCAATGCCTAAAATGCTCTGATGTTTCCGGCTCACGCGTAGAGCATCGCGCTGCGAACAAAATGCGGGGATTCTTCGCTGCGATCAGAATGACAATTCATTTCTGGTCTCCAGCCATTGAGAACGACTCTGCCATGCCGTTGTCTTTATTTGTCAATGTCTTTATCAGTTTTGATCCATGCTTCTATCGGTGTAAATTGGCGCTAAGTTTTTCCTCTTCCCTACCGCGAAGCCCGTCGCGGTAGACTGGAATCTATGCGAATTTTGGTTTTGGGACAGGGTAAGACAGGCAAGTTGGTGGCGGAGGTGGCTCGCGAGCGCGGCCACGTCGTGCGTGGGATGGATGTGCAGGACAACGCGGGGGCGACGGCTCTGACGTCGGCATTTCTGGCCGACTTCGACGTGGCGATCGACTTCACCACGCCGGAGGCTGTCGTCGAGAATATGCGCGCAATTCTGACCGCTGGATCGAAGATCGTCGTCGGCACGACGGGATGGTACGCCAAGCTGCCCGAGATGCTTGCGCTGGCTGAGAGTAACAAGGCTGGCCTGCTGTATGGGACGAACTACTCCATCGGCGTGCAGGTGGCGATGAAGCTGGCCGAGCAGATGGGCGCGGCGCTGGCTGGCGTTGGCTACAAGTTCTCCATGGTGGAGACGCACCACACGGCCAAGTTGGACAAGCCATCGGGAACGGCGATCTCCATTGCGGAGATGGTCGAGCGCGGCGCGGGCGAGAAGCTCGATCTGCCCATCGACTCCATCCGCGAGGGCGACGCCAAGGGAACGCACACGCTCGAAGCCGTGAGCGAGGCAGACCGCATTGTGCTGACGCATGAGGCCTTCAGCCGACGCGGCTTCGCCGAGGGTGCTGTGCGCGCCGCCGAGTGGCTGGCCACGCGCACCGGAAGCTACGACTTCCGCGACGTCTGGGAGAAGTTGTAACGAGCCGGAGACGCAAGACCTAATGCCAGTTCGCAGCGATGGAACCAGTTCAATTCTGCTCCGGGGGTGAGTTTTTTCTCGCCCCCGGAGTTGCAAGGCTTACGCGGTGCAGCTAGGCTGTATGCATGAGTTCTTCAGCCATCGTTGCTCGCCCCTTTGCCTCGCTCTCCTTTGATGAAAAGCTCGACCGGCTCGCCGAGGTCGCTGTACGAATCGGCCTGAACCTGCGCGCGGGTCAGGAGATGCTGTTGACCGCGCCGATTGATGCGTTGCCTCTAGTGCGTCGCATCACCGAGCATGCCTACCGCGCGGGCGCGCTGCTGGTGACGACTTTCTACGGCGACGATCCCTGCGTGCTCTCGCGCTACCAGTACGGGCCGGACGCGAGCTTCGACTACTCGCCGGCCTGGCTACAGGACGCGATTGCGACGGCCTTCAAGAGCGGAGCGGCGCGCATGGCGATTGCGGGAGGAAATCCGGCTCTGCTGGCCAAGCAGGATCCAGCAAAGGTCTCGCGCGCCAACATCGCCGCATCCAAAGCAAGCAAGCCCGCGATGGAGATGATTACGCGGCATGAGATTAACTGGACGATCGTCGCCGCAGCCACGCCCGAGTGGGCCAAGCTGGTCTACCCCAACGAGCCGGTGGAGCAGGCCGTGGCCAAGCTGTGGGAGGCGATCTTCACCGCATCGCGCATCACAGGAGACGATCCCGTCGCCGACTGGCTGGCGCACGGAGAGCGGCTCAAGCAGCGTGTGGACCTGCTCAACGCCAAGCGCTATTCGGCGCTGCACTTCAAGTCGCACGATGGCGGGACCGATCTGCTGGTGGGCCTGGCCGACCAACATTTGTGGGCAGGCGGCGGAACGACTGCGGGCAACGGCGTCTACTGCCAGCCCAACATTCCCACCGAGGAGTGCTTCACAACGCCGCACATGAGCCACGTGGACGGCGTGGTCCGCGCCTCCAAGCCGCTCTCGCACAACGGCACACTGATCGAGAACATTCGCTGCCGCTTCGAGAATGGCAAGATCGTCGAAGTCTCGGCGAGCGCTGGCGAAGACGCGATCAACCGGCTCATCTCCACCGACGAGGGTGCGCGGCGGCTGGGTGAGGTCGCGCTGGTTCCCGCCTCGTCGCCTATCTCGGCGGCGGGAATTCTGTTCTGGAACACGCTGTTCGACGAGAACGCAGCCAGCCATATTGCGTTGGGCCAGGCCTACTCGACCTGCCTCATTGGCGGCGAAAAGATGAACGAGGACGAGCTTGCCGCGCTGGGTGCAAACAACAGCCTGATCCACGTTGACTGGATGATCGGCTCGGCGCAGATGGACGTCGATGGCGTCAGTTCCAGTGGCGCAGTCGAGCCGCTGATGCGCTCCGGCGAGTGGGTCTAGGGCCGCGTAGCTACTCCATGCGAGGGTTCGCAATGAACAGCCAGAAGATGAGTTCGGGGCGACTGGAGGCCTTCTCCGACGGCGTGATCGCGGTCATCATTACCATCATGGTGCTGGAGTTGAAGGTGCCCGCGCAGGATGGGATGGCTGGCCTGAGTGCTGTGCTTCCTGCGGTTCTTCTCTATCTTCTGACGTTCGTTCAAGTCGGAATTTACTGGGTCAATCACCACTACCTTATCGATGAGATCAAGACGGTGAGCCACGGAATTCTCTGGTCCAACCTGATCTTTCTCTTCTGCCTCTCGCTGTTTCCGTTCGTCACCGACTGGATCGGCAGCAAGGGACTCTCTCACTTCTCGACCGCCTTGTATGCTGCAATCAGCGTTCTGCCCGCACTCTCCTACACCGTGCTGTGGAGGATGGTGCGTTTGCAGAGCGCGTCTCTTCTCCATGCCGGTTGGGGCAAGTTGATTGTCTCGCTCGGCCTCTATCTTGCGGCGATTCCAGCCGCGTTCTATCGATCGCTGTTCTCGCTGGCGATGATCGGAGTGGTAGCCGTGATCTGGATGCTGCCGCCGAAGGTTGAAGCAACGAGGGAGTGAGCGATTGCGATTGCGGAGCGTGAGGCAAATATTCGTAATCCGATTCCGCGACTTTACCAACACAGAAAAGGTAAACTTACATTCATCATGGATCTCTCTGGTTGTGGTACGGCACTGGTAACTCCCTTCGCAGCGGACGGCTCGGTCGACGAGTCGGCCTTAGTCCGTCTGGTGAATTGGCAGATCGAATCGGACATCAACTTCATCGTTGCCTGCGGTACGACGGGCGAGGCCTCGACGATGAGCGAGGCTGAAAATCAGCGCGTCATCGAGACCGTTGTCAGCACCGCTGCGGGACGCGTTCCGATCATTGCCGGATGTTCGCACAACGCGACCGCTCAGGCCGTTGCCAACGCGAAGAAGATGGCCAAGCTATCTGGAATTAGCGGCCTGCTCACGGCGAACCCCTACTACAATCGCCCCGGGCAAGAGGGTCAGTACCTACACTTCCGCGCCGTCGCCGAGGCGACAGAGCTTCCCGTGCTGCTCTACAACATCCCCTCGCGCACGGGCACGAATCTGGAACCCGCGACGGTGTTGCGTCTGGCCGAGCTGCCCAATGTTCTGGGCGTCAAGGAATCGAGCGGCAACATGGGGCAGATCACCGAGATTCTGAACCATGCTCCCGCCAGCTTCAAAGTCTTCTCCGGCGACGACGGCCTGACCCTGCCCATGATGGCGCTGGGCGCAGTCGGCGTAGTCTCCGTGGCCTCGAACGCGATTCCTGCGCAGATGGCGCAGATGGTACAGGCCGCGCTGGTCGGCGACTGGACGACCGCGCGCGCGATCAATCGCAAGTTCTATGGACTGATGCAGGCGCACTTCTGCGAGCCAAGCCCTGCGCCGATCAAGGCCGTTCTCGCCCTGCTGGGCCACGGCGAAGACCACCTGCGGTTGCCCATGATTCCGGTGACAACAGCCACGCGGCAGAGGCTGGAGAAGCTGCTCGGCGAGCTTGGCCTGCTGGCGAACGCACGTTGAAGTTATAGGTCGGGCCTTCAGCCCAGGCTGGTATAGAACGGGCCTTTGGCCCTTGCCAGACAATGACAAAGACAACAGCAACGGCTAGTGGTGCGAACTGTATTCATCCCACCCATCGCGATGTTGCTGTGTTGCTGCGATGGATGGGGCACCCGACCTTTTAGGTAAAGGTGCAGACCATGCTGCGACGAGGAAAAGCAGATTCCTCCGCTTCGCTGCGGAATGACAAACATATTGGTTTATAGCAGTCCCTAAAATGCTCTAGTAGTGAAAAAGCTCTAAAGATTCTGTCCGCTTCTTTTTCGCCAGATTACCTTCATTTTCCTGCGCCAGCGTTCGTCGATGGCCACCAGCGTCCAATCGACACGGGGCGAGAGATAGCGCAGGACGACCTCGGTCGCTGGATGCACACGCAGCGCTGGAGCGACCAGATAGAGACGCGGCGCACCCTCCGCCAGACGCACTCCGCCGAAGTATCCGTTGCGCTGAAACTCTCCAAGCCCGGAGTTTTGATCGGGGTTCTGCTGATGATGCCAGCGCACACGCACCCAGTAGTCCAGCCCCTGCAAGGCCAGATGCAGATCCTCTTCGACCTTCAGTTCGATCACCGCCAGACGACCGGATTTGTCGACCGAGAGCAGGTCCAGCATCCCGCGATCCGCTGCGGCAAAGGCCGGGACCTGCGTGTACACATGGGTCGCGTCCAGATGCGCGTCAATCAGCGAAACGTCGCGCCACAGAACGCTCTCCAGCCAACGCTCGGACTGCATGCGGTAGAGCGGGTCGCGCCGGTCAGGTCTTGATCCAGCAGACGCCTCGTCGTCCGCTCCTGCGGTTGCCGCTTCACCCGAGCCATTGCTTGCCCCGCCCGCTGTGCGTCGCGCGAAGAGTCGCGCCACCAACTCGCGCAGTTCGCCAGCGTTGTCCTCCGTCAGCGGCGTCTCGTTCGCTCCTGCGCCGAAGGTGATCTCCTGCACACGGTTGAAGCTCTGCCCCGCGTAGCCCATGCGTACCCGGGCAAATTCCAGCCCATGCAGCAGAAAGGCCATCTCCACGCCGCTACGAATTCTCTGCTCTACGACCTCGCGCATGGCTTCGGGAACCAGATCCATCACGCGCGCGGCGGACTCGGCAAAGCGCTCGCGCGCCGCAGCCTCGTCGGGCGCGTGGATGAGCCGCGTCGTCAGATTGCCCTGATCCTCCGCGTCGCGCCGCTCCATCTCTTCGCTCTTCTCGTCGAACTCCCAGAGTTCCCACTGCGCCGCGTCGGTGTTCATCCAGGCCAGCCGCGATAGGGTCAGCGTGGCCATTCCTCGCGGCACGATGAGGCGCAGACCGCAATACAGCCTGCGTCCTCCCGAACTCTCGCGACAGTGCGCAAGCCAGAGAACGCCCAGCGTCAGAATGCCATCGACCGTGACCTGCGACTCCTCGGCGTTGACCGCGATCACCGCCCAGGCCTGTTGGCCATGCACCAGCGATCCGCGCGCGTAGGCCGGGCCAAAGCTCTTCTCCAGATCCATCGCGGTGCGGAATCCCTCGGATGTCCACTCGCCCCAGTCGTCGGCGTTGGCGCGCAGCATCACTCGCTCCAGCGCCTTCAAGTAGCGCAGGCGCGTGGCCTCGCGCGTCGACGGGGTACGGCGATCCCGATCGGCCAGAATCTCCAGCGACGAGGGACGCGCCTGCCCGAAGCGTTGCACCGTCAGGCGCAGCATGCGATCCCGCGCCGAGCCACGCTCGATCGCTGCGCTGACGCGGCGAACCAGATTGCGATCCTCGCTCCACAGTTGTAGAGTGCATCGCCCATGCTCGGTGGCCAGTTGGTACTTGGCCGAGCGCATGTCGAAGAGAATTTTTCCGTCTTCGGCGACCACGGACTTGGGATGCTCGGCCAAAAAATCCTCCAGCGCACGGGCAATCTGCTCAACGGTCTGCGTGGCTTCTGCGGAAGATTTTTTGGAGGAGGCCATTGCTGCAAAGTCTAACAAATTCCTCTTGGCGGAATTGTTATCCATTGGGGCTGAGCAAGAAACCCAGAGCTAAACAGGCTGCGGAAAACTCGATTTTGGCGTTCCAATATTCCCTCGGGGGCTAAAGCCCCGTTGAAAAATAGGCTGTTTACGGCGCGGCTAAAGCCGCGCCCTTTCAAAACAAAGACGTTCTATTTCGGAACAGGGAGTTTTTCCGCAGCCTGTAAAGCCCATTGAAACGAATGGGCATATTCAGTGGGCTGAAGCTCGCTGCTCCCCCGAGAGGCAGGAACAAGGAGCTTTCCTGCGGAGGATAAAATCGCGCCAATATATGGCTGCATTGAAGGAGTAGACCGCGCACTGCATTGGTACAATCTTGCATATGAGATCAGCGCTTGCAGCGACATTGCTATCGGAGAGGCTTGCTCGAATCGCGGAGAGCTTGTCGCCGAAGGCTGGATCTGCACACAGGCCGCAGACTTTCTGCGTAAAGTTAAATCTCCATGGATAGCGCAACCAAGCGGCGGCTGGGATGGAGCTTTCTGTCTAACATCGTCTCGCGGTTCTCGCAGACGGCGATCACGTTCATTCAGGTTCCCGTCTTTCTGCACTTCTGGAGCGTTCCGCTCTATGGTGAGTGGCTGGTTCTGAACTCAATCCCGAACTATCTCGCCTTCAGCAACTCCGGATTTGGCACGGTCGCCGGCAACGACATGACGATGCTGGTTGCGGGAGGCAACAGAGAGCGCGCGCTACAGGTTTTCCAGAGCTGCTGGTGGCTGATCTTGACGATCTGCACCACCATCACACTACTGCTGTGTGGGACTCTTTACTTTCTGCCTGCGGCGCTGCTGCTGAAGATTAGCACCATCAGCGAGACGGATACGAAGTGGATCATCTTCTATCTGGCTGTATCGATTCTGCTGGCGCAGCTTGAGATGCTGCTACAGTCGGCCTATCGCTCGATTGGGCGGTATCCGTATGGAGCCTTCGTCAAGAGCGCGATGGCAGTAGCAGCGTTCTCCTGCACTCTGCTGTCGGTCATTTTGGGATACGGTGCGCGAACCACGGCCTTGGTCTATGCGGTCGCAAGCATCGCCGGAACCACCTTTCTTGCGCTTCTGGTGAAGCACGACATTCCCTGGATCGAGTTTGGCTGGCGACACGCCCGCTTCAGCGAGATTCGCCGGATTACCCGTCCGGCGATTGCGTTCATGGGATTCCCCATCGGCATTGCCTTGAACATGCAGGGAACGCTGCTGGCGGTCTCCTACGCGCTGGGGCCGGTCAGCGTGGTCGTCTTCTCGACGGCGCGAACGGTCTCGCGGGGCGCGCTACAGATGGTGCAGATGATCAACAGCACCTTTGAACCAGAGTTGACGCTGTCGTTTGGCGCAGGAAAGATCGACCTGACCCGCGCGCTGCATCGCCGAGCCTGCCAACTAGCCCTGCTGGTTGCCGTAGTGGCGGTCAGCGGCGTAATGGTCGTCGGCCCGTACTTTCTGCATCATTGGACGGGTGGGCACGTTCCGCCCAGTCGCGGACTGCTGAGCGTGTTGCTGATGGTGGTGGTGGTCTATGCGCTCTGGTCGACCAGCTCGACGCTACTGACTTCAACTAATCAGCACCAGAAGATGGCGGCGGTCTATCTTGCTGCGACCAGCCTGACCTGCGTGGTGTGCTACTTCTTCGCGCGCTGGGAGGGACTCTTCGGCGCGGCGGCGGCTTTGCTGCTCTCCGAACTGGCGATGAATTGCTATGTCCTGCCAGAGTCGCTGCACATCGCTCAGGACACCTTCCCCGCATTTATGGCCAGCATGCTGCATTATCCGGAGTCGCTGAAGCCTGCGGCACTGCTGGCGCGGCTGCGACGACCTAAAGTGGAAGTTGAGGTTTAGAAATTTTCAGGAATTGATATAAGCCAACATGTTTGTCATTCCGTAGTGAAGCGGAGGAATCTGCTTTTCTCGTTACAGCATAGTCTGCCCCATTGCCTAAAATGCTCTAACAGGCTGTGGTAAAAATCCAAACTGCATGGACATTTCCCTCAGGGGCTAAAGCCCGCGTTAATTTTGCACCAGTTACGGCACGGCTGAAGCCGTGCCCTTTCAAAACTTGACTTTCACCACTGGCTGCTAAAGTAGAAGTTGAAGGTTGAGCTATTATCTATCTCATTCTGAACGCAGCGCTGCCGTAATATTTTCTTGAGGAAACTATTTTCCTCAAAATTCATCTAACAAATGTGGTATTCTGGAGTTCGCTGGGGACGTGTGCCTTTGAATGCTCAGATCTGCCTTGACGCAATCGAGCTTGCCACCGCGGTCTAAACCGCATCCAACTCCCCGCCGAACCCCCGAAACAACCAAGGGAGATGTTTGCGTTAAATGCAGACGCCCTTATATAAAAAATCCCCCGCAGGAGCGCGCATAGCCGTGGCTGAAGAAATCGACAAGTTTGAAGAAGAAAATGAGATGGAAAAGCTCATTGACACCGGAAAAGAGAAGGGCTATCTCACGTTTGGCGAGGTCAACGACCTTCTGCCCAGAGACGTAACCTCGCCCGATGAGCTGGACGATCTGATGACCACGATCAACACGCAGGGCATTGACGTGCTCTCGGGCGAAGGTCGCATGGGCGCGGATCGCGACAAGTACGAGCCTGAGGCGGGCGAAGAGTCCGACGACGTGGAGCTTGACCTATCGCCGGGAACGCTGGAGAAGACCAATGACCCCGTCCGCATGTATCTGCGCGAGATGGGAACCGTCCCGCTGCTCACCCGCGAGGGCGAGGTCGAGATTGCCAAGCGCATTGAGCGCGGACAGAACCGCGTGATGAAGGCCATCTCGCGCTCGCCTATCGTCATCCGCGAGATCGTCGGCCTAGGCGAAGACCTGCGCCGCGGCGTACGCAACGTCAAGGAGGTCGTCACCTTCGAAGAGGAGGAGTTGACCGAGGAGATCCTACAGGCTCGGGTCAAGGCCACCGTCAGCCGCATCGACGTCATTGTGAAGCACCAGAAGAAGCTGGCCACGCTGGAAGAGAAGCTGGCCACACCGACCGGCAAGGACAGCAAGGCAAAGGCAAAGGATGCGCGCAAGAATCGCTGGCTGATTGGCCGCGAACACATCCTCATCAACCGCATTGTGCGCGAGTTCAAGTACACCAATGCGGAGAAGAAGCGGCTGCTCGACAAGGTTAATAAGACGGTCGACGCGATGCGCACGCTGGAGCGGCAGATCAAGTCGCTCGAGGCCAAGCACGAGGCCTCGCGCTCTGAAGAACTGCGCAAGGAGTACAAGCGCCAGCAGAAGAATTGCCGCGCCGATCTTGAGCGTGTGGAGGCCGACGCGGGAATCTCCATCGCCAACCTGAAGCGCACCCAGCGCGAGATGATTCAGGGCGACATGGACGCAGAGCGCGCCAAGCGCGAGCTGATTGAGGCCAATCTACGACTGGTCGTCTCCATCGCCAAGAAGTACACCAACCGCGGGCTACAGTTCCTCGACCTGATTCAGGAGGGCAACATCGGCCTGATGAAGGCGGTCGACAAGTTCGAGTATCGCCGCGGATACAAGTTCTCCACCTACGCGACCTGGTGGATTCGTCAGGCGATTACTCGCGCGATTGCGGATCAGGCTCGTACCATCCGCATTCCGGTTCACATGATCGAGACGATCAACAAGCTGATCCGCACCAGCCGCCAGTTGGTGCAGGAACTGGGCCGCGAGGCATCGTCGGAAGAGATTGCGCGGCGTATGGACATTCCCGTTGCCAAGGTGCGCAAGGTGCTGAAGATCGCGCAGGAGCCCATCTCGCTGGAGACTCCGATCGGCGAAGAGGAAGACTCGCATCTGGGCGACTTCATCGAAGATCGCATGGCCGTAAGCCCGTCCGACGCGGTGATTGCGGTCAACCTGAAGGAGTACACCTCGCAGGTGTTGCGTACCCTAACGCCGCGCGAAGAGCGCGTCATCAAGATGCGCTTCGGTCTGGAGGACGGCAGCGAGCACACGCTGGAAGAGGTTGGCCAGAGCTTCCAGGTCACGCGCGAACGCATCCGCCAGATTGAGGCCAAAGCTCTGCGCAAGCTGCGTCACCCCAGCCGCAGCCGCAAGCTGAAGGCCTTTGTGGACGGCGTGAAGGAAGCGTAGTTTAGTACAAAAAACAAGGCGGATGGGCGGTCAGAGGAAGTTCCCTGACCGCCCATTTCGATCTCACCAACGAACTACCATCCGCTCCACTCTGCCTTAGAGAGTTTTTAGTAATGGGGTAGAGTGTCGTGGCGCGAAGGAAACAGCAGATTCCTTCGCTTCGCTACGGAATGACAAAAATCAGCTCTCTATCGGTAATAGTGAAAACGCTCTAATCTCGTTGCATCACGGCCAACTCGTTACCGGATGGGTCGGCGAAGTGGAAGCGGCGTCCCCCGGGAAACGCGAAGATCGGCAGAGTAATTGTTCCGCCCGCAGCGACGATCTGTTTCTCCATCGCCTCGAGGTCGTTTGTGTCGATCACCGCCAGCGGAGCTTTGCTCTGCCCTTGTTCGGGCCCAGCTCCATTCAGTCCGCCATTGATGCCGGAGTCGGAAAATTCCTTATAGTCTGGGCCGAAGTCCTTGAAGCTCCAACCGAAGACAGATTGGTAAAATTTCTTTCCTGCTGCGACATCGTTCAACGGCAGTTCCAGATAAACAATTGGATTTTTTGCCATAAGTCACCCCTGTCAATCGTCGCTTGAAGCCCTCCGCACCGCCGCGCACCGAGTTTGCGGAGCAGGGTGAGACCGGACGATCCGGCCTCGTGATGTACATGGAAAAAATACCACACTTCCCTGCTCTTCTCACACGCTAGGCAAACCTTTCACAGTGCCTTCGAGAGCGGCTCTGCAATAATCGAAGTGCGGAAAGTTTGCAACAACGGAGAAATCGCTAAGGTGAGTTCAAGCAATCCACAGAAAGGCCGTCTGGACGCATCGTCTGTGCTGTCTCTGCTGCGTCGATTCTTTCCGCTCTACTGCGCGCTGGTGGCGATGGTCACGTCTGGCTATGCGCTCTACGACGGATACCAGATCGATGGCGACGCGGTCGCCTACATGGACATCGGCGACCTGCTACGCGCGCACCACTGGGCGGGCATCGTCAACGGCTACTGGCATCCGATGTATCCGGCGTTTCTTTCGATGGGCCATATTCTGTTTTGCGCGACGCTGGCTAATGAACTGCGCGCCTACTACTGGGTCAACTTCGCCATCTTCCTGCTGGAGATGGTCGCCGTGGTCTGCTTCACCGACGCGATGGTGCGATTGCGCGAGTCGACGAGCCAGCGCGTCGGCTTCCTGCTCGACCGCTACGCGCTGCGCTATCTTGGGCTGGGGCTGCTGGTGATTGCCAGCCAGCGGGAGCTCTCGCTGGGCAAGGTTCGGCCCGACGCACTGCTACAGGCCTTTCTACTCTTCGCCCTCGCCGCGCTGATGAGCCATCTTGCCAGCAACCGTCTGCGCTATGCCGCGCTGATGGGTCTGGCGCTGGGCTGCGCCTATCTGACCAAGTCCTTCGCGTTTCTCTTTGCCTTCCTCTGTATTCTCACGCTGGCGGTCTTTCGCTGGATCTGGCTGCGGCACAGGCCCACGAGCATTCTTCCCGCAGTGTTGATCGCCTTCGCCTGCTTCGCCGTTGTGGCTGGGCCGTACGTCGCTGCGCTCTCGCAGCAAAAGCATCGCCTGGACTTCGGCGACTCCGGCGCACTCAACTATGCGTGGTACGTTGGCGGCACGGAGAAGATGCACCTGCAGCCTTACCAGACCGCGCAGTTCGGCAACGCCGAGGTTCATTTGAAGCATCCCGAGCGGGAGTTGCTGCACACGCCGTTAATTCTCAGCTACGCCGCGCTGCCCTATGGAACCTATCCCGACTGGTTCGACACGAGCTACTGGAACGACCAGATCAAGCCGTACTTCAGCCTGCGTCAGGACTTGCCCCGCGCCACACGCAACGGCGTTCTGGTTGTGCGCTACCTCTTCAACCATCCCGAGGCGTTGATCCTGCTGGCGGTACTCCTCCTGCTCGGCGCGCGAATGACGCTGCGCTGGAGGCCGCAGGATTCAAGCAGCTTCTGGATCGCTCCCCTGCTGCTGGGCGTGGCCATCTGGGGAGTCTACGCCATCGTCAACACCGAGGAGCGATACGTTACGGTCGCTTATCTGAGCATTATTCTTACGATCTTCGCCGCGCTGCGTCTGCCACAGTCTCCGAGTGCGGCAGACGCGCAGACCAATGCTGGCGCGGCGAATCTTCGCTACGCAGCCTCGGCGTTGATTCTGCTGCTGGCTGTGCTGAGCGTTGGCGAGAGCCTGCGCACGGTCTTCGAAGACCGTCGTCAGCTCTCCACGCACAACTCCCCGGGCGGCTGGTACTCGCCCACCATGAATCAGGTCGCCGACGGTCTTGCTCGGCTTGGTGTGCAGCCGGGCGAACCGATTGCCTGCATCGGCTCCTCGTCCTGCCTCTACGACCACTACTGGGCGCGGCTGGCCGGAGTCCGTATCTTGACCGAGATCTACAACGACGACTCCAAGGTGGGCGCGCGGCAGTATTACGCCAAACTACCCAACCGCGACGAGGCACTGAAGGTCGTCGCAGGGACAGGGGCCGAGGTTATGGTCGCGGACTTCGGCAACACGCAGGTCAGCGATAGCGATTCCGCCTTCCGCAACTGGCGGCAACTCGGCAACACCAGCTTCTACGCGCTTCGTCTTGTGCGTCCTTCCGAGCTACCCAACGGACGCGCAGGAATTCTTCCCCAAATTCGACCGTGAGTCAAATTAGAGCGTCGTCGCTGATGGAGGATAGACCATCGCGGTACGAACAAAAGCAGATTCCTCCGCTTCGCTGCGGAATGACAAGCAAATTGGAATATAGCAATTCCAAAATTTTCTATACCAGCAAAACTAATCTTGGAGCGTGCGCTACTTCGCGGTAAAGAGCTTTAGGTCGATGGAATCGGCCATAGCCTTGTAGCCTGCGTCGTTGGGGTGGAGATGGTCTCCAGAGTCGGCGGTCGGGGCAAAGGCCGTCGGGTTGGCCGGATCCTGCGTGGCCTTGTCGAAGTCCAGAACGCCGTCAACGTGTGCTGTGGTGCGAATCCATTGGTTGACGGCCTCACGGACCTGTTCGCCAGCGGGCGAGGAGTAGCCCGCGCCAACGTAGGGGGTAAGCGTGGCGGCGTAGACCTTGATGCCGTGACTGTGTGCTCGCTCAGCTAGTTGAGAAAGTCCGGCGATGAGGTCGTCGGCGGTGACGACATCGTAGGGCTTGCTGGGTGCGTAGGCATGGCCAATGTCATTGATGCTCTCCAGCAGGATGACGTATTTGACGCCGGACTGAGCGAGGACGTCGCGGTCGAAGCGGGCCAGCGCGTTGGGACCGGTGGTGTCGTGCAGAATACGGTTGCCGCCGATGCCCTCGTTGAGGACGGCGAGATTCGCCGTTTTAGGATCGGCCTGTAGACGACGAGCCAGCAGATCGGGCCAGCGCTGGTTGGTGTTGGGAGTGCTATGCGCGCCATCGGTGATGCTATCTCCGAAGGCGACGATGGCCGCGCTGTCGGCGGAGACCTTGACGTCCACTCCTTTGACAAAGGGCCAGGAGGCAATCTTGCTGGCGTTCTCCAACGTCTTTGCTCCGACGACGTTGCCTTCGGCGATGTAGCTGGTCTGGTCGGCGAAGCTGTGTTGCGAGAGAACCTTGATGGGTTGCGCGGGCAGGAAGAGGCTGATGGCGAGGTCGGAGCCAGCGGGGAGCTTCATCTGCGCCGGATCGCTGACGACCAGCGCGCCGGGGGGAATGGTGACCGAACTCCTACCGCCGAAGGTGAGGCCAGAGGCGGAGAGCAGGTTGATGGTGCTGCCGCTCTGGCTGATGGCGACGTGCGCCGCAGCGATGGTCAGCGAGTCCGAGCCGAACTCGTTGCTGAGAATGACGCGAACCATGGGGCCGCCGAGCGAGACGTGGACGATCTCGCGGATGGTGGTGTCCGCTGCGCCGTAGACGAAGGCAGGGGGATGGACGGAAGGCGTAGCGGGAGTTGGCGCAGGCGCGGCTGTGGCGGTTGCAAGAGTAGCGGCAGCAGGCGCGGCGACTGTCGCTGCGGGAGTTGCTGCGGGACGACCGTTATTAGCTGCCATTGGCGCGGTGGCCCAGGTTCCGACCCAGTGGTCGGCAGGCGGCGCGGCGTAGGTGGTAGCGGCGAAGGTCGTGAGGGCGAGCAACAGAAGCAGGCGGGAGAGGCGCGGGGATGTCGTCACGGAATTTTCAACCTCGGGGAAAAGTATCAGCCGCTTCATATTACGCTGATTGCACCGTCGTCGGCTTGCGCTGGAAGAGGAGGCTTGCGTCGGGTTTGGCAAATTGAGAGCAGAATCGCGTATAGTTGCGGTGACTTTCAAGGAGCGGATTCGGGGAACGGAAGAGTACTCTGTTATCGCGGAACAGGCTCGCAACAAAATTTCAAATGGGGATAGAGATGACGATGAGATGGGCGCGCGTTATGCTGCTAACTATGATGACTACACTTGGAGCACAAGCTGCCTCGGCAGCCACGTTGGTGATACGGGATGGGTTCGGCAAACTGCCCACGGGAACTTCCATTGACGCTTACACCCTGCAGAGCAACGACACCGAGGTTCGGGTTACGAACTACGGCGCGCGCATCGTCTCGCTGAAGACGAAGGACAGCAACGGCAAGATGGGCGACGTTGTGCTGGGATACAAGAACGTGGAGGGCTACGTCGCCGAGGGTGCGGCGAAGACCTACTTCGGAGCGATCGTCGGACGCTATGGCAACCGCATTCGCAATGGCAGGTTCACCATCGATGGCCACGAGTACCAGATTCCGCAGAACAACAACGGCAACGCGCTGCACGGCGGGCCGCACGGCTTCGACGATCAGGTGTGGACGGCGGAGAAGGTTGAAAATGGCGTGGTGTTTACGCTGATCTCGAAGGACGGCGACATGGGCTTTCCCGGGACGCTGAAGGTGCAGGTGCGCTACGTTCTGATGGGTTCCTCGCTGCACATCGACTACTTTGCGACGACCGACAAGGCGACGGTGGTCAATGTGACCAACCACGCTTACTTCAACCTGTCGGGCGAGGCCTCCGGTGCGATTCTGCCCGAGGTGATGCAGATCAACGCCGATGAGTACACCCCAATCGACGCAGGACTGATTCCGGTGGGCGGAGCGAAGCCAGTGGCGGGAACTCCGTTCGACTTCAACACGCCGACGGTAATTGGCGCGCGCATCAACGACGCCAACGAACAGCTCAAGCTCGCCGGAGGATACGACCACAACTGGATTCTGCGCGGCAAGACGGGCGCGATGAAGGTGGCGGCTGTGGTCTACGATCCAAAGAGCGGACGCGTACTGACGGTCTCAACCACTGAGCCGGGAGTACAGTTCTACTCGGGCAACTTCGTCGATGGCTCGTACAAGGGTATCTCCGGCGTGGCGTATCAGAAGTACGCCGGTTTCTGTCTGGAGACGCAGCACTACCCCGATTCGCCCAACCAGCCGGAGTTCCCCAGCACACTGCTGAAGCCGGGTGAGACGATGAAGTCGTCTACCGTCTTCTCGTTCTCGGTGAAGAAGTAGTAGAGGCGATGCAGTTGTAAGTTGAGTTGGTAAAACAAACTGGCCCCGCGTAGAGACTCTGCGCGGGGCCAGTTTATTTAGAGCATTTTTACCAATGGTGTAGAGTGTCGTGGCGCGAAGGAAACAGCAGATTCCTCCGCTTCGCTGCGGAATGACAAAAATCAGATCTCTATAAGCAATAGTAAAAATGCTCTAATAATTATTGCGATGGAATAGATTTGCGTGCTGCCGACAAAATACGGGGATTCTTCGCTGCGCTCAGAATAACAATTCAAGACTATAGCTATCGCTTGCTTTGCAGGTGTCGGGCGATGAGCTTGCCGTGGTTGCGTCCGTTCTCGATGAAGATCTCGTTGGTGCGCCGACCGGCGATGATGACTCCGGCGAGGTAGATTCCGGGGACGTTCGATTCGAGGGTGGCGGGGTCGCAGGTGGGACAGTGGTCGTTGGCCTCGTTCAGGTGAACGCCGATGCGCTCCAGAAATTCAAAGTCGGGGTGGTATCCGGTCAGAGCGAAGACGAAGTGGTTGGGGATCGTAACCGGGCCGTTGGGCGTGGTGATGGTAGCGTTGTCCTCGGTGATGCGGGTGACGTTCGAGGAGAAGTGCGCGGTGATCTCGCCAGCCTTGATGCGGTTGTTGATGTCGGGCAGGATCCAATACTTTACATGCTTGTGCATTGCGGGGCCGCGGTGGACCACGGTGACGCGCGCGCCGTGGCGCCAGAGTTCGAGCGCAGCGATGGCGGCGGAGTTCTTGCCGCCGATGACGACGACGTCGAGGTCGTGGAAGGGATGCGGATCGTCGTAGTAGTGATTGACCTTGGCGAGTTCTTCGCCGGGAATGCCGAGGTGGTTTGGCAGGTCGTAATAGCCGGTGGCGACGACGATCTTGCGCGCGCGGTGGGTGATGGGCCGTCCGAAGCGGTCGGCGGTGTGGACGATGAATGCGCCGTCCGCGCCGGTAATGCGCTCGACCGTCTCGTACTGGCGTATGTTGAGCGAGTAGTGTTCGGCGACCTTGCGGTAGTACTCCAGCGCCTCGGTGCGGGTGGGCTTGGCGTTGGGGCTGGGAAAGGGAATGTCGCCAATGTCTAACAGCTCCGACGTGGTGAAGAAGGTCATGTGCGCCGGATAGTGGAAGAGCGAGTTGCAGAGGCAACCCTTGTCGACCAGAACGACGGAGAGACCAGCGCGCTGGGCCTCGATGGCGCAGGACAGACCGGTCGGGCCGGTACCGACGACCAGTAGGTCATAGATCGTTTCGCTCTGCGTGGTGGCTATGCTGTGAGATGTTGCGGCTTCCTTACCCATGAATTGATTCTACCGAAGGCGGCGATGTCTTCAAGGGGAGCGCTGGAGATTACACTAGAGAGGCAGGCAGGAGAGAGATTTTGAACAAGCCCGATATGCGTGTGACTTTGGCCGGAGTGGAGCTGCGCTCGCCGGTGATTGCGGCCAGCGGAACCTTTGGCTATGGCGTGGAGTTTGAAGAGGTCGTCGACTTTGAACGCATTGGCGCCTTCGTCACCAAGGGAATCTCGCGCGAGCCGATGGCGGGCAACCTCAGCCCGCGGATCATTGAGACTCCGGCGGGAATGATGAACGCCGTCGGTCTACAGAACATCGGGGTACGCGCGTTTATCAAAGAGAAGCTGCCTAAGCTGCGCAGTATTCCCGGCGCGGTGGTCATCGCCAACATCTTCGGCTACACGATCGAGGACTGCCTGGAGGTGATTCGCGAGTTGAACGACGCGGAGGGGATTGCAATCTACGAGCTGAATGCGAGCTGTCCGAACACCAGCCACGGAGGCATGGTCTTCGGAACCGATGCCGACTCGCTCCATCATCTGACGACGCGCTGCCTTGATGCGGCCAAGCGTCCGCTGATGGTGAAGCTGTCGCCGAATGTGACTCACATCGGCCAGATGGCGAGGGTGGTGGAGGAGGCCGGAGCGCAGGCAATCTCGCTGGTGAATACGTTTCTGGCGCTGGCCATCGATGTGGAGACGCGGCGGCCACGCATCGCCAATGTGACGGGAGGACTCTCTGGGCCGGCGATTCGCCCCATCGCGGTGCGTATGGTGCATGAGGCCGCGCAGGCAGTAAAGATTCCGGTGGTCGGTCTGGGCGGCATTGTGCGCGCCGAGGACGCAGTGGAGTTCATGCTGGCCGGGGCGACAGCGGTGCAGGTGGGAACGGCTAGTTTTGCCGATCCGCGCGCGGTGGAGAATATAGCGAACGGCCTGCGCCACTGGTGCGCTGGCCACAATATCGCCAAGGTGAGCGAGTTGACCGGGGCGATGGTGCGGTAAACGACGGCTTTTCCTCAGGCTGCGGTCTTCTCTACGGCATGAATTATGATGCGCGAGGCGGGTTCGGCATAAAATAGAGAAGTGAATACTGAAACGATTACTGCCTCCAGCCCTGAGTCTACGAGCGGCCTGCGCCGCGTTCGCCGCGCCCTACTTTCCGTTACCGACAAGACCGGCCTGGTCGAGTTTGCCCGCGCGCTGGCTGCGCAGGGCGTCGATCTGGTTTCTACCGGAGGAACGGCGCGCGCGCTGCGTGAGGCGGGCCTTAGCATTCGCGACATCAGCAACCTGACGGGCTTCCCCGAGATGCTGGACGGGCGGGTGAAGACGCTGCATCCCAAGGTGCATGGCGGCATCCTGCACATTCGCGGAAACGCCGAGCATATGGCTGCGGTGCAGGAACATGCGATTGAACCAATCGATATGGTTGTGGTCAACCTCTACGCGTTTGAGAAGACGGCGAACAAGCCCGGCGCGGCCTTCAGCGACATTATCGAGAACATCGACATCGGCGGACCGTCGATGGTGCGCTCGGCGGCGAAGAACTTTGAGGACGTGGCGATTGTGACCTCGGTGGCGGACTATGCGGGGATCGCCGAGGAACTGGCGGTCAACGCCGGATCGCTTGGGATGGCGACTCGCTGGCGGTTGGCCAAGGCGGCCTTCGCGGTGACGGCGGCTTATGACGCGGGAATTGCTACGGCGCTGGAGAGCATTGAGGCTCCGGCTGCGCATGGCGAGCCTGCGGTCTTCGACGTGGAGTCGCTGCCGCAGACGGTTCGCGTGATCGATCCGCTGAAGACGGTGTTGCGCTATGGCGAGAATCCCCACCAGCGGGCTGCTCTGTATGTGGATGGAAGCGACTGCGGAGTGGCAGCGGCGAAGCAGTTGCAGGGCAAGGAACTGAGCTACAACAACATCGTCGATCTGGACGCCTGTTGGGAGTTGGTCAGCGAGTTCGACGCGTCCAAGGACGCTGCGGTCGCCATCATCAAGCACACCAACCCCTGCGGCGCGGCGACTGGAGAGACGGTTCTCGAAGCCTACCAGCGGGCGCTCGACGCCGATCCGATCTCGGCCTTTGGCAGCGTGATTGGCATCAATCGCACGGTGGACGCAGACGCAGCAAACGAGATTGCCAAGCTCTTTGTGGAAGCGATCATTGCGCCGTCGTTTACCCCGGAGGCTGTGGCTCGCTTTGCCACGAAGAAGAATCTACGGCTGTTGGAGATTGCGCCAAGCTTGTCCAAGGGCGGCAGGCCGGAGCGTACATTGAAGCAGGTTTCGGGCGGATTTTTGATGCAGGACGCTGATAAGATCCACATCGCCGAGAGCGATTTGAAGGTGGCGAGCGATCGCCAGCCTACGCCAGAAGAGATGCGCGCGCTGCTGTTTGCCTGGAGCGTCTGCAAGCACGTCAAGTCGAACGCCATCGTGTATGCACGCTTCGACGAGGGACACGGGCAGACGGTCGGCATCGGCGCAGGACAGATGAGTCGCGTGGATGCTGCGCGCTTCGGCGCAATGAAGGCGATTCTGCCGCTGGCCGGAACCGTTGCCGCAAGCGATGCCTACTTCCCCTTCGCCGATGGGCTGGAGGTAGTGGCCAATGCAGGAGCGACGGCAGTGATTCAACCGGGCGGCTCGGTGCGCGACCCCGAGGTGATTGAGGCGGCAAACCGGCTCGGTATCGCCATGGTCTTTACCGGAGTGCGCCACTTCCGGCATGGCTAGAGCTTTGTTTGTGCCGGGGCTGAGGCCTGAAGATCGAATTATTTCGCGAGAAATAGGTCGGGCCTTCAGCCCTCGGTCTCTGTGCGCAAGTTCACCTAGCAGCCCGTGGTGAGAGTCAAGTTTTGAAAGGGCACGGCTTCAGCCGTGCCGTAACTGGGGCAAAATGAACGCGGGCTTTAGCCCCGGAGGAAAATTTCCAGACAGTTTGGACTTTTACCACGGCCTGCCAGGCCTTCGGCCTAGTCTGATATAGGTCGAATCATTACAGCATTTTCAGTAACAGGATAGAGCATCGTGGCGCGTAGGTAAAGCAGATTCCTTCGCTTCGCTACGGAATGACAAAAATTAACTCATTATTGCAATAGTGAAGAAGTTCCACTCGCTGGTGATTATTTATGGCTAATTCGAAGACCGCTATTTTGCTGATCGATTGTCCCGACCGCAAGGGGATCGTGGTTACGATTGTGAACTTTCTCGTCCAGCAGTATGACGTGAATATTCTGAATGCGGATCAGCATCAGGACGCCGAACTGGGACTCTTCTTCATGCGAGTGGAGTTCTCCACCGAGTCGACTGGCCTCTCCGAAGACGCGTTTCGCACGGCGATTGAGCCAATTGCGCGCGAGTTCAAGATGAACTGGCGGATCGAGTTCACCGACGCGTTGCAGAACGTCGCGCTCTTTGTCTCGCAGTATCACCACTGTCTGGTTGACCTGCTGCATCGCCACAAGGCGGGGGAGTTTCGCTGCAATCTGGCGATGATCGTCAGCAACCATGCGGGTGCGCGTGCTCTGGCGGAGTTCCACGAGGTTCCCTTCCACTACATGCCGGTTGAGCGCGAGACCAAGGCGCAGGTGGAGTCGGCACAGCTTGCGCTGTTGGCCGAGAACAAAATCGATCTGGTAGTGCTGGCGCGCTACATGCAGATTCTTTCGCCGGAGTTTGTGAGCACGTATCCGCGGCGGATTATTAATGTGCATCACTCGTTTCTGCCTGCGTTTACTGGGGCCAAGCCGTATCACGCGGCCTTTGCGCGCGGGGTGAAGCTGATCGGCGCGACCAGCCACTACGTCACCGCAGAGCTGGACGAGGGGCCGATCATTGAGCAGGATGTGGCGCGCATCTCGCAGAACGACCAGTTACCCAGCCTGATTCAGAAGGGCCGCGATCTGGAGCGGATGGTACTGTCGCGCGCCGTGCAGTGGCATCTGGACCATCGCATTCTTTCGTACGCCAATAAAACGGTGATCTTCGCCTGAGCAGACGTGTGCTGGCGATTCTGCGTGCGAGTGCATGGCTGATTCTGATAGCCTGAATAGATGAGCACTGAGACATTTGAAATTCCCGTTCCTGCCTCTGGATTGCCTAATCTGCGCGTAGCCGTACTGGGCGCGGGCAAGATGGGCGGCATTCTTCTCCAAGCCTTCCTCAAGAACAACCTTCTGCAACCGGAGCAGTTGCTGGCGACGGTGCAGCACCCGGATCGCGCGCTGGCTCTGTCGGCACAGTTCGGCGTTGACGTAGGAACCGACAACCTGGCCGCAGCGCAGCAGGCCGACATCATCCTGCTGGGCGTAAAGCCGTTGCAGGTTCCGGTGGTTATTGCCGAGATTCAGCCAGCGCTGAACCCCTCCAAGCTGGTTCTGTCGTTTGCCGCCTCGGTGAAGACGCGGTCGATCGAGGACGCAGCGGGCTGCGACCTGGCGGTGATTCGCGCCATGCCGAATACTCCGGCGCTGCTCTCGGCCGGGGCGACCGCGCTCTGCTCGGGACGCTTTGTTACCCCAGAGCAGATTGGGCTGGCGAAGCGCATCTTCGAGACCGTGGGCCGAACCGTGGTGGTCGAGGAGAAGCACATGGACGCGGTGACCGGGCTCTCCGGCTCGGGACCGGCGTTCTTCTACATCATCATCGAGGCGATGGCCGAGGCAGGAGTCAACGTGGGTCTGCCGCGCGATGTGGCCACCATGCTGGCCGCACAGACGGCCTATGGCTCGGCGCGCATGGTGCTGGAGACGGGCTACCATCCGGCGTTGCTGAAGGACGCCGTGACCACGCCCGCTGGCACCACGGTCGATGGAATTCTTGCGCTCGAAGAGGGTGGCCTGCGGGCTACGCTCATCAAGGCCGTGAAGGCGGCGACCGAACGAGCCAGAGAGCTTGCTGCGGGCTGAAGCGGTGAGCAAGCTTGCCCACCGCTTCAACGGGAGTGGATGTATTATGGGGTCGTGACACGCCTCGCAATCGAGCGTGCCGAATGATTTCAGGATGGAAGAACGGGAGACGAGGCCTGCTATGAAGCTTCTTTCGAGAGCTGCTTTTTTTGTGACTTGTTTATTTCTGACCAGTACGCTGGCTCAGGCGCAGACGCGGGTTCACGCGTTGTCGGGAACGGTGACGACGATTCGGCCCAAGATTCAGATGACCGAGATCGACACGGACGACGGAACCTCGGCGCACTTTCAATGGCTGAAGAAGTCCGACGGGCCACTGAGCTTCGACAAAAATGTCAGCAATGACGCGATGGCGGCGGAGAAGTTTACGACCAACAATACGCATGTAATCGTCTACTACTTTGGCGATGGCGTAGTGCGCACGGTCATCGCTCTGCGCGATCTGGGCACGGGGCCGCTTGAGAAGAGCGTCGGGACGGTGGTCAAGTTCAACCGGCACGACCATCTGTTGACGATCCGAAATAGTACGGGGGGCGAAGTATTGTTTCATCTCGACCCCAAAACAGTGGCGGACACGCCCGACGGAGTCTCTCAAGGATTCAAGTTCGATTTAACCAAGGGAGAGACGGTGCGCATCATCGCCTCGCAGACGACCAATGGAGAGAAGACGGCGCTGCTGATTTCACCGGCTATTCTCTGATCGAATTCTGCGCTGTGACTAGCGGAGTTGGCAGCATGGTTATGGTTCAGAGCAACGCTTGCGGAGAATTTGTCTGCTGACGTTTCTCTGGGGCGGCGTGTAGAATCGCCGCATGTCCATAGCCTCTGCTGACTCCGTTTCCAGCAATCCGACCCTTGCGCGTTATGCGTGGTTCGTCGTCTTCTATAACGTCGTCGTCATTGTGTGGGGTGCGCTGGTGCGCGCCTCCGGCTCTGGCGCGGGATGCGGCAATCACTGGCCGCTGTGCAATGGGCAGGTGATTCCGGTCTCGCCCGGATTTCACACGCTCATCGAATTTACTCATCGCATGATGGTGGGCGGATCGACCTTTCTGGTGCTGGCGCTGCTGGCGTGGACGTTGCGCGCAACGATCAAAGGACAGGCTGCACGCGGGCTTGCCGTGGTATCGACGCTGCTGCTGCTGAACGAGGCGCTGCTGGGCGCATTGCTGGTAAAACTGGGCTATGTCAATGGCGATCTTTCCACGGGGCGCGTGGTTCTGCTGGCCATTCATCTGGGCAATACACTGCTTCTGATGGGCGCGCTGACCTTGACGGCGCGCATGCTCTCGACCGGCCAGCGATGGCTGGAATTGCCGTGGACGCGCAGTCTGGGCGGAATCGTCGAAGGGCTTGCGACGACCATCATCGTGGGAATTACCGGCTCGATTGCCGCGTTGGGAGACACGCTCTTCCCTGCCGCGTCGCTGCGAGCCTCGTTTGCACAGGACTTTGCAGCGAGTTCGCCGTGGCTGCTGCGGCTGCGTCTGGTGCATCCGGCCTGCGCTCTGATCGCGGCACTCTTTGCGGTATGGCTGGTTGCGCGCTCGCGTAAGGCTGGCGCGGCAACAACTGCGTACAGCGTAAGCCTTGGGAGTTGGGTTCTCGGCCTGCTTGGGCTGCAATTTGCCCTGGGCATTGCGGATGTGTTGCTGCTTGCTCCCGCATGGATGCAGCTTGTTCACCTGCTGGGGGCCGATCTCTACTGGATTGCGCTGGTCTTGCTGGCGACCGAGACGGTCTGGCCAAAGAGTGCAATTGCGGAGTCTGCCGCGTCCTTTGCGTAGATTCTTCCATACAGTTTCACCCGTCGTACATGACAGAAGTACGTCAAAGTGCGTATATTTCTCTACGTTCGAAAAAATATTTTCTAACTCGCCAGACCGGTCAGGCTATCTAGCTGCGCCGGCAGAATGGAAGACTGAGACCCATGCCTGTTGTCCCGATCCCTGCTGCGATGTTTCTTGCCACCCAGTTGACTCATCTTGCTCCGGTTGATGTCGCCATCCTCGTGCTTTACTTCGCGATGGTCATCTTCATCGGCTTTTATGTGAAGGGCTCGACCAACACCAGCGAACAGTTCTTTCTGGCCGGACGCGAGATGTCGGCGTGGATCGCCGGCCTCAGCTTCGTCTCTGCCAACCTCGGCTCACTGGAGCTGATGGGTTGGGCCGGAGCGGCGTATCAGTACGGCATTCTGGCCACGCACTGGTACTGGATCGGCGCAATCCCCGCCATGCTCTTCCTCGGCATTGTGATGATGCCGTTCTACTACATCTCAAAGACGCACTCGGTTCCGGGCTATCTGCAACTTCGCTTCGGCGAGGGTGCGCGCGCGGTTTCGGCTGTCTCGTTCGCGTTTATGACCGTGCTGATGAGCGGCGTCAACATGTATTCGATGGCGCTGGTGATGAAGGTGGTTCTCGGCTGGGACATCAACTTCTCCATCTGGGTCGGCGCGGTAACGGTTGCAATCTACGTCATGCTCGGCGGTCTGCGTTCGGCGATCATCAACGAGGTTCTCCAGTTTGTGCTGATCTGGGCGGGAGCCGCGTTGATTCCGATCCTCGGCCTGATTGAGGCGGGCGGCTGGACCAACCTGAAGGCGCAGATCGCCGCCCGCATGGGCAGCACAGACTACATGCACATGTGGTCGACGCTGGGCAGCTTCAACGGCAATCCGATGGGCGTTCACTGGACCGGCATCGTCTTCGGCCTGGGCTTCGTCATCTCCTTCGGCTACTGGACGACGGACTTCCTGGTTGTGCAGCGCGTTCTCTCGGCCAACAACCTGCGCGCCGCGCGTCTGGCTCCAGTGATCGGCTCGGCCTTCAAGATGTTTGTGCCGTTCTTCGTAATTCTGCCCGGTCTGCTGGCTCTGGTTCTGTTGAAGGATTCCTCGGGCCACCTGATGCAGCTCTACCCCGATGGCAGCGACATGGTTCTGCACCACGGCATGCACAGCTTCAACGAAGTGCTTCCGCTGATGATGATTCGCTACCTCGGGCCGGGACTTCTGGGTCTTGGCATTACCGCTCTGGTGGCGGGCTTCATGTCGGGCATGGCGGGCAACGTCAGCGCCTTCTCCACGGTGTGGACCTATGACCTCTACGGCGCCTACATCAACAAGAAGGCTACGGACTCGCACTACGTCTCCATGGGTCGCTGGTCGACGATCGTCGGCATGGCCATCTCGGTCGGCACGGCTTATCTGGTAATGAACGCGGCCAGCATCATGGACTACGTGCAGGAGCTATTCAGCTTCTTCATCGCGCCTCTGTTTGCGACCGTAATTCTGGGCATGCTGTGGAAGCGCGCCAGCAAGGCGGGCGGCTTCTGGGGCCTGCTCTCTGGCACGGCAGCGTCGGTCGCAATGTGGGCGATGGTCTATAAGGACAAGACCAACATTCGCTTTATGATCCTGCAGCCACACGCCTCGGTGGACACGATCATGCGCGTACAGGCGATGGCCGCCAACCTCTACCGCGCGGCCTGGTCGTGGCTGATCTGCGCTGTGGTCACGATCGTCGTCAGCTACTGCACCAAGGCTACGCCGGAGGCTCAGCTCACCGGACTGGTCTATGGCTCGACGATTATTCCTGACGATGGCTCGACCAAGATCTACCAGAAGCCTGTCTTCTGGGCCGTGGTCGTCGCCACCGTACTGTTCGCACTCAACCTCTGGCTCTGGTAAGCCAACACTGGATCGGACGGCGTCATCCTATATGGCTGGCGCCGTCGTTTTGAACGAAACGTTTTGATCGTCTATGTAACACAAGGAGATTTCATTATGTCCACCCCCCACGTCGATCCCAGCACCGAGCAGAGTCTCTCCATCTGGTTCTTCGTCGGCATCCTCACGCTCTTCTCTGGCCTTATCATCCTCGGCCAGGGCGTCTACGAGTTCTGGCACCCCGGCATTACCGTCCTCGCCAACCTGCATCCGGCCTTCTGGTGGGGACTGCTGATGACGCTCTTCGGCGGCTTCTACACCATCAACTTTCGCCCAGGCAAAGGCTAATACCTAACACCGATTCGCACCGATACAGGTTGGGTCGCTGTAATATAAACCGGAATGAAGGGCGCTCTCGACTTTCGTCTATGTTTAGAATCGGTTTCATCGGCGATAATCGGGGCTAAGCAGTTCTAGTAATGGTGTACATCATCGTCTGAGGAAGAAAAGCAGATTCCTCCGCTTCGCTACGGAATGACAAACAAATTAGGTCTATAGCAATTCGGAGAATATTCTAAGCACCTCTACAAACGCGCTGCACTGTAACGCGCCACGCAACAATAGACCAAGGAGCAAATAGAAATGTCCAAGCAGATGACAATGGGTGTCCTCGTCGGCAACCGCGGATTCTTTCCCTCGCACCTCGCTACCTCAGGCCGGCTGGAGATCATCGCCGCGCTTGAAGCCGCTGGGATCAAGCCCATCGTACTCGATCCAGAGGTGACCGCCCACGGCGCAGTCGAGACCTACGAGGACGCCAAGAAGTGCGCGGCGTTGTTCAAGGCCCATGCAGCGGAGATCGACGGCCTCATCATCACCCTGCCCAACTTCGGCGAGGAGCGCGGCCTGGCCGACGCCATCCGTCTGGCCGAACTGCACGTTCCCGTGTTGATTCAGGCCACGCCCGACAACCCGAGCAGCATGTCGATTGCACATCGTCGCGACAGCTTCTGCGGCAAGATGTCGATCTCGAACAACCTGAAGCAGTACGGCATTCCCTTCTCGCTGACCACACTGCACACCGAGGCTCTGGACTCGCCTGAGTTCAAGGCCGATCTGAGCTGGTTTGCCGCCGTCTGCCGCACGGTTCGCGGCCTCAAGAACATGCGTCTCGGCGCCATCGGAGCTCGCCCCACGGCCTTCAACACCGTGCGCTACTCGGAGAAGCTGCTGGAACGCTCGGGCATCACGGTCGAGACGCTGGATCTGTCGGAGATTATCGGTCGCATCGGTCGCACCAAGGACAACGACGACGCAACGCAGGCCAAGCTCGCCGCCATCAAGAAGTACGTTCCTGTCGGCGACACGCCTGAGGCCGCACTGTTGAAGATGGCCAAGCTGGGCGCGGTCATCGACAACTGGATGACGGTCAACTCGCTCGACGTCTCCGCCGTGCAGTGTTGGACCTCAATCGAAGAGTTCCTCGGCATCGTACCCTGTACCGTAATGTCGATGATGAGCGAGAAGCTCATCCCATCGGCCTGCGAGGTCGATGTCCTCGGTACTCTCTCGATGTACGCGCTGACGCTGGCCAGCGAGACGCCCTCGGCGCTGCTCGACTGGAACAACAACTATGGCACGAACCCCGACAAGGCAGTCTGCTTCCACTGCTCCAACCTGCCCAAGCACTTCTTCAACGAAGGCGTGAAGATGGACTATCAACTCATCATCGCGGGCACGGTGGGCAAGGCAAATACCCACGGTACGCTCGACGGTCGCGTCAAGGCTGGGCCGATGAGCTACGCGCGCTTCTCCACCGACGACTTCACCGGCCAGATCAAGGGCTACGTCGGTCAGGGAGCCTTCACCAACGATCCGCTGAACACCTTCGGCGGAGCGGGCGTGGTGGAGATCCCCAAGATGCAGGAACTGCTGCGCTACATCTGCGAGAACGGCTTCGAACACCACGTCGCCACCAGCTTCTCCTCGACCGCCGCGCCGATCTACGAGGCCGCAACCAAGTACCTCAACTGGGAGATGTACATGCACCAGTAGGACGCGTCAATACACGCACAACGGCCCCATCCCTTGCATCAGATCGCAAAGGGTGGGGCCTTTTCTTTGCAGTAGAGCTGCTATCTCTACTGGCCGGGTACAGGAATGACACCACAGGCGATGCGCGCTCCGGCGTTGCCGGTCGGGTCGGTCATCATGTCGTCGGCCTTCTCGTGAATCATGATCGAGGTGCCGAGGACCGAGTTCGGCGCGCCAAGGGCCAAGGTGAGGTAATCCACCTTGAAGGTAATTGTTCCGGTGTGATCCGCGCCGATGGTGATATTCGAGGGCAGGTCGCCGGCGTGATGTCCCATCGGGTTCATAGTGCCGTGCTGTTTATGATCCGGGTTGAGATGGCCTCCGGCGCTCATAAAGTTGGGAGCCTCGCAGACCGGTTTCTGGTGAATGTGGACGGCATGGTCTCCTGCGGGCAGGTTCTTCAGCGAGAGCACAATGGTGAGTTGCTTGCCGTACCTGCTCTCCTTGAAGGTGGCGGTTCCGGCGTCTTCGCCCGTGCTGGTCTTGATGGGAACGACAAGCGAACTCGGCGGATGCGCTGGGCGAGTCGCGGCTTGAGCGTGGAGCGAAGCGGCGGGAATGCCGATAACAAGCAGTGAGAGGGCGGCGGCGATGTAGCTAAGGCGCATGGCGATTCTCCTACGTACTGAATGCAACAGTTAGATGCAAACGGCACAGCGCAGGAGCGAAGAATTTTGCGGGCGGGAAGGTAGCAGAGAGCTTCCTCCCGCCGCGTCGGTCATGCTCAGCCCATGTACATTCCGCCGTTGACGTCGAGCGTGTGTCCGGTGATGTAGCTGGCGTCGTCCGAGGCGAGGAAGGCGACCGCCGAGGCGATGTCGCGATCCGTGCCAGTGCGGGCCAGCGGAATCTGCGAGGTCATCGCCTTCTTCTGCTCTTCGGTCAACACTGCCGTCATCGAGGTCTCGATGAAGCCGGGGGCGACCGCGTTGACGGTGATGGTGCGTCCGGCCAACTCGCGCGCCAGCGACTTGGTGAGGCCGATCAGCCCAGCCTTCGATGCGGCGTAGTTCGCCTGTCCAGCCTGCCCCGTCTCGCCGACGACCGACGCGATGTTGACCACGCGGCCCCAGCGAGCCTTCAGCATCGATCCCATCACGGCCTGCGTCATCAGAAAAGCTCCGGTCAGGTTGGTGGAGAGTACGTCGTCCCAGTCCTTGCGCTTCATGCGCAGGGTCAGGGTGTCGCGCGTGATTCCGCCATTGTTGACCAGAATCTCCACCTTGCCGAGCTGGGCGATGACAGCCTTGGCGCAGGCATGAATCGACTCCTCACAGCTCAGGTCGAGCGCGAAGGGATGCGCTACGCCTCCTGCTGCGGCGATCTCGGCGGCAACCTCAGCCAGCTTCGCCTCGTTGCGCGCAGCCAGCGCGACCGTAGCGCCCTTTGCAGCCAAAGCCAATGCACATGCCCGTCCGATTCCCTGCGACGCACCCGTTACCAACGCAACCCGACCCGCTAGTGAACTCATCTGTCTCCAATCTACTGAACTCGTTCAATTATACGAACTTGTACGCGAAACAAACCAAGAATCGAACGAAGTTCCTGACTCTGTGCGGGGCGCTGCCTTCCCTGCTTCGCCGTGGATGGAATTCGACGCGCTTCGACGCACTGTTCGATGCGCTGAATTCAACCATCCGACTGTATTCCGGCCTTGCCCGTCTGGCATATACCCCACCCGGGTATATGCATACGTTATTGATATAAACAGGCTATTCACTCGCTCTCATATTGCCGAGATCAAATTCCATACATGTGCAGAAGCTACACAAGTGTCATAATGGCTTGCAATGAATTACTGGGCGCACTCAGATCCATCTGGACTATCGTCGGACGCACCGGGAAATCGGTGGCAACTTCTCAAGATTCATCTGCGCAATGTCTCGGTGCTTGCAGAGAGGCTGGCGCGAGAGTCGGCTCCCGACCAACTGGCTCTGCATCAGATGGCCTCCATGTCCGGCCTGCTGCACGATTACGGCAAGTACAGTTCGTGCTTTCAAGCGATGATTTGCAGTGGGCGCGGGCGATGTCCGCACTCGATCTATGGAGCCATTGCGGCGCGACAGTTTGGGCTGAAAACGGGAGAATCCGAGCGTGATTGGGCGATGCCGGTGGTGCGGGCGATTGCGGCGCATCATGGCGGGCTGAGGGACGACAGCAGTATCGAGCCGGAGACCAGACCGACTTCAGGGGCTGCTCCGACAAAGGCTCTGCGGGATGAGGCGAAGAAGATCTGGCCTGTGGCAAAGCTGGATCAGCCCGGGATTGTTCGCGCCTGTCTCGCTCCACCGCCGCTTGCTTGTCGCCGCAAACAAGACCTGCTTACACGAATGTTGCTGAGTTGCCTGGTGGACGCCGACCGGCTTGACACCGCTGGTCGCGCCGATCAGAAGTCGTCGCCGCTGCGGGCAGAGGAGCGGCTCAAGCAGCTACTACTTCATCTCGACGGGCTTCATGCGCGGGCGGTGGCTGGCGATGGCAACTCCGATGTACTTGCGGTGCGCGAACAGGTGCAGGAGTTGTGTCGGATGGCTGCGCAAGGCTCGGCGCGACTGCTCTCGCTGGCCGTTCCGACGGGCGGAGGCAAGACGCTGGCTGCGATGCGCTTTGCCTTGGAACGTGCTGCGGTTCGTCCCGACGATGCGCGTCGAATCATCGTCGTCATTCCTTATCTCTCGATCATCGAGCAGAATGCCAAGGTCTATCGCAAGGTCTTCGGCGAGGACGCCATCTTCGAGCATCACTCCGGCGCGGTCTACGCGTTGGCGAAGATGAGAAATCAAAGCACGGAGACGGACTACTATGAGCCACGAAGAGAATCAGACAATGACGCAGAGCTTCCCTTGAAGCGTCTGGAGACGGAGAACTGGGACGCGCCGGTTCTTGTTACGACAAGTGTGCGATTCTTTGAGAGCCTCTTCTCGAATCACCCGTCGGATCTGCGTCGCGTGCATAATATCGCGCGCTCGATCATCGTTTTGGACGAGGTGCAGACGCTGCCGCGACGCCTGCTTGCGCCGCTGCTTGATATGCTGCGCGAACTCACCGAAGACTGGGGCTGCACCGTTGTGATGGCCACGGCCACACAGCCCGCCTTCGAGGCGCGACTGCCTAAGCACGAAAGCTACGCGTGGCCCAAGGGCACCGTGACGCCGATCATTCCGCCAGCAATAGCCGCCGAGATGCACTCGGCCTTGCAGCGCGTACACATCGAGTGGCGGCTGAGTCAGCCGATGCCGTGGAATGAGCTTGCCGACGAAGTGCTCACGCATCCGCAGGCACTGTGCGTGGTCAACCTGCGCCGGCACGCGGCACTGCTCTACGACGCGCTCTGTGCAAAGGCCGATGCGACGACGCGCGAGGGAATCTTTCACCTGAGTACGCGCATGTGCGCGCAACATCGGCTCGATGTGCTGGCCGTCATCCGCGAGAGGCTTGCGGCGAAGCTACCCTGCGTGGTGGTCTCAACCCAGTTGATCGAGGCGGGTGTCGATGTGGACTTTCCCATCGCATTCCGCGCGCTGGGACCGCTGGACGCGATCATTCAGGTCGCAGGACGCGTTGATCGCGAGGGCAGACTTACCGCCGCGGCAGGCAAGCCCGCCGGTCGCTTGATCGTCTTCGCCACCGAAGACGGCAACACACCGCCGTATGAGTACAAGGAAGCCACAGCCGTTACTGCTGGTCTGGCGCGTGACAATGACCTTCAGACTGATGACCTTGACGCGATGCAGAGTTACTTCGAGCGCTATTATGGCGATGCCGACGACCAGACGCGCGGCAAGCATCTCGCACACATGCGCGATGACAATCAGCTTGCCTTCGCCACCCTCGCCGACCAATTCGAGATGATCCACTCCCGTACCAAGGACGTATTTGTGCCTTACAAGGATGGCAAGAAACTGCTCGATCAACTGCGTGAATCCGGCTATATGAAGGATTGGAAGCTGCTGCGAAAGCTCCAGCGATACTCTGTCGGACTGCAACCGTGGGAGTTTGAAGAAGCGCGGAAGAAGACTCTCTATGAGGTCTTTCCCGGTACCGACATCTGGGCATGCAGCGAGCCTGCCTACGAGGTAGACGGGCGAGGTCTGTTGACCGATCAAACAGCAGGCGGGTTGATTCAATAAGACGGGCTACAGTAGTAGCCCGCCTTGTCTTATATTCTTCCCCCGTAAAATTATATGTTTCAATCCACGCTCCCCGAGGGGGGAGCGATGATACGAAGGCAACCAATTTGGCTCTTCATAAAGACCAATGCAGAGCCGTATTCATTATTGCTGACGCTGTAGAATAATACAAGTGTCATATAATTTTACTGGGGGAGTAAGAGGGGGTATTGACAATATGAGTTGTCTAGGCTATTGTCGGGACAGATTGAGATGTGTTGAGTTAAATTCTCTGTCCTGAGCTGACAATATGGATGCGTTCTTTGAACTGATTCAGAAAGTCTTATGACGTAGCCTCTATCTGGCCCTCGCAGATAGTAGGCTGAGACGAAAGAGCCCCGGCCGCGAACCTTTTGCGGGGAAGCGCGTGCCGGGACCAGAGGGATCGAACTACCCGCTAGGGGATTGCTACCCTAGCGGCTTTCAAGTGTGGCCCCGTAGCTCAAACTGGATAGAACACTGTCTACCAGAGCATTTTCACCAAAGGTGTAGAGTGCCGTGGCGCGAGCGCAAAGCAGATTCCTCCGCTGCGCTACGGAATGACAAACAAAGTTGCTCTATAGCAATAGTGAAAATGCTCTAAACGGAGGATGTGAGTCCAAGCCTCGCCGGGGTCTCCACTCGCCTAAGTTAATCTCTTGCGCGATCAATTGCAAGAGCCATCTCTGCATTCGTCTACCTAGTGGCTAGATTGATTCCCTTCTGGAAATACACTTGGGATTCAATCTGAGGCGAGTAGTCTTCTTCTGTCCTTCCAAAGAGAGAATCTCATGTCGCCAAATGTTCGTCTGTACGTTGCAGGGGACTTCGCCATGTTTACCCGGCCGGAGGCGAAGGTAGAGAGAAATTCCTATCCATTGCCAACGCCCTCTGCGGCGCGCAACATCCTCGACTCAATTCTGTGGAAGCCGGAGTTTCGCTGGATCGTCTCGCGCATCCTGCTGGTGCGGCACCCGCGAGCCGCAGCCGATTCCGATGCTGCGTTGCCTGCGACCATCGCGCTCAAGCGCAACGAGCTGCAAAGCAAGATCGCGCCGCGTACCGTCAGTGGATGGATGCAGAATCCGGCCAGCTACGAGCCGCAGTCCGCAGGAGCAGGGCAGGGTACTGATGGCACTCCGCGCATGACCACTGCGCTGAAGAATGTCGCCTACGTCATCGAGGCCTACCCGCTCGTCTTCACCCCGATAGGCGCGGATGGGCAGATCAACACGCCGCAGAAGTACGTCGAGATGTTCATGCGCCGCGCCGAGAAGGGCCAGTGTCGCTCGCAACCCTACCTTGGCTGCCGCGAGTTTGCCGCCGAGTTTCGCCCCGCGACCGACGCCGACACGCCGCTCGACGTGACCGAGAATCTGGGGCGAATGCTCTACGACATCGTCTTTAGCTCGCCCGCTGGCAAGCGTCCCGTCTTCTTCGAGGCCGTACTCAAGCACGGAGCACTCAACACGCGCCCCGAAGAGGTCTTGCAGGATGCGGCGATCCGCGCGGAGGTGCTGGCATGTTCGTACAAGCGCTAGCCGCTTACGCCGACAAGAATCTGCAAGCCGAGCTGAACGACGTAGCCTTTGAAGAACGCGCCGTGCCGTACTACCTACAGATCTCAGCCGACGGCAGCTTCCTCGGCGTCACGCCTCGCTTCGAGCAGGTCGCACCGGCCAACGGCAAAGGCAAGCCCAAGCAGCGTCAACTGACGCATCGTGTCCCGCGCTCGCCGGTGGAACGCAACTCAGGGGAGCACCCGTTGCTGGGAGCCGATGATATTGGTTATGTACTAGGACTCGGTGAGTGGAAGGCAGAAAAGGATCCGGGGAAAATCAAAAAACTGCATGCGGCGTTTATTGCATTGATCAAAAGCTCTGCCGATGAGACAAGAGACGAGGCTTTGATTGCCTGTTGCCGTTTTTACTCGCAGGCAAATCAAGTAGAAGAGGCACGGAAGGAAATAGCGAAAGCCGGGGCGGATGGTAAATGCACCGTAGCGCTTTACTACAACGGCGATTTACTCACCGACAGGGAACCTGTTAGTGAATGGTGGCGTCAACATTTTGAGCAGAAGAGAGCCGAGAATACTACCAAGATTGCGACGGAGTGCCTGATCTCAGGCGCAATAAGTCGTGTTCCCCTGACTCACTTCAAGATCAAGCACACCACCTCGCTCGGCGGTCAGCCTTCGGGTGTATCGCTGATGTCTTTCGATAAGGATGCCTTCCGCTCTTATGGATGGAAAAAGAACGCGAACAGTTCCGTCTCGGAGAAAAATCAGGCAGCCTATGTTCTGGCTCTGAATAGTCTATTGAAACCCGGTAGCAAGAATCGTAAAGATTTTGACGATGTAGCTTTTATTTACTGGCTGCGCTCGGAGTCGCCCGTCAACCCCGGCGAACTGGTATTGCAATCAGCTACACCAGCCAATGTCTCCGAGGTTGCAAGACTACTCAATGCCGATAAGTATGCAGATCCCGACCCCAACCAATTCTATCTGGCAGCTCTTTCTGTAACTGGTGCGAGGTTAATCGTCCGGTCTTGGATAACCGAGAAGTTGCCAGACGTACTCAGAAATGTACAAGGCTGGTGGAGGGGGCTTGAAATTCAGCCGCGCCAGGCTGATCAACCACTCTTCGTACCATCCTTCGGAGGGATGCTAGGCGTTTTCAAACGCAAAGAGAACAGAGCCTCCTCCGAATCCACGGACGAGGCCGATTCGACTAAGTCTGAGATGTCTGCCGAAACGGGTAAGAGCAAGTCAAAGCCCGGATTAGCTACAGCCTTGTTCTGTCGTGCAATCAAAGGGCCTCGGAACCCACTTGGTTCGAGTTTTCTTTCCGAATTGCTGGCCCGAGTACGAACTGAAGCGCCAAAACGTGTGGACGGTAAACGAATTTCCGGTCTACGCACAAATCCAACAGCTATGTCTGTGCTGCGACTCTGTATCAACGATCACGATCAATCCACTGGAGAAGGAGAGTCTATGCCTGCCTCGCTCAATGAAGATAATCCTAGCCGAAACCAAGCCTACCTCTGCGGTAGACTGCTTGCCGTTTACGACAGGCTTCAATATTTAGCCTTCACGATTGCAGACGAGAAGGTTCCCAACATAATCGTCTCTGATCGTTATTACTCCATGATGATGAACTCCCCGGCTATAGCGCTAACCAGCACTTCTAGGCTAGGGATTAGCCACCTGAAGAAGATGAAGCGATGTGGCGACAGAGGTCGCAGAACTGCAAACAATATTGAGCAGGAGATTGCAGGACTAACAATACTGATTGGAAACGAACCGCCAAAACTATTTGACATGTACGATAAGGCCCGATTTGTACTCGGCTACTATCACCAGAAGTTCCGCCCAAAACAGCCTCGCACTACCGAAGAAATTGATGTCTCGGAAAATGAGACTGGCACCGATTCTGAAGAAAACTTCGAAGAGAAAGAGAGAGATTAATGAGCTACATCCAGAACCGTTACGACTTTGTCTACTATTTCGACTGCTTGGATGGAAATCCGAACGGCGACCCCGATAATGACAACAGGCCACGTACCGACGATGAGACCGGGCACGGCTTGGTATCCGACGTCTGCCTCAAACGTAAAGTTCGTGACTACATCTTCCACAGCCAGCAAGAAGATGGTAAGCAGAAGGAGGGATTCGATATCTTTGTCATGTCGGGAACCACTCTGGAAAGCAACCAGAAACTGCCCTATGAAGATGAAGAACTTAAGAGCATTATGAATGCCCCCGTTGAAGCGGAGAACGAACAATCTAGCAAGAAGAAGGGAAAGGGGGGCAAGAAAGACGCCAAGACTCAAAAAATCGCTCTCGCCCGTGCTTGGATGTGCAAGAAATTTTATGACATTCGCGCCTTCGGTGCCGTCATGTCTACAACAGACTTTAACTGCGGTCAGGTGCGCGGACCTATCCAACTGACGTTCGCTCGTTCTGTCAACAAAGTCTGGATAACCGACCATACGATCACTCGCCAAGCGTTTACTCGCGATGACAAGGCTGAGGCTTCCAAAGGGGAGACCGAGATGGGGCACAAGCAAACCATTGCTTACGGTCTTTACCGAGCACACGGCTTTGTTAGTCCAGCTTTTTCCAAAATCTTCGACAATCCAGAAAGGCCAAGGGGAACAGGTTTTTCCGAGGAAGATCTGGATCTTTTTTGGAAAGCACTATGTAATATGTTTGATCTCGACCACTCTGCGGCTCGCGGGCTGATGGCTTGCCGAAAGTTAGTCATTTTCAAGCACAAGGAAGAGGTCGGAAACGCTCCTGCACATAAGCTTTTTGATATGGTTTCCGTTAGGGCGAAGGATGGAATAGTCGCGCCACGATCATTTGATGATTATGAAATCACACTTCCGTCGCAGGATGATCTTCCAACGGGCATCGAGATGATTGTGCGATGCTGATTCTTCCCATTTAGCATGGAGACTCCCTACGCCGAAGCCGACTTGTTGCCGCTCTCCGGGCTAGCCCACATGGCCTTCTGCGAGCGGCGCTGGGCGTTAGTGCATCTGGAGCAGCAGTGGGAGGACAATCGCTTCACCGCCGAAGGCGATCAGCTCCACGAGAAGGCTCATAGTCAGCAGATCGAGAGCCGTCCCGGCGTGTTGATCCGTCGCACCCTGCCGCTGCGCTCGTTTCGCCTAGGTCTCAGCGGGCAGGCCGACATCGTCGAGTTCCTTCCCTCGACGGAGGCGGATGCGATCTCGCTTGCGGGCCGTCGCGGTCGGTGGCAGCCCTTTCCCGTCGAGTACAAACGCTCGCGGGACAAGGCTGGCTCCATCGCCTACCGCCTGCAACTCTGTGCGCAGGCAATGTGTTTGGAAGAGATGCTGGGAGCGCGCATCCCCTCCGGTGCGGTCTACGACGGCAGTACGCGCCGCCGCCAGCCGGTTGAATTCTCTCAACCCGTGCGCAATGAAGTAGAGCGTCTCGTTCTGCGCATGCACCAGCTTCGGCGCGATGGCTGCACACCACAGGCGCGTCGAATGCCCGCCTGCCGCAACTGTTCTATGGCCGAGCGATGCCTCCCCGAGCTTCTCGACGGCACCCAGTCTGTTGCAGCTTACATGCAAAGAATGACGAGGACCTCCGCCGAATGAAGCCACTGCTTAACACGCTCTTTGTGACGACTCAGGGCGCTTATCTTGCGCGCGAAGGGCTGACGGTTGCCGTCTCGGTCGAGCACGAAACGCTGGCCCGCATCCCGATTCATACCTTGCACAGCATCGTCTGCTTCGGGGTGGTCTCGTGCAGCCCGTTTCTGCTGCAACTGGCCTCAGAGCATAACGTCACGGTCTCCTTCTGCACCGAGCACGGAAGGTTTATTGCGCGGATGCAAGGGCCGATTAGCGGCAATGTCCTATTGCGTCGTGCTCAGTATCGCGCCACCGACGATGCAACGCTCGCCTCTGGAATCGCCCGAACAGTTGTTCTTGCAAAGATCGCAAACTGCCGCACCGTCCTGTTGCGTGCCTCGCGCGAGACTGAGATCGCAGAGCACGAGCAGCAGTTTACTGCTGCTGCATCGCGAATGCGCCGAATTCTGTCGCAGACGGAGACGGCCCCCGATCTCGACTTGATTCGCGGCATGGAGGGCGACGCGGCCAGCACCTACTTCTCGGCGTTCGATCCTCTGATCGTCGCCGACAAAGAGAACTTCTACTTTCGCGCTCGCAGTCGAAGGCCTCCGCTGGACAACGTCAACGCCCTGCTGTCGTTTCTCTACACTCTACTGGCCAACGATACAGCAGCCGCTCTGGATGCAGTCGGCCTCGATCCGCAGGTCGGATTCCTGCATCGCGAGCGACCCGGTCGACCCAGCCTTGCTCTGGATCTCATGGAAGAGTTTCGTCCGGTCCTTGCGGATCGCCTTGCCCTGACCCTCATCAATCGACGCCAGATCACAGCCGACGGCTTCCATACCGTGGAGAGTGGTGGCGTGACGATGAACGACGAGACGCGCAAAACGGTATTGACGCAATGGCAGCTTCGCAAACAGGAGGAGATCGTCCATCCTTTTCTGCAAGAGCGTGTGTCCTTCGGGCTGGTTCCCTACATTCAGGCGCTTCTGCTGGCAAGGTATCTGCGCGGCGATCTTGACGGCTACCCAGCATTCTTCTGGAGATGAGGCTAGCCGGATTAGCGAGCCTGCGCAATAGCATCCTTCACCAATATCAGTAATATCGGAGTCTTTGTATGACCTTGATTGTGGTCAGTTATGACGTCAGCACGAGATCCCCTGACGGAAAGCGCCGTCTGCGCCGGGTCGCGCAGGCCTGTGAGGACTACGGCCAACGGGTTCAATGCTCAGTCTTTGAGTGCTGGGTCGATCCGACCCACATTGCAGTTCTGAAGAATCGACTGCTGGGTCTGATCGATCCCATGACAGACAGTCTTCGCTTCTACTATCTGGGGGAACACTGGCGCGGTCGCACAGAACACTTCGGCGCAAAAGCCGTGCTCGATCCGCAAGGATCGCTTATTCTGTAAGGAGAGAAGCCGCAGTGTGGTAGGAGCATCTTAGTTATAGCCCAGTAATTCCGTGAGGTATTGTCGCTCTAAGGGAAACGAAGACTTTTGTATATTGCTCGTGCTGCGATACTCTGAATATTTGGCAAAGAGCTTCGGAGTATTGCGAGAGGCAAATAGCATCGCTGATGTGATCCACATACTGCAATTAATTACTGGATTTCCACAGGGCGCACCCCAAGCGAACATGGCTCATACGCCATGTTCGTAAAGAAGTATCGACTCTTTTCAGAGCGATACAACCATAATTTATTCAGTGCTTTATAGGCACATCTTTGATGCTATATTTACGCAAGGTAGTGGTCTGTTCGAATTTTTTTTACGGTTCGCGGAATAGCCGTTCTATCTGTTGAGGCAAATAGGTTTAACCTATATGCTGTCGCGCCCCCCACGGGGCGCGTGGATTGAAACAAGATGCTGGCGATCCGGGATAACCTCGCCAACAGTCGCGCCCCCCACGGGGCGCGTGGATTGAAACTAGTATTAACAGAGACTACAAACAAAGATTACACAGTCGCGCCCCCCACGGGGCGCGTGGATTGAAACAGCGTCAGATCGTATTCCTCTCCAAGCAGGTCTTGGTCGCGCCCCCCACGGGGCGCGTGGATCGAAACGCTAGTTTAGCCGCTTCTAC